>OIER01000004.1_pt1 | contig 427853 bp, 338 predicted proteins | sample 1581801 | NCBI WGS metagenome assembly OIER01 (sample SAMN03281006, study PRJEB24777) | human gut metagenome | isolation source: fecal sample PR165 from 1 month old male Malay infant, vaginally delivered... | reverse complement strand
GCGTCCTGCTTTCCAATTGCGATTCTTTGTTTGGCGACTGAAAATCGTACACAGGACGCGGGCCATGCCCGCTTCAACATCTCAACGAAGAACAAAACCGAAAGTGCGCAGGAATTCGGACGTTATCAGATACTGCATTAATTCAATGAATCTGTTTTTCTTCCAAAACGAACTTGTCTTGAAATCGGCAGTGCTTTCTTTGGCGTAATTGATGGTATTGAGTACTAGCCTTTCTCCTGCAATGCAAGAAGGACCATCCTTGCTTTTCTTGATATCGATTGGGGAGACTTTAAGCTCGACTTCAGCCTCGGGGAAATCGGGGGTAGAAATGTTGTCGGCGGGATGGTCGAACCAGACATGTTCAATTACATTGCCTGGATAGCTTTTATTCCCTTGTTTTTCGGTGTTGTTGAAATCGATTTCTTCCAATGTTCTGCCAACCGCATCATTGGCTCGTAACTGGACTGCTGTCTTCGTTGTATAGGGACTTTTTTCGAAAAGCGGAGACATGACAAGGTCTGCCATCTTCTGGTCTTCCGGAATCCACTTGTGGTATGCCATCTCTTGCTGAGTGAGCCAGATGGCACACTGTCCGTTGGCAAGGAAGTTGATTTCGTAATCGCAATAGCAAAGATAATAACGTGGATTCGTGCTTTGTCCCTTGGCGAGCTGCCTGCTGATTGCGAGCTCGTCATTATTTGTGATTTCCAAAAGCTTTTCCAGCGCCTGTTCTATATCGGGCTTGCGAAAGCTGGAAACTGCAATCGATGGGAAAAACAGTGCATTTGAGTCCGGGGATTCGACGCATAGGAACTTATCGTTTTTCCTGCAAATCGCTTTGACTGATTTCGCTGTTTTAGACATATTCCTCCTCGTCGGGGATTACTGTGATAGCTAATTGTAGGGGTGCTTCGGAATCAAAGTTGATAAATATGCTCTCGATGGAATTCGAGGAATTCTCGGGATGGGCTGCAGACGACAGGTAGGGAGATGCGCCGTCCATCGTAACGGTACAGCCATTCGTCATTGATCTCCGTGTGCTCGACGTGCGGCGAGACATGAATCGCGAAATCGTTGTCGAGGGTGATCAGACCCTGGTCGAAAGCCTTGTCGTGGAACGCGTTCAGCAACAGGCCGTTCGATGCGGCCACTTTCTCCGTTGGAGACGAATCCTTCCATGGTTTGATATGGCTGGCTACCAATAGCGGGTCGATCGCGATTCCCGTGATGCAGCAGCGGTCGTGGTAGTTGTGTACGAGCGTGTTGCGGAAATACTGCTGGTTGACGCGTTGCGTGACCAAGGCCGGACGGTCGTATCCAATCTGCGGCGCGACGATCTGCTCCACGACGGAATCGCCGTTCGCGGCTGGACGGTCGTCGGGGCCGTTCAACGCCGATGCCAGCAGTTGGGCGGATTCGAATACCAGGGCGTCGCCTCGTTCCGCGTACTCCTCCCAGATTTCCCTGTCCAGCCTGCTGCAGTTGGTCAGTCCCTTGGTCGTCCTGTTCTCGTCGAGGGAGGCCAGGTTGCCGAGTTTGAGCGCCACCGCCGAAGGCGAGCGACGGATGTGATCTGCAAGTCTTTGGATGGTTGGATTGCGTTTATCCCATTTTCCAGAAGGCAGGATTCGGTACAGCGCGAACGCTATCATGGTCTGTTCGCGTGTCCAGTTGTTTCGTCCTGCCATATGCTCACCGTCCTGTTGAATCCAGGATAGGCGTTAAATGAGGTGGGGTGATGTTCAGCGTGGCGTAGTAAACGGCCGATTTTAAGTCAACTGTTTAATAGATGGCGATTGAGCGACGGGTTAAGACATGACATTTTTCGCAGGTGCACTGTGCGATTCTAAAAAGAGAGCAATTTTCGAATCGTACGGTGCGGAACTACGCAATCACTTGCATGGCCTGGTGTATCGGCAGTTGGGGAAACCGGTGCACCCGTAAAACGCGCGGGACGGGTCGGAGCCGGTGTGCCGCAATCGCAATGCCTCACCGCAATTCGGGCATTGCGGCGGCAGCTTCACGCCACGGAAGATGTTCGGACAGATCCTGTCGTGCAATTCGTACATGAAACGCGACGGACGCGACTGGTCCACCACGAAAAACAGCTTCTTTTTGCAACGCGTCATCGCCACGTAAAACAGCCGGCGTTCCTCCGCGTGCGGCATGCGTTCCACTTCCGGCAGCAGCAGGCCGAGCAGCGGCTCTTCCGGAATCGCGCTTGGGAAACCCTTCAAACCGCCGGAACAGCACAGCAGAAAAACGAAATCGCGTTGCAGACCCTTGGAAGCGTGCGCGGTCATGAATTTGATGTCCATGTCCGGTTTTTCCGGAAAAACGATGCCGCCGGTATGCTCGTCGATTTGGAACAGCCCGTCGCGGTCGTTGCGCGACAGCAGGTTCAGGTCGCTTCGGTAGCGTCCCAGCATCAGCACCGACGCGGCTTTCGGCAGTTTGCGCAACTGCTCGACGATTGCATCGAACCGCTCCTCCTGCGTCGCGCCGCCAAGCGCCTTCAGCGAATAATCCTTCTTGTCGCTCGGATTGCGCAATTGCTTGGCGTACAGGCTTTTGTCCTGCATGACGAACGCGCCGCTCGCATCGATGAGGCTCTGCCGGAACCGTCGCGTCGTCGTGATCTGGAACATGCGTGTCGGCCCCCAATCGCGCCAAATATCGGCGAAATCGAGAATCAGGTGAATGTCGCTGCCGGCGAAACGGTAGATCGACTGCCAGTCGTCGCCCACGCAGAACAGCGTGAAATCGCTCTGCTCTCGCAATGCGCGGATCAGCTCGTAACGTGGCCGCGACATGTCTTGGTATTCGTCGATGAGCACGTATTTGTACGGGTGGCGGTATGCGCCGCGCCTTACGCAGCGAATGGCGTCGGTGATCATGCCGGGAAAATCGATGCCCTGGGTCGCGCGGAAATTGCCGACATACGCGTTGTACAGCGGCTCGACGAGCTGCAGCATCTCACGATTACGGCCGATATGTTTGCCGCCGCGCCTCTCATTGAGCTCGCGCATGCCGTCGATGCCGATATTGTTCTGCCGCATGTGCTGGATGATGGTCTGCGCGTTCTCGACAAGGCTTTGCCTGTACTGGTTGAAAGCGTAATCATCCGTCGGCAGTTGGAAATCCTCACGTTTCGCGGCGGCGCCATACTTGCCGAACAGCTCCTTCGACATGAGCTTGAATGCGAGCAGACGGTAGGGGATGTTCTGTGCGAGCAGCCGGTCAAACGTGTCTCGTACCACGGCGTTCGACGCATGGCCGTCGATGATGGGACGGTTGGCGATGGTGGCCGCACGGCAGATTTCCAGGCCGAGACTGTGGAACGTGCATGCGCGGATCGTTTTGCCGGTGCTTGCCATGATGCGTTGCGACATTTCGTCCGCGGACGCCTTGGTGAACGACAATACGAGAATCTCTTCGGGGGTGGCGCGTTTTGTGGCAAGCAGCCATGCGATATATCCGACGATGGTAGTGGTTTTGCCGGTTCCCGCGCCCGCAAGTACGAGGGTGTTGTGACCTGCGCCGGCGATCGCGCTGATCTGCTCGTCGCTCAATTCGTGCTTTTCGATATTGCCGATGATGTCACGCGCTTTGTCGATGCGGTCGGCTGGCAACAGCGGTTGCGGGGTGAGCTTTGCAGGCCGTTGCGATTGGTGTTGCTGCGATTGACGGCGTTGCGATTGACGTTGCGGCGTGGCATGCGGTTGCAGTTGCGGTTGCGTGACTCGTCGCGCAACCTGTCCCGTCTGCTTGGTCTGTCCGGTCCGCGCAGGCTTGGCGTTGTTGGCATTCTTGGCAGAGGATTGCGTTTGCCGGGGCTGCTGCGTCTCATCTTCCGTGCCCAGCACGTACTTCAGCATCCTCAGCAATCCCATGACGCTCCTTCCATGCGTTTCCAAACCGCCGCAAGGGGCAATTATAACGTGGGCGGAGCGCGTCACGCCCACGTCATCGATCGCATCGCTACGCTTCGAACGGGTACTTAAGACCCCAATCCGCACGCAGCGAATCCATGCATTCCATGATGCGCAACGTGTCGGAATGCGGCATCTCATCGCATTCGGTACGCCCGTCCAGCATGGCCTGTGCGGCCGATGCCACCTCATACTCGTAGCCGGTCAACTGTTCGGGAACGTCATAATGCGCGGTGACGGCATGCGAGCCGTCGAACACGTCAATCGCCTCGACATTGTTGATGTTCTGACACGTGAGATACCCCTTCGTGCCCCACACCGCGCCCATACGATCCGAATGGCATAGAATCGAGCTTTGCGCGGTGGCCATCACACCATTCTGGTAATAGAACGTCATCGAATTGTGCGCGTCCACGCCGGTTTCATACGGTTGCATCGACGATTCAACACGTGCGATCGGCGCATTATGCATGATCATGTCGATGAAATTGATTGGATACACGCCGACGTCCAGCAGCGCGCCGCCAGCCAGCGCAGGATCGGTGATACGCGCCTTCGCCGTGGTCGGATAGCACAGATTCGCGTCGATCGCCTGCACCTCGCCGATCACGCCGGACGCGATGATATCGTCGATCATGCCACGCGACGGCATATACCGCGTCCAAATCGCCTCCGTGCACAGCATGCCGGTCTCATCCGAAACGTCCAATATCTCACGCGCCTGCTGCGTGTTCGCGCCGAACGCCTTCTCCACCAGCACGCCCTTGCCGGCGCGCATGCACAAAATCGCCTGCTCGGCATGGAAGTTATGCGGAGTGGCGATATACACAAGATTCACGTTCGGATCGGCGACAAGCTCCTCATACGATCCGTACGACACCGGAAAACCGTATTTCGCCGCGAACGCCGCTGCGCGCTCGCCGTCGCGGGCCGCCACCGCGTACGGTGCGACCAGATCGCGGTACCGGTCATCCGCCGCCATTTTCACCAACGTTTCGGCCATGCTCTGCGCGATACGGCCCGCGCCGAGAATCGCCACATTGATCTGTGCCATGAAATCTCCTTGTTTTGAACTGCCTGTTTGCTACGTTGCAATGACCAGCGTACGCCACATGCGACGGCGGCACGCGTTATGCGAAAACGATTGATCGGCCCTTTTGCCATAATGGGAAGCCGTGACGGCAGAGCATCGCAGGCAGACAGCCAAACCCGGAAAAACCGGCAAACCCAAGAAAACCGGCAAACCTAGAAAAACCGGCAAACCCGAAAAATACGAGCGGGGCACGCGCAGCTACACCATGTCCCACATCCGCGGCAAAGACACATCCATCGAACGGATGGCACGTAGCTTTCTGTTTGCCAAAGGCTTGCGATTCCGCAAAAACGACAAGCGATACCCAGGCCACCCGGACGTGGTACTACCGAAATACCGTACGATCATATTCGTCAACGGCTGCTTCTGGCACATGCACGAAGGCTGTCCGAAAGCCACACGCGTGCCCAAATCGAACGTCGAATTCTGGACCGCGAAACTGCTGCGCAATCACGAACGAGACGCGAGGCAGCGCGCCGAACTCGAAGCGGACGGCTGGAAAGTCATCGTGGTGTGGGAATGCGAGCTCGGTAAGAAGGTGCGCGACGAACGGTTGGAACGGCTTTACCGCGAAATCGTGGACGATTCCGTGAAATGAGTGTCGGCAGGCAGCATTACAGGGAACGTGGTAAAAACGAAATATGGGAAATGCTGAAAATGGCGCGCAGCCGCAGTTGTCGAAGCGCGCGCAGATTGCCAATCCGTTCCGTGCCATGGTGTTCGGAGCCATGGCCGATGAGATGATCGCCAACGGCACCGATGTGGTCAAGCTGAGCCTCGGCGAGCCGGACTTCGGCGCGCCGCCGGCCGTGCGTGACGCCATGCGCGAACAGTATGACGGCCGGCCGCTGCCGTACACCGCGGCAATGGGTCTGCCGGAATTGCGCCAGGCGATTTCCGATTTCTACAAGGAACGCCATCACGTCGACGTCGATCCGAAACGCATCGCAATCACGGCAGGCGGCTCGACGGCACTGCTGCTGTCCGCTGCGTTGACGGTCAACGATGACGACGAGGTGCTCATCGCAGACCCGTCCTACCCGTGCAATCGTGAGCTGGTACGCGCATTCGGCGGCAAAGTCGTGGATGTGCCGACGTCCGCCGCCACCCGATTCCATCTGACACCGGAACTGTGCAAGGAATACTGGACGGACCACACCAAGGCCGTCATGATCACTTCGCCGTCCAACCCGACCGGCACCACCATTGCCTTCGATACGTTGAAAGCCGTGTGCGACCTAGCCCGTGAGCGTGGAGCATGGCGCATCGTCGACGAAACCTACCTCGACCTGGCCGACCGCGAACCGGACGGATCCGACGTGAAATCCGTGCTGGCCTGCGATCCGGACGCCATCGTCTGCTCCAGCTTCTCCAAGTTCTTCGGCATGACCGGCTGGAGGCTCGGCTGGATGGTCGTGCCCGAATACGCGCTCGAAGCCATGGACGACCTCGCCACCAACTTCTTCCTGTGCGCGCACACGCCGACCCAGCATGCGGCGCTCGCCTGCTTCACGCCGGAAACGCTGGCCGTGTGCGAGGAACGCCGTCAGGAACTGCTGGAGCGCCGCCGCATTGTGGTGGACGGTTTGGCCGAGATCGGTCTGCCGCTGGAAGTCGAGCCGAACGGCGCATTCTACGCGTATTTCAACATTTCCAGCACCGGTTTGGACGCGTGGACGTTCTGCGAGCGTGCGCTGAAGGAAGCGCATATCGCGTTGACGCCTGGCCGCGATTTCGGCGAGGCCACCGCGGACACGCACGTGCGCCTGTCGTACGCGGCTTCCCGCGAAGCCCTGCGCGAAGGATTGAAGCGACTTGGCGATTTCGTAGCCAAGGCGCGCGGTTGAGCGGTTCCTGCTTCGCGTTTTTCGTGCTGCTGCAATCGTCGTTTGTATTGCGATTATTGCGATTCGTATTGCAATGAATAGTGCCCATCCTCCATTTTTGAGGATGGGCACCTGCATTTTTGGCGGCAGATTTCAGTCTTCCGTCTGCTGCAATTCCTCCAACTGCTTCTTCATTTTGTGCAGTTTTGCGAAAATTTCATTGCGCTGTTCGGGATTCTTGGCACGCTGATGGTCGCGTGTGAGCTTATCGACTTGCGCGGTAAGATGCGCAATCTGCATGCGTCGGGCAAGACGCGTGTTCACGTCGATGGGGGAGGGGTCGTCCAGAATCACCTGCGAGCATAGCGACTCCCACAAGGCGTCCATGGAATCGACCGCCGGATCCGTGGCGTTCAGCGTGGCCTCGCCGGCCGGCTGCCAATCGGAAGCGAACACCTTGGATGTGGTCGTGTGCCCGGCACGTGCCGGCAGCGCTCGACGGACGGCGAACGCGCACTCCTGACGCGTCGTACCTTCGAAATCGGCGTCGCGTACGCAAACGAACAGCATGCCCGACTTGCGTTGCATCGCAATCAATTCGACGATATCCGTCGGAACGGCGGCGTTTGGTTCGTGCAAACGCAGGCCGATCACCAGTATTTCCGGCACGCGCGTACCGGCGGCGAGTCCGATATTGCGCGCCTGCAGCAGCGACAGCATGGTGATTGATTCGATGTCGTTCGCCAAACGCTGCTTTGTTTTGGCGGAAACCGGAATCTTCGCCACGAACAGGCCTTTCGGCAGCCTCGCCTTCTCGGCGGGAATCGCAGTGGAATTCGGCAGACCCAAAGTGGTTGCGGAAACGGAACCGCAGGAGGCGATCGTCATTGCTGGCCTTCTTTCGTAAGCACGCCGCAATTGTTGCGGCATTGCTTCGACTGTAGCGCATATGCATTGCGATTGCCGGCATTCGCGCGATTACTGGCGATCATTGGCGATTGGGGAACGCGATTGCAGTGCGCGACACGCCGAAGTTTGCCGATTGCCGCATGTTCGCGTATTATTTCCTCTTGCGGTGATCATAGCCTAGGTGAGACGCCCGGTCCCATTCCGAACCCGGAAGCTAAGGCCTAGCACGGCGATGGTACTGCACTCGAGAGGGTGTGGGAGAGTAGCAAGTCGCCGCGTTTACTCTTTTCGAATCCCGAGTTGAGCTGAGCTCCTCGGGATTTTTCGTTATCTGTCAAAGCAACTGACAAGAGTGCGTCGCCACTATCTTTTACATTGCCAATGCCGTTACGCCGTCAGCGTGACTGTCGTCTATCCAATATATAAAAAGTATATACGTCTTATATAAATTGATTGTCGAAGCGGAGGAACCTTCATGATCATCTCGGTCATCAACCTCAAGGGCGGCAGCGGCAAAACCACCACCGCCATGGCGTTGGCCACCGCGGCCGCACGGCACAACCGCAACGTGTCCGTGCTGGACACCGATCCGCAAGGCGACGCCACCACATGGGCGGGCGACACCGAAGACGCCGGCGAAACCCTGCCGTTCACCGTGGACTCCGCCAATATCGGCAAACTGAAACGACTGTGCAAAACCATGGCGGATGACGAACTCGTCATCATCGACTGCCCGCCGGCCGGCAACGTGGTGGATGTGGCCTGCGATGTGGCCGATTTCGTCATCGTTCCGGCCACCCAGGGGCCATTCGAACTGAGCCATGCGCTCGAAACCGCGGAAAGCCTCGACGCGGCCGGCAAACCGTACGCGCTGCTGCTGCTCAAAGTGGAAAACAACAAGCTGGCGGGCAACGCGGTCAATCTCATCCGCGAACGCGGCGCCAGCGTCTTCGACGCGTCCGTACCCAAGCGCGTGGGCATGCAGAAAGTCATTGGCCACGCATTTCCCAGCAATCTCAATGGGTATGAAGACGTGTATCTCGAACTTGAGGAGGCGATCGCCTGATGGCCATTAGAAAACCGAACGGTGGTGCGAAGGCAGCGTCCACCGCTCCGCTGACCAGCGTGCAGGACACCCGCAGCCGTGGCAATGGCAACGGCAACGGCGAACGTGTGCTCATGAGTTTCAAGATCCCGTCCGATCTGAAGATGATGCTGCAGGAAAACGCGCGGGAGCGTGGCACCACCGCCAGCCGCATCATCATCGACGGCATCCGCCACGAGCTCGGCCTCGACGACTAAGCCGAAGGCGTGAAGGAAACCGTCGGAACATCAACGGAACGGACATAAACGGACACGGGCGGACATGGATGGTCGCGGACGTGCGTTCCGAAAAAACAAGGGAATGGTATGGCTCAGGCAAAAACACGCCAGCCGCAAGGGCCGGCAACGGGCAAATCGCAAGCGTCGGCCAAAGCGAATCGGGCTAAGGCAAAACCGGCCGCAACGAGACCGGTCAAGCCGCTACGCACGCTGAATAAGACGAAAACGCATCGCGTACGCAACTTCATCTGCGCGGTGATTGCCTTCATATTCGCGCTCGCCGCGCTGCTGGGCACTGTCACGCACATTCTGCCGGAAGAACTGCAGGCGTTGCCGTATATGCCGATCGTCGTCTCCCTAGTGCCATGGTTCACGCTGCTCGCCGTAATCGCGCTCGTCTGCGCCATCGTCTCCAAACGTACGGTGTCCATCGTGATGGCCGTTCTGGCGATTGCGTTGCAGGCGTTCTGGCAGTATCCGTTCTTCTACCAGCCTTCGAAACTGCCACGTGCCGCAGTCGCGGCGGCGTCCGGCGAAACCGTCAACACGGATGACGGCTACGCGCGGCTGATGACGTGCAATGTGTACAAAGGGCGCGCCGATGCGCGTGAGATCGTGGATCTGGTGCGCAGCGAACACGTCGAGGTGCTTGCGTTGCAGGAGACGACCGACGCTTTCGTGGACGATCTGAACCGTGCCGGCATCGCCTCGTATCTGCCCTATGCGCAGGTGTCGAGTTCGGACGGCGTGTACGGCAACGGCCTTTGGTCGGCGAGTCCGCTTGACGACCCTTCCGATGACGATGTCGATTCGAGCGCGTCGTTCATGCCGGGCGGCACCGTTTCGTTCAATGGGGGAGCCACGCAGGTGCGTTTCGTATCCGTGCATACCACGTCGCCGACGAACGATTACTGGCAGCAGTGGAAGCGGTCGCTCGACGAACTGGCGAAACTACGTTTCGACACTAGCCGACGGTACGTTTTCATGGGTGATTTCAACGCGACGTACGACCATACGCCGTTCCGCAACATTCTGGGAAACCGTTTCTCCGACGCCTCCCGTCAGGCCGGCGAGGGATTGAAATTCTCATGGCCTGCGAATGTCGATTACGTGCCGTCGTTCGCCGGAATCGACCATATCGTACTGGATTCCGGCATGCAGGCCGGACAGGTGCGCACAGTCAAAGTGGACGGCAGCGACCACAAAGCGCTGCTGGCGATTGTGCGGGTCGGCTAAGTCCGTGGCTAGACGGTGACGACCGGCATGTTATTCGAATATCGGATGCAGGCGATGACGTTCGTGCATTGCGGTTCTGTGGGCAGCATCGGCATGGTGAACTGGTCGAGCAGCTTGTAGGAGAGCGGTCCGGGCAACTGTCCTACCGGATTCGTGTGCGTCAGCCGTTCCACAATAGAGGAATGTGGTATGTCTTGCATGCTGATCCCTTGGTCTTCCAAAGGTGATGTATGGGTTGTGCGGTTGCTTTCCGATGCTTCCATAGCAGAAGGGGGACCTTTTGGATACATTCACTCAGCCGCTTAAGTATCCGTTTGCCACTATAATAGAGGGAGGCTCATTGTGCCTGTGCTGGAGGGTGGCGGTGAGATGGTGTTGTCCGGATTGCGGACGTGCGATTGATCTTGGATGCTGCCGATGGCGATGCGCGCCGACAATGTACGGGGATATGAAAAAGTGCCCCAGATAGGAATCGAACCTACGACACCTTCTTTAGGAGAGAAGTGCTCTATCCACTGAGCTACTGAGGCAACGAGTCACCATTGTACACACAATATGGACTCGACATGACGGGTAATCGGACCTGATTGTTCGGGCTCAAGCCGTTTGACGGACGTTCCGGTGGAACGTCCGTAGGTGAGGGGAGCGGCTGTGCCGCGACGGATGCTCAGGCCAGATTGTCTTGCGTGCCTGCGGTGTTGGCCGCGGTGGCCTGCTCTGCCTGCGCGGCGTCGAGCTTGGCTCGGACCTCGCCAAGCAGGCTCTGCGCGCGCTTGGCCAACGCCTCGCCGATCTCCCACTGTCGCATGGACTGGTCGAGGTTCAGGCCACCCGCCTCCAACGCCTGCACGGCCTGGATGAGCTTGTCGCGCGCCTCCTCGTACGGCATCTGCGCGATTGCTTCGCGTTCCTTGTCGGTCAGGCTGGATGCCGGTGCTGCTTCGTTGCTCATGTGCTACTCCTTCGTTACGGTTTTCACTTCAGACACGACGATGCCGTGCTTCAAGGTCATGGTCAGCTGGTCGCCCGTCTTCACCTTGTCCGCGTCGTCAAGCACATGCCCGTCGGCGCATTGCACCACCGCGTACCCGCGGTCAAGCGTGGATTGCGGACTCAGCGCGGTCAGCGACGCGTGCGCTTTCTCGATGGTCAGGCTCGCGTCGTCAAGAATACGGGTCAGACCGATCCGCATTCTTGTGCGTGCGTCATCAAGGAAACGCTGATGCGGTTCCAACATGGTGAGCGGCTGGGTGAGGCTTGGACGGTTCGCGTAGCCTTCGATAAGCCTGGTCTCGTTGGAGACGGTGGCGTCGATGCGCATGCGCATGCGGTCCAGGTTCACCTGAATCAGCTGCATCTGCTCATGCACGTCCGGCACGACCTTCTTCGCTGCGTCGGTCGGCGTGGAGGCTCTGAGATCGGCCACCAAATCCAGCAGGGTCCAATCGTCCTCATGCCCGATGGCGGAAATCAGAGGAGTGTGGGCCGCCGCCGCGGCGCGCACCACGTTCTCATCGGAAAAGCCAATCAGATCTTCGAAAGCGCCGCCGCCACGCGCCACGATGATCACATCCACATCTGGATCGGCATCCAGCTGCCGGATGGCCGCTACCACGTCCGACGGGCACTGCTCGCCCTGCACGTGCACATGCGTCACCTTGAAGCCGACGACGGGCCAACGCAGACGCACGTTGGTGATGACGTCGCCTTCCGCACGTGCCTGCGGCGCGCAGATCAAGCCGATGCAATGCGGAAATTCCGGCAACGGCTTCTTGCGATCGGCGTCGAACAGACCTTCTCCCTTAAGCTTCTTGCGTAGCTCGTCGATCATGGCCTTCAGACTGCCGCCCGCGCCGGCCGTGATGATCGCGTCGCCGCGCAACGACAGCGACGTGCGCTTCATCCACACGTTCGGCTTGCCGTGGATGATGACACGGTCGCCCTGCACAAACGGCGCCGCCGCCGCGGCGAACCGTCCGAAGCCGTTGACTTCCATAGCGATGTCCTGCTGGTCGTCGCGCAGCGTGATGTAGGCGCTTCCCTGACGACGCGTGTTGATCTGCGTGATTTGCCCGGCCACCCATACGGAGGGCCAACGTTCGACCGCCGTGTAGAACTTCTCGCTGAGCAGGCTCACCGGCCAGGGGTTGTCGGCGGTGGTTTCCGACGCCAGACGGGGCAGCGGCTTCGACGTCCGCTGCGCCGTCGGTGGGTTGTAATCCGGGTTCCAAGTCATAAGTCAAGATTCCATCATCTTGCGGACAAATGGAACATATGTTCGAGTGTTGCGAATGCTCCGTGCGTGAAGATAGTACGGTGTGTGGGGCTGTGTCAAAACGACACTCCGAGATGAAATCGTTACTTTTGTCACACAAGGTACAAAATGGCGAAATCTCGCCAAAAGTAGAATATATAGTTTCTCTAGCGGCGTGGTGACACTACATTTAGTGCCGACCTTGGCGTAGAGTGTGCATCTGTAGATACGAACGGGCATGCGGACGAAGCATGAAACCTGGCCGGATGGGTCCGGCCCGGAAAGGAAATATACATGGAAACCCAGACTCTGGAAGGCGTTGCGACCGAAACCGAGAACGCGCCGGAAATGGTCAAGGTGCTTGTCGAGAAGCGCGACGGGCGTGTGGTCGATTTCGATCCGATCAACATCATCAGCGCGGTGAAATCGGCTTTCGCCGACCTCGACAAGAAAATCGGTCCTCAGGAGGAACGGCTGATTCGCGACATCGCCAATCAGGTCGAGGCCGAAATCAAGGACCGTTACAATGGTCCGGCGAAGATCGAGGACATCCAAAACCTCGTGGAGCATGGGCTGATCGAGGATCATCTGTACGACGTGGCCCGCACCTACACCAACTACCGTCTGAACAAGGACATCGAGCGCGCCAAGGCCACAGACATCAACGAGGCCGTGCGCCGCTTGGTGGACCGCGACGAGGCTCTGGTGCGTGAGAACGCCAACAAGGACTCCAACGTCTACTCCACCCAGCGTGACCTGCTGGCCGGCGCGGTGTCCAAGGCGTCCGCCTTCTCCATGCTGCCGGATGCGGTGTCCAACGCGCATATGAAGGGCGACATCCACTTCCACGACGCCGATTACTCGCCGTTCACCGCGCAGTCCAACTGCTCGCTGCCGAACTATTGGGACATGCTGGCCAATGGCTTCACCCTCGGCAACGCGCCGATGGGTTCGCCGAACAGCATCTCCATCGCCGCCACGCAGATCACCCAGATCATGAAGGACGTGGCCTCCAGCCAGTACGGCGGACAGACCGCCAACCGCGCCGACGAGCATTTCGCCGAATACGCCAAGAAGGACTACGACAAGTTCCTTGAGCAGGCCCACGAGATCATGCCCGACGATCTGCCGATCGAGATCGCCGAACGTCAGGTGCGCATGGCCAAGGCCGTCGAGCCGAAGCGCCTGCACTTCGAAAAGGATCGTCCGGCACTGCCGATGGACGAGCCGTTCGACAAGACGTCCGACCGTCTGCAGCAGCTGCGTGAGATCTGGGCGAAGATCCAGACCCGCAAGGCCATCTACGACGCCATGCAGACCATGGAATACCAGATCAACTCCAACCGTGTGTCCAACGGCCAGACCCCGTTCGTGACCGTCGGCTTCGGTCTCGGCACCGACTGGTTCGCGCGCGAAATCCAGCGCGCCATCTTCCTCAACCGCATCCGCGGCCTCGGTTCCGAGCATCACACCGCCATCTTCCCGAAGCTCGTCTTCACCATCAAGCACGGTGTGAACGCCGATCCGGGCGACCCGAACTACGACCTGAAGCAGTTGGCCCTCGAATGCGCCACCAAGCGCATGTACCCGGACGTCATCTTCTACGAGAACATCGTGAAGATCACCGGCTCCTTCAAAGCGCCGATGGGCTGCCGTTCCTTCCTGCAGGGCTGGATCGACCCGAAGACCGGCAAGGATGTCGAGGACGGCCGCATGAACCTCGGCGTGGTCACCGTGAACATTCCGCGCATCGCATTGGAATCCCACGGAGACAAGGACCGCTTCTGGAAGATCTTCGACGAGCGCATGACCGTCGCCCATCAGGCGTTGCAGTTCCGCATCATGCGTTGCAAGCAGGCCACTCCGGTCAACGCCCCGACCCTGTTCCGCTTCGGCGCATTCGGCCGTCTCGGCGCCAACGACAGCGTTGATCAGCTGTTCCGCAACGAACGCGCCACCGTGTCCCTCGGCTACATCGGCCTGTATGAGGCGACCAGCGTGTTCTATGGCAAGGACTGGATGCGCGACCACGACTGGGATCCGGAAGGCAAGGAATTCGCCCTGTCCATCGTCAAGCGCATGAACGAGCTGTGCAAGGATTGGAGCACCGCGGAAGGCTACCACTACTCCGTGTACTCCACGCCGGCCGAATCGCTCACCGACCGCTTCAACCGCATGGACCGCGAGAAGTTCGGCGAAGTGGACGGCGTCACCGACCACGACTTCTACACCAACTCCTTCCACTACCCGGTGTGGCTGCAGCCCACGCCGATGGAGAAGCTCGACTACGAGAAGGACTTCCCGTACTACGCGTCCGGCGGCTTCATCAACTACTGCGAATTCCCGTGCCTGCAGGCCAATCCGAAGGCGCTCGAAGCGGTGTGGGACTACGCCTACACCATCGGCATCGGCTATCTCGGCACGAACACGCCAATCGACCGTTGCTACGAATGCGGTTTCGAAGGTGACTTCGAACCGACCGAAGAAGGCTTCAAGTGCCCCGAATGCGGCAACTCCGACCCGGACCGCTGCAACGTGACCAAGCGCACCTGCGGCTACCTCGGCAATCCGGTGCAGCGCCCGATGGTGCACGGCCGACACGAGGAAATCGCGCACCGCGTCAAGCACATGAGCGGCGAAACCGGCCATGTCACCCTTGACGACGGTTCCGAACGCGAATGGTTCGAGGAAGCCAAGTAATCAATCGCAATAATCGCAAAACAACAGGCAATTCAGGAGCAACGTATGGTAAGCAGCGCCGATCCCGCTGTGTCTCGCCGTGATTTCGCGGCCGGCGAAACCGGCCGCGGGCCGTTCATTCCGACAAACCGCGCCAGCAACCCGCGTGCCGGACAATGGACGAACGCGATGAGCCACAACATGATCGCCGACTACAAGCGGTTCCTCATGACCGACGGCGAGGGAATCCGCTGCTCGCTGTACGTCTCCGGCTGCCCATTCCACTGCGAAGGCTGCTACAACTCGTCGATCTGGGATTTCCGCGCCGGCCACGAATACAACGACCGGCTCGAAGCTCAGATCATGGCCGATCTGAGCCTGCCGTACGTGCAGGGCATCACCTTCCTCGGGGGCGAGCCGCTGCTCAACACCGGCGTGCTGCTGCCGCTTTCACGCAAGATCCGGGAGCGGTTCGGCCGCACCAAGGACATTTGGTGCTGGACGGGCTACACGTGGGAGGAGCTCATGCGCGAAGGCGAAAGCCCCGACAAGCGTGAACTGCTCGAACAGATCGATATCCTCGTGGATGGCCGGTATATCAAGGATCTGCACGATTCGCTGCTGCAGTTTCGCGGCAGCTCCAACCAGCGCATCATCGATGTGCCCAAGTCGTTGGAAAGCGGGCAGGTGGTGCTGTGGTCGAAACTACACGATCAGACGCGGTTCATTCCCGAAATCTACGGCAAGGACCGCGCTGCGGGGGAGGGGGCGGCTTCCTGAATGGTTTTGAACGGTTCGTATACGAACGGTTGGAATTAGGCAAGCTGACTATATTCGTTGTCTAATTATGCGTCGTGTCGTGCACTTTATGCGATACCGTGCCGAATTAGGCAGGGGCACAGACTACCATTACATACTTGGATAACCGGGGCAGGGCGTTCGTGTTGGCACGGACGCAACCCGGCGGATGAGAACGATAGAGGTACAGTACATGGTCGAAGCAGCAGTTACCGCAGACAACACCTGCGATACGAAGCCGTTGCGCGTAGGTCTTGACATCGGTTCCACCACGGTGAAGGCCGTGGTGCTCGATCAGACCGATTCGCTCGACGCGGTGCTCTTCTCCGATTACCGTCGCCACCACGCCAACGTGCGTGCCACCGTGGCGGGCCTGCTGGAGGACATCCACAAAGAACTTGAGGCCCGTGGCCGCGGCGACGAGCCGATTCGTCTGGCCATCACCGGTTCCGGCGGCCTTGCCTTGGCCGATAATCTCCATGTGCCGTTCGTGCAGGAGGTCATCGCCGAGACCCGCGCCATCGACGAGGAATATCCGCAAGCCGACGTCATTATCGAACTTGGCGGTGAGGACGCCAAGATCACATATCTGAAGCCGACTCCGGAACAGCGCATGAACGGTTCCTGCGCAGGCGGCACCGGCGCGTTCATCGACCAGATGGCCACCCTGCTCGACACCGACGCGGCGGGCCTCAACGACATGGCCAAGCATTACGAGACGCTCTATCCGATCGCCTCCCGTTGCGGCGTGTTCGCCAAAACCGATCTTCAGCCGCTCATCAACGACGGCGCGGCCAAGCCCGATCTGGCCGCATCCATCTTCACGGCGGTCGCCACGCAGACCATCGCAGGTCTGGCGTCCGGCCGACCAATCCACGGCACCGTCATCTTCCTGGGCGGTCCGCTGTTCTTCATGTCCGAGCTGCGCGAGGCGTTCCACCGCGCGCTCGAAGGCAAAGTCGACGAATTCATCGTGCCGACCGACGCGCACCTGTACGTGGCGTTCGGCTCCGCGCTGCTCGCCGGCGAACCGGACCAACTCGAGGAAGGCCAGCATTTCGAAGCACGCACCTGCGCCGATATTCTGAAAAGCCTTGAAGATCTGAAGAATCTGCCGGCCAACACCCCCACCATGCCTCCGCTGTTCCCGACCGAAGCGGATCGCGAGGCGTTCAACAATCGCCATCATCGCGAGCACGTGCACATCGGCACTTTGGATGGCGCGCAAGGCCCGCACTTCCTCGGCATCGACGCGGGCTCGACCACCATCAAAGCGACGCTCGTCAACGACGACCGCGAAATCGTATGGTCGTCGTACGCCACCAACGAAGGCAGCCCGCTGACGGCCGCCGTCAACATCGTCAAGCAGATCCAAAGCCAGCTGCCGGAAGATGCGTGGATCGCCCGATCCTGCGCCACCGGCTACGGCGAAGGCCTCATCACCACCGGCCTGCACCTGGACGAGGGCGTGGTGGAGACCATGGCGCACTATCGTGGCGCGGAAATGGTTTCACCTGGCGTCACCGCCGTCATCGACATCGGCGGCCAGGACATGAAATACTTGGCGATCTCCAACGGCGTGATCGATTCGATCGCCGTCAACGAGGCATGCTCGTCCGGCTGCGGCTCGTTCCTGCAGACGTTCGCGCAGTCCATGGGACTGACGATCGAGGAATTCACGCAGGCCGCGCTCAACTCCACGCATCCGGTCGATCTGGGCTCCCGCTGCACCGTGTTCATGAACTCCTCCGTCAAGCAGGCGCAGAAGGAAGGCGCCACGATGGAGGACATCGCGGCGGGCCTGTGCTATTCCGTGGTGCGCAACGCGCTGTACAAGGTGATCAAGCTGCGCGATTCCGGCGAGCTGGGCGACACCGTGGTGGTGCAGGGCGGCACGTTCCTCAACGACGCCGTGCTGCGCGCCTTCGAACTGCTCACCGAACGTGAGGTGACCCGACCGAACATCGCCGGCCTGATGGGCGCGTACGGCGCCGCGTTGACCGCACGCATGCACTATTCCGACGTGGCCGACGGTCTCGACGACGGCGATTCCGCCGCTACGGAAGGTGCGAAGACGGTCGATATCGCAGGCGTCACGCACACCGCATCCAGCATCGTGTCCGGCAGCGACCTCGACAACCTGTCCATGACGTCCGAACGTGACGTGTGCAAGCTGTGCCAGAACCACTGCAAGCTCACCATCACCACATTCCAGGACGGCTCCCGCTACGTGACCGGCAACCGTTGCGAACGCGGCGGCGATTCCAAGAAGCAGCGTTCCGACAGGCCCAACCTGTACGACTACAAATACAAGCGTTGCTTCGCCTACCGTCGTCTGACCGACAAGAAGGCCACCCGCGGCGAAATCGGCATTCCACGCGTGCTCAACATGTACGAGAACTACCCGTTCTGGTTCACGCTGCTCACCTCGCTCGGCTTCAAGGTGATGATCTCCGGCCGCAGCTCGCACGAACTGTTCGAAACCGGCATCGAATCGATCGCCTCCGAAAACATCTGCTACCCGGCCAAACTTGTGCACGGCCACATCAAGTGGCTGCTCAACAAGGGCATCAAGACGATCTTCTACCCGTGCGTGAGCTATGAGGAGAACTTCGTTCCCAACACCGACAACCACTACAACTGCCCGGTCGTGGCCAACTATCCGGTGGTCATCGGCGCGAACATGCCCGAACTGCGCGAGGAAGGCGTGCGCTACATGCGCCCGTACTTCAACATGGCCAACCATGAGCTCATGGTGGACCGCATCGTCGAGGAATTCGCCTGGGCCAACGTGACCCGCGAGGAAGCCGAGACCGCGGTCAAGGCCGCCTACGCCGAAAACGAGGTGTTCAAGCACGACGTGCAGATGGAAGGCCTCAAGGCCCTCGCCTACATGAAGGAACACGACTGCAAGGGCATCGTGCTGGCCGGCCGCCCATACCACGTCGACCCGGAAATCAACCACGGCATTCCGGAAACCATCTGCTCGCTGGGCATGGTGGTGCTGTCCGAAGACTCCATCTGCGAACTGCAGCCGGGGGAGAAGCTCAACCTGAGCGAATTCCTCGCCGAAGGCGAAGAGGATCCCCGCAAGAAGAACGCGAACGGCTTCCGCCACGTCGACGACCGCAAGGTCGCCAAGATGCCATTGCGCGTCACCAACCAGTGGGCCTACCATGCGCGTCTGTACGCGGCGGCCCATTTCGTGGCCTCCTATCCGGGACTCGAGCTCGTGCAGCTCAACTCCTTCGGCTGCGGCCTCGACGCCATCACCACCGACCAGGTGTCCGAGATCCTGGCGGACAAGGCCGACGTGTACACCATGCTGAAAATCGACGAGGTCTCCAACCTGGGCGCGGCGAAAATCCGTCTGCGCTCGCTCAAGGCCGCCGTCGAGGAGCGTGAACGCAACAAGAAGAACGACGGATTCCGCAAGACCGGCACCGAAGCGCCGACCCCCGGTCGCCAGGTCATGCTCGACACCGTCATGAAAGCCAATCCGAAACTCACCGAAGCCGTCACGGCCGCATCCAAGCGCGCGGCGGAAAACGGCAAGGGCGAATCGCAAGAAACCGCCAAAACGCAGACAAATGGCAAGGGCGCGTCCGCACACAACTCGGCGACCCTGTCCAAGTATGCGAACCGCATCCCGTTCGGCAAGAACATGAAGGACTACACCATCGTGGCCCCGCAGATGAGCCCGATCCACTTCTCTCTGGTGGAATCCGTCATCCGCTCCGGCGGCTACAAGTTCGACATTCTGGAGCACGCCAGCCGTGAGGACGTGGAAACCGGCCTCAAATACGTCAACAACGACGCCTGCTACCCGGCCATCATGGTCATCGGCCAGCTCGTGGACGCCATTCTGGAAGGCAAGTACGATCCGGACCACACCGCGCTCGCCATCACGCAGACCGGCGGCATGTGCCGAGCCACCAACTACTTCGGCCTGATCCGCAAGGCTCTGGTGGATGCCGGCTATCCGCAGATTCCGGTGATTGCCATCTCCACGCAGGGCATTGAGGACAATCCGGGCTTCAAGGCCACGCCGGCGTTGCTTCATCGCGTCGTCAAGGCGCTGATCATCGGCGACCTGCTGATGAAATGCCTGTACCGCGTGCGCCCGTACGAAGTGACCCCCGGCAGCGCGAACAAGCTGTACGAAACGTGGGACACCATCGTGCGCGAGACGCTCGAAAACCACGGTCGTTCCAAGACGGCGCGCAAGTTCATCGGCAAGGGATACCTGCCGTATCCGACGCTCGTCAAGGAAATCGTCAAGTCGTTCGACTCGTTGCCGTTGAAGGACGAGCCGCGCAAGGTGCGCGTCGGCGTGGTCGGCGAGATCCTCGTCAAGTACCAGCCGGACGCCAACAACCATGTGGTCGACGTCATCGAATCGCAGGATTGCGAGGCCGTGGTGCCGGGCATCATGGAATTCATGACCACCCGACCGTACATTTCCGACTGGAACGAGCATTACCTCGGCATGGGCGGCAGCAAGATCGGCTATGCGCTGATGCGCAAGGGCCTCGACCTGTACAACGCTCCGGTACGCGAGGCGATCGATCTGGCTCACGGCAAGTTCTCGCAGGATCTGCCGATGCCTGAACTGGTCAAGAAGGCCGACGAGGTCACGTCCGTGGGCGTACAGGCCGGCGAAGGCTGGCTGCTGACCGCGGAAATCCTGGAACTCATCGAATCGGGATGCCCGAACGTGGTGTGCGCGCAGCCGTTCGCCTGCCTGCCGAACCACGTGACAGGCCGAGGCATGTTCGGCAAGATCCGCCGACTGCATCTGGAAGCCAACATCGTGTCCATCGATTACGATCCGGGCGCTTCGGAAGCCAACCAGCTCAACCGCATCAAGCTGATGATCTCCGCTGCCAAGAAGGCGCACCGCGCAGCCGAAGAGGCGCGCAACAGCGAGAAGGCCGCTTGAATCGCCATTCTTATTTCCGTCGAACCGACGTTGGGAAACTTTCCGACGTCGGTTCGACGGTATCTGAGCCGCCAAATCGACGGCTGATTCGGCGATCGTAAAATCGATGGTCGTCGAATCGGCATTCAAATCGCCAGCCAAATCGATGGGGAATGATGGTCGGTTATCGATTTTCCGTATAGCGTAGCCTGCGTTGCGAATGGCGCTTTTCGTTAGGATGGCCACTATGACAACGCCAAAGATCACGTACGCGCACCTGCTGACCGAGCCGAATCCGAAGCATGTGGAAAGCCTTATCAAATTCTTCGAATCCGGCTGCCAACAGCGCGGCACCGGCGGTTTTGGCGTGGAAATCGAACACCTGCCGGTACATAACAGCGACGATACCGCGGTGACCTACTACGAAAGCAACGGCATTGAAGCGTTGCTCAACCGCATCCGCCCGTATTACGACGAAAACAAGGAATACTGGGAAAACGGGCGACTGGTCGGACTCGCCCGTGACGGCATCTCCGTATCTTTGGAACCGGGCGGACAGTTGGAAACGTCCATCGGCATCCTGCACAAGCCGGAGGAGCTCGCCACATTGTACGGCGCGTTCCGCCGCGAAGTCGACCCCATCCTCGAAGAACTTGGTTTCCGACTCGTCAACTATGGTTACCAACCGAAATCCAGTTACGCCGACATTCCCGTCAATCCGAAGGACCGATACAAGGCGATGACCGCCTACCTGGGACGTGTCGGACAGTTCGGTCCGTGCATGATGCGTTGCTCCGCTTCGACACAGGTCAGCATCGACTACGTTTCGGAACAGGACGCGATCGCCAAACTGCGGTTGGGCACGGTGATCGGCCCGATTCTGGCATGGTTCTTCCGTAACACTCCGTATTTCGAAGGTGGGGAGAATCCTTATCCGCTGCTACGCCAGCGCATGTGGGATTATCTCGATTTCCAGCGCACGAACGTCATTCCTGGCCTGTTCGACCCGCGTTTCGGTTGGGAGGATTACGCGGTGGACGTGCTGTCCACGCCGATGATGTTCGCCGACCTGACGCACACGCCCGAAGCGCTGGCGGTGCCCGGAACCGATTTGCACCATCCGGCGTTCTACGAGAACGCGAACGACGTGTACCCGGACCGCGAGCTCAACGCGTACGAGATCAACCATGTGATCTCCACGCACTTCAACGACGTGCGTTTGAAGAACTTCATCGAATTCCGCCACTGGGATTCGCTGCCGGTGGCCCGCGCCGAGCGGCTTACTGAAATCATCGGCTCGCTGTTCTACGATCCGACGAATCTCGAACGTCTGGAAAGCTACTTCGACGGCATCCGCGAGGAGGACGTGTTCGAGGCCAAGGCGAACCTGCAGGCGCGCGGAAGCCAGGCCATCCCATACGGCAATTCGTTGGAATTCTGGCAGGAGTTCCTCGGCCTTGAGGGTGTGCTCGCCGACGAACCGGGCGACCCGAAGCATCCGGACGTCTTCCAGGCGTGACCGGCCGAGGGTCCGTCCGATGGTACGCTGTTCCATATGGTTACCGAGGGGAAAAAGCGGGTTCGTAAATCGCCCGAAGAGCGCAAACGCGAAATCATCGTGGCGGCGGGCAAGCTGATCGGCGAGAAGGGGTACTACGGCACGTCGCTCAAGGACATCGCCGACGCCATCGGCATGAGCCAGCCCGGACTGCTGCACTACATCGGCAACAAGGAGCGGTTGTTGTCGCTGCTGGTCACCGATAGCTACGACCAGCAGGGCACACCCGCCGACTTCGCCAAGTCGGGATTGCCCGGCAGCGATTCTGACGGCATGCTGTTTCCCGCATATCTGCGGTTTCTGGTCCGCTACAATGCGCAACGCCGCAGTCTGCTGCAGCTGTACATGGTTTTGGAAACCGAATCGTTCAACGCGGACCATCCACTGCACGAGTATTTCGAAAACCGACCGGATCTGACGTGGGAGCATTACTCAAAGTTCGCATGGAAATTGCCTCCGGAAGTCGGCGGATGGGATAATATGCGGCCGATCGTACGGCAATGCATCGAGGCGATGGATGGCATCCAGCTGCGGTGGACGCGCAAGCCGCCGATCGACCTGTACGACGAGTGGCTCGTCTTCGAGCGGATGATCTTCCCCTCGCCGGTGTGGGACGGATATCGGTAAGCCTTCCGAAGACATATATCTAATGGTTGTTAGTTAAGAAACGCCTGAAAATCTGCGACAGTTGACGATTTGTTTCGGAAGATATATAGTTCTTATATCTAATAACCGTTAGATATAAAAGTCGACGAGGACGATGGAGGAGTCATGGGCCGTTACGAAGCAGACCACATTCTGTTCGGCGCCGCATACTACGACGAATATCTCATGATGAAGGGTATTGACCGCATCGATGAGGACATGGCGATGATGAAGGACGCGGGGCTGAACGTCATCCGCATCGCCGAATCCACATGGAGCACCTGCGAACCGCAACCGGGTGTATTCGACTTCACCTATGTGGACCGTGCGCTCGACGCCGCGCAGCGTGCCGGCATCGATGTCATCGTCGGCACGCCGACCTACGCGGTGCCCAGCTGGCTCGTCAAGCTCGACCCGAGCGTGCTCGCGGTCACGCCGAACGGACAGGGCAAGTATGGCGCGCGCCAGATCATGGACATCGTCAACGCCACCTACCGCTTCTACGGCGAACGTGTGATCCGCAAGCTCATTTCCCACGTCGCCGACCATCCGGCCGTCATCGGCTACCAGGTGGACAACGAGACGAAATACTACGATTCCGTCTCCGAGGGCATGCAGCGCCTGTTCGTCAAGTATCTGCGCGAGAAGTTCCACGGCGATCTGGACGAGCTCAACCACCACTTCGGCCTCGACTACTGGTCCAACCGCATCGACTCCTGGGAGGACTTCCCGGACGTGACCGCCACCATCAACGAGTCCCTGGGCGGCGAATTCGACAAGTTCCGCCGCGACCAGGTGCGCGCCTTCCTGCAGTGGCAGGCCGACATCGTGCGCGAATACGCGCATGACGACCAGTTCATCACCCACAACTTCGATTTCGAATGGCGCGGATACTCCTACGGCGTGCAGCCGGCCGTCGACCACTTCAAGGCCTCGACCGCCGTGGACATCACCGGCGTGGACATCTACCACCCCACCGAGGACGACCTGACCGGCAGGGAGATCGCCTTCGGTGGCGACATGACCCGCTCCACCAAGGACGGCAGGAACTACCTGGTGCTCGAAACGGAGGCCCAGGGCCAGCACGGCTGGGTGCCGTTCCCGGGCCAGCTGCGCCTGCAGGCCTACTCCCACCTCGCCTCCGGCGCCGACATGGTGGAATATTGGCACTGGCACTCCATCCACAATTCCTTTGAAACATATTGGAAGGGCCTGCTGAGCCACGACCTCGAACCGAATCCCACCTACCGCGAGGCGGGCGTGTTCGGCCGCGAGATCGCCAAACCGGAAGTGGGGGAGCGGCTCGTCCACCTGAAGAAGCACAACAAGGTGGCCATCATGGTCAGCAACGAATCGCTGACCGCGCTCGACTGGTTCCTCATCGAAGCCGGCTTCCCGTTCGGCGGCACCCTCAAGTACAACGACGTGGTGCGCAACATCTACGACGCGCTGTTCGAACTCAACGTGGAATGCGATTTCATCCCGTCCGACGCGCCGGCCGAACGCCTGGCCAAATACGAGATGATCGTGACCCCGGCACTGTACTGCACTCCGCAGGAAACAACCGACCGTCTGCGCGAATTCGTCTCCAGCGGCGGCCACCTTGTCTCCACCATGCGCTCCTTCGTAACCGACGACGAGGTGACCGTATGGCACGACCGCGCGCCGCACAACCTCACCGACGTGTTCGGCATGACCTACAACCAATTCACCCGCCCGAACGGCCACGTATCCGTGGAATTCGCCGGAACGCTCGCCAAAACCCCGGCAAGCGACGCGCAGGCGCTCATCGAACTGGTCACCCCATTCGACGGCACCGACGTGCTCGCCAGCTACGGCCACTACGCGTGGAAGGATTACGCCGCGGTGACCCGACATGGCTTCGGCAAGGGCGACGCCGAATGGATCGCCACCCTGCTCGACGCCGACACCATCCGCGCCGTCCTGCGTGAAGCCGTGGAACACGCGGGCATCGCCGATGCCGGCACCGCGCTCGCCGGACAGGTGACGGTGCGCCGCGGAACGAACGCCCGCGGCGAGCAGGTGACGTATCTGCTCAACTACTCCGCCGACGAGGTCACCATCGACAGCCCGGTGTCGGGCGATGTGGTGGTCGCTCCGGTGGTGGTGGGCACCGACGGCACCGTCGATGAATCCGCCACCGCGGCGATCGCCCTGAAAGAGGGCTCGAAGGTCGAGGTGGGCGACAAGCTGACGATTGGCCGCTGGAATGTGGTCGTCATCGCCGGCTGAGCCGCAAAGCGGTGGTGGCGCGTCGGCCCGACTGGGTCAGGGGATGAGCAGGTCGATGATGGCCTTCCATTCCCCGACGAAGTCGACGTCATGCGATCCGTTGAGCCAGCGCAGCTGCAGACCCTCCATCGCGGACAGGACCTGCAGCGCGGTGCGCTCCGGATCGGCGACACCGTCGCGCTCGGCCGCGAACGCGTATTCCTTCAGCAGATTGATTTCGCGCTGTTCGAAATACTCGTGCACGGGATGGTCCTTGCTTAACGCCTCGCTTTCCAGCAAGGTGTAGAGACGGACCATCTCCGGACGGTCGGCGTTGGTCTCCACGGTTCCCGTGGAAATGGCCTTCAGCCCCAGATCGCAGTGGTATGCGATGCCGTCGTCAAGGACTTCGCCGGTCACGCTCTGCACGCCAAGATGCTCGGCGATGGCGATCTGATTGGTCCGATCGGCGTATTTGAGGGTTTCCTCAAGCAGTTGTTCTTTGGATTTGAAGTAGTAAAGGAGGCCGGCTTCGGTGATGTTCTGAGCCTGGGCCACATCGCGTATGGTGAAGCCCCAGAAACCGAACTGGGAGATGAATGAGACCGTGGTTTCGAGAATCGCCTTCCTGCGATCCTCGGCGCTCATTCGCTTTCTGGGTTTGTTTTCGGTGCGGCGACGCATATGCTCTCCTTCATCTGGTGCTTACTAAGGTACAAGAAGGGGGAGAAGAAGACGATGGAAACCCTTGGAACACGCCGGATTATCGCAGACAAACGATTTGTTATATGCTTTAACTAAGCAGTTACTAGGTAATAAAAACCGGTGACTGTGAAGCTGAATGGAACAGTGTCCGACCGGTTTTGCAAACGCTTTGAGACGGCGATGACATGACGTCGACTTGTGCCTTTGCGAAAGATGGTTTACGCTGAAAACACGTTAGTTACCACATGGTAGTTAACAGATGGGGCGAGGCCGTCCCACCACCACATACACCGCTAAGGTGCGGAATCGCACACAACATAAGTTCACTACTGAAGCATGATTCGAAGGAGAGAGTTTCATGAGTGAAGCAATCGCCAGCAAGGCGGAGCGCCTTGCCGCTTACAACGCCAACATCGCCGCGGCGGAAAAGGATCCGTCGCTGTCCCCGGAAACCGGCAAGCCGCTGTCCAAGATGAACGCCGCACGTTTCGGCGCAGGCTTCCTGGTATTCGGAGTGCTGTGGATGTCCGGTCTGGGCATCGTTTCCGCAGTGCTGCTGCCCATGCACTACAAGACCATCCCGGGCGTCAACGCCGATGCGTTGGTCGGCATCGTCAACGCGTTCACCGCGGTCGCATCCCTGGTCGCCAACCTGATGTTCGGCAACTTCTCCGATCGCTCCCGTTCCCGCTTCGGCCGCCGTACCCCGTGGATCCTCTTCGGAGCCGTGCTCGGTGGCGTCACCCTGTTCCTGACCGGCACCACGCATAACGCCGTGCTGCTGACCATCTTCTACTGCGCCTGCATGTTCGGTCTGAACTGCATGATCGCGCCGATGGTCGCCATCCTGTCCGACCGCGTGCCTTCCAAGATCCGTGGCACCATGTCCGCCTTCTACGGCGCCGGCTCCACCATCGGCGCTCCGATCGGCACCATGCTCGGCGCACTGTTCATCGAAAACCTGATTCCGGGCTTCGCCGTCGCCGGCGTGCTCATGTTCCTCGGTGGCGTGGTCGCCGTGATCATCATCCCGAAGGAGCAGTCCGCAGACTTCCTGCCGAAGGACGAAGGCTCCGCCAAGGACATCCTCTCCTCCTTCCGCCCGCCGAAGTTCTCCACCGCGCATGACTTCTACAAGGCGTTCGCCGGCCGCTTCTGCATGCTCATGGCCTACCAGATGATCAACGTCTACCAGCTGTACATCATCCAGAACTACATCGGCCAGTCCGTCAAGGAATCCGCCGTCACCGTGTCCGTCGTGTCCATGATCATGATGGTCATGTCCCTGGTTGGCTCCTTCATCTCCGGCCCTGTCTCCGATCTCATCGGCCGCCGCAAGGTCCCGGTCGTCGTCGCTTCCGTGCTCTTCGCCGTCGGCATCGCCATGCCGTGGATCTTCAAGTCCACCATGGGCATGTACCTGTTCGCCGGCATCGCAGGCCTCGGCTACGCCGTCTACTCCGCCGTCGACCAGGCGCTGCTGGTGGACGTGCTGCCGAACAAGGAAGAGGCCGGCAAGGATCTGGGCATCCTGAACATGGCCACCACCCTCGGCCAGATGTGCGGCCCGGTCGTCATGTCCGCCATCGTGGTCAACCTCGGCTACAACTTCGCGTTCCCGACGTCCATCGCATTGGCCATCATCGGCTGCTTCTTCATCATGGCCATCAAGAAGGTCAAGTAAGGCAGCTGCTGTAAACCGGGGGAGACGGTCGTGCCATAGGCCGTCTCCCCTCCGCGGGACCGAATCGCCCCGCCTCCCATCCATGCCAACCATCAACGAATATCCGAATTATCAACGACGATACCAAGGAACATCATGACCACCTGGATTGCAACGACGCAAGACGACAAGCTTGCCGACCGAACCTCCGACATCGAATCCACCAACGCCACCACCGCGGCCGACCTGCAGCTCGACGGCAACGAATACCAGGCCCTGCGCGGCTTCGGCGGCTGCTTCAACGAACTCGGCTGGCTGCCGCTGCAGAACGTCAGCGAAGCCGAACGCGACCAGATCATCAAGGAGCTGTTCAGCCCCGACGAGATGAACTTCACCTTCAACCGCGCCCCCGTCGGCGCCAATGACTTCGCCGACCACTGGTACAGCTACGACGAGGTCGACGGCGACTACGGGATGGAGCATTTCTCCGTCGAACACGACGAGCAGACCCTGATCCCGTACATCCACCGCGCACAGGAATGGCAGCCGAACATGCAGCTGTTCTCCAGTCCGTGGAGCCCGCCGACGTGGATGAAGCGCCCGAAGGCCTACAATTACGGCCGTCTCGTGCAGACCCCGGAGAACCTCAAGGCCTACGCCAAGTACTTCGTCAAGTACATTCAGGCCTACGCCGAGCATGGCATCACTGTGAACCAGCTGCACGTGCAGAACGAGGTGTTCGCCGACCAGAAGTTCCCGAGCGCCCTGTGGGATTCCGAAGCGCTCAAGGTGTTCATCCGCGACTACCTCGGACCGGCGTTCGACGAGGCCGGACTCAGCACCGACATCTGGCTTGGCACGCTCAACGGCCCGGAAGACATGGCCTGGACCGGCGGCGGCTACGGCATGACGCTCAACAACTACAACCGCTTCGTCGACAACATCCTCTTCGACGACGGCGCGCGCAAGTACATCAAGGGCATCGCCTACCAGTGGGCCGGCCAGAACTGCATCGCCCGCACGCACGAATCATGGCCGGAGATCGAGCTGATCCAGTCGGAGTCCGAATGCGGCACCGGCGACAACAGCTGGGAGTACGCGGAGTACATCTTCCATCTGATTAACCACTACTTCCGCAACGGCGCCACCGCATACACCTACTGGAACATGATTCTTGACGACCAGGATTCCACATGGGGCTGGTGGCAGAACTCCCTGTTCACCATCACCGCCGACACGCATGAGGTGCGCCGCAATCCGGAATACTACGTGATGCGTCACTTCTCGCATTTCGTCAGGCCCGGCGCGAAGGTGCTCGGCACCACTGGCCATTTCAACTCGATGGCCATCGCCTTCCGCAATCCGGACGGCACGGTGGTGGTCGTGGCGCAGAACGCCCTCGACGAGGAGCGCCCGTTCGAATTCGCCGATCCCGATGCCGCCGAACGTGGTTTCAAGGTGACGCTTGCTCCGCGATCGTTCAACACTTTCGTGCTGGACTGAGCCGGAGTGATACGGCGTCGGCTCGCGCGTAATGCCGGTTTTCTCCTTTTTCTCGGCGATATGCCGATCACCGACGTCCTGCCCATGAGGTGCCCGCCGCGATGGATCCCCTCCATGCGCGGCGGGCACCTTTGTTTGTATTGGTGGTTTTTCTTATCCGAGCAGTCCTTCGCCGTGGGATGCCGACGAGATTGGGTTGCGTGTGGAACGGAAATGTATTAGACTATAACTAAGTAGTTACTAAGTAATAGAAACTGCATGACGTACGAAGGAGTGCATATGAACCTCGACTACATCAAAGGCGTGAACCTCGGCAACTGGCTGGTTCTGGAAAAGTGGATGAACCCGGCATTATTCGATGGAACCACTGCCGATGACGAATACTATCTGCCGACGCAACTCGATCCGGCCGTGTACGAGGCGCGCATCAGGACCCACCGCGCCGAATACATCAACGAGCGCGACTTTGCCACCATCAAATCGTGGGGGCTGAACTCCGTGCGCATCCCCGTGCCGTACTTCATCTTCGGCGACCGCGCGCCGTTCATCGGCTGCATCGACGAACTCGACAAGGCCTTCAACTGGGCCGAGAAATACGGCCTGACCATCCTCATCGACCTGCACACCGCGCCGATGAGCCAGAACGGCTTCGACAACGGCGGCATCTCCGGCGTGTGCAAATGGGCGCAGCTGCCCGACGAAGTCGAATTCGTGCTGTCCGTGCTCGAACGCCTCGCCAAGCGGTACGGCCATCGCTAGGCGCTGATGGGCATCGAGATCATCAACGAGCCGAACACCACCACCTCCTGGCCGATGATGAATGTGACCGAACGCTACAAGGCGGTCGACCCGGAGCTTGCCGAAGGCACCGGCCCGATCGGATTCGACTGGCTCAAGGACTTCTACGTCACCGCCTACCACCGTCTGCGCGACGCCGACAAGGGCGCGCTGCCGGCGGACAAGGCCGTGGTGTTCCACGACGGCTTCGACATCGAACAGTGGAAGGACTTCATGCGCGGGGATGACGGCAAGCTCGCGCCGGAATTCGAGAACGTGGTCCTCGACACCCACCAGTACCTCATGACCGCCGAAATGATGGGCTGCCCGCAGACCGTGGAAGGCTACGACGACTTCGTGAGGAACACCTACGCGCCGATGATCGCCGAGATAAGCGAATACTTCCCGGTGATCGTGGGGGAGTGGTGCCTGTTCAACTCCGTCGGCTGCGGTGTGGACACCCACGGTGGCCAAAGCGTGCTCAACGGCGAGGAAGGCGCGCAGGTCGAAACCCTGACCGCCGAACAGAAGCGCTCGCTATACCAAGGCGTGGCCGAATCCCAGCTCGCCGCATGGAGCAAGGGCAGCGGCTTCTACTACTGGAACTACAAGCTGCTCACTGACACCATGGTCGGCGTCGCCGTCACCGATGCCGCGTTGCATGAGAAGACTGCCGACTTCGACTTCTTCGACTACGAGGCGGACGAGACGAAGCCGGTCGACTGATCCCGCCCATCCGGCCACGATCATTCCGAAACCCCAATCCGGCCGTGGTCCGATTCCAACCGGCCGCGTGGCTGATTGCAGGACGCATACAATGGGCCAAGGAACGTTGCGTTCCTTGGCCCATTGGGCTGAAATAGGGGTTTGGTTTGGACTGTTTGGTTTTTTGAATAGGCGGAAACGACAAGCCGGGCGAAACCCCGCACAGAAAGGCGGTGAGACGCATGGTGCTGGGCATCGACGAGCGAATCAACGGCGTGAACCTCGGTAACTGGCTGGTGCTGGAGAAATGGATGGATCCGGAACCGTTCGTTCGCACTGCCGAAGATGACGAAATCTGGATGCATCGCACGCACGGCGCCCTCTGGTCCGAGCGGAATCTCGCCGAGGAACTGCGCCGGCACCGCGACGCCTACATCACCCTGGAGGATTTCCGCATCATCGCCGACCATGGGCTCAATCTCGTGCGCATTCCCATACCATATTTCATCTTCGGCGACTGGCCCGGACATCCGGGCTGCATCGCATACCTCGACCGCGCGTTCCGTTGGGCGCGGGAGACGGGACTGAAGATCATGATCGACCTGCATACCGTGCCCGGCTCACAGAATGGTTTCGACAACGGCGGTCTGACGGGCGTGTGCAAATGGGCGCAGAATCCGGACTTGGTGGAATACGCGCTGAATGTGCTGGAACGATTGGCCCGCCGATATCGTGACGAGCCGACCCTACACAGCATCGAAGTGCTCAACGAACCGGTGAGCTGGTCGGTGTTCCATGGCACGTCGAATACGGCGAAGGACGTCCGTGAGGCCTCCGGCAGCACGCATATCCCACTGCGCTTTCTGAAGCGCTTCTACCGCGACGCCTACATCCGATTGCGCGCCATACTGCGTCCGGAAACCGTAATCGTATTCCATGACGGCTTCCGACTGTTCCGCTGGGGCGATTGGTTCCGTCGCGCCGGCATGTGCAACGTCATGCTCGACACCCACCAATATCTCATCGCCATGGAGGAACCGTTGTTCGCGGGACCGGCACGCCGACTGTACCTGCAATCGCGGCACCTGCCATGGCTGTACCGAATGCTGGTGGGTGCGCGCGAAATCGCCATCCGTTCGGCGGCCCGCCATATCCCTGTACTTGTGGGCGAGTGGTGCGTGGAGAACCGGTGGGCCCTGCACGGCCGAAACCGAGCGGACGCATACCGTCAAGTATCGCGATTGCAACGCGCGGCATGGGACGCATCAGCAGGACAGATCTATTGGAGCTACCAGCTTGCACGCTCCGCGAAACCGGGCAGTGGTGAGGGAAAACCGCCGCGAGATCCGCGCAACGGCGGCAATCTCGAAGCGTGGGATCTAACCCGCGTATGGCGTCATGGATGGATTCAAGCGGATACGCCCCACGATGACGTGGCATCGGCGCCGTCAATCAACGGCAATCGACGCAAAGGGCATTAGACTCGGAGTCATGGCAGAGGAAGAGACTTCGAAACGTACCCGCAAATCGCCGCAGGAGCGTCGTGCGGAAGTGCTGGATGCGGCGGTGCAGCTCATCAGCGAACGCGGATTCAACGGCATTTCGATCCAGGACGTGGCCGATCGGGTCGGCATCTCCAAACAAGGCGTGCTGCGATACGTCGACAACAAAGACAAAATGCTGGCGCTGGTATATGACGAATACTACGGGCAGACCGGCACGCCGGAGGACTTCTTCTCTTCGGGCATGCCGGGCAGCGACCCGTCCGCGCCGCATTTTCCCGCGTATCTGCGCTACCTGGTGAAACACAACTCGCGCCGCCGCATGATGGTGCAGCTGTTCACCGTGCTGTCGGCGGAATCCCTGAACCCGGATCACCCATTGCATGACGAATTCATGGGACGCATGGAGGACATCTGGGAACACTACTCGAAATACCCGTGGGTGGTTCCGCCGCAATTGGGCGCATGGGCCGGCAGCATGCGACCGGTGGTGCGCAAAGCCATGGAAATCATGGATGGCATTCAGCTGTGGTGGCTGCGCGAACCGGAAGTGGACTTGTGTGAGGAATGGTCCGAAATGGAGAATCTGCTGTTTCCCGCGCCCCTCTGGGATGCATACCGCTGATTTTATGTGTGTTCCGCATACGTTCGGGGGTGACCTGACGGCCACCCTCATTTTGCTTATCTTCTATTGTGGTAGTGCCTGAAAAGTTTGCTGAAAGAGACATGCTGGTTTCTTGAGATGTCGACCATTTTGATGCAGTCAGACTACCTGCTGCGCTTCCCGTGTAGACGCCAATGCTGGCTCCCAATATCCCTAGCGATACTAGTATCATTATTTTACGGAAGAGTCTAGATTCAGTAGAATTATCAATTCTACATAATAATTCGTCATATATAGAACCTGCTGCAGAATTAGTTACAATTGTCCCTCTGTAAAAAGTTAATTTTACTCATTATATTGACTATTTATAAGATAATTAGAACGTTGAATAATCTCAGATTCATTCTTGCCGGAAATAAGAAATTTCCTGTCAGAATCAACAGAGTTATGAGCGATACCTTTTTTCTTGCCCACAGATTCCAAAACCGCCCAATCCGGGATTTCTTTTTCCTTTGGCCAGTTCAATCCGGCGGTTTCCAGCAGTATGCCATACTGAGATGATCGCGTAATATTCGTATCCGCATCGACAAGACCAAGTTCCAATAGGAAGTTGGCCTTGCTTTGGTCTATGCCATAGGCGGCTGCCAGCTCCTGCTTGATGAGACCGCCTCCTCTGCGTGCCGCCATTTCCCCGAATGCGAAATCACCGGTTTCATTCTTATAGAATTCGATATGCATCACATTCGGAATCGTCTGATCGTTGAAAGATGCAATTAATTGCTTTGTCAGTCGGAGCAGCTCGGAATAGTCGGCACCGTTCTCATCCAACATCACGGAACCGGTGTTTTGTTTCTCGAAATCCAGTGGCGGGACAAGATATCGTGATGGTGAGATCAGAATCGAACCGGAATTGATATAGACTACATCCACATGGTAGACGGAACCGGAACAATATTCCTCTAAGTAATACTGGTTTGAATGCACGTTTCGTATGAATTCCGGCTTGGTAGCTAAAGCGGGCAGGTCATCTTTCGAATGCAATATCGTAATGCCTGCAGACCCTGCGCCCCATCGAGGTTTGAGAACAACCGTCTCCCAACGATCGAACGCCGAAATAATATCTCCAAAGCCTTGGCAGGTGGTATAGGGAATAATCTTTAATCCGGCATCAAGGGCCGATTGTTTCATCGTGACTTTATCTCGACAGCTTAACGCCAGTTCATGCTGTAAACCGGGAATTCCAAATAAACTTCTCGCCTCTGCAACCCTCAGTACGTCTTCCTCTGAGCTGGAAACTATCCTATCTGGTTTAAATTTCCTGACAATATCAAAGAATTTTGCGGTAGCGCTATCAGAGGAATAATCGGAGACCTCGATTTCCTTGATGACGGAGCTCGGCCAACTATGGTGTGCGGCTCGATCGTTCGAGGTGAAGACCATAACTTCTAAACAATCGAAACGTTCTTGGATTTCCTCAATCCATTTAGGATAATTTGAGAAGGATTTGGGCTGTTGCAGCAATAATACTTTCATGTCATTCCCCTTCCGGTGTACTCACCAAGACTTTTTCTTTCAATGACGAATGATTCTTTGTCCACGTTTTCTAATTTGATTAGTGACGACTGCAGGCATTATTCCCACTAACGCCAGTGCACACCAATACCAAGCCGTCAATCCTGCAGGACGTAGTGCCGGAACGATCCAACCGCCAAGGAATGAGCCTGCCGATTCACCAATGGCTGCAATTATTAGCCGATAGTTCAGAATGTCCACCAAAGGCTTATCTGGCTGTGCCTCTACCAGAGCAATATTGATTAATGGCGTATAGATGCATTCTGCAATGGAGAACACAACCAAGGAAATGATGCATATCCACCAGTACGACGAGACTCCGCAGGCGAATAGTGCGAAGGAAATTCCATAAATCCCCAGGCTTTTGACTATGAATGAGGTGGCATTATGTTCTTTGGTCATATTGCGCGAGATGATCTTACTTACCGGCATTTGCAGTGCTATGACCGATATGGCATCAATGGAATAGAACAATCCTCTTATGACTGGACTATCGGATAACGAGTGGAATTCCAATGCCATTCCGGCAAAAAGCTGACCATTCATTATACTGCCCACGAACACCGCCAGGATGGCAAGAACCGTACCGGGACTTTTCAGCGAGTCTGTAATGGTCTTCACGATGGAGGAAGTGTTTTCCTCGCCGCTTTTCTCATTGCGTATGAAGACATGATGAGTCAGCGCTATTGGAGCTAGTAAAGCAGAAAAAGCATAGAGTCCGACGATGATTGCAATAAAGAGCGTTTGTCCGAAAGCTTTATATATGTAATTCGAGCCCAGAGGTCCAATCGCGGATCCAAGATTGGCTGCCATGGTCACTAAAGCAAACAAAGAAGCCTGAATTTTTTTATCCTTTACTGTAGCGATGATATGCCCTCGTAGGGCAAAATTAACCAATGAAAGACCGAGTCCCAGCAAAGCCAAATCCGCAAAAAGGAAGCCGATAAAACCACCCATTGCCGGTTGTAGCAGCAAAAGTGAAAAAACCATGAATCCGAAACCGGTCTCGGTGAGGGATACCGTTGAGAAACGCTCAATCAGGCTACCTATAAAAACAGTACTGCCTCTAGAAAAAAGAGATAAAATTCCGAGCGCCAGTCCAACATATAGCGATGACGCCGCAGAAACTTGGCCGGTGAGAATAACCGAAAGAAGGGAGAAGAGACCGCTGTACGCAGCAGTATTCAAAAAGTAATTCACTGATATGGAGTCTCTTTTAATATCGTTCGGCTTCTCCATTTGAATGGACCTTCTTTTATGCTTTACAAATAATGTCTCCCCATGCTAGTTGTCATAGGGGAATTGTTCATTGCTGCGTCCACATATAGTGACGCTTGGTTTTGGCATACTTGGGGGTGTCTGTTTCAAAGTTTACCGTGCTTTCTGCGGAATCGTTGAATCCTGAACATCCGTTGCATGATGAATTCACTGCTCGTATGGACGATATTTGGGAGAACTATTCGCAATATCCTTGGCTGGTTCCTCCGCAATTGGGTTCATGGAAGTCGAGCATGCGACCGGTGGTGCGTAAAGCCATGGAAATCATGGATGGTGTGCAATTATGGTGGTTGCGCGAGCCTGAAGTTGATTTATGCAAAGAGTGGGCTCAGATGGAAAACATGCTGTTTCCATCCCCGTTGTGGGATGCATATCGTTGATTTCAAATACTTGTTGAGATTGGCATTGCATGCGCGTGCGAAAAGGCGAGGGTCTGATGGTCCCTCGCCTTTTGCATTGACGGGGTTATGTCGAGTTGTGGATGTGTATATGATATACTAAACTACCGATTGGTAATTAAAGAAAATCGCTTCAATGAGGAAAGTGAGCAATCCATGGCCGAAACCACTGAAAATACTGTAAATCTGCCCTATAGGAATCCGGAACTTCCTACTGAGGAACGCATCGCCGATCTGCTTGGTCGCATGACTCTTGAGGAAAAAGTCGGACAGATGATGCAGCTTGACGCGCGAAGCGGCGATTTGGACGATCTGATCGTCAACAAGCATGTTGGTTCCATTCTGCACACCTCGCCGTCCGATCTGCCGAAAGCCGTGGAAACGGTGAACGCCAAAACCCGTCTCGGCATTCCGCTGGTGATCGGCGACGACTGCATTCACGGCTATTCCTTCTGGCCGGGAGCCACCATTTTTCCGGAACAGCTAGGCATGGCAACCACGTGGGATTCTGAAAAGGTACAGGCCGCGGGCCGTGCCACCGCCGAGGAAGTGTCAACCACCGGCGTGCATTGGACGTTCTCCCCGGTGCTGTGCATCGCGCGAGACACCCGTTGGGGCCGTGTGGGCGAAACCTTTGGCGAAGATCCGTACTTGATTGGCGAAATGGCATCGTCCATTGTCAAGGGCTATCAAGGTGGAGCCAAGGCGGGCGAGCCGCTCGCCAAAGACGCGATTCTCGCATGCGCCAAGCATTTCGCAGGCTATTCCGAAACACAGGGAGGGCGTGACGCTTCCGAAGCCGACCTGAGCCACCGCAAGCTGGAATCTTGGTTCCTGCCGCCATTCGAACGCGTAGCCAAGGAAGGCTGTGGCACCTTCATGCTCGGCTACGAATCCATCGAAGGTGTGCCGGTCACCTTCAACAAGTGGCTGCTTTCCGACAAACTGCGTGGCGCTTGGAACTATCAGGGCACGCTCATCACCGACTGGGACAACGTCGGCCGTTCCGTGTGGGAGCAGAAGGTCAAGCCTGATTATGTGCAGGCTGCTGCCGATGCGGTCAAGTCCGGCAACGACTTGGTGATGACCACGCCAAAGTTCTACGAGGGTGCGATCGAAGCCGTGAAGACCGGTCTGCTTGACGAATCGTTGATCGATGCCGCCGTGGCTCGTATTCTCGCACTGAAGTTCCGTCTTGGACTGTTCGAAGATCCACGCTTGCCCGACCAGAAGCGTATCGATGCGGTGATCGGTTCCGAAGAGCATCAGCAGCTCAACCTTGAAGTGGCTCGCGAAGCCGTGGCATTGCTGAAGAACGACGGTTCACTGCCGTTCAACGTGGCCGGTGCGAAGCGTATCGCGGTCGTTGGCCCGCTCGCCGATGACGCCCAGACCCAGCTGGGCGACTGGGCAGGCAGCTCCGGCCAGATCAACTGGATGCCTGACGGCCACCCGCGTGAAATGATCACCACCGTGCTTGATGGTTTCAAGCAGCTCGCTCCGGAAGGTTGCGAGGTCGTGTACTCTCGCGGTGCCAACATCGTGGATTTGGTGCCCGATCCGGAAGGCGAGTTCTACCCGGATGGACAGCCTCGCCCGAAGATCGGCGTTTCCGCCAAGATTGATCGCGCACTGCTTGGCGAAGCCGTGGAAAACGCACGTAAAAGCGACCTGATCGTGGCCGTGGTGGGCGATGTGATCCAGGCCATTGGCGAAGGCTGCTCCACCGCCACGCTTGAACTGCTTGGCGGACAGAATGCACTGATCGATGCACTGTCGAACGTGGCTCGCGAAACCGGCAAGCCGTTCGTGGTGGTGCTCGTCAGCTCCAAGCCGCAAGTGCTGCCGGCATCCGTGATCGGTACCAATGGCGTGATTGTTGACGAAACTCCAGCCGAAGGCACTTCGGCTCTGCTGTGGGCTCCAAGCCCGGGCATGAAGGGCGGCCAGGCCATCGCCGAAATCATTCTCGGCGAAACCGAACCGAGCGGACGCCTGCCGATCACCTTCCCGCGTCACGCAGGACAGCTGCCGGTCTACTACAACCAGATTCGAGGCCAGCACGGCAACCGTTACGCCGACCTCACGCAGAATCCGGCATTCGCATTCGGCGAGGGTCTGAGCTACACCACGTTCGAATACGGAGATCCGACCATCACCAACGTTCCGGAATCCGGCATATTCACCGAAACCGACACCGTGCATGCCGAAATCACCCTCACCAATACAGGCGATCGCAAGGGCACGGAAGTAGTGCAGCTCTACATCGGCGACATCGTGACCTCCTACAGCTGGACTGATCGTGAACTCAAAGCATTCCAGCGCGTGGAACTCGAACCAGGCAAAAGTAAGACCGTTGCCTTCGACATTCCGGTTTCCGATTGCACCATCGTCGATTCGGAAGCCAACCGAATCGTCGAACCGGGCGAATTCGAAGTGCTTATCGGCCATTCCAGCCGTCGCGAACACTTGAAGCGCACCACCTTCACCGTCGCGTAAAAGCGAAACGAAATAAGCCGTGTCGCAGAACCCAATAATCGACACGCTAGTCTGATATGAGCCGCCTACGAAATGCCGATCGTGGGCGGCTCGCATGAATGGACCATTGCCGTGGCATACGCGTTGTTTATGGCTGCTTCCGGATTCGTACTGGTGCCTGATCAGACGCATGCGTTGAACCAGTTGCCATTGTCAATGAACGCCGACTGTTCCGCGGTGATGAACGCCATGCAGCAGCTTGCCGGCGCGATTGTGCTTGCCACTGGCGGTTTACGGCTTTGTTCCCGATCGCTGTGGTTACGGTGCTACTGGGCACGGTGTTCATCATGCTGATTCGCAAGGTGAAGTAGCTGCAGTTACTGCAGTAGCCGAAGCAACGCGCAGTGTGCCGGCGATTGCGGCACACGTGATCTCGACATTGCGTTCCGTGTTGGCGATCAGAGTCGCAAGATCCGCCGGCCCGGGCGCAATGCCGAACGTTGCGACGATGCCGGTCTCGTTCAACGCTTCGATGGTGTGTGGATCGCGGGTTACCGTTCCACCGATGGCAATAGTTGGTTTTCCTTGTGATTGCGCCAGTTTCGCAATGCCACTCGGCACTTTGCCGTACGGTGTCTGACTGTCGATGGAACCTTCGCCGGTGATGATGACGTCGGCCCATGCGCATGCTTCGCGACCATGCGTAAGATCGAGCACAAGTTCGATTCCCGGCCGTACTGTTGTATTGAACAGGCCGAGCATCCCGCCGCCGGTACCGCCTGCGGCGCCTGTACCGGGAATGCGCTCAATATCGCGGCCATTGTATTGCATGATCGCGTGTGCGAGATTCGCAAGTCCCTGATCGAGGAGTTCGACCTGCGCTGTGTTCGCGCCTTTTTGCGGAGCGAACACATGCGCAGCACCTTCTGGTCCGGTCAAAGGATTGGTGACATCGCAGGCGAGAACAATCGGAACATTTTTTACAAAATTGGGAACTTCCGAATCGTCAATCCTCTCCAAATCAACAAGAGAACCGCCACCAAGCGGAATATCATGACCTGCCGTATCAAGAAAACGAAATCCAAGCGCGCGAGCCAACCCCGTGCCACCATCCGTAGTGGCACTACCGCCCAAACCAAGCACAATACGATCCGCGCCAGCGTCAATCGCAGCACGAATCAGCAATCCGGTGCCGAACGTGGAAGCAGACAACGCATTGCGGTCGGCGGGGGAGACCCGTTCAAGTCCGCTTGCCGAAGCCAACTCGACCACGGCGGTGTGAAGAATACAAGAAGCACGATTATTGCCAAGAAAGCCAAACTGAGCGGTAATCGGGCGGCCGATCGCATCAACTGTCTCAACATTGTGCAACGTGCCGGCGGTGGCATGAACCAAGGCTTGCGTCAATCCTTCGCCGCCATCGGAAAGAGGCATGAGCCGGCATTCCGCCTGCGGATTGCCACGCTTAATGCCGCGAGCCATCGCCTGTGCGATTGCTTCAGCCGAAGCGGACTCCTTGAACGAGTCCGGTGCCAGCAAAATCCGCATATATGCCTCCTTTTACGTCTGCATCCATACATTAATGCAGTGCCGGGGCAGAGGCTTATCGGTAGCCCTCCCACATGGGCAGGGGGAACAGGGCGTCTTCGCATTCCGCCCACATGGCGTTCAGGTCCTGGCCGGGCGTGCGCAGCCAACGCAGCTGCACGCCGTCCATCATGGCGAATCCCGCATTAAGCAGCCGACGCGTATCAACACCTTCGGGCACGCGCCAACGGATGTTGAGTGCGGTGTCGGCATTATGCAGCTCACGGTTGGCGAAATACTCGTGTGCGGGGTGGTTCGGGTCGATCGCTTCGGCGCTCAACGTGGAAAACATGTGCACCTGAATCGGTCTGCGTGCGTTCACCGCCACGATTCTGCGCCACATGTCGGCAATCAACGGGCGTGGCTCACGTACTATGTCGGTAAGAATGTCTTCCGTCTCGGAATCGTAGACTTCGTCCAGCGCGGCTGTGAGCAGTCCTTCCTTACTGCCGACATAATGCAGCACGCCAGCCTTGGTGAGTCCTACGCGATCGGCGATTTTCTGCAGGGAAGTGCCGTAATAGCCGAGCGTTCCAAACAGTTCGACGGCCGCATTGAGAATCTCCGCTCTTCGGTCGACTTCTTCGTTGGCCATGATGATTCCCTTTCTTGCACTCATAGTGGCGGTTCATGTGCGCTGCAATGCTTATGAATCGCCATTTCTCTCAAGTTGTAAATACTGCAGTTACTTTACGGTCGGTTAACTGATTTTTCAAAGAAGATTGGCGTGTTGTGATGTTGATTTTGATAAAGTACCTACCGACCGGTTAGTAAAGATTTCGGGGTTGAGATTCCACAGGCCGGTTAACCGATACGAACTCAAGAAAACGATGCGAAAGAGGAACGTATGAGCGAAAACACCTATCCTTCCGTCAATGACCTGACGCTTGAAGAAAAGGCATCCCTAACTTCCGGCGGCGACGCTTGGCATCTGCAAGGCGTTGAAGCCAAGGGCATTCCCGGCTATATGATCACCGACGGCCCCCACGGCCTGCGCAAGTCCAACTCGGCCACCACCGGCGAAGTCGATCTGAACAACTCCGTGCCCGCCACCTGCTTCCCGCCGGCCGCGGGCCTGTCCAGCTCGTGGAATCCGGAACTCATCCACCAGGTCGGCGAAGCCATGGCCGAAGAATGCATTCAGGAGAAGGTTGCCGTAATTCTCGGCCCCGGCGTGAACATCAAGCGCAACCCGCTTGGCGGCCGCTGCTTCGAATACTGGTCCGAAGACCCGTATCTGGCGGGTCATGAGGCGGTCGGCATCGTCGCAGGCGTGCAGTCCAAGGGCGTGGGCACTTCGCTCAAGCATTTCGCCGCCAACAGCCAGGAGACCGACCGGCTGCGCATCAGCGCCAACATCTCCCAGCGTGCGCTGCGCGAAATCTACTTCCCGGCATTCGAACACATCGTCAAGGAAGCCCAGCCGTGGACCATCATGTGCGCATACAACTGCATCAACGGCGTGCATGCCGCCCAGGATCGCTGGCTACTCACCGACGTGCTGCGCGACGAATGGGGCTTCCAAGGTATCGTCATGAGCGACTGGGGCGCCGACCACGACCGCGTGGCCTCCCTCAATGCGGGCCTCAACCTCGAAATGCCGCCAAGCTACACCGACGACCAAATCGTCTACGCCGCACGCGACGGCCGCATCCAGCCGGCACAGCTCGACCGCATGGCACAAGGCATGATCGACTTGGTCAGCAAGACCCGCGCAGCCATGAGCGTCGAAAACTATCGTTTCGACATCGAAGCCCACGATGAGGTCGCACATCAGGCCGCCGTCGAATCCATGGTGCTCCTCAAGAACGATGACGCCATTCTGCCAGTCGCTGGCGATGCCAAGGTCACCGTCATCGGCGAATTCGCACGTACCCCGCGCTACCAGGGCGGTGGTTCCTCGCACATCACCCCAACCAAGATGACCAGCTTCCTGGACGCCCTCACCGAACGCGGCGTGGATGCCAAGTTCGCCCCAGGATTCACCCTCGACCTCGAACCGGCCGATCCGGCACTCGAAGCCGAAGCCGTCGAAGCTGCCAAGGGCGCCGACGTGGTGCTCATGTTCCTAGGGCTCCCTGAAGCGGCCGAATCCGAAGGCTTCGACCGTGAGACCCTCGACATGCCGGCCAAGCAGATCGCACTGCTCGAAGCCGTCGCAGCCGAAAACAAGAACGTTGTGGTCGTACTCTCCAACGGCTCCGTCGTCACCGTGGCACCATGGGCCAAGAACGCCAAGGGCATCCTCGAATCCTGGCTGCTCGGACAGTCCGGCGGTCCGGCGCTCGCCGACGTGCTGTTCGGCAAGGTGAGCCCGTCCGGCAAGCTTGCGCAGACCATTCCCTTCGACATCAACGACGATCCGAGCACCATCAACTGGCCGGGTGAAGAGGGGCATGTCGATTATGGCGAAGGCGTGTTTGTGGGCTACCGCTATTACGACACCTACAACAAGGCCGTCGACTACCCGTTCGGCTTCGGCTTGAGCTACGCCACGTTCGAAGTGAGCGACGTGAAGGCCGTCAAGACCGGTGCCTGCACCGCAACCGTCAGCGCAGTGGTCAAGAACACCTCGAACGTTGACGCCGCCGAAACCGTGCAGGTGTACGTGGCTCCTGGCAAGGCTGACGTGGCCCGCCCGAAGCACGAGCTCAAAGGCTTCAAGAAGGTGTTCCTCAAAGCCGGCGAATCCGCCGAAGTCTCCTTCGACCTCGACGATCGCGCCTTCGCCTACTGGTCTGAGAAGTTCAACGACTGGCATGTGGAGAGCGGCGAATACGCCATCGAGGTTGGCACGTCCAGCCGTGACATCGCCGGTTCCGCGGTAGTGGAGCTCGATGGAGACGGCAAGACCCAGCCGCTCACCGAATGGTCCAACTTCATGGAATGGCGTAAGGATCCGCTCGGTTCCAAGGTGCTCGAGAAGCTGCGTGCCGAAGGTGAAGCCGGCCGCATGCCGATCGTGCCCGACAATGACATGACCCGTCTATTCCTCGACTCCATGCCGATCAACAGCATGTCGGTGCTGATGAGCGACGGCGGCAAGGCCATCACCGCCTTCATGCTCGACGAATACGCCAAAATCGCCGAAACCGCCGAATAAGACGGATTGACGTAAACAAGACGTAAGCAAAAGGAGTTTCAAGGATTTAGGCCGAGGATGTGGCCCGCGAATGAACCGGTGCGGACCACATCCTCGGCTTTTTCATACTTGGTTTCGGCTTGTTCCGAGCTTATTTTTGGCTATTTTTAAGCGATTTTGCGATTACAATATTGCGCTCGGTGTGCTGCGATCCGGTTCCGTCACACACGACACGCTGAATGTTGCATATGCAACTGTTGTATGTACAACGTGTTATCGTATGTTCCGTGAACGATATACAGAACGATGGAACGGCTTCGGTGAACCCCGCGTTCACCGAAGCGTGGGACCGAGGCGCATGCAAGCCGCCGAGCGTCGCCATCCGATCGCTGCACAACGTCATCAACCGGTATCTTGCGGTGACGCGTCCTATGGAAGTGGAGAGTCTGAGCGGTGGCAACATCGACATCATCACCTTCCTCGCGCGCCATTCGGAACAGGAGATCTTCCCGCAGGATGTGGAACGCCGCTTCGGCATCACCCGGTCGACGTCGAGCAGAGTGCTCGCATTGATGGAACGCAAAGGGCTTATCGTGCGCGAATCCGTGCCGAGGGACGCGCGGTTGAAGAAAATCGTGCTCACCGACAAATCGCGCGACATCGCCGAAGCGCTGCGAGCCAACGCCGTCGCCATGGAAGGCATTCTTCTTCAGGGTTTGAGCGATGACGAGATCCGCGAATTCATGCACGTGCTCGACGTGATGCAGACCAATCTGGTCTCCACCGGGCTGATCGGCGACGAAAGTCGCTACTCCAGCCTGGCATTGTGCGAGGCGGAATCGCGGGAACGGCAATCGCGGGAATGCGAATCGCAACCAACTGTACGGAAAACATCACAGGAAGACGAAACAGGAAAGGAAGAGTAAGTGAGCGGAACAAACGTGACAACGGCTGCGGTGCAATCGCAGCCAAAACAAAAGCGGCATCTCGTACGCACGCTTGGCAAATCGCTGCGTGAATATAGGAAGCCCAGCATTCTCACCCCGATATTTGTGGTGGTCGAAGGTGTTCTGGAAATCCTCATCCCCACGGTGATGGCGTCGTTGATTGATGAAGGCATCACCGGCAAAAGCATGCCCGCCATCGTCAAATTCGGTCTGATTCTTCTGGCGTGCTCGCTATGTTCGCTCGCGGCTGGCTTCCTTGCCGGTAAGTTCGCCGCGATCGCCGGCGCTGGATTCGCCAAGAACCTGCGTCATGACGAATTCGAGAAGGTGCAGGGCTTCAGCTTCACCAATATTGACAAGTTCTCCACCGGCTCGATCATCACCAGGCTCACCACCGATGTGACCAACCTGCAGAACGCCTATTCCATGATCATTCGTCTGGGTGTGCGAGCCCCGATCATGATGATCGTGGCGTGGATCTTCTCGTTCCGCATCAGCCCGTCCATTTCCTTGGTGTTCCTGGCGTGCATCCCTGTTCTCGCCTTCGGTCTGTGCGGCCTGGCGGTGTACGTGCACCCGGTGTTCGAGCGCGTGTTCCACACCTACGACAAGCTCAACAACGTGGTCGACGAGAACCTTCAAGGCATCCGCGTGGTCAAGTCCTACACCCGCGAATCGCATGAAATCGCCAAATTCGGCCGCATCTCCCAGCGCATCTACAAGGACTTCAGCAAGGCCGACCGTGTGATGAGCTTCAACAACCCGCTCATGATGGTCTGCGTATACGTCTCGATGATTCTCATCGCATGGATGGGCGCCAAGCAGATCGTGGCCTCGGGCAATAATGCCGCGCTGGGGCTCACCACCGGCGACCTGACCGCACTGGTCACCTACGCCATGCAGATCCTCATGGCCATGATGATGCTGTCCATGGTCTTCGTCATGTGCATCATTTCCCAGGCGTCCGCGGAACGTATCTGCCAGGTGCTCAACGAGGAAAGCACGGTGACCAACCCGGCCAACCCCATCAAGGAAGTGGCCGACGGGTCCATCGAATTCGACAACGTCGACTTCCGCTACTCTGATAACTCCGAAAAGCCGGTGCTCGACAATATCAACCTGAAGATCCGTTCCGGCATGACCGTCGGCATCGTCGGCGGCACCGGTTCGGCGAAGTCCAGCCTGGTGCAGCTCGTGCCGCGACTGTACGATGTGACCTCCGGCTCGCTCAAGGTCGGCGGCGTCGACGTGCGCGACTACGACATGGAAGTGCTGCGCGACCAGGTCGCCATGGTATTGCAGAAGAACGTGCTGTTCTCCGGCACCATTGCGGACAACCTGCGCTGGGGCAACCCGAACGCCACCGACGAGGAAATCCGCCGCGCATGCCAACTGGCCCAGGCTGACGGTTTCATCCAGGAATTCCCCGACAAATACGACACCTATATCGAACAAGGCGGAACCAACGTGTCCGGTGGACAACGCCAGCGTCTGTGCATCGCTCGAGCGTTGCTGAAGAAACCGAAGATCCTCATCCTCGACGACTCCACCTCCGCGGTCGACACCAAGACGGACAAGCTGATCCGTGAGGCGTTCCACAACGAGATTCCCGACACCACCAAGATCATCATCGCGCAGCGCATCGCATCCGTGCAGGAATCCGACATGATTCTCGTCATGGAGGAAGGCCGCATCACCGCATCCGGCACCCATGAGGAACTGCTGCGGACCTGCGACGAATACCGTTCCATCTACGAATCGCAGACCAAGAACCAGGCCCAGCCTGAGGAACTGCAGTGAAAGGAGGTACAGACATGAGTGCAACAACCAATAAGAAAACCGCGCAGGGCATGCACCCGCAGGAGGGAAACAAAGCCAAGCGCCCCGATGCCGTGCCGCACGGTGGACCGAAGGTACCGCAGAAAGCCGCGCCGGGAACCACTAAGCGCATCTTCGGCTACATTTTCCAATACAAATGGCATGTCGTGGCAATCGTGCTGTGCATCCTGATCGGTGCGGCCGCACAAGCCGGTTCCGCGCTGTTCCTGCAATCCCTGATTGACAGCTACATCCTGCCGCTGGTCGGTGTGAAGAACCCCGACTGGAACCCGCTGCTGCGCGCCCTGACGCTGATGGCCTGCCTCTACGCGGCCGGCACTTTCTGCAGCTGGCTGTGGCAGTGGCTCATCGTCACCGTCGAACAAGGCACCCTGAAGAAGATCCGCGACGACATGTTCGCACACCAGCAGACGCTGCCGATCCGCTACTTCGACACCAACGAGCACGGCGACATCATGAGCCGCTACACCAACGACACCGACACCCTGCGCCAGGCCATCAGCCAGTCCTTCCCGCAGATGTTCTCGTCCGCGATCTCCGCACTGGCCGCACTGGTCTCCATGCTGTGGCTGTCGGTGCCGGTCACGATCTTCGTGCTCGTGTTCGCCGCGATCCTGTTCGTAGTCGTGCGCGCCATCGTCTCCCGCTCCGGCCGCTACTTCGTCAAGCAGCAGATGTGGATCGGCGATGTGAACGCCTTCGTCGAGGAATCCGTCAACGGTCAGAAGGTCATCAAGGTCTTCAACCATGAGGACGCCACCCAGAAGACCTTCGACGAGAAGAACGAGGAACTGTTCCACGCTTCCGCCGAAGCGAACACCTGGGGCAACGTGACCATGCCAGTCGTGGGCAACATGGGCTACATCCTCTACATTCTGCTTGCCATCGTCGGTGGATTCATGGCGCTCTCCGGCATGGGCAACTTCGGTCTCGCCGGCGCAGGCAAGCTTACCCTCGGCGCCCTCATCTCCCTGCTCACCCTGTCGCGCTCCTTCGTCAACCCGCTCGGCCAGGTCTCCATGCAGTTCAACATGGTGATGATGGCGCTCGCCGGCGCGTCCCGCATCTTCCAGCTGATGGATGAGAAGCCCGAGGACGACGGCGGCTCCGTCACACTCGTCAACGTCGAGCTCGGCGAAGACGGCCGCACCATGACCGAAGTGGACCACGAAACCGGCCATTGGGCCTGGAAGCGTGAGGAAGGCGACGACGGCACCCGTTCCCTGAAGGCCGCGCAGTCGCTGAGCCCGAAGGCCGCGGAAGTGGCGAGGAAGGCGCGCGAGAACGCGATCACCTCGCCGGACGGGCGCCTGACCCTGCTGCAGGGCGACGTGCGTTTCACCGACGTGACCTTCGGCTACAACCCGGACAAGCCCGTGCTGCACGACATCACCTGGTTCGCCAAGCCCGGCCAGAAGGTCGCGCTCGTCGGCGCCACCGGTGCCGGCAAGACCACGGTGACCAACCTGATCAACCGTTTCTACGACATCCAGGAAGGCATGATCCTGTATGACGGCATCTCCGTCAAGGGCATCCGCAAGCCCGACCTGCGCAAGTCGCTCGGCATCGTGCTGCAGGACGTGAACCTGTTCACCGGCACCGTGATGGACAACATCCGCTATGGCAAGCTCGACGCCACCGACGAGGAGTGCATCGCCGCCGCTAAGCTCACCAACGCGGACAGCTTCATCCGCATGCTGCCCAACGGCTACCAGACCGTGCTCGAAGGCGACGGCTCCGGTCTGTCCCAAGGCCAGCGCCAGCTGATCTCCATCGCACGCGCCGCAGTGGCAGACCCGCCGGCCATGATCCTTGATGAGGCCACCTCATCCATCGACACCCGCACCGAGGAAGTGGTGCAGGCCGGCATGGACAACCTCATGAAGGGACGCACCGTGTTCGTGATCGCGCACCGCCTGTCCACCGTGCGCAACTCCGACGTGATCATGGTGCTCGACCATGGCCGCATCATCGAGCGCGGCTCGCACGACGAGCTCATCGCGCAGAAGGGCGAGTACTACCAGCTGTACACGGGCGCCGTGGAACTGGAGTAAGGCTCCTTCTGCTTCGTTCCTGTCCCGTTCTTGGTGAATTGGACAGGCTGAACGGTAGTGTTCAACGAATGCAAGGGCCGTGCGGAAGCCACATATGTGGCTTCCGCACGGCCCTTGCGCATATGGCTCCCATGAATCGGCGGGCATGACCTTTTACGCAGGGTGCGCCCGCTGTGGCTTTTCATGGATTCCCCGAATCAATGGCGAAAAATCCATTGCGGGGACTACTCATGCGGTTCCGTAGGCGGTTTGGGTGTTCCGTAGGTGGTTGGTCAGAGTATCGGGGTTGGAGAAAGGCTTTATTCTGGCCGTTTTCATGCCGGGTATTCAGACCCAACCACCTACGGAAGCGAAAAACCACCTACGGAACTAGTCCAAGCCGTAACGGTGACTGGCTATTGCGCGGGCGACCATGCCGAACAGCTCGTTCAGCTTCTGCTTGGAAGCCAGATGCTCGCGGGTGGCGACAAAAGGAGTGAAACCGAGATCCCTCAGCCGGTTCCGCTTATCGAGGTCATACATCCAGCGGTCATGGGTGTAGTGGTAATTTCCGTCGTATTCTATGCAGACGCGGTCATCCGGGTAGGCGATATCCACCTTCATCGTGCCCGAGCCGCGTATGTGGTCAATGATCTCATAATTGACATGTGCCTCAGGCAGCCCGTAGGCATCGCTCTCCAAACGAAGCACCGTTTCCTGCGGAGAATCGGTACCTGGTTTGGACAGGCGCAAGGCCTTTCTGCATTTGGCGCTCCCAATGAATCGCGGCGCACTCCGGATGTAGTCGGAGAGCTCATCGTGAGTGCAGACGCGTAAATCGGGATTGGCGCAAGTGAGCCAATCCATGGCGATCACCAGACTCCGTTCGTCGACATAGGGCGCAATCTGGCAGACCGCCTGCATCGCGGAGACGCTTGACACCAATTCGTCGGCGTGCGCCACGTCTACGCCATGCCTTGCGTAATGGAATTTCATCCCCTGGATTTTCCGCAGGTCACGTTGCCGGCACACCGAAACGTGAACGAGCTCCGAACCATATCCGGGTAAATAATTCATGGTGGCAATCATGCCATGCAGCTCCAGCGCTGTGCCGTGGCTTACATAGAGTGGAACCGAGGAGCGTGACCTTATCCGCGACAACACCTGCCTGCATTCAAGATGCCGTCTCGCCGCCTCCTCCCGTGCCTGCTCTAATGTGAAAAATGTATTGTGTCCGAAGCTTTCCATGCGCTGACGGTATATGGAAAGCCAGCAGCCCCGCAACCGTCTCCGTGAAAAATGTGGATATGTGCATGGTTCCATCCGCAGCATCACCGGGGAGAGGCCTGATGTATACGCGTCCGGTAGAACCGATGCGGAGCGTGGCGTCATCGAGGGGTGGCTCACATGGCAAGTCGGCCACGCAGAAGGGCGGGCGCTTCCAGCCGCAGGCCCGTGGGGCTGACGGTGACCGCGTTTCTCCACGGTGTCAGCCGCGTTTGGAACCCTGCCGACTGATGCCACCTTTATGACCGGTCGCTTTGAAAGGCAGACCGGCGTTGCCGAGTCCTTTGCTCCGCATGTTCTGCAGGGCAAAGGATTTTTGTTGTGCACGCAGTTCGTTCATCCGTTCCGTGGACTGATGCGCGATTCGCGGTTTCCGTGATTGCTCTGGCTGTGTCATGGCTATAAGAATACGTTCGGTAATGTAATATGATGGATTTAGTAATGCTTTTACTAAAATCTGATGAGGCATCCATGGGAGGGCGAGGGAGCGATGGCGACCATCAAGGAGATTGCGAAACGTACGGGATTTTCGCAGGCCACGGTGTCGCGTCTGTTGAATGGCGATCCGACGCTGTCGGTGCGTGAGGAGACGCGTCGCGCGATCATCCGCGCCAGCGAGGATTTGGGATACAGCGCCCAGGCCAAGCGTATCGTCATTCCGCACGAAGTAGCCTTGTTGGACAACGAGGAGTCCGACGAAACGCTGCGTGATTCGTATTTTGCCGATTTGCGTTCGGCGCTGGAACATAACGCCAAACAGCAGCGTATGGAGCTCACTGTTTTCCACAGTCTTGACGAGATGTTGAATCAGAAGGGGAAATTCGATGGTTTCATGGCTATCGGCGCCAATGTCATAGCCGAAAGCGACCTTGAGAAGTTGCATGAGGTCATGCCATACGGTGTGTTCATCGATGTGAATCCCGCACCGAACCTGTTTGATTCCGTGCAGCCCGACCTACAGCAGACCATGCATGACGCGGTCGAAGCATGTGCGAAGGCTGGCATGAAGCGTGTCGGATTCATCGGCGGCAAGGGGAGGCTGACGAATTTTTATGAGGTGGACGAAGAGGGGCGTGCCACATATTTTCGGCGTGAAATGGGCCGTTATGGTCTCGACCTGCGTGGACTGGTGTATTCTGACGGCTTGTTCACCGTGGAGAATGGTCGCAAGCTGGGGGAGCAGTTTATCCGTGACCACAACGGCGCACTGCCTGACGCAGTTATTGTTTCGGCGGACATCATCGCGGTCGGCGTGCTGCAGGCGTTCAACGCGGTTGGTGTGATTGTGCCCCGCGACATCAGCGTCATCAGCATCAACAACCAGACGATCGCACAGCTTACGTCGCCACCGTTGAGCACTTTCGCAATCGACCAGAACGAGCTTGCGCGCGTTGCGATTCTCACCTTGGCCGATGCGATTGCCAGCAAGCGCACAGTACGGCAGCATGCGTACCTGTCGACGACGCTGGAAGTGCGAGATAGTTTCGTGCCGGCGCAGCCGAAACGTGAATCGCGGCCAAAATTGCAGACCCGATCGAAGCGATCTGCCCGGTCGAAACGGGCTGCCTAGCGTACGTATGTGCGGAAAAATATGAAAGGCGATTGATGATGCTGCGTCATCAATCGCCTTTTGTTTGTCTACTGTCGGCGAAATACCGCGAATCGCACACAATATGACATGTATATGTGCAGAATCGCACAAAATGCGACACGCCCAATAGTGCACAACGCAGATGTTAAATTTTACTAAACAGGGGTAAAGGGATATACTTAACTCATGCGAAATCAAATGATGATTTCCGATTACAGCTTCAATCACAACTTCTAAGGAGAAGTACGATGGCAGAATCCAATGTCGCAGCCGCACCGAAGGAGACGCAGCAGTCTGCGAAGCCAACCAGGAAAGGCAGTCTGCTGTCCCGCGTGGCCTATTCATTCGGCAACGTCGGCCAATCCGCCTTCTACAACGCGCTGAGCACCTACTTCATCGTCTACGTCACCAGCTCGCTGTTCTCCGGCGTTGACAAGGCGCTCGCTACCAAGCTCATCGGCGTTATCACCGGCCTTGTGGTTGTCATCCGTATCGCGGAGATCTTCATCGATCCGCTGCTGGGCAACATCATCGATAACACCAAGACCAAGTGGGGTCGTTTCAAGCCATGGCAGCTCATCGGCGGCACCGTTTCCGCCGTTCTACTTGTGCTCGTCTATACCGGTCTGTTCGGTCTGGTAAACGTCAACACCACACTGTTCATCGTGTTGTTCGTCATCACGTTCATCGTGCTTGACGTGTTCTATTCCCTGCGTGACATTTCCTACTGGGGCATGATTCCGGCGCTGTCCTCCGACTCCCACGAGCGCTCCACTTACACTGCTCTCGGCTCCTTCGGCGGCTCCATCGGTTACAACGGTTTGACTATCGTCGTCATCCCGATCGTCACCTACTTCAGCTATGTCTTCACCGGCAAGCACCAGGAAAGCCAAAGTGGCTGGACCTGCTTCGCCATCATCGTGGCTATTCTCGGCGTCCTCACCGTGTGCTCCGTCGCGTTCGGCACCAAGGAAAGCACCAGCACCCTGCGCGCCAAGGCCGAAGATAACGGTGGTCCACTCGCCGCGTTCAAGGCTCTCGCCCAGAACGACCAGCTGCTGTGGGTCGCCCTGTCCTACCTGCTGTACGCCATCGCCAACGTGGCCACCACCGGCGTGCTCATGTACATGTTCAAGTTCATCCTGAACAACTCCGCCGCCTACTCCATCGTCGGCGTTGTCTCGGTCATCGCCGGCATCATCATGGCGCCGCTGTACCCGATTCTGAACAAGCGCATACCGCGTCGCTACCTGTACCTCGGCGGTATGGTGCTCATGGTCCTCGGCTACCTGCTGTTCATCGTCGGCACCAACAACCTCGCTGTCGTCACCGTCGGCCTGGTGTTCTTCTACCTGCCGCAGACCTTCATCCAGATGACCGCCATCCTCTCCCTGACCGACTCCATCGAATATGGCCAGCTGAAGAACGGCAAACGTAACGAGGCCGTCACCCTGTCCGTGCGTCCGATGCTCGATAAGATCGCAGGCGCCTGCTCCAACGGTATCGTCGGTGCTGTCGCCATCGCCGCCGGCATGATTGGTGACGCCACCGCCGCCGACATGACTGCCGCGAACATCCACACTTTCAAGGTCTGCGCCTTCTATGTGCCGCTGGCTGTCATCATCCTGAGCGGTGTTGTGTTCCTGCTCAAGGTGAAGATCAGCGAGAAGATGCATGCTGACATTGTCGAGCAGCTGGAAACTCAGCTCAACGAAGGCTGATTCGCTTTTGATTGCGATTGAATTTCAATCGTCGCGCTGAAGGAGCCGCATGGTGGACGCCATGCGGCTTTTCGCGTTTCCTACGTTCGTGGTAAGTGCTAGGCTGACGATTTGAAACGTATAGCAATGATCCGTTATCAGCGGGGAGCTTCCGGAAGAACGGTCGGCGCTTTTGGGTGCGGCCTAGTAGAACCGGCGGGATCGGCCCGAACAGCCGAACGTCAAGCGGTCGTATGAAACCTGTGCAGGGAAGCCTGCGTAAGAAAACAGGGGAGTGCGGCAAGCGAGGTGGTACCGCGGTGTCGGACGTGCGCAATCGCACGAAAATCATCGTCCTCGTAAAGTAAGTAATGAAACCGCCAAACGAGGAGCATACGGTGAGCGAATCCACCAATCATGTGTATCCGAAGGCTGCTGCCGGTGAGCAGAGCGCCAATGTCGCGCCGAACCCCAGCTTCCCCAAGCTTGAGGAGTCCGTGCTTGACTACTGGGACAAGGACGGCACCTTCCAGAAGTCCATCGAACGCCGTCCTTCCGGCGATCACAGCCAGAACGAATTCGTCTTCTTCGACGGTCCGCCGTTCGCCAACGGCCTGCCGCACTATGGCCACCTGCTGACCGGTTACGCGAAGGACGTCATCCCGCGTTACCAGACCATGAAGGGCCACCGCGTCAACCGCGTGTTCGGCTGGGACACGCACGGTCTGCCGGCCGAGCTTGAAGCCCAGAAGGAACTGGGCATCGACTCCGTCGACCAGATCAAGGAACTGGGCATCGACAAGTTCAACGACGCCTGCCGCGCGTCCGTGCTCAAGTACACGAACGAGTGGAAGGACTACGTGCACCGTCAGGCCCGTTGGGTCGATTTCGAGCACGGCTACAAGACCCTGAACATCACGTACATGGAGTCCGTGATGTGGGCCTTCAAGCAGCTGTACGACAAGGGTCTGGCCTACCAGGGCTACCGCGTGCTGCCGTACTGCCCGAAGGACCAGACGCCGCTGTCCGCGCACGAGCTGCGCATGGACGCCGACGTGTATCAGGACCGTCAGGACACCACCGTGTCCGTGGCCGTGAAGCTGCGCGACGAGGAGGATGCCTACGCCGTCTTCTGGACCACCACTCCGTGGACCGTTCCGACCAACTTCGCCATCGTGGTCGGCGCTGACATCGACTACGTCGAGGTGCGTCCGACCGAAGGCAAGTTCGCTGGCAAGAAGTTCTACCTCGGCAAGCCGCTGCTTGGCTCCTACGAGAAGGAACTTGGCGAGAACTACGAGATCGTGCGCGAGCTTAAGGGCGCCGAAATGGAAGGCTGGCGTTACTACCCGGTCTTCCCGTACTTCGCAGGCGACGAGAACGCCGCCGAGGGCAAGGTGCCGGGGCCGGAAGGCTACCAGATCTTCACCGCCGACTACGTCGACACCGTTGAAGGTACCGGCCTGGTCCATCAGGCCCCCTACGGCGAGGACGATATGAACACGCTCAACGCCAAGGGCATCAAGAGCGTGGACGTGCTCGACGCGGGCTGCAAGTTCACGTCGCTGTGCCCGGATTACGAGGGCATGTACGTGTTCGACGCCAACAAGCCGATCCTGCGCAACCTGCGCGCCGGTGACGGCCCGCTGGCCCGCATCCCCGAAGAGCAGCGCGCCATCCTCTTCCAGGAGAAGAGCTACGTGCACTCCTACCCGCACTGCTGGCGTTGCGCCACCCCGCTGATCTACAAGCCGGTGAGCTCCTGGTTCGTGGCCGTCACCAAGATCAAGGACCGCCTGCTCGAACTCAACCAGCAGATCAACTGGATTCCGAACAACGTGAAGGACGGCCAGTTCGGCAAGTGGCTGGCGAACGCACGCGATTGGTCGATCTCCCGCAACCGTTTCTGGGGCTCTCCGATCCCGGTATGGGTTTCGGACGATCCGAAGTACCCGCGTGTGGACGTGTACGGTTCACTCGATGAGCTCAAGGCCGACTTCGGCGATTATCCGCGCGATCATGAGGGCAACATCAACATGCACCGCCCGTACATCGACGAGCTGACCCGCGTCAACCCGGACGATCCGACCGGCAAGAGCCACATGCACCGCATCAGCGACGTGATGGACTGCTGGTTCGAATCCGGTTCGATGAGCTTCGCCCAGTACCACTATCCGTTCGAAAACAAGGAAACCTTCGAACAGCACTTCCCGTGCGACTACATCGTGGAATACATCGGCCAGACCCGTGGCTGGTTCTACGTGCAGCACGTCATGGCCACCGCCCTGTTCGACAGGCCGGCGTTCAAGAACGTGATCTGCCACGGCATAGTGCTCGGCTCCGACGGACAGAAGATGTCGAAGCATCTGCGCAACTATCCGGACGTGAACGGCGTGTTCAACGACTTCGGCTCCGACGCCATGCGCTGGTTCCTCATGAGCTCGCCGATCCTGCGCGGCGGCAACCTTATCGTCACCGCCGATGGCATCCGCGACACCGTCCGCCAGGTCATGCTGCCGGTGTGGAGTTCCTACTACTTCTTCACGCTGTACGCGAACGCGGCCGGGTACGACGCGCGCAAGCTTCGCGCCGACGAAGTTGCATCGCTGCCGGAAATGGACCGTTACCTGCTGGCCCGTACCCACCGACTGGTCGAAAAGACCCAGTCCTCGCTGGACCAGTTCCTGATCTCCGATGCATGCGACGCCGTGTCCGACTTCATCGACATGATCACCAACTGGTACATCCGCAACAACCGCGACCGCTTCTGGAACGAGGACGCCAACGCGTTCAACACCTTGTACACCGTGCTTGAGGTGTTCATGCGCGTCCTTGCGCCGCTTGCCCCGATGGAAGCCGAATCCGTGTGGCGCGGCCTGACCGGAGGCGAATCCGTGCATCTGGCCGACTGGCCGTTCCTGGCCGACGAGAAGACCGGCGAAGCCACCGAACTTGGCCGCGTGCTCGTCGACGATCCGGCTTTGGTGAACGCCATGGAAAAGGTGCGCGAGGTCGTCTCCAGCACCCTGTCCATGCGTAAGGCGAAGCAGATCCGCGTGCGCCAGCCGCTGAGCAAGCTCACCGTGGTGGTGGAGGATACCGCCGCCGTGGCCGCGTACGACGAGATTCTGAAGTCCGAACTCAACGTCAAGGACGTGGAGCTGTGCACGCTTGAGGATGCGGGCTCCCAGGGCCTGAAGATCATCCACGAGCTGCGCGTGAACGCCCGCGTTGCAGGCAAGCGCCTGCGCAAGGACGTGCAGTTCGCCATCAAGGCCTCCAAGTCCGGCGCATGGCATGTGGACGCTTCCGGCGCTCCGGTGTGCGAGACCCCGAACGGCGACATTACGCTGGAAGAGGGCGAGTACGAGCTGATCAACAGCGTGGAGGAGCAGAACGCCGAAGAGGCCGCCAACTCCGTGTCCGCGGCCCTGCCGACCGGCGGCTTCGTGATCCTCGACACCGAGCTGAACGACGATCTGGTTGCCGAAGGCTACGCCCGCGACGTAATCCGCTCCGTGCAGGACGCCCGTAAGGCCGCCGGTCTCGAGGTCTCCGACCATATCGCGCTGAAGCTGACCGTTCCGGCCGGCGACGTGGCGAAGGTCGAGCAGTTCCGCGATCTCGTGTCCGCCGACACGCTCGCCGACTCGCTTGACGTTGTTGCCGGCGCCGAAGGCTCCGAGCTCGCCATCGAGGTTGCCAAGGCCTGATTTTGGTTGGGGTGAATCAGTTGGGCTGATTCCGCTTGGTCGATTCAACTAAGTCGACCGGATTGGCCGAATTGGTTGGTGCGATCCGGTTGGGATTGGGTTGGTTTGGCTGAATTGACCGGGTTGTGCGGATTTGGCTTGATTGGGCTGATTTCGTCTTGATGCGAAGGGGTCCTGCCGTTTAAACGGCAGGACCCCTTTCACGTCGTTGTCCCACCCTATATCCTTCAGTCTGTATTCCTTCAGTCTGTATTCCTTCAGTCCTAACCTTCGGCTTCTGGCTCGCTTTTCCGCATTTTGTTACCGTAACCTCCATGTCCGGGTAACAAAACATGGATGCGTATGCTGTTCCATGGTTTTGCGATCGATTTGTGATTATTCGACCGTGCGACTAGAGTAGCCTGTGGCTTTTCGGCTGGCTTTTACACCGGCTGGAAGATTTATACAGACTTGATTTGTGTCTGCCGTGTGCCTGCGACGTATTTACGTCGTGCCGGCACGTGCGCGGAAGCAGATCGCAAGCGAATGGTTCTCAGTACCATCCATGTGAGTCAAGCACACATCTTTGAGAAGCAGTCGCGATGCCGGGAGTCGGGTTCGTCGGTTTCAACCGTCGTTCCCGTTCCCGGCTTTTTTATCTTCGAAGGGGAATGAACGGTAACGCTGCTGTTTAAAGCGATGCTTCACGGTATGAAAAACCACTTAACCATTGAACAGATGTTGCATTCCGCGGAGCGACTTTTTGTTTCGAAAGTATGGCGACTGTTACATAGGAGTTGGCTAGGGTGATTTATAATCAGTTTCAGGTGCGTTGTTGTGATTGATGGGGGTTGCGATTACGCGTCGACATACAGCGAAGAACATATGATGCAGGGGCGATGTCGCTTCGGATATGGGAAAGGTGGCACTGATGGGTGCCGAATCGGGCATGAACTCTTCTGTGCGTGATGACCGCGTTGCTTTGTCTGATGGCGCGAAAGCGTTATGGGGCAAAACAAATCGTATTGATGACTCTGAATGGTTGCCGCTGTATGTGCATATGGTTGATTCCGCGGCAATGGCGTCAAAAATATGGGATACGTGGGTTCCGCAGGGCACGAAAGCGGTAATAGTTGGAGACCTTGGAAACGATGAGGTTCTTGCTCGAAAACTCATGATTTTCATGGCAGGCATACATGACATAGGCAAAGCCACGCCGGTATTCCAAGCAAAATCCATTACTTTCGGTCCGGAAGCGGGAAGTTTCGCTTGGAAAGCCGAACGGGCCGGATTGCCTATGATAGCTGGCTTGCGAGGTACCAATCATCCCACACATCCCATCGCAGGAGAGATCATTCTTGAGGGATATCTCCTGCGAGTCCGAGGTTGGGAGAGAAAAGCTGCACGTCAGTATGCCTGCGTGGTTGGAGGGCATCATGGCACCCCACCAGACAAAAGTAAAATTGACGAAGAGAAAAATAGGAAAACCAATGTTGGATTGGATTCTGAAGCGTGGGTGAGTACTCAGGATGAGCTCATAGATTTTGTTGCAAATATTGACACGAAGTTCGATTCTGAACGTTATCGGCTGTTCGGCAATAATCAGGACATTCCAGTATGGGAACGGGAGGATCCGCCGTCGACTGATTTAAATGACCAAAACAGATTCGTGGGGCCGGTTCAGGCAATGACGTGGCAATCTCGGCGTGTTCGATTGGTTCCAAGCGAGGATAACGCGAGGATCATTGGCATCATGTCGTGCTACGGCGATGTTGTTGCGCCTTACAATACTGCTTGGAAAGACGAAATCCATCGCCGGTTGTTGCAAATGGGGTGGGAATATTTGGATCAATCTTCCGTGCCCGTTTTCGGTGAGCATGAATCGGGTGTCGTGGGTGTGATGGGGGCATCCCGTGCACAATTGCTGTTCCAATCCAAACTGAACAAGGAACTTGGATTCCTTGAGGAGAAAGACGCATCTCGTCCGAACAAAGGAGGTATGTGAAGATGACGCCATCTGTATTTGACAGAGCGAATGCGGTAGGCAAATATGCAGCTAAATTGATTTTCGATTTGCAGCGTGAATACACCGCAGAAAGTGGCAGTAACGCGAGGAGTCGTGCCAGGTTGGCCCGATTGCGCCGGGACTTGGATGGAACCGCTCCAACCTGGATGTCAATTGGTGAAGAACTGTTCGCTCAGTGGCCGCAGGAGCTTGAAGCTCCGGCGGACGATTCGCCGGAATTCGATCGTCAGGTCAATGCGGTCAAGGTCGCATTGGAATTGTATGCGGTGCATCAGCAGTCAAAAGGGCAGGGGGTCGCTCAAAAGTATCAAACTGACCCTAGTTCCCGAATGACGTTTGGTCGCACATGCAGAAGAATTACTCCCGATCCGGAACAGGCAAAAGGTGTTTTACGCCGACTCCGGGTTGTGGAAAGTGCGTCCGATTTCAATGGGGTTGTCCGTGGCGTTCGGACACTCATCATGTTGATGCGCGGTGCCGATGTTCAAATCGACTACGGTTCTCTGGCGCGCGACCTATATCTGATTCAGCTGCCCAGCCAGCGGGGAAAAGTATTTCAAAGTTGGGGTCGTGATTACTACTATTCGAAACAATCTTCCAACAACAATCGGTGAATGATTCCGATTAATAAAAATACTTTCAAGACAATCGTTTTTAATCAACTAAGAAATGAGGGAAATCATTATGTTCATGGACATTCATTGCATTCAGCAGGTTCCGCCGAGCAACATCAACCGAGATGATACCGGTAGTCCGAAGACCGCATATGTCGGAGGCGCGTTAAGGTCGCGAGTCTCCAGCCAAGCTTGGAAACGTGCTATGCGCGGCGTCTTCGGAGATATGTTGGATAGTAGTAAGTTAGGCAAGCGCACCAAAGGTGTTGTGACGTTGATTGCTGATTCCATTACGTCGAAGCGTCCTGATTTGGCGGAGTCCGCCGAGGGGCTGGCACAGAAGGTGATGGCTGCGGCAGGTTTCAAAGTCAAGGCTTCGGATCGTGCGGGCGCAGATAAGGGCTCTCTGGCGACCGACTATCTGATTTTCATCGCAAACAATGAGATCGATAAGCTTGCTGATTTGGCGATTGCTGCTTTTGATGAGGGTGAGGACGTTTCCAAGATGAAGAAGGAAGTTTCTGCGATCTTCCATGGTCCCCAAGCTGTCGATATCGCTCTGTTTGGACGCATGTTGGCTGATGCTCCGGATTTGAATACTGATGCTTCGGCGCAGGTTGCCCATGCCTTCTCTATCGATCAGATTACGCCAGAATATGACTATTTCACGGCGGTCGATGATTGTGCATCGGAAGACAATGCCGGTGCTGCCATGATTGACACCGTCGGATTCAACTCCTCGACGTTGTACCGATATGCAACGGTGAACATTGATGTGTTGCGCGATCAGTTGCAGGACGATTCCGCTACGGTGGAAGGCGTGGTTGCTTTTGTCGAGGCTTTCGTCAAATCCATGCCGTCCGGCAAGCAGAACACGTTTGCAAACCATACCCTGCCTGAGGATGTCGTGGTGACGCTTCGGGAATCTCAGCCAATTAGCGCCGCCGACGCATTTGAAGATCCAGTGAGGCGTAAGGACGGTATCTCCGTTTCCCGTCAAGGTGTGGAGCGTTTGGGAGAGCGTCTGAACGATATCCGCGTGAATTATGGCGAAGAGCCGGTGAAAGCTTGGTATGTTGCAACTGGTGGGGCGGTGTCCTCTTTGAATGAATGGTGTGAGCAGGTTTCATTGCCGGACCTCGAGCAGAGCTTGAAGGAAACGCTGAACGCCGCATATTCCGCATGATATTCGGAAGGAGAATGTTATGAGCGTTCTATTATTGCAATTGGCTGGGCCATTGCAGTCATGGGGGGATTCCTCGCGCTTCGTTCGCCGTGAGACTCGTAATGAGCCGACCAAAAGTGGCGTGATTGGCATGTTGGCCTCAGCCCAGGGGCGTAACCGAGAAGATTCCATAGAGGATTTGTTGGGATTGTCGTTTGGCGTGCGTATCGAGCAACGCGGCAGAATAATTCGAGATCTGCAGACGGAGAAATCCATGACACGGAAACGAAATTCCAATCGATTCGACAAGGAGATGCCGCTGACCTACCGATATTACCTATCAGATGCGCGTTTTCTGGTGGCACTAGGTGCGAAACGAGAATTGTTGGAAACCCTAGACCAGGCGATTCATACGCCTAAATGGCCACTGTTTCTGGGAAGACGATCATGTCCTCCTGACTATCCGTTATCGCTGGGTATCCACGATGAGTATGCGGATGTTCGTCAGGCATTAGACTCTGAACCTTGGCATGCTGCAAAATGGTATCGCCGACGTTATCGGCAGCCCGATTTGGAGATTGTATGTGATGCAATGGAAGGGGAGGACACATCCGTGCAATCCGACCTTCCACTGAGCTTTAGCTCGACCGGCCGCAAATATGCGGATCGCGTTGTTTATCGGTACCGTATCCCCAATCCGGACGCATCTGAAAATGTCGGTGACAATACAGAGAAACCACCTTCCTTCGATTCTACGGGGGAAGCTGATCCTATGAGTTTCATCTAGAGGGGACGACGATGTTTATCTCGAGAATTCCTTTAAATAAAGTGCGATATGGCGCTCGTCAACTTATCGGTTCTCCATATAAGCTGCATGCCGCAGTGGAAGCTGCTTTTCCTCCTGATGCCGTTCGCAGAACGGATGATGGACGAATTCTGTGGCGATTGGACTCTTTAGGGCAAGACGGTGGCGTCTGGTTGTATGTGGTAAGCCCTCAAAAGCCGGATTTTACACATATCGTTGAGCAGGCGGGGTGGCCCATGCATGCAGAGTGGGAAACCAAGAACTACGATGCATTGCTTGACCGTGTCACCAAAGGCCAGCAGTGGCATTTCAAACTTCGTGCGAATCCGGCTCGAAAGGCGGGTGTAGACAAGGGACGTCGTCATCGTTCGGATGGCATTGTGGGTAAAGTGCAAGGTCATGTCACAGCCAGCCAACAACTGCAGTGGCTGGTTGATCGTTCCGTGGTTCACGGCTTCAGAATTCTTGAAGACGAATATGGGCAGCCCAATGTGGTGGTCAAAGAGCGGCATAAGGAACAGTTCAAGCGTGGTGGCGCGACGGTTACCTTGGTCACAGCTGTTTTCGAAGGACGTCTGGAAGTGATCGACACGAAACTGTTCCGTGACGCTTTGTGCGAAGGGATTGGAAGGGCGAAAGGTTTTGGATGCGGATTGCTGACCATCGCGCCGGAAACAAGGAGTAATGCTGAATGAATGATGAGCTGGGGGAGGACGGCGCCGATTTTGAGATGGCTCCTTCTGAAATGTCTTCGGAAGAAGCTGCGAGGAAAACGTCAGACGCGAAAATCTCGGAAAGGCGCCGTTCCACTCTTGGCACGCCTCCACCGGAAATTCAGGATCTTGTTCGGGTGGAGGATAGGCTGTCCTTTGCGTATTTCGAGCATTGCACTATTGGACGTGATGATAATGCGATTACGGTGACTGATGTCACTGGTGTTATACATGTGCCGGCAGCGGCGTTAAGCGTGCTGATGCTTGGTCCTGGGGCTCGGGTGACTCATCAGGCAATGACCGTCATCGGTGAAAATGGCGCGACGGTAATTTGGGTGGGGGAACGAGGCGTTCGTATGTATGCTTTTGGCAAGCCGTTGACGCATTCATCTGCGTTATTGCAGAAACAAGCTGAATTGGTCTCTAACACGCGTAAAAGATTATCTGTTGCTCGCATGATGTATCAGATGCGATTCCCGGGTGAGGATGTGAGCGGATTGACGATGCAGCAGTTACGAGGTCGGGAAGGTGCTCGTATCAGACGAGTTTATCGTGAATGTTCCGAACGGACCGGTGTGGAATGGGATAAGCGGACATATGACCATGATGATTTCGATGCTGGTTCCGAGATTAACAAAGCATTGTCCGCTGCCAACACGTGTCTGTACGGTTTGGCACATGCTGCGATTGTTGCTTTGGGATGTTCTCCAGGTTTGGGTTTTGTACATGTCGGACATGAGCGTTCTTTTGTGTACGACATTGCTGATTTGTACAAGGCTGAACTATCGATTCCGGTTGCGTTCGAAACGGTGGCTGCAAAACCTGAAGATATCGGTTCCGCTGTACGGCACAATATTCGAGATGCGATTTATGACCTTAGCTTGATGAAGCGGATGACGAAAGACATTAGATACTTGTTGGGGACTTCAGAACTCGAGGATGATGTTTTTGAATCAGATCATGTTGGGCTTTGGGATGATAAGCAGGGCGAGGTTTCTGCAGGCAAGTCCTACTCGGATAATGACGAATGGGATGGTGGGACATGGTAGTGATTGTGCTGACTGCTTGTCCTGTGGGATTGCGGGGTGATCTCACTCGTTGGTTGCTTGAGATAGCCCCAGGAGTTTTTGTGGGACATATCGATGCTCGAATTCGAGATAGGTTATGGGAGAGAATCATTGATTTGCTCAGGGATGGTCGTGCCGTAATGGTTTATTCGGCCAGAAATGAGCAGCATATGGCTTTTAAGGTGTATGGGGCTGACTGGTCACCGGTCGATTGCGATGGATTGCAATTGATCAAACGTCCTAAGGAAGCAAAAGAAGGATCCTTTGTTGGCACTCCTAGAAAAGGATGGAGTAATGCGAGCAAATACCGAAAGGCAAGGAAATTTTCAAAACGAAACTGAATGAAAAACAGCCAGTTGTCCTTTCTTTTCCTTGGAATTATGCTATTTTCGAAGTGTGCTCCCCGCACATGCGGGGATGATCCCATACACCGTAGTGCCCAGGGGCGTGACACCGTGTGCTCCCCGCACATGCGGGGATGATCCCCATCGCGCATGCACATACACCGTCGCACCTTCGTGCTCCCCGCACATGCGGGGATGATCCCTCATTGGTCTTGGCGAGGAACTCACCGACGAGGTGCTCCCCGCACATGCGGGGATGATCCCGGGCACGGCTTCTGCTCACTGCCAGCGTCAAGGTGCTCCCCGCACATGCGGGGATGATCCCGGAATGGCATCTCCGTAGAGGAGAATCTTTTCGTGCTCCCCGCACATGCGGGGATGATCCCGTTAGGAAAAAAAGCGCATTAAAACCACTCCTGTGCTCCCCGCACATGCGGGGATGATCCTCAGTCCAGGGACGGCGGCGAAGCCGCACTTGAGTGCTCCCCGCACATGCGGGGATGATCCCATTGGGTCGGATTCCGGGTTGTCGGGGTCGACGTGCTCCCCGCACATGCGGGGATGATCCCTGGCACGCCACGCCTATGCCGACAATGCTTCTGTGCTCCCCGCACATGCGGGGATGATCCTAGCGACACGCAAATGCAAGCGATTATGTTACGGTGCTCCCCGCACATGCGGGGATGATCCCTCGGTAAGTGGAAGATCGCCGCCAAATATGAAGTGCTCCCCGCACATGCGGGGATGATCCCAAGAACTATGCCACGGGGGAGAAGCAGGCCACGTGCTCCCCGCACATGCGGGGATGATCCCGCTTTCACGTCGTGGCAGCCGACGGTCGAGATGTGCTCCCCGCACATGCGGGGATGATCCCACGCGCATCAGTGCGACTTCCTCGCAGTTGAAGTGCTCCCCGCACATGCGGGGATGATCCCCGACGAGGAACTTGCCCAGGAAACATACACTGGTGCTCCCCGCACATGCGGGGATGATCCCTGTTGAATCGGGCGTATCCGTGCGAGGAGTGGCGTGCTCCCCGCACATGCGGGGATGATCCCACGGTGCACTCACCAATAGCAAGTTCCTTGGTGTGCTCCCCGCACATGCGGGGATGATCCCGCCGACTATGTGCTCGGCCCGGACTACCGGTTGTGCTCCCCGCACATGCGGGGATGATCCCTGCGGCAGGCTGGACTGGATCCATGTCTCGGCGTGCTCCCCGCACATGCGGGGATGATCCCATCAAGCTCAAACTCGACGAAAATGGCGTGCCGTGCTCCCCGCACATGCGGGGATGATCCCGCAAGAGTAAGTCACGTGGTCACGGCAGTGTCGTGCTCCCCGCACATGCGGGGATGATCCCTGATAGACGACCTTGTCGTTGGCTTGGAATGCGTGCTCCCCGCACATGCGGGGATGATCCCCGTTTCGAACACGGACGGACATGTTTCACAATGTGCTCCCCGCACATGCGGGGATGATCCCATGTGATCGAGATTGAATGAGTCATCTGTGGTGTGCTCCCCGCACATGCGGGGATGATCCCCAACCATCTACAGGGACATTGTAACTGGCTCAGTGCTCCCCGCACATGCGGGGATGATCCCGTCTTACCGAGACCACGCGCACTGATAATGAAGTGCTCCCCGCACATGCGGGGATGATCCCACGGATAACAACGGCGATATGGTAACGGTGCTGTGTTCCCCGCACGTGCGGGGATGATCCCACTTAAATTTGGACGTCAGGCGCCCAGATTGTGTGTTCCCCGTACATGTGGGGATGATCTCCAACGGCACGAAACACATATCCGCGAGTTATGGGTGCTCGACATATCGGGACTGCATCAGATCCAACTGAAATAGAAAGCCCGAAGATAACCCCCCGACTGATGTTCCAGTCTTGAAAGCTGGTCGCGTGGGATCTTCGAGCAATCCAATTCTACCACCACGGCACCGTGTTCCCCGCACATGCGGAGATGGTCCCCACGACATGCAGGACTACCAGCCACTCGGCAGGTGTCCCTCGCGCATGCGGGGATGATCCCGCGCTCGAAAACAAGCTGCGCCAGCGTTTCAAGTGTTCCCCGCACATGCGGGGATGATTGTATTTGTCAATCTATCAGTCGCATCGCATGTGCGTTAGCTACACTTATCCGCATAAGTGTAGCTAACGTTAAAATAAGCTACATTTATCTCGATAAGTGTTGCTTACGAGAGTTTTTGCGATGGATAATAATTTCGGCCATTTCGATATACATGAATCCGTAGGGGCCACAACGACTTGTGTTTCCGATTTACAAGCGTGGCTTTGCTTAAGAACGTGATTTTGTCCGGGGAACGATGCGCTTGACACATACTGGCACTACCAACGGAGGAGCACCATGAAATACGAGATTGCGATTTGCAAAAGTATGAAACGTAAGAAAGGACGCAGTCGCGCTTCGATATGTTTTTGATTGCGTAACGGCGCGACGGCATCGCTTTTGCGCATGTCGGGCGCTTCGTTGCCGCAAACGGCGTAAGATATCTGCGAATGTCAAACATAAGCGAGATATCTGAAGGAGAGAAGATGTCAACAAACGAAGCAGCATTGCCGCAGTCGACGGTCCGGGTTGCCCAGGCTGATCCGGATGGAATCCTTCTGGTGATCCACGCAGGCGCTGGCAATCGCGGCAAGAAGGACACGCCGGAACGTCGCGCCCAGGTGGAGCAGGATCTGAACAGGGCCCTTGAAGCCGGCTATGCGCTGCTGGAACAGGGCGCTCCGGCCGAAGATGCCGTCTGCGCGGCCATTCGTGTCATGGAGGATGCTCCCGAATTCAATGCTGGCCGTGGTGCCGCGTTGACGAGCGAAGGCATCGTGTCCATGGATTCCTGCCTGATGACCGGCGTTGACGGCGAAGTCGGCTCCGCATGCGGTCTGACCACGTCCAAGAACCCGATCAATGTGGCGCGCGCCATCAAGGAGAAGACCAAGCACGTCATGTTCGCCAAGCCGGGCGATAACCTGCTCAAGGAGTGGGGCATCGAACTGTGCGACAGCGAGTACTTCATCACCCCGGCCCGTCAGGAATCCCTGCGTGAGGCGCAGTCCAATGGCGACGAATGGGAGAAGCATGGCACCATCGGCGCCGTCGCACGTGACGCGTCCGGCAATATCGCAGCCGGCACCTCCACTGGCGGCATCACCAACCAGATGCCGGGCCGTGTTGGCGATTCGCCACTGCCGGGTTGCGGCACTTACGCCAACAACGATTCCGTTGCGATCTCCTGCACCGGCATCGGTGAGGCGTTCGTCAAGGAAGTCGCCGCACACCAGGTTTCCGACCGCGTGCTGTACGCCAAGGAAGATCCGGTCGAGGCTGCGAAGGCCGCGCTGGACGGTGTGGCCCGTCACCACGGCGACGGTGGCATGATCGTCGTCCCCGCCCATGGCGACGGTGCGATGGTGTTCAACAGCGAGATGATGAACTGCGGTTGGAAGTCCCCGAAGGGCAGCTACGTGCAGAGCTGACGCCATAGGTTTGACGCCGTAAGCAAATAAACGAAACGGCTGCAAAACGCCGAGTGGGGGTTCGAATCCATTAAGGATTCGAACCCCCACTCGTTTTTCGTTGCCGATTGGCAGCGAAACGTCACAACGAAGCCGTCACTTGGTGATGGTGTTGTAGGTAGGCAGGTTGGTGTAGTCGAACGACACGTTCTTCACGTTCGTCGCGGACGCGGCGGCGACGTTGTCGTTCCACAGCGGAATCACCGGAAGATCCTTGGCCAGCACTTCCTGCGCCTTGGTGAAGTCCTCGGTTCGCTTCTTCACGTCGGTCTGGGCGAGCGCGGCGTTCAGGAGCTTGTCGAATTCCGCGCTCTTGTAATCACCATCGTTCGAACCATGACCGTCAGCGGAGCTGGAGGCATATAGCGGATTGAGATAATCTTCAGCGGACGGGTAATCCAGCATCCAGCCGGCACGGAACGCGGTTTTGATGGTGCGGTTGGTCACCTGGTTACGCACGTCGCTGAACGTGGCGTACGGCTCGCCAGCGGCGTCGATGTCGAGTGTGTTCTTGATCTGGTTGCACACGGCATCGACCCATTCCTTATGGCCGCCATCGGCATTATAGGCGATTCGGAAGTTGCCGGACCATGGCTTGATGGCATTGGCTTTCTTCCACAGTTCCTTGGCCTTGGAAGCGTTGTACTTCAGGTTGTCGCCGTTCTTCTCCAGCTTCTTCACATATTCGGGGACGAGCGGTGAAGTGAAATCGGTGGCCGGGGTCTTCGTGTTGTTGTAAACCTTCTTGACGATCTGGTCGCGGTTGATGGCCGTGGAAATGGCCTGACGACGCAATTGGCCTTCCTCGTCGTTGCCGAAATGCTCAAGACGTTCCGGAATGACGAAGGACTGGAATGAGGATCCTGCCTGGCTGTAGGCGATCACGCTGGAATCCTGACGGAAGGTCTTCACCGCGGACTGTGGAATCTGATCCATCACGTCGAGGTTGCCGGACAGCACGTCGGAGTAAGCGGAATCCTCATTCGTATAGACGCGGTATTCGATGCCGTTGTTGGATACCTTGCGGCTGCCCTTATAATCCTTGTTCGGCACGATGATGATGTTCTTGTCATGCGACCAGGACTTGAACTTGTACGGACCATTGCCAATCGGAGCCTGACCGAACTTCTTGATGTCCTTAAATGCCACGCTCGGCAGCGGGAACATGGATTGGTGCGCGAGCTTGGTCGGGAACACGGAATCAGGCTTGTTCAGCTCGACGACCAGCGTGTAGTCGTCCGGGGTGGAAAGACCGGAAAGTGTGGCCTTCGGATCGACGTTCGGATCCTGCAGCTCGTCATAGCCCTTGATGGTGGAGAAGCGGCTCGAGGTCTTCTGCGCGTTCTTCACATTGGCGGCGAAACTCCAGGTGTCGGCGAAGGAATGGGCGGTTACTGCCTCGCCGTTGGTGAACTTCCAACCCTTCTTCAGTTTGATCGTGTACTTGGTGGCATCCTCGTTCGGGGTGATACTCTCGGCGACTTCGAGATGTTGCTTGCCCTTCGCGTCGAAGCTCACCAGACCTTCGAACAGGTAGCGGATGACCTTGCCGCCGCCCATTTCGTTGGTGTCGCTCGGAATCAGACCGTTCTGCGGCTCGCTGTTGTTCACGGAAATCAGCGAGGTGTCGCTGGAATTGCTGGTGGCGGCGTTGTCATCGGATGACGAGCCGCACGCGGCGACCGACATCAGCATGGTTCCCGCCGCGGCCATGGCGACCAGGCGGTGGAGCATGTTTCTCTTCATTGTTTTCTCCTCTGATGTTGACATTCCGTCGCTTATGACGGCGGAAAGACAATAGACGTGATTATAGGAGTTTTGTTAACCGAGCTCACTGCTCTGTCTCAATGTGAGATGGAACGTTTCCATACAAAAGGGCTAAGAGGGTAATGCAGGGAGGGAAGAGGGGCGGGATGCCGCTGAGAACATCAGTCGAAGCGGACGCCCTCGGGCTTGCTGGGCAGCGAGTACAGGAATGCTTGGATGATCAGCGAGATGCCGGCCATGCCGAGGCTGACATAGAACAGCGTGAGCAGCATTCCCGGGAAGCTGTTCGGGTCATGAAAGTCGAGTTTCGGTGGCTCGTGGGGGATGACCATGATCATGCCGATTTCGATGATGACCAGGCCGAACGCAATGACGACCAGCATCGCAAGGGCCAGAATGGTGCCGACGTGCCCAAGCAGAAACCACCAGCCGGTGCGGTTGGCATCATGCAGCCTTCTGAAGGAGATGGCCATGATCGGTACCATGGTGGCCAGCATCCACAGTATTCCGGACACCGTTCCGGCAGCCGGAATAAGGAATATCAGCACGCTGACCGGAATGAAGAACAGCATGGCGAGCCAGAACTCGCGTCTGCTGGAACGCCCCCGAAACTCCATGTAGCCGATGAAAAAACGTTTGACGGCATCAATGAAACCGCAGTGGTAGTCGGGCGTCCATGTGCCGTTGCCGCTGTAGGGGAATCGCATATTCGTAAAGCCTTCTTCTCAATGAAACGCATACGCTGGATTCGCGTCGCGCGTCCACCGACGGTGGTGTGCGGCCATCGTAACATGCTGCTATTCGCCCATAGCGCAACCGTTGCAATCGCAATGATTCGGCGGCTTTTCCCGCAATATGGTGTGTGTGGCCGACCATAGCGTCGGTCACACACGAAAGACGGAAAACTTTAAAGCAAACCGTCCGCCTGCAACGCGTCATGCATGCGGTTGAGGCAATCCTCCAGCAGCGGATACGGCATCGCCATGTTCACACGCGCGCAGCCGGCTCCCGCACGGCCGCACGAACGGCCGTCGGTCAGCGCCACCTTCGCCTTCTCAAGGAAATACGCGGCCGGATCGTCAATGCCGAGCGGGCCGAAATCCAGCCATGCGATATACGTGCCGCGTGGGCGAATATAGCCAACGCCCGAGAACCGCGTGCTCATCTGCTCATCGAACAACCCAAGATTGCGTCGCACGTAGGAAAGCGCGTCCTGGAACCACGGATCGCCCTCGTTGTAGGCGGTGGTGGTGGCGATCGCACCGATCGTGGCGGTCTGATGCTCGCTCCACTCCGCACGTTCCGCCCACATCTCACGGTCCGCCGGATTCGTCAGCAGCACCTGCGCGCACTTCGTACCCGGAATGTTGAACGACTTCGACGCGCTGGTGGCGGTCATAGACTGCCGCGCGGCCGCCTCGCTGATGGTCGGATACGGAATATGACGCCCCTCGAACACGAACGGCGCGTGAATCTCATCATTGAAAATACGCACGTCGTACCGTTCCGCCAGCTCGCACAGCCGCTGCTCCTCGGCCAACGTAAGCACCTTGCCGATCGGATTGTGCGGATTGCACAGCACGAACGCATGGCAGCCAGCCGCGAACGCGCGTTCGATGGCGTCGAAATCGAACAGCCATTCGCGCTCGCCGGTCGTTTCGTCGGTTCCCTGAAGCATTTCGATTTCGATCACGTCGACGTCGTACAGCTTCGGCACGCTCAGGAACGGCATGTACGCGGGCGTCGGCACGACCACGGCATTGCCGGCGCCGACCAGCTCGCGCAGGAAGATCTCGTACGCTTCCAACACGTCCGGCACCACGCGGATGATGTCCGGATCCACGTCCCAGCCGTAGTGGCTTTTCTGCCAGCCGGCGCACGCCTCGGCCACGCGGCGCTTCCACGGTTCGGGAATGTAACCGAGTTTGCAATGGTCGCAGGCGCTGTCGATGGCCTGCTGGATGCACGGCGCCAGTCCGTAGTCCATTTCCGCGATGAACGCGCCGATACAGCCGGGGTAGCGGGTCCACTTGTCGGAACCGACTTCGGCCAGATCTGCGGCGGTGGTGCGATCGATGGCATCGGCATCAAAGCCGGAAAAAATACGATTCTGCTTTTCCATGCGTTCCAGCATAGCCGCCGCCCGGTTACGCGTGTTGCGATGCCGTAACGCACATACGACGGCTGCCATATGATTGCATTATGCGATTGCTGTCATGCGGTTGCCGTTAGAACCGTTGGAAACGCATGACAGCGCTGCGGAAGAACGGATTTCAGCTTTCCAGGAACGCTGGAATCGCGGCCGCCGCCGCATATCCGGCGCGGTACATGCGTTCCAGACCTTCGAACGATTTGCTCAGCGTGTTCAAGCCGTACATGCTTTCCGGCGCGAGGATGAGCACACGGCCATCCTTCTCGTATTCCTTGGCCAACGCCACCTCGTCGTTGTACGTCTGATAGCGGTTCATCAGCTTTTCCGCGGCCTCTGGGTGCGTGCGCTTCAGGATCGTGGCCGGGCCGATATCCTTCTTCTGTTCGCGTACGGTGTCTTTCGGACGGGTGAGGATCACCACGATGCGGTCATAGCCGTCGTCGATGGCCTTCTGCACCGGAATCGGATCAGCGATGCCCCCGTCGTAATACGGGACGCCGTCGATCACATACGGTTCGCACGCCACCGGCACCGCCGATGACGCCTTCATGATGTCGTAATTGTCGTAGCCGACGTCCGACTTGTCGAAATATTTCGTGGAACCATCGTCCGCATTGCACGCCACCACGGTGAATTCGGTCGGATTCGCCGCAAACGCCTCGTAATCCACCGGATTCTCGCCATCGTGGTTGCTCAGCGTGCTGTACACATAATCGAGGTTCGCGTAATTGTGGTTCTTCACATAGCTGTCGAAGCTCGCGTATTCCTTACGGAACGCGTACTGCGTGTAGAACGTGTGGTTTCGCCCGTGCTGTCCGGAAATGTAGGAAACCATATTGGCGCTGCCGGCGGAAACACCATAGCAATGGTCGACATGTATGCCGTCCTCCATCATGCGGTCCATCACGCCCGCGCCGTAGATCGCGCGGAAACCGCCACCGACGTCGATCATCGCTGTTCTGTTGGCCATACGCACCTGTCCTTTCGCGTCGTCCCTTTTTCGGGTTTCCCCTGACTTTACGCGCCTTGTCGGGACATTCGCGTTCAGCGATTAAGTAGTGACTGTGCCAACTGCGCGATTCGTACAGAAGTGTCGGAATTGGCTAGTTTAATATCACCTTCCGTGTCTTCCGGAGCGAGCTTGCCAAGCGATTCGAGTACCACGCCAAGGTGACGTACGGTACCCTCGTTGCCGTCGATAATCTCCGCTGTATCAGGCAACAGTTCGCGGAAATAGTCGCGATAAAATACGAAATGCGTGCAGCCGAGCACAACCGCGTCAATCGTGGATAGGTCGTACTGGTCGAAATACTGGTGCAGCGTACGCATCACCACGTCGTGATCGTCGAGCTGGCCGTGCTCCACGATCTCCACCAAGCCGGGGCAAGGCTCCGGGAAAATCGTATGGTCGGCTTTGAAACGATCCATCAGCACCGCGAACTTGCGTTCCCGCAACGTCAGGGGAGTGGCGGCGACGATGACACGCTGACGATTGCCATGACCGCGGTCGCATGCCACCTTCAGCGCAGGTTCCATGCCGATAATCGGAATGTCGTATCTGTCGCGCAATTCGTTGGCCGCGGCAGAAGTGGCGGTATTACAGGCGATGACGACCGCCTTCACACCCTGCTCCACGAAGCGTTTCACAATGGCGTCGGATAGCTCACGCACCTGTTCGGGCGATTTCGTGCCGTACGGCGCGTTCGCGGAATCGCCAAAATACAGCACGCGCTCGTTCGGCATATCGCGGCGGATCTCACGTGCCACGGAGATTCCTCCCAAGCCGGAATCGAAAACGCCGATCGGTGCCGTTGAAGCCATACGTCCTCCCTTGCTCCGCCTGTTCCGTGCGCGGAAATGCCATGCGCGCATCGAGCCAAACACTTCAATAGCCTACCGCGTGTAGAGTGAATCGGTATGAGCATTCCGAGCATTGTTTACAAAGCGCACGCCACGGGCAACGATTTCGTGGTGTATCTCGACGAAGACGGTACGCACGAGCCGACCGCCGATGAAGTGCGATTCCTGTGCGACCGCCATTTCGGCATCGGCGGCGACGGTCTGATCCGTCTGGCGCATCCGCAGGCGGTGTCCGATGTGAACGAAAGGCAGATCGCCGATTGCGCGGCGGGCGATGCGGACTGGTTCATGGACTACCGCAACGCGGACGGCTCGCTGGCCGAGATGTGCGGCAACGGCACACGTGCGATCACCTTGTTCGCGCAGCGGCAGGGCATCGCCGACCAGCCGGGCGGCAAGCCATTCCATCTCGGCACCCGCGCCGGCGTGAAGGTCCTGACTTCGCTCGGCGATGTGCCGGGCCTTGGCAAGGACGTGTTCCAAGTGGAGATGGGCGCATGGAAGCGTGGCGACGTCGACGGTTACGAAGTGACCATTCCGGGCACGTCCGGTTCCGCGCGCGGCACGTTCGTGGACATGGGCAATCCGCACGTCGTGGCCGTGCTTGAAGACGCGTTCGCCAGCCTGCCGAACGTCGAAGACCTTGATCTGGTCACCAAGCCGGTCGTCGCGCCCGAGATTCCGTCGGACCAGAACGTGGAGTTCGTGCGCATCGACGAGCAAAGCGAAGGCGACGATGCGGGCGAGGCCACCATGCGCGTCAACGAACGCGGTTGCGGCGAAACCCTGTCGTGCGGCACGGGCCTATGCGCCACCGCCATCACGTTGCGCGCCAAAACCGGCATCGACCATTGGACCATCACCGTACGTGGCGGCACCTTGCGCGTCGACGTGACCGACGAAGACGTGAAGCTTACCGGCAGCGCCACCATCGTGGGCAAAATCGAACTGCTGTAACCGCTGCGGCAGCAAACGAAAAGCGGATAGGCAAAAGGCCGGCCCCGCAGGGTCGGCCTTCATCGTAAAAGGCTCGATGCAAACCGTATCAGGCGAACAGCATCGGGCCGTCCTTGACGAGAATGACCACAATCAACGCCACAATCCACACCACATCGACCATCAGATCGAAATTCAGCCGGTAATACTTGCGCAATCCAGCATGACCGGACGGCATATCCTGCACGGCCACCGTGGCATGCGACAACGCCATGAACTGCACGGTGGTGGAGAACATCAGCACCAGGCACCACGGGCACATCGCGTTGATGACGAACAGCGACTGCGTGGTCAGCCAATACGAGTACGCCAACGCGGCAAGGCCTCCAAGCCATGTGCACAGCGCGAACCAACGCGGCACGGCCACCTTGGCCAGTCCGATCACCGCGATCGTCACGAACACCGATTCGGCGGCAATGCCGAAGAACGCGTTCGGAAAGCTCAATCCGGCGAACTTCACGATCTCCGCCTGCCAGGATTCGGCCACCGTGGAACAGGACAGCACGGCGTTCACATCGCAGTTGAGCTTCTGCCCGGGATTGCGTGCCATTTTCAGCGTGTCCGCCGACAGAATGAACGATACGAGCAATGCCACCGCCGAAGCGAGCAGCATGATCAGATACGTCCACGTTGCGCCGTGACGCCACCCGCGCGGCTTCGTGTAGTCGTCGTCCATGGCGACGGCTGTGCCGACGCTCGTTTCGTCATCGGCTGCGTCCACAGCGGCCTGGCCTTCAAAATCGCTCATCGTCAATCCTTGGAAAATCAAAATACAAACGTTGTCATGTCTCAGTCTACGCGAAAAACCGCGGATTCGAGCTTACGATAGTCATATGAGTCACGTGAGTTACGCGGAACCACCCGCACAAGGTTGGGATATTCATTGCCATACCGTCTTTTCCGACGGTACGGAGACGCCGCGCACGCTGGTGGAGCAGGCAAGGAAGCTTGGCTTGCATGGTGTGGCGATTGCCGACCATGACACCACCGCCGGCTGGGGCGAGGCGACGGAAGCCTCGGAGGAAATCGGTTTGCCGTTGCTGCTGGGCACGGAAATCACCGCCGTCGACGAAGATGTGTCCGTGCACATGCTCGCCTTCCAATACGATCCGTCCAACGAGCATATTTCCAGCATGTTCGCCAACACGCGTGCGGCGCGATTGCGGCGTACGAAACGCATGGTTGAGCGGCTGTCGCAGGATTTTCCGATTACGTGGGACGATGTGCTCGCCCAAGTGAAGGAAGGGGAGCGCACCACAATCGGCCGTCCGCACATCGCCGACGCGCTGGTCGCGGCGGGCGTGTACGAGACGCGTTCCGACGCGTTCGCCGACGCGGTGAGCGCCAAATCCAAGTATTACATTCCCACGCCGTCGCCGTCGACGCACGAGGTCATCGCCGCCGTCAAGGGGGCGGGCGGTGTGGTGGTCGCCGCGCATGCGGGCGATCCGCAACGCAACCGCCGGCTGCTGTCCGACGAGCAGCTTGACGCGATGATCGCCGACGGCTTGGACGGCTTGGAAATATGGCATCGCGGCAATCCTCCGGAACAGCGCGAACGATTGCTGACGATTGCCGCACGGCACGATCTGCTGGTGACCGGCGGCTCGGACTGGCATGGCAAAGGCAAGCCGAACGGTCTGGGCGAGAACCTTACCGACGACGACACCGTACGCGAAATCCTGCATCGGGGTGTGGATTTGATCGGTCGCGTCGGCAGCTCACATGCCGCATGAAATCCGGATATGGAATTTCCAAGCGTGAACCGGATACATGAATCGAATATGAAAAAGGCGTCGAACCTGATATGGTCCGACGCCTTTTTCATATGGAACGTGTCCAACGCGTTTGTTGGTGGCGATCAGAGATTGCCGAAGCCGACGGCGTGCTTGGTTTCGGAACCGATGATGGCATAGCCGAGAGAACCGGCCGGCACCACGATGCGACGGCCCTTGTCGTCGGTCAGGTTGATGGTCTTGCCATTCTCCACGGCCTCGGCGATGACGTTGTTCACCTCGTCGGCGCTCTGCTCGGTGCTGAAGGTGACGGTGCGCGCCACGTTCTGAATGCCCAGTTCGATATCCATGATGCTCCTTGTAAGGGTGTTCGTGTGCAAATTCGTTTGCAATGTATGCGCTTATTCTACGCGCGGTTTCTCATCGGTGGCGTCCTCGGCCTGCAGCCGGTCGACCTCCGCTTTGGCCTTCTGCATAGTGGCCTCATCGCGTTCGAGCAGCGGAATGAGCATGGTCGCCGCTTCGCTATGGGCTTGAGGAATTTCCTCCTCGTTCGTGTCGTCGCTGCCATCGGCGGTCTGCAACGTGCTGATCACAATGGTCGAACTGGACGGCAACGACTCGTGACGCTCCCTCGCGGACTGCTCCGGAACGAACGTGCTGACGGGGGATTCCTCACGTTCGCTCGTATCGTCCGAATCGGCATTGCCGGAAACCATGCCGGCGGAGGCGATATGTTCGGCGGCAGTCACCTCGAACGCTTCCGTGGCGTCATCGACGATCTGCTTCGTCTTACGGACGGGCTGGGAGCCGGTGACATCGAAATCGCCGGTCCTGTCATCATCCATATCGGTCGCGTCGATATGACGTTCGCCGGTCGCGTCGGCATCGTTGCTCTGCTGCGCCACCGCCTGCCTGCGGCGTTCCGATTCGTCCAACAGCGTGCCCACGGTGATGGTGCTCGGCGGACGGTTGCCGGCCTTCTGCTCGTCCTGACGCGTCTCGCTCGGCCTATGGTTTTTCGCGGTGAGCATACCCAACTGGTGAGCCAAACGCTCCACCTGCGCCTTGAACTGCATGATCTTGACGCTATCGGCCTGATTCAACGCGCTGATGAAATCGCCCACCTGTTCCATCTGCAGCCACAGGTTGGCGCGCAGCATGATCAGATCATCCAGACGATTGCCCAGCATGCGTCCATACGCGCTGAGCAGCGCATTACGGTGGTTCTCGTCAAGTTTGGAGAAAATCCACGCCAAATCACGCGCCGGATCATTGACCTGCATATCCTGCCAGTTCGTGATGGCGGTGATCGACGAGCCCGAGAACAGTACATCGCCGTCGGACAGGCCACCATGCACCGGACAAGTGGCGAACGACCACAGGCCGTCCGTTTCAAGAACGTCGGACCAGCTCGTCGTGATTTCCTGCGGCACATGGCCAGCCTGACGCAAACGCTTGATCCATGCGGTCAGCTGCGCGCGAATCTGCCCCGTGGAGAACACCGGATAGCCGGCCTCCTGCAGAAAATCCGGACGAAGACGGTGTATCGCGCCCAACGCGGTGCCCACGCTGGCACAGTCGTCCAACGTCAGCAGCGTCAGCGGACGCGCCTGACCATCATGATGCGTGGCGATCATCACGGAAACGTCTCCTGTGACGGACCTCTCCTGTTCGCCGTTGGAGAACGCCAGAACGCGATCGACGTCGAACCCCAATCCGCCCAACTCGCGGTTGCCCATCAACGTCTGCGCGGCACGCACGCGACCAGCGAGACGCTTGCGTCCCTTCGGTGTGTTCGAAGCGAACGTGTCATACAACTTGCCCGCGGCGTCCTGCACCACGGCATGATCAATGCCATACCCCTTGTCGGTGGCGTTGACCTGCTCGCTGTCACGCGTGCCAGCGATGGTGGCATTCGGCATCGCCGCGCTCGCCAAGGCGGCCATCATAAATCTGCTTCGTTCGGTCACAATTCCAACCTTAATACACACTGAAGGCTAATAAGGGCGCGACTTGCCACGAATTCACGGTTAATCGCGCCGATGGCGTCCGTCTCGTCACGCAATCTGCCACAATGGAGCATATGGATGCAACAGCGGAAGCGATTCTCGACGGACTGGACGATGCGCAGCGCATGGCGGCGACCGCCGTGCGCGGACCCGTCCGTATCATCGCCGGCGCAGGTGCCGGCAAAACGCGGACCGTCACCCGAAGAATCGCCTACGCATGCGCCACCAAGGCATGGGATCCGCGCGCCACGCTCGCCGTGACCTTCTCCGTCAAAGCGGCCGCGGAAATGCGCAACAGACTATCCCAACTCGACGTCGCATCCGACGTCAAAGCCGCCACCTTCCACTCCGCGGCACTACACCAACTCCGTCGGATCTGGCCAGACGTATGCGAAGGGCCCATGCCGTTCATCTCACGCAATCCGCGCGAAATCGTGGAACATTCCCTACGCCGAGTCACCACCCAGCAGGTGGACGACGACACCGTGCGCAACCTGCAAGCCGAAATCAACTGGTGCAAAATCTCGCTCATCGCGCCGGAAGACTATGAACGCGTCTGCGCGGCCATCCACCACCAGCCGCCGGCAGGACTGGAACCAAGCCAATTCGTGGACGTCTACAAAGCCTACGAAACCGAAAAAACCAATCGCAACGAAATCGACTTCGACGACATCCTGCTCATCACCTGCCACCTCATCGAAAGCGACGAAGACGTGGCGGCCAGCATCCGCTCCGGCATCACATGGCTCACCGTCGACGAATACCAAGATGTCTCGCCCCTGCAGCATCGGCTGCTCACCCGATGGCTCGGTGACAACCGCAACATCTGCGTGGTAGGCGACCCGGCACAGACCATCTACTCGTTCGCCGGAGCCAGCAGCTACAACCTGCTCAACTTCGCCTCCGAATTCGGCCCCCTCACCGCCGACGTCAGACTCAACAACGACTACCGTTCCACCCCGCAGATCGTCAACTACGCCAACCGCGTGCTCGAAGCCTCACCGCAACGCGCCGACTATCTCAAACTCAACTCCAAGCGAGACCCAGGCCGCCGAGTCTCGCAAACCATCTACAACAGCGATCTCGAAGAAGCCCGGGGCGTGGCTGCACGCATCCGCAGACTCGTGGACGAGGGAGCATCTCCGGGCGACTGCGCCATCCTCACCCGAGTCAACGCGCAGCAGAAAATCCTCTGCCGGGCACTGGGCGAACAACACCTGCGCTACCGCGTCAAACGAGACAGCGGATGGCAGAACTCCGCGCTCGCGGATGACGCTCAGACCCGCTTGGCCATGTTGGAAGCACTTGGCGCAGGCGGCGACGTTAAAGGCGTGACCATCTCCACCATCCATGCCTCCAAGGGCCTGGAATTCAAACACGTGTTCCTGATCGGATGCTCCGAAGGGCTGATTCCATACGGTTCACCGCCCGAAGGCGACCTTCTGGAAGAGGAACGGCGATTGATGTACGTGGCGGTCACGCGTGCCGAAGACACGCTCGACGTGTCCTATGCGCGCGCCCGCGAGGACGATGGGTCCGATCGCGGGCGCAGGAAATCACGCTTCTTCCGGTGACTGCGGGTCGCCGGAAGCGTTCGTATCGCCGGCGTCATCTGTGCCGTCGGCGTCGTTCGTGCTGTCGGCGTCATCGCCCTTGTGCTCTTCCTCGTCGAGCAGCTTGGACAGTTCGGCATCCCAATCGATGCTGTCCGGAATATCCTGTTGCGCCGTGGTCTGTTCCGTACCGGTAGTGGCGGATGCGGCGCCGTTCTCTTCGTTGGAGCTATCCTCGGACTGCTCGTCCGGCAGTTGCGGCAGCAGATCCGGATGCGACCATTTCGCGTCGCGCGCCTCGGGGCCTTCCTGCGCGCCGATGCTTTCCCACAGCGCGGCCGCCTCACGCATGCGCTTGGGGCGCAATTGCATGCCCATCAGGCTTTCGAACGTGCGTTCCGCAGGGCCTCCGATGGCGCGTTCGCGGCGCAACATCTCACGAAGCTGTTCGATATGCGGAATATGCGCCATGCCCGCACGCCACACGACGGCATCCACCCAGCCCTCCACCAAGGCAAGCAGATTCTCCAACGCCTTCATGGCCTGCTTCTGCTCCGGAGTGTCCGGGAACGCCACCTTGGTGATGTTCACCGCGCTGGCCATGGAATCCGGATCGATGGACTCCGCCTCACGGATCTGCTCCTCCATGGCATCCATGTCGATGGTGATGCCACGCGCGTATTTGCCCAGCAGCGCCTCGAAGCGGGGCATTAGCCACGGCACGGAGGCGAACAGCCTGGCATGCGCAAGCTCCTGCAGCGCAAGATAGCCCATCACTTCGTTCACGTCGATATCCAGCGACTTCGCGTATTCGGTCACGTTCTGCACGATCAGTCCGCCGGCGGGATTCTTCAGCAGCGCGATGCCCTGATCGAAGCTGCCGCGCACCTCATGGGACAGGTCGCCGGCGGCACGCCCCAACTGCATGGCGAACGACGTGTTGCCGACGAATCGCATCAGCTTCGCCGGATTCTTCATCTCGTCCGGAATCGGAATTTCGATGGGGCCTGCGAAAACCCCGGAAATCTCGGTCTGTATTTCGCCGTCGCCGAAACGCTGCGACAGAATCGAAGCCAGAGCGTCGTTCATCGATTCGGCCACGGGGGAGGCGAACTGCGCCCACGCGTCGATTGTGTCCTCCACCCAGCCGGCGCGGGTGAGCAGCTGCGTCTCGCCTTGCGCCGGGTTGAACTCGCAAGCGGTATCAAGCCACAGGTTCGCCTCGCTGATGGCACGTCTTGCGATTTCGCCGGTTTCGGCGTTCACGCTGCTGTCCGATCCGGCACCATTCGCCTGCTGCAACGCGAGCGATTTCGCCAGTTTGATGTTGATCGGCCCCTGTTCCACGGCCTGCTGCATATCTCCCATGGTGTTGAGTCCGCCGGCGGTGAACGCCTGCATCATGGACTTGACCTCTTCGGGCTTGGGCAGCGTGCTCGGATCCTGACTCATCAGCTGGTCGCGTACGGCTTCCGGCATGTTGGAAAGCTGGTTCCATGCCATCTCGCCCTGAATCGGTCCGAAGCAATCGATAAGCCACTGGCGGATCGCATTCTCATCCATACCGTTTCCTGCCTTTGTTCCACGCGATTGTTAAGTTCGTTGCCTTCCATAGTATGGGAGGCATGGCCGATATGCAGGAAACACAGCGAGTTCACGCCAAAAGCACACGTAACGGGTCGTCTCAAGGCCTTCTGCCACGTATCAGACGACGTTGGCGTCAGGTCGGACGGTGGTTCGATGTTCGCCCTTGGCGATATCTCGCCGGACCGATTGTGGCCGTGCTCTGCGTGCTGGTGCTTATTGCGCCCAGCGCGTACGTGGTGCAGGAGCCGGGACCGACCCAGGACGTGCTTGGAAAAGTCGAAGGCAAGCAGGTCATCGACGTGTCCGGCGTGAAGACGCATAAGGACTCCGGCAAACTACTGCTCGTCACCGTCAACGCCTCAGGCGTTCCCGGATATCCTGTGACCAACGCGCAGGCGTTGCTGGCATGGGCCAATCCGAAGGCCACGGTGATTCCGCAGGAGGCCGTGTTCCCCGTCGGACAAAGCGCCAAGGACTATGCGAAGGAAAGCAACAAGGAGATGTCCTCATCGCAGAGCGCCGCGGCCACGGCCGCGAAGCGGTTCCTCAAGGCGCACGGTTATGACGTGTCCGGTATGAAGGTGTCCATGCACGTCGACGACATCGGCGGCCCGTCCGCGGGCATGATGTACACGCTCGGTCTGATCGACAAGGTGACCGGAGAGCAGCTTTCCGGCGGGAAGACCATCGCGGGTACCGGCACGATGAACGCCAAAGGCAAGGTTGGCGCGATCGGCGGCATCCGGTTGAAGATGATCGGCGCGAAGCGTGACGGGGCCACGTGGTTCCTTGCCCCGGAATCCAACTGCTCCGACGTGGTCGGGCACGTGCCACAGGGCCTCCACGTGGTGAAGGTGGGCACGTTGGACGAGGCGTACGACGCGCTGGTCGCCATCCGCGATGGTAAAGGCGGTTCACTGCCGCAATGCACCGTCAAGCAATGAGCGTGCGGCGGAAGGAGATAGGCGTGATACAGGCGGAAATCGCCGTTTCATCTCGAAAAGTGGGCGATTCCGGCGTTCGTAACGTATATGTTCGAGCAGTGTTGGTATATTGACGAACGTGAATCAAACGGCATCTGATAACGCTGAAGAATTCGGTTTCCACGCCGGCGACCTGGTACAGGAATGGCTGTGGGACGATGATGTGGATGACTCGATCCGCGCCAAGATCGAGGAACTGACCGGTGAAGAGCTGGTCGACGAGGATTATGACTCCGCAGTCGATGGTGTGATCATCTGGTGGCGTGATGGCGATGACGAGGACGAACTGGCCGACACCATTGTCGACGCCTATGCGGTTCTCGGCGATGACGGCCCGCTGTGGGTGCTCACCCCGAAGCCGGGACGTCCGGGTGCCGCAAGCTCCAGCACCGTGCAGTCCGCGGCCAAGACCGCCGGCATGAACGCCGCCACTCCGCTGACCGTCAGCTCCGATTGGAACGGTATTCACCTGCGCGCGTTCGGCAAGGGCAAGTAAACCAAGACTTTTCGCGATTTTCTCGCGTATACGAAAATCCCCCGGGCCCATTGGGTTTGGGGGATTTCGCTATTACGTGGACTTTCCGGCAAAACACAAACAAAACGTGGGCGGAATGTGGGCAAAACACGGGTGCGCGCGTTGATATTACGCGGGATGATATGCGATTCCTTGATTTTTCACGGCGTTGCGAAAAGTGGGCGATGAGGGACTCGAACCCCCGACATCCACCGTGTAAAGGTGGCGCTCTAACCAACTGAGCTAATCGCCCGCAACGAACTACTGTACCGTATCCGCGCGATGAGCCGCACTCGTGTGTCGGCATGGCGGATATGATGCCGCTTGATCGGTACGAAACCGCCGTGTGGGCGATGAGCCGCACGTGTCGATTCACTGAATTTTCATCTTTTGCGGCGTCTGCGTCGAATCAATCACGTAAAGTAGTGGCGTTAATACGTGTAGCAGGAGGTCGAACGCCAATGGCACAGGAACCTGAAACCGAGAAGAACGCATCGGGAATCGCTCATGCCGCGAAGCGAAAGTGGGGCTACGATGCGGAACAGGTGGATGCTTTCCTTGAACGTGCGCACATGCTGTATGAAGGTGAGGGCGCGCAACTCACCCAGCATGATATTCAGAACGTCTCCTTCGAACTGGTCAAGGGCGGCTATGTGATCGCCCAAGTGGATGCCGCGCTTGCCCGTCTGGAACGTGCCGTGGTCGACAAGCAGACCACGTGGGAAATCTCCCAGCATGGCCGTGTGGCATGGAAGGCGCAGACCGAGGACCTGTTCAAGAAGCTCGACGCGCATGCCGAACGCGAGCACGGCCAACGGTTCAAGCCGGGCGAGGGCAAGAATCCGAGCTACGACCGCAAGCAGGTCGACAGCGTGATCGACAAGTGCCTGACGAAAGCCGCCGGCGAGCTGGGTGTCGAGGAAGTCAGTGAAGCGGACGCCAAGGCGATCGCCGACACGAATTCCCAGACCTTGAGCAACGTGATCTTCACTCAGCGCAAAGGCAAGAGGGGATACGACGAACGTCAGGTGGATTACTATCTGGCCGCCTGCGCGCAGTTGCTGACCCGACTCGAATCGTATGCGCGCGTCGCGGATTTCGTCGGCGAACCCTCCGAAGAGGCGATGGCCGCGGCCGCACCGTCCGTTGCCCCGGCTTCCAGTGATTCCGCAGCTGGCGAAACCCAGATGATCGCACCGCTGTTCGCAGCTCCTTCCGCCACGGTTCCGGCTGCTCCGGTTCCTCCTACTGTGCCAACCGTCACGCCGAGCGAAGAGGATTCCTTCGATGCGCTGAACAAGGCCGAGCATGAGATCTTCACGTCCGCGGTCACCTCCCCGGTGAGCGTGCCTGCCACGCCGACGAACACTCCGCCTGCGGTTCCGGTGGTTCCTCCGGTGTTCCAGCCGCAGACCGATTCCGCTTCTTCCGCGCCGAGCGCCGTTGAAGAGACCCAGGCGTTCGATCCGCTTGCCGATGATGCGATGGAAGATGCTGCGCCAAAGGCTCCGGCTCCGACCGCGACCGATTCGCAGGCTCCAGCCGCTCCGGCATTCCCGCCGGCTCCGGTTGAACCCGAGCCGCAGCAGGATCCGTCTTTGGCCGCGTTGGCGCATCTGGCCCACACCATCAATGAGACGAACCAGACGGAAAACACGTTCACGCCGCAGGTTCCGAGCCTGTCCGCGTCCGACTTGCCTCAGGTCACCACCGGTTCGACGAGCCTGAGCTCCCTCGCAGCCTCGGTGCCGCCATCCTTCACGCCTGAACCGGCCGCTCCGGTTCCGGATTCGAACCCAATTGTCACTCCGGCTCCGGTTGTTGAACAGGCTCCGGCCGAGCCGGCCGCTCCGGCTGAACCTGCCGTAGAACCGGCAGTTGCCCCGGCAACTGAACCGTCCGCCGAATCCGATGCGGACAAGCAGCAGGAGGACAAAAAGCCGGAACCAAGCCCGGCTTTCAGGTCGATTTTCCCGGCGTCGGGCAACGACGACAATCTCGATATTCCGGATCTGTCGTTCCCGTCCTTCGAGTGAACCAACGGTAATAAACAGGCTGGCGGAATCGTCAGCCTGTTCTCGCGTTTACACAATCCCAACTACACAGCCTCGACTACACAGCCTCGACTACACAGTCCCAACTTACATAGTCCAAACCAATGCCGGAACATCGGCATATCATACGGAGAGCAGCGCATAACCCATGCAACCATCAACCGTAGTAATTCTGGGCTCCACCGGATCCATCGGCACCCAAGGCCTTGACGTCATCTCACGTCATCTCGACCGCTTCACCGTGACGGGTCTCGCCGCGGGCGGAGCACATGTCGAACTGCTTGCGCAGCAGGCGGCGAAATTCCATGTGCCAACCGTCGCGATCTTCTACAAGGAAGCCGTCCCCGCGCTACGTGAGGCGTTGGAACAGGCCGGCGCAGGCAACGTCAACATCACAGCCGGCCCTGACGCGGTGATCGCCATGGCAGGCTCCGGCGCCGACGTGGTGCTTAACGGCATCACCGGCTCCATCGGCCTCGAACCGTCCATCGCGGCACTGCAGGCAGGCTCCCAGCTGGCATTGGCCAACAAGGAATCCGTGGTGGCCGGCGGACACCTGCTGTTTAGCGCGCAGGTACGCGACAAGCAGATCAATCCGGTCGATTCCGAACATTCCGCCATCTGGCAGTCGTTGCGTTCCGGCACGCACGGCGAAGTGTCCAAGCTCGTCGTCACCGCTTCCGGCGGTCCGTTCCGCGGCTGGAAGCGCGACCAAATGACCGACATCACGCCGGAACAGGCCTTGAACCACCCCACATGGAACATGGGGCCGGTCGTGACCATCAACTCGTCCACGCTGATGAACAAAGGCCTTGAAGTCATCGAAGCAAGCCGACTGTTCGACGTGCCACCGAGCCGCATCGACGTGACCGTGCACCCGCAATCCATCGTGCATTCCATGGTGGAATTCCGCGACGGCGCCACCATCGCGCAGGCTTCGCCGCCGGACATGCGCCTGCCGATCGCCCTCGGCCTGTCCGCGCCGGAACGTCTCGGAAACGTCGCCGCCGCATGCGATTGGACGAAGGCGGCTACGTGGACGTTCGAGCCGCTCGACAACGAGGCGTTCCCCGCGGTGAACCTGGCCCGGCACTGCCTCGAATCGTCCGAAAAGCATACGGCCGTGCTCAACGCGGCCAACGAGCAGGCCGTCCACGCGTTCCTCGAACACCGTCTGCCATACCTCGGCATCGTCGACACCGTGCGCGAAGTGCTTGACGAGATGGACGCCGAACTGCGCGGCAACCCGCTGTTCGCTTCCGTGGAGGAAATGAGCCGACTCGAGCAGGAGGCTCGCGCCCGCGCCGACAAGCTGATAAACAAGTAAAGAGCACAAGCCGTAAGAACCATCGCGGGACGCATAACGCGCCTCGCACATGCAAGGATCACGTATGCCAGAAATCGAAAAACCGTTCCGCAAAACCGGTGACGCGGCCATCAGCGAAAGCCCGCTGCATCCGCGCCGCAAGTCCCACCGCATCATGGTCGGCCCGGTGCCGGTCGGCGGGGGAGCGCCGATTTCAGTGCAATCCATGACCAATACGCTGACGGCTGACGTACCGGCCACCCTGCAGCAGATCGCGGAACTGACCGCGGCCGGCTGCGACATCGTGCGCGTGGCCGTGCCAAGCCAGGATGATGCCGACGCATTGCCGGAAATCGTCAAAAAATCGCCGATTCCGGTGATTGCCGACATCCACTTCCAAAGCAAGTACGTGTTCCAGGCCATTGACGCCGGCTGCGCGGCCGTGCGCGTGAACCCCGGCAACATTCGCAAATTCGACGAGGTCGGCCCTTCGATCTGCAAGGCCGCCACGGATGCGGGCATTTCCCTACGCATCGGCGTGAACGCCGGTTCGCTCGATAAGGAGCTGTACGCCAAATACGGCGGCCCGACACCGGAGGCGCTGGTGGCGTCCGCGATGAAGGAAGCGCGCATGTTCGAAGACGTCGGCTTCCACGATTTCAAGATTTCCGTCAAGCACCATGATGTGGTCACCATGGTGCAGACGTACCGTCTGTTGGCTTCCAAGGGCGATTGGCCGCTGCATTTGGGCGTCACCGAAGCCGGCCCGACCTGGCAGGGCACAATCAAAAGCTGCCTGGCATTCGGCGCGCTGCTGGCCGAAGGCATCGGCGATACGATCCGCGTTTCACTGTCCGCGCCTCCCGTGGAGGAAGTGAAGGTGGGCTGCAAGCTGCTGGAATACATGGGATTGCGCCCGCGTAAGTTCGACATCATCTCCTGCCCGTCCTGCGGCCGTTCCCAGGTGGACGTGATTCAGCTGGCCAACGCGGTGACCGAAGGGTTGAAGGACGTGACCGCGCCGATTCGCGTGGCCGTCATGGGCTGCATCGTCAACGGTCCGGGCGAGGCTCGCGAAGCCGATTTGGGCGTGGCCTCCGGCAACGGCAAGGGGCAGATTTTCATCAAGGGCAAGGTCATCCAGACCGTGCCGGAAGACCAGATCGTGGAAACCCTGCTCGCCAAGGCGCAGGAGATCGCCGCGCAGATGGAGGCCGACGGCCAGTTGCCTGCCACCGCCACTGGTCCGGTGGTCGTGCCGGTGACGCAAAACGGCAACTGCTGAAAGCCATGTTCCAGCGTGCCGTCGGTAGCATGCAATCGCAGGCTTCTCAGCAAAGGCCGGTAGAATGAGCGGCGTGTCAGAGCAGGAACGTCAATCATCAGCCGCCAGCCAATCATTACGGCAAGAATCGGCTTCATCGCCCGCGCGTCCGCAACCGCAACATCAACCGTGGACGCGCGGGCGGCGACTCATGGTCAACCTGCCTATTTTCATCATGCTGCTGGGCATTCTGGTGTCCGTGGCCAATCTGACGGCATCCACATGGAACTACGAGCCGACCGAGCAGACCATCGAAACGCTTGACGCCAACACCGCCGTGACCTTCGCCAATCCATCCGGCGAAAAACTGGCGAAAAAAGGCGATTACGAGGTGGCGAAACGGTACGTCACCATCAAAGCGAAACGGCCTTCCACCGGTGAGATACAGAACATCAAAGTGCTGATCCGCAAACCGAAAGGGGCTGGGAACGGACGTCCCGGTGTGGTTTTCATGCACGGCGCCGGCTATGGCACCTGCGACAATTCCTTCGGCGACATGGCCTCCGACCTGTCTTCGGCGGGATTCGTGACGGCGGTGCTTGACAAGCCGGTCTGGTCCACCAACGACGCCAATCGCGACTACCCGGGTTCCGCCGCCATCTACGACCAGGTCATCAACCTCCTGCGGAAAATGGATACGGTGGACGCCTCCAAAGTGGGCATCTACGCCACTTCCGAAAGCACATGGATCTCATCGTATCTGCTGCAGCGCGATCCGGACGTCGCTTTTCAGGTGCTGCTCAGTCCGATGGTCTACGAGCCGCGGTATTCGCTGGGCTTCCTCGCCGCACAGGACTTCGCGCTCGTCGGCGCGCATGACGGCTACCAGTCGATCGTCCGCCGCGTATTCAATATCGACGCGTCCCTGTTCGGACTCACCAACCTCGACATCGACACGTTGACGCCGAAAGCGTATGCCATTCCGACATTGGTGGCATATGGCACGAAAGACGTCATGACCGCGCAGGTGGAAGGCACGGAGAAAATCGTCGATCTGGCTCACCAGGCCGGCAACTGGGACGTCACCATACGCACGTACCCCATCGCCAACCATGTGCTGAGGCTCGGCGACGAAGCCAATTCCGGAACCCCGTTCGCCGACGCGTACGTGGACGATGTGGTCGACTGGGCCGTCGGCACCACGCACGGACTCAAACAGACCAGCGAACGCGTGGCCGGCACCAGAATGTACCAGTCAATCGCAGTGCCATTGGATCTCAAAGCCAATCGCGGCCTGACCATCTACCTGGTCGCGTTGCATGCCAGCATGCTGGTGCTGCTGCTTGCCGCAGGCGTGCTGTGGCTCGCCGTGCTGATGCGTAAGATCTGGGCGCGTGCCCACGGACGACGGTATCGGCTGGGGCTTGCGCAAGGGTTCAAAAACTCGCTGGTCACGTTGACTATCGCCACTATGGCCACGTTCGTGCTGTTCTGCGCCGGCCTTGGCGATGTGATCATGGGTGTGGTCAAACTGGCATGGGGCAGTGCCCCAGTGGAGAATCCGGGCGTGATGTATTGGAGCTGGCCGGTGATCCAGATCGTGTGCGTCGCCGTGGTGTGGGCATGGTCCCGCGTGTTCATGCGGCTGATCGAAGAGGCAACCCATCGAGGCATCGCGCAGTGGCCGCCACGTAAGGGTGCTATCGGCGAAATCGTCAGCGGACGGCAGCCGGTGCTGGCTTCCACGCGGTTCGGACGCGTGATGTTCTGGCTGACCGTGGCCGCCATGTTCTGCGTATTGCTGGTGTTCGCGTTCTGGGGGCTGTTCATCTACTGACGGGGCGAATGTATTTCGGAACGCGCACGTGCGGCGAGCGTATGCATAACAGGATGCGATGAACGGCAAGAAAAGGAGGTGCGATGCCGCTGTATCAAGACGAAGGCGTGGTGCTGCGCACCGCCAAACTCGGCGAAGCCGACCGCATACTCACCTTGCTCACACGTGACCATGGCAAAGTACGCGCCGTCGCGAAAGGCGTGCGCCGTACCAAATCGCGTTTCGGAGGCCGACTCGAACCGTTCATGCGCGTGGCGCTGCTCATTGCGGAAGGCCGTTCGCTCGACGTCGTGTCCCAAGCCGAATCGATCGCCGCGTATGCAGGGCCGATTTGCGCCGATTTTCAAGCGTATACGGCGGCGAACGTGATCTGCGAAACCGCCGACAAGCTGGTCGCCACGGAAAAGGAGCCTGCGGTCGCACAATACCGGCTGGTATTGGGCGCGTTGAACGCGCTTGCCAAACATGCGCACGAGCCGTCCACGATTGGCGATTCGTACGTGCTGCGCGCACTGGCGATCGCTGGTTGGACACCCCGTCTGCGCGTCTGCGTGGTGTGCGGCGAGCCGATTTCGTCCACGCTGTCCTGGTATTTTTCGATTTCCGCCGGCGGCCTGATGTGCGCCGCCGACCATACCCCCGAATCGGAAGCGGTGTCGTGGGATGCGATTTGCCGGCTTTCGGCGCTTGTCGATGGCGATTGGGGGGAGCTGGACGGTGTTCCGGCGGCCGCGTCGATTCAACGGGAAACCCACCAAATAGTGGAAGAATGGGGCGAATACTATTTGGAACGGCCGATTCGTTCCATGCGCTTGCTAGATTAGCGGGTATGGCTTTTGAGAACGTGGATTACAAGTCCCTTGACATTCCGGCGGCACCATTTTCTGACCCGTCGATTATTCCTGATTTTCCGAAGAATAAGGTTCCACGCCACATCGGCGTGATTATGGACGGCAATGGTCGTTGGGCTCAGCAGCGTGGGCTGATTCGCACCGACGGGCATCAGGCTGCCGAACCGGTGGTGTTCGACACCATCGCAGGTGCCATCGAAGCTGGTGTGCGTTACCTGTCGCTGTATACGTTCTCCACGGAGAACTGGAAGCGTTCCCCGCAGGAAGTGCGCTTCCTGATGGGCTTCTCGCGTGACATCATCCACCGTCGTGTGGAGCAGATGAACGAGTGGGGCGTGCGCGTGCGCTGGTCCGGCCGCCGTCCGAAGCTGTGGAAATCCGTCATCGACGAGCTGGAAGTGGCGCAGGAGAAAACCAAGAACAACAAGACCATCGACGTGGTGTTCTGCCTGAACTACGGTGGCCGCGCCGAAATCGCGGACGCCTGCGCGGCCATCGCACGTGAGGTGCGTGACGGCAAGATCTCCGGCGATCGTGTGACGGAGAAGATGATCGCCGAGCACCTGTACAACCCGGATATTCCCGATTGCGATCTGGTGATCCGCACGTCCGGCGAGCAGCGCACGTCCAACTTCCTGCCGTGGGAAGCCGCCTACGCGGAACTCGACTTCGTGCCGGAACTGTTCCCGGATTGCGGCCGTGATGTGCTGTGGCGTTCTATCGACCACTACATCCACCGCGATCGTCGTTTCGGTGGCGTGAAGCGATAAGGAACAGCCCGGTGGGCTGTTCCAGCTTCACGCCCGAGCGGCTATGCCGCGAGGGTAATGTTGAGCCGGCCGTAGGCCGTCAATAATTGCAGGACGTGAAGAAATAAGAAAAAGACCCCCGCGGGGGTCTTTTTCTATTCTGCTCCTAAAACGGCTTTTAATCGCCTGCCAGTTGCGCGATTCGCCACGTGAAATCAGTTATGAAACGATCATGATCCACGGTGAGCGCCACGTGCACGCGTGGCGCCGACGGGTCAATCAGTCCGGCCGGATCGCCGATGGTGCGGCCGCGCGTGCCATGAAAATCGCCTGTCTCCGTTTCGACCTTCATCGGCAGATCGAAACATTCCACCAAACTCGGATCCGCCGCTACGGCTGCGGCGAGCGGATCGTGCAATGGCATGCCCGTTGAGAAAAGGCGTGCGTCCGCCTGAATATTTGCGGCAATCGAAAAGTCGACGATATCGGCAAGAAACGTCCGCGCATCGGTACGCGGATCATGCGATTGCGATGCTGCCTGGCGCCACCGCATAGTCGCGTCGGAACCCAGCAGGCACTGGTGCGTCACGTCCAAGCCGACCATGGTCACGTCCGCGCCGGAATGGAATACACGGTCGGCAGCCTCCGGATCCTGGATGATATTCGTTTCGGCGGTCGTGTCCCAGCAATTGCCTTCCTGCGTGAGCGTTCCGCCCATCATCACCAATCGCAGTTTGCTTGCGATTTCCGGCGCCGCAGTAAGTGCCGCATCGACGTCAGTCAGTGGGCCGGTCGCCACTACCGTGACGTCGCTGCCGTATTTACGGACCATATCGACGATGAATCGCACACCTTCCGGTAACGCAGGGGAGTGGGCAGCGCCATCGCAGGTCGTGAACGAAAGTGAGAACGAATCGGCGGCAGGATTCGCGTGCGGGTCGTGTACGTCGTATCCGCCGACGGAAATCAGCCCGCGCCTCACTCGAGTGTCCGATTCTCCTGAATCGGACACATAAGTAGTGCTGAGGGTACCGGGAATGTCCGATTCACCCGAATCGGACGCATAGACGGTGTTCGTGGTGCTCTGAATGTCCGATTCTGCAGAATCGGACACATAGGGTGCCGAATCGGACTTCCAGATGTCCGTTTCACCAGAATCGGACACGCAAGCAACGGCAGGAGAGCCAACAGCCGGACCGAATCCGCCCAGCCCATCCGTACCATGGAACTGCGCGCAACCTGCGTCGGGAATGAACGAGGCCGCCCAGGAGGGACGTGTCGAACCACGTAATACCGGAACGTTCCGGAACCCCAACCGTTCCAGTACGTAAGCCGTGTTGTATACGGCAGTGTCGGCTGCAACGTTGCCGTAGGTGCCGATGACGCCCAGTATCTCGATGTTGTTGAACGAGGCGAGATATGCCAGTGCAAGCGCGTCGTCAATGCCGGTATCGACATCGAGAATTAGCTTGCGATTGCCGTTCGTGGTTTTCATAGGCACAGCCATAGTCACAACCTCCAACTGCGATTTTCCAGCACAAAAATGTACGGTACCATATGTGCCAACAGCGTCAGCACCTCAATAACCAATAGTGCCAAACATGCGCTTCGACCCGTGATTTCGGGCGCGTTTCACATGTTTGGCACTATGAAAGCTGAAGATGGAGCAGGCGACTGCTTACTTCAAGAACTCGTCGGTCGAGATGTCCTTGGCCACAGGCGCGGTGTGAATCACCTTATCGTGCGAGTCGGTGTAGGCGTTCTCTTCGGCGAGGAAGTCAAAGTACTTCTGCGCGCCGGCTGTGTCGTTGGTGCCGAACGTGAACGAGCCGTCCTTGATCTTGGCCGGATCGCCCCAATACTGGTCGTCCACGATAGTCTTCATACTCTTCTTGACGAAGTCGAGCTTCAGATTCGCGTCCGGAGCCTCCTTGACGAGAATCGCAGCGGCGTCATCAGGGTGCGAGTAGGCGTATTCGTAGCCCTTCTTGGTGGCCTGTACGAACTTCTTCACAAGTCCTGGGTTGGAGGAGATGGTCTTGTCGCTGGTGATCACGCCGATGGTGTCCGCATTGCCAGGCACGCCGTAATCCGGCTCGGTGAAGCAGTTGAGCTTTGGACCGTACATGTCGGCTTGTACGCCTTCCCATGTGGCGTAAAATCCGCCGAAATCGGCCTTCTTGCTGGACAGCGTCTGGAACGTGGACGTGCCGACGGTCACCTTGTCGAACGTGCCCTTGCCGCCGTCGGTCTGGATCATGCGGCGGATCACTGCGTCGGATTCGTTGGAGCCGAACGTGGCGAAGGTCTTGCCGTCGAAATCCTTCGGGGACTTGATGTCCTTGTTCGACGCGAGCGAACACCAGATGGCGCTCGGCTTCTGCTGCACCTGCATGACCTGTTTGATTTTCGCGCCCTTAAGCGTGTAAATGCCCACGTTGGTGAGGTTGGACAGCGCGAAATCCGCCATGCCGTTGTTCACGGCCTGCTCCGCGCCGGCCTGCGCCACCGCCACGATGTCCACGTCAAGACCGGCCTGCTTGAAATAGCCTTTGTTCTTCGCCACATACACGCCGATATGGTTGGTGTCGGGCGCCCACGAAAGCATGAACGTCACCTTGGTGAGGTCGTTGCCGTCCGTCGCGGTTTTCGTGGAGTCGTTGCTTTGCCCGCATGCGGCCACGCCGACGAGCATGGCGATCGAGCCGAGGATTGCGATTGCTTTGCTGAAGATGGTCTTCTTCATACCTTGCGATTTCCCTTGAATCTTGCTTCTCTACCGTTTTCTAGGGATGACGCTGCGGGCGGGGTTCGGGCAGAAAACGATACGAAGGGCTAAGGCCCCCGCTCGTCCAATGCCCCCGACGTTCCTTATGGTGCCTGCCGCCACACGGTTGACCGTTTGACGCCGAAGCTGTGGAACATTGCCGGTTTGCCACACATTGGCTAAACAGCGAGTCCCATTATACGGGTGTGCATGACGATGATGAGGGCCGCAATGGTGATTGTTGCGTTTTCACTGGTCCGCGTCCGGATCGGCGTCCGCGTCGGCTGGGCCGAGCAGCAGGCGTTCGCTGAGATTCACGAGGCACATGAGTATGCCGGTGATGACGATGATGACCAGCGTGGCCGAGAAGATCAGCGGCGTGCGGAACGAATTGTAGGCTGCCTGCAGCCAGATGCCGAGACCCTTGCGCGCACCCAGATACTCGGCAGTGGTGGCGGTGGCGAAGATGTATGCGGCGGATACGCGGATGCCGCCGTAAATCTGCCGTGCGGCGACGCGAAGCTTCACATGCCACAGCGTCCATGCGCGGGTCGCGCCGCATGTCAACGCCACATCGGAATAGAACTGCGGCACCGCCTCAAGCCCGCGAACCGTCTGCACGGCGATCGGAAACAGGCCGAATACGGCCACGATTACGATTTTGCCGGAAATCTCGAAACCGAACCAGATTAGGAACAGTGGTGCGATCGAAATCAACGGCATCGTCTGCGCGGCCGACAGTAACGGGAACAGCGCCGCATTCGCAACACGGGAGCAATACAGCAGAATCCCAATTAAAATGCCGCATGCCACGGCAAGCAGGAAACCGACGGTACCTTCCAGCAATGTGACCTGTGTCGCGGGCCAGAGTGTCGGCCAGGTTTCGACGGTCGCCTGAGCAATCTCACTGGGGGAGGCGATCATCGTGGACGGCACATGCCCTATTCGTACCCATGCCTCCCATACCGCCAGCAGCAACACGATGGCGATCACTGTCGGAATACGACGTTTCATCATGTCAAGCAGTTTGCGTTGAACGTGCGATTCCGCCATCGTTCACCTTGCTTTCTGCGTCAAAGTGGACGCGCACGTGACCGACTGCGGGAAATCAGTAAGGTGAGGAGCCTGCCCGCCAATCGGCCAGAAAAGATTGTTACCGGCTCGCCAGTATAGACGGTGGGGCGGAACGTAGGCAAACCCGCACAGCAAGTACGGCAGTAACGAGAGATAACGTGCGTTGGATACCATTCCAGATATCACTTTAGATATAGAGAGACAGATATAGAAAGGCCTCCGCACCCTTCCGATGCGGAGGCCTTCCCATATACCCCTTGCTACTGTCTTATGGTTGTTTGCCTGTCAACCATGACAGACGTCTATCATTCCAGTCCGATGGACTTCATGTGGTGAAGCACCAGGGACTTGACCTTGAGCGTGCCGGATTCGGCCACGAGCTTGATGGCGCGCGGACCTTCGGACGCGTAGCTGTACGAGCTGAGCACCTGACGGCCGTCGTTGACGTACACCTCCACGCAGCCACGGTCCACGTACACGCGCAGCTTGAGTTCGCCGGCGGCAAGTTCGGCTTCGGACAGCGGTGCCGTACGGTAGCCGCGATCGCCCTGAGCGTTGGCCTGACGGTCGACCACCACGCGGCCGATCTGATCGTCATACGCAACGGACGTGTAGGCGCCATCCTCGGTGGCGTGGACACGCAGGCCGGCACGCTCGGCGGTGGAGTTGGCCAGGTCGATGGTCATTTCGATTTCCACGGCTTCGGCATCGTCCACAATGGTCTTCTCGCCGCTGACGTCCAGATCGATCGCACCGAAATCGACGGTATCCTCGCGCAGGCCTTCCATTTCGGCCACCGGCGCGGTGTGCAGGTCGCCGTCGGCGCCCAGCGTGATCTCACGCGGCAGGGTGAGGTTGCCGCACCAGCCGTCGTCCTGCATCGGAATCGGCTCGACGAACGGGCTCATCCAACCGTAGACGATCTGACGCTTGCCGTCGTTGAACGACTGCGGCGCGTAGTAATTGTGGCCGCAATCCCACAGACGGAACTCGGTTTCCGGCTTGAACTGCTCACCCGGAGTCCAAGTGCCGATCATGTAGCCGGCGTTGTTGACGTTGCGGTTCATGAAGCCGGACGGCTGAGCGCCCATGGCGGAGAAGCCGATAACCCACTTCTCGTTGCCTTCGACGTCCTTGATCGGGAAGAAGTCCGGGCACTCAAGCATAAACACGTCCGGATCCGGATGCTCGAACAGCACCTGCTCATAGGTCCACTTGACCATGTCATCGGAGGAGAACAGCCACATCTGGCCGCGCTTCTCGGCAGAGGAGACACCGAAGGTCATGTACCACTTGTCGCCGGTCTTCCAGACCTTCGGGTCGCGGTAGTGGTGGTTCACCTTGTCGGTCGGGCAATCAATGACCATACCGCGCTTAGTGGCGCTGGTCAGCTCATCGTTGTCTGGTTCGGCGAGCATCTGCACCTGCCAGTCGCCGCCGGTGTTGTCCTTGCCGTTGGCCCAACGGTGGCCGGTGTAGTAGAACCTGAGCTTGCCATCGTCGCCGATCACTGCGGAGCCAGAGAAGACGCCGTCCTTTTCCTCTTCCAGAGACGGGGCGAACATAATCGGCTCACGCTTCCAATTGACCATGTCGGTGGAGGAGACGTGACCCCAATGCATCGGACCCCACTGGGTGCCATACGGGTGCAGCTGGTAGAAGACGTGCCAACGGCCCTTGTAGAAGCACAGGCCGTTCGGATCGTTGATCCAACCGCCATTGGATGCGATGTGGAACTTCGGATACCAGCGGTTGTTACGCTTGGCTGCGAAGGCCGCGACGCCGGCCTCGGCCTTGGCGAGTTCCTCGCTGTGGTTCTTGATTTCGTGAAGGACAGGTGCGTCCGGAGTAAAGCCAGTCATCGTTGAATGCCTTTCTGAATCTGGGTTATGAATTGTTGGGTAAAAAGCTTTTTGAAGATGGTGCCCAAAGCGGAAAAAGGGAAACGCTTCGGACCCCACGATTGTTGTTATGACGCGTACGGTACCGATGATGATCGCGGGAGAAGGGATGTAGGTTGCGACCACCATCGACGCCGTACGCCGACTTAGTACGGGCTGAGACTCAGGCCTTCACTTCCGCACCAGCGGCCTTCATGGCCTTGAGCTGCTTGTCAGTGTAGAACGGATCGCCGCCGACTTCCTGATCATCCTTCTTGATGACGAAGAAGCCGTAGACCAGAGCCGCAAACACGATGGCAGAGATGGTGAAGAAGGTCGGACGGTCGCCCATGGCATCATGCAGAGCACCCATCGGGGTGGAGAAAATCACCTGGCCGACCTGGGAAGCGATCTGGAAACCAACCATGTACAGGGTGGCAGACAGCTTCGTGTCGAAGTGCAGGGTGAAGTAACGGAACGCCGGCAGGCAGAACAGCGGAACCTCGATGGAGTGGAACAGCTTGACGATGGAGACGGAGACCGGGTCATGGAACACGCCGCACAGACCGATACGGGCGAACATCACGGTGGCGCCGAGCAGCAGGGAGTTACGCACGCCGATCTTCTTCATGATGATCGGGACGACGCCCATCATGGCGGACTCAAGGAACACCTGGAAGGAGTTCAGGGTGCCGTAGGTGGCGTTGCCGATTTCGGTGGTCGGGAAAAGGGAGGCGTAGTAGTTCGGGAACATCTGCTGATCGAACACGGTGTAGAAGGTGTTGGTGAACAGCATGAAGACGATGAGCACCCACAGGGTCGGCATCTTCAGGACGGAGACCATTTCCTTGAAGGACGGGTTGGTCGGAGCCGCGTTCGGATCGGCCTCCTTCTTGAGTTCTTCCTTTTGCTCGGCCGGAACCCAGAAGGCGTAGACGCACAGCATGCCGAGGCCGCAGATGGAACCAACCCAGAAGTTCAGCAGCGGGTTGATGTTGAACAGGAAGCCTGCGCACAGTGCCACGACAGCGTAGCCGAAGGAGCCCCAAGCGCGGGACTGACCGTATTCGAAGCCGAACTTACGGGAGTAACGTTCGGTGACGGCTTCGAACAGGGAGCAGCCGGCCATGAAACCTGCGGACAGCACGATGGAGCCGAGAAGCACGCCGATGAATCGGGTGGTGCCGCCGGCGGTCAGCATCGGCTGGTACACGAACTGGACGAACGGGCCAACGCATGCAGCGACCGCAGAGATGAAGATCACGAGCTTACGCTTGATGCCCAGCTGGTCCTGAATGGTGCCGTAAACGAACATGATGACCAGGGTGGCCAAGGAGTTGATGGAGTAGATCTGGCCCTGTTCCGCGGAGCTCATGCCCAGACCGTGGGTCGGGTCAGTGAGCCAGCGGGAGAAGAAGGACCACCAGATGCCCCAGGAGCAGAAGAACATGAAAATGCCGAAGGAGCTCTGCAGATAGGAAGGATTCTTCCATACAGAACGTGTTTTACTTGCCATTTTGATTCTCTTTTTCTCTTCACGGTGCCGCTGCCGCGCGGCAGCGATTGCTTCCGATGTTGTTTTGGCTTGCGTCTGCTCGGATTTCAGCTGCCGTGCCGAAAAGCGAACATGGCTTCAAGATAGCATGTTGCAACTGCTACGTCAAACGTTTGACGTCAATCGTTTGACGTCAAACGTTTGTAAGGATTTGCGGATAGTTGAAATTAAGCCTGAATCAACTGCTGGCGGACTGTTGGCACGATTGCTTTATTCGGCGTGTCGTGAACAAACGCACAATTTTCATGTATAGAAAATGGCTGTGCGAACAATCGTAAGCATTTGAATCGTTGTAAAAACAGAAAAATCAGGATATGACGGAATCTTTTTCCAACAATGCGCAATGGATCTTCGCCGGAATCGGCGCATCAAGCGGCGGCAGGGAAGCTCTGGCGGATGGACATGAACTGGTATCCACATCCTTGCCTTCAATCATGGAAATCAGCTTGCAGGCTGACCAATAGCCCATTTCGTAATGTGGCAGTTCGACGGTGGTCAGCTGCGGTTCAAGTGTCTCTGCGAACACGCGGTGGTTGTCCACGCCGACCACGGAAATATCCTTGCCTACCGTAAGCCCTCTTCTTGCCGCGCATTCGTACACATACCAGGCGCGCGCATCATTGAAGCAGAAGAAGCCGTCCGGATGCTCGTCGTCGAACAACTTGTTCACGGCGCGTAAAGCTGGACCGTTGTGCACTACGTTGCATACCAGCGATGGGTTGAACGCACGTCCGGCCTCCTGCAACGCGGTGCGGTAGCCGGCAAGACGACCGTCCTGCGCGATCATGTTTTCCGCGCAACCCACGTATGCGATGCGTTTGCATCCGGCCTGGATCAGCCGATTCGTGGCGTCGTAGCCGATCATGAACTCGTCCGGCTCGATGCTGGGCACTTTGTTCTCGTGGTCGGTGGCGTCCACCATCACCACGGGGTATTCGTTCAACGATTCGGGAACATGTGCGATGCGGTTCGACATCTTCGAATAGAAGAATCCGTCCACGCCGTACCTTTTCAGTGTGGCGATCTCGTTTTCCTCGCTCGCCTTGCCGTCGGTGCTGACGGTGAACAGCATGTAGCCGTAGGCGCTGGCCGCGTCCTGCGCGCCCAGAATGATGCCGCCCGCGTACGGTGTGGTGGCGACTTCCTCGCTGATGAAGCCGAGGATTCGGGTTTTGTTGGTGCGTAGGCTTCGCGCCAACGGATTGATTTTGTACCCGAGCTCGGTCGCTTTGTTGCGTACGAGTTTGGCGAGCGCGGGATTTACCCTGCCTTCGTCGCGTCCGTTGAGCACCAGGGATACAGTGGAGATGGATACCCCCGTTTGTTCGGCGATTTCTTTCATTGTCGTCATAATCGCAACACTATACCCAAATAAACGCGAAAAGCGCGCTTTTGCCAAGAAAAAGCGCGCTTTTTTACATGGAATGGTTTCGTTTCACCACTGTAAAGGGGGTTATTTCGACAGAATCTCGTTTACCAGTTCCTGCTTGGCGTGGATCTGTCCTTCGAAACCGGGGCGGATGTCGAGACGGATCACCACGTCGGTGCGGTATCCCTGGCCGGCGAGCTTCATGGTGGCGTCGCGGATCACCTTGAGCACATCGTCGATGTCTCCTTCGATGTTGGTGAACATGGCGTTCGTCTCGTTCGGCAGGCCGGATTCACGGATTACGTCCACGGCCTGCGCCACGTACGTGGACTTCTCCGGGCTGGCTCCGGCGGGGGAGATGGCTACTGCGGCAAGCGTGTTGATATACGGTTTGCCGGTTTCCGGATTGACGGGCACTTCCTGCTTTTCTGCGTTGCGATCGAGCGTCATGATTACCTTTCTCAGCGTTGTCTCGTGTGTTTTCGTGCGATTACTTGTTGTACTGTTCCAACGGTTGCCGTGGTTCGCGTGGTTTGCGTGGCTTGGTTCAACGCCACTTCCACGCGTGGTCCATCGGACCGGAACCATGTCCAAGATCGAGCTGCGCTTCCAAAGCGCCGGTCAGGTACAGCTTGGCATGGTCGACGGCCGTCGGCAGCGCTTCGCCAAGAGCCAAATGGCTGGCGATGGCGGAAGACAGCGTGCAGCCGGTGCCGTGCGTGTTCGGGTTGTTGATGCGACGGGAACGGAACCAGGTGATCTTGCCATCCGGCTCGACAAGCACGTCACTCGCGTCATGCGTGCCGTGGCCACCCTTGACGAGCACCGCGCAGCCGAAATGGCCGGCGAGCAGATGACCTGCGGTCACCATGTCGTTCTCGGTGGAGATGGATTCGCCGTTCTCATAGTCGATTGCGCCCGCACCTTGCTCTACGGCCAAGTCGCACAGTACCTGGGTCTCCGGCATGTTCGGCGTGATCACGGTGGCCAGCGGGAACAGTTTGGACGTCAGCGCCGCGATGGCATCATCCTCGATGAGCTTCGCGCCGGACGTGGCCACCATCACCGGGTCGAGCACCACGTTCTTCGCGTTGTGCGCGGTCAGACGGTCGGCGATCACGGTGATGAGCTCGGCGCTGGACACCATGCCGATCTTCACCGCCACCGGCGGAATGTCTTCGAACACCGCGTCGATCTGCGCCGCAAGCATTTCCGGGGGAGTGTTGGTGACCATCGTCACGCCGGTGGTGTTCTGCGCGGTCAGCGCCGCGATCGCGGTCATGCCGAACACGCCGTTGGCGAGCATGGTCTTCAAATCCGCCTGAATGCCGGCACCGCCGGACGAATCCGATCCTGCGATGCTCAATACCGGTGGCAATGTGCTAGTCATGGTAACTCTCCTTATTAGGCTCACTGATTCATTGATTATCTTCACTGAGCTCACTGATACAGTGTAGAACCACCCTTGCGGAACTTCTCGCTCATCTCAGCGGGCTTGTCGATTTCCTGTACGACGGACTACTTCACACGCGGCGCATAGCCGTGCTTCGCGTCGCCGCGCACCGCCTTCCAGCGCGTCACCATTTCGCGGGTGGCCGCTTCCGGATCGTCGGCACCGGCGATCGCGGACACCACGAACCAGCCGGCCGCCTTCGAACGGGCCAGCATCTCCATATCGTCGGCATGTACGCCGCCGCCGACCACTACCGGGAACTCGCTCGCCGCGCAAATCGCGTTGATCTGTTCCTCGTCAAGCGTATGCCCGGAACCGTCGTTGCCGCCCACGGAAGCCTCCGGCTTGGTGGTGGACACATGTAGCGGGCCGGCGCCGATGTAGTCGATGCAGCCGCTCGGCAGCTCGTTGATAAGCTTCACCAGACTTTCGGTCTCGGCGGACAGGCCCACGATGGCGTCCTCGCCGAGCAGCGCGCGAGCCTCCTGCGGTTCCATATCGGTCTGGCCGATATGCACGCCATCCACCTTGATGCCCTTGTCGCGCGCCTGCCATACCACATCCACGCGGTCGTCGATCACAAACGCCACGGAATCGGACTTGCCGCTGTTCTTGATGACCTGCGCGATATCGCGGGCCATTTCGGTGATATCCTTCGCATCCGCGTTCTTGGCGCGCAATTGGATGAACGTCGCGCCCCCACGCAACGCGTCATCCACCACATCCGTCACCGGCCGGCCCTTGCAATCCTGCGGACCGACCACGAAATACGCGCTCATATCAAAGCAGTCGCGCATCGAGGCGAATGGATAATTATTCATTGGTTTCCCCTTTGTTGTTCTTTGGGTAAGTGCTCCAGAAGAAGTCTTGTTATTTTCCGTTTATTTTCCGTCGCACCGCACTGAACGTATATATTCCGTATATACGATTGCGATGGTGCGAAACCATCCACGGAACGTTGCGGTCAGTTGGTTTCGATGATGTCGGACGCGGCCACCTGGTCGGCGGTGACGTTCCGCAGCGCGTCGAGCAGCGCCACCTGGAACGAACCGGGGCCATCGGATTTGACTTCGGCGATTTCGGACGCACGATCATACAGCAGCGACGCGGCAAGGGCGGCGACCAGCGGCTCGGCCACGGCAAGATACGTTGCGGTCACGCCGCCGAGCGAACAGCCGGCGCCGGTGATCTTCGTCATCATCGCGCTGCCTCCGGGCAGGCGGAACGTGCGCTCGCCGTCGGTCACCAGATCAACCGCGCCGGACACCGCAACCGCGCCCTTGCCGACGGGGGAGTGCTTCGCCAAATGGCGGGCCACACGTTTGGCCGCGTCGATGGCCGCGTCGACCTCGTCAACGGCCTCCACTCCAGCCGGACGCGTGGTCGGATCAGTGCTGTCGGCGTCGGCCAGCCCCCACATCGCATCAAGCGCGATGACCTCGCTCGCATTGCCGCGCACAATGGTCGGAGGCGCGTCACGGAACGATTCAAGAATGAACGTGCGTGTTTCGCCAATGCCCGCAGCAACCGGGTCTAGCACCCACGTCTTGCCGTTTTCGTGCAGTTTGCGCGCGATTTCCGGCAGCGCGTCCTTGAAGAACGGCAGCAACGTGCCCACGTTGATGTAGTTCGATCCGGCGATTTCGGCGGTGGCGATCACATCATCCGGCAGATAGCTCATGGCCGCGGTGCCGCCCGCCGCAAGCTGCGCGTTGGCCACCAGATTGATGGTTACGAAATTGGTGAACGACTGCGCCAGCGGCGTCTGCTCGCGTACGTCCATGACGGCTTGTTTGATGGCGGCACGCAATGCGCCGAGTGCGTCATTGGCGGATGAGTCATCGCTCATGATCTGCTCCCTACGTTGGTCCTAACCAACAGGTTCAAAGGGTCAGGCGTTCATGCCTATCTCAGCTTGATGGACTTGGCCATCAAGCACCCCCGCATGTTTACAACAGTGCTTAATCTATCTGCGTCCCTTGACAGGCGCGATTCCGTAGGTGATTTTGGGCTTCCGTAGGTGGTTGCTGCCGGATAAGCATCGGCGAGATGCCTGGAATTAGGCGTTTGCTCGTGTCCGGATTCGAAGCTGACCGCCTACGGAACGCAAAAATCACCTACGGAACGCAGTCAGTCGCTTTGCGTCGTGTCGATGACGTTGCTGCAGTATGCCGTCCTGCCGGCAGTCACGTCGGCGTAGAAGCGCTGTTTTTCATCGATGTAGGCGATGGCTTTACGCAGTTCCTCCAGTTGCGTCTCCAGATGCTCGCGTTTTTCGGCAAGGATTTCCTGACGTTCCGGTATCGATGACTCACCTTCAAGACAGAGTTGCGTGTAGTGCCGCATCTCCTTGATGCCCAGACCGCAGCGTTTGAGACATGTCAGGTCGTTGATCCATGCGATGCATCGCTCGTCGAAGACGCGTCGGTTGTTCTGGTCTCGTTTGAGACCGGGCACGAGTCCTGAATTGCAATAGAACTTCAATGCTTCGTAATTCATGCCGGTTAGTTTGCAGGCCTGCTTCATCGTATAGGTTTTCATGTTCTTATGGAGTGGCACTGCCGTGATTGCCATACGTGGCTCCTTTCGGACGCTGCGCGGCAGGACGTTCGGCGGGTGCCGCCGGATGGGGTCGGGCTTGAGGCGCATTGTTCTTTTTGTTTGTACCTATCATGTCACATTTCCGGTTATTAATACCGGTAGATAGTACCGGCGTGCCGTAATTTGACCGGTAGCGGCTACCGGATTTTATCTTGAGGGTCAGAACGGCATACATGCCGGCACTGAATACCGACGAATTTATGGAAGGAAAAACAGTGGAATACGTGAAACTTGCCAACGGTGTTGAGATTCCGAAGATCGGATACGGCGTCTTCCAGATCAGCAAGGACGATGCTCCTCGCTGCGTGCGCGAGGCCATCGAGACCGGGTACCGCCATATCGACACCGCACAGTCGTACTTCAACGAGGCCGAAGTCGGCCAAGGAATCAAGGATTCCGGTATCGATCGTAAGGATCTGTTCCTCACTACCAAGATCTGGATCAGCAATTACGGCTATGAGAACACGCTGAGGTCCGTCGATGTGTCCTTGAAGAAGCTTGGCACCGACTATCTCGATCTGGTGTTACTGCACCAGCCGTTTTCCGATACCTACGGCGCGTGGCGTGCACTCGAAAAGCTCTACAAGGACGGCGTGATCCGCGCCATCGGCGTGAGCAACTTCTATCCGGACCGTCTGGCCGACATGGTCGCCTTCAATGAGATCGCCCCGATGGCCGATCAGGTCGAGACTAATCCGCTCAACCAGCAGATCGAAGCTCGCAAGAACATGGTCAAGCGGGGCGTGGCTCAGGAAGCATGGGCTCCGTTCGGGGAGGGCATGCAGAACATGTTCTCCAATCCCACCCTGGCCAGGATCGGCGAGGCGCATGGCAAGTCCGTCGCGCAGGTGATCCTGCGTTGGCTCACCCAGCGCGACATCGTCGCTCTGCCCAAGTCCACGCACAAGGAGCGCATGGAAGAAAACCTGAACATCTTCGATTTCCGGCTCTCCGACAGCGAGATGGCAACCATCGCGGGCCTTGACACCAAGACCAGCATGTTCTTTCGCCACGACACCCCTGAGGCGGTCGACCGCTTCGTCGGTTATGTCAAGGAACGTGCCGGCCGCGAATGATTCCGGCCCATGACATGGTCGGTGCCGGCAGCACTGTGTATCTGGGCTTCCCGATTTGGTGGATGGCACCTGTTTGGCTGGTGAACGATTCCGTCAAATCCAACGATTTCGCAGGTAAGACGATCATTCCGTTCTGCACTTCCGCCAGCTCCGATATCGGCAACAGTGCATCCACGCTCCAGAAAATGGCAGGCAGCGGTACATGGCTTACCGGGCACCGTTTCTCGGAATCTGTTTCCGAGAAGGACGTGACCGATTGGCTGATTTAGTCCAAAAACGGCATCGCCGAATAGCGAAGACATGGGGCGACCATTGTACGTTCGGCTGCAGCATTTCGTGTGCTGAATAGCAGGTCGCCTCTTCCACGCTCTTTTGAGTATCCCATCCGAATGTTTAAGCCGGCGTGGAAGTAGTAAGTGGTATGTGTGCTGTCCTGCCTTGCAGGAAGACATGGCGGGCATTTTCATTATGATGAAACGTCATCAAATATCGGATTATTTCCGATAATCATTCCACGAGATGGGCTTCCCCGTATTATTTCCTGAGACGTTTGTGACGCCCCTATGTATTTGCATGCGGGGATAGAATTGTTGACGGAAGAGAACCGTGAAAGGAATGTGCGTTGGCGAGAAATGACGGGAGTCGAAGGAGACGGGGCGGTCTTTGCGATAGGTTGTTCGGCGATCTCAGTGCAAAAAAGTTGCGTAAGGTGTTGTTTGGTGCTGTTGCGGCAATTGTCACTGTTGCAGTTGTCCTGTTTGTGTGGAACGGTGTCGTTAAACCTGTTTTTGACAATGCAAGGACCGAATCTACCATCAGTGTGGAAAGCCAGTTGCAGGCGGCTGTGAATATCGACGATCTATCGACCGCGAAATTCCATTATGGCGGTGTTGCTGTAAAGAAAGACAATGCTGGTAAGGACAAGTGGCATGTTGCATATGAGGCGACGGTGACTGCTGGCGTCAAGATGAGCGATATCACGTTCGAAGTGGACGATACCGCGAAGACCGTCACTCCGATTCTGCCGAAGCCGACTATTGGGGACGTCGTGGTTGATAGCGGCAGCCTCGACTTTTTCGAGAACAATCCGTCCGTTGAAATTGATGAGGTGATCAAGCTTTGCAAGCAGGATGCGCAACAGGAGACCAAGACAAACGGAGACATTATTTCTATTGCTGCCAGCAATCTTGAACAAACTGTGGATGCGTTGACCAAGGATCTCGTGGAAGCAAAAGGATACAAATTGCAGAAGGCCGAGACCGTAAAGCTCACTAAGGAGACCGCGCATGCTGACGAATAATCGTTCCATGAAACGTGCGATTGCCGCATTATGTGTTGCTACGCTTGCATGTTCTGCTGTAGGGTGCGGCGAGGAAAAGAAAGAAGCTATCCCAACTTTCTCGAATGCCACGTATATCGCACAGATGGCCACATTAAAATGTTATTACCACAACACGGCCAAGCTCAGTCATGAGGGATCGTGGTTCTTCAATAATGGCTACAAACGTATGTGGATGGAATACAGTGGCATCGTGAAGTACGGTATTGATGCCGATAAAGTAACAATTAGTCCAGATGCCAACGGTCATAGAGTAATCATTACCGTGCCTCCAGCTCACGTGTTGGATGATCCGGACGTAAATGAGAAGTCGTTCAGCAAACCGCTGGTGAGCACTGGTTTCGCCACTTCGATTACCGCCGAAGAGAAAACGGAAATGTTTGATAAGGCCCAGCAAAGCATGCTGAAGCAGGCGAAAACCGATTCGGCGTTGCTTGCCCAAGCCGAAGCTCGCGCGCGGACTATTCTAGAGCAGTATGTGCGCAATGTGCTTGGCGACGACGCGAAGAACTGGACTATCGAATTCAAGGATGTGCAATAGTCGCCAAGCGAGAACTGGCTTACCTCACCCGCAATTGCCATCGTGGATGGCGGTGGCCAGCTGATCGCTGGATGCATCCATCGCGTATTCGGCGACACCCTGCTGCTGATTCGTGATGCGGTCGCGGTCGGCCCCGAAAAACAGCACCGAATAGGAATTCGTCACCGCCTCCGTACGGTCGGCTGCGATTGTCGGTTGCGTGGTGCCGCAGGAGATCATGATCGAACGGTGCGAAAGTTCGTGCTTGACCATGTCCACCAGCCAGGGGCTTCGCGCGGTCTGCGTCCAATCCGGGTGTGTGGTGAGGATATGCACGACATTCCTCTGCGAGCGGTCGGGCATCTGGCAGTAATACGCAGCCACGAATCCACTCGGATTCTCACCTGACTGGCCGCCGCAGTTGAATTCCATGGTCTGTTCGATCTGCACGCCCATCGTCGATGCCACGTTCGTGGCGAGCGTGTACCATCCGGCCGGATCGAGATCACCGTTGCGTTCGGGCACGGCGATCGCAGCCGCTGCGGCTTCCGCGTTATGCAGATTGCTGACCGCAGTCGAGACCTGCTGTTTCACGTCCGAGCGTAGTTTGTGCAGCGACCGTAGGTCGGCGAGCATCTCCCTCATCGATGCATACGCGCGCTGTTTGCCGTATCGGTCGATGAGCTCGTTCGCCTGCGTCGGATCATCCACCTGCAGCAGCCATTGCGCCGCATGCTGGCTGAAATCATCCGCCATGGCCGCGTCGACCGCGCTGAGCAGCTCCTTGGTCTGTCCGTCGAGATTATGTGCCGCCACGCGCATGCTGTCGATGATGGTGCGCTGCTGGTTGCGGTACAACAGTCCGATGATGCGTTCCTGCAGATTGTCCGACAGCAGATACTTGATCTGCTTGGCGTCGGCAAGCCGGTCGTAATCGTCCATGCACTGCTGCACGGTTTCGATGTGCGCGGCGAATCGGTCCGGATCATCCAGGCCCTGCGCGAACGTGATGCTGTCCTGCGCGGTCTGCCGGATGCCTTGCATGGTTTCGATCTGCGGCTTGACGTTGCCGGCCGCTTCGCTGGTGGTGGCGTGCAGGAAATTGGCGACGCCGGCGATGACGGCAAGCACGACGAGCACGCCCACGATACGTAGGACATTCCGCCGGCTGCGTGAATTCGGGTTGTGGTACGGCATATTCTCAGACTACCTTGCTCGTGTGATGCACCGATGCTCCCATCTACCGCCGTTTGGCTCCATCCGGCCATGCGATGCCGGTGTCAGGGGAGTGCAGGACGTTCTTGTAGATGTCGTTGCGTACGTAGATTTCCACGGAACCGCGCGATCGCTGGTCTTTCCATGGCGTGACGGTTTCGGCGATGCGTATTTTCGTGTAGTCGTTCCGGTCATAGCCGAGGGCGCTGAAGAAGAACGGCTGATAGATGGTGTCGTAGAATTCGGGTTCGCCCCATGATCTCCAGGTTTCGATGTCTTGTTTGCCGGCATAGGGGTCTATGCACCATTCCCAAGAGATGTAGCTGCGCCCTTTGTAGGCATTGGACATGAGCGTACGCTTGAAGTACGGGTCGGCGGTGACCAGTGTTCCGCTCACCCATGATGTGTAGTCGATGCAATCCTTGCCATTGGCGCAGTAGCCGCCTTGCTTGATTCGTGCTTTGACATCCGGGGACGCATTCGTGGAATTGATGCGAGTCCAGCCAGCCATCCAACGGTATTGCTCCAGATGATTGGTCTTGATGAACGAGGCCACCGTCCGGGATGAGGAATACTCGTATCGTATGTCGCATATGCTGGCGTTGATCGTCCAATACACGCTGATTAGCATGGCACCTAAAGCGAGGGCCTTCAGCATGATGAGATAGTTGCGCGCTTTCTTCACCCCAAGCTTGCCGGCGAATTGGTCGGCCATGGTGGCGCACCAGGCCGGCCAATCATCCACGCCGATACGTCGTTCGTCGCAGTCAATCGCGAGCACCGCGATGAAGAATCCCAGCAGGATGCCCAGATGGTGCATAGAGAAATGCTGCGCGAACACCAAGCACATCACTGTGTACGAGCTCAGCAGCAGCATTGCGTTGTGCCGACGTCGGCTGATGTGGATGAGCGGGGCCCACATGAGGCATGACACGGTTCCCGTGTACAGCAGTGTCGGTGATAGGCCGATGAATACCAGATTCGTGTCCGACACCGTCGAGGTGAATAATGCTTCGGCCGGCAGCAGCAGCCAGGAATTGCAGATTTGTATCCATAGTGGTGCCGGCTGTGTCATGCCGGAGATGTCGAAATTGCCGGAATACACGTCTTTTGCGGGCATCACGTCGATCAGTATGGCCATCGCCGCCGCGAGCAGCGCCAGCAGCGCGATGAACCGTCGCCGGTTACGTATCAACGAATGTTCCTGCCAGACGAACCGCACTACCCAATTCGCCGCGAACATGCCGGCGATTACCAGTCCATATGAACTGGTCAGGCACAGCAGCATCATGCTGAGCGCTTCGCGCCATGGTTTCTCGTCGCGGGTTTTCCAGTTGATAGCCACCAGCAGCATGGCGGCGACCATCAGCGCATAGGGGCGCGACGTGACGCCGTACTGATAGCACAGGAAATAGGAGAACGGCAGGATGACTTTGAATGGTTCCGGCAGTTTGGTTTTGAATTCCAACAGCCAGATCATGAGTGTGGCGCATGCCAGATTGATGCTTTTCAGACCGATCTCGTAGGGTACGCCGAGTTTTGCGGGTGCGGCGAGCATCATCCACCACAGAGGCGGATGCCCCTCATAGTGTGGACGTTCCAGAATCATCTCCCGCCAGGAGCAGTCGCGCGCGATGAGCCAGGCTTGTGCCTCGTCGAACCATGGTTCGTGGAAGCACATCACTGTGGCCACCACGATGACGTACGCCGCGAGCACGATGCAGTGCAGACGATGCGGCGAGAGCCAATGCCGGATTGCGTCGCATCGTGTTCTGTTGTCTGTGGCTGCTACTGTTGCAGAACTCATGTTTCCTGTTTCCCGTTGCGTTCGAAATACGAGCGATTGCTGCGTGACTTTGCGATTATTGCGTGGCCGCGCATGGACCATGGCGGTTCCGTCATATTCCATGTTGCGGAACCGCCATTGGATGCATGGGCACACCATCGCGCCAGCTGTGCCGGCCATCCTTAGAACGACTTGCGCGCGCCGCAGAGCTTCTCGAACTCCTCGCGTACCTGCACCTTCACCAGCGCGTCCTCGAATGTGATCACGCCCTTGTTCACCAGTCGCGCCAGATCCTGATCGAGCGTGTGCATGCCTTCCTTCTCGCCGGACTGTAGCACGGTGCGAATCTGATGCGCCTTGCCACTGCGGATCAGTGAGGAAACGGCCGGAGTGTTGATCATCACTTCAGTGGCTGGTGCACGGCCATGGCCGGTAGCGCGCGGAATCAGTGTCTGTACGATCACGGCACGCAAGGTGGAAGCTACCTGCACGCGAATCTGCTGCTGCTGGTTTTCCGGATACACGTCGATGAGACGGTCCACGGTGGAGCCGGCGTCCTGAGTATGAAGGGTTGCGAACACCAAGTGGCCGGTTTCCACTGCGGTCAGTGCGGTGGAAATGGTTTCCAAGTCTCGAAGCTCACCGACTTCGATAATGTCCGGATCCTCACGCAGCGCACGTTTCAGCGCTTCCGCGAAGCTTTTCGTATCAGTGCCCACTTCTCGCTGGCTCATCACGCAACGCTTATGCTGATGCACGAATTCGATCGGGTCTTCGATGGTGATGATATGGTCGGCACGTTCCGCATTCGCCTTGTCCACGATTGCGGCCAGTGTGGTCGACTTACCGGAACCGGTCGGGCCGCATACAAGCACCAGACCACGCGGCAACAGCGCAAGGTCGGCGATACGCGGGTCAATTCCCAGTTCCTGCGCGGTTTTGATTTCCGTGGGAATGGTACGCAACGCGGCGCATACGCCCATACGGTCGCGGTATACGTTCACGCGGAAGCGCAGCAGATCGCCAATGGCGAAGGAGATATCAAGTTCCAGATCATCTTTGAAACGTTCCATCTCTAATTCGTTGGTCATGACTTTCACTGCTTCGTACGTGTGATCCTTCGTCCACACGCTCAATCCCTTGGCGGGGCGCAGCTTGCCATCCACGCGCAGCATTGGCGGGTCGTTGATTACCAAGTGCAAATCGGACGCATTGAGCTCAACCAGCTGGCGGATGGCCGACACGAATTCGTCGTCCGCGTCCGGATGTTCGGTGCGCAGCGTCTGTTCGACCTGCTCGGCCTTGATCTTACGTTCTTCCGGAACGGCATCCTCGTCGGCGTCGTTGGTTTCAGGCACTACGAAATCCGCGAATGGCCTGGTCTGCGGCTGACTCATCTGCTGTTGCTGTGGCTGCGGCCTTTGGAAAGCTGCGTCCTGCGGAATGTGAGTGATGGTCGGAGGCATCTGCTGCGCTGCGGTTTCGGTGATGTCGGCCTGTCGCTTAGCGAATGGTGTGGCACCCGGTACGAAGGACGGTGGATTGCTATCGATCTGCTGGATCGGACCATGCTCCTCATATGCGGGATTTTGCTGGGTCGCGTCAGTGTCCTCATCAAACTGCAGGCTGCCGGTACCGACTGGTTGACGGTCGCTTGTTGTTGGAAAAACATGCGCTTCCTGCGATTGTTGTATGGCTTGCGTAGTCTGTTGTTGAGCAACAGACTGTTCGGATGGTTGAGACTGTGAAACTGGCTGCGGGTCGGGAATTTGCACATCCTGCTGGCTTACAGTCGGCATTGAATTAAGCGAAGCGAAAATGCCCTTAAGGCTTTCATCATCTGCCTGAATCGCATTGTCGGAAGACCAATGACGTCCCTTGCGGGGATCCTCATTGAACGATGGAGTGTTGTTGGGAATGGTCACGCCTTTGAGACCGGAAAGATATCCGCCATTGTTCCACGTTTGCTCGATGGTCATCATTGTCCTTTTAATAGGTGGGTTGCTGTCTGAAAATGTCGGTCGTGCCGGCGCTTCGACGCGCCGACGCAACCGAACGTTTTATAGGTGTTTTATAAGTGCGGAGAGGTGCATAGGTGCATGTAACGTCAGGTGGAACCTACACCGTCACGCGAAGCACTTCCTCCACGGAGGTAATGCCTTGAAGCGCCTTCTGCCAACCGTCCTTACGAAGTGTGGTCATGCCTTGCTCCTTCGCCGCCTTGTCAATATCAATCGACGTGGCGCCACGGGCTATAAGATCCTCCATTGTTGAATCCACGCCCATGACCTGCTGGATGGCCACACGGCCGCTATAGCCGGTGTTGGCGCATTCTCGGCATCCTACCGGACGCCATATCGTCGGAAGAGGGGTATCTGGCATGTGTGGAACACCCAACGTCCGAAGCTCCGCCTCGGTGGCAGTATCCTGACGCTTGCACTTCTTGCACAGGCGGCGAGCCAGTCGCTGAGCCATCACCGCAGCAAGCGACGAGCTCAATAGGAACGGCTCCACACCCATTTCCGTCAAACGTGTCACTGCGCTTGGCGCATCATTGGTGTGCAGGGTGGAAAGCACCAAATGGCCGGTCAACGAAGCCTCAATAGCAATGTTGGCGGTCTCCTGATCTCGAATCTCGCCGATGAGCACCACATCAGGGTCTGCACGAAGGATCGAACGCAGAGCCGCGGCGAACGTCATACCGGCCTTGTTGTTCACCTGAACCTGATTGATGCCTCTCATACGGAATTCCACCGGGTCCTCAACCGTGATGATGTTGATTTCCGGCTTCGCCACATCGCCCAACGTGGCATACAACGTGGTCGACTTACCCGAACCGGTAGGACCGGTGACCAACACCAGACCATACGGACGGTTGTACGCCTTGGAGAACACGTCGAAATTACGTTGGCTGAAATTCAAATCCTCCACCTTGAGATTGCCCGAAGGCGTGCTCAGGATTCGCATAACAATCTTCTCGCCCCATACCGTCGGCAGTGCGGCCACACGAAGATCCACCTTCTGACCATTGTGCTTGACGGTGATACGGCCATCCTGCGGCTTACGGCGCTCGCCGATATCCATATCAGACATGACCTTGATGCGGCTGATCACACCTTGGGTCATGGCTTTCGGCGCCTTTTGGAACACGTGCAGCACACCGTCGATACGGTAGCGCACAAGCAGACCGTCTTCCTGCGGTTCGATGTGGATATCGGAGCAGTGGTCGTCGATGGCCTGGTTGATAAGTAGACTGACGAAGCGTGCCACGGGGGAAGCGTCCTCGCCGCTGTCGGATTCGAGGTCGACTTCCTTTTTCGCGGTTGCGGCGATTTCGTGGGAAAGCTCAGTCAATTCCGCGTTGGCGCGCAGATAGCGATTGATGGCATCCTTCACTTGGGATGGCATGGCCACCATGGGAATGACCGGCATGCCGGTGCTGGCGGACACGTCGTCGATGGCGGCGAAGTTTTTCGGGTTGGCCATGGCCACGGTGATGCGTCCGTTGACAATGGACAATGGCAGCAGCTGGTTGCGACGGCACAGGTCGTCCGGCACCATGCTGATGACTTCTTTGTCTACTTGGTATTCGTTGAGGTCTACGAACGGCAGACTCATGCCTTGAGCTAGCGCCATAGCATATTCGCGTTCGGTGTTTTCGTCCATGCCTTCGGTGGATGTGGGCATGGCGGGAAAGTCGCTAGTGGCGTCGCTGGGTGCAGCGGCATGGCGTGGCTGGCTCGGCGTGAAAATCTGGTTGATTTCTCCTGTGACCGGGGAATTCAAATCCATGCGCTGCGAGAAATCGCTCGACGTGTCGTCGTTTCGATTGCGCTTGAGGAAAGGGAAACGGCTTCCCGAACCGGCGTCGCTCATAATGACCTCCTGGACCATGCGCCGGAACGCACGGTATGACTTATGGCCCTTTGCGAACACAGGTGTTTGCGGGCCTGAGAATGTTCAGTTGTTCATGGTCATGTGAGCTAACGATTGCAGTGTTGTGCACTACTACTCGCATAGTTTAGCGGCTTTGTGACTGAAACGCCAATTGTCATGTGGTGTTTGGAAGGGTGTGAAAACGTTGGCAGGGAATCGTGATACAGTACAGATATTCATGCACCGCCTTTTCTGCGGTGATTTTTCCTGTTGCCTCCGATGATGGGGTGATACTGCATGAAGGAGCTGCTCATGGAGCACAGCTGGCGTAGGGCGGTAAATGATGCCGCGACAGGGCTTGCAATACATAACGTCAAACGATTGCCGAAACGTGGCGAGTCGGGTTTCACATTGGTTGAGGTATTGGTGGCGATTGTGGTGCTGAGCATCACAGGTCTTGCCGCCGCACAGTTCGCGATTACTGCGATTCGTACTTCTTATGCCCAGCAGCAGCGTTCAGCAGCCATTGCTTTGGGTAGTGATGGTATCGAACGCATGCGCGCACAGATAGCGGATCATACTTCTGCGCCATCCTCCTATTACACGGATTTGCTGCCTGGCATGGGTGTGGATGATGTGAAGAAAGCACATGCGAATCTCACGGCAGTGGGGGCCATCACCTCACAATTCTCGGATTTGGAGGCTACGGCCACTCCGGATGCCGATACGAGCAAGTACATTCAGCCGGTGCGCACTACCACGGGCAAAGACGCCAAACATACTACATATACGGTGAACACCGTGATTGAGAAGTGCTATCGGGAAAGCGGCACCATGGATTGTAGAACCGCTTCGGAACTGGGTATTGACGGGCATGCGTCCATTAGCGGTCTTGACGGTACTCCTGACGCCTCGCTGCGATCCAGCATCCTGAGTCAGGACAACATTCCTACTAAGGGATTCACCTTTATGGCGAAAACGTATATGCCGATGGTACGCGTGGTGGTAGGCGTCACCTGGTCGGACAATATTGGCGCAGACAAAACGGCCGTGTATACCACCAATGAACTGCTGAATGTGATCGGGGCCTGAAGGAGCGGGACGGCTTATGGAAGAGAAGAACTCTGGATTCAGTCTGAATCGCCGATTATTACGTGCGCTCCGTAGGCGTGCTCGTGGTGAAGGCGGCGTTACCCTGGTGGAGATGATGGTTTCATTGTTTATTTTTGCCATTGTTTCCACCATGTTCACGGTGTCGATCGTACAATATTTGCATTCCACCACAGCCGATGCTATCCGCACCAGATCGGCTACGGAAATAGCTACATCGGTGCAGGCTCTGGACCGATATGTTCGCAATGCCGAAGGTGTGGAAGAGGCTGCCAGCGGTGACAGGTTGACTTTGGTGACCACTGATGCCGATGGGATTCGGCAATGCGCTGTGATTGAGTACACAGAGGCCACGTGGTCCGGCGGGCGAGTTGATGATTATGGTTCCGTCGTGGTAAAAACCAGACCATATGCAACCGGTGCGGGGGGAGCGTGGAGCGAGCATGCGGTGTTGACGGCGGTGATGAACAACAGTACCGCTTCAACGTCCGATGATTCGCTGTTCAAAAACAAACTGTTCAGCATGGATGGCGGTACGCGCGTGGTGCGGTATTCGCCGGTGACGGGTTCGTATGTGGGTGGCAAGCCGGTCACCTCGAACACATTGACATCGTTTACAGCTCGCAATGTGGGTTCGAGTGCTTCGGTCGACTTCAGTCAATGTCGTTGAATGACGGTGTCTGTAAGGGCTCTCCCTTGTGGGGGAGCCCTTTTTCTATACTTCCAAATACCCCCGACGCGCCCGGGGGGAAATGGTTTTTTGATGAATTTTCGTCAAAACATGCTGAAAATATTTTCTGAAACACTATTGAAAATATAACTATTCCGGGGCAAACGTTTCAGACGAAGAGATACACCGGTAGACCGACGGACTCAACGCATGTTACGGAATCGGACGGTGGTGATTGTGTGAAGAGGGGTTATGCAATCGTGGGGAATCCATGGCCAAGGCACAGGCACAAGCGCCACTGCAGCAGAACACCACGCAGAAGTGGAAGTACAAGGGCGTCTCGCTCGATGGCACCAAGCAGATGAAAGGCACCATCGAAGCCAACTCGCGCGATCAGGCCGTGGCGCGCATCACCCAGATGGGAGCCATCCCCACCGAACTGGTGAACCTCTCCGCAGGCACCGGTCTCAACACTGAAATCAACATCAAGGCGTTCGAGAAATATCCAAGCAAAAAAGACTTCGCCGTAATGGCGCGGCAGCTCGCCACCATGGTGGCGGCTGGCGTCTCGCTGATCCGAGCCTTGAACATCGTCACCGAACAAATCGAGAACGTGAAGCTCCGCAAGGCAGTGCAGGCCTGCGTGGCGCAAGTGGAAGGCGGCTCGTCCTTCTCCGGAGCCATGTCGGCGGATCCCGATTCCCTGTTCCCGCCGATCATGGTCAACATGGTTCGTGCTGGCGAGACCGGCGGCTTCCTAGACAAATCGCTGCTCACCGTGGCGGACAGCTTCGAAGCGGATGTGAGGCTCCAAGGGCAGATCAAAAGCGCCATGGCCTATCCGGTCGTGGTACTGGGCATCGCCCTGATCTTGGTGATGGTGATGCTGCTCACCATCGTGCCGATGTTCGCCAGCATGTACGATTCCATGAATGCCCAGTTGCCATTCGTGACCCAGATCCTGGTGGACCTCGGCAAAGTGATGCCCTACGTGCTTCCGGTGCTGATTGTGGCCGTCGTGGCGCTGGCCATGTTCTGGAAGCGTAACCGTAACAAAGACATCATCCGCACCTGGTGGGATCCGTTCACACTCAAGGCACCGGTGTTCGGCAAGCTGGACACCAACGTGGCCCTGGCCCGCTTTTGCAATAATTTCTCTTCCATGCTCGCTTCCGGTGTGCCGATTCTCCAGGCACTTGATATCGTCGGATCGACTTCGGGCAACTATGTGATTGATTCGTCTTCGAAGCGTGTGGGCCGTTTGGTGGAACGTGGCTACCGTCTGGCCGACAGCATGAGCACCGAAAAGATCTTCCCGAACATGCTGGTGCAGATGGTGGCCATCGGCGAGGACTCCGGCGCCATCGACAAAATGCTGTCCAGCGCGGGCCGAGCGTATGACGAAGAGGCCCAATCCATGGCCAAACAGCTCACCTCGTTGCTGGAACCACTGATGATTCTGTTCCTCGGCGTGGTGGTCGGCTTCATGGTGGTGGCATTGTATATGCCGATGTTCTCCATGTTCGACGCCATCAATGGTCAGGCCTGACCTGATATCCGAGTACCCGAGCGAAACATACCTTTATATATAGGAGCAAGCATGAAACAGACCGGATTGTGGTCCAGACTCAACCGCAGGTACCGTGCGGCATTACGCGAACGCATGGGGGAGCACGGCGCCGCCATGATGCTGGCCATTCTGTTCGTGATGGTGGTGCTCACCACATCCGCTCTGGTCATGACTACCCTGCTTGCCCAGGCGATTCCTTACAAGAACAATAAGGAAAACTCCCAAGCCAACTATGCGGCCGAATCCGGCCTTGAAGTCGGCTTGAGCTATATCAATGAGACTCTGGCGAAGTTGCAAGGTTCTACGAGTCTTGATGATTTGCAGAAGGTGTTGCCTGCTGTTGATGCTGATATGAACGACAGTTCCAAGGATGGTGAATTTGTCAAATATGATGGCGCATCCGTATTGTTGAATCATGTTGCTTTGAATAAGACGGTAAAAACATCGGATACGGCTTCATATACGCCAGATGACCTGTCCTATCGTGTGCGCATCAATTTCTACGACACCAATCCGGATGACGCATCGGCGGAGATGATCGGCTCTCCATCCGATCTGAAAAACCTACAGTATGCCGAAGTGGTGGCCACGGGCTTCATCAACCGGTATAAGGACGGCCGTACAGCAGGCAACACCAAAAGCCCGCAGGCCATGAAGCGTGCGGTATGCAGGATCGAAGCCAAAACGGACTCCACTACCACGAATCATTCAAGTGCCTTGGGCGTTGGCGGCCGTATGGGTATGGGTTTTTATGCCGCGGCGCCCTACAACAGGCTCGATTCGCAGTTCGTATGGGTACCCGTGGATTATGATGGCGTGTCCATCGGATCCGATCCAACCGGCGAAGTTAAATTCTCCGGCACGGTGGATTCCGGACGCACCAATACCAGCCAGCTGTCCGATGGCACTGCGACGTTGAATCCAGTGAACCGCACCTGCATGCTGGCCACCACCATTCCGGTTACCAACGAGAAGAAAAGCATTGCCGAGAACCTCGATTTAAGCAAATCGCCTCAAGCCGGTTCTGGGCTGGTGGTATTGCCCGCCGCATACAACGCGGGAGGTGACACCTACCAATATACTGAGGAATGCCGTGCTGATGGTGCGTACTCCTCATTGAACACGTGGGTGTACTACAAGGACAATTCCATCCGTCTGGCCTCGAATATGGGATTGTGCGTCACCGGTGTGAGCATCGATGACACCGACGGCAAGACTCCAGCCACCTTGCAGCCATGCGGCACATCATACGGAGTCCACTTCCAAGGCGATTATTATATGGATCCGAATAAGGTTGCGCAGCAGACGGAGAAGAACGACCCGAACAGTCTGCTCAACAAATACCAGAAATGGAACTTCTACAACGGGTTCATCAACGCCGGATACTGGAACGAGCTGACGGGCGATGTCAGTGCGCAAGCAGCGTCATATGATTCCGCCTTGCCTGAAAGCAAGGGATATGCCGTAGCCGGCGTGCAGAGCGGCAAAAAGACCAAGTTCCAACGTCTGGAAGTCACCCATTACGGCGGTAGCCCACAAGACAGTGGCGATCCGCATTTCGCGGGCGGCAATATCAAAGCCACCCCCTACAGTCAGGCGTATATGGTGTCGCAATGGACCTATAACTTCAGCGATTCCTACTTTTCGAACGGTGCCGACATGCAGGATGCCACCGCATCCTTCAGCCAAGCAGGCGAAGCGGGATACGGCACCAATCAGATGGTGAACTCCGCATCCGGATTCTGCATGGTGATGGACGGCAACGACGTATACGCCGACACCTGCGACGTGCATAGTGCGGACTTCGATGCGAAATGCTACCAGAAGACGATCATGGGGCAAGGCAGCGATTTCATCTCGACCTCTCACTGTTCGACCGCCGACAAGGAGAACTTCAACTTCACATCCGACCGCGTCTCCTATACCGAAGATGCCAGCGCCGATGGCACTGGCATCGACACCACCATAGCCCTGCACGACACCAACGGCAACGCGAAGTACCTGCATGTTTCCGGCAGTAAGGTGTCGTTGACCGATAATCCAAGTGACGCCACAAAGTTCCGCCGATACAACGAGCACAACACCTCGAAAGCGGTGAGTTACGGCGGCAAGACGCAGTATCCATGGGCTGGCACTTTCCAAACCAGCGAAGGCATGTGCCTGACGGAAATCTATCCGGGAGACTATGTGGAAAGCAATGGGAAGAAAGACCGTCAATACAATCGCTCAGACGGTCATTCCATGCTGAAAATGGTTTCATGCGGAACCGATCGTGACGTGCGTGGGCGACTGGTGAAATCGCAGGCATGGAACGCTTCAGTGAATTATGGTGATGCCGGATCGGCCGGTAGCATTACTTGGACAACGACGACGACCACCGTATCTATCCCTACCAGTACCTATTTCTCAGCGGTTGTGGACTCCACCGTCACATCCAGAAAGTGGTGAACGGCATGGATATAGTGAATGATGTTCCTACCGTGGTGATACTGCTGGTGGCCTCGCTGATCATCGGCTGTATTTTCGGATCTTTCCTGAATGTAGTGATATGGCGTGTGCCGAACCACATAAGCATCACCAATCCGAAACGTAGCTTTTGTCCAAAATGCGAAGCGCCAATCGCCTGGTATGACAATATTCCCATCTTTTCCTGGTTGGCGCTCGGCGCGAAATGCCGACACTGCAAGGAACCGATTGCCGCACGATATCCGCTGGTCGAATCGCTTGGCGGACTGTCCTTCCTTGCCGTAACCGCAGGTGGACTGTTCGGCGCATACCCGTTGTGGGCACTACCCGTGCTGTACGTGTTCGCATGCGTGTCCATCGTCATAGCGTTCATCGACTTGGACCACCATCTCATCCTCAACGTAGTGCTACTGCCGACGCTTATCGCAACGGTGTTGCTGCTGGCTGTGGCATCGTTTGGCATAGGGGAGTGGACTCGTCTTGGTCGCGGAGCGCTCTGCGCGCTGATTCTCTTCGTGTTCTATTTCGTACTCTCACTCATCTGGAAAGGTGGCATGGGAGACGGCGACATCAAACTCGCGTTCATTCTCGGATTGCTGCTTGGCTGGCTTGGCTGGCCGCAATTCATCATTGGATCGTTCGCCGCGTTCTTCATCGGCGGTGCCATCAGCTTGGTATTGCTGGCCAGCAAAAAGGTCGACCTTCATGGAGGCATCCCCTTCGGGCCATCCATGCTGCTCGGCGCATGGCTTGGCATTTTCGCCGGCGTACCAATCGCCACACTATACCTGCAACTCACCGGACTTGCGTAACGCATCCGCATACAAGACCCATATATATAAGGAGAGACCATGAGAGCAATAACGGCGCTGTCGATTGCGAGCGACGCCATACGAGCGGCGGTCATAGCCGACCCCTATACGGATTCGCCGACCATCAAACACTTCCAGGCGCTTCCGCTGCCCGTTGGAGCTGTGGTGGATGGCGAAGTGGTGGACGCCGAAGTGGTCACCGGTCTACTGAAAACGTTGGTGCAACGCTTCAAGTTCCCGCGTGAGAACACCATACTCGTTTATTCGAGCCGTCGTATGGTGTTCCGTGAGACGGACTTCCCCTACATGTCCCTAGCTGATTTACGCTCAACCCTGCCATTTCAGGCCAAAGGCATGATTCCATTGCCCATTGAGGAATCCGAACTTGACTTCGTGCCGTTGTCTGTAGTGGATGACGAGCAGAACGGCAAGCAGCTTCATGGCATTCTCGTAGCCACCCTGCGCGGCGGTCTGGAAAAAACCGCGTATACCGCAGAAGAAGCGGGTTTCGTGATCACCTCCATCGACGCCGGTCCGTTCGCGTTGGCCCGCCTGTTCAGCGACACCAACCAGGCGCAGACCGAAGCGGTGGTCAACATCAACGGCAACTGCACCGACGTGATCGTGCTCAATAACGGAAAACCCGCCTATATGCGCGTCGTGCCGTCCGGTGCCGACGACGTGTCCGACGCCATCGCCAATGCGCTGAGCATCTCCTTCGAAGACGCGGAACGCATCAAAAACCAGATTGGTCTGCAAAATGTGACCGGTGACGAACGTCTCGAAAAAGCCGAGGAAGTCATTCGTGAAACCACGGCGCAGCTCATCGTCGGTATTCGCAATACGTTGAACATGTACGACGTCGACCATGCGGACAGCACCATCAGCGGCATCATCCTCACCGGTACGGGTGCGCGACTCATTGGTCTGCCCCCAGTGTTGGCAAGCTCCATCAACAAGATGGTGCGCATTGGCGATCCGTTCATCCGCTTCAAGCTGTCCAAGGAAGTCGAACGTCAGAACATTGTGGCGCACGCGGTCGATTTAGGCGGGGTGCTGGGACTGGTCATCGGAAAGAAGCCGAGGTGAGTGTGATTATGAAACTTGATATGAAATCCAAGAAAAACAAGGCCAACTCCCACCGTGGACGTGGCAAGGAAATCGCCTATCCGGACACTTCGGACGGTCAGAAGGGCACCCTGCTATCCATGAACGTCTCCGATATCAGCAATGCGTTGAAGGCGGGCGGTATCGGCAAGCGTAGCACCGCGCCGGAAAACCCAGCCGACTGGACCATGCGCGCTAACCTGATTCCGCGTTCCATCGTCGGATTGAATCGCGATCGAGCCATCAAATACCTGTTAACGTATGTGCTGATCGGCGTGCTCATTGTATCTTTGGTGGTCAGCGTGTTCATGTTCGCCCAATCCACATGGGCGGACCATCGTGTGGAAGTGGCTCAACAGAAGACCATTTCCCTGCAAAAGGAGAAAGCGCAGTTCAAGGATGTCGAAGACACGTTGAATTCGCTGGACGATGCGCAGAAGGCGAAGATTGCCATGCTGTATGACGAAATGGACTGGATGAAGGTCGCCGATTCGCTGAACAGCTCGCTTCCGGAAGGCGGCCAGTATACGAATCTGGAACTCAAAAGCTTCCAGATCGCTTCATCGAACAATTCGTCCTCATCCTCCGACAATACGTCCACTGTGTGGTCTGGTAACGGCGTGATTTCCGCGGACTTCACCATCGAATCGCCGAATTTCTACTCGGCCAAGGACTTTATCAACAATTTCGCCTCGATCCCCACGTACAAGACGGGTTATGTGAGCTCTATTACCAAGAATGACAGTGAAGGTGGCACCACCTACACGTATACCGGAACGATTTCACTGGTGATGGACGGCAACACCACTTCGCGAAGCGACAACTCAGCAGGCGCGACCCAGGCCAACCGTGATTTGCTCGCCAAGCTGCGCGCAAGCCTCGACAAGGCTGCGTCCGGACAGTCTGATGCTTCTGCCAACCAGTCGACTGACACCTCATCCGATGCCAGCGGATCGTCTAACTGATAAGCAGGAGGAAACATGAACAAGCATAAAATCGCATGGATCGCACTGGCCGTCGGCATCGTAGTGGTGCTGATGTTGACATGGCTTGTAGGCGTATCTCCGCGTCTTACACACATTAAGGAAGCCGACGCGCAGACTGCGCAGATCGAAGAAAGCAACAAGAAAACGCGTGACCAGATTGAAACGCTGCGTATGGCGAGCGAGACGATCGGCCTGCAGAAGGATCGTTTGCGTCAGCTGCAGCGCCAGATTCCTGACGGCTATAACCAAAACGAATTCATCGATTCGTTGAATGCCGCTGCTGATGGTGCGGGCGTCTCCATCCAGTCTGTGACCTTCGATGAGGCCACCACCGCTGAAGTGCCGTCCGAAATGCAGGGAACCATCAAAGCCGGCCGGCTTGTGCAGGTTCCGGTGAGCATTACTGCGAATGGCAGCTATGATGCAATGCGTGGCTTCGTTCAGGCCGTGCAGGGCATCAACCGTATTGCCGTTCCTGAAGATGTGACGTACACCCTTGATAAGGGCGGCGACGCCACCAAGAACAACGTGACCATCAATTGTAAAATCTGGTCGCTGCTGCTTAACAATGACACCGTCGAAGACGAGAACGTTACCAAGCAGTGACAAACAATACATAAAGAACGATTCTCTCCTTATCCATTACATGGGGCCTTCCGCATTCGCGGGAAGCCCCTTATGTATCTTCACATATTCTTATGTGTTTTCATTCGGTTCTTGCATCAATTTGCCGTTCATCCCCATCGGAAATCACGTAACTTGCCATGCCGTGAAACTGTCAGGCAAAACTGTCAGCATGTGACGGTAGGCTTTGCGCTTGTAAAGACCCCAAACCATTCAATCCAGAAGGTGCATTGTGGCTGTATCCAAACTCGATGAAGTCGTATCCCTTGCCAAGCGTCGTGGCTTTGTTTTTCCCGCCGGTGAAATCTACGGCGGAACCCGTTCCGCATGGGATTACGGTCCGCTCGGCGTGGCGCTGAAGGACAATATCAAGCGCGAATGGTGGCGCTCCATGGTCGTCACCCGTGGCGACGTGGTGGGCGTGGACACCTCCATCATCCTGCCGACCCCCGTGTGGGTGGCTTCCGGCCACGTGGCCGTCTTCAACGATCCGCTGGTCGAGTGCCTCAACTGCCATAAGCGCCAGCGTTCCGACAAGCTTGAGGAATCCTACGCCGAGAAGCATGGAGACAAGCTGCCGGAGAACGGCATGGCCGACATCGTGTGCCCCGACTGCGGCACCCGCGGCAAGTGGACCGAACCGCGCGACTTCAACATGATGCTGCGCACCCACCTCGGCCCGGTCGAGGACGAGAACTCCCTGCACTACCTGCGTCCGGAAACCGCGCAGGGCATCTTCGTGGACTTCAAGAACGTGATGACCTCTTCCCGCAAGAAGCCGCCGTTCGGCATCGCCAACATGGGCAAGTCCTTCCGTAACGAGATCACCCCGGGCAACTTCATCTTCCGTACCCGTGAGTTCGAGCAGATGGAAATGGAATTCTTCGTCAAGCCCGGCGAGGACGAAGCCTGGCACCAGTACTGGATCGACGCCCGCACCCAGTGGTACCTCGACCTCGGCGTCAAGCCGGAGAACCTGCGCCACTACGAGCATCCGAAGGAGAAGCTGGCCCACTATTCGAAGCGCACCGTCGACATCGAATACAAGTTCGGCTTCCAGGGCTCCGATTGGGGCGAGCTCGAAGGCATCGCCAACCGTACCGACTTCGACCTGTCCGCGCACGCGGAGCACTCCGGCGAGGACCTGAGCTACTTCAACCAGGCCACCGGCGAAAAGTACGTGCCGTACGTCATTGAGCCGGCCGCCGGCCTGACCCGTTCCCTCATGTGCTTCCTCGTCGACGCCTACGACGTGGACGAGGCTCCGAACACCAAGGGCGGCGTGGACAAGCGCACCGTCCTGCACCTCGACCCGCGTCTGGCTCCGGTCAAGGCCGCCGTGCTGCCGCTGAGCAAGAAGCCGGACCTGCAATCCGTGGCCCAGAAGCTCGCCGCCGACCTGCGCCAGAACGAGTGGATGATCGACTACGACGAGGCCGGCGCGATCGGCCGTCGTTACCGTCGTGAAGACGAGATCGGCACCCCGCTGTGCGTCACCGTCGACTTCGACACCCTCGACGACCAGGCCGTCACCATCCGTGAACGCGACACCATGCAGCAGGAGCGCGTCAGCCTCGACAAGGTGGCCGACTACATCGCCGAGCGTATCGGCGAGAAGCGCGTCAGCGTGCCGCAGATGCCGGTCGAAATGGGCGGCGAGGCTTGGCCTGAGTCCGTCAAGATCGCCGAAGCCGGTGGCCTGTACTGATTGCCCCGAATCGGTCATATTGAACGGAACAAGTCTGACCTATGCCAGATAGCATTGTGAATGCCTACGAGGAATCCGACGTGCTCGACCCGCGTACCGACGCGGAACGGCCGTCGGTTCCTCCCGTTATAAAGCCCGTTGATTTGGGTCCGGTGCACGTCGAAACGCCGGTGGTGCTTTCGCCTATGGCGGGCGTCACCAACTGGCCGTTCCGCGTGATCTGCGAAAGCTACGGTCCCGACGGTCTGTACGTGGCGGAAATGATCACCGCGCGCGCATTGGTGGCCCGCAATCCGAAAGCCCTGCGCCTATGCCGTTTCGCACCCAGCGAGAAGATTCGCTCGCTGCAGCTGTACGGCGTCAATCCCTCGATTGTGGAGCAGGCCGCGAAAATCGTCATCGACGAGAACATGGCCGACCATGTCGACCTCAACTTCGGCTGCCCGGTGCCCAAGGTGACGCGTCGTGGCGGCGGTTCCGCGCTGCCATGGAAGACGGACCTGTTCCGTGAGATCATCCAACGCGTGGTCAAGGTGTGCGACGCGGCCAACGTGCCGGTCACGGCCAAAATCCGCGTCGGCATCGACCATGAACACGAGACGTTCCTCGAAGCCGGGCACATCGCGCAGGAGGAAGGCTGCAAGGCCGTCACCCTGCACGCGCGCACCACCGCCGAATATTACGGTGGGCATTCCGATTGGTCCCGCATCGGCGAGCTGGTTTCCGAGCTTGATATTCCCGTCTTCGGCAACGGGGATATTTGGGGTGCCAACGACGCGTTGGCGATGGTCGCCGAAACCGGTTGCGCGGGTGTTGCGATCGGCCGCGGCTGCCAAGGCCGTCCATGGTTGTTCGCCGACATCAAGAACGCGTTCGCCGGCAGTGACGAGCGCGTCGACCCCACGCTGGGCGACGTGTGCCGCGTGATCGAACGGCATGCCGAACTGCTGACCGAATTCTATGATGGCGACGAGCGGATGGCCGTGCATGACCTGCGCAAGCACGTCGCGTGGTATCTGAAGGGCTTCCCCGTGGGCGGTTCCACACGCCGTGCGTTCATGGAATGTGAAAATCTTGAGGATGTCCGGCGCGAGATAGGCAGACTCGACCCGAACATTCGGTTCCCAGAACGCATCGCCGACAAGCCAAGGGGGCGCGTGCGCTTCGCCAAAAAGGTGCATCTGCCTTACGGATGGTTGGAATCCCGGGAAACCACGCACGAGGAGCGTGAGGCGCTGTTCGGGGATGACCCGATGGATGCCAGCTACTAAAGCCCGTCACGCATGTTCGAAGAGCCGTGTACAAATGACTGAAGGGGTCAACGCAGGCAGAATGAACATGCTGACAGCAAAAAAGTGAAAAAACGGTGGTACACGCCTGGAAAAGTGCGCGTATCATCGGCGCGATTGCGATAGAGTTGTTCATATACGTGAGTGAACAGGAGACAATGGTGAGCGAGATTGCCCAGACTGACAATTTCAACGACAAGACCAACATCAAGGTCGTCGGTGTCGGTGGAGCCGGAGGCAACGCTGTCAATCGCATGATTGCGGAGGGTCTTCAAAGCGTCGAATTTATTGCGATCAACACTGATGCAAAGGATCTGCTGCGATCCGACGCCGATGTCAAGATCTCGCTGAACGATGCCTCCAGCCGTGGTCTGGGCGCTGGCGCCGACCCGGAAAAGGGTGCCAAGGCGGCGCAGGATCACCAGTCCGACATCGAAGAGGCGCTTAAGGGCTCCGACATGGTGTTCGTCACCTGCGGTGAGGGCGGTGGCACCGGAACCGGCGCCAGCCCGATCGTGGCACGTGCGGCCCACCAGCAGGGCGCGCTGACCATCGCCGTGGTGACCCGTCCGTTCAGCTTCGAAGGTCCGCAGCGTTCCGCTTCCGCCGCGCTCGGCATCGAGAACCTGCGCAAGGAAGTCGACGCGCTGATCGTCATTCCGAACGACCGACTGCTGGAACTGTCCGACCGCACCATTGGCATCGTCGACGCGTTCAAGACCGCCGACACCGCACTGCTGGCCGGCGTGCAGGGCATCACCGACCTGATTACCTCGAATTCGTACATCCACGTTGATTTCAACGATGTCAACGCGATTCTGCGTGGTGCCGGCACCGCGCTGTTCGGCATCGGTTCCGCTCGGGGAGAGGACCGCGCCACGCAGGCCGCGGAAATCGCCATCAGCTCGCCGCTGCTGGAGGAAAGCATCGAGGGTGCGCATGGCGCACTGATCAACATCGCCGGTCCGACCGACCTGAAGCTGCAGGAAGCCGCAGCCGCGGTCGCGCTGGTGCAGAAGGCCATCCATCCGGAAGCGCAGATCATCTGGGGCCTGTCCCTGGACGACGCCTACGGCGACGAGGTGCGTGTCACCGTCATCGCGGCAGGTTTCGATGCCAATTCTAAGAAGCCCGACCAGCCGGCCGAAGAAAAGCCGGCCGCGGCCAAGGAAAACACGGTACCGCTGTCCGCGTTGTCCGCCGGCGTGCAGGCTCCCGCCCAGCAGCCGCAGCCGGTGCAGACTCCGGCGGTGCCGCAGGTGCAGCCGCTGTCCAGCTACATTCCGTCCACTCCGGACCAGAACGTCGCCTCGTTCGACCAGACCACCGAGCATGAAGTGGTTTCGGCTAACGATCCGGGCGACCTCGATATTCCGGATTTCCTGCGCTAAAGTCAACGCGTAGACGCGAAAGGAACATACATGGCAGGTTTCATGAAGAACGCGATGTCGTACTTGGGAATGTCCGACGTCGCCGAGGGTGAGGATGATTTCGAGGATGACGTCGACACCGGCGAGACCTCGTTCGATTCGGATCATTCCGTCACCCCGATGCCTTCCTCTTCGGCTTCCGCTTCCACGCCGTCCGCTCCGCGTGAGCAGTCCAACCCGTTCCAGGGGGGTAGAGTGAGCCGCATCACCACCATCCATCCGAAGACCTATGACGATGCGCAGATGGTCGGTCGCGCCATTCGTGACGGCATTCCGGTGGTGCTGAACCTGACAGGTGTGGCCGAAGCCGTGGCATACCGCATCGTCGACTTCTCCGCCGGTGTGGTGTTCGGCGTGCGCGGCTCCATCGAACGCGTCACTCCGCGCGTGTTCCTGCTGAGCCCGGCCCAAGTGAACATCAAGGTCGAGGAGCCTGAAGACAAGGGTCCGGCCCACGACCTGTTCGCCGACTGAGCCGTGTAGCACAGAGCAAGCACAAATCAGACGATTATGCCCCCACTGAAAGCGGGGGCATTTTGTTATGCGCGCTTGATACAGTGGCAACGTGATTCTCTCGATAATTGGTAGCGTCGTCCATTTTCTGGTCAACGCCTATATCCTGGTGCTGTTCGTCCGCATGATTCTCGACTGGGTGTTGGCATTGTCGCCGACGTGGCGGCCAAGCGGAATCGTGGCCTCGTTGTTCGACGCCATCTACCAGCTGACGGAGCCGCCGTTAAGGTGGTTGCGGCAGTATATTCGTCCCGTTCCGCTCGGACCGATCTATTTTGACGTCGCGTATCTTGTGCTTTATTTCGTTCTTGTGGTCATTGATTTCCTTATTTAGCACCTCTAAAAAACCGTTTTTCCGCAAAATATCTATGGTTTCGTGCTAGAGTCGAACACTGAAAGCAACAACAGTAAGGCATCAAGCCCAAAGCGAGGTGTAAGGATTTATGGCTCTGTTGACGCCGAAAGATATTAGGGAGCATACTTTCCAGACCGTAAGGTTCAAGGAAGGCTATGACGTCGATGAAGTCGATGACTTCCTCGATCAGGTAACCGAGACGGTGGAAGCCCTTGGCAAGCAGGCAGTTGCCGGCGGACAGGCCACGCAGTCTCTTGGCCCGGATGTCGCAGGACTCAATTCCAAGATTTCCGAGTTGAATGCTCAGATCCAGTCCCTGCAGCAGGAGAACGCGACGCTGAAGTCCGCCTCCGAGCAGGCAGCTGGTGCGGGAGACCAGGCCGCTCAGGCCGCTCAGGCCGCGGCCGCCAAGCTTTCCGAGGCAGAGGAAAGCAATCGTGCGCTGTCTTCCCAGAACGAGCAGCTCAAGGGGCAGATCGATCGTCTGTCCGCGCAGGTCGATCAGCTCACCGCCCAGGCAGCCGAAGCGGCCGGTCAGGCCGACCTTGGCGAGCAGCTTACCGCCGTGCAGCACGAGCGTGACACGTTCCGCGCACAGACCGAGGACCTGTCCCGTCAGCTGGCATCGGCCCAGGAGCAGGTGGTCGTGGCTCAGCGTCAGAAGGAGCAGATCGATCAGCTCACCGCAAAGCTTCAGGAAGCGCAGGACCAGGTCGCTCAGGCCCAGCAGCTCACTCAGGAGCATGCTGCCCAGTCCCAGCAGCAGGATGCCCAGGTGAAGCAGCAGGCCATGCAGATCCAGCAGCTTGCCCAGCAACTGAAGGATTCCCAGATTCGCGAGGCACAGCTGCGCGAACAGGTCGCCAAGTCCGAGCCGAGCACCGAAACCGGCAGCCTGCAGAAGATCGCAGGTGCCGCGGCAAGCGCCAATACCGAGCCGGAGCGCGCCACCGCCATGCTGACGCTGGCCATGCAGCTGCACGACCAGTACGTCGACAAGGGCAAGGCCAAGGCCAAGGAGATCACCGAGGAAAGCCAGCGCAAGTACGAAGAGATCATCGGCAGCGCCAACGACTACTCCAACCGCACTCGTTCCGAGGCTGACCAGTACTCCACCGACACCCGCGCCAACGCCGACAACTACCTGTCCGGCAAGACCCAGGATGGCGATGCCTATCTGGCACAGAAGCAGCAGGATGGCGATGCGTACCTGAACCAGAAGACCGAGGAGGGCGACGCCTACCTTGCGCAGAAGACCGAGGAAGGCAATGCCTATCTGGCCGGCAAGCAGCAGGATGGCGACGCTTATCTGGAGCAGAAGCAGCAGGAAGGCGACGCCTACTTCGCGCAGAAGCAGGAAGAGGGCGACGGCTACCTGGCTCAGAAGACCCAGGACGCCGACACGTACTTCTCCGACAAGCACACCGAGGCCGACAACTACGAAGCCGAAGTGCAGAAGCGCGCCTTCGACTACGATTCGAAGACCCGTACCGCTGCCGACGACTACGCCCAGCAGGTCCGCGACAACCTCGAGACCCAGACCAAGATCATCGAAGGCAACATCAAGGGCCTCAAGCAGTTCGAAACCGAATACCGTGCACGACTCACCGACTTCCTCGGCCAGCTCGTCAACCAGGTGTCCGATACGAACAACTACGACCAGGACCCTCAGGACAACAACGACTGAGATTAGCCTGTGTCTGACATCATGAAGAATGATCAAAGACGGCTGCGCGACCGCGTGGCCGTCTTTGCGTGTATTGCGATCGCGACGATCGCGATTGACCAGCTCACCAAGATGTGGGCTTTGTCCGCATTGGCCGATGGCCGTACCATACGCGTGATTCCCGGCCTGCTTTCGTTGACATTGGTGCGTAATCCAGGCGCCTCGCTCGGCATGGGCTCCGGCATGACGTGGCTGATTTCCCTGCTGGCGATGGCGGCCTGCGTGGCGTTGGTCGTACTTGCCGTCCGCACCATTTCCATGAAATGGACGGTGCTGTTCGCCTTCGCCTTCGCAGGAGCGTTCGGCAACCTCATCGACCGCGTCATCTACGCGGAAGGGTTCCTCAACGGCAAGGTCGTGGATTTCCTGAACTACGGATGGTCCATCGGCAACGTGGCGGACATCTTCCTCATGCTCGCGGGCGTTGCGGCGGTGCTGCTGCTGTTCCTCGGGGAACCGTTCAGCCAAAAGGACCTTGACGAGGCCAACGGCAAGACGCTTGGTGATGATGCGAACGCAACCGACGACGGGGCGAAAGCAGCATGAGCCGTCTCGTACCCGCTCCCGACGCGCTCGTCGGCAAACGATTCGACGTCGCGGTCGCCAAAATGCTTGGCATTTCCCGGGCCAAGGCGGCCGACCTCATCGAAAGCGGACAGGCGCGCGTGCTCGGCAGGGACATTTCCAAATCGTCGACCCTGCAGGCAGGCGAAACCGTAGAATTCGACATCGTCGAGGAACGGTCCGAACCGGAACCGATCGCCCATGACATGGCCGTCGTCTATGAGGACGACGATGTGGTCGTGGTGGACAAGCCGGTCGGCGTCGCCGCGCACGCATCCGTCGGATGGACCGGTCCGACGGTGCTTGGCAGCCTGATCGACAGGGGAGTGCACATCACGTCATATGGCGCGGCAGGTCGTCAAGGCATCGTGTCACGACTCGACGTGGGCACATCGGGACTGATGCTCGTATGCAAGTCCGATCTTGCGTACGTGGAGATGCGCCGGCAGTTCGCCGAACATGAGGTCGTCAAAACATATCACGCACTCGTGCAGGGCAATCTCAAAGAAGACAAAGCCACCATCGAAGCGCCGATCGGACGCGCCAAAGTCTCCGACTTCCGCTTCTGCGTGACACCGGCCGGCAAAGAGGCCATCACGCATTGGGACGTGATGGAACGTTTCGGCGAAGCCACGCTCGTATCCGTGAACCTGGAAACCGGCCGCACCCATCAGATCCGCGTGCATTTCTCATCCATCGGGCATCCGTTGGCGGGGGACGCCATGTACGGCGCGAATCCGCAGCTGAGCGAGGCGCTTGGCCTTGAACGGCAATGGCTGCACGCCATGCAATTGGAATTCCGCCATCCGCGTACGCACGTGTGGACCACGGTGAAATCGCACTATCCCGCCGACCTGCAGCATGCGCTTGACGTGATGCGCGCACGGCACGCCGACCAGTCCCTATAAAAGTGTGGCCGGACGGCCAGAAACGACTCCACGCCGTCATGAAGCCCAGCTAAATTGGAACGCATGGCTACTTCCGCAAATTTCGTGCAACTGCATAATCACACGCATTATTCGCTGCTCGACGGCGCATCGAAAATACCGGATCTGGTCAAACGCGCCAAGGAACTGGGCATGCCGGCCGTCGGCATCACCGACCACGGCAACATGCATGGCGCGTATGAGATGTGGAGCGCCGCGGTCAACGCCGGCATCAAGCCGATCATCGGCATCGAAGCCTATGTGACGCCGGAAACCGCACGTCAGGACCCCACCCGTGTGAGCTGGGACACCAACTGGAATCCGGATCTGGATCCGCTGCATCGCCGCCGTAACCCGGATGATGTGTCCGGCGGCGGTGTCATCACCCACCTGACCATGTGGGCAGAAAACGACGAAGGCCTCGTCAACCTCATGAAAGCCTCCACCGACGCGAACCTTGAAGGCCGAGTCATGCGCTATCCGCGTATGGATAAGGAAATCCTCGCCAAATATTCGAAAGGCATCATCGCCTCGTCCGGCTGCCCGTCGGGCATCATCCAGACTCGTCTGCGCCTGGGCCAGTTCGATGACGCGTTGCGTGCCGCCGGCGAATTCCAAGACATTTTCGGCCGCGATAATTTCTACATCGAATTCATGGACCACGGCCTGAAAATCGAAAAGCAAGTGACCGACGGGCTGCTCGACATCGCAAAAAAGCTCAACGCGCCGCTGCTGGCCACCAACGATTCCCATTACACGCGTGCCGAAGACGCCGGCGCGCAGGACGCCATGCTGTGCATCAACTCCGGCTCCACGCTGGACGAGCCGGGCCGATTCAAATTCGACGGCACCGGCTACTACATCAAATCCGCCGAGGAAATGCGCGAACTGTTCAAAGACCTTCCCGAAGCGTGCGACAACACGTTGGAGATCGCCGAACGCTGCAACGTCATGTTCGACGATCATGAAGACGGCGCGTTCATGCCGCAATTCGACTGTCCGGAAGGCTGGGACGAGACGTCGCTGTTCCTGAAGAAGGTCGAGGAAGGCCTGGAACGCCGGTACAACGGCAAGCCGTCGCTCGAAGTGCTGCGGCAGGCCGACTACGAATGCGGCGTGATCTGCCAGATGCAGTTCTGCGGCTACTTCCTCGTCGTGGCCGACTACATCAACTGGGCGAAGGCCCACGGCGTGATGGTGGGGCCGGGCCGTGGCTCCGCCGCAGGCGCCATGGTCGCGTATGCGATGGGCATCACCGAACTTGATCCGCTTGAACACGGTCTGATCTTCGAACGATTCCTCAATCCGGAACGTGTCTCACTGCCTGATATCGACGTCGACTTCGACCCGGACGGTCGTGGACGCGTGCTCGACTACGTGGGTGAGAAATACGGACGTGACAAAGTGGCGCAGTGCGTGATCTACGGCACCATCAAAACCAAGCAGGCGCTGAAGGACTCCGCCCGCATCATGGGATACGACTTCTCCGTCGGAGACAAGATCACCAAAGCCCTGCCTCCCGCACAGACCGGCGGCAAGGACATTCCGCTGCACGATATCTTCGACCCAAGCGCGAAACGATACGCGGAAGCACGCGAATTCCGCGAACTGTACGATTCCGACCCGGACGCGAAACGCATCACGGACGAGGCGATGGGCATCGAAGGCCTGATTCGTCAGACCGGTGTGCACGCCTGCGCCACCATCATGGGCAGCGAGCCGATCACCAACACGTCGCCGCTGCTGGAACGTACCGACGGCACCGTCACCACCACGCTCGAATACCATACGTGCGAAACGCTCGGTCTGGTCAAGATGGACTTCCTCGGACTTTCCAACTTGACGGTGATCCGAGACACCCTGAACAACATCGAGGCGAACGGCAAGGAACGCATCGACCATACGAAGATTCCGCTGGACGACCGCCCCACCTACGACCTGCTGTCCCGTGGCGACACGCTCGGCGTGTTCCAGCTCGATTCCGACGGCATGCGCTCGCTGCTGAAAACGTTGAAGCCGAACAACTTCAACGATATTTCCGCACTGATCGCGCTGTACCGTCCAGGTCCGATGGATATGGATTCGCACACCAACTATGCGAAGCGCAAGAACGGTCTGCAGAAGATCACGCCAATCCACCCCGAAGTGGCCGAACCGCTTAAGGAAGTGCTCGACGAGACCTACGGTCTGATCGTCTACCAGGAGCAGGTGCAGTCCGCGGCGCGAATCCTCGCCGGCTATTCGCTGGGCAAGGCAGACGTGCTGCGTCGAGCGATGGGCAAGAAGAAGCCGGAAGTGCTGGCCAAGGAGAAGATTCCGTTCTTCGCCGGCATGAAGGAGCATGGATATTCCGAAGAGGCCGCGCAGGCCGTGTGGGACATCCTCGTGCCGTTCTCCGGCTACGCGTTCAACAAGGCGCATTCGGCCGCATACGGTTTGATCTCCTACTGGACCGCGTATCTGAAAACGCATTATCCGGTGGAGTTCATGGCCGCCCTGCTGCAAGGCGCCAGCACGAACAAAGACAAGACCGCGCTGTACCTGGGCGAGGCGCGACGCATGGGCATCCAGGTGCTTTCTCCGGACGTGAACGAGTCGGTGTACGAGTATTCGGCAGTCGGCGACGTCGTGCGATTCGGCCTCGGCGCCATCCGCAACGTCGGCAAGAACGCGGTCGATGCGATCATCGCGGAACGTGAGAACGGCCACGGCAAGTACGTGAACTTCACCGATTTCATCAAACGCGTGCCGTTGGAGGCGCTGAACAGGCGATTGGTGGAATCGCTGATCAAGGCCGGCGCGTTCGACTCGATCGACCCGAACCGTCGTGCGCTGTTCACCATCCACGAAACGGCCATCAATTCGGTCGTCGGCCTGAAACGCAAGCAGGCGGAAGGCCAGTTCGACCTGTTCGCCGACCTGGACGATTCCAAAGAGAACGATTCCGCCATGGGAGACGCCATGGTGCAGGTGCCCGACGTGGAGGAGTGGGACAAGAAAACCAAGCTCAACTTCGAACGTGAGATGCTTGGCCTGTACGTGTCCGACCATCCGTTGAGCGGCATGCAGTCGATTCTGGTGTCGTTGCGCGAAATGTCGATAGCGCACCTGATCGACCGCGCGGGAAGCATGCCGGACGGCCAGCAGGTGACGATCGCGGGCCTGATCACGAACGTGGACCGCCGCGTGTCGAAAAAGGGCAATCCGTGGGCCATCGTAACCGTCGAGGATTTGGAAAGCTCCATCCAATGCATGTTCTTCGGCAAGGTGTACGAGGCCGCCGCGCCCGAGCTCGCCGTCGACACCGTGGTACAGATCCGCGGCCAGGTGGAGAAGCGCGATGAGACAGTGAGCATGCGCGCCACCGAATTCACCGTGCCGACGTTGGAGGCGCAGGATGAACGTCCGCTGACGATTGTGCTGCCGCCGATCGCGCTCGACCAGTCGCATGTGCGGCGGCTCGGGCAGATTCTGACCAGCCATCCCGGCCCATGCGAGGTGAAACTGGCGTTGATGGACGACAAAGGCAACGCCAAGGTGCTGACGTTCGGAGACCGGTTCCGCGTCAAACGCGACACGTCGCTGTTCGCCGAAATCAAGATTCTCTTCGGACCGAGCTCGCTTCCGTTGGCCTGAGCGGTTTGACTTGAACGGTTTGACCTGAACAGGTTTTTGATTGCCGGCCGATGCTGAATGGCGTCGACCGGCATATATTTTTCGCGGAAATCGGCATGGCATGGAAAACGGCGGATCTGCGTGTCTCACAATGCGGCTGAATGTGAGACGACGGGACGTTCTCGTGACTTGGCGTTGTTACCATGGGGCGTTATGAGCGAAGAAAACTATATGCGAATCATTGACCTGCGCGGCAAGAAGCTGACCCGAGCTGAAATGCTGGAAGCCATGCCCCGCGCCGAGATGGGCACCAACGAGGCCACTGAGCTCGTACAGCCGATTCTCGATGATGTGAAGGCCCGCGGCGCTGCGGCCCTGCGCGACTTCGCGGAGAAGTTCGACCATATCCGTCCCGAGCATCTGCGTGTGCCGGTCGAGGCCATGAAGGCCGCCGTCGACGAGCTCGATCCGGAAGTGCGCGCCGCCATCGAGGAATCCGTGCGCCGCTGCCGCGCCGTATCCGCATCCCAGGTGCCGGCCCCGTTCCACACCGACCTGGCCGAAGGCGCGCGCGTCGCCGAACGTTGGATTCCGGTGCAGCGCGTCGGCCTGTACGTGCCGGGAGGCAAGGCCGTCTACCCGAGCTCCGTCATCATGAACGTGGTGCCGGCGCAGGCCGCAGGCGTCGAATCGCTGGCCATCGCCACCCCGCCGAGCCGCAGCAACTCCGACGGCCTGCCGGACAAGACCATCCTCGCCACCTGCGCCATCCTCGGCGTGGACGAGGTGTACGCGGTCGGCGGCGCTCAGGCCATCGCCATGTTCGCTTACGGCGCCAAGGGCTCCGAACCGCAGGACGGCGAGATTCTGTGCGATCCGGTGGACAAGATCACCGGCCCGGGCAACATCTTCGTCGCCACCGCCAAGCGCATGGTCTCCGGCATCGTCGGCATCGACGCCGTCGCCGGTCCGACCGAAATCGCCATCATCGCCGACAAGGGCGCCAACCCAAGCTGGCTCGCCGCCGATCTGATCGGCCAGGCCGAACATGACGAGCTCGCCGGTTCCGTGCTTATCACCGACAGCGAAGACATCGCCGACAAGGTGCAGGAAAGCCTCAAGTACCGCGTGCCTCGCACCGAGCACGCCGAGCGCGTCAACACGTCGCTGCGCGGCCGCCAGTCCGGCATCATCCTCACAGACGGCATCGAACAGTCCATCGACGCGGCCAACGCGTACGCGGCCGAACACCTTGAAGTGCAGACCGCTGATCCGGATGCCGTGATCGCCAAGATCCGCAACGCCGGCGCCATCTTCCGTGGCCCGTACTCCCCGGTTCCGCTGGGCGACTACATGTCCGGTTCCAACCACGTGCTGCCGACCTCCGGCACCGCGCGCTTCGCCGCCGGCCTCGGCGTGCACACCTTCATGAAGCCGGTCGAAGTCATCGAATACGACGAGCAGGGACTGAAGACCCTCGCCGCCCGTGTGAACGCCTTCGCCGTCTCCGAAGATCTGCCGGCACACGGCGAATGCGTGCTGAGCCGCTTCATCGACGACCCGTACAACAAGGCGACCATCAAGGAACAGGAAGAGCAGGCCGGCCTCCGATGAGCGAGACTTCCAGCAACGCGATTCCGGCATATCTGCCGCTGCGCAACGACCTGATCGGCGAAGAACCGTACGGCGCGCCGCAGCTCGACGTGCCGGTGTGCCTCAACGTCAACGAGAATCCGTACGCGCCCGAACCGGCCGTGGTGGAAACCATCGCCCAGCGTGTCAAGGAGATCGCCCCGACGCTCAACCGTTATCCGGACCGCGAGCACATCGAACTGCGCAAGGCGTTCTCCACATATCTGGAACGCGAATCGGGCGTGAAGCTCAGCGTCGACCAGTTGTGGGGCGCCAACGGCTCCAACGAGATCATGCTGCAGCTGTTCCAGGCGTTCGGCGGCCCCGGCCGCATCGCGCTCGGCTGCGATCCGACGTACTCCATGTATCCGGAATACGCGCGCGACACGTTCACCACGTGGAAGCTTGCGCACCGCAACGCCGACTTCACGCTTGACGTGGACGCCACCATCAAGGCGATCGAAGAGGTCAAGCCGGCCATGATCGTGCTCACCAGCCCGAACAATCCGACCGGCACCCCGCTCAAGCCGGAAGATCTGAAGCGCGTGCTCGAAGCCGCCCGTACCGCCGAAGTGGCAGGCGCCGCCGAAGGCGTGCATCCGGTGGTCGTGGTGGACGAGGCGTACATCGAATTCCGAGATCCGGGCACGCCCACCGCGCTGGAACTCATCGGCGAATACGAAAACCTCGCCGTCAGCCGCACCATGAGCAAGGCGTTCGCCTTCGCCGGCGCACGCGTCGGCTACCTGGCCGCCAACAAGGGCATCATCGACTGCGTGCGCATCGTGCGCATGCCGTACCACCTGTCCGCCGTCACCCAGGCCGCCGCCCTCGCCGCGTTCGAACACACCGACGAACAGCTGAGCCGCGTGGCGCACCTGCGCGAAACCCGCAACGCCACCTCCGCATGGCTCAAGGAGCAGACCTACAAGGGCCAGCCGCTCGAAGTGGCCGAAACCCAGTCGAACTTCATTCTCTTCGGCGGCCATTTCGACGACCGCGACCGCATCTTCGACGAACTGTTGAAGCGCGGCGTGCTCATCCGCGTCGTCGGTCCGGAAGGCTGGATGCGAGTGTGCATGGGCACCGACGAGGAAATGGCACGGTTCCGTGAGGCGTTGGTCGAAGTGCTGCGCATCGTGGAACAGGGCTGAACAAGCCGGAACGCAAGCTGGGATACTGTCCGGAACGGAAGTTCGTGACAGTATCCGGCAATAAGCTTGAAACAGAACAGAATCGCGGTGGCTGCGGAAGACGCAACCACCGCAATCGCAATATCGTAGCTGTAATATCGCAACTGCAACATCGCAAAAGGAGTCGCAACATGGCACGTACTGCAACCATCGTTCGTGAAACCAGCGAATCCAAGGTGGAGCTGAGTCTCAACCTCGACGGAACCGGCAAAACCGACATCGACACATCCGTGCCGTTCTACAATCACATGATGACGGCGCTCGGCAAGCATTCGCTGATCGACCTGAAAATCAAAGCCACCGGGGACACCGACATCGACGCGCACCACACCGTCGAAGACATCGCCATCGTATTCGGCGAGGCTCTGAAGCAGGCCCTCGGAGACAAGCGTGGCATCCGCCGTTTCGCCGACGCCACCGTGCCGCTCGACGAAGCACTCGCCAAAGCCGTCGTCGACATTTCCGGCCGCCCGTACTGCGTGTGCACCGGAGAGCCGGAAGGCTTCGAATACTGCATGATTGGCGGGCATTTTACCGGTTCGCTCGTTCGCCACGTCATGGAATCCATCGCCATGCATGCCGGCATCTGCCTGCACCTGCACGTGATTTCCGGCCGCGACCCGCACCACATCGCCGAAGCCGAATTCAAGGCTTTGGCCCGCGCATTGCGTTTCGCCATCGAACCCGATCCGCGCGTCGACGGCATTCCCAGCACGAAGGGCGCGCTGTGATGTCCGACGACAAGGACGATTTGAACGGTTTCGACGGCTTGGGGAAGACCAACGACGACGGCATGCATTTCAGCGAAGAGGAGCTGGAAGCGGCCATGGCCGGCTTCGAAAAGGAATTCCAGGACGAGGAAGCTGCCCAACAGAACGATGCTCCCGCGCAGGTGCCATTCGATCAGCCGGATGAGACGGTTAATTCCGATGCGTCTTCCGACGAATCGCAGGACGGCCTGCAATCGAAGGAAGCCGACGCGGTACTGTCCGAAGCCGAGAACTCGCTGTCATTCGACGACGAGTTGCAGGGACTGCTGGGCAACCGTGCGAAAGTCGCGGTGATCATCACCCGACTTGCCTCCGCACGCCTGTTCGCCGCGTTCTGCCAACTGTCCGACATCTCCGCGCAATGCCTCGCCTCACCGCAAGGCGCGGTCGCTGTATTACGCAATCTCGACGGCGATGGCCCGGAAGCGGCCATCAAAGATCTGACCACCGTGGTCTCCGGCATGCCTGCCGTCCTCGCGATCAACCGTGCGGACAAGCTCGAGGCGACGATGTACCTGCAAGGCAAGGTCGGCCAGACGTTCGCGCCACCGGTGCTGCTCACCTCCACCGCGCCGTTCGTCGAAGACCTGCTGCTGGGCATCACCGACGTTCAGGGGGTGCGTGATTCCGGCGTGGAAACCGTCGATTCCGCAAGCCTGACCCGTGATGACGCCATGAAGATCCTCGCCGAGCACACGCGATTCGGTCGTGGTTCGTCAAGCATCGAATAAGTTTTTCCCCGAAGGATGGATTCTTCGGCAAGCAAAAGAAGGAGAGCGCCCATGACTTCCGTGGTGGTGTTCGATTACGGTTTCGGCAACGTGCGTTCCATGGTGCGCGCGCTGGCCAATCTCGACCTCGACGTGACCCTCACGTCCGACCATCGTCAGGCTCTGGAAGCCGACGGACTGGTGGTGCCGGGTGTGGGCGCGTTCGGCGCATGCATGGAAGGACTGAAAAGCGTCGGCGGAGACAGGGTCATCAAAGACCGTCTGCGCGCCGGCCGCCCGGTGCTCGGCGTCTGCGTGGGCGAGCAGATCATGTTCGAACGTGGCATGGAACATGGCGACGGCACGCCCGGTCTCGGTCTGATCAAGGGCGATGTCGAGCTGCTCGACGCCGACGTGGTGCCGCACATGGGTTGGGACACCGTCGAAGCGCCGGAAGGTTCCGTGCTGCTCAAGGGCGTGGAGAACGAACGATTCTATTTCGTGCACTCCTTTGCCGCGATGAGCGCTTCGCCTGCCGACACCTCCGCCGACCAGCTGGACTTCGGCGATGCGGAAGAGCATGTGACGTGGTGCACCTACGGGCGCAGCCGATTCGTGGCCGCCTACGAACGTGGACCGTTGTTCGCCACGCAGTTCCATCCGGAGAAATCCGCCGAAGCCGGCGCGCAGCTGCTGCGTAACTGGGTTGCGACGTTCTGAACGCGGATTCGTGCAAGGCAATCGCAACAATCGCAAAATCGTAAATTCAAATCGGTAATCGCAAGATCCGTTGAACGGCCGAAAACCGTTCAACGCAACGAAAGGTATGACATGTCTTTGACGCTGCTTCCCGCCGTCGACGTCCGTGATGGCAAGGCCGTGCGCCTGCGCCAAGGCGAATCCGGCTCCGAAACCGACTACGGCTCCCCGCTGGAAGCCGCCCGCACGTGGGTGGAATCGGGTGCGGAATGGATCCACCTCGTCGATCTCGACGCCGCATTCGGCACCGGCAACAACCGTGACCAGCTGCGCGCCATCGTCAAGGAACTGGGCGACAAGGTCAACATCGAAATGTCCGGCGGCGTGCGCGACGACGCCTCGCTCGACGCGGCGCTCGAAGCCGGCGCGGCCCGCGTGAACATCGGCACCGCGGCTCTGGAGAACCCCGACTGGACCGCTTCCGTCATCAAGAAGTACGGCGACCGCGTGGCCGTCGGCCTTGACGTGCGCGGCCACACCCTCGCGGCCCGCGGCTGGGTGAAGGAAGGTGGCGACCTGTTCGAGACCATGAAGTTCCTCGACTCCGTCGGCTGCTCCCGTTACGTGGTCACCGACGTGGCACGCGACGGCATGATGAGCGGCCCGAACATCGAGCTGCTGCGCGAAGTGGCGTCCCGCACCGACGCGAAGGTCACCGCATCCGGTGGCATCTCCAAGCTCGACGACCTGCGCAACATCAAGGAGCTCGCCGAACTGGGCGTGGACGCCGCGATTCTCGGCAAATCGCTGTACGCGCGCGCCTTCACGCTGGAGGAAGCCCTCGAAGTCGCACGCTGACATGTCGCGACACGGCATGTGTTAACGACGTTCGTAACATGCGCATGGAACGATTGGACACTATGGATAAACAGCAAGAGTTTGCTTTGCGCACGGTCGAGGAACGCGACGTGCGCTTCATTCGTCTATGGTTCACGGATGTGTTGGGAACACTGAAGTCCGTGGCCATCGCGCCGGCGGAACTGGAAGCCGCATTCGAGGAAGGGCTCGGATTCGACGGTTCCGCCGTGGAAGGCCTCACCCGCGTGTCCGAAGACGATATGATCGTCAAGCCCGATCCGTCGACGTTCCAGATTCTTCCGTGGCGCGGAGGCCCGCAGGGCACCGCGCGCATGTTCTGCGACGTGCTCACGCCTGATGGTGAGCCGTCCTTGGGTGACCCGCGCCACGTGCTCAAGCAAGCGCTGGCCAAGGCCAAGGAGAAGGGTTTCACCTTCTACGTGCATCCGGAGATTGAATTCTATCTGTTTGAAAAGCAGGATGACTGGGCGCAGACTCCGAAGCCGATCGATGAGGGCGGCTACTTCGACCATGTGCCGCGCAGCCCCGGCATGGACTTCCGCCGCGCCACCGTCAACATGCTCGAGCAGATGGGCATCTCGGTGGAGTACTCGCACCACGAGGCGGGGCCAGGCCAGAACGAGATCGATCTGCGATATGCGGACGCGCTCACCACGGCCGACAACATCATGACCTTCCGCACCGTCGTCAAGGAGATTTCGCTGGAGCGAGGCATCCATGCCAGCTTCATGCCGAAGCCTCTCGCCGACGCTCCGGGCTCCGGCATGCACACGCACTTGAGCCTGTTCGAAGGTGACGCCAACGCGTTCTACGAGGCCGGGCAGGAATTCAACATGTCCGTCACCGCACGACAGTTCGCGGCCGGCATCCTGTACCACGCGGCCGAGATCTGCGCGGTCACCGACCAGTACGTCAACTCCTACAAGAGGCTGTGGGGCGGTGCCGAGGCGCCGAGCTATATCTGCTGGGGCCACAACAATCGCTCCGCGTTGCTGCGCATCCCGCAGTACAAGCCCGGCAAAGGCAATTCCGCACGTATGGAATTCCGCGCACTCGACCCGGTCGCCAATCCGTACCTCGCGTATTCCGTGCTGCTCGCAGCCGGTCTCGACGGCATCGACAAGCAAATGCAGCTGGGCGAGCCCACCAGCGACGACGTGTGGGAGCTCACCGACGCCGAGCGTCAGGCCATGGGCATCCAGCCGTTGCCGGAATCGCTTGATGAGGCGCTGAAGATCATGGAGAAATCCGATTTCGTCGCGAGCGTCCTCGGCGAGCATGCGTTCGAATACTTCCTGCGCAACAAGCATCAGGAATGGGATGAGTACCGCAAGCAGGTCACCCCGTTCGAGCTGAAGAAGTATCTGCCGAAGCTGTGATTGCGTAATCGCAGGTTAGTGCATAAACGACATCGAAGGGGCCGTCATCCGGGTTGATTTCCAGATGACGGCCCCTTCGGTGTCGTTTATGCGGAGCTGGGATTAGGCTTCTTGTTGAGATGGAAGCCGCGTCGACTACACCACAGTGCCACTGCTGGGTTCGAAATCCTTCTCGAACAGTACGGTGTCATCGCCTTCAATGGTGAGCTTCACAGAGGTCCGCTCATCATCCAGCTCATAAGCGTAGATAGAGGTGGCCAGCACATCCGCTTGGGCTCTGAGAATCAAGCTAGAGTCGTCGCCGTACAGATAATCCTGGTCAAGCGTCTCGGTTCCCTGTCGTGCATTGACGCTCGCATGGTATGAGAATGTTTCATACGTGGAAGTGTTCTCAAGGTACCAGGAAATGCGGGCCACCATAAGTGGTTCGTCTTCATCATTCTGCTGTATCTCAAGAGAGTCCAATCGGAAATGAAGTATGGTACCGTTCAATTCTTCAACGCGTCCGTCTTCGACGAACGCCGCTTTATCGACCTTCGGTGCTTCCGGCACGTCGGAATAGTCGATTCTGGTCAGTGTCTCGTTGCTGCCATCGAAGGCGAACGCGGAACGAACCAGATTCTTGTGTCTGAAATTGCTTACCTGCATGGCGATGGGAGTCTGCATGTCGGAAAGTACATGATAGCTGACTTTTTCGGATGTTTCACCTGATTTGATTTTCTTGCTGGCCAGATCAAGATTCCCGTTGTATCCCGTCACCACCGCTTTTCGTAACTCTATGCCGTTCTGTGTGACGATGGAATCGGCCACGGCGTTGGGGTAAATCGCGCGCCGGCTCAGATTCCTGCATCCATAGGTCACTTTCACCGTCGGCTGTCCGTTGATGTCAGTTGGTCCGACTTCCATGTTCTTGATGGTGACGGTGAGCGCCATCCCACCGTATGAGTACAGATTGCCGCTGGTTTCGTTGATGGTCTTCTGTTCGGAGAGCTGCTCATATTTTTCGGTGTTCGGATCAAGTCTGTCCGCTATTGAGTCCAGTCCGCCGTGGCTGACGATTGTGCCGACGAGGTTCATCGCGATGATCGTCAGCACTGCGATGGCGATGATGATTATCGGTATTCTTGATTTTCTTGTGCGTGTCGTTCGGCTGATTGGTGTCTGTCGGTTGACGAGCGCCTGTTGTGGTGTGTGACGGGGCTCCTGTGGGGGTGTGGGGGTGCGTTGGGGTGTCTGCTGTTGTTTGGCGTAGCGCTGCTGTTCGTATGCTTCGCGTTGTGCATGCTCGCGGTCCACGTTGCTGGATAGTTTTTCGGCGTTTTTGCTGGGGTCGATGTAATCGGCTCCCTTGAATGGGTCGATGTAGTTGTCATTGTTGAGCAGGCCCATGAGGCTCCTTCGGTTCATTCCTTCCTAGAGGTATTCTACCGGAATTTTTCCGAAATATCAGTCTCGTGGATTGCCGAACATCGAATTGTAGATGATCGCGAAATTGCGGTTGCCGTACGTCGAGCACGCGTCGCCTTCGCCTGCGCCGGCCTTCAGCGCGGCCTCGTTCGGCTGGTAGGGCGTGTAGATGTACAGCAGCGCGGTCGCCTTGTTCTCGATGTAGACGTCGCTGCCGCCGCAGCCTGCGTTCGGATTGTATCGTACGTAGTTGAGAGCGCCGGCATGGTACGCGTATTGCGATTCGTGGCGCACGTAGTACTGGTATCGCTTCGCCGCCCCGTACACCTGGTTGAAGAATCCGGCGTATTTCGCATCGCAGTTCGCGTCGTCCGGACAGCTCAGGCCCATTGCAGATTTGAATTGAAAATCGCTTGGATCGGTGGCGGTGAGCAGATGCTGCTCCTTCTGCAGTACGGTGAGCAGCACCTTCTGGCTGATGCCGCATGCGTTGCCCGCCTTATAGATGATGGCTGCCGCGCTTTCGTTCTGTCCGCCCTTATACGCTTGGCAATATTCGTCCGCCGCTTGCGATTGCGTGGTGAACGTCATGGTCTTCAGACACTTGTCGCCGGTGCACGTCGCGCCCTGCTGGTCGAGGATGGTCTGCACCTGCCGCTCGCTTAACGCGTTGCCGTTGAAGAACGCGCCGTCGGATATGATGTTGCCCGGGTTGAAATCGTACAGCGATCGCATCTCGCTCTGCGCCGCTTTCGCCTCACTGACCTGCACACGCCAGCCGACAAAGCGGATTAGGCCCGCAATGATGGCTATCGCCGCGACCGTCGCCACCAATGTAGTGGCGATCATGCCGATGCGTTGCTTGAGGCTCGCCTTGTTCCATGTATTGCGCAGTTTTCTGCGCAGATTCTTTGGAACAAGGGATTTGCGGTTGCCCGTCTTGCGATTGCTTGTTTTGCGGTTGCGTGACCTGTTTCCGCCGGTTTTCCCGCCGCTGTTTCCGCTCCGATTGGTTTTGCGTGTCATCTTGCGTGTCATCGGTACCGTATTGTATCGCGCGCGGTTTATCCTTTCCTGAAGAAAGTAAATCGTCAATCGATTGACGTAAGCGATGCTAAACAAATCGAAATATCGGGAAACGAATAGGGGAATGCGAACGGAAGCGGAGAGCGGAAAAGTGCGAATCGACAAGGAACGGTTCTTCAATCTGCCGGTGGTGATTCTCATCGCATCGAGTTTCATGCTTGGCATGAGTGAATTCATCGTGGTGGGCATCCTGCCCGGCATCGCAGCCGATCTGAAGATATCGGAGGTGACGGTCGGCAATCTGGTGTCCCTGTTCGCCTTCGTGTACGCGCCCGTCACGCCGCTCGGATCCGCGCTGTCGGCACGGTTCCCGCGATTCGCTACGCATCTGACGCTGATCGGCATATTCCTCGCAGGCAACATCCTATGCGCGTTCGCGCCCAACTACGCGGTTCTGGTGGTGGCGCGCATCATGATCGCCTTGGTATCCGGAACGTTGGTGGCTGTGGCCATGACGTACGCGCCCGATGTGACAACGGACAGATTCCGTACGAAATTCATCGCATGGGTGTTCTCCGGCTTCTCCATCGCATCCGTGGTGGGCGTGCCGGTCGGCACATGGGTGGCCAACACGTTCGGTTGGCGTTGGGCGTTCCATATGATCAATGTGCTCACCATTATGCTCATCGTCGGTATGGTCGTGGCGCTGCCGCGCAACAGCCACATCGTGAAGATCGGATTCCTGCCGCAGTTCCGCCTGTTCTTCGACCGCCGCATCCAGTTGGGCGTGCTCGACGTGGTGTGCGGCGCGGCCGCCAGCTACGTGTTCTACACATACCTGACTCCGATCATGCGCGATGAAGTGCATGTGCCTGAACAGTACTTGAGTGTCGGACTGGTGATTTTCGGCGCGGCCTGCCTGTGGAGCAACCTGTATGGCGGCAAGCTCGCGGACCGGGGCAGGGGAGTGGAGCCGCTGACGCACATCCGTCCCATCTACTGCGCCCATGCGGTGCTCATGGCGTCGCTTGTCGTGGCGCATTGGGTACCGGTATACGGCGCGCTGCTGCTGGTGGTGCTCGGCATGTTCATGTACCTGCAAAATTCCGCGTCCCAAGTGCTGTATATGGACGTCGCCTCGCAGTCGCATCCCGGATCGTTGAACCTGGCCGCGTCGCTCAACTCCATGTCGTTCAACATCGGCATCGCGCTTGGTTCCGCGGTCGGAGGTCTAATCAACGGCCATTTCGGACTGATGTGGCTCGGCCCCGTCGGCGCGCTGTTCCTGGTATGCGCCATCGCCATCACCACGTTCCTGCGCCCGTTCGTCGCGCAGGAACGAGACTTCTATGCTGATATATGACGGGGAACACGGTGGTCAGCCGAGCGGCTTCCACTGATCGGTGTCATTGACGTCCCCGAACGACGCGCCGTTCGCCACCCAACAGCTTTGCATTTCCGCGTTTGAGAAATCCACTGTGGTGGGCTGGTTTTTGGCGTGCGCGTCCAAATCCTTCTTGTACGCTTCCTTGTCGTAGTTTTTCGGCACGATACCGGCCTTATGAAGGCAATCGACCATGGCTTGGTCGCCATCGGAAAGCATGCCGGGATTGCCGATCTGCATCTGGTATACACCGGTCACCGCAATGACTTCAGTGTTATAGCATTTGTTCTCATCCTCGTTGAACTTCTTGCGCTGTTGGTCGCTCATGCCGGTGGTATCCCGCATGGCGATCATGTACAGGCCATTGGAGAACTGCCTGAGCACCGGTGTCGTATACCCATAGCCGGTCACGCACTGCTTGTAATTCGACCAGGCAAGCTCGTAATCCGGTTTCGATACGCTTCCCGACTTCCTGGAACGTTTCAGAATCGTCTTCTGAGCGTCGCTCATGGGATACTTGGTATCGGGTTTGGCGTCCAAATCAAGAAGAAAATCGATGTAATCCGGTATCGAATTCGCGATTTTGGTCTTGGAAGCGTCACTGCCGGCACTTTCAGTCTGCTGTTGCGTATCCTGCCGATCGCCGACCGTCCCACAACCCGTGCAGCCGATAAGCATGGCGAGGAAGCATACGATGGCTACGCTTCCTCGCCATGTACCCATATTCAGTTGCATCATCGCCATCTCCTTTCTCGTGATAGACGAGCCTTGATGGGGTTTCGTTGTTTGTTTTTTGTATTGCCTTAGCTGGAAGTTTTCGCAGGTCTCCACACCTTATCGCTTTCCATAGTGGTGATGCCGAGCGCGGCCAGACAGCTTTGGACTTTGGGATCCGAGTAATTCAGCTCAGTGTGCTCGTCCTGCAAGCGGTTTTTCTCGTCTTGCTCGAACAGTTTCTTCGTATAGCCTTTCGGTGCCACATTCTCCCTCTTCAAGCAATTGACGGCCGCTTGATTGACATCGTTGATCATTTGCGGATTGCCCAATTGGAGGGCATATGTGTCATTGATGTAGATCACTTCCGTGTTGAAACAAACGCCATCGTCTTTGTTGAATTTGTTTCGTTGTTCGTCGGTCATGCCCTCGGCGTTTATTCTGGCGACGAAATACAGGCCATTGGGATAACGGTCAAGTACTGGGGTTGAATATCCTTTGTCGACCACGCATTGTTTGTAATGGGACCAAGCGAGTTCGTAATCGGTAGAGGACACGCCTCCAGCCGCTTCCGAACGTTTGAGAATCTCCCGTTGGGCTTTGGTCATCGGATACGTCGCGCGAGGATCGTCATTGTCTTTGATTACCGATGCTATATATTGCTTGATCGGTTCGGAAGAAGTAGTTCCACCGCCTTCGGGAGATGATGCTGTATCGGAGACTTGTCTTGAGCATCCGGACAAAAGTGATACTACCGTCAGACCGATGGCCATGCAGCGGCAACTCATCGAAAAGTTTGTCATATACCTCTGCTTTGTTTGTATCTTTGACAATCTAGGAGAGCCTCACGAGTATTGGTAGTGTTCCATAGCATATTCCGACAGCCAGTACTGATGCGGAGAGCGTTTTCATCAATTTATTGTGTTTCATCCAGGACATCATCGTCCACCTTTCATCATCATATCGGGCCGCCTTGGCCCGGTGATTCATATGATATGAGTTGTTTTACGGGGTTATTGCGAACGATGTACTCAATATGAGTAAGTGGCGGTGATGAAATGATGTATTGTATTGCGGTAGGGGGATGTTTCTCAGGGGAAGGAGCGTTGTACCATGACGGGGAAAACGGTTGGTGGTCCGAAGATATTGCTTGTTGACGATGACAAAATCGTCATCGAGGCGCTGACTGACCTATTCAAGCGGATTCTTCCGGCGGTGGGTATCGTCGATTCGGCTACCAGCGGCGTTGAGGCTTTGGAATTGTTTGCATCAAATGCCGACCAATATGCTCTTGTGCTGCTTGATATGTCGTTGGAAGGTATGCAAGGCCCGGAAGTCTGCCGTCGCATGCGGTTGATGGACTGTTCCACGCCGATTCTCGGCATGACCAGCTTCAGTCTGAACCGGTATCGCGTGCCGCTGGCGGCGGCTGGCGCGCAGGGGCTTGTCGGTAAAGGTGACGAGACGCAGCTCGAACAAGCCGTCTCCCGTGTCCTTTCAGGATGTTTCCTGCCCGGTTTTGAAACTCCGATGGCGGCTTACGCGAGGCTGAAATGCGATGCTCGAGCGGAGTCCACGCTCACCAACATGCAGGAAACCATCATGAATCTGTGCGCGAACGAGTATCTGACGGATGGAGAGATAGCCGAACGGCTCGGCATATCCATCGCCACCGTGCGCAAGCACATGCAGAACATCGTCAAACGACTGAACTGCCGTACGCAACGGCAAGCCATCATCACATGGCTGAAACGTGGGAACGGGCGCTGACATGACCGAAAAGAACGGAGCGTTCCGGTTGTCGGATATGCCGCGAATCAAGCATCCGTTGCGTTTTACGGGCATCATGACGTGCGAACTTCTGATGGTTTATGAGGCGGTGTGCCACCCCGGTTCGCCAATGGCATTGATGTTTACCGCCATACAGATTATGCTGACCGGTCTCGCATATTTCTGGCCCCGTGCGTGCGCGTCCGTATGCCTATCATAAGGATGTGATCGGCCGGTTGATTGGCGAGGTGTACGCGAACGTTTCGCGTCATGCGCCTTCCGGAGGCAAGTGCGAGGTGCCGGTTCTGGTGAAGACGCATTCCTTGGAAATCACCGAAGTGAATGATATGGGTGCCCGGCATTCCGGCAGCCTGCCCGGCGGCCATGGTCTCAGACAGTTCGCGGCTGAAATCGAGCATATCGGAGGAAGTCTTTCCACCGATTGCGAGAACGGCATATGGATGTTCCACGCGCGCATTCCGTTTGACTGATGGCTTTCCGGCGCGGAGAACGGGGTAAATGCAACGAGCCGGTGGATGATGCTGGGGAACACCTGGTTCCACATACCCATATTGGGTATGCCGCGCGTGACGGCAGGTCTTGGGGGTCTAGACTAGGGGATAAAGCGGGTCATGGCGGCCTGACGGCTGCGTCGTTTGTGAGGGGGCTGATGACGATGTCGAGGAAAACGGGCATGCGTGGCAAAGCTATTGCCGTCATATGCTGTCTCGCTTTGCTTGTCGGCTGCACGGGCTGCGGGGCACTGAAAGAAGGCTCGCGACGGGAGCGTCAATCCCAGCAGGGTCAATCATCGCAACAGGGTGAACGAATCGCGTCGTCGCTGAAGGATTATGCGCGATCGTTGTTGGATTCCGACGGCGGCAAAATATCCGATCAGCAGAAGTCCGCGCTGGAGAAGGCCGCTTCAGGCGGAAAAGTCAGCCAAGCCGACTACGAACACGCATGGGCGGATTACAAGCAGTGCATTGTGGACAAAGGCTATGCCGAGCCGACGTTCGACAAGTACGACAACGGCATTTACGCTCTGCCCTCGTACAACACCGATGACGCCAGCAAAGAGGCGATCCGCAAACTCAATGACGATCTGACATCCTGCAGTATGCTGCATGTCACGGATATCAACACCGTGTACAGGCTTCAGCTGGGCAATCCGAAGCTGCTGCTCGACGACAAGGAGGTTGCGGCCGACTGCCTGCGCAAGGAAGGCATAAAGCCCAAAGACTACACCGCCGATAAGCTGGAGAAGGATTTAGAATCCGGAGAAAGCGCAGGACTGCGCGATAACAGGAAGGCGCTGACCTGCTTGGTGACGGCCGGAGTGAACGTGACCGCCTCGGATGAGACGGTCTGGTATCCGCTGAAGTAGTCTGATGCGCGAAGGGGCTCATATGCGAGTGGTTGTGGAAGGGCTGGCCCACCGGTTCCCGGGGACAGACCTGCTGTTCGAGCATCTTGATTTCGTGGCGGAACCTGGCTCCACCATCGCGGTATGCGGACCATCCGGTTGTGGTAAATCGACATTGCTGTCGATTCTCGCCGGTTGGGAGAAACCATATGCCGGAACCGTAACCCGTGAAGGCGTGAACCGTGTGGGATGGGTGTTTCAAAACCCGTACGGCGTGGCGGAACGCACCGCGCTCGACCACGTGGTGTTCCCGCTGCTCGCCAAAGGCATGCGGCGCAAGGAAGCGGAGCTCAAAGCCTTGGAAGCCATGGGGCTGTTCGACCTCGAATACGCGGCCGACCGCCGGTTCTCCGACCTCTCCGGCGGCGAGGCGCAACGTCTCATGCTGGCACGCGCCGTCTGCTCCAAACCCGACATGCTGCTCGTGGACGAGCCGACCGCTCAATTGGATACGCGCACCGCGCATTCCGTCAGCCATGTGCTGAACAACCTTTCCGGCCAAGGCATGATCGTGCTCGTGGCCACACACGATCCCGACACCCGCGACGCCTGCGACCGTGTGCTCGACCTCGCCGACTACGCGCCAGGCGGCAGCAAATCGCAGGAACCGGAATTGGAAGAATAGACGAATAGAAAGGCATCGACTCATGGGAAAGAAGCAACGGGACACCAAAGTCATGAACAACGGTGCCAGACGCGGACGACTCGCATGGGCTTGGAGCCTGCTCGCCGTGGCAACCGCCATATGCGTGTCCGTGGGAGCATGCGCGCTGCTCCTGCCAGACCGCGCGCCGGCATTGCTCGGCTCGGCAGGGGAGACGACCACCGCGCCAGCCAGCGTGCAGGAATACTCCGGTAGCCAGCAAGTGACGGTTGTGCCCACCATCTCCACCGAACGTAATCTTCTCGGCAACGCCAACGGCATCGTCACCGCCGACTGGTCCGCAGACGGACTCGCCTCCGGCAAAGGCGCATACAAAGTCAACGACCGCGTGGTCGTGGCCTTGAACACCGCCACACCCCTATACCGTGACCTCAAAACTGGAGACAAGGGCGACGACGTGCTCGCACTGAACAACGAGCTGAGCCGACTCGGATACAACAGCGTGGCCGGTTCCGACACCTACTGGTGGGCAACATCCGACGGCTGGCGGCAACTCATGAACGACAACGGCAACCCCTCCGACGGCACGCTTGCGCTTGCCGACACCATGTGGATTCCTGAAAACGCAGTCGCGGTCGACGAGTGGACGGCCACCACCGGTTCCATGGTGACGGGCGGTACGGCAATCGGAAAAATACCGGGAGTGTTGACGAAACTCACCGTGAAAAACGGCGCGGCGGTAGGACAGGATCGCACCATAAGCATGTATGGCGTCAATGGAATATTGCCGGCCGATAGCACGGAAATCACCGACGCCGAATTCCTGCGTAATGTGTCGGCAAACGAAACGTTCCAGTCCATGGACATGCAGACCAAAAAGGCCGGTCTCGATGCCACCGTGGCATTGAAGGAACCATTACAGGTGCTGCGTGTGCCGGCGGGAGCGGTGTTTGGCATCGACGGTAGTAGCGGCTGCATCGTATCAAAATCCCACAATGCGTCCAATACGCCGGTGAAGGTGACCATCGTGGGCAGCGAGCTAGGCGTGAGTCTGGTGCAGACGCAGGATGCCGACGTGTCCGCGATCGCCAACGTCGAAATCGGCAGCGGGCTCAACGGGCTGGTTTGCAAATAGTCGGCGGATGAATCGCAAGAAACCGTTGAACTTCGCCAAACAGTGTGAAAACCGCATGAAACCGCCAATAAGGGAGCGTATATGAGACTTGGATCGGTGCTTTCCGAAGCGCTGCGCAACATTGGCTCGGGCGTGAGCCGCGCGTTCGCCATGTTTCTCGCCGTGCTGCTCTCTGGAACGCTGCTGGGCGGATATGAGGCGATGACCGTGATCGACTTGGAATCGCAGGCCGTGCAGCGCATCAACGCTTACGCTGACGTCAACGCCATCGTTGGTGGAACGGTGGATGGCACCGCATGCGACCGGTTGTCCGACGCTGGCGATGGAATGACGGGCACCTTGGCTGGCGCGATGCGTGCCGGCAAACAGGTCGTGCCACTCGCGACACCCGGCAAGGACATCTCATCGTATGACGTGACACCCGGTATGATCCGGCTGATCGCCGGCAACGCCAAGGCCGACGTGTCCGGCGTATGGGTGCCGCGCGACGTGGCCAAGGACTTCGGGCTTGCCGTGGGCAGCGCATTGCGGACACGCGAAGGCGCCATGCGTGTGGCGGGTGTGTTCGACTGGCCGAACGATGGACGTGACACACGCTTCGCATACGCGTTCATCGTGCCGGTGTCGGCGAGCGCTTCGACGTTTGATGAATGCTGGGTCAAGCAGTGGCCGGTTGATGGGCAGACGGAGAATCTGCTGTATGCCACGTTGGTGGCGGGTTCCGGCTCGTCGAATGCGGGTGTGACGCAGGTGAATAAGGGGTTTGATGCGCATTATGACGCGCGTGCGTCGTATGTGAATCGTTCGACGCGGTGGATGCCGTGGGTGGGGTTGGCGATTGGCGTGTTGGTTGGTGTGTTTGGTGTGCGCCGGCGTAGGTTGGAGTATGCGGGTGCGTTGCATTCGGGGCAGTCGAAGGGTGCGCAGTTGCTGGGTATTGGTGTGGAGACCGGTGTTTGGGCCGGGTTGGCTACGGTTGCTTCGTGTGCGTTGTTGTTGGCGTATGCGGTGCGGATGAGCCGGTCCGATTGGGTGGCGGTGTTGGCGGCTGCGGTGCGTACGCCGTTGGCTGTGTTCGCCGGTGTGATGGTGGCGAGCCTGTTTGCGGGGTTGTTGATTCGGGAATCGCAGTTGTTCCGTTTCTTCAAGAAGCGTTGATGGGTTTGGAGAAACGGAACAATTCGTTGGGGTTGTTTTGGCTGGTGGCTAGGCGATGGCCTTTTTGATGCGTTGCAGGCTGATCGGTTTCGGTGTGCCGAGTTCCTGCGCCCAAAGGGATACGTAGAATTCCTCGAGCATCCAGCGCAAGGTCTCGGCCTGTTTCATGAGTGTTTCATGGCGTGGGCCGGCTGGTTCGCGTTGTGCTTTCGCCATGGTGTTGTCGGCGAGTTGTTTGGCTTCGTCGGCTTCCCATGCCCAGCGTACGTCGCGGTTCTTGTCGTTTTTCGCCTTGGCGAGGCGCAGCAGGTCGGCGTGCAGGTATCGTTCGATGGACGGCAATGCGTCCGGTGGCGTCTTGCCGATGAAACCGGGGAAGACGAGCGTGGCGATGTGCTCGCGGATCGACTGCAGCACGCTCAGCAGGGGTAGGTCGGCTTTGCCGGATACCGCCTTGTCGACTTCCGCATAGCGTTTCAGTATGGCGATCACGTCGTGTGCCACCGCGTATACGGTGTCCTCGTATACTTCGCGTACGTCGAGCACTGCGTTGGCGAGCGCTTCGTCGTCAGGCAGCTGGTCGGCGTTGGGCAGGAGTCGTTTGACGGCGGCCAGCTGCAGGTCTTCGGTGAGTTCCTTCGTGGACTTGTAGGGGGCGGAGGCGAGCATGAGCGCTTCCGTGCCGAGCCAGCGTGAGGAGATGCGTTCACCGGGCAGGCGCAGCGTGTCGAGTGCACCTTGCCAGAGCATGGTGGCGCGTGCTTCGGTGGTTGCTCCCGCTTTGTTGAGCAGGTTGGCTTTTTCGACGATTTTGCCTTGGTCTCCGGCGTTTCGGGCTTGTTTCTCGACCATGTGGCGCGCGGACGCTTTGGCCTGCTCGGCGAATTCGCGTTGCAGCTCGACGAGTGATTTGCCGGTGCCGAGTGTTTTGACGGGGCCTCGCGCGTGCCGTCTGCCGTGCTGGTTCTTGCGGTTGGGTGGCAGCTGCTGTTCCACGGCGAAGGTCATGCGCAGGTATGGTGCGAGCTTGTTCCACAGTTCGCCAGTGAGGACTTCCGGGTGGATTTGCGCGCCGACGATGCTGATGGCCGCTTGGGTGAACGCGTGTGGCAGGTCGGGCCATGCGGCGACGCCATCCTCGTTTTCGGGGGCCAGGTTTGGTTTTTGCTGGCTTCCGGAGCCGGGTAGGTCGGGGTAGCGTTCGTCGATCCAGGCGCGGATCCTGCGTGCCGTGTCCGGGGCGGGTACGAACTGTACGCGCAGGGTTTTCGGCAATGATTTGATCATGCCGACGATGAGCTCGTCCAGCAGTCCCGGCACGTTCCATGTGAACTGTTCCGGGGTCAGCCGCGACAGCGCCTTCAACGGCACGTGCACGGTGACGCCGTCGTTCGGGTCGTGCGGATCGTAGATGTAGCTCAACCTTAGGTCGATGGGGGAGCCGTCGGTGCCGAGCGTATGCCAATGGTCGGGATAGTCGTCCAAGGACACCGAATCGGAGTCGGCGAGGCGTTCCACCTTGTCCGGGTCGAAATCCAGCAGGTCGGGCTGCTCGTCGTGCCTTGTCTTCCACCATTTCGCCAGGTCGGCCACGCTGGTGACGGTGTTGGGGATGATGGCGTTGTAGAAGTCGAACAGGTCCTCGTCGCCGACGGTCTGCGCCACCTGGCGGGTGCGGCTCGCGTCGTCGGCCGCGTCTTCGAGGATGTCGCGGTTCCGCATGACGAAATCGTCGTAGGAGAACCGTTGCTGGATGTCGCCTTCCACCAGGCCTTGGCGGATGAGGAAGTCGCGTGCCTCGAGCGGGTTGATGCGCCCCCATTGCACGGTGCGGTCCTGCACGATCGGCAGGCCGTACAGGAGCACCTTCGCGCTCGCCACGGCCGAGCCACGCGAACCGGACCAGTGCGGATCGGCGTACGTGGTGCGCGTCAACGCTCCGGCGAGCGGTTCGGCCCATGCGGGGTCGATCTGGGCGGAGTACCGCGCCCACAGCCGGCTTGTCTCCACCAGTTCGGTGCTCATCACCCATTGCGGGGTCGACTTGGCTACGGCGGAGGCGGGGAACAGGGCGAAATGCGTGCCGCGCGCGCCCTGATAGTCGTTCTTCGCCATCTTCTGCGCACGTTTCATCGCGCGTGCCCGTGCCGCTCCCTTGAGCCCGGCGAAATCGGAGGCCTTCGGCTCGCGCACGATCTGCATGCCCATCATGGACAGCAGGCCGGAAAGCATGGACGTGTGGATGCCCTGCGCGTCCCATGAGCAGCACAGCGAATGCGCTGCCTGCTGGTTGAGCGGTAGCTGGCGGATTTCCAATGGTGGGCGGGACACGGGAATCGGCTCGCCGAGCTTGAATTTGAACTCCCGGCACATTTCGCGCAGCTGGGCGACCAGATCCTTCCATTGGCGCATGCGCAGCCAACTCAAGTACTCGGTCTTGCAGATGCGGCGCAGTGCGGAATTGCTTGGTTCGCCATCAGCTTGGAACACGCGGTCCCACAGGTTCAACGCGGTCAGGAAGTCACTGGTCGGGTCCGCATACCGGTTGTGGATGCGGTCCGCCTCCTCACGGTTCTCATCGGGACGTTCGCGCGGATCCTGCAGGCTGAGGAACGCCACGACCACCAATACGGCGGCCAGTGTGTTCGGCGTGGTTGACTTCGCGGCCTCGATGATCATGCGGCCCAAACGCACGTCGATCGGGATGCGCGCCAGCATGCGGCCCGTATGCGTCAACACCACTTCGCCATGCTTGCGGGCGATGGCCTTCAGTTCGGTCAGCTCGTTGAAACCATCGGACACGGCCTTCATATCCGGCGGGTCGATGAAACCGAAATCCGTCACATCCCGCGCGGTGCGCGCCACGCCCACCGACAGCATGTGCAGGACGACCGCGCCCAAGGACGTGCGTAGGATCTCCGGCTCCGTGAATTCGGGACGCGTCTCGAAATCCTCACGTGAGTACAGGCGGATCGCGATGCCGTCGGCGATACGGCCGCAGCGGCCCGAACGTTGGTTCGCGCTCGCCTGGCTGATTGGTTCGATCGGCAGCCGCTGCACCTTCGCCGTCTTCGAATAACGGGAGATGCGCGCCGTGCCCGGATCGACCACATAGCGGATGCCCGGCACCGTCAACGACGTTTCGGCCACGTTCGTGGCGATCACGATGCGCTGATGCTCGTGCGGCTCGAACACCTTATGCTGCTCCTTCGAGGAGAGCCTGGCGAACAGGGGCACGATCTCGATCGCGTCGGGGCGGCGCATGTCCGCCGCGCGCGGTCCGTAATGGCGGCGCAGCGCGTTTTCGAATTCGTGGATGTCGCGCTCGCCGGAGGCGAACACGAGGATGTCGCGTGGCCCGCGGTCGTGGCTTGAATGGATGACCAGTTCGGCGCAGGCGCGTGCCACGGCGGTGGGCATGTCCACGTTCGTGTCGCGTGAATCGCGGCCATCCCTACCATCCGGCGCTGCGGACAGGCTCTCGTAGTCAGCGTCTCCCGGCATCGCGCCGGTTTCGAAGCCCGGCACGGAGCGCATCAGCGCCGGTGCGGTACCCAACGGCTCGTACACGATCTGCACGGGGTAGGTGCGTCCCGACACTTCGATCACCGGCACTTTCGTATGCAGCGCGTGTTCGAAATGCTCCTGGAACTTCACCGAATCGATGGTGGCGGACGTGATGACGAGTTTCAGATCGCGTCGTTTCGGCAGCAACGCGGTCAGATAGCCGAGCAGGAAGTCGATGTTCAGGCTGCGCTCATGCGCCTCGTCGATGACGATCGTGTCGTACTGCATGAGCTTGGGATCGCGTTGGATCTGCGCCAGCAGGATACCGTCGGTCACGACGCGCAGCCGTGTCTTCGGCGAGCTTTCGTCGGTGAACCGCACCTGATAGCCGACTTCCTCGCCCAGCTTCACGCCCATTTCGCTGGCGATTCGCTCGGCGACGGTACGTGCGGCGAGCCTGCGCGGCTGCGTGTGCACGATCTGCCTGCCATGCGAGCCGCGGCCCAGCTCAAGCAGGATCTTCGGTAGCTGCGTGGTCTTACCGGAACCCGTCTGTCCGGAAATGATCACCACCTGGCTTGCTCTGACCGCTTCGGCGATGTCGTCGCGCGCCGTGGAAACCGGCAGTTGGGAGGGATATTCGAATTTCATGCCTTCATAACCTCGATGACGCGGAAGCCTTTCGAACTCGCGTACTTGCTTACCTCATATCCGTCGCCGAGCTGCGTGGCGAGCCACGGGATCAGCGAATCGGAACCCAGATTCTTCTGCACCACCAGATATGCTGCGCCTCCCGCGTTCAGCCGCGGAAGCCATGTCATGAGCAGCGTGTGCAGGACTTCCTTGCCGACGCGAATCGGCGGATTCGACCAGATCAGGTCGAACGTCGTCTCCGCGGGAATGCCGTCGGCCGTGGCCGCGTGGATGTTGCCCATGCCGTTGAGCTCGGCGTTGCGCCGGGTCAGTTCGAGCGCGCGCTCATTGACGTCCAACGCCCAGATGTCCGCCTTCGGCGAAGCGAAACCCAACGCCAACGCGATTGGTCCCCAACCGCAGCCCAGGTCGAGGAACGTGCCCTCCTCGGGAGGTTCCGGCGCCTGACGCAGCAGCACCGACGTGCCCAAATCCACGCGGTTGCCGGAGAACACGCCGTTTGACACCTCCACGTCCGCCTCGTTGCCGCGCAACGTGACGTGCAGTGTTTTGCGCACGTCCTTCGACTGCGGCTCCGCCGCGAAATACTGTTCGGCCTGTGCCATGTCCGATCTCCTTGCAAACGCTCGTCTGCGGCAATCCATGGTGTTTTTCGCCGCGCCCGTCCACGTGGCGAAAGCATGGATGCCCATGTCTCTAGACAATGATGATAATAAAGACACCATAGTTCAACCGTGAGAGGTGCCATTGAGCCAAGACAACGATATCGAGCAGAGCATGACCGCAGGCGACGTCGGGGGAGTGCTCGCCGACCAATCCGACGTGCTGCTTGATACCAACGGCGGGGAACACCTTCGCGAAACCCACGACGAACAGTGGCAGGAACGCGAATCCCGCAACGCATTGAAGCATGTGGCGGGTCTGGGCGAGATCCAGGACGTCACCGAAGTCGAATACCGTAAAGTCAGGCTCGAACGCGTCGTGCTCGTAGGCGTATGGTCCAGCCGCGAGACCACGCAGGCCGCGGCCGAGGAATCGCTCCGAGAACTCGCCGCGCTCGCCGAAACCGCGGGCGCCGTGGTGTGCGACGGCCTGCTGCAGCACCGCATCAAGCCGGACGCGGCCACATACGTGGGTTCCGGCAAGGCGCGCGAACTGGCCGGCATCGTGGCGCAGGACGAGGCGGACACCATCGTCGTCGACGATGATCTGCCGCCGAGCCAACGACGCGCATTGGAAGACGCCACCAAAGTGAAGGTGGTCGACCGCACCGCCGTCATCCTCGACATCTTCGCACAGCATGCGACTTCGCGCGAAGGCAAGGCGCAGGTGGAGCTGGCACAGCTCGAATACATGCTGCCGCGACTGCGCGGCTGGGGCGGGTCGCTGTCGCGTCAGGCGGGTGGCCGTGCGGCAGGCGACGCCGGCATCGGCTCGCGTGGTCCGGGTGAGACGAAAATCGAAATGGACCGTCGCGTGATCCGCAGCAGAATCGCCAAACTACGCCGGCAGATCGCACAGATGGCGCCCGCGCGTGACGTCAAACGTGGCGCGCGCCGTCGTTTCGGCCTGCCGACCGTCGCCGTGGTCGGCTATACGAACGCCGGCAAATCGTCGTTGACCAACCGGCTGACCGGTTCCGCGGAACTGGTGGAGAACGCGCTATTCGCGACCTTGGACACCGCCGTGCGCCGCGCGAAGGCCAAGGACGGGCGACTGTACGCGTATGTGGACACCGTCGGTTTCGTGCGCCGCCTGCCAACGCAGCTCATCGAAGCGTTCAAATCCACGTTGGAGGAAGTCGCCGACGCCGACCTGATCGTGCACGTGGTCGACGGTTCGCACCCCGACCCGTTCTCCCAAATCGACGCCGTCAACGACGTGCTGTCCGACATCGACGGCGTCGAGACGATCCCCACGATCGTGGCGTTCAACAAAGCCGACCGTATGGACGAGGCCGCACGCGAACGTATCGAGGCGCTGATGCCGGAAGCGCACATCGTCTCCGCGTTTTCAGGGGAGGGCGTCGACGCACTGCGCGAGCACGTGGAATCGATGCTGCCCACGCCGAACGTGCACGTCGAGGCGCTGCTGCCGTACACAGCCGGCTCGCTCATGTCCCGCGTGCGCGAATACGGCAAGGTGATCAACGTCGAATACCGCGACGACGGCATGATGCTCGAAGCGGAGGTCGACGACCAGCTGGCCGCGCAGATCGTGGAGCAGGCCATCGACTGAGCTTCCGCGTAAGCCGTTCCCGATGACGTTTGCCGGAGCGGCCGTGCAAACGCTGCAACGGATTGCAACAGCTGCATTTTAACGGGCGCAGTGTATGTGAGCGCTCACAAAAGCTGTGACGAAAATCACTTTTCAGTGGTTGCAAATCATGCGGATTCACGGCGAAACGTCATGCTGTATGGATAAAGTAGGGTTGAAATCGAAAGAAAATACCCTGCCACAACGCGGGACGTTCTTCTTGCTCAAAAGAGAGGTAAAGCACATGGTGGATTCACCAATCAAGCCCACAAAGCTCGCTATCATCGGTGCCGGCGCAGTCGGCTCCACTCTCGCTTTCGCTGCTGCTCAGCGTGGCGTCGCACGTGAGATCGTGCTCGAAGACATCGCCAAGGAACGCGTCGAGGCCGAAGTGCTCGACATGCAGCACGGCTCCAGCTTCTATCCGACCGTGACCATCGACGGCTCCGACGATCCGGAGATCTGCCGTGACGCCGACATGATCGTCATCACCGCAGGACCGCGCCAGAAGCCGGGCCAGTCCCGCCTCGAGCTGGTCGGCGCCACCATCAACATCCTCAAGGCCATCATCCCGGGCCTCGTGAAGGTCGCTCCGAACGCCATCTACATGCTCATCACCAACCCGGTCGACATCGCCACCCACGTGGCCCAGAAGATCTCCGGCCTGCCGGCCAACCAGGTCTTCGGCTCCGGCACCAACCTCGACTCCGCCCGTCTGCGCTTCCTGATCGCGCAGCAGACCGGCGTCAACGTCAAGAACGTCCATGCCTACATCGCCGGCGAACACGGCGATTCCGAAGTCCCGCTGTGGGCCTCCGCCACCATCGGCGGCGTCCCGATGTGCGACTGGACCCCGCTGCCGGGCCACGATCCGCTGGACGCCGAAGTGCGTGAGCAGATCCACCAGGAAGTCAAGAACGCCGCCTACAAGATCATCAACGGCAAGGGCGCTACCAACTACGCCATCGGCATGTCCGGCGTGGACATCATCGAAGCCGTCATGCGCGACTCCAACCGCATCCTGCCGGTCAGCTCCATGCTGCACGACTTCCACGGCATCTCTGACGTGTGCATGTCCGTGCCGACCCTGCTCAACCGTTCCGGCGTCAATACCGCCATCAACACCCCGGTGTCCGACCGTGAGCTCGCGGCCCTGAAGCGCTCCGCGGAGACGCTGAAGGAAACCGCCGCCCAGTTCGGTTTTTAATTGACGGTTTGACTTTATTGACAGGGGAGCGGTGAGCCGCTAGAATGTCAGCAGAACTTGGAAACCCCAGCCTTCGGGCTGGGGTTTCCTGCGTTTTGAGACGAATGAAAATGGTATTGAGAAGCGGTTTCAATAGCCGCGGATCGAACCAAAGACGACGAAAGGAAACCCATCATGGCACACAGCCATGCGGGTGTGGACGCCACGACCGCCGCAAGCGGGGCCGAACACCAGAAAAGACTCATGATGTCATTGGGGCTGACTTCCACGGTGTTCATCGCCGAAGTGGTCAGCGCCATCGTCACCGGATCGCTGGCGCTGCTGGTCGACGCCGGCCACATGCTCACCGACATGTCGGTGCTGATCGCCTCCACCGTCACCGCGGTGCTCATGCAACGCAAACCCAGCAACAAACGCACCTGGGGATGGGCGCGACTCGAAGTGCTCACCGCCGCGGTCGGCGCGCTCGTGCTCCTGATCGTCGGCATCTACGCGCTCGTCGAAGCCGGCATGAGGCTGTTCGGCGGAGCCGCCGACGAAGTGCACGACGTGCGGTTGCTGCTGTTCATGGGCATACTCGGCCTTGCCGCCAACGTCGGTTCGATCTTCATCCTCGCGGGGCAAAGCGAGGACAACATGAACATGAAAGCCGCGTTCCTCGAAGTCATGAACGACGCATTGGGGTCCGTGGCCGTGATCGTTTCAGCCATCGTGCTGATCTCAACGGGCTGGGCCGGCTTCGATGCCGTCGCGGGCGGCATCATCGCATTGATGATGATCCCCCGGGCGTTCGTGCTGCTGCGCAACGCCGTGCGCGTGCTGCTGGAGGAAACCCCACAGGAACTCGATCTGGACGAGGTGCGCGAACATCTTGAGCAGGTGCCGCACGTGGTGGCCGTGCACGACCTGCACGCCAGCACTGTCTCTACCGGCATGCCCGTCGTCATGGCCCATGTGGTAGTGGAGCGCGGGCTGACCATGGATGATGCCGCCGACATCCTCTCCCAATTGCAGAACTGCCTGCGTGAGCACTTCCCCGTATCCGTGCCGCACACCACCTTCCAGCTTGAACCTGAAGGATACGATTCGGACAGCCGCAAGGAACTGCATTCCTGAACCGTGCTCCCGAACTTCAAGAATGCGACGACATTTTGAAATGCCCTCGCGTTCATTCTTGATGGATTCGCAAGGTGAATGCACAACCGCGCGGTATGGCAAAGGGCGTCGGACATGCCTCAAAATGGTATGTTCGACGCCCTTTGCCGTTTAACGTGTGAAAGCAATCAGATCTTGCGCAGCACGGTGACGACCTTGCCCATGATCTCGGCATGCGTGCCGTCGATGGGGGAGTAGGCCGGATTGTGCGGAATCAGCCAGACATGGCCGTGATCCTTGCGGAACGTCTTGACCGTGGCCTCGTCATCCAGCAATGCGGCGACGATATCGCCATTCTCCGCGCTGTTCTGCTCGCGGACCACCACGAAATCACCATCGCAAATGGCGGCGTCGATCATGGAATCACCGTGCACTTCAAGCATGAACAGATTGCCGGTGCCGGTAAGCCGTTCGGGAAGCCTCATCACATCATCGACATGCTGCTCGGCCGTGATCGGCACGCCGGCGGCGATGCGCCCGACCAGTGGAACGTCATGCGAGGCCATGATGGAGCCGCATGCGTCGTCCTGACTGGGGAACGGGATGACCTGGGCGACTTTTCCATTCGGCTCCTCGTCATTGAGGTTCACCACTTCGATGGCCCTCCCCTTGTTCGCGTTCATGCGGATGAAGCCTTTTTCGTCAAGAACCTGAAGCTGGTGTTTGACGGATGACGGGCTTTTAAGCCCTGCGGCCTCACCAATCTCACGGAACGAAGGAGCGAATCCCTGCTTGGCCAAATGCGTTTTGATGGCGTCAAGCACCTTGCGCTGGCGGTCGGTCAACGTGCTTTCATCCGGACGCTCGTCGCTCTTCTTGGGCGTGAAGGGGATGGTGCTCACGATGGGCTCCTTTCGTAGTTCCTTAGAAGCATAACGCGAAACGCCGATAAAATCAAACATCTGTTCGAGGTGTGTTTGCGTTTATCGAACATATGTGCCATACTTGGAACAAGCGTTCGATAGAACAGCTGTTCGAAAAGGAGTGGCGTGGTGAACGGTGCGGCGAATATCGGAAATGTGGCAAATCGAATCGCCATGGCGATCATGGCGGCCGGTCTTGCCTGGTGTCTTTTTGGATTCATCGCGCCCGGAAGTGCGCAGTCCGCGCCGGATTCCACCGCTGTCGTCGTGTATACGGTGCAACCCGGCGACACCTTGTGGAGGTATGCGGCGAGCATCACTCCGGAGGGTGGCAATGTCGGAGATACGGTGGATGAACTGATGCGGCTGAACAACCTTGATACGGTGTCTTTGCATGCGGGGCAGCGCCTCATTGTTCCCCATGAGGCGTAGGGGCCGCCAAGCGTGGCTTATTTCAAGGGCTCAGTCTATTCTGGACAACATGCATTGCCCGTTTTGCCAGAATCCAGACACCAAGGTGGTCGATACCCGTATTAGCGACGATGGTCACTCCATCCGTCGCAGGCGCGAATGCCCGAAATGCTCCAAGCGATTCACCACATTGGAGACGACCATGCTATTGGTCGTGAAGCGTTCCGGAAACGTCGAGCAATTCGACCGCAATAAGGTGATTTCCGGCGTGCGCAAGGCATGCCAGGGCCGTCCCATCAACGAGGACGATCTGAAGATGCTGGGGCAGAAGGTCGAGGAGGATCTTCGTTCACGAGGATTGGCCCAAGTCAAATCTGATGAGGTCGGCAAGGCGATTCTCAAGCCGCTGCGTGACTTGGACATGGTGGCGTACATGCGCTTCGCCAGCGTCTACCAGAATTTCGAGAATCTGGAGGACTTCCAAAGGGCCATCGACGAGCTGAAGGGCGCAAGTTCCGAATGATGGTGTGAGACGGGTGCCGCATCCGTAAGCAAATACAGCATATATAATGCGGGCGGGGTTCCAATCCTGATGGTTGGAACCCCGCCCGCATTATCGTAACGTTTCGTATTGCGTGCTCAGCTGATCACGCGCATGCGGATCGTACCCTCGATGGAGGCGAGCTGGTCGAGAGCCCTATGGTCCGGGCGCTGCGCCACATCGGTGACCACATAGCCGATCTCGCCTTCCGTGCCCAAGGCCTGGGCGGCGATGTTGATGCCGTCCTCGCCCAGCACACGGTTGACGCGTGCCAGCACACCCGGAAGATTCGCATGCAGGTGGGCGATGCGGAAATTCGACTTGATGTCGGACAGGGTGATCTGCGGCAGATTCACCGACAACATGGTGGAACCCTTGAACCAATAATCCTCAAGACGCTGGGAGACGAACTGTCCGATGGACTTCTGCGCCTCAAGCGTGGAGCCGCCGATATGCGGGGTGAGGATCATGTTGTCCTCGTCCGCAAGGTCGGTCAGGAACTCGTCGCCGGTCTTCTTCGGTTCGATTGGGAACACGTCCACCGCCGCGCCGGACAGATGGCCGGAATCCAGATGCTTCTTCAACGCATCCAAATCCGCCACGAAACCACGGGACAGGTTGATGAAGATGGCATCCTGCTTCATATGCTCGAACTGGTCTTCGCCGAAGAATCCCGTGTTCGACTTGCGTCCATCCACATGAAGCGTGACCACATCGGACTGTTCCAGCAATTCGTTGAGCGTGTCGCAACGGTGGGCGTTGCCCATGGCGAGCTTCTCTTCAATGTCGTAGAACAGCACGCGCATGCCAAGCGCCTCGGCGACGACGGAAAGCTGGGAGCCGATGTTGCCGTAGCCGATGATGCCGAGCGTCTTGCCTCGGACCTCATGGGAGCCGGAGGCGGACTTATCCCACATGCCGTGCTTCATATGATGGGTGTGCGCGGGAATGCGGCGCATCAGGCAGATGATGTCGCCGATCACCAGCTCCACCACGGAACGGGTATTCGAATACGGCGCGTTGAAGACGGCGATGCCGTTCTTGCCCGCGTATTCGAGATCCACCTGGTTGGTGCCAATGCAGAAGCAGCCGACCGCGGTGAGCGTCGGACGCGCGTCGATGACCTTGCGGGTCACACTGGTCTTGGAACGGATGCCGAGCAGGTCGACACCTTCCAACGCATCAATCAGCTCGTCCTCGCTCAGGGCTCCCTTGAGGCACTCGACCTCGAAGCCATGGTCGCGCAGCGACTGCGCCGCGTCGGGATGGATGTTTTCAAGTAACAATGCTTTAGGCATGGTTCCTACCTTATAGCTTGAGCAGCTTTTCGTCGTCTTTTGTCCGCAGTATAAGCAGACGCTGCGTGGGCCTCGTCATGGCGACATACAAATCGGAGGCCGCTACGATACGCGACGGCGCGTTCTCCTCGATTCGTCCGGGCTGGACCACCATCACGGCATCATACTCCAGACCCTTCACGGTCTGTGTGGAACATACGGTGACCTGCTCGTCCCAGGAACTCTGGGCATCGAGCCTGTCGAATTCCTTCGGGTCGAGCTCATCCTGAAGTTGTGCGTATACGCGTGCGCGCAACGGCTTGAGCATATCGTCCGGCGCGATGATCGCCACACGACCGGTACCGTCGGAGGAAACGTAGGCGCGCACCAACTCGACGGTCTGCTGCGCGACGGCGTCGCCGATCAGGCTATCGTCACGCAAGGTGAGACGCTTGACTGAATCCGGGACGCCACGCACGGCGTTCACCGTGGAGATGTACAGGCCTTCGGACGAGGCGAAATCGCTGGCGAGCTGCGACACCTCCTTCGGATTGCGGTAGTTGATCGTCAACTCGTTGAGCTGCCAGTTGCGTTCGCCGAACAGCGGATCCATCATGCGACGCCAGGACCGGGTGCCGCCCAACGCGGAGGTCTGCGCCACGTCGCCCACAATCGTGAACGAGCGCGACGGACAACGACGGATCAGCATGCGCCAATCCATCGCGGTCAGCTCCTGCGCCTCATCCACCACGATATGGCCATACGTCCACTCGCGGTCGGCCTCGGCGCGCTGCGCGGTCAATTCGGCGTCCATACCATTGATATTGTCCACCAGCATCTGCGAAGTGACGATGCCGGAACCGATACCGGCCTGCGCCAGCGTGTCCTTGGCGAACTGCTCTTCCTCGGCGCGCTTGGCATCCAACGCCTTCTGCCTGGCCACGGCCTTCGGATCCGGTCCAAGCAATTCCATGGCCTCATCCAGCAGAGGTACGTCGCTGACGGTGAAGGGCGAGCCCTTCGGACGCGTCAGCGTCTCGATGTCACGCTCTTCGAGCCAGGGGGCGAAACGGCGCAATTGCTGCGGTTTCGCGAACAGCTGGTCGACCAGCCATTCGCCGGTCATCGGCAGCCATGCGAGGTTCAGCGTCTTGCGCAAATCGTCGTTCATACGCAACTGCTGCATCACATCGTTAAGCTCGGCCTGCTCCGGCTCGTAGTCAAGCCGTTCGACGTACCGGTTGCGCATGGCCGACAGCATGTCGCGCACGAAGGTCTCGCGCGCCTTGTTATGCGGCTGCCGCGTGCGCTTGGCATCGGCGATGGCCTGCTCGATATCCGCACGCACCATCGGCACGTTGAAACCGTTGATGCGGATGACCGGCAGATGCGAAGGCACGCGTTCACGAGCCGCCACGGCATTGGCGATCGCCTTGGCCATACGGCGTTCACCCTTGAGCTTGGCCGCATACGGGTCGTCATGCGCGGTGGCGATGATGCCGGGAATCAGATCCGCGATGGTACGGCTGACCACACCCGTCTCACCCAGCGAGGGGAGCACCTGGTCGATGTAATGCAGGAACGTCGAGCTGGGGCCGACCACCAGCACTCCGGAACGCTGCAACGCGCGACGATGCGTATACAACAGGTAGGCCGCGCGATGCAACGCGACCGCGGTTTTGCCGGTTCCCGGACCGCCCTGCACCACCACCGCCTGGTTGAGGTCCGCACGGATGATACGGTCCTGCTCGCCCTGGATGGTGGCCACGATATCGGTCATCTTGCCGGTGCGTTTGGCGTTAAGCGACGCAAGCAGAGCACCCTCGCCGGTCAATGTGCCATTGGAGGACGCCTCGCCGACCTGATCGGAATGCACGTCGAGCACCTCATCCTCGACGCCGACCACTTCCCGGAAACTCAACGTGATATGCCGGCGCATGACGATGTCGCCATGATTTGAAGGCGTCGCCTCATAGAACGGGCGTGCCGCGTCGGCACGCCAGTCGGTGAGAATCGGCTCATGATCCTCATCGGACAGGCCGATACGCCCAATGTAGCGATGCGCGCCATGCACGTCGTCGAGCCTGCCGAAAACCAGACGATCCTCCACCGCACGAAGCTGGGTGAGACGGTCCTCGTACATGGTGGCGAAGGAATCGCGTTCGGTGCGTTGCGTGGGCGAACCGTGCGATCCTGCGGCCCGGACCGTGTCGAGACGCGACCGAGCCTGCGCCCTCAACGCGTCCAGACGATCATATGCGCGGCTGACGGCCTGTTGCTCCTCACGCAACTGGGCGGAATAACTCGACATTGCTGTCCCTTCATCAAAAACTTAAGGCACTCTAATGTACCCCAAGGCTTCTACGAGCGGCGAGTGATCGCGGCGAATCGCGACGGTCTGACAGCGACGGAACTGTACGGTGCGGACGCGCAATCTCAAATATGGGGAGAAATCGACAATATTTTGAGGCATTTTTGCTTTTTCGTGGGGAAAAATGGTGAGCAGTGGGGTAGAGTGGGGAAAGTGTCTCGGATTGGTGGGCCGAGTGTGGGCAAAAAGGAGGTGCGGTAATGGTCCATGACATTGGAACAGAATCCGTCTCCGACGATGACCCGGCTCAATCCGGCGGCATGATGGCGGACTTGCCGCCATTGCTGCTGGGCACCTACACTCCGAAAATCGACGCCAAAGGACGTATGGCATTGCCTGCGAAGTTCCGCAGCCAACTGGGCTCCGGCATGGTGATGGCAAGAGGCCAGGAACGATGCGTCTACCTGCTGCCGCAATCGGAATTCAGACGGATCGCGGTGCAGATCCAACGCACGTCCATGGGAAACAAGGCGGCACGCGACTACCTGCGTGTGTTCCTTTCCGGCGCGGTCGACCAGGAGCCAGACAAGCAAGGACGTGTGCTTGTGCCGCAGATGCTCCGCGATTACGCGAATCTGGGCAGCGACATTGTGGTGATCGGCGTGGGAACCCGGGCCGAGATTTGGAACAGACAGGCATGGGAGGATTACTTGGCCGACAAGGAACAAGGATATTCCGACATTGCCGATGACGTATTGCCGGCGATGGAGTTCTAATGACAGACGTGACGACGATTCATCAGCCGGTGCTGCTCCGCGATTGCGTGGACCTGGTGGCACCGGCATTGGCGAAGCCCGGCTCGATCGCGGTGGATTGCACCCTCGGCCTCGCCGGGCATTCCACAGCGTTCCTCAAAGCAAGCCCCAACGCCCGCCTGATCGGCATCGACCGGGACACCGAGGCGCTCGCGCTCGCCACGAAACGCATGGAAATGGAAGGCCTTGCCGACCGTTTCACGCCCGTGCACGCGGCATTCGACGACTTCTCCCAAGTGCTTTCCGACCAAGGCGTCGACAAGGTCAACGCGGTGTTCATGGACCTCGGATTGTCCAGCCTGCAGATCGATGAGACGGAACGTGGCTTCTCCTATTCCCATGACGCGCCGCTCGACATGCGTATGGACGTGACGCAGCCCCTGACCGCAGAGCAGGTGCTCGCCGAATATTCGTTCGCCGATTTGGTGCGTATCTTCCGCACATACGGCGAGGAGCGGTTCTCCAAGCAGATCGCACGGGAAATCGTACGCCGGCGTGAAACCGAGCCGCTGACCACGTCGGGCCAGCTCAATCGTTTGGTGGACGAGGTCGTGCCGCAGGCCCACCGTCCCGCCGGCAACCCCGCGAAACGCGTCTTCCAGGCGCTGCGCATCGAAGTCAACGGCGAACTGGACAAGCTTGCCGGCACGCTGCCGCAAATCGCCAACCACCTTGCAGTGGGAGGACGTCTGGTGGTGGAGTCGTACCACTCGTTGGAAGACAAAACCGTCAAAGCCTTCATGAACCAAGGGCTTAAGGTCGACGCTCCGGCGGATATGCCTGTGGTGCCGCCCGACATGATGCCGTTCTTCAAGGAACTGACCCGCGGCGCCATCAAGGCGGACGCGGAGGAAATCGCCAACAATCCACGATCGGCGTCCGTCAGATTGCGCGCGGTGGAATTGACCAGACCGATTCCCGCACGATGGCGCAAACGGTTCGACCAAGGCGCGGATTACGCAAGCATGACCAGACAAGGAAGAAGGGACTGAAGTGGCGGCACCAAGAACGATCGCTTCGAATGCGGCTCCGGCCGGCCGCAAAAGCCAGACCGAGACCATCGGCACCACGCGTCCCGAACTGCACGTCATCAAAGGGACCAGAGTCGAAGGCAACGGCATCCGTCACGGCTTCGAACAACTCATCACATGGACGCGGACCCGCAGCACGCCGCTGCTGCACCTGGTCATCGCCGCGGTGTTCCTTGGTGTATGCCTGCTGGGCTCACTGATGCTGCGTACCCAAATGGTGCAGAATTCCTTCGAGGCGAGCCAAATCGAAACGCATATCACCCAGCTGACCCAGGACGTCGAGGACGATCAGGCCAAGCTCGACGAACTTGACGCCTCATTGCCGAGCAAGGCCGAAGAGATGGGCATGGTCCCGCAGAAAGGCGCATTGACCATCGATCTGAACGGCTATCAGGCAAACGCAAGTGGAGACAAGACCCGGTGAACCCTATCCGCAGGATCTACACGTTCTTCCACAAGAACCTGTTGACGAAAACCATGGCCATCGGCGTCGTTCTGGCGCTGATGGGCACCACCTGCCTTATCCAACTTGCCAATATTCAACTGGTCAACGGCAAAGGGATGGCGCAGGCCGCGGCGCAAAGCCGCACCACCACCGTGACGTTGAAGGCTCGACGCGGCAAGATCATGGATACCAATGGCGCGATTCTCGCGCAAAGTGTCGAACGCTACACCATCATCGGCAACCCCGAACAGGCGCAGGCGTTCATACCGACCACCTGCACCAAACAGACCGGCAGCAACTGCCACCAGATCAACGGCAAGCCGGTCGGCGTGACGGGAGCCGCAGCCGTGGCTCGTCTGCTGGCCCCCGTATTGGGCATGGACGCCACGGAACTGGGCGCCAAACTGTCGATCAGCGGGCAATACGTGGTATTGAAGAAGGACGTGACGCCTGCGGTCAAACGTAAAATCTCCAAGCTGAACCTCGGCGGCATCGTCTACGCGGAACTAAGCAACGAACGTCTGTACTCCAACGGCACTTTGATGGGTTCGCTATTGGGTGGTGTCGACGCCGACGGCAAGGGCGTGGCCGGCATCGAGCAGATGGAAAACAAGACATTGACGGGCCGTGACGGCTACCAGGTGTACCAACGGGGCAACAGCGGCGTCGAAATCCCCGGAACCATGACCGAATCCAAAGACGCGGTCAACGGATCCGACGTCACCCTCACCATCGATCGGGATGTGCAGTGGTACACCGAGAAAGTGCTGAGCGACAGCGAAAACAAATACCATTCCGCTTGGGGCATCGCCATGGTCCAGGACGTGCAGTCGGGCGACATCCTCGCTTTGGCGGACAGCGATACGACCGAGGCCGGAAGCGACCAGGCGAAGATGGGCGCCTCCCGGGCGGTGAGCGAGACCTTCGAACCTGGCTCCATCGGCAAGGTGCTGGCCATGTCGGGCATGCTGCAACTGGGATTGCACAAGGTCGATGACAAATTCACGGTACCGAACACGGTGACCGTGGAAGGACAGACCTATAAGGACGCGGTGGACCATGGCAACGAACATTGGACGCTCGCCGGCATCCTCGAACAGTCGTCGAACGTTGGCATGGTCATTGCCGGAGACAAGATGACCAACGAGCAGCGGTACAACTTCATCAGCAAATTCGGTATCGGACAGGCCACAGGACTGAACCTGCCAGGCGAATCCGAAGGCGTGCTGCACCCCTCGGATAGCTGGGACAGGCGAACCCGCAACACCGTGCTGTTCGGTCAAGGGTACACGGTGAACGTCATGCAGCTGACCAACGCGGTTTCGGTGATAGCCAACAAGGGCGTCAAAAAGCCGCAACGCATCATCAAGTCCATCACCGACACCGCGGGGCATGTCGAAGAGCAGCAGTCCAAGGGCGAGGCGACACGCGTCATCGACGAATCCGTGGCGAGCCAGATGCTCAACGCCATGGAATCGTCCGCTGAACACTACAACACTTTCGTGAAGGTCGACGGCTATCGTATGGCGGCGAAATCAGGCACAGCAGAAGTCGCCGGAGCGAACGGCCAACTGACCTCGATCATCAGCGATTACTCGACGATCATTCCCGCGGATAATCCACGCTTCGTCATCACCGTGGTGCTCAAAGACCCCCAAGGCAGCTTCGGCGGTTTGACGGCGGGTCCTGTCACCGCGGAGATTGGTGAATTCCTTATGCAGAAGTATGAAGTGCCGGCGTCTTCACCTCGCACGGATGCTATTCCGGTGAATTGGTGAGCGAATACGTATTCAGACACGGAGGGGCGGAAAGGTGAGCGCGGTCAGCGAATCCATGAACAGACGAATGACTTTAGGGCTGCTTGCCAGCCGATACGGTTTCGATCTTGATCCGACGTCGGCGGCTGAAGTGACGATCACTTCCATCGCGGATGATGTCGAATCGGTGCGTCCCGGCGCACTGTTCGTCCCGTCCGCCGATGTGGACGTGCACCAGTTGTCGCAGGCTCAGGAGCAGGGAGCATATGGCGCGATTGTGCCCCATGCGCTGCGCGGTCAAACCGACGACATCCAGATTCCGCTCATCTACGCCGAACCCACCATGGGACAGCTCGGCAAACTGGTGAGCGACATGGCCGGCAATCCGTCCGACGCATTGGCCGTATTCGCCATCACGGGGAAGAACAGGGAGATCGTGGAATCCGAAGTGAGGAACCTCGCGGATTTCCTGCACATGCTGGGCAACCCCGTCGGCGTGATCAGCTCGTCCGATTCACAGTCATTGGAACGCTTCCTCAATCTGGAATATCCTCTGTCGGCCATCGATGTGCAACGTACCATGGCGGTGTGCGCCGAAGACGGCGCAGCCGCTGTGATCCTCGCGTTGGATGAAGAGACCCTGCGTGAGGACGCGTTGCAATCGGTCAGCGTCGATGTGCTTGCCTGCGATGACAACGGGCTGAGCGATGCCGAGGTTGCGAAACTCGTCGCAAAATTCGGATGCGCGGTCGGCAAACAGACCCGCATCGCGGGACGAACCCAGGAATCCGACCTGCTTGCGGCGCAGGCCGCGACGGCATACGGCCAGACGGACAGCCGTTCGCTGTCCCTGTCCATCGCCATGGTGCTGGCCGCCGGCGTGAGGAAAGCCAACATCAAAAGCGCGTTACGCGTCTCGCGTGACCTGAACTAAACGTGGAACGAAACATTCTCCACATCAAACACAAACCCAACCATTAGAGGAGTAACGACAGTGAGCAGCCCGACCATGATGCCGATGAGCCTGACGGAGATCGCGCAGGCGGTTGATGGACGGTTGATGCCGACGACCGTGCCGACCGACGAACCGGTGGCCATCAGCGCCTTCACGGATTCGCGCCAGATCGTGCCGGGATCCGTTTTCGTGGCGATTGCCGGCGAACGCGTCGACGGTCATGATTTCGTGCCGAAGGTCGGCGCGCAGGGGGCTGTGGCCGCACTGGTCGACCACGAAATCGCGGGCGCGCAGGTGCCGCAGATCGTCGTAGAAAACACCGTCAAGGCGTTAGGAGCGCTCGCCAAGCATAATATCGAGCGTCGGCGCGCGCTGGAATCGCCGTTCACCGTCATCGGCATCACCGGTTCCGTCGGCAAAACCACCACCAAGGATCTTCTCAAATCGCTGCTGTCCAAAATGGGCGACACCGTCGCTCCGGTCGGATCGTTCAACAATGAGATCGGCCTGCCGCTGACGTCGCTCAAGGTGAACGCCGGCACGCGTTTCCTGGTGGCGGAAATGGGCGCCAATCACGTGGGCGAAATCGCCAACCTCACCTCCCTGGTTCCGCCGGACATCGCCGTGGTGCTCAAGGTGGGCGTGGCGCATCTGGGAGAATTCGGCTCTGCGGAACGCATCGCCCAAGCCAAATCGGAAATCGTACGCGGACTGGTGCCGGGCGGCCTGACCATCCTCAACGCCAACGACGAACATGTGGCCGCGATGAGCGCCATCGCTCCGGCCGATGTGCTGTGGTTCGGCCTGCCGCAGAAAGAAGACGCGCAACTGGACACGACCGCGCTCGACGTGCGCTGCGACGATCTCGACCATCCGTCATTCGTACTGGAAGACAAGACAGGCCGGCACGCCAACGTCACGCTCGGCATCTGCGGACAGCACAACGTCATGAACGCGCTTGCCGCAGCCACGGTGGCGATGACGTTGGGCATGCCGATTGACGCTGTGGCCTCCGGCCTATCCGACGTGACGAGCATCAGCCCGCATCGCATGGCGGTGTCCACCGTCACCAAGCCCGAAACGTCGTTCACACTGATCGACGATTCGTTCAACGCCAACCCCGATTCCATGAAGGCCGGACTCGATGGCCTGTCGCGCTGGCATGCCGGCGCCGAGCAGCAGCCGTTCAGAATAGCGGTTCTCGGAGCCATGCTGGAGCTCGGACCGGATGAGCATCGCCTGCATGAGGACGTCGGCAGATACGCCGTCGAGGGCGGTGCGGACGCGCTTGTGACGGTCGGCAGCACTTCCGACGAGGCGTTGGACGCGCTTGCCGAGGCCATGGCGCAGGGCGGCAAGGCGGTTGCCGCCGACCCGACGATGGTGCAATGGGCGCATGATGCCGAACAGGCCGACCGAATGGTCACCCGGCTTGCGACCGACCATGAGGGTACAGTGGTGTTGCTGAAAGGATCCCACGCGTCCGGATTGAGCGCTCTGGCGGAGCGTTGGACGCAAAACTGACGGAATCGGCGTCGTGCCGATCATAGCTGACTGAAACGGAGAAGATCAGGTGATTTCACTCATCATCGGCATTATGGTGTCGCTCGTCGTGACGATTGTGGGCACTCCGCTGCTGATTAAGTTGGTGCACAAGCTCAATTACGGACAGTACATCCGTCAGGATGGCCCGAAGTCGCATCTCGTCAAGCGCGGCACGCCGACGCTTGGCGGCGTGGTCATCAACCTCGCGGTGGTGCTCGGCTGGTGCTCCTCGGCACTGTATCGGTTCCTCACCAGGGGAGAGGTGCCGTCGTGGTCCGCGGTGTTGGTGCTGTTCGCCATGCTGTCGATGGGATTCTTGGGATTCATCGACGATTTCGCGAAGGTCCGCAAGAAGCAGAGCGAGGGACTGACCGTCAAGGGCAAGTTCATCGGACAGTTCATCCTCGCCACCATATACGCGGTGCTGGCGCTGATTCTGCCGACCAAATCCGGCTTCCCCAGCGCCCAGGCCGGCATGAGCTTCATCGAAAAGCCGTTCTTCAGCTTTGAATTCGCCGGTCGTGTCGTGGCCATCGTGCTGTTCGTGATCTGGGTGAATTTCCTGATGACCGCATGGACCAACGCCATCAATCTGACCGACGGTCTTGACGGCTTGGCCGCCGGCTCCTCGATGATCGCCTTCATCGGCTATGCGATCATCGCGTTCTGGGAGTTCTACCACCTCAAGGGTTCGGACCATCCAGGCTTCACCTATGCGGTGTCCGATCCTCTTGACCTGACCATCATCGCGGCGTGCGCGGCCGTAGCCTGCTTCGGCTTCCTGTGGTACAACTCCAATCCGGCCTCCATCTTCATGGGAGACACCGGCTCCTTGGCGCTTGGCGGTCTGTTCGCAGCCATGTCCATCGCCACGCACACCGAATTCCTGGCGATCATCCTTGGCGGTCTGTTCGTCATCGAGACCATGAGCGACATCATCCAGGTCGGCTACTTCAAGATGACCCACAAGCGCGTTTTCAAGATGGCTCCGATCCATCATCATTTCGAATTGAAGGGCTGGCCGGAAGTGAAGGTCGTGGTCCGGTTCTGGATGATCGAGATGCTGTTCGTGCTGATCGCCTTGGTGCTGTTCTACGGCGATTGGGTGGCCCGTTCCGGCCTATGACACGATTGCGGGCGCGGCTTTACGCCCGCAATATGAGTGTGCTATCACGGCAAATGACGTTTCCGATTGAAGGGTGATGGATATGAATATGGATGGCAAGACCGTAATCGTGGCTGGTCTCGGTGTCTCCGGGCAAAGCATGATGGAAGTGCTGGGCTCCCGTGCCGGCAGAGTGCTGGGCGTGGATGAGAAGAAGCCGGACGCCGACCTGCATTCCTTCGACCAAATCGATTGGGACAATACCGACATGGTGATGACCTCGCCGGTCTTCAACCCGCGCACGCCATTCATCCTTGAGGCGCAGAAACGCAACATACCGGTCATGAGCGAAGTCGAACTGGCCTGGCAGCTGCGCGTGAACAGCAACACCACCGGCAAGCCGGCGCAGTGGATCGGCATCACCGGCACCAACGGCAAGACCTCGACCACGGAAATGACCTCCGAAATGCTGACCGCATGCGGCCTGACCGCTCCCGCCGTCGGCAACATCGGCAAAGCCGTGTCGCACGCCGCCGTCGACCCCGCGAACGACGTGCTCTGCGTCGAACTGAGCTCGTTCCAGCTGCATTTCACCTATTCTCTGGAACTCGACTGCGCGGCGATCACCAACATCGCCGACGACCATCTCGATTGGCATGGCGGCATCGAGAACTATGCCGCCGACAAGGCGAAGGTGTTCCACAACGTCAAGAAGGCGCTGGTCTACAACGCCGACGACGAACGCGTCACCAAATTGGCGTTCGCGGCCCAGACCGCGCCGGAATGCCGCCGGATCGGCTTCACGTTGGCCGAGCCGAAGGACGGGCAGATCGGTGTGAAAGATGGCTGGATCGTCGACATGTCCGGCATTGCCGGCGGAGAAGCGGGAAAGCCGTTCCAAGTGGCGAAGGTCACCGATTTCACGCATCTGACCGAGCCGGATGGCACGGTCTACCCGCATCTGCTCGCCGACGCCCTGACCGCGTTGGCGCTGGTGTTGGGTCTCGGAGCAGACAAAGACAAGGCGTTGGCCGCGCTCAAGCAGTTCACGCCGGGCGGCCACCGCATCCAGACCGTCGCCGTCGCCAAAACGTCCGACGGTGGCGCCATCCGTTTCGTGGATGACTCCAAAGCCACCAACGCGCATGCGGCCAAGGCGTCGCTTAACAGCTTCGCGGACAAGTCCGTGGTGTGGATCGCCGGCGGACTTGCCAAAGGAAGCCGTTTCGAACAGCTCGTCGCCGACCAGGTGCACACCATCAAGGCGGCTATCATCATCGGCAAGGACCAGCAGCCAATGCTGGACGCGTTCAAGGTAAGCGCTCCCGACATTCCCATGTCCATCATCGATCCCACGGACAACGACACCGTCATGGCCCGCGCCATCGACGCTGCCGGCACCTACGCGCAATCCGGCGATGTGGTGCTCATGGCTCCGGCCTGCGCGTCCATGGACCAGTTCAAGTCGTACGCCGATCGCGGAAACCAGTTCGCGCAGCAGGCTCAGCGTTGGGTGAATGAGCATGGGGAAGCCTGAGGCCAGCCGTAGCATCACGTCTTCCGTAAGCCGTCCGAACATGACGGACGGCGCCGCGGCACAGACACGAGAACCGTTGAAGAACGGCGGAACGCGTAATCTCGCCAACCCGTTATGGTGCTTCCACGGATTCCGCCTATGCGTGATCATCCTCACGATCTTCGGCGTGATCATGGTGTTCTCCAGCTCTTCGGTGAACATGATCGCCAACGGGCAGTCGCCATGGGCGCAGGCGCTGAAACAGGGCATGTACTGCGTGTTCGGCCTGGTCATAGCATTCATCACGATGATGCTGCCGGCCAGCTTCTACCGAAAGATCAGCTTCTGGTTCCTGCTTGGCGCCATGGTCATGCAGGCCGCCACACTGACACCATTGGGCGTCGAAGTCAACGGCAACAAAGGATGGATTGGCATTCCGGGCGTGTTCACCATGCAGCCCGCGGAAATCGTCAAGCTGGCGTTATGCATCTGGATGCCGAACGAGCTGATCAACGCGCGCAAGCAGGTGAGGAAGGTCGGCGCGCCCCGCGCGTACTCCAAGCTTATTCTCGGCTATCTGTGCGCGTTCTGCCTGGTCATGTCCGGCAAGGATCTTGGTACGGGCTTGATTATTCTCGCAATTGGCGGCATTGCATTGCTGCTTGGCGGATTCCCCGGCAAATGGCTTGCCGGAGCCGCGCTGCTTGGCATATGCGGTATCGTCGGATTCATTCTGACCAGCCCCAACCGACTCGGCCGCATCATGGCGGCCTACCGGACCTGCTCTCCGTCCGACCTGCAGGGCGTGTGCTATCAGGCGGTCCACGGCAAATACGCGATCGCATCCGGCGGCTTGTTGGGCGTCGGCATCGGCAATTCCGGCGAGAAATGGGGCTATCTTCCCGAAGCGCACAACGATTTCATCTTCGCCATCATCGGCGAGGAAACCGGATTCGTCGGAGCAGCCATGGTGATTCTGCTGTTCATCGTCATGACGTGGTGCATGCTGATGGTGGCCGTGCAGGTCCGCGACCGGTACATCACCATGGCGTTGGTGTGCATCGCGGTATGGATCGTCGGCCAGGCGTTTGTCAACATCGGCGTCGTCGTCAGCCTGCTGCCGGTCATGGGCGTGCCGATGCCGTTCGTATCAGCAGGCGGATCGTCTCTTATCATGTGTCTGGGGGCCGCCGGCGTGGCCATCAGCCTGATGAAGGAGCAGCCGCAGGTCAAAGCCGAGAACCGCATACTGTAATCGGTTCCCGTCATGCGAGTTGCGAAGCAAGCAAAAGAAACGTAGACGAAATGTAAGTATCTGCATCGGCGGCGGTATGCCGCGTGGCCTGCCGCCGCATGGTGGGCTAAGCTCGTGGATTATGAGCAATCAGAAGCATATCGTTCTTGTCGGTGGCGGCACGGCAGGCCACGTCAATCCTCTGCTCGCCGTGGCGCATGTGATTCGCGAGCTTGAACCGGAAGCGGATATCGCGGTGGTGGGCACCGCCGTCGGTCTGGAGCGTGATTTGGTTCCGCAGGCCGGTTTCGAACTGGAAACCATCGAAAAAGTGCCGTTCCCGCGCAGGCCCAACAAGGCTGCGCTGCAGTTTCCAGCCAAATGGAAGGCCGAGAAGGCCAAAGTACGTGACATCCTCACCCGGCATCAGGCCCAAGTGGTCGTCGGTTTCGGCGGATACACGTCCGCACCCGTATACGCGGCCGCGCACAGCATGGGCATTCCGATTGCGATTCACGAACAGAACGCACGCGCGGGCATGGCCAACAAGCTGGGCGCGCGTTGGGCGTCCATGATCGGTGCCGCATACGCCCAGCCAGGACTGAAACCACGCAGGGGCGTCGAAGTCGAACGCGTGGGCCTGCCGCTTCGTCCGGCAATCGCACGATTGGCGTCCGATCTGGAACATGACCGTACCGCCACTCGTAAAGCCGCCGCGGCGCAGCTTGGTGTCGATCCGGACCGTCCGCTCGTGGTCATCACCGGCGGATCCTTGGGCGCGGTGAACGTGAACAGGGCTGTGGCCGCTTCCGCCAAGGATTTGCTTGCGCACGCCCAGGTGATTCATCTGACCGGTAAGGGCAAAGACGACGAAGTGCGTTCCTTGGTGTCGGTAAGCGCCGGAGAGGACGTGCTCGGCGAGCTTGGCCCCGACCACGTTTCGGATGGCGACTACCGTGTGGCTCCCTATCTGGAACGCATCGATCTGGCGTTCGCCTGCGCCGATCTGATCATCTGCCGTTCCGGAGCCGGCACGGTCAGCGAGCTGACGGCTTTGGGACTGCCGGCGATTTACGTGCCTCTGCCGATCGGCAATGGCGAGCAGCGTTTCAACGCGCAGCCCGTGGTCGACGCGGAAGGGGGCTTGATGGTGGCGGATGGCGATTTCACCCCGGATTGGGTCCGTGGCCATGTGCCGGAACTGCTTGCCGATCCGGACAAGCTGTCCCGATACGGTGCCAACGCGTGGAAATACGGCATCCGCGACGCCGCCGAAGTCATGGCGAAGCGCGTGCTCGCGCTAATCGATCAGCCAGCTGATTAACCGGCCGAACAATCATGGCCGCACCCCGTGGGAGACCATGGGTGCGGCCATAATGAAATGAGCTTGAAAACAATTTACGAGGAGCAATCGTGTCTGACAACCAGCGTGAAGCCGGTACCATAATTCTTGACCCAACCCATGCGTCGTTCGCACCTGAAGAGACGGTGCATGACCTAGGTGCCACGCATTTCATCGGCATTGGTGGCGCAGGCATGAGCGTGCTCGCTGAAATGCTGCATGAGCAGGGTGTCGAGGTCGATGGTTCGGACCGTGAGCCAAGCGCCAAAACCGACCGTCTGCAAAGCCTCGGCATCACCGTCGAATTCGGCCAGCAGGCGAAGAACGTCGAAGGCAAGAACACCGTCGTGTTCTCCAGCGCCATCAAGCCGGACAATCCGGAAATCGTCGCCGCGCATGAGGCAGGGGAGCGCATCGTGCACCGCAGCGACATCCTCGCCCTGCTGATGAACGCGAAACGTGCGGTGACCGTGGCCGGCGCCCACGGCAAGACCACGACCAGCTCCATGCTGGCGCACATTCTCGTGAACGCCGGAGAAGGCGAACTCGCCGATCCGAGCTACGCCATCGGCGGTTCCATCCAAGGCAAAGACGGTGCCATTTTGGACGGCGGCCATGCCGGCAAGGGCAACGTGCTGGTGGCCGAGGCCGACGAATCGGACGGCAGCTTCGCCAAATACCATCCGCAAATCGCCATCATCACCAATTCCGAAGCCGACCACCTTGACCACTACGGCACGCAGGACAATTATCGGGCCGCATTCGTGGACCATGCCGGACACGCCACCAAAGCCGTAATCATGTGCGGCGACGACGAAGGCAACCTTGCCGTGTTACGTGCGCTTGACGCCACCGTGGCCGGACGCACGATCGTCTATTCAACACGGAACGCCGCCGAATTGGGCGACCTGAACGGTGCCACGCTGGTACGCATCGAATCGGAAAGCGAAACCGCCGAAAGCGGCGCCGAACATTTCACGCTGCATATTCCGGGCGGACTGATCGGCGAAGAGGAGCGCCGCATCGCCGTGACGCTTACCGTTCCCGGCATCCACAACGCACGCAACGCCTCCGCGGCGATTATCGCGGCCGCGCTGTTGGGCATGGACGTCGAACGTGTCTCCGCGGCGGTCACCTCGTTCCTCGGTGCCGCACGCCGCTTCCAGGTCCGTGGCACCGTCAGCCAAGTGACGGTCGTCGATGATTACGCGCATCATCCAACCGAAATCGCTGCGCTGCTGGATGCGGCCCGTCGCCGCTACCCGCAGTCCAAGATCCGTGTGATCTTCCAGCCGCACCTGTTCTCCCGCACGCGTTTCTTCAGCTCTGAATTCGCGCAGGCGCTTGCCAAGGCCGATGACGTCATCGTTACCGGCATCTTCCCCGCGCGCGAGAAGCAGGAGGATTTCCCCGACGTGACTCCGGCCACCATCGTGGACGAGGCGCTCAAGCTTGAGCATGAACCGGCCAAGGACTGGATCCGTGGCGTCGAAGACATGCACACCGCGGCCCAAATGATGGTGATGCGCGCGCATCATGGCGACGTCATCTTCACCGTAGGCGCCGGCGACATCACGCAGATGGACGAGGTCATCCTGCATGCTCTTGAAGCGCATCGTTGGGATTGCGAGGGCTGATGGCTCGACGGGTCATCAGTTCCGGCAAGGATGTGCAGGAGACGGACCAGTCGGGCGGACGACGTTCCGGACGGTCCATCTCATCGGAGCATGCCGAAGGACGGTCGATTGAAGGGTACGCGGACCGTTCAAAAGCCGAAGGCTTCGTAGACGCGCGACGTTTGCAAAGCGAGGACCTGGTTTCCAAAACCCTGCAGGAGACCACCGGCACGATCGGCATCATGACACGTCCGAAAGTGGTTGATTTCGGCGAACGGCTCAAGGAACGCCGTCAGGCCGGCGCGCGAGCCATAGTCCTGCGCGTGCTCATCGGTCTTGTCGTAGCCGTGGTTTTGGGAGCTGTCGTCTGGCTGTTCCTCTTCTCGTCGGTGTTCCGTTTGGAGCCAGGCAACATCAGCGTGGTCGGCGCCAACGAATGGGTGAGCGAATCGCAGGTGCTTGACATCGCGAGGCAGCAGTCCGGAAAATCGTTGTTCCTGGTTTCGGATGGAGCCGTGGAGAAGCAGATCAAGGCGATTCCGGGAGTCACGTCAGCCAAGTCGAAGAAACAGCTGCCGAACTCGCTTGAAGTGACGATCAAGGCGCAGAAACCCGCGGCCATGCTCAAAACCAGCGAGGACCATATGACGGCGGTCGACAGCAAGGGCCGCGTGCTCAATTCCGTCAGCGGCGTTTCCGTGGAAGGCATTCCCGTCATCGAAGTGCAGAACGTCGATGCGAGCCTGTCTAGGCGTCCTATCAAGGAAGCGTTGAAGATTCTCAGCTCACTGCCGGAATCGATGCGCAATTCCATCACCAAGGTCACCGCGGCGACCCAGGATTCCATCACCACGGAACTCAATGGGGGAGACCGCGTGATCGTATGGGGTGATTCCTCGGACCTGAAGCTCAAGAAAGCGGTGGTGGACAAGATTGTCAATGATCCGAACGTGATTGGAGACAAGCATAACGTGGACGTGTCCGCGCCGTTGAGACCGATCATCAAATAGCGTTATTGCGCAACGTCACTGCATGACGGAGCGGAAATACTTTGATCTAGCTCTTTTTGTCTTGACAGAAAAACGAAACGCGCTCTGGACCTTCTTTCCAAGGGAGGGCCAGAGCGCGTTTCCGCGTTTGGATGGATGGTATTAGCCGTATGCGTTGAACGGGCGTCAGTCCTTGACGATGGTCTTGCCTGCGGTCGCCCCTGGCGTCAAGTCCTGAATCTCCGTGATCTCCAGAACGGGAATGGTCATGGGCTTCTTCGTGCCGTTATGTTCGGCCACAGCGACCTGCTCATCGTAGATCGCATCATCGGAATGCAGAGTGACGTTGCCACGGAAACGATAACCTCGCTTCTGCTCAAGATTGGCCACTGCGATGACCAGTTCGCTGCCGTCGAGCAGATTACGGTACATTTGGCCGGCGGTACGCTCGTGATAGCCGATATGAGTGTCATCGATGACGAACGTGCTCATTTTCGGCCCCAAATCGACGTGTCCATCCTTGCCGATGGTGGCCACCCAAGCGAGATTGCTGCTGATGAAATCCTTCATTTCCTCTGTAAGCTTCGCCATGATATCGTCCCTTTCGATGGTTGGCTGGCCGGCGGCTTGCAATATTGAAAGGCGCCGGACGGTTATTTCGATAATACGGAGGCGTTGCTGCCGACATGCGTTGTTTCACCAAACGAGAAATGTGATTGCAAATACAAAAAGCCGTCATTGCTGACACATGATTCGTGCCCACATTTTGCCCATGTTTTTGAGAAATATCGCGATAAAGGGTGAATTGCAGCGAATTGCAAAAGTGGTGGAAACCGTTGGAAATAAAGGAAAAGCCGCCATTTCTGGCGGCTTTCAATCCGTGGAGATGCGGGGAATCGAACCCCGGTCCGATGACCGAACCCTCAGTCTTCTACGTGCGTAGTCTGCTGGCCGTGCGGCGGTTTTTCTGCCCCCATCGATGTCGCAGACAACTGATGGCGAGCATATCTACAGTAAAAGTCCCTTGCCGGCCCTGTGGCTCAGCCGGTAAGGCAAGTCTTCTAAACGACGCTCAACATCCCCCCAAAGACGAGGGGGAGTGAACGGAGCGGCTGCTCACTGGTTAATCCTGGCGCGAAGCTCAGGCAGCGAGAGCGAACTCAGTGCGGTTAGATTTAGCACTTATTCTTTTGTAGGGGGCATCCACGAGCGGACCCTACGTTCTCGGCACGCTTCCCTGCGACGAACAGGTCACCGTCGAAACCGATCATCCCCAAATATTGAATTATCAAACCTTCCGGCTTTATAGCCAGAAATTTCAAGATACCACGGTTTATCCGACAAACCAAATTATGCTATCGGCGATTCATCATACCGACGAAACTTCGCAAAACCGGTAAAAAAATTCCGCATGCCGTTATTTGACGGCATGCGGAATCGGTGATGATGAAAGGAAAAGATACGCTTACTTGGCTGCTGCGGCGAGGTAATCCGGAACGCCTTCGGTCGGGTAGGCCGGCCAGCCGCCTTCCTTGGTGCACACGTAGGCGGCGGTGTTCACGGCCGCGCGATGCGCTTCCTTGAGGGAGGCACCGGACAGGATCTTACCGGTGAAGGAGCCGGAGAAGGAATCGCCGGCTCCGACGGTGTCGGCCACCTCGACATGCGGGGTCAGCAGAGTGGAGGTCTCGCCGTCCTTGGCGATGATGGTGCTGAAGGTCGCGCCGCCGGTCAGGATGGTGTACTCCAGATCGAAGCGATCCATGAACCACTTGCAGGCCTCTTCGTCGTTGCCCTCCGGAATGGAGAACATCTCACGCATCATGATGAGCTCGTCGTCGTTGATCTTGAAGATGTTGGCGTATCCCAGCAGCTCCTCGATCAGCTCCTTGGAGTAGAAGTTGGCGCGCAGGTTGATGTCGAAGAACTTCAGCGCGCCTTCCTTGGTATGCTGGAGCAGTTTGATGATGGTGTCATGCGATTCCTGGGAACGCAGACCCAGCGTGCCGAAGCAGATGGCGTCGGCCTTGGACACGGCCTCGGCGAGTTCGTCGGTGTAGCCGATGTGGTCCCAAGCTACGTTCTGCACGATGGTGTATTCCGGAATGCCGTTGGTCAGTGCCACGGCGACGGTGCCGGTCGGGTATTCGTTGGTCTGCACCAGCGTGTTGATGCCGGCCTTGTGCGCATCGTTGAGCAGCTCGGCGCCCAGCTCGTCGTTACCGACGGCGCTGATGGCGTAGCTTTCTGCGCCGTTCTGGGACGCGTGGTAGGCGAAGTTGACGGGAGCGCCGCCGGCGCGCTTGCCGGTGGGGAGCATATCCCACAGGATTTCACCGAGGGCGATGACGATTGGCTTGGACATGGGTGGTTCCTTTCTTTGGTGGGCGGCGTGCTATGCGACGTCGAAGAACATCGATGGATGTTCCAAAAAATTGGTGATGGCCACGGCGGCGGCACCGGTGACGGTGGCGTCGGTGGGCAGGGCGGACAGGGTGATTCGGGTGTTGCGCCCGATTTCGGGGATCGTGCGTTCGCGCACGACTTGTGTGACTTCGTCGAGCAACGGCTGGCCGGCTTGCGCGATGATGTCTCCAAGAACGATGTGTGTCGGATTGAAAGCGTTGATGATGGTGACCGCGCCGTACCCAACGTATCGGGCAACATCGAGCATCAGAAGCGTCGCGGTCTCGTCTCCCGCGTTCGCCTTGGCGAACAGTGCTGCGCAAGCCTGCGCATGCGTCATCGTCTCGCATCCGGGAACGATGCTCGGGTTGGCGTTGAGTTGTTCGTGGATGGCGTTGGCGGAGCAGTAGCGTTCCAGGCATCCGACATTGCCGCAGTCGCATGGCTTGCCGTTCACGTCGATGGAGACGTGTCCGATTTCCGTGGCGGTGCCGTGCTCGCCGTAGTAGATGGTGCCGTTGTCGATGACTCCGAGGCCGATGCCTTCGCCAAGCAGATAGTAGGCGAGGGAACCTTCCGACAGTTCCGGATTGAACAGGAACTGCGCCAGCGCGCCGGCGCGGGCGTCCTGTTCGACGAACACGGGGACGCTGAATGCGTTGCTGAATTCGTCGATGAAGTTGATTTGCCTCCAGCCCTGCATGGAGGAGACCAAAGCGGTGCGTCCTTCGTCCTTTAAATAGGGCCCCGGAACCGCCATGCCGACGGCCACGATGCTGGGGTCGTCCTTGATGAGCTGGCGTACGGTATCTCGAATGCGCTCCACCGTTTCGGGGATGTGCTCTTCGCTGACGGTAGGCAAGTCGGACAGGAAGATACGGTTGCACTTGAGGTCGAAGACCGCGATTTGCACCAGACTGCGGGCGAACTTCACGCCGATGATGTGGTATTTGGCGCAATTGAGATTCAGACCGATGGAACGGCGGTTCTTGTCTCCGTCCATGTCGCCGGTTTCTTCGATGATGCCCTGCGCCAGCAGTTTCGCGGTGATTTTGGTGATTGCCGCCGGAGTGAGCTTGATGGCTTTGGCGATCTGCGCGCGTGAGCAGATGCCATTGTGGTACAGGTATTGCAGGATGCGGGAACGGTTGTTTTCCGAGATCGATGACTGTTGGGCGCTGTACCTACTCATGCTCACCTCCTTGCGACAGTGCATGGACCCTCGTTGAACTTCTTAATATATTAACGCCGTTAATTGATTAATGCAATTCGTGTTGTGCCGCGTGTCGCGCGCTTATCTGGGTCTCTCTGTGCGAAAGCAATGAGTGAAAAAGAAGGACGTAGACCTTGAATGCGACTTTGGCTGGGTCCGTCTCATAAAATGGCTGGTTTTTCTTATTTTCTTTCACTAGTCGTTAAAACGTTGGAATTTCGCCGTTTTAATGCATAGCAGAAAACGGCGAATATAAGGTAGGTGGGTAAAACGGCCTCCAATGAAACGTACGGTTAACATTGCGCGCCGATTCTTGTCACTATATCGCCTTGCACAGGGGCGATTCGGATAGAAAAGAGAGGATTCCATAGTGAATCGCAAGAAAGTTATCGCCGCTCTGGCTTCTGTCGCGGCTCTGGCTTCCCTGGCCGCCTGCGGCGGCGTGAAGGACGGTGGCGCCGCAACTGGCAACACCATCACCGTCGGTACGACCGATAAGATAACCAGCCTTGATCCGGCTGGCTCCTACGACAACGGTTCCTACGCCGTGCAGATTCAGGTGTTCCCGTTCCTGTACGCGCAGAACTACAACACTTCCGAGCTGTCTCCGGACATCGCCGCCGATGACGGCACCTGGAGCGCCGACGGCACCGAGTTCACCGTCAAGCTCAAGAAGGGCCTGAAGTTCGCGAACGGCCACGATCTGACCGCCTCCGACGTCAAGTTCTCCTTCGACCGTATCAAGAAGATCAACGACGAGAACGGTCCGTCCTCCCTGCTGGCCAACATCGAGTCCGTCGAGGCCAAGGATGACACCACCGTCGTGTTCCACTCCGCGGTCAAGGACGACGTGACCCTGAAGCAGGTGCTCTCCAGCCCGGCCGGCCCGATCGTCGACGAAGAGTCCTTCTCCGCCGACAAGCTGACCGATGCCAACACCATCGTCAAGGACAACGCCTTCGCAGGCCCGTACAAGCTCACCTCCTACAAGGTGAACGAGGCCCTGGCATATGCCAAGAACGTTTCCTACAAGGGTTTGACCCCAGCTAAGAACGACGTTGTGCAGGTCAAGTACTTCGCCGATTCCTCCAACCTGAAGATGGCCGTGCAGCAGGGCCAGGTCGACGTGGCCTACCGCTCCATGACCCCGACCGACGTCGAGGACCTGTCCAAGGACAACAAGGTCAAGGTCGTCAAGGGACCGGGCGGCGAAGAGCGCTTCCTTGCCTTCAACTTCAAGATTATGCCGTACGGCGAGAAGTCCAGCGAGCCGAACGCCGACAAGGCCAAGGCCGTGCGTCAGGCCGTTGCAAGCCTGATCGACCGCAACGAGCTGGCCACCAAGGTCTACAAGAGCACCTACACCCCGCTGTACTCCTTCATTCCGGATGGCCTGTCCGGCCACGACGACACCCTGAAGGAAGCCTATGGCGACGGTTCCGGCAAGCCGGATGCGGCCAAGGCCAAGAAGACCCTCGAAGCCGCCGGTGTGAAGACCCCGGTAGACCTGAAGCTCCAGTACAACCCGGACCACTACGGCCAGTCCTCCGCCGACGAGTATGCGGCCATCAAGGCCCAGCTCGAGGAAGGCGGCCTGTTCAAGGTCGACCTGCAGTCCACCGAATGGACCCAGTTCAACAAGGACCGTGTGGTCACCGAGGATTCCGATGGTTCCTACCCGGTCTACCAGCTCGGTTGGTTCCCTGACTACTCCGATCCGGACAACTACCTGTCCCCATTCTTCCGTGACGGCAACTTCGTGAACAACGGATACTCCAACAAGGAAGTCAACGATCTGATCGTCAAGCAGGCCGGAGAGACTGACGCCAAGGCCCGTGAGGACCTGTTGAAGGAAATCCAGAAGCTCGAAACCGATGACCTGTCCACCATCCCGCTGCTGCAGGGTGCCCAGGTTGCGGTCACCGGTTCTAATGTGAAGGGTGTCGTCCTTGACGCTTCCTTCCGCTTCCGCTACTCGTCCGTGACCAAGGCCTGACGGAAGGCTTTGACCGCCCCTGCCTGACCCGCCTAAGTCAGGCAGGGGCTCAATTTGTATCTAAAACACCAATAAGGAAAAGGAGCCCGACGTGACGCAAAGCGCAACCGAGGCTCAGCCGAAAGCCAAGAAAAACAAGCTTTCAAGCGGATTCTTCCGTTTCGTGCTCACACGCTTTCTGCTGATCATTCCTACAGTATTTATTCTTGTAACCATCGTCTTCTTCGTGATGCGCGCTACCGGCGATCCGATTTCCGCCGCTCTTGGTGGCCGTCTCACTCCCGAGGAACTGCAGAAGCGTATCCACGCGGCCGGTTATGACCGTCCGCTCATCGTGCAGTACATCGATTATCTTGGCGGCCTGCTGCATGGCGATCTCGGCACCACATTGACCGATAACCAAAAAGTGAGTACCATCCTTACTCACTATGGTGCCGCTACATTCGAGCTGGCGTTCCTCGCGCTCATCGTCGCGCTCATCGTCGGCATCGGCTTGGGACGCATCGCCGCACGCAAGCGTGACCACGCGGCCGATGCGGGCATCCGCACCTTCGCCATCCTGTGCTATGCCACCCCGGTGTTCTTCCTCGGCCTGATTCTGAAGCTCATCTTCGCCATCTGGCTGAACGTGCTGCCGGCATCCGGGCGCTCATCGCTTGGCAGCGAGATGCAGTTCTCCCGACTGGTCTCGCCGACCGGCTTCTACATCATCGACGCGATCCAGTTGGGTGATATGTCCGTGTTGCTTGATGTGCTCCGTCACGCTGTGTTGCCGGCCCTTGCGTTGGGCCTGCTGACCGCCGGCGTGTTCATCCGTTTGGTGCGCACCAACGTGATCGCCACCTACAATTCCGGCTACGTCGAAGCGGCACGTTCCCGCGGCGTCTCCGAGAAGCGTCTGCTCAACAAGCACGCATGGAAGCCGGCGTTGATTCCAATCATCACCGTCATGGGCATGCAGATCGCCCTGATGCTCGCAGGCGCGGTGCTCACCGAAACCACCTTCGAATGGAAGGGACTCGGCTTCATGCTGTCGCAGTACCTGAAGGCACGCGACTTCGTGGCCGTGCAGGGCATCGTTATCCTAATCGCCATCATCGTGGCCGTCGTCAACTTCATCGTCGACGTCATCGCCGCGTTAGTCGACCCGAGAGTGAGGTACTGACATGACCGCAGCATCTGCCAACAAGGTCACCGTTCCAGGCGACAATCGTCTGGACGAGCTCAAGCTCGGCAACAAGACGCCATTCTGGCATAAGATTCCGATCATCAAGGAACTACGCGTCGCAGTCGGCTGGCAGAAAGGCATGCTGATCACGGGCCTCGTGCTCACGGCGTTCTTCCTGCTGGTCGCCATTTTCGCGCCGCTCATCGCGCCATACAGCTACGCGCAGCTCAAGGGCGCCGACGGCGTTTCCTTCCCGGCCCAGGCGGCACCGTCCTCCGAACACATCTGGGGCACCACTGCAGGTGGCTACGATGTGTTCAGCCGTGTGGTCTGGGGTGCCCGCACCGCCGTCATCGCCATCGTCGTCGCGGTATTGCTGTCGATTTTCGCAGGCGTGCTGCTCGGCCTGGTCTCCGGCTATTTCGGCGGATGGGTCGATCGTGTGCTCGTCATGATCGCCGACGCCGTGTACTCCTTCCCGTCGCTGCTGCTGGCGATTCTGATGGCGATCATGATCTCCCACGGCCAGTCCGGCCTGTGGAGCGGCATCTTCGCCTCCGGCATCTCCATCACCGTGGTCTATATTCCGCAATACTTCCGTACCATCCGTGCCGAAGTGATCCGCATCAAGGAATCCGCGTACGTGGAATCCGCCCGCGTGGTCGGCGCCTCCACGTGGCGCATCATGACCAAGCACCTGTTCAAGAACTCCACACGAACCCTGCCGGTCATCCTGACGCTGAACTCCTCCGAAGCCATCCTGACCCTTGCGGGCCTGGGCTTCCTGGGCTTCGGCATCGAACCGACCGCGGCCGCCGAATGGGGATACGACCTCAACCGCGCCGTCTCCGATGTGACCGCCGGCATCTGGTGGACCGCCGTGTTCCCGGGTCTGGCCATCGTGCTCATCGTGCTGGGCATCACCCTGGTGGGCGAATCGCTGAACGATCTGGCCGATCCGCGTCTGCGCGCCCGCAAGTCCGCAGGCGAAGTGGTGGGTTCCATCGAAGACACGTCCGTGGACCCCAGCCAGGAGCCAGGCAAGCGCAACGAGGTCGTCGCCGAACTTGAGGCGGCGAAGAATCCGATGGGAGCCAGCGACAAACCGGTGACCGTCACCGACCGTGATCCGTCATTCGTGGCTTCCGAATGGGCTTCCGAGGAAGGGGAGTGAACCGATGAGTGAAATCAAGGAAGGCAATCTCGCCGAGATCAAGGACCTCAGCGTCTCGTTCATGACCGACGCCGGTTCCATCAAAGCCATCGACAAGATCAGCTTCGAAATTCCCCGTAAGAAGGTCATCGGCGTGGTGGGCGAGTCCGGTTCCGGCAAGTCCGTGACCGCACGCTCCCTCATCAAGCTGCTGCCGGAGACCGCTACGACCTCCGGCGCGGTGTACCTGTCGAACCGCGCGGGCACCGAGGAGCTGGAAGTGCTGTCGCTGTCCGGCGAACAGCTGCGCGAAATGCGCGGCGCCGAAGCGGCCATGGTGTTCCAGGAGCCCAATTCGGTGCTCAACCCGGTGTACACCATCGGATGGCAGATCGAGGAGGGCCTTCGCGCCCATGGCATGAAGGACAAGAAGGAACTCCGTGCCAAGTCCATCGACATTCTCAAGAAGGTCGGCATTCCGGACGCGGAAACCCGCATCGACTACTACCCACACCAGTTCTCCGGCGGCCAGAAGCAGCGCATCGTCATCGCCATGGCCCTGGTGCTCAACCCCGGCCTGATTCTGGCCGACGAGCCGACCACCGCCCTCGACGTGACCGTGCAGGCCGAAATCCTCGACCTGCTGCGTCTGGCGCGCGACGAGTTCGACGCATCCGTGCTCATCATCACCCACAACATGGGCGTGATCGCCGACATCGCCGATGAGGTCGTGGTCATGTACCGCGGCCACGTCGTCGAACAGGGCAGCGTCGAGCAGATCTTCTACTCGCCGAAGGACGACTACACCAAGCGTCTGCTTGCCGCCGTGCCGCGTATTGGCCAGAAACTGGTCGTCAAGGATGCCGATGGCAAGGTCATCGAACGTGAGAAGGATTGGCGCGATCAGCCCATCGCGGTCGAGGCCAAGGGACTGACCATCACGTATCCGGGTCATCTCATGCAGCCTGATTTCAAGGCCGTGGACGGCATCGACTTCACCATCCACCGTTCCGAAGTGCTCGGTCTGGTAGGCGAGTCCGGTTCCGGCAAATCCACCACTGGCCGTGCCATCGCAGGCCTGCAGAAGGTTTCCGGCGGTTCCCTGAACGTTCTAGGCATAGAAATGAACGGTGTGAAGGAACGCGACTTCAAACCCAAACGCGCCGACATCGGCTTCGTGTTCCAGGATCCGGGCAGCTCGTTCAATCCGCTGATGACCATCGCGGAAAACGTGGCCGAACCGTTGATCGTGCACAAGAAGTTTTCGTCGGTATCAGACGCCCGCAAGTATGTGGGCGATCTGCTTGAGATGGTGCAGCTTCCGCGCGCCTACATGAACCGTTTCCCGCACGAGCTGTCCGGCGGCCAGCGCCAGCGCGCCTCCTTGGCACGCGCGTTGGCGCTGAAGCCGAGCCTGCTCATCGCCGACGAACCGACCTCCGCGTTGGATGTGTCGGTGCAGGCGAAGGTGCTGGAACTGTTCAAGAAGCTGCAGGCCGAAATCGGCTTCGCATGCCTGTTCATCACGCACGACCTCGCCGTGGTCGACATGCTCGCCGACCACATCATGGTGATGCACAAGGGCCAGATCGTGGAACATGGCGATGCGGACCAGATCATGCAGAATCCGCAGAACCCGTACACGCAGAAGCTGCTGGCCTCCCTGCCGGTGCCCGATCCGCGCGAACAGCGCAAGCATCGCGAGCATCTGCATGAGCTGCTTGCCGCCCAGCAGTGAGCTGATCCACGGAATCTAATAAAATGGAATCCCCGCAACGCTTGAAACGTTGCGGGGATTCCATTTTATGATGTATGGAAGGCGATTTCAGCGGATGGTGCCGTTGAAGGCAAACTGGGCATGGGAATCGCCATTCGCCTTGGCCTTCAGATATTCGCGTACGTAAGCCATGCGTTCCACCGTGGTGGCTGCCAACGGTTCGGGCAGAGCATCAGGGGAGAACCAGCCTACGCTGAGGCTTTCCTCATCGCCGACGAACGGCTCCGTGTTGCCATTCGGATCGGGCCTGCAGATGAACAGGTGATCCATGTACATGGTGTTGTCCCCATTCGCATAGGTGAGGACCTTTCTGGACGATTTGACCGACACCAGATCGGTGACGACCACATCCACGCCGGTCTCCTCCTTGACCTCGCGGGCAACGGTATCGGCCGGTTCCTCTCCGGGCTCGTTGATGCCATACACCATGGCCCATTCGCCGGTGTCGGAACGACGCCCCAACAGCACACGGCCCTGCTCGTCCTCGACATAGCCGGAGACGCCCATGAGCCATAACAGATCGTGGCCTATTTTTTCACGTAGCGAGAGTACGAATTCAGGCGTGGGCATGATGCGTCCTCAGGCCTTCGCGCCTTCGGCGGCCATATCGGCCATCCATGCCTCGACATCGTCGATCTGCTTCGGAATGCCCGCGGAAATCCATTCCGGACCATCCTCGGTCATGAGCACGTCATCCTCGATACGAATGCCGATGCCACGGTATTCCGGCGGAATCAGCAGATCATCCTCACGGAAGTACAGGCCCGGTTCGATGGTGAAGATCATGCCCGGACGAATCTTGGCGTTCTGATACGACTCATAACGCGCCTGCGCGCAATCATGCACGTCGAGACCCAGATGGTGGGCCACGCCGCAGGCGAGCCAACGGCGATGCTGCTGGCCTTCAGGGGAGAGCGACTCCTCGACATCGACCGGCAGAATACCCCAGTCATGCAGACGTTCGGCGATCACGCGCATGCACGCATGATGGATGTCCGAATACGTGGCGCCCGGCTTGGCCACCTCGAAACCGGCCTGCTGGGAATCCAACACGGCCTGGTACAGCTTCTTCTGGAAATCGGTGAACTTGCCGTTGGTCGGGAACGTGCGGGTGATGTCGGCGGTATACAGGCTGTTGACCTCCACACCGGCGTCGATGAGCAGCAGCTCGCCCGACTCCACGGTACCGGTATTGCGCATCCAATGCAGAATCGGAGCGTGGGCGCCGGAAGCGATGATGGTGTCGTAGCCGACCTCGTTGCCTTCTTCACGGGAGATGGCGTTGAACGCGCCCTCCAGCATGCGCTCCGAACGCGGCTTGCCAAGGGAAGACGGAATCTTGCGCAGAATGTTGTCGAAACCATGCTTGGTGGCGGCCACGGCCTTGCGCATCTCACGAACCTCATACTCATCCTTGCACATGCGTGCCTCGGCGGCGAATTCGTGCAGCTTGTCATCGGCAGCGGTGTTATTGTCCGGATCAGCGAAACCGTTGGCTTCACGGATCTCCTCGACCATGCTGGTAATCGCCGGATCGGCTTCACGAATCACGCGCACGCGCACCGCGCCGGCCTCAGTGCCGACATCCTTGCTCAACGCGTCGGGCAGCTGCGCGATGTCGTTGGTTTCGATGCCGGTCATCGCGGTCATTTCCTTCACACCGGCACGCGGACCCACCCAATACTCGCCATAATGGGCGTTCATGAAAAAGTCCTGCGTGTAATGGTTGGCACGCGGAGCCACGAACAGTTCCGGAACATGCGTCTTGCCGGCCTTCGCCTCCGGAGAATCCGGATCGACGGGATTCAGCACCAGCACCGCGCCGGCCTCGAAATCCTCACCCAAACCGGTGTAGTAGGAGAACGTCGTATCCGGACGGAACGCGTAATCGCAATCGTTGTTGCGCACCTTCGGCTGTCCGGCCGGAATCACGATACGCTCGCCCGGGAACGCCTTGCCCAACGCCTCCAGACGCGCCGGCGTGTACTTGGAGGACTCCAACGGCTCGATCTGCGGCTCGTTGTCATCCCAACCGGTGGTCATGAACTCCTTGAACGCCTCGGAACGCGGACGCAGCGAACGATTGTTCACACGATCGCTCATGGCCTGATCCGGTCCCGGAGCGGCCTCCCGCTCCATCTTCTCGTATTCCTTGTCCTTGTCAGTAATGACTTCGCCCATCACATCTCCTGAACATGCATTCGTAACGTACGGAAATTACCGCAACCCATCCTATAACTTTTCCCGGCGCGCAACGTTCATGCGGACATCTAGAATGGGAAAAGTTTAGTGTGCTGTCCGCAAGGTACGGGAGGAAAACGGGAAATATGTCATTCGAACATCCCAATCGCAACAACGAAAGCATGATCGACGTCGAACGCGACATTATGAGCCGTCCATCGGAACGCAACACCACCAATCTCGACCTGCAACGCATGAAGATGATCCTCGACATCATGGGCCATCCGGAGCAGTCGTTCCGCGTCATCCACATCACCGGCACCAACGGCAAGGGCTCCACGGCACGCATGGCCGAAGCCATCTGCCGCGCCTACGGCATGCGTACGGGCCTATACACCTCGCCCCATCTGGAACACGTCAACGAGCGCATCGCCATCGACGGCCAGCAGCTGTCCGACGACGATTTCGTCGACACCTGGGACCAGGTCAAGGACCTCGTCGCCATCGTGGACATGAAAATGGACGAGCTGGGCAAGCCGAAGATGAGCTTCTTCGAAGTGCTCACCGCCATGGCCATCTGGAAATTCGCCGACGCGCCGGTCGACGTCGCCATCGTGGAAGTCGGCATGGGCGGCCGATGGGACGCCACCAACGTGCTCGACGCGGACGCGGCCATCATCGGCCCGGTCGACATGGACCACATGGCATGGCTCGGCGACACCGTGGAGGAAATCGCCACGGAAAAGGTCGGCATCATCAAGCCGAACTGCACCGCCATCATCGGCCGCCAGCCACACGAGGACGAGGTCATGCCGATTATCGAGGCCGCGGCCAAGGAGAACCACGCCAGCTTGGTGCGCGACGGCGTCGAATCGGAAGTCGTTACCCGAGTGCCGGCCGTCGGCGGCCAGGTGGCCACCCTGCGCACTCCGAACGGCACCTACACGGAAGTGCCGATCGCCAAATTCGGCGAGCATCAGGCACACAACGCGCTCGCCGCACTGTGCGCGGCGGAAGTGGTGATTCCCGTCAACGGCGCGTTGGACGGCGATTTGGTGGCCGAAGCGTTGAGCAGCGTACGCATTCCGGGACGTATCGAACAAATTCGTACCTCGCCTACCATCATCCTTGATGGCGGGCACAACGTGAACGCGGCCGAATCGCTGCGTGCCGCCATTGAAGAGAACTATGATTTCCAGCAGCTCGTCGGCGTGGTAGCCATGATGGGGGACAAGCAGGTCGAGGAGTATCTGGGCGTGCTCGAACCGTTGCTGAGCCATGTGATCGTCACCGAGAACTCGTGGCGTGACCGAGTGATGCCGGCTGAGGATCTGAAGAAGATCGCGGACCGTGTTTTCGGGCCGGAACGCGTCACCTGCATTCCCGAATTGCCGGACGCCATCCAGGAAGCCGTCAACATGGTTGATGCCGATGACGAACTGGGCGTCGGTTACGGTCATGGCGTGCTCGTCTGTGGCAGCTTCACCACCGCCGGTGATGCGCGACTCATGCTGGAGGAGAAGATCAACCCCGACCTGAAGAAGCCAAAGGCCGAACGTGTGTTCCAGGAAGCCGTCGATCCGGAACCGCGCAAAAAGCAGGACGAGGCTGACGTGGATTTCGAATCCGACGCCAACCCTGATTTCAACATCAACGATTTCGGCAGCGTCGGTCCGGACGATTCCGTTTTAGCAGACGCCGATGCGGATGAAATGGATGAGGCGGCGGATGCCAACGAACCGGCGGATGCGGAAACGGCTTCGGAAAACGAAACGAAGTGACGAAGCGAAACAACATCGGACGATGACGCCATACGTGCGGCGTACACCGTCCATGTGAAACAGATTGTGGGTGGCTCCCCAGGCAATGGGAAGCCACCCACAATCTTGTTTTATCGTCCGACGCCTAAGCAGTCGAAGATAGGCGTGACAAATAATAGCTACGCGCGCAACGCTTCGGCCCGCGCCGCGGTATCTTCCACCAGCACGGCCTGCGCGTCGATGACCGGCAGCTGGGGCAGCGGAAACGCCTCGTTGAGCACGCTCAGCTCGGTGCAGCCCAATATCAGCGTGTCGCACGCGCAGGGGCCTGCCGGATCGAGCATATCGCGCAACACCGATTCGTAGCGTTCCAGATTGAGCTCGCCACTACCTTTCACATCGTCATAAATCAACGAAGTGATACGGGCCTGCAACTCGTCGGTCGGTTCGACGAACGTGTACCCGGCCTCTTCGACGGCACGCTTGTACACGCCGGATTTGCGCGAACCCACGGTGCCGAGGAAACCGACCCGCGGAAAACGATCCTTCGGATAACGCTGAGCCATGCGTGCCACCGCGCCGCGTGGCATATGCAGAATCGGCACCGTCGTCAACGCCTGGAAATCGTCATAGAAATAGTGCGCGGTATTGCAGGTGAGCACAATGAAACTCGCGCCCATCGCCGTTGCCTTCTCGATATCGTCGGCGAGTACGGGGAAGGGATTCTCGTCGGATTCGCCGAGAATGTACGCGGTGCGGTCCGGCACGGAGGAATCGTTGAAGACGATGTAGTCCAGATAATCCTGATCGCAATGGGCATGCGTGGCGCGGTTGACCAAGCGGATGTAGCTTTCGGTGGCCAGCGTGCCCATGCCGCCCAGTACGGCGAAAAACGGTCGTTTCACTTAAGCTCGCCCTTCTTGGTGAAGTACTTGGCATAGCTCTTCTTGTAAATCGAGAACATGTGCCGAATCATCAGCCAACGCAGCGGATTCATATCCTTGGAATACTCCAAGGTGGTACCCCAATCGCCCGATTTGAGCATGCGCTTGCCGGTTTCCTTGTCGGTGCCTTCTGCGACGTAATCAAGGAAAATCGACTTCGGAATCTCAAGCCACAGCTTCGAACCGCGGCCGAACAGGGTGTTGCCGTCGAACGGCGTGTCCTCGACGAGGTCGTCGACGAAATACTTCGCCAGATTGAATCCGTTCAGCGTGACGAAATAGCTGGAACGTCCTTGGCGAAGGTTGATTTCGAACAGCTTGTACTCGCCGTCGCGTTCGTCGTACTTCATGTCGAAATTGGCCACGCCCTCGTATTTGATGTCCTCGAGGAAAGCCTTGATACGACGGAACACACCCTCGTTGTAGTCGGGCAGAATGGCCGCATAGTTGCCCGCGGCGACAGGGGAGGGATCCTCCAGCAGCGGGTGGCCGAGGAACATCATACGCACGCGATGATGCTGGTCCACATAGGCGTTCAGCACACGCATACGGGAATCGTCGCCGGGGATGAAGTCCTGAATCACCATTTCGGACGTGTATCCGGCATCGTACGCACGCTTGATGATGGTCTCCAATTCGGCCGGATCGTTGAAGATGTAGGCCTTGCGACGGCCCTCGAAATCGATGTTGAGCCATTCCACCGAATTCGCGGGCTTCATGGCCACCGGATAGCTGAACGGCAAATCACGGTAGGCTCCTGCCTTCACCTCATCGGCGGTGACGGTGCGCGTCTTCGGATGGGGCAGATCATACTGCTCGCAGATCCGGTAGAACGTGGACTTGTAGGCGAGCCGGCGCGAAAGGTTCACGTCAAGCGTGTTGTATACGAAATATTCGCGAAGATCGTCGCCGCACTGGCTCAGCAGATTGGCGTACACGTCGCCGCAGGGGATGAGCAGCAGCACGCGTTCCGGATCCTCGGCCTTCATACGCTTGCCGAGCTTGAGCATGAAATTACGGAACGTGACGAAGTTGTTGAAATCGTCGACGATGTGCACGTTGACGATACGGCTGAATTTCGTGGGGCTCAGCTGGAAATACGCATACGCCTCGGAAACGATGCCATACTCCTCATGGAACGCCCTGGCCATGCCGTAGACGTTGATGTCGCTGCCCAGCAGAATCGGTTGGAATCGTGTCATAATGCCTTCCACCTTAGTTGTTATTTGAGACGGAACACACGTTCCACGATGCGGTCGTCGCCCTCGTAAGGGATGTGCTTGCCGTGGTCTTTGAACCAACGTTCGTTGCCCTTGCCGATGATGAGGATGATGTGCAGATGCTCGGGATCCTTGCGATCGCGGCTTACCGTGGTCTCCACGGCTTCGGCACGGTCGAGAATGGTCTTCACGTCAAGCTGCGGGTTGGTGACGCTGTCGTTCATGTCCGCGCAGACCTGTTCCACAGGCTCGTCGTCGGTGTCTTCGAAAGTGAGCACGAGATGGTCGATGCGGTCCTGCGCGGCGTGGACGATTTCGGCGCGACGATCGTATGCCTTGTTTCCAGCGGAGCCGGTGATGAGCGTGATTTCCGGCTTTTCGCTGCCGTAACGCTGATCGACGTAGTCAAGCAACGCGGTGACGGACGCGTAGTTATGCGCGTAATCAACAATGGCGATGGTGTTCGACCGCGTGTCCTTGAAATGCTCCATACGTCCGGCGATGCGTACCGGCTCCATCTCACGCAACGCGTCCTTGGCCTGTGCGGAACCGAAATCGAAACCGGCCGCACGGGCGATCGCGACGGCCGCCGCCGTGTTCGCATAGTTGAAATCGCCGTCCAATGTCAGGCTCAACTCGCCGATCGAGGTGCCGTCGATGACGATGGAGAAGCGGCTGTGATCGTCATTCGCCGGCGCGGCCATGACGTCTGCCGTGGAATCGCCGCCAAGCGCGAACGTGGTGACGGGAACGCTGGCATGACGTGCGTCCTGCCGGATGAGGCCGGCGCGCGCGCAATCGGCACCCAATACGAGGGCACGGCAGTTCTTGACGATCTGACGCTTGCAGTGGAGATAATCCTCGAACGTCGGATGCTCGATCGGGCTGATATGGTCCGGGCTGATGTTGAGGAACGCGGCCACGTCGAATGTGAGACCGAACACGCGGTCCACCTTGTAGGCCTGCGAGGAGACCTCCATGACGAGATATTCCATGCCGTTATCAACGGCCTCGCGCATCATGCGGAACGCATCCATGGATTCCGGCGTGGTCAGATCGGATTCCACGTAGGTGTGGCCGTCAAGACAATTGTCCACGGAGGAAAACAGCGCGCACTTGCCGCCGGAACAGCCATTGAGCATCGCCTGCGTGAGATAGGCGGTGGTGGTCTTGCCTTTGGTGCCGGTGATGCCGACCACCTTCAACTGGTCCTGCGGACGACCATAGAATTCAGCCGATAGCAAAGCCATGGCCTTGCGCACGTCATCCACAATAAGGCCCGGAGCTTGCGTGGCGTCGGAGAAGTCGTTCTCCGACACATAGGCGGCAAGGCCGCGTTCGTCGATGCCCTGCAGATATTCGGCCTTGAAACGGCCCTTGCAGCACAGGAACGTGCCCGGCTCCACCTTGCGGGTGTCGTAGGTGATTGCGGAGAACGGCTCGTCGAATCCCTTGATGTCGTGCGGATCAAGCGTCCAGACATCGCCGCGGATGATTTCGCGCAGCAGTCCGTGCCTATCGAGCAGTCGGGCCGCCGATTCCAGAGTCAAAGCCATGTTTTCGTGTTCTCCCTGTGTATGAGACGCCGAGCGGATACCGAAGAGCCATTTTAGCGGCAACCATGTGCACGACGTGTGACGTCGGGGAAGTTACAATGAGGGTGTGACTGAACAAGAAACGGAATCCATGGCAGGCCGGCGCGCGCGGTTTGAGAAGCTTGCCATGCCCGTCGTGGACTCGCTGTACCGGCAGGCGATGAAACTGACCAACAATCCCGACGACGCGCAGGATCTGGTGCAGGACACCTTCGAACGTGGATTCAAGGCGTTCGACTCCTTCAAAGAAGGAACGAATTTCGCGGCTTGGATGACCACCATCGAACGCAACGCCTATTTCAACCAGTACGCCAAAGCCAAGCGACGGCCGCAACGCGCCAACGATTCCACCGGCGAATACGACGACTGGGACCTGTATTCCGCGTCCGAGCATTCCTCCGAACAGCTCAAATCCGCCGAACAGGAATACTTGGACGCCTACGCGCCGGAGGAGATCATGGCCGCTTTGAACCGGCTTTCCCCGGAACGCAGGCAGGTTTTCATCGACGCCGCGATCGACGGCAAATCATACAGCCAGGTAGCTGAGGAACAAGGCGTGAAAATCGGCACCGTGATGAGCCGGCTCAACCGCGCCCGCACACAGCTGAAACGTGAGCTTGCCAATTACGCCAAGGAACGTGGCTATGCCACTGCCGGGAAGGATCGACCATGAGCGAACCAATGGAACGGCACATCTCCATTACTTCGACCACCACCAACACGAACGGTGTGGTGACGCAGGTGACGCATGCCAGCGTGCATGTCGTGGCCTCCGGGGACTGCTTCGACCCGGAGACCTGTTGCGATGAACGCGAACGTGCGCTGATCGCAACGATGCGCGCGTACCTGCGGCCGAAACACGCGCCGCAAAGCCTGATCGACAGGCTTGAGGCGACACTCGACCACTGTTGTGACGAGTAATTGGGCGGACGTGCGGCGTTTCATGCGCCAAGTGCCACGATGATGTGCCGCGAGGCGTGCCCGCCGCATCAGCGTCTGAATATGGGAAAACCCCGCGAACCGTAATGATTCCGCGGGGTTTTCCATGCTCTGTGACGCTATTCGCGCCGGCAGGGATCAGGCGTTCGGGCGCTTGCCGTGATTGGCGGCCTTCTTACGACGATCCTTGCGCTTACGTCCGCGCATGCCCATGATTGGACTCCTTTACTTGCGATTAATAAGCCTTCGGGATTATCGCACACGAGCGAGACGTTTGCCAAATTCGGCGTCCGCTGTGTGGCCGGGACTTATTCCGATGGTGATTATATCAGTCGAGCATCCCGATGAACAGCGCCGTGCTTGACGTCTCGCCCGGCTTGATGACGATGAGGTCCTTGCCGGTGTTGAACGCGTTCGCGTATGCCGTCTGCGGTTCCACCGCCACGCCGGCCGGATGCTTGATGGCCGGGAAACCGGTGCCGGTGCACACCTGGAACGAGGTGACGGTCTCGTCGCCGCCCACACGCACCTTCTTGCCGTCCGGACGGGTGAACACCGCGGTGACGGTGCCGTCTTCGGCGTGCTCCAGATCCGTCCAAGCGTCGTCGAACGGCTGCTCGGTGAGCAGCGTGTCCTTACGCAGGTCGTACTTGGTGCCGTCCACCGGCTCGGTGCCGGTCGGAATGAGGTTCTCGTTGACGGTGACATGCGTGCGCCCCGGCACGGTCAGGCTGCACTTGGCGTTGTGGGCGTCGATCTCATCGCCGTATCCGTTGAAGCCGTTGGCGAGCCACGGGTGGATGGCCAAGGCCCACGGTGCGTCCGCATCGCCGTTGTTGTAGGCGCTGATGTTCAGATGCAGGCCATCGTCGGCGAGGCTGTACGTCGCGGTCACCACGATGTCGAACGGATATCCCTCCATGTTGGGGGCGCGCCAGCTGAGGGTCACGGCATCCTCTTTAAGGGAGACAAGCTTCCAGAACGCGCGCTTGCCGTAGCCGTGGATGGCGTTGCGGCGCTCATGCTCGTCGATCGGCAGCGTGTAGGTCTTGCCTTCGAAGGTGTATTCGCCATTCTCGATGCGGTTCGGGAACGGGATGAGCAGCTGGCCGTGGCAGCAGGTCACCATGTCATCCGGACCGGGGGAGACGATGATGTCCTCGCCTTGGTAGGTCAGTTTGCGCAGCGTCGCGCCCAACTCGGTGACGACGGCATGGTAATCGCCATGCGAAATGGAAAATTGCTGTCCGGTGCGTGGCGGCAGATTGGTGCAGGTCATAAATCACTCCATAGTGTTGTCGACTGTGTTTCCGCTACTATGTTACCGCTCACGATGTGGTGGTGGATGCGCTTGTCGTGTGGAAATTCTGCGGATGAAGACGGCCGATGTCGATTGACGGCGCCCGTGCCTTAATATTGGTGATTGCTGTTGTGATGGATGGATACGATTGGAAGGCGGCTTGACATGGGCAAACGCATCGTGCTGGCGGATCCGCGCGGATTCTGCGCCGGCGTGGATAGGGCGATTCTGACGGTGCGGACGATTCTCAAATCCGCCGATACGCCACGTGCCGACGGATTGCCGCCGGTGTATGTGCGCCGCCAGATCGTGCACAACAAGCATGTCGTCGAGGATTTGGCCGCGCAGGGCGCGGTGTTCGTGCAGGAATTGGCTGAGATCCCCGATGCCGCCGCCGAAGCCGGCATCCCAATCGTATTTTCCGCCCACGGCGTGTCTCCGGCGGTCAAAGCCGAGGCCGCGGCGCGCGGCATGCATGTGGTCGATGCCACTTGCCCGCTGGTAAGCAAAGTGCATCGCGAGGTGCTGCGTTTTGTCAAGGAAGGTTACGAGATCATCTACATTGGGCATAAAGGCCACGATGAGGCTGTTGGCGTGGTGGAGGAGGCGCCGGAGCATGTGCATTTGATCGAGCATGCGTCCGACGTCGACTCGTTGGATTTCCAACCTGACACGAAACTGGTGCTGCTTACGCAGACCACGTTGAGCGTCGATGAGACCGCTGGCACGATCACCGCGCTCAAAGCGCGTTTCCCATGGCTTGGAATGCCGCCGAACTCCGATATCTGCTATGCCACGTCGAATCGTCAGGCGGCGGTCAAGCTCGTTGCCGAGCAAGCCGATTGCGTGGTGATTGTCGGCTCCGCGAATTCCTCGAATTCCGTGCGGTTGATGGAAGTCGCTCAGGAGGGACTTAACGCGCGGTACGCCTCAAAAACGGCTGTTGGCGCCGCTGGTCGCGCCCATCGTGTGGATGATGCTTCGGAACTTGACCCCGCATGGTTTGAAGGTGTCGAATCCGTGGGTATTTCCTCGGGTGCCTCCGTGCCGGACGAGCTGGTTTCCGGCGTGGTCGCAGCGTTGCAAGAACTTGGCTACCAGGATGTGAGCACCATCGAAACCATCAAGGAGAACATGCATTTCGTGCTTCCTGCGGAACTGCGCAAATAGCGCGAACCTTTCGCTTACGCAAGTGGGCGGTCGGAACATCGTGTTGTTCCGACCGCCCACTTGCGTATTGGTGTGATGTATCGGCGTGTTTTTTACCAAGTGCCGATCGGCGCCGCTACCGCGTCGAGCACCTTGAGCAGATCGTTGGGATTGACGCCGACTGAGAAACCGCGTTTGCCGCCCGACAGCAGGATTTCGTCGTATTGCAGCGCGCTTTCGTCAAGCACCGTCTTGTGGTGTGTGCGCTGGCCAAGCGGGGAGATGCCGCCGACCACGTAGCCGGATTCGCGCATGGCGACCTTCGGATCGGCCATCGCCGCCTTCTTCGCGCCGACTGCCGCGGCCAGCGCCTTCAGATCCATATGTCCGCTGACCGGCACCACGCCGACCACGCGTTCGGAGCCGGTGTCCGCCATCAGCGTCTTGAACACCTGATGCTCGTCGAAACCGAGCTTGGTGGCGGCCTCAACCCCATAACCGTCATCCATGTGATCGTTCGAATGCGCGTATTCGTAGGTTTTGAACGGAACTCCGGCTTTTTCCAACTGCACGGTGGCCGGTGTGGAACCGGCGCCCTTCTCATGCTTTTTCTTTGCCATGCCGCCCATAATAAGCCTTCCACGTGTCCGTTGCGGCGTTTCGGATACGAAAAGGGGCTTCCGCCGAAGCGAAAGCCCCTTTGTCTGAGGTTCAGAGACGAACCGTGCGGATTACTCCGCGCCGATTCACTCGGAGATCTCGGCGAAGTACAGCAGGGTACGCACCATGTTGCAGGTGAAGCCGTACTCGTTGTCGTACCAGGAGACGGTGCGAGCCATGGTCAGGCCGTCAACGGTGTTGACATCGGTCTGGGTCGGATCGAACACGCCACCGTGGGTGTCGCCGATGATGTCGGAGGACACGATGCCATCCTCGTTGTAGCCGTAGAAGTCGGTGTCGGAGAAGGCGGCCTTGAAGGCGGCGTTGATCTCATCGGCGGTGACTTCCTTGTTCAGGACGGTGGTCAGCTCGGTGACGGAGCCATCCGGAACCTGGATACGCTGGGCGTGGCCCTGCAGCTTGCCGTTCACGGACGGAACGACCTTGCCGATGGCCTTGGCGGCGCCAGTGGAATGAGGAATGGTGTTGATGGCGGCGGCGCGGTTGTTGCGAGCCTTCGGGAAGCGTGGGCCGTCGAGGATCATCTGGGTGCCGGTGTAGGCGTGGATGGTGGTCATGAAGCCAGCCTTGATGCCCCAGTTCTCGTCCAGCAGCTTGACCATGGCGGCCATGGAGTTGGTGGTGCAGGAGCCGGCGGACACGATCACGTCGGAAGCCTTGAGGGTCTCGTGGTTCACGCCGAACACGATGGTCGGGGTGGTCTCGTCCTTGGCCGGAGCGGAGATCAGGACCTTCTTGGCGCCAGCGTTGATGTGGGCCTGGGACTTCTCAGCGGAGGTGTAGAAGCCGGTGCACTCGAGCACGAACTCAACGCCGTCGTTCTTGACCCACGGGATGTTGTTGGCATCCTTCTCGGCATAGACCTTGTATTCCTTGCCGTCGACCACGATGGAATCGTCGGTGGAGGTGACCTCGACCGGGGTGCCATCGTCATGACGGAAGGTGCCGTGGGTGCTGTCGTACTTCAGCAGGTAGGCCAGCATGGACGGGGTGGTCAGATCGTTGATTGCAGCGACCTCAATGTCACCGGCCTGGCCGCCACGAGCCTGCAGCTCGAAGATACGGCGGAAAGCCAGACGACCGATACGACCAAAGCCGTTAATACCAATCTTAACTGTCATGTAATTCTCCCTTTAGGGTAGGCCACGCGTGTGCCAGGCACACTGAAGCCATTGTTTACCAACACCGTCCACTGTAGTGCGTCACCTGTACTTAGGGCAACGTTCCGAGGCGCGTGTTCCAAAATGCAGTGCGATTTTCAGTGAACGCTCACATGCATGTCCCGCATGCGTTCAACGGCCGCTTGGCTCGACCAGCGCGGAGGACACGTCCGTGTCCAATGCGCCGAGATCTCCGGAGAAGCCATGCCATCGCGCCACGTGCGGCAGGGGAGCCTCGATGGGGAACGTGACGATGAGCGTGCCATGCTCCACCGTGATGCGGGACGGTCTGCCGGCAAGGAACTCGTTGCTCAGTCCGTTGACGCGCGTGCTGCTCATGTCGGCGTGGTGCAGCTCGTATTTCAATCCCGTTTCGCTTACGCCGGTCGAGATATCGCTGTGGGAGAACACGGAGACCATGCGTCCCGCAACGGCGTCGTCCGCCGGGAAATCGAGCGCGCCGTCGCAGATCGCGGTGACGATCGATCCGTCGCCGTGCAGGTAGCCGGTCGCGCCACGGTCGGCCAGTAGCGCCATAAGCTGGATATTGGAAATCGTATGGTCGATTCGTCCGCCGAGCGCGCCGTATATGTGGAACGTGCGCGCGCCGCGCAGCCAGCTGATCTTCAAAGCCGACAGCAGGTCGGGATCGTCCTTTTCCGAAGGCAATGCGATGGTGCGGTCGTTTTGCGTGGGGCGGTCGCCGGTAATCGAATCGAAGTCGCCGACCACGAAATCGGCGTCGATGCCGAAGGCACGGGCGTGGTCGAGGCCGCCGTCCGCGGCGACGACGAAGGCGTCATCCGGAATCGCAGGGGTCTCATCGTAATAATCGCCTGCGCCGAAGATCACGCAGGTGCGGGCATCGTGGAAATCCATACCCGGTAGTGTAGCCGTGACGGACGAAAGGAAAGAATCGTCATTTTCATGGCTATGCGGCATACCTAAAATGTCTGAAACCTGTGGAGATTGTCACGCATGAATCGGTTCGGAGGCGCGGCGGCGGTTTTTCGACATGCGGATGCTGGTACACTGACACCGAGTTTGTTTTGAAGGGATTGCAGATAATGTGCGGAATTGCTGGTTTCGTCAACGATATGCCCATTGACGTGAAATGCCCGGTCCTCCAACGTATGACCGACATGATCGCGCATCGCGGGCCGGACAGCGAAGGCCATTACATCGACGAGCATGCGGCGCTCGGCCATCGAAGGCTCAGCATCATCGACCTCGGCGGCGGCCAGCAGCCCATCTACAACGAGGATGGTTCGAAGGTCATCACCTTCAACGGCGAGATCTACAACTATCAGACGCTGCGTGAGGAATTGATCGCGGCCGGACACACCTTCACCACCAAAAGCGATACCGAGGTGCTGCTGCACGGCTATGAGCAGTGGGGTGTGGATTTGCTGCAGCGCGTACGTGGCATGTTCACTTTCGTGATCTGGGACAAGAACAAGCAGGAGCTGTTCGGCGCGCGCGACCATTTCGGCATCAAGCCCTTCTACTATGCGAAGATGAACGGCACGTTCATGTACGCGTCGGAGATCAAGAGCCTGTTGCGCCACCCCGATTTCGTCAAGGAGCTCAACGCCGAGGCGTTGAAGCCGTATATGACCTTCCAGTATCCGGCGATCGGTGAGACCTTCTTCAAAGGCGTCTACAAGCTGCCGGAAGGGCACTATTTCACGTACCGGGATGGCAAGATGGACATCCACCGGTATTACGACGAGGATTTCCGCGAAGGCAAGCAGAAGCTGGGCGAGCTGGTGAACTCGATCGACCAGACGGTGTGCGATTCCGTCAAGGCGCACCAGATCGCCGATGTGGAGGTCGGCTCCTTCCTGTCGAGCGGTGTCGACTCCAGCTACGTCGCCGCCGTGGCGCGTCCGCAGCACACGTATTCGATCGGTTTCGGCAAAGGCACGTACAACGAATCGCAGCAGGCCGGCGAACTGGCGGAACTGCTCAAACTGAACAACACCGCCGAGTCGTTGACCGACGAGGAGGCGTTCGCCGCGTTCCCGCGCATCCAATGGCATCTCGACGAGCCGGACTCCAATCCGAGCTGCGTGCCGCTGTACTTCCTGTCCGCATTGGCCGCCAAAGACGTGAAGGTGGTGCTGAGCGGCGAAGGCGCCGACGAGTTGTTCGCCGGATACATCGACTACGGCGTGCACACCAAATTCAAGCCCATCAAGGTGGTGACTCGCTGGCTCACGCATCTGCCAGCCGGCGCGCGCAAGGCGATCGCCCGGTTCTGCAAGGGCAAGACCTTCCCGGGCGCATGGCATCTGTACGCCAATCTTGCGCCGGCCGAGGAAAGCTTCATCGGACAGGCACGTGTGTTTGAGGAATCGCAGTCCGAACAGCTGCTCAAGCCTGAATACCGCAAGGCGCCGAGCGTGCAAAGCATCGTCGACAAGACGTATGCGCGTGTGGAAGGCAAGGGTCTGAGCGAACTGAAGAAGAAGCAGTACCTTGACATGCATCAGTGGATGCCGGGTGACATTCTGCTCAAGGCCGACAAGATGACCATGGCGCATTCGCTGGAATTGCGTGTGCCGCTGCTCGACAAGGAGCTCATGGGCGTGGCCGAGCAGGTGCCGACCAAGTACCTCATCACCGACGAGAACACGAAATACGCGTTCCGCCAGGCGGCGGGACGTCATCTGCCCAAGGAATGGTACGACCGTGAGAAGCTTGGCTTCCCGGTGCCGATCAAGAAGTGGCTGCGTGAGGAGAAGTTCTACAAGTACGTCCGTTCCGTGTTCGAACGCGATTACGTCAGCCAGTTCTTCGACCAGGACGCGCTGCTGAAGATGATCGACGACAACTATGCCGGCAAAACCGACGATCGCCGCAAGATCTGGACCGTGTACTCATTCCTGACGTGGTACGACGTCTACTTCGTGCACGACGGCGAGAAGCCGGACGTCATCGCCATCGCCTGACAGCGGATGCCGTCCGAATGGTGACGAACACCCCGGGACCGGTGCGACACGCGCTGGTCCCGGGGTGTGGTATTATTTACAAGGCTTGAGAAATCAAGAAAGCGGGATATCCCCACCTGGAAGCCTTTCAGGGCCTCGGGTTCAGGCAGATGCCTTCCACCGGTCGTCTCGGTGAGATATGTAAGCCGCTCTTACGGGTTTACGGCGCGTTGTGATGCGTTTTGGCATGCCTTGAACAATCGAGACTTTGGAAAACTGCCAATCAAAGGATGTTCCGTTGCATGGAATATGAGGATTGGAGTCATCATCAGCGACGAACCACGCATTAACGACGAGATTCGCGTCTCCCAGGTGCGTCTGATCGGCCCGAACGGCGAGCAGGTGGGAGTCATCGCGACTTCCGTCGCACTGAACCTGGCAAAGGAAGCGAACCTCGATCTCGTCGAGGTGGCGCCCAACGCGAAGCCTCCGGTCGCCAAGCTCATCGATTACGGCAAGTACAAGTACAACGAGAAGATCAAAGCTCGTGAGGCGCGCCGCAACCAGAGCACCGCGGAAATCAAGGAAATTCGCTTCCGTCTGAAGATCGACGACCATGACTTCGAGGTCAAGAAGGGCCATGTTGTGCGCTTCCTGAACGGCGGAGACAAGGTCAAGGTCACCATCATGCTGCGTGGCCGCGAGCAGTCGCGACCGATTGGCGGCGTCGAGTTGCTGCAGCGACTTGCCAGCGAAGTGGAGGAATACGGCACCGTCGAATTCGCTCCGAAGCAGGAAGGCCGCAACATCATCATGACGCTCGCGCCGAAGGGCAAGAAGGTTCACACCCAGTCCGAGCAGCGTCGTCGTGGCGATCAGTCCCGTGCCGAGCGTCAGGCCCGCCAGGCCGCCCGTTTGGCGGCCAAGCAGGAGGCCCAGGCTCAGGCGGCGGCAGCAGCCAAAGCCGCCGTGGCATCCGACAAACCGAAGACTTCCGAAACGAAGTAACAAACAAGGAGGGCAGCAATGCCGAAGATGAAAACTAATTCCGCCGCTTCCAAGCGCGTCCGCGTGACCGGTTCCGGCAAGCTGATGCACGCCGGCTCCGCAATGCGCCACAACCTCGAGCACAAGTCCGCTCGTAAGCGCCGTGAGCTGAAGGCCGACGGTGTTCTGGCCACTTCCCAGAGCAAGAACATGAAGAAGCTGCTCGGTCGCTGAGCATAGCGAGAGCTTAGAAACAAAGACTTAATAGAAAGCTGAGGAATCAAATATGGCACGTGTCAAGCGCGCAGTAAACGCCCACAAGAAGCGTCGCGTCGTTCTCGAGAGGGCTTCCGGCTACCGCGGCCAGCGCTCCCGCCTGTACCGTAAGGCCAAGGAGCAGCTGCTGCACTCCTTTACCTACAACTTCCGCGACCGCAAGGCTCGCAAGGGCGACTTCCGCAAGCTGTGGATCCAGCGCATCAACGCTGCCGTCCGCGCCGAAGGCATCACCTACAACCGCTTCATCCAGGGCCTGCACCTTGCCGGCATCGAGCTGGATCGTCGCGCTCTCGCCGAGCTGGCCGTCTCCGATCCGGAGGCTTTCAAGGCCATCGTCGAGCAGGCCAAGGCCGCTCTTCCGGCTGACGTGAACGCTCCGAAGGAAGCCTGAGTTTCCCCGACGGTTCACCTGTGAACTTCAGAACCCCCGATCCGGCAAACGGACGGGGGTTCTTGCGTATCGCGTTCCCCATACCGGATACTTTGAATAGACTTTCCGGAATGTTGATTTCCATCCAATGACGGCTTCCACTTGGAACGAACGTCCTTGGAATCCTCCATGCGGGCAACGCGTTCCGTACGGGAACGTGACGGAACGGACACGACAAATGATGACGATGCAAACGGAGGACCACGATGACGGATATCGAACGCTTGATTGATCAGTTCCTCGCGTACATCGACGTGGAACGAGGACTTGCGAAAGCCACGGTGCGCGCATATGACTCGGACCTGCGCAAATACAACGGCTGGCTTGCGACGCAAGGCATTCAAGACCTTAATGCAGTGACCACGCAGGACGTGGAACGATACATCGCCTTTCTTGACGATTCCGGAGAATCCGCGCGCAGCAAGGCACGAAGACTGGCCAGCATCCATGCATTCCATCGCTTCGCACTGAACGAACATGTGGTATCCAATGACGTTGCGGCACAGGTCAAGGCTCCCAAAGGCGCGACGACGCTGCCTGACGTGCTCACTGTGGACGAGGTGGCCAGTTTGCTGGACGCGATCCCCGTCTCGCAGAATCGGCCTCAATCCGAAGGCATGGCGGACATGCCCGACGATCCCGCGATGCTGCGCGACAAGGCGTTGCTGGAATTCATGTACGCCACCGGAGCCCGCGTGTCGGAAGCGTGCGGCGCGAATCTTGACGATGTCGACTTGGAATCGAACGTTGCGAGATTGATGGGCAAAGGCTCCAAACAACGTCTGGTGCCGGTCGGCAGTTACGCATGTGAGGCGATCGCAAGATACCTCAAAAACGGACGGCCGCAGCTCGAGTCGAAGGCGAAAGGGCCCACCGAACGACGCGCGTTGTTCCTCAACAAGCGCGGCAAACGACTGTCAAGGCAATCGGTGTGGGAGATCATCCGTGCGGCCGGGGAACGCGCGCATATCGACAAGCCCCTGCATCCGCACACATTGCGCCATTCCTTCGCCACGCATCTGATCCAAGGCGGGGCCGACGTGCGCACCGTGCAGGAACTGCTGGGTCACGCGAGCGTCACCACCACGCAGATCTACACGCATGTAAGCCCGGAGAACCTCATCGAGACATATCTGACCTCGCATCCAAGGGCAAGATAGCATGAGATGCATGTGTTGCTGCCGTTTCTGACGGCGATGATGGGCTAGCATGGAAACAGTGGAGTTTTTGACACGAGGATGTTGGTAAGGTAAACGGTATGCCTACGGATTTGCTTGGACGTGATTATGAGACGTTTCCCGCACCGGAGCCGCTGCAGACGCACGGTCCGGCAAGGGTCATCGCCATGTGCAACCAGAAGGGTGGCGTCGGCAAGACCACCAGTTCCATCAATATCGGCGGCGCGCTAAGCCAATACGGCAGGCGCGTGCTGATCGTCGACTTCGATCCGCAAGGCGCCGCCACGGTGGGTCTCGGCATCAACGCCAACGCGGTGGAGGACACCGTGTACACGGCGTTGTTCAATCCGCGCATGGACGTGCACAGCGTGATTCACCACACCGATTTCGAGAATCTCGACATTATGCCGGCCAACATCGATCTGTCCGCCGCCGAAGTGCAACTGGTCACCGAAGTGGGACGTGAGCAGGTGCTTGCCGGTGTGCTGCGCCAGGTCAAGGACGAGTACGACGTGATCATCATCGACTGCCAGCCATCGTTGGGCCTGCTGACGGTGAACGCGTTGACCGCGGCCGACGGTGTGATCATTCCGGTCGCTGCCGAATTCTTCGCGCTGCGTGGCGTGGCGCTGCTCATGCAATCCATCGAGAAGGTGCAGTCGCGCATCAATCCGAGCCTTGAAGTGTATGGCGTGCTGGTCACCATGTACACCCGTACCCTGCATTGCGAGGAGGTGTTGCAGCGTATCTACGAGGCGTTCCAAGGCAAGGTGTTCCATTCCGTGATTTCGCGTTCCATCAAGCTGCCGGATTCCACGGTGGCGGCCGCGCCGATCACCATCTACGCGCCGAACCACAAGACGGCGAAGGAATACCGTGAAGTGGCCCGCGAGCTGATCGCCAACGACATCGTGGCCTGAACTTTGCAAGAGCCCCGTTGGGGGCTCTTGGTGTTTATGAGCGACTCGACACACTTATAGTCATGTTGACTATAAGTGTTAGACTCCTTTCCTGTAAGCAATTCGAAGTATTGGAAGAGGCCATCAATTGATCATGGGCAATGTCTCGGAACGGCGCAAGCAGCCTCCGCAGGTCGGCGTATCCGTGGTGATTCTGGCTTTGGGACCGGTTCCGCAGTCAGATGTGGGCGCTGGTGCCGCTTCGTCCGGCATGGGCTCCACCCTGTGGATGCCGCTGGTCAAACGCGTCCGTCAGCCTTTTTTGGGGCAATGGGCGTTGCCGGGAGGCGGTCTGAGGGCCGACCATTCATTGGAACAGTCGGCGTATGCCGCACTGGAATCGACGACGTTGCTGCATCCGAAATATCTTGAGCAGCTTTACACGTTCGGCGATCCGGCACGTTCGCATGGCGGTCTGCCGATGGTGTCCATCGTGTACTGGGCCCTGGTGGGCGAGGCCGATGGACGAATCGACTTCGCCGGAGGGGACAACGTCAAGTGGTTCCCCGTCAACCATCTTCCGGAACTTGCGTTCGACCATCGCACCATCGTCGAATACGCCATGAACCGGCTTCGCGGCAAAATCGAATCGCCTGACATCGCCACTCGATTGGTGGGCGAGCGATTCACGTTGAGCCAACTGCATGACGTGTACGAGGCGATTGCCGGACAGCGTATCGATTTGGCGAATTTCCGCCGTAAAATGCTCGCTTCCGGACTGTTGGAAGACACCGGTGAGAAACTGCGGATCGGCCGTAACAGGCCGGCGGCGGTCTACCGGTACAGCCGGAAGCCGGGAACGGATTTGTGGACCGAAGCCGGAACGGCATCCGAATCGGACGACACTCGAATTGCTTTCCAGGATGACGACGCGTTATCCGCATTGATGACGGCGTGATCGCCTGCCATCGTCGGGCTTGAACGAGCTCACGACACAATAGGAAAACAATGATAAAGGGGTGTTGATGTCCGCATCGCAACAAACCGTCGGGGGAGAGGTCTCGCTGACTCGCAACGAGCGTCTTGACCGACTGCCGTTCAACAAGGCGCACAGGAAGCTGTTGGTGGCTTCGGGTATTGGATGGGCGTTCGACGCGATGGACGTTGGTCTGGTGTCGTTCGTCGTGGCCGCCATCGCGGCCGATCCGCATTTCAATCTGACGCCGACCGAGAAAAGCTGGGTGCTGTCCATCGGTTTCGTCGGAATGGCGATCGGCGCCGCGCTTGGCGGCTTCGTGGCCGACCGCGTTGGCCGCAAGACGGTCTTCTCCGCGACGCTGGTGATTTTCGGTCTGGCCAATGGCGGTATGGCGTTGTCATGGTCGCTGGCGGCTCTGCTGATCGCTCGACTGGTCATCGGCCTCGGCCTGGGCGCCGAGCTGCCGGTCGCCTCCACATTGGTCTCGGAATTCTCTCCGACCAAACAACGCGGCCGTATGACGGTGCTGCTGGAATCCTTCTGGGCAATCGGCTGGATCATCGCCGCCTGCATCGGCTATTTCGTCATTCCGAACACCGGCGATTGGGGATGGCGCTGGGCGCTGCTCATCGGAGCATTGCCGCTGCTGTACGCCATCGTGACGCGCATTCATATCCCTGAGTCCGTGCGATTCCTCGAATCCAAGGGACGTGAGGATGAGGCCGAGCAGGCCGTGCGCTACTTCGAACAGGCCGGAGGCGTCGAACCGGTCGCATCCCCGAAGGGCGAGCCGCTGCCGAAGATCAAAACCCGCGAGCTGTTCGGCAAGAAGTATCTTGCGCGCACCGCAGCCATCTGGGCCACATGGTTCTTCGTGAACTTCTCCTACTACGGCGCGTTCACGTGGATGCCGTCTCTACTGGCCGACCAGTTCGGCTCGCTGACCAAGTCGTTCGGCTACACGCTCGCCATCGCCATCGCACAGCTGCCCGGCTACTTCCTCGCGGCATGGCTGGTGGAGATCTGGGGCCGCAGGAAGACCCTGAGCGTGTTCCTCGCCGTGTCCGCCGTGGCAGCGTTCGCCTTCTCCCAAGCCGGTTCCGTGGCCGCTGTGCTGGGCTTCGGCATGCTGCTGTCCGCGTCCAACCTTGGCGCTTGGGGCGTGTTGTACGCGGTGACTCCGGAAATCTATCCGACACGTCTGCGCGGCGCCGCCTCCGGTGCCGCCGCGGCTTGCGGTCGTGTGGCCGCGATCATCGCGCCGCTGCTGATGCCATGGTTCCTGACCTTGTCCGGTGGCAACAAGGCCGTGGCGTTCATCGTTTTCGCCGTGGCGTTCATTCTCGCCTGCGTGGCGGCCCTGTGCCTGCCTGAACGCACTGGCAAGGAGCTTGAGGATTAAGGTCCGCGCGCCTCTTCGCGTGATTGACGGCGGGCCTGTCGGCATGATCTGACAGGTCCGCCGTTTTTCATGTGTCGTAATGCTTCGCTAGAATTGGCTCGGTTTGTGTGTAAGTACGGATTTTTAAGTACCGATAGCATGTACGTACCGAACGTTTACGTAAGAAAACAGCAACACTAAGAGAGGTTTCGATGGCGGTTCGCGGCGATATCCGAAATGTAGCGATTGTGGCACACGTCGATCACGGTAAGACCACCCTGGTCAACGCGATGCTGGCCCAGTCCCACGTGTTCAACGAGCGTGAGGAAGTCCCGGACCGTGTGATGGATTCCAACGATCTGGAACGCGAGAAGGGCATCACCATCCTCGCCAAGAACACCGCGGTGCAGTACACCGGCCCGCTGGCCGCCAAGTACGGCCATCCGGAAGGCATCACCCTCAACATCATCGATACCCCTGGCCACGCCGATTTCGGTGGCGAGGTGGAGCGCGGCATCTCCATGGTCGATGGCGTCGTGCTGCTCGTCGACGCTTCCGAAGGCCCGCTGCCGCAGACCCGTTTCGTGCTGCGCAAGGCCCTCGAAGCCAAGCTTCCGGTCATCCTGTGCGTGAACAAGACCGATCGTCCGGATGCGCGTATCTCCGAAGTCGTCGGTGAATCCTCCGACCTGCTGCTCGGCCTGGCCCAGGACGTCATCGAGGAAGGCATCGACCTCGATGAGGATTCCCTCTTCGACCTTCCGGTCATCTACTGCGCCGCCAAGGCCGGTTACGCTTCCGAAAACCAGCCGGAAAACGGCGGTCTGCCGGACAACGACAACCTCGAGCCGCTGTTCGAGGCCATCATCAAGAACATTCCGGCTCCGGAATACGAGGAAGGCGCGCCGCTGCAGGCCCACGTCGCCAACATCGACTCCTCCGACTTCCTCGGCCGACTCGGTCTGGTCCGCATCTACAACGGCACCCTTGAGAAGGGCAAGACCTACGGCCTGTCCCGTGTGGACGGCTCCATCGAGAACTTCCGCGTGTCCGAGCTGCTGCGTACGCAGGGCCTGGAGCGCACCCCGGTCGAATCCGCAGGTCCTGGCGACATCGTCGCCGTCGCCGGCGTGAACGACATCATGATCGGCGAGACCATCGTCGACCCGGACGATCCGCGTCCGCTGCCGCTCATCCACGTTGACGACCCGGCCATCTCCATGACCTTCGGCATCAACGATTCCCCGCTTGCCGGCACCGAAGGCAAGGACCACAAGCTCACCGCCCGCATGATCAAGGACCGCCTCGACCGCGAGCTCATCGGCAACGTGTCCATCAAGGTGCTGCCGACCGACCGTCCGGACGCCTGGGAAGTGCAGGGCCGTGGCGAACTCGCACTGGCCGTGCTTGCCGAGCAGATGCGCCGTGAAGGCTTCGAACTGACCGTCGGCCGTCCGCAGGTGGTCACCAAGACCATCGACGGCGTGGTCAACGAGCCGATGGAAAACACCACCATCGACGTGCCGGAAGAGTACATGGGCGCCGTCACTCAGCTGCTCGCCGACCGCAAGGGCCGCATGGACAACATGACCAACCACGGTACCGGCTGGGTCCGTCTGCAGTTCACCGTGCCGTCCCGTGGCCTGATCGGCTTCCGCACCGCGCTGCTGTCCGCCACCCGCGGCACCGGCATCGCCTCCTCCATCTCCGCTGGCTACGCTCCGTGGGCCGGCCAGATCGTGACCCGCCAGAACGGCTCCATGGTCTGCGACCGTCAGGGCGTCGCCACCCCATACGCCATGCAGCGTCTGCAGGCACGCGGCAACTTCTTCGTCGAGCCGCAGTCCCCGGTGTACGAGGGCCAGGTCGTCGGCATCAACAACAAGCCGGACGAGCTGGATGTGAACATCACGCTGGCCAAGCACATGACCAACATGCGTTCCGCCACCGCGGACGTGCTGGAAACCCTGACCCCGCCGATCAAGATGAGCCTCGAAGAGTCCCTGGACTTCGCCAACGAGGACGAGTGCGTGGAAGTCACTCCGGAGTCCATCCGCGTGCGCAAGATCATTCTGAGCCGTGAGGATTGGTACAAGTGGCGCGCCAAGCAGCGTCGCCAGAACAACGCTCAGAATAACAAGTGATTCTTCGCGTTGTTTTGGCGCTTCGCGGGAACGGTAGTGTGTTCCGCTAGTGCGCTAAACGCTTAAGAAAGGCAAGAGATGTCGGCGGTTTTCCGCGTATCTCTTGCCTTTCTTGCTGTTTTGTAAGGAACGTAGGGCATAGTGGAGGACATGACGCAACGCACGCAGGAAACACAGCCGGAACCGCAATCGCAATCACAGGACGGCATCGACCGCAGGCTGCTGCCGTGGTCGCATCGTCTACCGGTATGGGCGCGGTTTTTGGTTGACCTGCTCGCCGGTGCCGTCGTCGGCGTGATCGGCACGATGGCGCACCGCATGGGCGCGTCGGCGAATATTCCCTACGGTCTTGTGATCGCATATGCTCTGGTCATCATCTCGACATGGTCGGTGCGTTCACGTGATGGCGTGTCGGGCCTCGCATTGCATCTGATCAGTTCATCACTGGTGGTCTGGACCGTCATGGCCGGTTACGGTCCGGGCGGGGACGCCATGATTCCCGTCGGATTCGGCGAGACGGCGACGTTGCCGTATTTCAGCAACAACGCCGGCTATTTCTGGCTATACGGCGTGGTGCTGATTCCATTGATCATGCTGGCGCTGCCCAAAAGCTGGTTCACGATGCCGCCGCGCACTGAGGATGACTCCACGGAATATGACCAGAACGAATCGTCTGAACCGGACCATGACACCGCCCAACCGGTGGACTAGACCCCTCCACAGCCTCGCGAATGCGCTAAGGTGCTTAGGATGACCCGCAACAAGGAGGCACAGGCGGCAATGAGCGCACGCAAGCTGTTCTATCTGGGGCCACAAGGCACCTTCACACATCAGGCGGCCGTCAATGCCGCCCAAGAGTTGGCACGGCTCGAACCGCAAGGCTTCGACCTGATGCCCATGGACGATGTGCCGCAGATTCTCGACGCCGCACAGCACGGCGACGGCTGGGGAATCGTGGCCTGGGAGAACAACGTCGAAGGGTACGTGGTCCCCAACCTCGACGCTCTGATCGACGCGAAGGACCTTGTCGGATTCGCACGCGTCGGTGTGAACGTCGAATTCGACGCCTACGTGGCGCAAGGAGCCGATCCAGCCGAAGCGCGCATCGCCACAGCCCATCCGCACGGTCTCGCGCAATGCAAACGATTCATCGCCGAACATCGGCTCTCCACACAGCCGGCCACATCCAACGCGGCGGCCTGCCGGGACCTTATCCCAGGTGAAATCGCCTTCGGTCCCGCCATCTGCGGCGAACTGTACGACATCACCCGCATCGGCACCGCCATCCAGGACTACCAAGGAGCCGCCACCGACTTCCTCGTGCTCGCGCCACGCGCCGAAGTCGCACGGCTGCTCGCCAAACCACGCGCCGAAGCTAACGTCGAATACGAATCGGTATTGACGCTCATCCCGCTCGTCACCGGCCCAGGCGTGCTCGCCAACCTGCTCGACGTGTTCCGTGACGCGGGACTGAACATGACCAGCTTCATCTCACGGCCCATCAAAGGACGCACCGGCACATACAGCTTCATCGTCACCCTCGACGCCGCCCCTTGGGAGGAACGTTTCCGCGACGCGCTTGTGGAAATCGCAGAACATGGCGACTGGGCCAAAACACTCGCCGTCTACCCTCGCAGGGAACGCCCCAACCCGCCCGTCACCTCATGGATGCTGCCGCAAGGCGGCGTACGACTCGACGACAGCCACCTGCCGGACGATTGGCAGAACGACGAAACCGTCAGAAGGGAGCTGATGTGGTGAAGCCACGCATCGCAATCGTAGGACTCGGCCTCATCGGAGGATCACTGGCACGCCGACTCGTCAACGCCGGCTGCGAAGTGACCGCATGGAACCACAACGACCGCCCCTACGCCACCGCCGAAGCCGACGGCATCATCTGCAAACCCACCTTGGCGGCACTCGCCGAAACCAAACCGAACGTGCTCGTACTGTGCAACCCGCTCAAGGCCATGCCCGAAATCCTCGGCGCATTGAAACCATTGATCGACACGGAAACAACCACGCTCACCGACGTGGGCAGCGTCAAAGGCATGGTCCGCGACCAAGTCAAAGCCATTGGTCTTGACGGCTGCTACGTCGGAGCACACCCGATGGCCGGAAACGAACTGTCCGGCTGGGAGGCATCCGACCCGACACTCTATGACGACGCGCTCTGGGCCATCACCGTCGACGAACACACCGAATACCGCCGGTTCCGCGCCGTGGCCGACATGATCGTGAACCGTTGTGGCAACCGGCTCATCGTACTTGACGACGCCACCCATGACCGTTGCGCCGCGCTCATCTCACATATGCCTCACGTCATCGCCACCTCCATGATCAACGAGCTGGTGGCCAACCCGAACCGCAACATCGCGGCCGCGCTCGCAGCCGGGTCCTGGCGTGACATGACGCGCGTGGCGCTGACCGATCCGAACCGCACACGTGCCATGGTGGAGGAGGACGCGGCCAACGTGGAGACCCTGCTACGCAACATGGCCAACCGATTGACGTTGGTGGCCAACGTGCTGCATGACATGGCCGATACCGGCGTGCGCCCCACGGAAGGCGACGTGAAGCAAATGGACCGTTTCTTCGCCCAAGGCCAACCGTTCCGCGACTACAAGGCCGCCAGCAGGCAGCCGGAGTACGCCGAACATTGCGCGACGGTCGAACTGTCGATTCCCGAAAACGATTGGCAGCGCACGCTGCTGGAATCCGCCCGCAGAGGCGAGCATATCGTGCGATTCGACGGCGAGCGTACCGCGATCGCGCAGGCGCGTTCCGTGGTCTGACGACTGACGCCATCGCTATGCAAAAGCGCCGCAATCGCAGAAAATCAGTGCGATTGCGGCGCTCTTGTCTTTGCGCGCGGTAGGGGGAGGTATGCGACTACGGACGTGGCCGAGTCATGGAACGTTCCGGCACCGGCTTGATCGTCACGATTTCGTCGGCGGGAATCGTGACACGCTGCTCGGGACGTGAGCCGTTCGCCGCCGCATCGCGCGTCATCTCCAGTTTCTGACCGTCCCACGAACGCACGTGGCCTACGTAATCGCGGAACTTCATACGATGATCGGTAGGATCGACGCCTTCCAAGGTGCGCACCACGATGCGCGCTCCTACTGGAATCTCATTGGGAATAGGCATTGCTGCCTCCTTTCGATGTTCCGCTCCAACTGTCTCACTCGCTCGCCACGGCGTCAAGGACCGGCTGCTTCAACGCGCGGGAGGCGGGGGAGATGCTGGACACCAGACCGACCACAATCGACAGCAGCAGGAACACGAGCAGCTGCAACCACGGAATCGCCAGCGTCTCCAAACCTTCGGACGCGTAGACCGCACGAATCACCACTCCCGCGGCGACGCCGACGATCAAACCCAACACCGTGCCGAACACGGAGATGATCGCCGCTTCGATGCCAAGCATGCCACGCACCTGGCCACGTGACGTGCCGATGGCACGGAGCAGACCAATCTCCTTGGTGCGTTCCGACACGCTCAACGCCAGCGTGTTCATGATGCCGAAAATGGCGATGATGATGGACAACGCCAGCAACGCGTACAGGACCATGAGCATCTGATCGATCATCGAACTCATCGTGGACTTGTACTCGTCACGATCGAACACGACGATTGTATAGTATTTCTTGATTGTTTTCTTCAGGGCCTTCTTGACTTGGGCCGTGTCGGCGCCCCGCTTGTCCGTGACGAACGCCTGCATGACGAACATGGTCTGCTTGTTGCCGATCTGCTCGGCCAAATCGTCGTTGACGATCGCGAAATCGCGGTATACGGAATTCGACACGATTGCGCCGATGGTCAGCGTCTTTCCGGTGGTGACCTTCTTCGTCTTGACCAACGTTTTCGGATCGACGTTCTTGGCGTCGTTCGTGTACTGTTCGATTTCCGAAGCCTTGGCCTGCGCTCCTGTCAAGTCGCCGGATGCGGCCAATTGCTGGGCCTGCGACTGCAATTCCTGTACATGCGCCTGCACCTTGGCCTGGTAATCGGCCTGCGCCTTGGCTGTGGCCTCCTTGTCTACCACGATGTTCTCGGCCGTGGCCTTGACCTTCTGACCCACATGCCATCCACGATCGTCGGCAATGGTCTTGCCGACGAGCAGCTTGCCATCCTTCAACGCGGCAGCGGCATCACCTTCGGTGGTTTCGGCGGCGAAGATCTTGGTGAACAGCTCCGGCTGTGTGGCGAACGTGAACCCGTTGATGGCTTTGCCGTCATATTTCACACCAAGCACCACACGGTTCGACACCACATGATTCACGCCATCGACCTTTTTGATGTCTTTGATGGCCTGGTCGGGAATCTGCCCGGCCGAAGCCGAAGATACGGCGAAATCGGCTTTGAGCCCGGTATCCACCAGCGAATTGACCGAAGCCTTCGCCGACGTGGCCACCACGCCCAGACAGCTGACAATCGCCACTCCCACGAACAGGGCGGCTGCGGTGTTGGACGTGCGACGTTTCGAACGAGAAATGTTACGTTGCGCGAGACGCCCAGTCACGGTGAAGACCTTCGATGGCAGCCAGCCGAGCACCGCGCCCGCGGTGGACACGTATGCCGGTCCCGCCACAATCACGCCGATCACGGCCAGCGCCGCGCCAATACCGAGCGGCCAGCCGACAGCGATACTGTTGAGCGCCTTCCACGGCGTCGGACCGCCGTCACCATCCGCGGCGGCCAAAGCGTAGGTGAAACCCCAGCTCAGGAAGCCCAACAGCACCATGACGGTGCCGAGGATGCCACGTGCGAGGACAGGCTTTTCCGGATTGACGGTTTCGTTCATCGCCTGAATCGGCGGGGCAAGCGCCGCATTTCGCGCCGGCAGGGCCGCACCGATCAACGTCACCACAATGCCGACCACAAGGCCGACGAGCATGTCGGAAACGGTCGGATTGGTGGCGCCGGTCAATGGCATACCCATATTCGCCAAACCGGATGCGATGAGTTTGACCATGCCCCAGCCGAGCCCGATGCCTGCGAGCGAACCTACCAGGCCCAGCAACAGAGCTTGCACGATCACCGTGGAGAACACTTGCAGGGGAGAAGCGCCGATGGAACGCAGCAGCGCATAGCCGCGCATCGACTCGCGCACGATCATGGAGAACGTGTTGGCGATGATGAACGAGCCGACAAACAATGCGATCACCGCGAAAATCAGAATAAGCGGTTGGATGAAGCCGAGCGCGTCCTGCGTGGATTTGGTTGATTCGTCACGGTATTCGTCACCGGTGATGGCATGCGCCTTCGCCGATCTCGGCAGCGCCTTGTTGATACGGTCCGCCAGCTGCTGCTGCGCGTTGTCGTCAAGCGGCGTGGTCTTATTGCCGTAGACGCTGATCAACGCAGTCTTGTCCGGATCGTCCGATTGCTTGTTCGCCTGTTCCTTGGCCGTCGCGGGATCGATGGCGATGATGATGGCGCCTGCCTGGCTGGCATCGGTGGTGAAGATGCCGCTGACGGTCACCTTATGAGCGCCGTCCGGATAGACGATTTTCGTCTTATCGCCGACCTTCAGACCCGACTGTTCGGCGGCGAAGGAATGAAGGGCGATCTCATCGCCGTTCTTCGGCCACGTGCCGGTCGTGAACTTGGCGGACCGCCACGGCGACGACTTGCCCATGCCTATGGCGAGCGTCGGAGACCCCATGGTGGTCACCGCATCGCCATGCTTGTCGAGCAGCACTACGCCGGACAGCATGTGCACGACGCGTGCCGAGGAAACACCGTCGACCTTGGCTATCGTGCCCGCCAGATCGACGTCGACATCGTTGTAGCTTTTCGTCGATCCCATCGACATCGCCGACGAATCTTTTTTCTTTTCCTGCGAACCGCGCACGTACACGTCATGGTCCGCATTGGTGGACATCATCTGTGAAACCTGGTTGTTGAGCATTTCGCGGAAACAGAACGAGCCGACCACGAAACTCACGCCGAGCGCGATGGCCACGATCGACATGATGAAACGGCCGAAATGGCTGCGCGCGTCGCGCAATCCTATGCGAATCATGCCTGTGCGCCCTCCGTTGCGGTGGACGGCGCGACCATGTCGGCTGCAGGAACGTCGTCGATATCGTCGTCGCCGGCGAACACCTCAAGAATCTCGTTGTACGTCGGATGCTGCATGTCGCGGGTGATGTTGCCGTCGGCGAGCACCAGCACACGGTCCGCGAAGGAGGCCGCACGCGGATCGTGGGTGACCATGACGATCGACTGGCCGTAGTCGCGTACCGAATCACGCAGGAAGCCAAGCACCTCACGGCTGGAGCGCGAGTCGAGGTTGCCGGTCGGCTCGTCGGCGAAGATCACGGACGGACGTGCCATGATGGCGCGGGCGCAGGCCACACGCTGCTGCTGGCCGCCGGACAGCTGGCTTGGACGGTGGGTAAGACGCTTTTCGAGACCGACCACCTTGACCACCTGGTTGAACCATTCGCGGTCGATCGGACGTTTCGCGATCTGCAACGGCAGCAGGATGTTTTCTTCGGCGGACAGCGTCGGCACCAGATTGAACGATTGGAAGATGAAGCCAATCTGCTCGCGGCGCAGGTCCGTCAACTGCTTCTGGTTCATGGAGGAGACCTCGAGTCCCTCCACGATCACCTTGCCGGACGAAGGGGTGTCGAGCCCGGCCATGCAATGCATGAGCGTGGACTTGCCGGAACCGGAAGGGCCCATGATGGCGGTCATTTCACCGCGCTTGAATTCCACATTCACATGATCCAACGCCATCACTTCGTTGTCTTTTGAGCCGTAGACCTTGGTCAGGTCGATGGCGCGGGCCACAATCCCATCATCGGGGTTTTCGGCTGTCGGATGCTGTACGTCATGAATGGAATGACGAGTCATAATACCGCCTGTTCGTAAGATGCCTAATCGTCATCAGTCTATCGGTATGGGGACATAATGGAATCGTGCCATCGCGTGAGATGACATTCGATCGCGCTGCGGAATGGCATTTATACGGTGTCTGCGTGGTGTCTGTTCATTTCAGACGAAGCGGAAGGTGGTTTGCATGTGTTTCGATGATGCGTTGGACGGATTCGACGCCTATCTGAAAGCCAACCGAGGGTTGAGCGCAAACACCCGTAGGGCGTACCGCAGCGATGTCGAGGAATGCTTGGTGGCGTTGCGGAAACAGGGTTGCGTGGATCTGAATGAGGTGACCATCGAGGATTTGCGCCTGTGGATGGCCAAATCGTCCAAAAATCACGCACGCAGCAGCATGGCGCGCAAAACCGTCGCCGTGCGTGGATTCTTCGCATGGGCGTACGACCATGACATGGCGTCCGCCAACCCGGCGGCTTCGTTGCAGACGCCGAAAATCCCCGATACGCTGCCGGCGGTATTGAACGAAACGCAGGCGCAGCAGCTGATGGACCGCGTTGATGAGGACGGCATGGAGGCGCGATCGCAGGAACCGAATATGAAAAAACAGGCGATCGCGCTGCGTGACGCGGCCATGCTGGAACTGCTCTATGCCACCGGCATGCGTGTGGCGGAACTGGTCGGACTCGACGTGGCCGACGTGACATTCGGCAACCGCACGGTGAAAGTGACCGGCAAAGGCGACAAGCAGCGTGTCATGCCATTCGGCGCACCAGCCGACAAGGCCTTGCGCGATTGGCTGGAACATGGCCGTCCCGTACTATGCGGTGACATGTCGGACGACGCGTTCTTTTTGGGATCGCAGGGCGGGCGGATCGGTCAACGTATGGTGCGCAAGGTGGTGCACGACCGGGCACGGGAGGCCGGCGTGCCTGACATCAGTCCGCATGCGTTGCGCCACAGTGCGGCGACCCATATGCTCGACGGGGGAGCGGACCTGCGTGAGGTGCAGGAGATGCTGGGGCATTCCTCGCTGAAGACCACGCAGCGTTACACACACGTGTCCATCGAACAGTTGAAGGCGCGATACGGGCAGGCGTTTCCACGGGCGTGACGCGCATCGGCAAAGTACGCTGACAGCGAACGGATATGTCCGCGTCCGTCCATACGCACGATGCGGATAAGTTGTTCCGGCGATAAGAGGGAAAAACGGATTGTTTTATCAGATGATGAGTTTTGATTTGGCTATTTTGCATGGGCCTCCCTCGGATATGGAGCGGTTGTCCCTCAATCGAGTGATAATGAACCTACCATCAGAACGAAGACGGACGTTGATGCCACGGTATTGACGCCCGCCTTCTTTTTGAGCAGGGTCTTACGGCTCTGGAAATAATGGATAAGGAGAATATGAATTCCATGAAGAAGAAAGCTCTGGCTTTCGCTGCGGCCGCATGTGCATTCGGCATGCTGCTCAGCGGTTGCGGCTCTTCCAACGGTGACTCCACCGCTGACAAGGGTTCCAACGTCATCACCGCATACAATTCCGAACCGCAGAACCCGCTCATCCCGGGCGACTGCAACGAGACCGGCGGCGGCAAGCCGCTCGACCTGCTGTTCGCACGTCTGATTTCCTTCGACGCTAAGGGCAACGCCTCCAACGAAGTGGCGGAGTCCATCAAGTCCAACGATGACGCCACCCAGTACACCATCAAGCTTAAGGATGGTTGGAAGTTCACCGACGGCACCCCGGTGACCGCCGAATCCTTCACCAAGGCATGGAGCTACACGGCCAACGCCAAGAACGCACAGCTCGGCTCCTCCTTCTTCTCCACCATCAAGGGCTACGACAAGCTCCAGGATGGAGACAAGCTCAAGGGCGACGAACAGCTCGAGGGCCTGAAGGTCGTCAACGACCATGAGTTCACCGTCGACCTGAACCGTTCCGACTCCGTGTTCGCCGTCAAGGTCGGCTACACCGCATTCGCTCCGCTGCCGGAATCCTTCTTCAAGGATCCGAAGGCCTTCGGCGAGAAGCCGGTCGGCAACGGCCCGTACAAGTTCCAGTCCTGGGACCACGACAACCAGATCGTGCTGGTGAAGAACCCCGACTACAAGGGCAACCGCGTCGCCAAGAACGACGGCGTGACCTTCAAGGTCTACACCAAGGATGAGGCCGCCTACGCCGACATCCAGTCCGGTTCCCTCGACGTGATGGAGTCCGTCCCGGCCTCCGCCACCAAGACCTTCCAGAAGGACTCCACCGTACAGGCCTACAACAAGGCCGGCTCCGTCATCCAGCAGTTCACCATCCCGGCCAAGCTGAAGCACTTCGAGGCCGACACCGAGGAAGGCACCCTGCGTCGCCAGGCCGTCTCCATGGCCATCAACCGCGAGAACATCTGCAAGAAGGTGCTCAACGGCACCGGCACCCCGGCCGCCGACTTCACCTCCCCGCTGACCCCGGGCTACTCCGATTCCCTCAAGGGCTCCGGCAACCTGAAGTACAACGAGAAGAAGGCCAAGGAACTGTGGGCGAAGGCCAACGCCATCAGCCCGTGGACCTCCGATGACAAGCTCACCTTCGCCTACAACGCCGATGGTGGCCACGAAGTCATCTACACCGCCGTGGTCAACTCCATCAACAACGTGCTGGGCGCCGGCGTGGCCGCCACCAACCCGTACCCGACCTTCAACGATTTCCGCACCGCCGTGTCCGACCGCAAGGTGAACGGCGCGTTCCGTAGCGGCTGGCAGCCGGATTACCCGTCCGCCGAAAACTACCTGGTGCAGAACTTCGCCTCCGCCGCTGCCGATGGCAACGGCTCCAACGATGGCGACTACAAGAACCCGGAGTTCGATGCGCTGTGCGACAAGGCCGCTGCCTCCAAGTCCGTCGCAGACGCCAACAAGCTGTACCAGCAGGCACAGGAAGTGCTGCTCAACGACCTGCCGGCCGTTCCGCTGTACTACGCCAATGCCTATGGTGTGGCCTCGACCGGTGTCTCCGGCTTCGAGATGAACTGGCAGAACCTGCCGGTCTACGAGAACATGACCAAGTCCGGCAAGTGAGCCGTTCTCTGATTTTGATTTCGTAGGATCGGCATGAAGGAAGGAACGGATTCGAATATCCGTTCCTTCCTTTCCGCGTAATAAACGGGGCTTCCATCGGAGGTCCATGACGGCTGGACATGCGACATCAACAGAAGATGTCCGCGCGTGGGGTATATTTTCAGCTGTCTTTCATGAAACTGCAATATAAAGCATTGTGGTGCAGTATCACTGATACGTAACGGGGCAAGCGCCGGCCGCCCCGGGCCTCATGTCCTATACGCGTGAGCGTAGGGGACGAAGCCGCAAACGGCTGGCGAACGAGTGAGTAATCAAAAGGAGAAACCAATGGGCAAGTATCTTCTGCGACGCATTCTGCAGATGATCCCTGTGGTTCTCGGCACGACGCTTCTGGTGTATGCCCTGGTGTTCGCGTTGCCGGGCGACCCGGTCAAGGCGATGTTCGGCGACAAGCCGGTCAACGAAGCGGTCGCGGCCCAGATCCGTGCCGAATACAATCTGGACAAGCCGTTCATCGTCCAGTATCTGCTGTTCCTGAAGAACGCGCTGACCCTCGACTTCGGCAAGACCTTCTCCGGACAGCTTGTCATCGACGTGATCGGCCGCGCCTTCCCCGTGACCATCAAGCTCGCCCTGATGGCCTTCGTGTTCGAAGCGGTTTTCGGCGTGATCTTCGGTGTGATCTCCGGCCTGAAGAAGGGCAAGTGGTGCGATACCGTCATCCTGATCTTCTCCCTGCTGCTCATCTCCGTGCCGACCTTCGTCACCGGCTTCCTCTGCCAGTACTTCCTCGGTGTGAAGTGGCATCTGCTGCCGGTCACCGCCGGAGCGAATCCAGGATTCCTTGATCTGCTGATGCCGGCCATGGTGCTTGGCTCGGTATCGATGGCGTACATCATCCGTCTGAGCCGTACGGAGATTTCGTCCAACATCGCCCTCGACTATGTGCGCACCGCGCGCGCCAAGGGCATGGACAACAAATCCGTCATGCTGCGCCACGTGCTGCGCAACTCCATGATCCCCGTCGTCACCTATCTGGGCCAGGATCTTGGCGCACTGATGGGCGGCGCGATGATCTCCGAAACCATCTTCAACGTGCATGGCATCGGCTACCTGACCTATCAGAGCATCCTCAAGGGAGAAGGCAACCTGGTGGTGTCCATCGTGACGCTGCTCATGCTGATCTTCGTGGTTTGCAATCTGCTGGTCGACATGCTGTACGCCGCGCTTGATCCGCGAATCCGTTACGCGTGAGTCGAGGGAGGGAACAAGAAATGACCGAAATGAATGAGACCAATCCTTCCACCGTGCTTCCGGGACAGGAACGCTATGTGGCACCGCTCGATGAGACGCCCCTGAAGGCCGTCGACTCGATGGACGAATCCGCACCGGCTTCGAACATGTGGGCCGACGCATGGCGAACCCTGCGTAAGAACCCGCTGTTCATCATCTCCGGACTGCTGATCATCTTCATCGTGTTCGTGGCGCTGTTCCCGAGCGTGTTGACCAAGCAGAACCCGAACTACTGCACGCTCGACAATTCCCTTGAGCCGGCTTCCTCAGGCCATCCGTTCGGCTTCGACCTGCAAGGTTGCGACGTATACTCCCGTGTGGTCTACGGCACCCGCACCTCGCTGAGCGTCGGCGTGTTCGCCACACTGCTGGTGGTGCTGCTCGGAACGCTGATCGGCGCAATCGCCGGCTTCTTCGGAGGATGGGTCGACGCCGTGCTGAGCCGACTGACCGATATCTTCCTCGCGCTGCCGATTCTGCTTGGCGCCATCGTGGTGCTCCAGATGTTCAAAACGAGCAGCTCCATCTGGAAGATCATTCTGGTGATGACGCTGTTCGGCTGGACCTCCGTGGCACGAATCGCGCGAGGTGCTGTGATGGAAGCCAAGAACCTTGAATTCAACACGGCGTCCACCGCTCTGGGATCCACCCCGATCCGCAACCTGTTCCGCCACATCCTGCCGAATTCGCTGGCTCCGATCATCGTGGTCGGCACCACCTCGCTGGCCACCTACATCGTGCTCGAGGCCACGCTGAGCTTCCTGGGCGTCGGCCTGCCCACCACCACGGTCAGCTGGGGCGGAGACATCTCCAACGCGCAGTCCATCCTGCGTACTGACCCGATGGTGCTGTTCTACCCGTCCGCCGCGCTGGCCATCACCGTGCTGGCATTCATCATGATGGGCGACGCCGTCAAGGACGCGCTCGATCCGAAGAGCCGTACGGCCTGAGTGTAAGTGAAGGGATATTCGATGACTGAAATGAATACCGAGAACAACCTCGAGGCCATGCAGCGCGCCCACGGGCCGCTGTTGGAGGTCAAGAACCTCCAGGTCGACTTCACCACCGATGAAGGCAAGGCCGTGCATGCCGTGCGCAACTCGTCCTTCAGCGTGTATCCCGGCCAGTGGGTGGCCATCGTCGGCGAATCCGGTTCCGGCAAATCCACTTCCGCCATGGCCGTGCTTGGCCTGCTTCCGGGAACCGGCCATGTGGTCGGCGGCTCCATCAAGCTTGATGGCCAGGAGATCTCCGGCTTCAAGCAGAAGGATTTCGACAAGCTCCGTGGTAGCAAGATGGGTCTTGTCCCGCAGGATCCGATGAGCAACCTGAACCCGGTGTGGCGCATCGGCACCCAGGTCAAGGAAGCGTTGGTGGCCAACAACATGGACATCGACCACGAAAAGCGTTCCGAATTCGCCAAGGCCCTGGCCGGTGACGAAGTGGAGCTCAAGGGCAATGACGATGAGACCTTCCTTGGTTCCAAGGAACTGCCTGATCTGATCGCCGCGGCCAAGGAGGCTCTTGTCAAGATCGGCAAGAGCGGTGACGAGCTTGACAGGATCATGGCCCGGTTCGCCGAGGAATGGGTTCCGGGATCCGAAACCCGCTGGCGTGTGGCCGATGGCCTGATCAAAGCCGGGGTGAAGGACGATGACGCATGGTACATCGCCAAGAAGTATGTGGTCGGCTCCACCATGGGCGACCGCATCGCCGGTCTGCTGTCCGAGGCCGGTCTGCCTGACGCCGCCACCCGTGCCCGCCAGTTCCCGCACGAATTCTCCGGCGGCATGCGTCAGCGTGCGCTGATCGCCATCGGTCTGGCCTGCCGTCCGGAACTGCTCATCGCCGACGAGCCGACCTCCGCGCTCGACGTGACCGTGCAGAAGAAGATCCTCGACCATCTGCACATGCTGACCGATTCCCTGGGAACCGCGGTGCTGTTCATCACCCACGATCTCGGTCTGGCCGCGGAACGCGCCCAGCATATCGTGGTCATGTACAAGGGCCAGGTCGTGGAATCCGGTCCTTCACTGGAAGTGCTGCAGCATCCGCAGCATCCGTACACCAAGCGTCTGGTCGCAGCTGCGCCGTCCTTGGCATCGCAGCGCATCATCTCCGTCAAGGAACATGGCGGCGACGCCACCGCGGTCATGGAGCACGCGGTGAACGAGGATTCCCTGAAGAAGGGCGAAGCCATCATCACGGTGGATCACCTGACCAAGGAATTCAAACTGCCGCGCAAGAAGGAGATGTTCAAGGCGGTCGACGATGTGAGCTTCTCCATCAAGAAGGGCACCACATTGGCCATCGTCGGCGAATCCGGTTCCGGCAAATCCACCGTGGCCAACATGGTGCTGAAACTGCTTGAGCCGACCGCCGGCACCGTCACCTACGACGGCAAAGACATCTCCGGATTCAAGGGCAAGGAGTTGCTTGACTTCCGACGTCATGTGCAGCCGGTGTTCCAGAACCCGTACGGATCGCTCGACCCCATGTACTCCATCTACCGGTCCATCGAGGAGCCGCTGCGCATCCACGGCATCGGAGACAAGAAGAGCCGTGCCAAGCGTGTGCGCGAGCTCATCGACATGGTGGAACTGCCGGAATCGGTGATGAGCCGTTATCCGAACGAGCTTTCCGGCGGCCAAAGGCAGCGCATCGCCATCGCGCGCGCCATGGCCCTCGATCCGGATGTGATCGTCTGCGACGAGGCCGTCTCCGCATTGGACGTGCTGGTGCAGGACCAGGTGCTTCGCCTGCTTAACGACCTGCAGGCGGAAAAGGGACTGAGCTACCTGTTCATCACCCATGATCTGGCGGTGGTGCGTCAGATCGCCGATGAGGTCGTGGTGATGCAGCACGGCAAGCTGGTGGAGCATGCCACCACCGACGAGGTCTTCGACCATCCGAAGAAGCAGTACACCCGCGACCTGCTGGACGCCATCCCAGGCGGCAAGCTGCAGCTCGGACTCGACTGATCGCGTCAGCCATCTGGAAAACCTCCCTTCCCACAAGGGAGGTTTTCTTGTATTCCGGCTAGGCTAAGGCGCTATGACGATCACAATCACGACATCGAATGTGAATGGAATCCGCGCGGCGAAACGCAAAGGCATCGAGCAATGGGCCGCGAAGAACACGCCGGACGTGTGGTGCATGCAGGAAGTACGCGCCCCGCAAAACGAAATCGACCCCATCTTCGACGAATTCGGCTTCGAATACGCGACCGCCGGACGCATCGCCGACCAAAGCGGGCTTGATCGCATGAACGAGATCTGCCGTATCAAGGGACGCGCCGGCGTCGGTCTGCTCTCCGCGCTGCCCGTCATCGACAAGCGCTACGGACTGCCGGGACTTGCCGAGGACGTCGATTCCGGCCGTTGGATTGAAGCGGATGTGAAGACCCCGCAAGGGTACACCGTCACTGTCGTATGCGTGTACGTGCATGCCGGCAACACCGACGATCCGGAGAAAATGAAGCAGAAATACCGTTTCCTCGACACCATGCTGGTACGTATGGGACAACTGCGCGATGAAGCGGCGCACGGCGGCAAGCAGGCGGTATTGTGCGGCGATTTCAACATCGCGCACACGCCGCTCGACATCAAGAACGCGAAAGCCAACGAGAAGCACGCCGGCTTCCTGCCCGAGGAACGCGCCTACGTGGACAAATGGCTGGGGGAGTTGGAATTCGTGGATGTGATGCGTTCCCTGTGCGGAGACATCCAAGGACCGTACACCTGGTGGAGCCAGCGGGGCCGCGCCTTCGACAACAACGTCGGCTGGAGGATCGACTACCAGTTCGCCACACCCGAACTCGCCGAAACGGCCCGCGGATTCGTCATCGACAAAGCTCCGACCTACGACCTGCGATGGTCGGACCATGCGCCGCTGAGCATCACCTACGACGTGTGAGTTTTTGCGGCCGTCATCCGGCCAATGCCGGGCAACGGGAGGACACACTCCGATTCCCAGCCCGTATTAAGCATGGGTGCTAGGCTAGTCACGGTTGCAACCGTAATGAAATGAGGAACATCATGGGACTGTTTGGATTCGGCAAGAAGAAGCGTCAGAGCGAGGAAGCCGCTGAAGCCGCCGCCGAAGAGAACGACAAGGCCGATGAGGCCATCTCCGAAACCGCTGAGGCGCCCGCCGGTGGAATTCAGGAAACCATCCTTCCGGAACCGTCCGATGAGTACGACGGCCGTGGCGATGAGCACGGTCCGTGGGACGTCGACGACGAGAACGTGCCCGACTATGACGAATACCTCGACATGGGCGCCTACTATCTGCCGTTCCTCCAAGGCATCGAACTGCGCGTGAAGGCCAACCGCGCCACCCAGCAGGTGCTCGGCACCACCATCACCTACGGATCCTCCAGCGTGGAGATCGAAGCCTTCGCCGCGCCGAAGACCATGGGACTGTGGGATGACGTGCGCGTCGACCTGGTTGAGGCCAACAAAGACGCCAAGGAGACCGACGGCGTGTTCGGCACCGAACTGACACTGCCGGTCGTGGTCAAGGGCGGACGCAAGGTCGTCACCCGCATCGTCGGTGTGGACGGACCGCGGTGGATGCTGCGCGGCATCTTCTCCGGCAAAGCCGCCACCGATCCGGACCACGCCGAAACCAAGGCGCTGAACCAGCTTTTCTCCAACATCGTCGTGGAACGCGGCGAGGACCCGCTGGCCCCGCGTGACCTCATCCCGATGCATCCGCCGGTCGCCCCGGCCGAACGCAAGGCCGCCAAGGAAGCCGCCGAAGCCGAACAGGCAGGCAGGACGATGGACATTCCAGGCCAGCCGAAGGGACCGTTTGACTCCGACCAGCAGGTCGAGGTCAAGACCACGTTGTCGCGTGGACCGATGTTCTCCGAAGTGCGCTGAGCGAACGACGACCACGAAAACACAAACGCATGGCTGAAACCGAAACCAAGAAAAGAACCGGCCTCGGCGCGCTCGCCGACGCCGGCGATGCCGACGATTTCTCCGTCATCGACGTGATCGGCGGTCCGCGCGGCGTCGTCGAATCGATGCTGCCGGGCGTGGTGTTCGTGGTGATGTTCGTCATCACCTCCGACCTGCATCTGACCATCGGCGTATCCGCAGCCCTCGCCGTACTGCAGGTGATCGTCCGCCTATGCCAACGCCAATCCGTCATGGGCGCCGTCTCCGGCCTTCTGGCTGTCGGCATCTGCCTGATCTGGGCATGGAACAGCCACGAGGCGCGCAACTACTACATGTTCGGATTCCTGACCAACGCCTTCTACATCGTGCTGCTCGCCATTTCGTTGATGGTACGTGTACCGGGACTTGGCTTGGTGATCGAATTCATCCGGACACTGCCAACCGAGCATCTGCGCGCATGGCTTGCCGATTGGCGTGGCGACAAGGCATTGAACCGCGCGTACACCATCATCACCGCGTTGTGGATCGGTGTGTTCTCCCTACGACTGGTGGTGCAGGTGCCGTTGTACCTGTCCAACCAGGTCGGCTGGCTCGGCACTGCACGTCTGCTCATGGGCATTCCGTTCTGGGCGTTGGCCATCTGGGTGTCGTACCTCATCGTGGCCACCCCCATGCATCGGCATAAGACGTTGGCCGAACCAAACGCCGACGCGATGGACGACAACAACGAAACGGAGGAACAGCACTGATGGAATCGACCATCCGCATCGAACGATACGCCGACCAAGGCCGTTGCGTCGGCCACATCGACGGACGCGTCGTGTTCGTGCGATTCGCGTTGCCGGGCGAGCTGGTACGCGTCGTGTTGGACGAACCACATGATCGCGAGGACCGTTTTTGGACTGGCGAAGTGACGGAAGTGCTGGAAGCCAGCGAGGACCGCGTCGAACCCGTATGGCCGTTGGCGGGTCCGCTTGCCATGGGCGGCGGCGTCGGCGGTGCCGATTTGGTGCACGTCTCACTGCCCGGACAGCTTAAATGGAAATCCATGTCCATCGCCGAACAGATGAGACGTCTCGGCCATGTCGACGTTGACGTGCCGATCGAGCGCATGCCCGAGGATGAGGCGGAGCAGGGGCTGCACTGGCGTACCCGCATCGAGATGATCGCGGACGAGAACGGCCGACCGTCCATGCGCAGACGCGGCACCCACGTGCGTGTGCCGATCGACACCATGCCGTTGGCCAGTCGCGCGTTGCTTAACGTGGCCGAGAAGGAACACGTGTGGGATGGGGGATTCACTCCCGGATCGCAGATTCGTCTGTCTGTTCCCGAGCCTCGCGGCAATGCCGAAATCGCCGACAACTACGCCGTGCTCGTCGATGGCGAGGTGACGGCGGGCAATCGCGAGCTTACCGAAAAGGTGACGGTGTGCGGACGTGAATTCGAATACGGTGTGGACGCCGGCGGATTCTGGCAGATGCACCGTCACGCGCCGATCGCGTTGACCGGCCATGTGATGTCCTTGGTGCATGGCGAGCTTGACGGCGCCGCTTCCGCATGCCTGTGGGATTTGTATTCCGGTTCCGGCCTGTTCACGCTGCCGTTGGCCACGCTAAGCGCCGGCCGCACGCGCATGCTGAGCGTGGAAGGTGGCAAGACCGCTGTCAAACACGCGCAACGCAATCTGAGGGCCATCCATTTGGACAATGTCGACGCCCGTGTGGGCGATGTGGCCAAGACGCTTGCCAACGTACGCAACGATTTGGCCAAACCCGATATCGTGGTGCTTGATCCGCCGCGTGCCGGCGCACGTGCGAAGGTATGCAGGCAGATCGCCGAATCCGGCGCGCGAAGCGTCGTATACATCGCCTGTGACCCGGCATCGCTGGCACGCGACACCGCCACATTGGCCTCGCTCGGATACGATCTTGCTGATATTCGCGCATTCGACATCTATCCGACCACCCACCATGTCGAAACGGTGGCGCTATTCAGGAAAGCCACACGATGACCGGTTTCGCGCGGCGTGCCGCAGCCGGTCTCCTTGCAGCCGTCTTCGGTATCTCCATGCTGGCCGGCTGCACGCCGAACAATGCCGCGGTGGGAGATACGCAGTCCGCAGGCGATGCGGTCGCCCACAGCATGAAGGACCGCAACAGTCTCGACGTGGCCATGATCGGCTCCCAAGACGAACAGACCGATCGCCTGGCGTTGGATGCCATGGAGGCGGGCGGGCTCAGGCCGGTGTATCTGCCGGTCGCCGGCACGGTCGACATGCAGGACACCGCCCGGCAAGCGGTCGAGGATATGGCGCAACGCATGGTCAGCATCATCGTCATTTCGGGAATCGACGTGTCCGGCGTGAACCATGACGGCTGGTACGACACGCTGACAACCGCAAGACAGGCGGGCATTCCAGTGGCACTGCTCAACCCGATCGCCACGCCGACCGACAGCACGCTGTTCGCGGCGACGCTCACAATCAACGACCGCATGACGGATGCGACGCCGCTCGCCGACGCGGTAGCCGGCATAGCCAACAACGACCCGCACGACAGAGCAATCCTCGTCACCACCATCAGCCACGGCGGCAAACAGTGAACCGCTCCACGCATTCGGGTGAGTTCGAATCGGTTCGGATGCGTGGCGCTGAACGCACCCTGAGAAAACCCTGAATTTTGCCGGAGCTTTACGGGAAAAGCCTGCGGGCGCGCATCGCCAAGCGGTATGCTGGCAGCATGAGCGAAAGTCAAACCATGCCTGAAACCAGTGAAAAGGGGCTCACCGCAGCGGAAGTCGCCGCCCTTACGGAAAGCGGGCAGGTCAACGCCGTCAAATCGTCCACGTCACGTTCGTTCGCCGACATCGTGCGAGCCAACGTGTTCACCCTGTTCAACGGCATCATCTTCGCCGCCATGGTCATGGTATTGGTCACGGGATCATGGAGAGACGCCGTGTTTGGCCTCGTCATCCTCATCAACACCGGCATCGGCATCATCACCGAACTGAAAGCCAAACGAACGCTCGACAAGCTTTCCATCCTCGTAGCCTCCGACTATCTCGTACGACGCGACGGCAAGGACGTCGAAGTGCCGCACAACGAAATCGTGCTCGGCGACCTCATGTGGATCCGCTCCGGCGAACAGGTTCCCGCCGACGCGCAGATCGTGCGCACCTGGGGTCTGGAACTCGACGAATCCATGCTCACTGGCGAATCGCGCACCGTGCGCAAGAACGAAGGCGACGACATCTATTCCGGATCCACCGCGGTCTCCGGCATGGCCTTGGTCAAGGTCAACGCGGTCGGCGCGCACAGCTATGCCGCCACCTTGACCGCGCAGGCGAAGGTCTACAAAAAGACCGTGTCCGACCTCAACAAGGGCATCAACACCATCCTCAAATTCATGACCTTCCTCGTCGTGCCGCTGTGCGTGCTGCTCATCTGGTCGCAGGTGCACGCGGTCGGCGGTTGGGACGTAGCCGTCTCCACCGGCCAATGGCGTTCCGCCGTGGTGTCCGCCGTGGCTGGCGTGGTCGGCATGATCCCCGAAGGCCTCGTACTGCTCACCTCGCTCAACTTCGCGCTCGCCGCCATCCGTTTGGCACGCAAGAACACGCTCGTGCAGGAGCTCGAATCCGTGGAGACCCTCGCACGCGTGGACTGCCTGAACCTCGACAAAACCGGCACCGTTACCGACGGCGGCATCATGCTCAACGAAATACGCATGCTGGATGGCATCGGAGCCAATACCGTTGACGAACATGCCGTGAAACAGGCGTTGTACGACCTGTCGAACGAAGGACAGCCGAACGGCACCGGATTGGCGATTCTCAACGGACTGGGCAAGCAGGGATTCTCCGCCGGTCCCGTCGCGGCGCGCGTTCCGTTCTCGTCGGCACGCAAATGGAGCTCGATTGCCGATGACGGCGCGGTATGGACGATGGGCGCGCCGGAAGTCGTGCTGTCCCACTTGGATGGCGATTACGCCGACGTTCTTCGACTGGTCAACGATTCCGCACACGACGGCAACCGCGTGCTGCTGATCGCACGGCATGACGGCAAGGCGCCCGCCGATTACGAAAGCGATCCCGCCATCGATCCCGCATCGCGGCCCGTCGCGCTGGTATTATGCTCCGAGCACATTCGCGACGACGCCGAAGCCACACTCGCCTGGTTCCGCGAGCAGGGCGTGCGCTGCCGCATCATCTCCGGCGACAATCCCGTCACCGTCGGTGCGATCGCAAGAAAAGTACGGCTCACCGGAGACGCGGAGCCACGCTTCATGGACGCGCGCGAACTGCCCGCCGACATCACGGAACTGGCGAAAGTACTGGAGAACGTGGACGTGCTCGGCCGTGTCCTGCCCGACCAGAAGAAGGCGATCGTCCAGGCGCTGCACCTAGGCGATCATGTCGTGGCGATGACCGGCGACGGCGTGAACGACGCGCTCGCCATCAAGGAGGCCGACCTGGGCATCGCGATGGGCAACGCGGCACCCGCCACCAAGGCCGTGGCGCAGGTGGTGCTCGTCGATTCGAAATTCTCGCATCTGCCCGATGTGGTGGCACGTGGACGCCAGGTCATGGCCAACATGGAACGCGTGGCCAGCCTGTTCCTCGTCAAAACCGTATATTCCGCGCTGATCTCGCTCGGCGTGGTGCTGACGCAGATCCCATTCCCATACCTGCCCCGCCATATCACCTACATCGGCGCACTCACCATCGGCATGCCGGCGTTCATCCTCGCGCTTGCGCCGAACACGCGCCGCTACATTCCGGGCTTCCTCAGGCGCGTGGTGCACTTCGCATTGCCGGGAGGCATCGCCACGGCTCTGTCGATTCTCGCCGATTCGTGGCTGTTGCCGAAGTTCATGGGCTGGGACGCACAGCATTCCGCCGCGCAGCTGGGCATGCTTCGTGGCGTCAACGCGATTATCCTGCTGATGATGGGCATCTTCGTACTGGCGCGCGTGGCCCGGCCGCTCAACTCGTGGAGAGGCGGTCTGGTATTGGCGTTCGCCGTGGCGGGCGTGGCCGGCATGTTCATTCCGCCCGTCGCGCGTTTCTTCGCGCTCGTGATACCGTCCGGCGAAATGCTCGCGGCGACGGGCGTCGCGCTTGTGGTGTCCGCCATCGTTTTCGTGCTGTGCCTGTGGTGCGTGCCGAAAATGGTCGCCATTTTCTCACGTTTCAAGAAGACACGCCAGTGCTGAAGTAACGTGGCTGTATCGTTGGCAACGGATAATCGGCTGCTGGAAAGCAGTTTCAACCAGCCACAAAAGCTCGGAGGTAGCATGTCTGTGCGCGACGACCAGCTCGACACCCTGAAGGTGGGCGGCAAGGATTACGACTTTTACCGCATCGCGGATTTGCCGGGCATCGATCATCTCCCGTATTCGTTGAAGGTTCTCGTTGAGAACCTGGTGCGCAACATCGATGGCGCCAACATCACGGATGATCATGTCAAGGCCCTGTTGGATTGGGATCCGGCCGCACAGCCGAGCCACGAGATCCAGTTCACCCCGTCCCGCGTGGTCATGCAGGACTTCACCGGCGTGCCGTGCATCGTCGACCTCGCCACCATGCGTGACGCCGTCAAGGAGCTTGGCGGAGATCCGGAGGTCATCAACCCGCAGGTCCAGTCCGACATGGTCATCGACCATTCCGTGCAGATCGACAAGTACGGCGTGGCCGACGCGGTCGAACAGAACATGGACATCGAATACCAGCGCAACGGCGAACGCTACCAGTTCCTGCGCTGGGGACAGCAGGCCTTCCGCAACTTCCGCGTGGTGCCGCCGGGAACCGGCATCATCCACCAGGTCAATATCGAATACCTCGCCAAAGTCGTCATGACCAAGGCGGGGGAGCGCGGTCGCGACCTCGCCTACCTCGACTCCTGCGTGGGCACCGATTCGCACACCACCACCGTCAACGGTCTGGGCGTGCTCGGCTGGGGCGTCGGCGGCATCGAAGCCGAAGCCGCCATGCTCGGCCAGCCGATCTCCATGCTCGTGCCGCGCGTCGTCGGCTTCAAGCTCACCGGTTCCATTCCGGAAGGCGTCACCGCCACCGACGTGGTCCTCACCATCACCGACATGCTCCGCCAGCACGGTGTGGTCGGCAAATTCGTGGAATTCTACGGCGAAGGCATCGCTTCCGTGCCGCTGGCCAACCGCGCCACCATCGGCAACATGGGACCGGAATTCGGCTCCACCTGCGGCATCTTCCCGATCGACAACGTCACCCTCGACTATCTGCGTCTGACCGGTCGTTCCGAAGAACAGATCGCTCTCGTCGAAGCCTACGCGAAAGCCAACAAGCTCTGGGGCGACGCCACCGATCCGGACTACGTAGAACCGCAGTACTCCGAATACCTGGAACTCGACCTCGGAACCGTTGTGCCGTCCATCGCGGGACCGAAGCGTCCGCAGGACCGCATCAGGCTGTCCGAATCGAAAGAGAAGTTCGAAGCCACGCTGCCGGCGTACGAAACCGACAAGACCGTGCAGGATCCGATCGCGGTGTCCACTGACTTCCGCGGCGACTTCGATATCAAGAACGGCGACGTGGCGATCGCGTCCATCACGTCGTGCACCAACACCTCCAACCCGTCCGTCATGATCGCCGCCGGCCTGATCGCCCGCAACGCGCATGCCAAGGGACTGAAGCCCAAGCCGTGGGTCAAGACGTCTCTCGCCCCGGGCTCCCAGGTCGTCGCCGACTATCTGAAGGCCGCCGGCCTGCAGGATGATCTCGACGCGCTCGGCTACCAGCTGGTCGGCTTCGGCTGCGCCACCTGCATCGGCAACTCCGGCCCGCTGCTGCCGGAAATCTCCGAGGCCATCAACGCCAACGACCTGACCGTCACCTCCGTGCTGTCCGGCAACCGTAACTTCGAAGGCCGCATCAGCCCGGACGTCAAGATGAACTACCTCGCGTCCCCGCCGCTTGTCATCGCCTACGCGCTCGCCGGCACTATGGATTTCGATTTCGAAACCCAGCCGCTCGGCAAGGACCAGGACGGCAACGACGTGTACCTGAAGGACATCTGGCCTACCAATGAGGAAGTCGCCGCAGTGGTGGATGGCACCGTCAGCCGCGAGATGTTCCTCAAGGATTACGCCTCCGTGTTCGAAGGCGACCGCCGTTGGAAGGGCCTTGACGTGCCGGAAGGCGAACTGTTCGCATGGGATGAGAACTCCACCTACGTGCGCAAGCAGACCTTCTTCGACGGCATGAAGGCCACCCCGGATCCGGTCAAGGACATCCACGGCGCCCGCGTGCTCACACTGCTCGGCGACTCCGTGACCACCGACCACATCTCCCCGGCAGGCGCGTTCAAGGCCTCCAGCCCGGCAGGCAAATACCTGACCGACCGTGGCGTCGAACCGAAGAACTTCAACTCCTACGGTTCCCGTCGAGGCAACCATGAGGTCATGGTCCGCGGCACGTTTGGCAACATCCGCCTGCGCAACCAGTTGCTCGCCTCCGTCGGCGAGGAAATCACCTCTGGTGGCTACACCTACGACTTCCTCGACAAGAAGCCGACCACGATCTTCGAAGCGTCTCGCGACTATATCGACCATGATGTGCCGCTCGTCGTGCTCGCAGGCAAGGAATACGGTACCGGCTCCTCCCGTGACTGGGCCGCCAAGGGCACCGTCATGTTGGGTGTCAAAGCCGTCATCACCGAAAGCTTCGAACGCATCCACCGTTCCAACCTCATCGGCATGGGCGTGCTGCCATTGCAGTTCCCCGAAGGCGAATCGTATGAGAGCCTCGGCCTGAACGGCACCGAAACCTACGACATCTCCGGTGTCGAGGAACTCAACAAGGGCGTCACCCCGAAGACGGTCCACGTCACCGCCACCCACGCGGACGGTTCCACGACCGAATTCGATGCCGTCGTTCGCATCGATACGCCAGGCGAAGCGGACTACTACCGCAACGGAGGTATTCTCCAGTACGTCCTGCGCAACCTGATGCGCTAGGCGTCGGACGGGGCTGATACGCGGGCATGGAGAAAGTGACATTGCGGGACGTGGCCGAAGCGGCTGGTGTCTCCATCGCAACCGCCTCATGGGCGGTGAACGACAACCGGGACGTGCGGATCACGGAATCCACACACCGCAAGGTACGCAGGGCTGCTGACGAACTCGGCCACCATCACAACGCGCTCGCCCGCGGATTGGCCCGAGGCTGCTCCGACATCATCGGCTTCATCAGCGACGGAGTGGCCACATCGCCCTTCGCCGGCCAGGTGATCCAAGGCGCGCAGGACGAAGCCTGGCGCAATGGGAAAATTCTGCTGGTGGTGGATACCGACGGCAGAAAAGACGTGGAACGCAGAACCTTCTCGTTCATGTTCGAACACCAGGTCGAGGGCATCATTGGATTGGCTACAATGTATTAGACCCTCCGATGAGGGACGAATGACGTGGGATTGGAGGCCGACGATGGCCGACCCGAAACATCCCCGCCACTACGACGAGGCGTTCAAACGGCAGATCGTGCAGTCGTGCGAGAGCGGCAAGCCATCCCGGGAGATCAGGGCCGAGTACGACATCGCGCGATCGACCCCGCGGCGCTGGGTCCAAGGCATCCGCGACAGCGGCTCCGCCCGGGCCGCGGACAACCGCACGCCCGGGCGGAACGAGCTGATCGAGCCGGGGAGGCGCAACAGGCAGTTGGAGATGGAGGCGGACGTTTCAGAACAAGCGGCGCCGGTATTCGCACGAAGGCAGGCGTGATACGGGCCAACGCCGCCCGCTACCCGATATCGGCGCAATGCAGGATACCGGACGTTCCCCGCTCCACCTACTACTGGATGACCGGGCATCCCGGGACGGAGCGTGCGGATCCGATCGCCGGCGACGTGCGCGCGGTCTGGCGCGACGGCCGCGAACGCTACGGCGCCAGGAAGATCAAGGCCGCCCTGGAAAGGAGGGGCGTCACCGCGTCCAGGAGACGCATCGGTGGATTGGCTACAATGTATTAGACAGTCCGATGAGGGACGAATGACATGAGATTGGAGGCCGACGATGGCCGACCCGAAGCATCCCCGCCACTACGAGGAGTCGTCCAAGCGGCAGATCGTGCAGCTTTACGAGAACGGCAAGCCGGCGCGCGAGATCAAGGCCGAGTACGACATCTCGCATTCCACGCTGCACCGTTGGGTCCAGGGCATCCGCAACAGCGGCTCCACGAAAGCCGCCGACAACCGCACCCCTGAGCAGAACGAGCTGATCGAGCTGCGCAAGCGCAACAGACAGTTGGAGATGGAGGTGGACGTTTCAGAACAGGCGGCGCTGATATTCGCACGAAAGTAGCAGTGATACGGGCCAACGCCTCCCGTTATCCGATATCGGCGCAGTGCAGAATACTGGGCGTTCCCCGCTCCACCTACTACTGGATGATCGAACATCCCGAAGCCGAGCGGGTGGACCCGATCGCCGGCGACGTGCACGCGATCTGGCGCGACAGCCATGAGCGTTACGGCGCCAGGAAGATCAAGGCCGCGCTGGAGCGGAGGGGCGTCACCGCCTCCAGAAGGCGCATCGTCAACATCATGAAACGGCGGGGCATGACGAGCGCGTACGCGCGCAGAACGTTCAAACCACACAAGACGCGGGTTAACGAGGCCAGGCTCGCGAACATCCTCGACCGCGAGTTCGACGGCTACGAGCCGCGCACCCACCTGGCCAGTGACCTGACGTACGTGCGCGTCGGCGGCAAGTGGGCGTACGTGTGCCTGCTCATCGACCTGGCGAACAGGAGCATCGCCGGCCACAGCGCCGACACGGGCCGCACCGCCGACCTGGTCATGGCCGCGTTCGCCACGCTCGACTTCCCCCTGACCGAGGTGGAGGTGTTCCACACGGACCGGGGCAGCGAGTTCGACAACGCGAAAATCGACGAGCCGCCCGACGTGTTCGACATCAGAAGATCGCTGTCAAGGAAGGGCAACCCGTACGACAACGCCGTGGTCGAATCCACCAACAGGCTCCTGAAGAAGGAGCTCATATACCGGAACCACTACACCAGCCTGGAACAACTACGCTCCGACCTCAACGACTACGTGTGGTGGTCCGACAACCAGCGGCTCCACTCCACCCTCGGATACCGGAGTCCGAAGGAATTCACCGAACAGGGACTCGTCCTCTAAGAACCTGTCCAACACACCGTTGCCAATCCACGTCATGAACATCGGCCTGGAACGGCCCATCGGCCTCGAGGCGGGGCATACGTACCACATCCGTCTCGTCGTCGACGACACCATCGGCACGTTGTACGTGGATGGGGTGGCGTTGAACGTGCGCATGTACGAGCGTCCGGGCGAGTCGTTGGGCGTCTTCGCCACCGACGGCACGGTCGAGGTGCGCAACGCCTCCATCGCCCGCGGACTGAAGAGGAAGTGAACGTGTCCTTTCCGGCTTGATGTGACGCAATCGGCTGCGTGTCCTTATGCGTGACGGCGTGGGGCATGCAGCCGATTGTTTTTATTCCTCGGATTTCCGCTTGGTATGCGTGGTTCGGTACGTGATGGGGGTGACGCCCATGAACCGGTGGAAGGTGCGGGAGAAGAAACTGGCGGATGAGAAACCGGTCTGTTTGGCGACCGTGGCGATAGGCAGCGAGCTCGTTACCAGCAGGTTGGCTGCGGCGCGCACGCGCACGTCGTTGACGAATTCGATCGGCGACTGGTTGAGCGATTCGCGGAATATCGATGCGCAAGTGGTGCGTCCCACCGATCCGGCCGATGCGATTTGCTTCAAGGTGATCGGACGCACGTAATATCTCTGCACGTAATCGATCATCTTGCGTAGCGTCACGATGCGGGGGTGCGGCGCTGTGGAAGTCGCGCAATGACTGCCGGCGATCGCCAGTATGTCGCGGACGACCGCATAGAAACAGCTGAGCACCGTCAACGCCTCGGTATTGTCGGTTAGCGTCATATCGTCGGCGGGCAACGGTTCGGCTGACCGCTCTGACCGCTCCAGCGGACCGAATTTCGCCGCATGAAGCTGTCGGATGGTGGCAAGCAGCCGCCGACCGGGGGCCGTGTCGTCGGTGATGACGGCATATGGCATCGTGTTCTCCGCCATCAACGGCGCGATGAAACGGTCGTACACTTCGAATGAGGCGCACATTTTAGCCGGATTGAGCAACGTGCAGGAGAATTCGCAATCGGAACCGTCCTTGGTGAAACCGTAATGCAGCTGACGTGAGTTGACGAAAATCGCCTGCCCCTCATCGAGCCGGACTGTTTCTCCGTTGACGAAATACCACATATGCCCATGGATGATGTAGGTGAGTTCAAGGTCGACATGCCAATGGCATTCCGCACGCATATGGGGGTACTGGTGGAGCAGCGAATGCTCGGTGAAGGAGAAGAACATCGGCGCGTCATACTGCACTATCTCCGAACCATCGGGTCGGCGACCCCAATTAGTGATGGGCATCACCTCACGGGAGGCCCATTCGTCCCGTTCCATCTGTGCTTCTTCATCGGCAGTGTTCATGACTACTCTAATAAACGGTAGATAATGCAAAGAACAAGGATGATTCTACAACATTGCAAGTGCTGCCGTCGATGTTGGTGGTGTTGAATGGTGTCAAAGGACGTCAAACGATTGACAAACAGATTCACAAGGAGCTTTCAATGGCGGAGAATGAAGGTGCGGCCGTTGCCGTGGATAATGCGGCGGTGCCTACGAACGAGTGGGAACGCATGCTTTCCGGCGAATTGTATATTTGCGGTGATATGCAGCGTGAAGCGAACATGCGTAAACGCCGCTTGGTGCACGCCATCAACACGTCCGCATACGACGCGTTCGAGGAACGTGACAGGCTGTTCCGCGAACTGTTCGGTTCACTCGGCAAAGGCGCGTTCCTTGAACCGCCATTCAACTGCGATTACGGCTGCAACACGTATATCGGCGACAACTTCTATGCCAATATGGACTGCATCTTCCTCGACGTGGCGAGAATCACCATCGGCGACCGTGTCTTCTTCGGCCCGCGCGTCGGCCTGTACACGCCATACCATCCAATCGATGCGGCCGTACGCGCTTCCGGTCCGGAAGGCGCCCGTCCGATCACCATCGGCAATGACGTGTGGTTCGGCGGCAGCGTGGTGGTCTGTCCGGGCGTTACCATCGGCGATGATGTGGTGATCGGTGCAGGCTCCGTGGTGACCAAGGATATCCCATCCCATTCGGTGGCCGTGGGCAACCCGTGCCATGTGATTCGCAAGATCACTGATGCGGACCGTGAATACTGGGAGGGCAAGGCCGCCGAATACCGCGCATGGAAGGATTCGCTGTAAAACCTCGCCCAATATTCGGCCCAACGTCGGGATAAGGCTGGTCGGCCTACATATCCCGACGTTTTCGTTTGCCCGTCGTCTGAAACGGGCTTGTATTCCAATGGAGACTATCGTGCGCACCATCATGCCGGACCGGGAATTCCTCGGCCATGTATTCAAATTGGCTTTGCCTATCGCTTTCCAACAGCTCATGCTGTCGTTGTCGTCCTGCGCCGACACGCTGATGTTGTCGGGGGTAGGGCAAAACGAGTTGGCCGCCGTCTCGCTCGCCACGCAGTTCCAGTTCCTGTTCAGCCTGTTCACTGCGGCCCTGACCCTGGGCATGAGCATTCTCGTGGCGCAGTATTGGGGTGCCGGCAACCGTGACGCGGTGGAACGCGTGCTGGGATTCGTCATGCTGTATGCCGGAATGCTGTCGACGGCGTTCTTCCTGGCGGCACTGCTCGTGCCGGAACAGTTGATGTCCATCATGACCAATGACGGCACGCTGATCATGCTTGGCGCGCGATATCTGCGGATTTCGTCATTGTCGTACTTGTTCATCGGCCTGTCCCAGATGTACCTGTGTCTGATGAAGAACACCGGCTCTGCGGTGATGGGCATGACGGTCAGCACGGTTGGCGTGATTGTGCACGTCGTGTTGAACGCGGCGCTGATTTACGGTATCGGCAGTCTCGGCATTCCCGCGCTTGGCATTTTCGGCGCGGCTATATCCACGGTGATTTCGCGTGCGATTGAGCTGACATGGTCGGTCGTGGCGACCCGTCGTGGCCCCTACCTGCGACTTGGCCATGTGCTGCATCCCGATGGGCCGTTGCAGAAGGATTTCTGGAAATACAGCCTGCCGGTGCTTGGCAATGAATTGGTGTGGGGATGTGGTTTCACCATGTACACCGTGATCATGGGACATTTGGGTGCAGACGCAGTCGCCGCCAATTCCATCGCCAATATCGTCAAGGATCTGCTGGTGTGCCTGTCCCTTGGTCTGGGCAATGCCGGCGGCATTTTGGTCGGCAATCTGCTGGGACGTGGAGATTTCCGACAGGCGAAGGCGATGGGCGACAGGATGTGCGTGCTGGTGGCCGTGGTCGGTACCGCGACGGGACTGTTGATTGTCGCGGCGCGTCCGCTGGCTTTGCAATGGGCGAACCTTACGCCCGAAGCCACACGGTACCTGTCGGTCATGCTGTTCGTCTGCGCATATTACGCGGCATGCGGATGCATGACGAATCTGACGATCGCCGGTATTTTTCCAGCCGGCGGCGATGCGAAGTTCGGTCTCATGTGCGATGCCATCGTCATGTGGCTGATTGTGGTGCCGGTCGGGCTGTTGGCCGCGTTCGTGTTCAAACTGCCCGTGTTGGTGGTGTATGCGCTGCTCAACACCGACGAATGCATCAAAATGGTTCCCGCGTTGTTGCACTACCGCAAGTACCGTTGGCTGCGCAATGTCACCCGATGACTTTTTGCGATTCGGCGGCCGATTTCATGATTGGCTTGTGTGCGACCAGTCTGTGACAGCTTCGATGTTATTGCCGTCGGGGTCGAGCACGAAGGCCGCGTAATACCCGGAATGGTAGGCACGTGGTCCGGGTCTGCCGTTATCCATTCCGCCTGCCGTGATCGCGGCTTCATAAAAGTCGCGTACCGCTTGTTCGTTCGTTGCGCGGAAGGCGATATGCGTGGGAATCGGCTGTTGCGCCGGATCGTCCATCGGGGAGATGTAGAAATCCGAACGGGGCGTGCCGTCATCCACGCCGAAACCGATGGTCGGTTCGTGATGGGCTTTGGGAATGTATCCGAGCGGAGACAGAGCTTTCGTATAGAATGCGATGCTGCGTTCCGCGTTCGAAACATGAAGTGTAATGTGGTCGATCATGCTTTCAGCCTAGTCCGATTTCGTCCGGTTCCATCCGATTTGATTGAGAGCCTACGGCAAAGGCGGATGTTCCGTTCCATCGGGACTCGGCCGATGGAACGGAACACTTGGGGATTTACTTGGCCAACTGCGTGGTGGTGGGGGAGGCCAAGGACGGGCGTGTGCGACGGATACGCCCCAATGCCAGACCAAGGCAGATGAACGCCACTGCAAACAATGCCACCAAGCCGACTGACGATGCCCAAGAACCATAATCCACGCCGGTTGCGGCCGCCGTGCCAAGCCCGAACACGTTGTCGATGGACACGCACAGCCACCATCCCGGCAGCAGCTTGCCGATCATGATCATCGGTTCGGGCATCATATCGATGGGGAATGCCATACCCGACGTGAACATGCACAGCAGACCGAATACGTTGGCGAACGCATTGACCGCCATTTCCGAGAAACCAACCGACCCCAGAAGGAAACCGCAGGCGATTGCCATCAACGTGTACGCCAGCAGCGACACGAACGTCAAAGCCACATTCGTGGATGTAATCCCGTCGAACGGCACTCCTGCGGCCATCATCAAGACCAATGTCGCCGCCGTGTAACCCACGCACACCACCAAGCCGAAGGTGGCGCAGGTGAGCATCTCCTGCATCTGCAACGACACCAGACGCGTCGGCGACGAATACAGGCGGCGACGAATCTCACTGTCATTGAAGGTGCCAATCACCAGGAACGTGCAGATCGGCATGACCAGCAGCAACGGATAGAGTCCCGTTTTGATGGTGCCGGCGAATGCGGATGCCGCCGGCTTGGTATTATCAGTATCTGCGGATGGCGATTGCACCACCGCTATTTTCGACGTCTTGGCATCTGCTTTCGCGGTATCCAACGCCGTCCGCATGGCCGTTTCCATCGACTGTTGCTTCCCGGCTTGACCCAAGTACGCGGTGCGTGTCAATGACAGGAATTCGTTGACTTCCAGCTGCGAAAGGGAGCCTGCTCCGGAAGTGTAGCTGACAACGGTTTCGACAGTCGGTTGGTCATTTGACGAACCATCCAGATATTTCTGATAATCCGAAGCGAAGCCGTGCGGCACAATTGCGATCAAATCAACATAGTTCGAAGCGACGGCTTGCTGCAACGCTTCGGAATCGTCGGCAAGGTCCACCATCTCGCCATCCAACGCAAGATAGGAACGCAGCGCGGATGAAATACCATCGGCATCGCCATCGCGGTCGACCACCGCCACACGTGCCGTATCGGGATGGAACACCTCATCGCCACCCGTCATCGAGCCACGCATGATCTGCCAGCTGATGGCGAACATCATGATGCCGATGAACCCCAAATAGATGACCAGGTACATCTTGCGTGATTTGAGAATTCTCAGCGCCGTCTTACAGGTATTCATAGCGTTGCCTCCTCAACAGAACGGTCGCCGCAGCAAGGCAGACCAGGCTCATCGCGGCAAGGATGCCGGCGGTGGTGAAGAACGGTTTGAAATTGTCGTAATAGAGGATGTCGTAGAACAGGTTCGTGATCTGCTGCGCCGGATTGAGCAGACTCAGCACCGGTGTGCGCTGGGCGATCAAGTCGCTCAACTGCATGGCGAACGAACCGTACAGTCCGGAGAACAATGACAACGTGCAGGCGATCGCCGTGCACAGCCCCTGCTTGGCGCCGGTTGGAATCTTCGGCAGCGCGCCAAGCAACGTGCCGAATGCGCTCGCCGCGAACGAAGCCATGAGACATGCTCCCACACCAGCCCATTCACGTCCGCCCAACGAAATATGACAGACGAACCGGATATACAGCATGGCCACGGTCAGACTCAGGAACGAACACAGCCAACTGGACAGGAATCCAGCCAGCAGTTGCTGCGATTTCGGAAGCGGCGAAACGGAACGGCGGACACCCAAAGCCGAAAGATTCGCCTGCGTCATCGTCACTACGTTGATGGCGAAGCTCATGGCCATCAACGCGGCCAATCCCAGCAGTGCATAGTAATATCGTGCCGTACCGCTCGGTTTAAAATTCGTCAGCTGGATTTCCTTTGTATAGCCATTCGCCGAACCGATGCTGCCGGTCACCTTGCCATTCATCAGAGCTTCGGGGTTGTGCTTCGCAATGTCCACCACCACATCGGTGTTGCGGTTGTACAGGTCCACGATGTTGCCCAGCACCGTCAGCGAAATATCCAAGCCGCTGCTCGACGCCATCACATCGGACGCGGACGATTGCGTCGACTGTGAGACGGAGAATCGCAATCTGCCGTCATCGATTCGCAGCATGCCTTGCGCGGTGCCGTCGGCCAGCAGCTGTTCCGCCTGCGCAATCGATTCCACCTTGGTCGTGTTGATGAGTCCCGTTCCATTCTTGCCATCGGCACTCACTTTCACGTGATTGTCCGATAATGCAGACGATTCGGATGAAATGCCTTCGATCAGCGTCTGCGCCCCATAGGACGTCTTCCACGCGTTGTCCTCGACCACGGCCACGTCAAGTGTGTGCAATTCGAAACTTTCCGCGATGTTGCCGAACATGCCGTTGAACATGGTGGCCAGGATGATGGGGAAGGCGAACAGCCAGAACAGTTGCGTTTTCTCCCGCAAATGCAGTTTGAGATTGATCAGTAACGTCTGCCACATGATGTCACATGCCTTTCGATTTGCCACAAGCCTTGCAAGCCAAGTCAGTCGCGTAACGCGGTGCCGGTCAGTTCCAGGAACACATCATTGAGCGTCGGCTGGCGACTGGAGAGATGCCCGATATTCGTGCCCTCGTGCTCCAACAGCTGCAGTACGTCGATGAGATTGTGATCGCCCTGGCGGCAGTTCACCGTCAGCTCATGGCCGTCATAGTCGGCGTTGGTCACGAACGGCAATGCGCGCAATCGCGCAAGCGTCGTATCGGCCGAATCTGAGCGCCCTCCCAGATCATCGGTTTCGATGCTGATGCGTTCGCCGGTGCTGATCATCGCCTTAAGTTCCTCCGCGGTGCCAAGAGCCAGATGCCGGCCATGATCCATGATGAGGATGCGGTCGCAGATCTGCTCGACCTCCTCCATGTAATGGCTGGTGTAGATCACCGTCGCGCCTTCGCGGTTAAGTCGTTGGATACCTTCGAGAATCGCATTGCGGCTTTGTGGATCGACGGCCACGGTCGGCTCGTCGAAAAAGATCAGATCCGGCTTGTGGGCGATGCCGCAGGCGATATTAAGACGACGCAGCAGACCGCCGGACAGTTTCGCCGGACGATAGGTACGGTAATCGCGCAATCCTACGAAATCCAACGCCTCGTCCACGAGCATGCGACGTTTTGCCTTGTCGGAAACATACAGCGAGCAGAAATAATCGATGTTCTCCTCAACGGTCAATTCGTTGAACACGGCCACGTTCTGCGGCACAATGCCGATACGCCGCTTCAACGCATAGCTGGTAGGGCTGATCGGCTCGCCGAACACGCGCACAGTGCCCTCATCGAACGTGAGCAACGCAAGTATGCAGTTGATCGCCGTGGTCTTGCCTGAGCCGTTAGGCCCCAGCAGGCCGAAGATTTCCCCCTGATGCACGTCGAGATCGAAATAGTCGAGCGCCAGCATGTCTCCGTAACGTTTCACCAGTTTCGAGACCTTGACCGCGCTGACCGCATCGGCAGCGTCATTCATGCGTCCACCCATGACGAGCTCCTTTCTCGTGCTCCATGCCTCTGATTCCATTGTCGTGCCGCCGGATGCCCCCGACATGGTGCGCGTAGTCACAATTGCCGGAATGATGTCACTTTCGAACATGACAAATGTCACCTTCGTTGATGCCGCCGGCTGTGCCATGCGCCATGTGCATTACTCTGGAAGCAAGCGAACCAATCAGACACGAATCGGCGGACGGGAGGCGGCATGAAACGGTTGCTGTTCCAAGCCGTGTTCCTGGCCACGGGCATGATCATGGGCGTATACGCATCCGGAGACGTCGGCCTCGACCTGATGTGCGGCGCGCTTGTGGCGGTGTGTTGTGCCGCGGTGGGGGAATACGCGTCGGGTTCGTGGCTTGCGATGGCGTTGATTGTCATGCTTGACTGCGGCGCATGCCTGGTGCCGGCGTGGTATCTGATGCTTCCCATCGCAGCATTCAACGCGGCATCATCGTCCGCTGGTGTCGATGGCAGCCGCTTCTTGCAAGCGTTGGTGCCGCGATGGCTGTGGCTTCTTCCCATGACGATAGTGATTTTCCGTTCGATTGGCTCGCACGTTCCATCCGACTTGTCCATCATCATATTGATGGTGCTCCAAACGGTTCTGGGATTCGCTGCCGGTCTGCTTTGCACGCGCTGCGCGAACCTCGCCCGCGAAGTGCGGCGATTGCAGGATTCCCGCCGCGACCAGATTCGCCGCCTGCGCTCGCAGATCGCCGAAAACGACGAGGATCGTGCGTTGGCCGTACGCACGGCGACGCTTGCCGAACGCACGCGCATCGCACGTGAGATCCATGACAATGTCGGCCACATGCTGACCCGAGCCATCATGCAGACCGAGGCGGCGCACGTGGTGGCCCAGGTTGCCGGACAGGAACAATCGGCCCAACGTTTCTGTGAAATTCATGACACGGTGAGCGAGGCTATGACTTTGGTGCGCAAAGCCGTGCATGATTTGAAAGACGAAGATACGGATTTCGCTTCGCAGATTGAGACGGCCGCGCACAGCATGGACGGCGCCGGCCCCTTGCGGGTGAGGCTGGTCAACGGCATCGATTCAGCGCCGGCGGCCGTGTCCCGCTGCTTCGCCACTGCGATTCGCGAGGCGTTGAACAATACGGTCAAACACAGTCAGGCAAGGAACGTTTCAATCACCCTGCGCGATTTCCCCGCATTGTGGCAGCTGTGCGTGCAGGATGATGGAACCGTGAGAAGATCGTCTGCTGAAGCCGTCGCCATGCAGTTCATTCGACCGGACGATTCCACAGGCATCGGCATTTCGGACATTGAGGAACGGGCTCGTGCGTTGGGAGGCTCCGCGATTTGCGGGCCGTATCACGAGGGTTGGCGCGTGTTCGTATCCATCCCCAAGCCGGCGAGTGGCTCGGAAATGACGCAACCGGAGAAAGGAGCGCATTAATGCATGTCGCGATCGCAGACGATGATCCAATCGTCTGCTCGTCATTATCCACGATTCTCGAAGCCACCGGCACCGCCGATGTGGCATGGACCGCCAACACCGGCACGGATGCGGTGACCCAATATGAGATGGATGCCCCCGATGTGTTGCTGGTCGACGTGCAGATGCCGGGAATGGATGGATTGCAAGCGTCGGAGGCGATTCTTGACGCGCATCCGAACGCGCGAATCCTTATCCTCACCACATTCGCCGACGAGTCATACATCGCCAAAGCGTTGGAAATAGGCACGAAAGGCTACTTGATCAAACAGGACGTTTCGTCCGTCATACCCGCGGTGCAAGCCGTCATGGCCGGACAAGTGGTCATGGGCGCCGAAGTGTTGAGCAAGCTGCGGGTCAGTCCGCAATCCACGACATCAGACGAATCCTCATCAGTCGATCGCGTTGTGTCGCATGATGATGCGCAGGCAGTTCAAGGATCTCGGAACCCCGATTCCAGCGGACCATCCGAACGTTTCGCCGGCCTTACCGAACGCGAATTGGACGTGCTGGAACTTGTGGCCGAGGGATTGGACAATCGTGAGATCGCGTCACGGCTGTTTCTCAGCGAAGGCACGGTCCGCAACCGCATCAGCGACATACTTGCCAAAACCAACATCTCCAATCGCACCAAACTCGCCGTCGAATGGCTGGCCTGGCATTGACCGGCTGAATCCGGTTGATTGAATCCGGCTGGTTGAGACTGACCATCTGGTCGTTCGGCGTCCTCAGTGCTTGCGCAGACGATACGCCTTCCAAACGTCACTCAGTTTCTGGCCATTCGACGTGCGTTTCCACACGGTAAGACCCGCTGATGAGCCGCCAACGGCACGCGCCGCGGCAGTAGGCGTGGCATACTCCCTGCCGTCATCCATGCGCAGCTTGCCTTCGGAAGTGACGGTCGCTACCCAACGTTCGCCCTTGCGGGGACGCTCCCATACCAAGGTCTCTCCGGCGATAAGCAGCCCGGCTTCCAGCACTTGGGCAATGCTGACGCGTTTGGACGTGGGAGAGGAGGCCGTAGCTTTCACATTGAGCGTCTCCTCGTTCAACGTCGACAAATCCGTATCGTCGGCATCGTAACGAATATTCCAATGGTCGGCGATGAGCCGAACCATCTCATCCTGCCGGTATTGCAGCGTCTGCGGCGTGCATTCGGCGATATTGGCGAGCTCGGCTGTCAGTGGAAAACGTCTGGAGCTTGCCGACAACAGCATGCGGTCGCGCCGCTGCGCATACGTGGCGAGTGGCGCGACTTGGGTTTCGTTGGCCTGACTAAGCACCAAATTGCCGATGCGGTTTGCCCAATGGTCACGCACCGACTCCGGCCAAGCGGCGAAATCGGATTTCGCGCTGACCTGTTCGGGCATGATCGGCAACGCTTTGAGACTGCGCGGTCGGGTGATGCGGTAGCCGGCCTTCTGCTCGTTGGCGCGGATGAGCAGAAGTTTCTTCATGGCGGGACTGGTCTGCAACTCGCCACGTAGATGCGCGAGTGCGGAACGTCGGTCCTCGTCGGTGATGAGGAATCCGCGGATCTGTTGGAGGGTATGGCCTTTGTTGAGGTCTCGGATGGCGCTTGCGGCGCGTGTGCGTCGGGCGAGTGGGCTTTGCCGGTTGAGGCTGTCGACGCCGGTGACGCGTTCGAGTGCGGCGAGAACGTCGTGGAGTCTGTCGATGTCGTGTAATTGGAGGCGTTCGTCGTGCGCGTTCGTGGTTTCGTTCCCGATATTTCCGGGTGTGGAGAACACTTGTGCGTTGGCGCTGCCGAGGTTGCGGATGGAGTTGACGAGCGCCCACATGGCCACGGGTTTCCAGTCGGTGGTCTGGTAGTCGGCGAGTGAGACGAGCATGGCCACGATGTCGTCTGGCAGGTTGGCGTCGGTCGGACGGTTGAGGATGAGCCACGCGTTGGCATAAGGGGCGAGCAGATCGTCGATGAAGGAGATGACGTTCTGTTTCTTCACGTATGGTTTGAGCACGTCTTTGCGGAATTCCTCAAGCAGCTGTGTGCAGACGGCCTTGTGCGAGACGATCAGGTGCAGGTCGGAGAAGAACTCTTCGAGCGTGTGCGAGTCATCGCCGAGCGGGTCCATGATGTCGTCCCATCGTGTGGCGTAGGCGTTACGCGCGGCGGGGGATATTTCCGCGATGGTTTTCGCTTTGAACACGTCGGATGCGGTCAGTGGCACGCCGCGCATGTTCATCACGTCGAAGATGCGGTGCGCGCCGGCGAGGTCGTCGGTGGTGACGATGACGAGGGTGACGCCGTTGACCAGGTATGAGGCGAATCGGCGGCGGTCTTTGGCGTCCATGGCGGCGAGCAGGTCGAATGTGCGGCGGGTGTTGACGGCGATGTTGCGTTGCGCGTGCGAGGCGATGTCGTTGTCCCTCAGATCGAACAGGCCTTCCAAATCGCCTTCCTGCACGTACATGCGGAAGAAGTCGGTGTCGCGTTCTCGCAGGGTGAGTCGTGGCTCGGCTTTGATGCCGCGGAGTTTGTCGCCTGGTTCCAAAATGAGGTCGTTGAGGCTGTCGATGAGGTCGGGGTCGTCTTCCAGTTCGCGCAGCACGGAGACGATGATTGACAGGGAGATGAGGCGCTGTTGGCCGTCGATGACCTGGTATTGGGTGGGGCCGTCCTTGACGAGGATGAGCGAGCCGAGGAAGTAAGGCGTGTCCGGGTCGGCGCAGGCGTCCTGAAGGTCGTTGACGAGCTGTTCGATGTTCTCCGCCTGCCACGTGTACGCGCGTTGGAACGAAGGGATGGTGAGTTGGTAATCGGAAGTGAACACTTTGCCCAGGGGGTTTTCCGTCGCGCTGATCGCCATATCGACCGCCATCCCTCATTGATAACGTTTGCACCGCAGGTGCGGCATACTGTTTTCTAGTTTATGGGAGGGGGTGCACCGGCGTTTCATGGACGTAACGGAGTCTCCACTGCCGTAGAATCCTTCGCCTCATAATTGGTCCGGCAGATCCGCACGTTCAACCAAACGCGCCATCTGTACCCGGCCCATGCATAATCTGTCTCCCGCGGATGAGATGTGCGCCTTGACGGTACGTTCCGAAATGAACATTCGTTCCGCGATTTCGGCATTGGTGTACCCGTCGGCTGCGAGAACCACCGCCTCGCGTTCCCGCTCAGGCAGAGCGTCGAGCATGGCGCGAGCCTCGTCCCGGCGCGATTGCGGTTGCTGCATGTTCAGATCGTTGATGAGCTGCCGTTGGCTGGATGGATTGAATTGCGGCAGACCGTCGCACACATCGGTGATGCGGCGGATGATGTCCTCCGGTGCATCGGTTTTGGAGACAAAACCCTCGGCGCCTGCCTCGACGGCCCGCTCCACGGTCCCGCTCGGACTCAAGGACGTCAGTATCAGCACATGCGGCGGCTGCGGAAGTGCGCGCAGTCTTCGTGTCGCCTCGATGCCGTCCATGCCGGGCATGGCTATATCCATCAACACCACATCCGGATGATGCCTGCCGGCCTCGTCGACCGCTTGACCGCCATCGGTGCAGGTGAAAACGACATTGAGCCTGCCGGTGGAATAATCTTCGAGAATCAGCCGCATGGCCTGGCAAATCATCGGATCGTCATCAATCACGCCAACCGTTATCGGCCTGTCATCGCTGTTCTCTTCGCTGCTCACTCAACCCATGGTAGCTGCACATCAACATGGAACGCGTGTCGTGCGTCAAAACCGAATCGACATGTTCCTTCGGCCTGCCGGACGCGCTCGGCCAATCCCGGCAATCCGGCACCGGTACGGAAAGCGTTTTTGGAATCCATGGCGGGACGCGTGGCATCCGCCGATGCTGCCGGAACGGACGGATTAGTTGGATTGGACACATGCGCGTGCACGCCTACGGTGGGGTTCACGGTGAGTTCCAACGATACCGGGGCTCCCGGCGCGTGACGGCTCGCATTGGTCAGCCCCTCCTGAAGGACTCGATAGGCGATTTTGCCGGTTTCCCTGTTGAGTTGGCCCAATTGTTGGATGTCAATCCATGTGTTGAGCCGCATGCCGGCGGCACGTGCGTCTCCGAGAAGCGCATCCAACGATTCACGGGTCAACGACGTCTCATCGGACGGCGCCAGTTGCGCCTTCGCCTGCTCCGGATGACGCAGCATGTCGATGACACTGTGCGCCTCGTCCAACGCTCCTGCCGCCTGTTTGCGAATCTCCTCGGTTTTGTCCGCGATTCGGCTGGCCTGCCCGGCCAGTTGGCCGGCGTCCAGACTTCCCGCTTCGGCCGCGAGCTTCTTCGACTCGGCTTGCAGCGCGCTCGCATTCAACGCCAGCAGGGAAAGCGAATGGGCAAGCGTGTCATGCGCTTCGGCAGCGATCGCGTCGGCCAGCTGCTGACTGTCGATCGTGGTTTTGAGCTGCGCCACCTGCGCGTCCGCCGCGTCCGCCTTGGCCGTGGCCAGCGATGCCAAGGCGCGAGAACGGATATGCAACCCCGCCAAAGTCGCGATGGCCAGCTCCAACAATGCCGCAACTATCGCGGTGATGACGATGGTACGGTCATCGGCAAGCATGATTAGGTCGGTGCCATATTGGCTGCCGGTATCCGGTTTGGCGAACACCATATGCCAGATGGATGCCTCCGGCGGCCGCAACGCGTCGCGTACCTGCGCGGCAAGCGTGACGAAACCGCCCGCCACGATCGCGCGAACCGTGGTCTTCATGTCATTACGGCGGGCCAATAGCGCGGTCAACGCCATCAAAGCGAGAATGGGATCGTATGGGAAAACCAGCACGACCACACACGCGGCGACGAATGTGGCACGCGGATAACGGGAACGGGCGAGCAGCAGAAACCCGATGGCGAACGCCACCAGCATGCAGAACACCATCCATACGTATACGGCGGAATCCTGGCCGAACCGTTGCGCGGCGAACGCGGTCTGCGCCAAGCACATGAAGCCCGCGCAGACCACCATCACCATGCTTTGCCAGCCTCTGGTACGTACCGGCACTTCGATGGGGGTCGGGGAATTCGTCGTCTCGCTCATACCTACCATTATTGGGCCCGTCCCCGAAAGACGCCATTGTTCTTCCGTGCGTTTCGCACGCCCCAAAGTGCAGACGGGAATGACCTTTCGTCCAATACCGGTCCAGCGCGGAATTCCGTACCCTCGAAAGTGTCTCAACCGATTCGAGAAGAAGGAACGATCATGAGTGGTTACATCGCCCCGCAGCAGCCCATCCAACCCCAACCCCCGCTGCAGCCGGTCTGTCAGGAAGAGAAGGGACTGACTGTGTGCGGCATTGTCGGCGTGGTGTTCGGCGCGCTTGGATTCGTGCTGAGCTTCATTCCGATTATCAACAACATTGCTGCGATTTTCGGTTTCATTGGCGTGATTCTTGCGATTGTGGCATTGGTCGGTACGTTCCGCGGTAAAAAGCGCGGCAAGGCATTGGCGATTGTCGCTGCGGTGCTGTCGGTGTTGGCCATCGTCATTACTCTGGCCATGCAGTCCGCAGCAAGCAAGGCCATAGACGAGGCCACCGGCGTGTCAAGCTCACAATCATCCGCAAAAGGCTCCGCAAAAAATCAGCCGAAGGGCGATCAGGATATGGAAGGCGATTTGAAGACCATGCATGTGAAAATCGTCTCCGCGGTACGTAGCAACAACGACTATAACAATCAGCCCACGGTGTTGGTCACATTCGAATGGACCAACAACACGGATAAAAACAATTCGTTTGCAGTCCTCGCCAGCCCGCAAGTGTTCCAAAATGGGCAAGCTCTCGACACCGCCATTTACAGCGAGAACCCTGCCGGATACGATTCCAATTCTGATTTCGCCGAAGTCCAGCCCGGAGCCACCGGAACCGTGACGATTGGATATACCTTGAAAGACGATTCCGAAGTGACGGTCGACGTCACTGATTTGTTCGACCTGAACGATAGCGCGAAAGTGGTGCACAAGTTCACGGTCTGATTGCGCATTGGATATACGGTGCCGGTAGTTTCAGCTCGGCACCGTAAGACGTGGGCTCTCATGAAATAGTCAGAAAAGTACCGTACTGTGATGCGTAATCGAGTTAAGGAGCGATTATGACATTCGGTCAGCAGCCCCAAGGCAACAACGCTAATGGATTCAACGGCCAGCCGTATGGGCAGAACCAATACAATCCGAACCAGAATTCGTACGGGCAGTACAGCCAGAATCCGTACGGTCAGAACCAATACCAGTACGCGCCGCAGAACATGTATGCGCAGGGCGCTCCGGCGGCCACCATTCCGGCTCAGGCGACATACTCCTATGAGCGTGCCGAACATGCTTCCGTCACCCGTGCCTACGGTGAGATGACCATCGGCCTGCTCGTCACCGCGGCTGTGGCCATCCTCACCCAAGCCACCGGTGCCTACATCGCGCTCATCCAGTCGCTTGGCGTCATTGGCGCTTGGGCGCCGTTCGTCGTCGAAATCGTGATCGCCATCTATCTTGGCGCCCGAATTGAAAAGATCAAACCGAGCACCGCACGCGTCATGTTCTACGTGTATGCCGCGATCATGGGCTTCTCGCTAAGCACCATTTTCATGGCGTATGATCTTGGCACCATCGGCATCTCCCTGGCGTTGTGCGCCGGCTTCTTCTTCGCGCTCACCATGCTGGGCATGACCACCAAGGTCAACATGCTCAAAGCCGGTCCGATTCTGCTGGTCGGCCTCATCGTGCTGATCGTCGCCGAAGTGCTGCTTATGATCTTCGCTCCCGGACAGACCATGCTGATGGTTATCTCCGCCATCGGCCTCGTGCTGTTCGCCGGCATGACCGTCTACGACGCCCAAGCTACTCGCGCGCTGTTCGCCCAGTACGCAGGCCAGGGTGAGGACATGGTCAAGAAGGTCTCCATCATCTGCGCGCTGAACCTGTATCTGGACTTCATCAACATGTTCCTGTATATTCTCCAGCTCTTCGGCGATCGCGACTGAAAAATCCCGCGACGTCCTCTGCGCTGAACCCTCAAACAAAGCCTGACCAGAATATGGTCAGGCTTTTCTGTCGGCGAAAAACGTGCCATAGGGTAGTGGGTCATGCAGAGGAAAGAGATTGGCGGCATGGCCTGCCTTGTTCTGACGGCCATGATCTGGGGCTTCGCATTCGTATCCCAAGTGCAGGGCATGGCCTCCATGAGCCCCCTGTTCTTCGGGGCCACACGATTCACATTGGGCGCGCTGTCATTAATACCGTTGCTGTGGTTCCGCCGTCGAGGCATCGCCGAACAGGAACGCCGACGCCGTGAATCGAATGAGTGTCCAACCGTCACGCTTGGCAACGGTATAACCGTGGCCATGCCGAAATGCCTGGGCAATCCCGTGGTCGTCAGCGTCATCTGCGGCATCGTATTGTTCACCGCCAGCACCGTCCAACAATACGGCATCCTCTATTCCGGTTCCGCAGGCCGTTCCGGCTTCATCACGGCGCTCTACATCGTCATGACGCCGCTGCTCGCCTTCCTTATTCTGCGCCGCCGCGTGACCATGAACGTCATCGTCAGCGTTGCCATCGCCGTGGTCGGCTTCTATCTGCTGTGCATCACCGACGGATTCGGCTCGATCACCCTTGCCGACGTGGTGCTGTTGTCCACTGCGGTTCTATTCGCAGGCCATATTCTCGTCATCGACACGTTCGGACAGAAGATGGATCCGATTCTGCTGTCCTTCGGACAAATTTCCACCACCGCGCTGCTGAGCTGGATCGGCTCCCTATGCGAAGGCTCCATCGACTGGGCCGGCGCCATGCAAAGCTGGTTTCCCATCGTGTACGCCGGCATCGGCTCGGCCGGCGTGGCATACACGTTGCAGGTGGTCGGACAGCAGCTGGTGCCGCCGTCGCGCGCGGCCGTGATCATGTCGCTCGAATCGTTCTTCTCCGCGGTGGGCGGCGCGTTGCTGCTCGGCGAAGTCATGACCACACGAGCCTACATCGGCTGCGCGCTGATTTTCATCGGCACCGTGCTCGCACAGGTTCCGGTGAAAATACCACGATTGCTGCGTAAGCGCGAATAACGTTCGATATCGTCGGAAAATGGCGATTGACAGGCAATGATTTGTCCGTCAATCGCCATTTTCCGAAAACATCAGTCCGCCTGCGGCGCCTCACCCACACGCGGGGCGCTGTTGATGTCGCGATGGATGTTCTGCATCTGCGTCTCGATGTTCTGCAGGCTGCGCGCGCAATCCAACAGCGTCTGCGAATGCTCGGCAAGCTTCGCGTCCGGCAGATCCGTCTTATACCGCAGCGCATGCTCCAGGCTCGCCCAATAATCCATGGCGATGGTGCGTAGCTGAACCTCTACCGGCGTGTAGTGCGGTCCGGATGACAGGAACACCGGCACCGCGTAGATGACATGCAGCGAACGGTAACCGTTCTGCTTCGGGTTCTTGATGTAATCCTTGACACGCAGCACTTGGATGTCGCTTTGCGCGGACAGATAATTCGCCACGGAATACACGTCGTCGCGGTAGTTGCAGATCACGCGTACGCCCGCCACGTCGAACAGGTTGTCCTTGATGGCGTCGACGGTCAACGGCAGGTTGCGGCGCTGCAGCTTGCCGAGGATCGAGTTAAGCGATTTGAGACGGCGTTCCATATGGTGAATTGGATTATGGGAGAAGCGCACCTGGAATTCCGAGTCAAGAATCTCCAATTTGGTGCTGATCTCGTACATCGCACCCTCATACACCTGCATCTGGTCGATGAACTCGGTGATCTGTTCGGGGGAAAGGGATCCCTCGCCGACGTCGACGTTCTTCAGACGCATCTGCAATTCGGTGGTGTTAATTCGATTTTGCCTGTCAAGTATCACGGAAGAACAGTGTACCGCCTCGCTTTCCGCAAAACTGAACGTATGCTGTGTATCGAAGAGGGTCAATGCCCTGCGATTGCGCCGAGAACGGGGCGTTCCCGCGTTCCGAAACGCCTGTGCCGCCCTGCCGATAGCATGGTGCGTTATGAACGAAGACATGATGACCGAGGCGGAGCGCGCCTCGAAACTGGCCGAACCGGCGGCGAACGATACCCCCACGCGCGGCAAGGGCGTGTTCTACGTGCATACGCTCGGATGCCAGATGAATGTGCATGATTCCGAACGCATCGCCGGCGTGCTTGAGGCCGACGGCTACGTGCCCGCCACCGAGGAACAGTATCTCAACCATGACATCGACCTGATCGTCATGAACACCTGCGCGGTGCGCGAAAACGCCGCCGAACGCATGTACGGCACCATCGGACTGTGGGCCGAATTGAAGAGGGAACGCCCGAACCTGCAGATCGCGGTCGGCGGCTGCATGGCGCAGCTCGACCGTGAGAAGATCGCGAAAAAAGCCCCGTGGGTCGACGCCGTGTTCGGTACCAAGAACATCGGATCCCTGCCTCAGCTGCTCGACCAGGCCCGCATCGAAGGCCACGCGCAGGTGAAGGTGCAGGAGGAACTCAACTACTTCCCAAGCCAGCTGCCAACCGACCGTGCGTCGAAGGTGTCGAGCTGGGTGGCCATCTCCGTAGGCTGCAACAACACCTGCACCTTCTGCATCGTGCCGACCACGCGCGGCAAGGAACATGACCGCCGTCCCGGAGACATCCTCGCCGAAATCCGCCAATGCGTGGACGAAGGCGCCAAGGAAGTCACGTTGCTGGGCCAGAATGTGAACTCCTTCGGCTACGGCATCGGCGACCGGTTTGCCTTCTCCAAGCTGCTGCGCGCGTGCGGCGAGATTGACGGTTTGGAACGCGTACGATTCACCTCGCCGCATCCCGCGGCCTTCACCGACGACGTGATCGCAGCAATGGCCGAGACGCCGAACGTCATGCACCAGCTGCATTTCCCGTTGCAGTCGGGTTCCGACAGGATTCTTCGTGCGATGCGCCGCTCCTACCGTTCCGCCAAGTTCCTCGACATTCTGCGCAAGATTCGCGAGGCCATGCCGGACGCGCAGATCTCCACCGACATCATCGTCGGCTTCCCCGGCGAAACGGAGGAGGACTTCCAGGAAACCCTGCGCGTGGTGGAGGAGGCGCGATTCGCTTCCGCGTTCACGTTCATCTACTCGCCGCGTCCCGGCACGCCGGCGGCTGAGATGGAGCAGGTTCCGCATGACGTGGTGCAGGACAGGTTCGAACGTCTTGTGGCGCTGCAGGAACGTATCACCGAAGAGAATCTCAAGACTTTCGAAGGCCGTGACGTCGAGGTGATGGTCACCGGCGCATCCGGCAAGAAGGATGCCGCCACCCATCGTGTTACCGGACGTGAGAAAACCGGCGTGCTCGTGCATGTCGGCGTGCCGGAAGGCGAGCCGATGCCGCAGGTGGGTGATTTCGTGACCGCCACCGTCACCCATGCGGGACGCCACAATCTCATCGCCGATCCGAATCCGGAAGCGGGGCAAACCTATGCCGTCCGCCACTGAAAGCAAGCCCGAAACCCGTAAGGTCGTGTCCATCGTCGGTCCCACTGCGTCCGGCAAGACGGGACTTGGCATCGCCATTGCCAAGGCGTTGGAGGCCAAGGGCGAGCAGGCGGAAATCGTCAACGCCGATGCCTACCAGATGTACAAGGGCATGGATATCGGCACCGCCAAGGCGAGTCCTGAGGAACAGGCCGAGGTCAGGCACCACCTGATTGACATCATCGAACCGGACGACGCCATGTCCGTGGCACGTTTCCAGGAGATCGCCCGCGCCAAAATCGCCGAACTGCAGGCCAGGGGAGTGCGCCCTATCCTCGTGGGCGGTTCCGGTCTGTATGCCCGTGCCGCCATCGACGACATTTCCTTTCCTGGCACTGACCCAGAGGTGCGCAAACGCCTCGAGGAACGTGAAAAGGTCGAAGGCGCCGGTGCGCTGTTCGACGAGCTCAAGACAAAGGATCCTGAAGCCGCGGCCCGCATGGATCCGCACAATCCTCGACGCACCATCCGCGCGCTTGAGGTCATCGAAGTGACGGGCCGGCCGTATTCGGCGAGCCTGCCGCATTACCGGTATGTGATTCCCACCGTGCAGATCGGCCTTGATTTGCCGCGTGAGGAACTTGACCGCCGCATCGACATCCGTACCAAGCAGATGCTGGAGAACGGTTTCGTCGAGGAAGTGGAGCGTATCCGTCCCCGGCTTGGCATCACCGCAGGCAAGGCTCTTGGATACCAGCAGGTTGTCGACTATTTGGATGGCCTGTGCGATTTAAATGACACGTTCATGAGCATCGCGCAGAAGACGAAGCGTCTGGCACGCAAACAGATGGGATGGTTTGGCCGCGATCCGCGTATCCACTGGCTGCAGGCTCTCAACCCCGCGCTGCTGGGCAATGCCATGGCCATCATCGAGCATGCCGACGCCGGCGATTACGACGCGATCGACGCGCAGGCGGATGCGTACACGCAGCATCATCTTGGCGATATCGTCTAGCCGAAGCGCCTGACGGCGTGAACGGCAAAAACTTTCGATAAGTATCGGATGTCGTCGTGCCATGGCGGTGCCCATGGGTAAAATCGAGTCCTGTTATGGCACGAACAGCATCTTCCAACCCGAAATCAGGCGGCAAGGGTTCCGCAGGCAAATCGCGTTCCGGCGATACCAAAGTCATGGACGAGGTCGATTCCTCGCCGATCGCCGGCATACTGCGTAAATATCGCCGCGACATCGCATGTTTCATCATGGCCATTCTCGCGGTGCTGTTCTGCGCATCCGAATGGTTCCGTGTCCAGGGCGCTTTCGGACAGGTCCTACATGCCATGGCCTCCGGACTGTTCGGATTGACCAGCGTGATTCTGCCGGTATTCCTGGCGCTTGTGGTGTTCAGTCTGATGCGCAAGACGCAAAACAAGGATGAGAACCTCCATATGGCCCTCGGATGGTTCATGATCCTCTGGTCTGTCTGCTCTATTCTTGACGCGGCGATTGCCTCCGACTCCCAGAAGTTCGATATGTCTTTGCTGCAGCGGGCAGGCGGCCTGCTTGGCTATGTGCTTGGCTGTCCGTTGGCGTGGGGGCTTTCCAAAGGCTTTTCCATTGCGATTTTCGTAGTCGTCATCCTGTTTTCGTTGCTGTTGATTACCCATACCCGGGTCACGCAGATACCGGACAAGGCGAAGGCTCTGGCGGCCAAGTTTGTTGGAACGCCTAAAAACCGTGATGACATTGACGATGAGGCCGAACAGTTTCCGAACGAAGTCCGCGTTGGGGGCACGACACTCGCCTTCGCCGAAGGCGTTCCCGCCCACGACGGCACCGATGCGGATGGAGAAAACGACGATAGGCCGGGCTTCCTTACGCGTATGAAGCAACGCTTCGCATCCCATAAGAGCAAGAACGTCGATGATGGCGACCTTGACCATTACGCCGGCGACGAAGCGTTTCTTAATGCCGCCGAACGGCACGGACAGACCGCGGAAACCATCGTCGACGAGCCGTACCAACAGGTCGATTCGCCACGCAGCATTTCTTCGGACGATTATCGTGCCGATGATTATGATTCAGATGATTATTCCGCCGCTGCGCCGTCCGGCACCACGGCCATGCCACAGAACGGTCGCGGACGCTCCTTCTCGTCCGCGCCGATCGGCACCGCGAGCGGCACCATGCCCAGCGTCGCCGAGCCGGTGCCGTCCAGCGAAATCAAGCCGGTTGGCGTCGCTCCAAACGACCCATGGGCCGTCATCGACGAGGACGGCACCTCCAATGGCAAGGAAGTCATGGTGGATGCCGCGACCGGCGAGGTCCTTGACGATATGCCGGCTGCTGCCGTTGACGGGGAAGCGGCGGATGACATTCCCGAGGGACCGTATCATCTGCCTGACCTCAACATTCTGAAGAAGGGCGCGCCGCACGCCGCGCACACTCCGGAGAACGATCGTGTGATCCGCGCGCTGACCGGTACCTTCCAACAGTTCAACGTCGATGCGAAGGTCATCGGCTTCCTGCGCGGACCATCCGTCACCATGTATGAGGTGGAGCTTGGCCCTGGCGTCAAGGTCGAGAAGGTCACCAACCTGCAGAAGAACATCGCCTACGCGGTGGCCAGCTCCGACGTGCGCATCCTGTCGGTGATCGAAGGCAAATCCGCCATCGGCATCGAAATTCCGAACTCCGACCGCGAAACCGTGGTGCTGGGCGACGTGCTGCGCTCCGACAAGGCCCGGAACGATCCGAATCCGATGCTCACCGGCGTCGGCAAGGATGTGGAAGGCCATTTCGTGACCGCCGACCTGACCAAGATGCCCCACCTGTTGGTGGCTGGCGCCACCGGCTCCGGCAAGTCGAGCTTCATCAACTCCATGCTCACCTCCGTGATCATGCGCGCTACGCCTGACCAGGTCCGCATGATCATGGTCGATCCTAAACGAGTCGAACTGTCCGCCTATGCGGGCATTCCACATTTGCTCACCCCGATCATCACCGATCCGAAGAAGGCCGCACAGGCTTTGGAATGGGTGGTCAAGGAGATGGACGCACGATACAGCGACCTCGAATTCTTCGGATTCCGCCACATCAAGGACTTCAACGCTGCCGTGCGCGCTGGCAAGGTGCATGCGCCCGCAGGCTCCAAACGCAAGGTCGCACCATACCCGTATATCCTCGTGGTCGTCGATGAAATGGCCGACCTTATGATGGTGGCCAAGAACGACGTGGAGAGCTCCATCCAGCGCATCACGCAGCTCGCGCGAGCCGCCGGCGTGCATCTGGTGCTCGCCACGCAGCGCCCGTCCGTTGACGTGGTCACGGGCTTGATCAAGGCCAACATCCCGTCCCGACTTGCTTTTGCCACCTCATCCGCCACCGATTCGCGAGTCATCCTCGACGCCACCGGTGCGGAAACGCTGATCGGCCAAGGTGACGCGTTGTTCCTGCCGATGGGCCAGGCCAAGCCGATCCGCGTGCAGGGCGCATGGGTCGACGAGTCCGAAATCCGTCGCGCGGTGGAGTTCGTGCGAACCCAGCGCAAGCCGCATTATCGCGAGGATATCGAGGAGATGGCCAAGGAGGCCGAAAAGAAGGCCATCGAGCCGGATGAGGACATCGGCAACGACATGGACGTGCTGTTGCAGGCGGCGGAACTGGTGGTCAGCACGCAGTTCGGCTCAACCTCCATGCTGCAGCGCAAACTGCGTGTCGGATTCGCCAAAGCCGGCCGACTCATGGATCTGCTTGAATCGCGTGGTGTGGTCGGTCCGTCCGAAGGCTCCAAAGCTCGCGAAGTGCTCGTCCAACCACAGGATCTGCCGCAGGTGCTCGCCTTCATCAAGGGCGAAACCTCATCGCTTACCGCAGGTTCTACCCAGCCGGCCGACGCTGCGGACACGCGATGATGGAACGCGACAATCGCACGCATTGCGCCAAGTAGTGGTATCGGGGTAACGTGAACGGTATGGAAAAGCAAGAAGAACGCAAATCGTCCCTGCTTGACGGGTGGAACGCCCCGCCGAACATCGTCACTTTCTCTCGTATCGTCCTGGTCGTCATCTTCCTGGCGTTGTACGTCATGGCAGGCGCATGGGGTACCAAAAACACGACTATGCGCTGGGTGGCGGCGATTATCTTCATCATCGCCGCCTGCACCGATAAGCTCGACGGTTGGATGGCCCGCAAATATAACCAGGTCACCGAACTGGGCAAGCTCATGGACCCAATCGCAGATAAGCTGCTCACCTGCGGCACGCTGATCGTCGCCGCCATCTTCAACGAATTCGGCAACGCAGTGCTCGGCTGGGTCGTGACCGCGCTGTTCCTCATCCGTGAGATCGGCATCACCATCATGCGTTTCTTCGTCATCGACACCGGCGGCAAGGTCATCGCCGCATCCCAAGCCGGCAAGTACAAGACCCTGTGCCAGTGCATCGGCCTTGCCATGCTCATGCTGCCGATGTGGAGCCTCGCTGATGGCATGAACACCACTCCGCTGTGGATGACCGTTTATTACACGATCACGTACGCCCTGATTTACCTGGCGTTGATTCTATGCCTGTATTCGGGCGGCGAATACCTCGTCAACACGTTCGGCGGACGTAAGAAGACCGCAAAATCCGAAAAGGAAACCAAGTAAATCCCGATGAGCGAATCCGAAAATTCGTCGACCGCGGCCAGCCAATCGCAATGCGATGAGCTGGCCGCAGCCGTTTTACGCTATTGCGAAGCCAACCATTTCAAAATCGCCGCCGCCGAATCGCTGACGGGAGGTCTACTCGCCGACGCCTTCGTACGCATACCAGGCGCATCGAAAGTGTTCCTCGGCTCGGCGGTGACCTACGACATTCGCGCCAAAGCGAAGATTCTCGGCGTGAATGCCGACCTGCTGGCCCGAGAAGGGGCGGTCCACCCCGAAGTGGCGCGGCAGATGGCTGCGGGAACCGCGCAACTATACCGACAGACCGAGGATGGAGACTGTGTCATCGGCTTGGCCACTACCGGTGTTGCAGGGCCAGGACCGGATGGTGACAAACCTGCCGGCCTGGTGTACATCGGCTGCTCCCTGCCCTGTGGCTTCAATGGCATTCGTGCGCGTCAAACAGCTGCTTATGAGCTGCGTCTGAAGGGTGATCGGGAAGCCGTGCGGCACGAAACCGTGCAATGTATTCTGGAAAAACTGAGGACTCTTTCAGCACTTTCACAGGAATAATCCACGAATATGGGTGTTGACCATAGTGGACGTACGTATGAAAAGCGAAAGGGGCTGGCGGCATGGACACGATGACACTCACCAAGGAACAGATGGAACTCAAGGCGATGGTTCCCACGGTGCAAAGCGGTAACGCCCGCGTCAGGGAACTCACCCCAGCCCAGCGCCGCGCGGTGATGTTCGCCCAGCAGCAGGTGCTGCGTGCCCGCGCGGCCAAAAAGGCCAAAGACGAGCGCCAGGCCGCATTGACCCGCATATGGCGGGAGGAAGACGCGGAACGCGTTTCCGCACGATCCATGTCGGCAGCCACGGAAACCACCGACGAACCCAGAGAGGTATCGCTTCGCGAGGCCATCGGCCATGTACTGCGCGATCTGCGCACCCATGACCACAAAACGTTGCGTGAGGTGAGCGAAAAGGCCGGAGTGTCGTTGGGCTACCTCTCCGAAGTGGAGCGTGGCCAAAAAGAGGCCAGCTCCGAGCTGCTGAGCTCGATTGCGCAATCGTTGGGCGTCTCCACGGCGCAGATGCTGCGCATGGTCGCTGATTATCTCGATTCCGTCGCAATCTGATTCCTGTTGGACGTCTAACGCCCGGCGGCTTGTTCCGTCGGGCGTTTTCTTTTGGTTGCGCTTGCTGTGTACACTTGAGCGCGTGCAGGAACGTGAATTTTGGCAGTTGCTTGAAGAGGTACTCGGCCGTAGCTATGGCCGCGCGCTCGCACGCGACCAAGTGCTTGATCGATTGAACGGTCTGACAGCCGTCGAAGCGCTTGAAATGGGGGAGGAGCCCCGCGTGGTATGGAACGTTCTGTGCGACCAGATGAACATTCCTGACTCCAAACGTTGGGGAAAGGACCATAACGCGCCACCAATGCCGGTGCGTTAGGCGGAGTTCGGCTATCGCAAAACACCGATTTCGAACAGATGTTCGGATAATGGGGTATAGTTATCCACAGAAGCACGGATTGGGCAGGTCGTCAACGGCTCGCCGCGAAGTTTCAGAATGCTGGAATTTCAAGGGAAAGCGGTCTTCGGCGTGTCGAAATGCATATTCTTCGACCACAATGGCCGATTGAACTTGCGCAGATGGATGATGCGGTTTTACGGTGAATCCATTCATTCGTCTCGGTCAACAACAAGGAGTAGTCATGGCACAGACGAGCGCGGCAAAGAACGCCGCACAGAACAAGTCCGCGAATGGAATCGATCCGCGCCGTCAGGCCGCGCTCGACACAGCGCTCGCGCAGGTCGAGAAAAGCTTCGGCAAGGGATCGGCCATGAGACTTGGCGACCGCCCGGAACAGGATGTCGAGGTCATTCCGACCGGATCCTTGGCTTTGGATATGGCATTAGGCATCGGCGGCCTGCCTAAAGGCCGTATTGTGGAGATTTACGGACCGGAATCCTCTGGTAAGACCACATTGGCGCTGCATGTGGTGGCCAATGCCCAGAAGGCCGGCGGTGTGGCCGCATTCATCGATGCCGAGCATGCGCTCGATCCGGTCTATGCCCGTAAGCTGGGCGTCGACACCGATTCGTTGATCGTCTCTCAGCCGGACAATGGCGAGCAGGCATTGGAAATCGCCGACATGCTGATTCGTTCCGGCGCGCTTGACGTGATTGTCATCGATTCCGTCGCGGCCTTGGTGCCGAAAGCGGAAATCGAAGGCGAGATGGGAGACAGCCATGTCGGCCTGCAGGCGCGCCTGATGAGTCAGGCGTTGCGTAAGATGACCGGTGCGCTGGCGCAAGCCGGTACCACCGCCATCTTCATCAACCAGTTGCGTGAGAAAATTGGCGTGTTCTTCGGTAATCCGGAGACCACCACCGGCGGCAAGGCATTGAAGTTCTACGCGTCCGTACGTATGGACATCCGCCGTATCCAGACCATTAAGAACGGTGATGAGGCTGTCGGCAACCGTACCAAGGTCAAGGTTGTTAAGAACAAGATGGCTCCGCCGTTCAAGACCGCCGAATTCGATGTGCTGTACGGCGAGGGCATCTCCAAGGAAGGTTCCGTGCTTGATATGGCGTTGCAGGCCAACGTCGTCAAAAAGTCTGGCTCGTGGTTCACCTATGAGGACGACCAGCTGGGGCAAGGACGCGAAAACGTGCGTCAGTTCCTCAAGGACAATCCGGAACTCACAGAGGAAATCGAGAACAAGGTCAAGGCGGCATTCGGTCTGATCAAACCTACCGACCAGTTCGCCGAGGACGATGGGGCGGAGGACGCCGCGGGCGCGCCGGATGATGGTAAGACGTCCAAAACTTCAAAAGCCGCCAAAGCCTGACATATGATCAGCGCCGAACGTTTCCTTAAGGAACAGGGCCTTCAGCCGGCGTCGGCCGATACTGGGGGCCTTGCCCTTTCTTCAGAGGATCCAGAACGCACGAACGTTCAGAGGTGGAACCGTCGAACGAAACCTGACCGTTCCAGTTTGTTCGCTGGAAGCGCAAATGCGACGAAAACGCCACGACACGCGCGACACGCTGGGCGTGTCGGGAACGGCGATTCTACTGCCGCAAAGGATCCAAATGATCTTGACGCATGCAGGGAAGCCGCATTGCGATTGCTGGACGCTGCGCCTCGACCTTCCGGCGCACTGCGTGAGCGCCTGATTGGTAAGGGCTATACCTCTGAAGTGGTTGACGACGTCATCGAAAGACTGACAAGGGTTCAACTGGTTGACGATGAAGCCTACGCGCAATCCGCGGTGCGCTACTGTGCGACCCGTCTTATGGGATGTAGGGGCGCGGTCGCTGAGCTTATACGGAAAGGCGTCGACCGTAGGCTGGCCCAACAGGTTTGTGATGAGGCGGAATCCTACGGCGTGTTTACTGAAGCCGCATGGGAATTAGGCCGTAGAACCGCGAGAAAAACCGCCGGTCTGGAACGCGATGCACGTAGGCGCCGCTTCTGGAGCGCGGGCGGCAGAAAAGGCCATAATCCTGAGATTCTGCGCCAAATCGCACAGGAACTGTTTGATTGACGGCGACCGTTGACCAAGGGCGTGACGTCAGTTTCATAAAGAGGCTGGTGTAAAGAAATCCTCAAAACATAAAGAGTGGAGAGTGAGACCTCTTATACCCCGGGTTCTGTCGTGCCAACGGCACGGATGGCCATCCATCTCGACCTGGCGTTGCCGTCAGGCTCTAGCAGCCTACCCGAAGGCTTCGGACGAGCAGTCCTCGAACGCCTTCTGCTTGGCCTTGCTCCCGATGAGGCTTGCCATGCGGCCAACTGTCACCAGCGGCCCGGTGGTCTCTTACACCGCCGTTTCACCCTTACCCACCGGCCGAAACCGGTAAGGCGGTCTATTCTCTGCTGCGCTATCTCTCAGGTCGCCCTGGGCGGACGTTATCCGCCATCGTGCTCTATGGAGCCCGGAAGTTCCTCAACCGACAAAATCGGTCGCGGCCATCAAGAGGTCTCAAACGCACAACTATAGCAAGAGAATCGTCGAAAGCAAAGCGTAAAAAAACTTTTGTTTTCTCGGGGAGTTTTCCAGCAAATCACCAATCTTATGGATACAATGATGACTACCAAGCAGCGATGCAGCTGGTTGGTCCGTATATAGCGGTTAACACCGCTTGAGTCTAGGGAGGTCCACATGGAAATCGTCGTTACCGGACGTCATACGCAGATCAAGCAGAGGTTCCGTGACGTTGTCGAAAGCAAGATGAATCGTGTGACCGCTATCGCCCCGGATGCGCAGCGTGTCCAGATTGTGCTGTCCCACGAGGGCAATCCGCGTCAGGCCGACACCGCCAAGCGCGTTGAGATCACCGTCATCGCAGGTCGTACCGTGGTGCGTGCCGAAGCCTCCAGCGCCGACGAATTCAGCGCGCTCGATCTGGCTCTCGACAAGCTGACGCTTCGTCTGCGCCGTACCCGCGACCGCCGCAAGGACCATCGTCGTGGCTACACCGATCCGGTCCCGGTCGTTCTGGGCCCGGTCGAGCCGGTCGTCGTCGAGGAGCCGGAGCCGGAAGCGCCGAACAATAGCCCGGCCGACGCCGTTTCCGCTGATCTCGGCCCTGGCGAATCCGTCGAGGTCCAGGTCGGCGACACCCCAATCGTCATCCGCCGCAAGCTGCACATCGCCGAGCCGATGACCATTGACGAGGCCCTGTACGAGATGGAGCTGATCGGTCACGACTTCTTCCTGTTCGTCAACAAGGAAACCGGTCGTCCATCCGTCGTTTACCACCGTCACGGTTGGAGCTACGGCGTCTTCGAAATCGACACTCCGGAGAATGTGGCCAAGAAGTAATGGCTAATGGCTGAAAACTGAACGATAAGAGGCTCGCATGTCATACATGCGGGCCTCTTTTCTTATGCGAAAAACAAGATACGTCAAAACTTACGTAAAATGGACGGAGCTTTTCGGAAATCGCGAGAAAGCGACTATCCTCAATCGAGGAAAGTCACCATACACAAAGGGAGTGATTGTGGTAGATATCGTTGACAAAGCCCTACGCATGGGTGAAGGCCGACAGATCAAGAAGCTTGAGAACGTGGCCAAAGCGACGAACGCCTTGGAGGACGAGATCGCGGCGCTTGACGACGAGGAGCTCAAGGGCCAGACCGCCAAGTTCAAGCAGCGTATCGAAAACGGCGAGTCCCTTGACAAGCTCATGCCGGAAGCCTTCGCCACCGTGCGTGAAGCTTCCAAGCGAACCTTGGGCCTGCGCCACTTCGACGTGCAGCTCATGGGCGGCGCCGCTCTGCACTGGGGCAACATCGCCGAAATGAAGACCGGTGAAGGCAAGACCCTTGTGGCCACGCTGCCGGCCTACCTGAACGCACTCGACGGTCAGGGCGTCCACGTCGTCACCGTCAACGACTATCTGGCCAGCTACCAGGCCGAGCTGATGGGCCGTGTCTACCGCTTCCTCGGCATGAGCACCGGCTGCATCATCACCAACCAGAAGCCGCCGGAGCGTCGCAAGCAGTACAACGCCGACATCACCTACGGCACCAACAACGAATTCGGCTTCGATTACCTGCGCGACAACATGGCGTGGGAGAAGTCCGATCTCGTACAGCGTGGCCACCACTACGCCATCGTCGATGAGGTCGATTCCATTCTTATCGATGAGGCTCGTACCCCGTTGATCATCTCCGGTCCGGCCGAGGGCGACGTGACCCGCTGGTACCGCCAGTTCGCGCGCCTGGTTCTGAAGCTCAACCGTGACGAGGACTATGAGGTCGACGAGAAGAAGAAGGTCGTCGGCATCCTTGATCCGGGCATCACCAAGGTCGAGGACTATCTCGGCATCGACAACCTGTACGAACCGAACAACACCGCATTGATCGGCTATCTGAACAACGCCATCAAGGCCAAGGAGCTGTTCCTGCGTGACCGCGACTACGTCGTGACCGGCGGCGAAGTGCTCATCGTCGACGAGCACACCGGACGTATCCTGCCGGGCCGCCGTTACAACGAGGGTCTGCACCAAGCCATCGAAGCCAAGGAAGGCGTGGAGGTCAAGGCCGAAAACCAGACCTTCGCCACCATCACCCTGCAGAACTACTTCCGCATGTACGACAAGCTGGCAGGCATGACCGGTACCGCAGAGACCGAAGCCGCCGAATTCATGGGCACCTACAAGCTGGGCGTGCTGCCGATTCCGACCAACAAGCCGATGATCCGCGAGGATAAGGACGATCTGATCTTCCGTACCAAGAAGGAAAAGCTCGCCGCCATCGTCCGTGATGTGGCCAAGCGCCACAAGAAGGGCCAGCCGGTCCTGCTGGGTACCGCATCCGTGGAATCCTCCGAAGTCGTGTCCTCTCTGCTTGACGTGGCCAAGATTCCTCACCAGGTGCTGAACGCGAAGCAGCATGACAAGGAAGCCGCCGTTGTGGCCGTCGCAGGCCGTAAGGGCGCCGTCACCGTGGCCACCAACATGGCAGGCCGTGGTACCGATATCATGCTCGGCGGCAACGTCGAGTTCCTCGCCGATGCGAAGCTCAAGTCCGAAGGCTACTCCCCGGATGACACTCCGGACGAGTACGAGAAGCGTTGGCCGGGCACTTTGGCCGAGATCAAGGACCAGGTCAAGGACGAGCATGAGGAGGTCGTCAAGCTCGGCGGTCTGTATGTGCTCGGCACCGAACGTCACGAATCCCGCCGTATCGACAACCAGCTGCGCGGCCGTTCCGGCCGTCAGGGCGATCCGGGTGAATCCCGTTTCTACCTGTCCCTCGAAGATGATCTGATGCGTCTGTTCAACACCCAGCTGGTGGCGCGTGTCATGGCCAAGGGTATGCCGGAAGGCGAGCCGATCGAAGCCAAGAGCGTTTCCAAGGGCGTGCGCACCGCGCAGAAGGCCGTCGAATCGCGTAACTTCGAAATCCGTAAGAACGTGCTGAAGTACGATGACGTGATGAACAAGCAGCGCACCGTCATTTATGCGGAGCGTCAGGCTGTGCTGAAGGGCGCGGATATCCACGAGGACATCCTCAAGTTCATCGACGACACCGTGCTGAGCTACATCAAGGGCGCCAACAACGGTTCCGACAAGCCGGCCGATTGGGATTGGGACGGTCTGTTCAAGGCCATCTCCTCCGTGTACCCGATCGCCGTGGAGCAGGAAGCGGCCAAGGACGCCGTCGACAAGCTCAAGGGCGACAAGGCCGTTGAGGCCCTGAAGGAGCTCATCGTCTCCGACGCCAAGGACCAGTACTCCGATTTCGAAGACAAGCTCGGCAGCGAAGGCCTGCGCCAGCTCGAGCGCCGCGTGGTGCTCGCCGTACTCGACCGCAAGTGGCGTGAACACCTGTACGAGATGGACTACCTCAAGGACGGCATCGGCCTGCGCGGTATGGGCCAGCGCGACCCGCTGGTCGAATACCAGCGTGAAGGCTACCAGATGTACAACTCCATGATCGAAGCCATCAAGGAGGAAACCATCCAGCTGCTGTTCCACGTGGACATCGAACGCGTGGCCATGACCGAGGACGAGGAGACCGAATCCGATGAGGATGAGGCCGTGAACGCCGCCGAGGCCGTAATGGGTCTGGACGGCGAAGCCGCCGCGACCGGCGAATCCGCTCCTGCAGAGCCGGAGACCGATGACGAGGCCGAAAAGACCACCATCGATGAACTGGCTGACGAGCAGAAGAACGAGAAGGGCATCGTCGGCATGCAGCCGATCAGCCACGCCGAAGGCAAGGTTCCGGCCAACAAGCGTCCGAAGAGCGAGGAGCTGCACTCCCCGTGGGCGGATGGCCGCACCTTCCCGGGAACCGGCAAGAACGCCCAGTGCCCGTGCGGTTCCGGTCGTAAGTACAAGATGTGCCATGGCCAGAACGAGCAGTGATTCGCTGAGTCGCTGACTTGCTCATGACATAACCTCCCCCGACCGTAATCGGGGGAGGTTTTCTTTTTTGAAGAATCTTCGATGGGCCGTTTCGTGATATGGACGTGCGGACGTGGGGAAACGTCCAATCGTTACAATTGGCGGCATCAGAACAACAATAAAGGCGTGCGACAGCGCCAAGGAGGGCATCATGGCCGAAATCACATGGAAGTCGATCCTCACCAAGCTGGTCGGAGGGGACCACTTGAGCGCCGAGGAATCCGAGTGGTTCGTCGATGACCTCATGAACGGCAATGCCGATCCGGCGGCCGTTGGCGCGGTACTCGCCACCCAGCAGCAGTTGGGGCTGACCCCCGACGAAGTGCGTGGCGCGGCGAAGGCCATGGTGGCCCATGCCATTCCGCTGCACATCGACGGCGAAACCACCGACATCGTCGGCACCGGTGGCGACGGAGCCTCCACCGTGAACCTGTCATCCATGGGGGCCGTCGTAGCCGCGGCCGCAGGCGTAAAAGTCGTCAAGCACGGCAATCGTGCGGCCTCATCCAAGTGCGGCACTGCTGACTGCTTCGAAGCGCTCGGCCTGCCCATGGATTTGACTCCGGAACAAGTGAGCGAAGTCGGCAACGAATGCGGCATCGCATTCGCTTTCGCACGCACCTTCCACCCCGCCATGCGTTTTGTCGGTCCGATTCGCGCCGCGCTCGGCGTGCCATGCGTGTTCAACGTGCTTGGTCCGCTGACCAACCCGGCAAACCCGAAGCATATGGCCGTCGGCTGCGCTAATCGCAAGATGAGCCCGATCATGGCCGCCGTATATGCGGCGAACGGCCAGATCGGCATGGTCTACACTTCCCATGAGGGCCTTGACGAGATGGCACCGACCGGTCCGGTCTCCATTTGGGAATTCAAGGACGGCAAGGTTACCGAAAACAAATTCGATCCGACCGTCGAACTCGGCCTCGCCAAAGTCACCATCGCAGATCTGAAGGGTGGCGAACCGACGCTCAACGCGCAGCTGGCACGAGACTTCTTCGCAGGCAAGGATGTGTCGTTCCGTACCACCGCGCTGCTGAACGCCGCTTCCGCAATCGTCGCCGACGGTCATTTGGTGCCGGGCGACGCAAGCTTGGCTGACCGGTTCAAAGCCGCCTACGCCATCGCGGAGCAGACCGTCGACTCCGGCAAGGCCACGGCGCTGCTTGACAAGTGGATCGCCACCGCCCAAGCTGCGAAGAAAGCCTGAAAACGCTGACAACGTATGTGTGTGTGAAGGCCCCGGCGTAAATATGAACCGCACCCCGATTGTTGGACTGAAGAAATTCAGATTCGATGATCGGAGGTGCGGTTCTTTCGTATGCGTGAGGATCGAAGGAGACGTTACGACGACGGGTTCCGGCGCGAGGCGCTGGAGCTCATCAAGTCCGGAGCCGGCAAGGACACGCTTGCCAGCAGGCTTGCCATACCGGTGTATACCGCGAGAAACTGGATCAGGCTGTACAGGTCCAACGGCGAGGAGGCGGTCATGGGAGGCGGCGGCAGCAGACGCTGCGACTGGGAGACGAAGGTCGCCGCGGCGCGCGACCACGTCGAGAACGGTCTGACCAAGACGGAGGCCATGGCCAGGCACGGGATCGCGAGCATCGCGTCCCTGGAGCGCTGGTGCCGCGACTACCGGTCCGGAGGCGCTCAGGCCGAAGCCCGAACCGACGCGCGAGCAGGAGCTCGCCGAACAGGTCGCGTACCTGGAAAAACTCCGGGCCCTGCGGGCGTCCAAGTCACGCGGCGCGAGCGAAGCGCCGTCGTCCGACTGCTCGCAGGGCGGGGACACCGGCTCGACCACCTCCTGAGGATAGCCGGGCTGCCGAAATCCACGTACTACCACCACCTGTCGCGCCCGGCGCACGTGTCCAGGCCGGACGTGGAGCCGATGGTACGGGAGATATGGGATGGCAGTACCAGCACCAATGGTGGAGGGACGAGCTCGGACGCCTCGGCATCCGCCAGTCCATGAGCCGCAAGGGCAACTGCCTGGACAACGCGGCGACCGAGCAGGTCTTCGGCCACTTGAAGGACGAGTTCTACCGCGGCCGAGAGTTCGACTCGTACATCGTGCATTGGAACACCAGACGACGCCAGATACGACTCGAGGGACACACCCCGGAGGAGTTCCGGAGCATGTCCCTCGCGGTCTAGGGCTGTATCCTAATTAACAACGTCCAACAAACGGGGCGCAGTTCAAACCGCCGGGGCCTTCACATAGATGGATATGTATTCAGTTTGTCGCCAAAGAATCGTCAGACGCGTGCTCCATCATCGAATTCGTCGGTACGCGTTTCACGATGCCCTTTATGCTGCACGATGAGGCCAGCGGCGCCGACCAGCGCACACAAACCGAAAATCGAACCAAGAATCGAAGCCAACGCCGGAACGAACACGGAAGCGATAATGCCGATGACGCCGGCCACCAGCAATATCCAGAACACCAGTTTTGACAGTTTCACATGGCCGATTTCAGGATTCGGCGGCACGAAGTCGTCACCGTAACGGTCCATGACCCGATCCGTGTCAAGCCAGCTCGAACCAGTGAAATCGCGCGGCCCACGACCATTCGCCGGCGCATCATTGGTGAACGTGCCCTGATCCAAGTCATCGATGGACAGCAAAGCCTCTTTTTCCCGACGTTGCGCATGCTTCTCGAAACGTTTCGCACTACGCGAACGTTCCACGGCCTTCAAATCGTCAGCATGCGAATCCGCAAACTCGGCCCAAGCCGCATCCAAGTCGTCCATTGGAGAGCCGCCACCATGCGACGCGTCATTTGGGCGTTCTTCATCGTCATTGCTATTGTTGAGGTCAGTCATACTTATACTCTAATCGGGCGGACGCCAATCCGCCGGGAGGATTGTGAAGAATGCTCTATTGGTTTTTCGTCAAAGGCTTGGGACCTATCGCCATCCACCGTTTGGGATCGACCGCGCAAGGACTTGAGAACATTCCGCACGAAGGTGGCGCCATTATCGCAGCCAACCATCTTGCCGTCATCGACGATGCGTTGCTGCCGTTGACCTGCCCGCGCATGATTCATTTCATGGGCAAGGCCGAATATTTCGAAGGCAAAGGCATCAAAGGCAAATTCAAGAAATGGTGGTTCACGTCAGTCGGCGTGTTCCCCGTGGACCGTTCCGGCGGTTCCAAATCACTTGGCGCACTGAACCACGCCCGTGAGATCATCGAGGACGGACATCTGTTCGGCATTCACATCGAAGGTACTCGCAGCCCCGATGGACGTCTTTACAAAGGACACACCGGCGTGGCGCGTCTGGCATTCGAAACCGGTTGCCCCATTATTCCGGCCGCCATCATCGGTTCGCGTGAACTGCAGAAGCCAGGACAGGTCATTCCGAACAAAGGCAAGTCCAAGGTGATTTACGGCAAGCCGATTGAAGTCGAGAAGAAATCCGCCGACCAGATTACCCACGATGATTTGCGTTCGCTTACCGACCGCGTGACCCGTGAGATCCAGAAGATGAGCGGACAGGAATACGTCGACGAATACGCGCAGAAGGTCAAGGCCGAGCTCAAAGCCCAGCAGGAGGCCGAAGCGCAGGCACAAGCCGAATCCGCTGCCAAGAAGGCATAAGTTTTCAGCGAGTTTCATTCCAAACCAATCAGGGGTGTCTGTTCCGAAGAATGTTTTCGGAACAGACACCCCTGATTTCTATTTTGTAATCAGGATAATCAGTCGAACAGCGACGAATACATTTTCAAGGTGACGGTATTCGGCGTGCCATCCTCCTGACGCAGTCGCACCTCGGTGCCTCCTACCGGATCCTGCGAAGCGACCTTCTTGTCTTGACTGGAGTCAAGTGTCAGTTGCGAGCTGATCTTCACACTGAATCCCAGCTTCTCCAATGCGGCTTTGGCAGCGGCGGCTTTCTGTCCGACATAATTCGGCAGCGTTACGGTTTCCGGTCCCTTCGACACCACCGCATTGACGCTATCGCCCCAGTGCAACTCGTCTCCGGTCTTCGCGGAAGCGGAAATCACCTGTCCTTGCGGAATCTTGTCATCGAATTGCTCGGTCCAGTTGACGGTGAGCTTGAGCGCATCAAGCGTCTGCTGCGCCTCATCCTTCGATTTGCCCACGACGTCCGGCATGGTAACCGGTTTCGGTCCTTGGGACAGCGTGACGGTAATCTTCGCGTTATGGGGCAGAGTCGCGCCGGGATCCACGCTTAAATCAAGCAACGCGCCCTGAGGTACGTCCATGGAATACGCGTCATCATTGGCCGGAGTCTGTTCGATGTTGTCGAAGCCGGCACGCTTCAACGCGTTGATCGGATCCTTGCCGTTCGCACTGGTGGCATCGAGAATGTCTGTGGGAACAGTGCCCTGCTTAATACCCTTGGAGACTACCACCTTGACCTTCTGATGATGACGTTTGCTCACATGCGAACCGACATTCTCCGGGTCGGTGGAGATGACATTGCCAGCCTTGACGGAATCACTGAACGCCTCGGTCTCTTCGTACTCGATGTTGGAGAATTTCAGCAGTTCCTCATAGGCGTTCCATTTGATGTTGGAAATACGGCAGGGCTCCGAATCGGAACATGTGAGATCTGCCGGCTGAGGCATGGTCCAGTAGCTGCCCGGTCCTCGGAAATACCACCAGGCATAGCCTCCACCGCCTGCGCAGGCAAGCACGATGGCTGCTACGACGGCGATGATGACAGGTGCACGCTTGCCACTGCGTTTCGGCTGTCCACCACTGACCGGACCGTTCGAGGGGGAAGCTGGAACGTTGTTGGCGGGGACGTCGTTCTTTTCCAAAGCCAAGCGGGTGGTTGCCTCCGGATCTGCCTGCTGCGCCGGCATGACGGTGGTTTTGTTCGGGTTTTCCGGATTGAACTGTCGTGTACGATCGTCGTTCTGACGCACAGGCGGTGCTGGGGGAGCGGGCGGTAGCGGCATCTGCCGGGTGCCATCGCCGGGCATGGTGTCGGCGGCATCGTTTGCGGCCGGGGAAACGGCTGACAGACGGTATTGCCAGTCGTCGATGGTGAGGTTCGATTGCAACTGCTGCAATTCGTCGAATGCCACGGACGCATCCTGGGGACGGTCCTCGACCGCGCGCGCCGTAAGACGGGCGAGGAATGCGGCCACGCCTGCATTGATGCCCGGACAAGCGGTCGTGATATCCGGCACATCCTCATGCACGTGCTTGAACACCAGCGTCACCGGATTGTCCGCGGTGAATGGCACCTTGCCGGCCAGCATCTCCCAAGCCATGATGCCTACGGAATACAGGTCTCCCTGCGGCGTTGCCTGATTGTGCTGAATCATTTCTGGCGCCAGATAGGCGGCCGTGCCCAGCAGCATGCCGGTGGAGGACAGCGTGGCCTGCGACACCGCCTTGGCCAGGCCGAAATCGGTGATCTGCACATGTCCTCGGTCATTGAGCAGAATATTCTCCGGTTTGATATCGCGGTGCACCACGCCTGCGCGATGCGCCGAAGCCAAGCCGTCCAACGTCTCACCGACTATGCGTAGCGTCTCACGAACGCTGAACGTGACTTGCTGGTTCATTTCGTACCGCAGGTTCACGCCATGCACGTACTCCATGACAAGAAAATCCAGTCCATCGAACTCACCGGTGTCATACACCTGCACGATATGGGGATTGGCTATTGCTGCTGCGGAACGGGCCTCGCGATGGAAACGTTCCACGAACTGGTCGCGTTGTGGGCCCTGTGCCAGCTGCGTGTGCATGATCTTAATGGCGACGGTGCGTCCCAGACGCTCGTCAACAGCTTGATACACCGTGGCCATGCCGCCATCGGCGATTCTGCTGACGACTCGGTACCGGCCTTCGATGACCTGGCCTTCGGGGGCATGCTGGGCTTCACTCATGGCTAATCGGTACGATTCCTTCTTCAAAAAACGTTTCGCGACAAAGATGTGTTCACTTGTAGTCTACAAGGAATGGTTTGCGGAAGATGCGATGAACACGGGTCTTTCACAGTGCGGCGGCATCAGCCCTGTTCCCGCACAATCGGTACGAAACGTGCGCATGCTTCGGTAAGCATGTCTTTGCGATCCTGCGATAGTTCAAGCGTCTCGATGGCGGCCTTCGACTCGAGCCACAGACCGGCGATCCGTTCCTTGGAACGTGCGATGGCACCAGTGGACTCGAACAATGCGATGGCACGCCTAACATGTGCCTCGTCACGTGATTCGGCTTCCCACATGTCGATGAGTTCACGTCGTTCGACATCGCCGGCAGCCTCAATCGCATCGGCCAGCAACACCGTGCGTTTGCCTTCACGGATATCACCGCCCACCGGTTTGCCGGTATTGCGGCTCGACCCGATGACGTCCAGAAGATCATCCGCGAGCTGGAACGCCAAACCAAGAGGCAATCCAATCGCCAGTGCGAGCCTGCGCGCGTCCGCAGGGGCGAGGCCGGCGGCAAGCATACCGAATTCCAAAGGTGCGATAGTGGTATAACTGGCGGTCTTCCAACGGAAGACATTCAAAGAGGCCGACGCCAGCTCTTCAGGATCGTCTAACGTATTGAGTTCCACGGCCAAATCGAGTACTTGGCCGATTTCCACTTCACGGTGCATATTCAGGAAGGCCGACACCACGGAAGACCCGGAGCCAAGCCGGCAAGCCGCTTTATTGGCGATATCCACGCTCGCGGTGGCCAGCATATCACCCAACATGATGCCCAAACCATGGCCGATGGCATCACTATGGGTATCCGTGGCAAGCGCACGATGAGCGGACGGCTTGCCACGGCGCAGATCGGAATCGTCGATGATGTCGTCATGCACCAACGCGCCGGTCTGAAACACTTCGATCGCGCATGCCAGATCCAACACCGCATCCATATCACGTTCCGCCACATCCTGCGGCGCGAACGCACGGAACGCATCCAACGTCAGCAACGCCCGCAGACGTTTGCCGCCCTCACTTGACGTGACCGCCTGCTGCGCCACCGCATCAGCGACGGCTTTGCAGGAATTCGCCACCGGATCGTCCGCATGCAGGAACGAAAAATCCCTTACCAGCGAGAGCGTGCGCGTTTCAATCTGTTCCAAATCGGAAGAGCTAGTCATGGGTCAAGGTTATCCACACACATTCGACAAGAGGAAAACATAATGATTGCAGCGGGTGAGACGGTGCCGGACGTTTCGTGACACGCCGAGCTTCACGTTCTCCGACCACAGGGGTCCCGAAACGCCTCATTGCATTGCCGGATGATGCATAGTTCCAACAAAGCGGCCTGCATCAAGCGACCGCTCCGATACGCCAAGGAGGACGAGACATGAAGACGATCGACGAGCCCATGCCGATATGCGAAGCCGAGATGGAACGGCTTGAAGACCAATTGGTGGAGGATTGCAAATCGCTGGGCATGGCGGAGAGCATACGCGATTTCCTGCAGGGGCCATTCTCGGAATGGATGGATGAGCTGGCCGATGAATCGTCGGGAGGTGACGATTCATCGCCAGAATGCAGACTGTCCAGAAACGGTGCGGGAGCACTTGCCATCGCCATGCAGCAGACCATGGCGGTGCGTGACGCGCTGCTGGTCTCCATCATCGTGGATGAACGACGTTCGTCACGTGACTTTCTCATGGGATTCATGGCCAATCCGACACTTCCCGGCAACACGCGTCATCTGGAGGAATCCCTCAACGGATCGTTCCGTGACGCATCAAGAAAACCCGACACGAAACGTTGCGACAACGGCGTCAACATGATGTTCGACATCATCGGGATGGTCCCCGAACGGTATCATGTGCAGCCATTGGCCATCATCAGTTATGTGCTGTGGTGGATGGGCGATGAGCGCGCCATGCTGTGCGCGATGCGTGCGCTCGCGTTGGATGAGAATTGTTCGCTCGCGGCGATCATCTGCTCCGCGGCGCATCGTCATATCGGACCGGCATGGGCCGAAGAGACATAGAGCAACACGCCGAAAGGAAGCGGTACTTGCGCATGGTGAGCTCAACACGCGGGAATAATCGTCCTCGCAAGATGGTTAACTCACATAGTTGACGATTTGCCCTTGCCAGAAGTGGGTCCATATGGTATACGCTTCCGGCGGGATCAATAGGAGGATAAGTTTGGCCACCAAGGAAACGACGGTAAATACGGAACAGACTGATCTGACCGAAAAGACCACCTCCGGAAAAAAGGCCTCCACGCGCAAGCCTGCTGCCAAGAAGAGCGAGTCCTCAAAGACCGCTACGAAGACGTCGCGCAAGACGGCCGCGAAGAAGACCTCCGCCGCCAAGAAAAGCAAGAAAGCGGAAGAAGAAGAGAACCTGATCGAGCAGGACGCTCCTGAAGACGATCCCGTCGAGGATGCCGATCTTGATGATTTCGACGATGACCTTGATGACGTGGACGACGAAGGGGAGGCTGACGACCTCGACGAGGACAATATCGACGAGGATGACGATTCCGAACTGGAAGACGATGACGAAGACAAGCGCAAAAAGCCGGAAGAGCCCAAGGAAAAAGGCGCTTTCGTGGTGCGTGACGATGATGACGACGACAATCTGACGCCGTCCGGCAATCCGAAGCGTCGTGTGATCGCAGCCGGCGCCACCGCAGATCCGGTCAAGGATTACCTGAAGCAGATCGGCCGAGTGAACCTGTTGAACGCCGAACAGGAAGTCGACCTGTCCGAACGCATCGAGGCCGGTCTGTACGCCCAACATCTGCTGGACACGGAATCCGACAAGATGGATTTCAAGCGCCGGCGTGAACTGAAGTGGGCCGCGAACGACGGCAAGCGCGCCAAGGACCATCTGCTGGAAGCCAACCTTCGACTCGTGGTCTCTCTTGCCAAGCGCTATACGGGCCGTGGCATGCTGTTCCTCGATTTGATTCAGGAAGGCAATCTTGGTCTGATTCGTGCCGTAGAGAAGTTCGACTGGAAGAAGGGCTTCAAGTTCTCCACGTACGCCACATGGTGGATTCGCCAGGCCATCACCCGTGCCATGGCTGATCAGGCCCGCACCATTCGTGTGCCTGTGCATATGGTGGAAGTCATCAACAAGCTGTCCCGCGTGCAGCGCCAGATGCTTCAGGACCTCGGCCGCGAACCTACGCCGGACGAACTGGCCCGTGAGCTCGACATGCCGGTCGAGAAGGTGCAGGAAGTGCAGAAGTACGGGCGTGAGCCGATTTCCCTGCACACGCCGCTGGGCGAGGATGGCGATTCCGAGTTCGGTGATCTGATCGAAGACACCGACGCCATCGCACCGTCCGATGCCGTCGCCTTCTCGCTGTTGCAGGAGCAGTTCAAGCAGGTGCTTGAAACGCTGTCTCCGCGTGAGGCTGGCGTCATCAAGATGCGCTACGGTTTGGAGGACGGCCAGCCGAAGACGCTGGATGATATCGGACGTGTGTATGGCGTGACGCGCGAACGTATCCGCCAAATCGAATCGAAGACCATGTCCAAGCTGCGCCATCCGTCCCGTTCGCAGACGCTGCGCGACTTCCTGGACCAGTGATAGTAATCAGACGCGAGTAAATGAAGTCGAGAAACCGGCATGAACGCAGGGTTTCTCGACTTCATGTCTTGTAAGGCGACAATTGAAAGGGAACATGGCTAAGGATAATTACGGTGCTGAGAGTCTTACCGTGCTCGAAGGCTTGGATGCGGTGCGCAAACGTCCGGGCATGTACATCGGCACGACCGACAGCCAGGGCCTGATGCACTGCCTGTGGGAGATCATCGACAATGCCGTCGATGAGGCTCTTGCGGGAGCCTGCAACCACATCATCGTGACCTTGCATGACGATGGTTCCGTTGAAGTGGCGGACAATGGCCGAGGCATTCCGGTGGACGTGGAGCCGAAAACCAAGCTCACCGGCGTGGAAGTGGTGCTGACCAAGCTGCATGCCGGCGCCAAATTCGGCAATTCCTCGTATGGCGCTTCCGGCGGTCTGCATGGTGTCGGCTCATCCGTTGTGAACGCATTGAGCTCCCGTCTCGACGTGGAAGTGGATCGTGACGGCAAAACCCACCACATGGCTTTCCATCAGGGCCACCCCGGAGTGTATTCCGACGTTGATCCGGAACACCCGTCTCCCGATTCGCCATTCAAGAAGACGCGCAAGAATCGTCCCACCGAACTTGAGATCATCGGCAAAGTCAGTCCGAAGACCACGGGTACCCGCATCCGCTATTGGGCGGATCCGGAGATTTTCAACGACACCGCTGAATTCAGCTATGACCAGCTCATCGACCGTGTACGGCAGACCAGTTTCCTGGTGCCAGGGCTGAAAATCACCGTCATCGACGAGAACATTCCCGAAACCGGCGACGAGTCCATTGACGAAATGCTGGAAGTCGATGACAATGTCATCGAACAGGTGACGGAAGAGAACACGTCCGCTGAAACGGATGATATCGGAACCTCTGCCGACATACTGCAGGAGGATTCAGCCGAAGCTGATGAATCAGCCGAATCGCAAGAAAACGATGCTGCCACGCAATCGCAGGAAACCGTTTCCCAACCCGTGCAGCCGAAATATCCGCATGCGCGCGTCGAAGAATTCTGCCATACCGGAGGCGTGAAGGATTTCGTCGACTTCCTGTCCAAAGGCGAAGCGGTCTCCGATATTTGGCGCATCGCCGGCGAGGACACGTATGTTGAAGAAACGCAGGCGGTCGGAGACGATGGTGAACTGCATGCGCAGAAGGTGACGCGTGATTGCGCAGTCGATATCGCCATGCGATGGACCAACGGCTACGACACCACCATGCGCAGCTTCGTCAACGTGGTGGAGACGCCCGGCGGCGGCATGCACGTGGACGGCTTCCTCCAAGGCATCACCAAGCAGGTGCGCAAGGCCATCGAGGACAACGCGCGCAAACTCAAGGTGAATCTCAAGGATTCCCATATGAAGGTGGAACGTGACGACATTCTCGCCGGTCTGGTGGCCGTCGTCACCGTCCGCATCGCCGAACCGCAGTTCCAAGGCCAGACCAAGGACGTGCTCGGCACCGCGCAAGTCAAGCCGATCGTCTCCAGAATGACCGATAAGCAGTTCGGTGAGATGATTACCGGCTCCAAACGCGGTTACAAGGAACAGTCCGGCCGCGTGCTGGAGAAAATCGTCGGCGAAATGCATGCCCGCGTGCAGGCGCGCAAGACCAAGGAAGTCACACGCCGTAAGAACGCGCTTGAATCCGCGTCCATGCCGCCGAAACTGTCCGACTGCCAGCCCGGCAATGACGATGTGGCCGAACTGTTCATCGTCGAGGGTGATTCCGCATTGGGCACAGCCAAGGCCGCCCGTAATTCCGGTTTCCAAGCGTTGCTGCCGATTCGAGGCAAAATCCTCAACGTGCAGAAGGCATCGCTCGCGCAGATGCTGTCCAACAAGGAATGCGCAGCCATCATCCAGGTGGTCGGCGCAGGATCCGGCGCAAGCTTCGACATCGAACAGGCCCGATACAACAAGATCATCATGATGACCGATGCCGATGTCGACGGCGCGCACATCCGCATCCTGCTGCTGACGCTGTTCTACCGGTACATGCGGCCGCTTATCGAATACGGTCATGTGTATGCCGCAGTGCCGCCGCTGCATCGTATCGCGTTGACGGGTACGCATAAGGGCGAGTACATCTACACGTATTCCGATGATGAGTTGGCAGGCAAACTCGCCGAGCTTGATAAAAAGCACATCGGCTACAACGAGGACATCCAGCGTTACAAGGGTTTGGGTGAGATGGACGCCGACCAGCTGGCCGATACCACCATGGATCCGCGCACCCGCATGCTGCGCCGTATCCGCATGGAGGACGCCGAACAGGCCAGCCACATCTTCAGCCTGCTCATGGGTGATGACGTGCCGCCGCGCAAGGCGTTCATCGTGGAGAACGCCGACGATTTCGACCGTTCCAAGATCGACACCTGATATTGCATGTCGATTGCGATTGGCGGGTCTTGCGTTACGGCGGAGACCCGCTTTTCGTGTATGCACGATAATGCAAAAACGTCGGTCGATAGCGCAAGGTACAAAATACCGTTTGGTAGGTAACTTTGGATAAAATAGCGGAGTATTTTCGTGATTTTATTGCCGCAAACATAAAACATACAAGGAGCTGACTGTGGCCAATCTGCTGCTCGCCGTGATTTACATCGCCTTCATCAGTCTGGGTCTGCCGGACGCGGTGCTCGGCGCCGCATGGCCGACGATGAGCGGCGACCTGCATGCGCCGATTTCCTGGGCGGGTGGCATTTCCATGACGATTTCCGCCGGCACCATCGTGTCCGCGCTGCTATCAGACCGCATGACCTTGCGATTCGGTGCAGGCAAGGTCACGGCAGTGTCCGTTGCGTTAACGGCGTTCGCATTGTTCGGCTTCTCCATCTCGCCGAATTACTGGATGCTGCTGCTCTTCGCCATTCCGTACGGCTTGGGCGCGGGCGGCGTCGATGCGGCGCTCAACAACTATGTGGCAATCCACTACGAAAGCCGTCACATGAGCTGGCTGCACGCCATGTGGGGCTTGGGCACGCTGCTTGGCCCGTACATCATGGCAAGCGCATTGGGTGCCGGCCATGGCTGGGCGTGGGGCTACCGGACCATCTCCATTCTGCAGGTCGTGCTCACCGCGGTGCTGGTGCTGAGCCTGCCGTTGTGGAAGGCGCGTAAGACCGTCGAACCGCAGCGGACGAGTGAAACCTCTTCCGTGCAATCCGCGCAGTCCGAGCAATCGGAAGGGGAAACAGCTGACCGGCGCAAGCCGCTTGGTATTCGCGGTGTGCTCGCCATCCGTGGCGCCCGCGAGATCCTCGTGATGTTCTTCTGCTATTGCGCGCTCGAATCGACCGCCATGTTGTGGGCCAGCAGCTATATGGCGCTTGGCAAGGGCATCGACAAGACCACGGCGGCCATGTGGGGAAGCCTGTTTTGCATCGGCATCACCGTCGGACGTCTCGCCAGCGGTTTCCTGACCATGAAACTGAACGATCCGGCCATGATTCGTCTTGGCCAGGCGTTGGTGCTGACCGGCATCGTCATCATGCTCCTGCCGTTGCCGCACAATATCGGCACCATCGCGGGACTAATGGTCATCGGTTTGGGCTGCGCGCCGATCTATCCGTGCGTCATCCATTCCACTCCTGCTTATTTCGGCGAGGACAAATCGCAGGCCATCGTCGGCATGCAGATGGCTTGCGCCTATGTGGGATCGATGTGCATGCCGCCGCTGTTCGGGCTGATCGCGCAACATGTTTCGGTCAACCTGTTCCCGTTCTATCTGGTGGTGTTCCTGGCGCTGATGGTCGCCATGCATGAGACTTTGCGCCGCAAGTGCGGCGACCGTGCGGCCGCCTGACGACGCCGTATGTGAGACGCTCGAATGTGTCAGCCGGGCGGTGTGCTCGAATGAGCCGACGACGGTGGATGACGAGCTTTCCGCCGGTTGTGGATGATGTCTGAAGGCGATGCCATAATCGAACGTATGTACGAATGCATGGACTTGTTCTCGGAGGCTACCAATGCCTGGTTCAAGCATGCGTTCAATGCTCCGACGGAGGCGCAACGTTTAGCATGGCCGGCCATCCGCTCCGGCGAGAACGTGTTGGTGGTGGCGCCCACCGGCTCCGGCAAGACATTGTGCGCCTTCCTTTCCGCAATCGACCGTCTGATGACGAAGGAGGGCGATGACTTATTGCGGACGTCCGGCGGTGGGGACGGCACGGCTGAATCCGATTGCAATGCCAAGAAACGTAAACCCGTCCGCGGCGTCAAGGTCCTGTATATTTCGCCATTGAAGGCTCTGGGCGTGGATGTGGCCAAGAACCTCCAAGCGCCATTGGCTGGCATCGCCGGACAGTGCGAGGCGATGGGATTGCCATCGCCGAAAGTCAGCGTGGGCATACGAAGCGGCGACACCACGCCGCAGGAACGGCGCAGAATCGTCAGCCATCCGCCGGATATCCTCGTAACCACGCCAGAATCGCTGTTCCTGCTGCTCACCTCCAAGGCGCGACGGATACTTTCCGCCGTTGATACCGTTATCGTGGATGAAGTGCACGCCATCGCGGGCTCCAAACGTGGCGCGCACCTGGCGCTGAGCTTGGAACGATTGGAAAGCCTTGCCGGCCGGTCCGTCCAACGCATCGGGCTTTCCGCCACTGTGGAACCGTCGGCCGAAGCCGCACGTTTCCTTGGCGGCATACGGCCGGTACGCGTCATCAGACCCGAATCGCACCCCGACATGGATCTGAAAGTGGTGGAACCGCTTTCGGCCATGCGCGATCCCGTCTCCGACGACGCAGGGCGGAGGGCAGGCGCCGTGAAACTTCCGAACCGCCATACCACGCATATCTCCGGGGTGAGTCCTGCCATGGAGGCATTGGCGGAACGTAAAGGACTGACTTCGGGCGGGGGAAACGAACATACCTCACGGGTTTCGACCGGAGGTTCGGTATGGCCGGCCATCGAACGCAGCGTGCTTGACGAAGTGCTGAAACACCACACCACCCTCGTGTTCGTCAACTCCCGTGGCCTTGCGGAAAAACTCACCGCACGGCTCAACGACCTGTATGCGCAATTGCGCACATCCCGGAAAACTGGGTCTGAAACCGCCGTCAAAGCGGACGCAGGGCGGGATGCGCTGTCCGACCGTAGGCTTGGCCGAACGGACTTGAGTGTGTCGGACAACGCATCCCAGCCGGAGTCCACAGCCAGTGATTCCACCCAGCCGTATCCGGATCTGGGCTCCCCGGAAGGCCGTGAAGGCTTCGCCAAACACTACGATTCCGTGGTCGGATCCACCACCATGCTGGTCTCCTCGCATGCGGACACCGACGCGATCGCCATGGCGCATCATGGTTCCGTTTCCAAAGACCGGCGCAAACAGATCGAAGAGCAGCTCAAACGCGGCCAATTGCGTTGCGTGGTCGCCACATCGAGCCTTGAACTCGGCATCGACATGGGTTCAGTGGATCTGGTTATCCAGATCGCACCGCCATTGTCCGTGTCCTCGGGATTGCAGCGGGTGGGGCGCGCCGACCACAAGGTCGGGGGAGTCTCGCATGCACTGTTCTACCCGATTACACGAGAGCAAATCATCGGCACGGCCGCAGGCATCGAATGCATGCGCTCCGGAGACATCGAAACACTGACCATTCCATGCACCCCCTTGGACGTGCTTGCCCAGCAAACCGTCGCCGCCGCGGCGATGGATGATCTGAAACCAGACGACTGGTACGTGACCGTGCGCAAGGCCGCGCCATTCGAAGATCTCGACAGAACCATGTTCGATGCTGTGATGGGCATGATGACCGGTGCCTACAACGGCGAGGATTTCTCCGCCTTCCGACCTCCATTGCAATACAACGAAGAGGCGGGTCTCATCTCCGCGCGCCCTGGCGCTCAACGACTGGCCGTGACCAGCGGAGGCACCATACCCGACCGAGGAACCTACACCGTGGTGCTTCCCGAAGAAGGCTCCGGACCGGGCCCACGCAAAGTGGGGGAGCTGGATGAGGAAATGGTGTACGAATCCCGGGTCGGAGACGTCATCACCCTCGGCACATCGACCTGGCAGATCCAGGAAATCACCCGGGACCGTGTGGTGGTGGTTCCTGCTCCAGGACGTACCGCCCGACTGCCGTTCTGGCATGGCGAAGGCGACGGGCGGGACGCGGCATTCGGACGGTCCCAAGGCCGATTCGTACGCGATATGGCGCAAGGACTACGCGCGGAAGTCTCGGACGGCATCGCAGGAGACAAGACCAGCCGATTCGACACGACAACAATCGCACGTCTACGTCGTGACGGATTGGATGACAACGCCATCGGCAATCTTGCCGACCTGCTTGCCGAACAGCGCGCCGCCACGGGAACGATTCCCAACGACCGTGAGCTGGTCGTCGAACGCTGCCAGGATGAAGAAGGCGATTGGCGTGTGATCGTCCACTCGCCATACGGCAGACGCGTGCACGAACCATGGGCCATGGCCATCACCACACGTATCAAACAACGATACGGGTTCGATGGGCAGGTATACGCGGCCGACGACGGCATCATCATCCGCCTCCCGGACGGCGACGGCAACCTGCCGATCCGCGAGCTGCTGCTGTTCGACACGGAAGAGCTGCAACGCATCATCGGAACACAAGTCGGCGAAAGCGTGCTGTATGCCGCACGATTCCGAGAATGCGCGGCGCGATCGCTGTTCCTGCCACGCGCCAACCCCGGCAGACGCGTCCCCTTATGGCAGCAGCGGCTGCGCGCGGCGCAACTGCTCAACGCCGCCCGAACTCGGAAGAACTTCCCGTTGCTGTTGGAAACCGCACGCGAATGCCTACAGGACGTGTACGATCTGCCCGCGCTGAAACATGTGATGTCCGGATTACGCTCCGGCGTCATCTCTTTGAGCGAGACCGTCACGGAAACGCCGTCGCCGTTCGCGGAAAACATGCTGTTCGGATACGTGGGCGCGGTCATGTACCAATACGACGTGCCGCAAGCCGAACGCAGTACGCAACTGCTGTCCATGGACCCGGAAGTGCTGGAACGTCTTCTGGGAGCCACGGACATGGCTTCGCTGTTGGATGCCGACGTCATCGCGCAGGTTGGGAAGGAGCTTGCCGGACGGACGTTCTGGAACGATTTGGACGAGACCGACATTGCCGGCCGTGTGGCGCGATATGTCAAAACGCATGGCCCATTCACCGCGGATCAGATGATCGCCGAACTGGGATTGGACGCTGTCCAAGGCGTACGCATGTTGGATGAATTACATGCCAAAGGCGAACTGCTGAAAGGCCATTTCGTCGATGATGCGGCCGGAGCGGACGCCAATGGTTCCGATGATTCAGCATCGGAACGGTCACCTCGGCAAACACCCCAGCAATGGCTCCACAAAGACGTGTTTCGGCGTATCCGCGCGCTTTCGCTTGCCAAGGCACGCAAAGCCATCAAGCCGGTGGAACCGGCCGTCTATCAGGCGTTCCTGTTGGACAGACAAGGTGTCGGACCTGTGGGTGGCGCCCGATATGAAGGCGTCGACGGGCTGATGCGTGTGATTGAACAGCTTGAAGGCATATACCTCAACGCCTCCGTTTGGGAATCCTCGGTCTTCCCCGCACGCGTTCGCGACTACCAACCGAGTATGTTGGACGAACTGCTCGCATCCGGAGACGTGGTATGGGTCGGCTCCAAAATCAATGGTTCCAACGCCAAGGAAGCCGGCGGCATCGCATTCCATCCAGCTGATTCACGGCTGCTGGTGAAACCCGGCGAACAATCGCAGAACAATGCCTATAGTGCCGGAACCATGACCGTGCCGGAGACGATACTTGCCGCATTATCGAATGGGGGAGCCTTCCATGCGCGGCAGCTTTCCACAGCCGCCAAAGTCATCTGGCAGGAACATGCGGAAGTCAACGTGAATCCTGAAACAGGGGAAATCATCCTTCCCGCATGGGGCGAAAGCCAGTTCGAGGAAGCCTTGTGGTCCTTGGTATGGCAAGGCAAAGTGACGAACAGTTCATTCGCTCCCGTTCGGGCCTTGACTCAAGGCACGGTTTCAGTGCGCGCGCCACGCACTGCCGCACGCAGACGCGTACGGATCCACGCCTCGACACCGGCGACGCTCGGTGGATTATGGTCCGCGGTCGACTCGTCCCGGACCAGTCCAATGGCGATACCGGATCAAGCGGACGATACCGCCGGCAAACCAACAGCCGGCATCGAGGAATACGACATCGCATTGATCGAATCGCTGCTCGACCGATATGGCGTGATCGCCGCTCCGCTAATCGACAAGGAGCAGGTCGCAGGCGGATTCTCCGGACTATACCCGGTACTCAAACGTATGGAGGAACACGGCAATCTGGTCAGAGGCATGTTCGTCAAAGGATTCGGAGCGGTCCAATTCGCCGGACGTGACACAGTGGACGCCTTGCGCGGCGACGACGAGGCGCGCAGCCAATCCTGCGTGGCGCTCGACGTGACCGACCCGGCCAACCTGACAGGCTCCGCGATCACATGGCCCGAACAACACCATATGAAACCGGCGCGCAGAGCGGAATCGGTCATCGTGCTCGACCACGGCATGCCGGTGCTGTTTGCCGTGCCGAAAAGCCACAGAATCGTCAGCTTCACCGATGACGAGCGAATATTGCAGCCGGCATGTACGGAACTTGCCTATGCATTGCAGCATCAGTCCAAGGGCAGCGTCAGCTTCGCCGAAATGAACGGTGAATCATTGAAGGAACGCAACGAATACAGACGTTTGCTGCATGCTGCCGGGTTCGTGGACAGCCCACAAGGCATGAAGCTATATGGCTGAACCAAGCCGGAGGCACTTTCACCCAGCCTGCTCATTCAACCTGGCGGCCCAAGTGCGCAAAACGGGAAGGCCCTGAACCGGAAGAAGAACCAGTCCAGAGCCCCGCCAATCGATTTCGTCGAATCAGCCGACCACCGCAATCGGCGCCGACAGATCCGTACCGGAACCATCGCGTCGCATATCAGGCTTCGGCAATTCCACAGGAGCGCCACTTTGCGTGGAAGCATGCAACGGATACGCGCCCACGAACGCGAGAATCAACGTATCCTGCCCCTTGAGGAATCGCTGCGAACGCACGCCACCCGTACCACGGCCCTTCGTCGGATACATCTCCAACGGCGTGACCTTCGCGGCACCGTTTTCAGTGCCAGGCAACGCTTCGGAATCGCCGGCAACCGTCAACACCACGGCTCCGGAAGCAGAGAACAGTCCATTCTCGCCTTCTTCGTAATTCCATGTCACCTTGCCATCAGGCACCACCGCGAACGCGGCCACCGAACACCCCTCAGCCAGACGAATGCCCGCCATGCCGCCAGCGGTACGGCCCTGCGGACGCACATTCTTCGCTTCGAACGTCAACAACGAGGAATCGGTGGACACAAACACCAGACGATCCTCATCACGGGCTTCGGCAGCGGCAAGCACTTCGTCATCATCCTTCAAATCGATGACGCTCCACGAATCCATTGTGGTCGGAGATTCACGGTTCCAACGCTTGACCACGCCGTTGCGGGTGCCCAACGCCAAAGGAACAAGCTGACCGCCGTCATCCGTGGAAGGCATATCAATCGCAGCAATCACCCGTTCGCCGCGGATCGGATCGGTGTTCTCCGTCATGCCCAGCAGTTCCTCGGCCTTCACACCACCCGTGACACTGAGCGGCCCATCCGCGGAAACCTTCGGCATTTCGACCACATGGGCCAGCACCAGACGACCCGCTGAAGTAACCAAGCCGTATGAGGAACGTGTGGACGTGCGGAACATCGAAACGATCTGATCATCCTTGGCACGTCCGTCGGAAGCCGAACGATTCTCCCAACGTTCCACCGCATCCTCGGAAGTGCGTGCGATCAGGCCCGTGGCGGACAGCATCACCGCGCACGGCTCGTCATCAATCTGCAGAGCCGATGCGGTGGCATTCTCATCGCCGGCCTTCTTTGCGGCCTTTGCGGCTGCGGCGACATCGGCTGCTGCGGAGGATACGGTCGCGGCGGCGCGCGCGGCAGCCATCGCGTTTGCAGAGACGCCATCATCGCCATGCGCCACAACAGGCGTCAAATTGCCTTCCTCATCCTCATCCAGCAGCACCGTGCGCCGGGGAGTGCCGTATTTGGCCACGGCGTCATCCATTTCGTCAATGACCACGCCGTCAAGCGCCTCATCGGAAGCAAGAATGCGTTCAAGCTCTTCGATACGCCGCTTCAGATCGTCGCGTTCCGCCTCAAGCTCGATACGACTCATCTTGGTCAGACGGCGCAGCCGCAAGTCAAGAATGTACTGTGCCTGAATCTCGTCCAGATCGAATACGGCGATAAGCTTTGTTTTCGCGGCCTCGGCATCATCAGAAGAGCGAATCACCTGAATGACTTCATCGATGTCCACCATGGCGAGCAGCAAGCCCTCCACCAAGTGCAGCCGCTCAAGCGCCTTCTTCCTGCGGAATTCACTGCGTCGGCGGATCACCACACGACGATGGTCCACCCACACCTGAAGCATTTCCTTCAATCCCATGGTGTGCGGACGGCCATTGACCAACGCCACATTGTTGATGGTGAAATTGTCCTGCAACGGCGTGTGCTTGAACAGCTGCGCCAACACCGCGTTCGGATCGAACCCGGTTTTGATTTCGATGACGAGGCGCGTGCCGTTATGCCGGTCAGTCAAATCGATGGCACCGGAAATGCCGTCCAGCTTACGGTTCTTCACACCTTCGGAAATACGTTCCAACACACGTTCCGGACCCACCATGAACGGCAGTTCCGTCACGACGATGGCCTTTTTGCGAGCCGTCACGTTTTCGATATGCGTCACGGAACGCGTGGTCAACGCGCCACGACCCGTCTCGTACGCCTCGCGGATGCCCTTGCGGCCCACAATCACGCCGCCGCCCGGCCAATCCGGACCCGGCACGTAGCGCATCAACTCCTCTAACGTCGCGTCGGGATGGCGCATAAGATGCTTGGCCGCAGCCACCACCTCGCCAAGATTGTGCGTGGCCATATTCGTGGCCATGCCGACGGCAATGCCGGAACCACCATTGACCAGCAGGTTCGGAATCGCGGCAGGCAGCACAGTCGGCTCCTGAAGCTTGTTATCGTAATTCGGCGTGAAATCGACGGTATTTTCGGCGATATCGGCATTCATGCCCAACGCGGCCGGCGCCATACGAGCCTCGGTATAACGAGAAGCAGCAGGACCATCATCGAGAGAACCGAAATTGCCGTGACCGTCCACCAATGGCAGCCGCATCGCGAACGGCTGCGCCAAACGTACCATCGCCTCGTAAATCGCGGAATCGCCATGCGGATGGAGCTTGCCCATCACTTCGCCAACCACACGCGCCGACTTCATATACGGCCGGTCCGGATTGAGGCTCATCTGACCCATCTGATAGATGATGCGTCGTTGCACCGGCTTGAGACCGTCCCTGGCATCAGGCAGCGCTCGGGCGTAAATCACCGAATACGCGTATTCGAGGAACGACTTGCTCATTTCCTCGTTCAACGGCGTTTCGACGATGTTCTCCTTGACCGTACGCGGGTCAAAGGCTGGTTTTGCCGGTTTGCGGTGCGACACCATGCGGTGGTTCTCCTCACGGAAAGGTTATGGTAATCAACCTAGCAATATTACCAGCTGGTACTGCCGCGGTGCTTGAATGGGAACCATGAGTGTTGAAGTGCCCGAAATCGACCAGCTGCTAGCCATGACCAGTCCGGCACGATATGGCGACGAACTGCCGGATGAGGGCGGCCGCGGCGGTGCTCTCCACCTATCCTCGGTACTTCCCGCCATTTCCAGCGCCATCGGGCATCCGATTCCAACGGCCATCCATGCCGATCCGAAACGACTCCAAGAGGCACTTGGCCTGCCGGACGCGCGTTCGGCAGTCGTGGTCCTGGTGGACGGTCTCGGATATTGGAACATCAATATGAGATTGGGGCATTCACCCTATCTACGGTCGCTGATGGCGGATGGCGTTAACCAGCGGCCAATCGCCACATGCATGCCCAGCACCACCGTGGCCGCAATGTCCACGTTCGGCACCGGCACATGCCCCGGATTAACCGGCATGACGGGGTATACGCAGCTCAATCCCGACAATGGCGAAATCTGCCAGCTCATCTCTTTCAAAAACGCGCCCGCACCGCTGAAACTGCAACAGCAGCCGACCATATTCGAACGATTGGCGGAACAGGACGTTCGCGTCACCAGTTCGGGACTGCCGAAATTCGCGTTCTCCGCGTTGACTCAGGCGGCGTTACGTGGCAGCGACTACATCTCCAATGACGATCCACGCCGACGTATCATGACCGCGGCGAAAGCGGCGAACACGCCCGGACTGACATACGTGTACCTGCGCGACGCGGACAAGATCGGACACAATTACGGCTGGGACTCCGACAAGTGGATCGGCACATATGAGCGTATCGACGCCCAGTTGTCTTTGCTGCGTCGAAGTGTGCCGAAGAACACGCTGATCGTCATCGTGGCGGATCATGGCATGATAACCGCCGACCCGGAAGCCTGCATCGACATAGCGTCCGAACCCCAGCTGATGCGGGGCGTCGCGAATGTCGGCGGCGAACCACGCTGTGTCATGCTTTATGGCGAGGATGGCGAGAATCCGGAGGACATCGCCGCTCGTTGGCGTGACGTGCTGGGGGAGCGCGCCCAGGTGCGCACCCGCCGGCAGGCAATCGAGGAAGGCGTCTACGGACCAGTCGATGAACGCGTCAAGTCGATGATCGGCGATGTGGTCGTCTCCGCTGCGGGCTCTACCACCATTGTCGATTCCCGCACACAGGCGGAGAAGGCGATGCATCTGCCCAGCGTGCACGGGTCGCTGACCTACATGGAATCTGATATTCCATGCCTGATTGACGTGGCTTGATCGAATGATCCGAACGTCTGAACGGATGTTGCCGTGGGATGTTAGGGAACGTTAATCAGTCACCGAACAGAATTTCATCCCAACTCGGCACTGCGGAGCGTCCTGCACGGCGCTTCGATTTGGTGGTGCTCTGACTATGAGGATCGGATGATGCCGTCTTGGACTTATCGGACTGCTGCTCGCCGGCGGATTGCGTGTTTTGCGAGTTTTGGGCAGGTTCCGTCGTTGAAGGGGCGGGGGACTGCGTCGTCGCGATTTCCGGACGGTTCGGCAGCGGAACGGTCGCCGATGACTGAGTCTCAACGGTGGTCTTGATATTCGTGGCTTGTGGTGCAACCGGTTCCGGAGCATTCCAAGCGGACACCGTCTGTTCGATACGTGCGGAACGTGCGGAATCGCCCGGCAAATTCAATGATGCGAGAAAATTCTGGTCGACCTGCTTCTCGGCGTGTCCTTCCGTAGGCGTGTCTTGCTCGCCGATGAGCTTGCGTGCCGTTGCGTTCAGACAGTTGACCGCGTTGTCATGCATGTTCCAAGACCATTCCGCACGGGCGGCATGACCTGCGGAATCGAACTCCGCGGTAATCTTCCACGGTTCCAAACCGCGTCTGGTGGCCTTCCACCGCACATCCTCCAACCGTACGTGGGCTGCGGCGAAAGTGCGTTCGATCAGTTCGGAAAGCGTGCGCACACGGCTTTCCTTCGGCGCGGGAACCGCCAGGAACTGTTCGATCGCATATTGCTTTTCGGTTTCCACCGCCGCCGAGAAACGCCGAACAAGCGCTTCGCTCAACGAATATCGCTCCGCCACGCGGGTCGGATTGGCTCCGGCTCGAATCAAGGATTGGATTTGGGAGATCGGCAGCGTGGAAGGCGCTTGCTGCTGACGCTCCTCTTGGGTTTCGGTGCGAATCTGTTTTGCCTCCAAAATGGCTCTTTCAAGCGCTTCATCGACCTTGACGGCGAATTTGCCGGCACCTGAAACAAAGACGAGCTCACCGGTTTCACTCACATGATCGAACCGTGCATCTTCGAGCGCATTCTCAGGCACAACACACCACTTTCCCTTAGATTTTTCTATTAATTCTATTGTGCCCCACGTGTCGGATTTTACGAGTATTTCAATTCGTGTATCCTAGCGGGGGAAAAGTCATGTATTCTATGGCGCATAAGCACCATAGATGACGAAAGGAATCTCGATGGCACAGGATTATGATTCCCCGCGCAACAAAGACGAGGACGAGGAGTCGCTCCAGGCTTTGAGCAAGGGTTCTCAGAACAATTCCAACGATATGGACGATGACGAGAACGCCATTGCCGAAGACTACGAGCTGCCGGGCGCCGATTTGAGCAATGAGGACGCTTCGGTGACCGTCATTCCGATGCAGGGCGACGAGTTCATCTGCTCCGAATGCTTCCTGGTGAAGCATCGCAGCCAGCTTGCCTACACTACCGACGACGGACAGCCGGTATGCAAGGAGTGTGCGGCCTGATGGCGTTCGACGAGGCATACAACGAGCCGGAAAACGTCGAGGTTCTGGTAAAGTCGCTGGATCCCGGGCAGCCGGCTCAGCTGCATTACGCCCATGCCGGAGATGCCGGTGCCGATCTGCGCACCACCGAAGAAGTGACGTTGAAGCCGTTCCAGCGGGCGCTGGTGCCCACGGGAGTGGCAATCGCATTGCCTGCCGGCTATGTGGCGCTGGTGCATCCGCGTTCGGGACTCGCCGTCAAGCAGGGCGTCACGGTGCTTAACGCGCCGGGAACCATCGACGCTGGGTACCGTGGCGAAATCAAGGTGCCGTTGATCAACCTCGATCCGGAACGCGCCGTGACGTTCCATCCGGGCGACCGCATCGCACAGCTGGTCATCCAACGCTACGTCGAGGCAAAATTCATCGAGGCGCAGACCCTGCCCGGATCCGACCGCGCGGAACGTGGCTTCGGATCAACCGGCGTTGCGTCCTGACGGGACTGCAATACACAAAGACCGAGGATGTATCCGGCCGTGCAACACGCGGCCGGATACATCCGTCATATGGTGATGCGCGGGTACTATAGGGTACATTCCAAGCGAGGAGGAGCGAAATGAGCGACATGGATCATGAGGTTCGTTCGGCCAGAATGTTGGGCTGCGAAATCAGCACGAATCCGCTTGACCCGCTTGAACCAATCCTCAAGATGTGCGAATACCATCATCCCGACGAGGACATGAGCATTCTCGCGAGAGCCTACCGGCGCGCCGTCAACCAGCATTCGTCGCAACGGCGTAAATCCGGCGAGCCGTACATCATCCATCCGCTTGCAGTGGCGCAGATCCTCGCCGATCTTGGCATGGGGCCGCTGGTTGTGGCAGCGGGCCTTCTGCACGACACAGTGGAGGACACCGACTACACGCTCGACGAATGCCGCGCCGAATTCGGCGACACGGTGACCGGCCTGGTGGACGGCGTCACGAAGCTTTCCAAAATGGAATACGGCGATTCCGCCCAGGCCGAGACCATCCGCAAAATGGTGGTGGCGATGAGCCGCGACGTGCGCGTGCTGGTGGTCAAGCTCGCCGACCGTGTGCACAACGCCCGTACATGGCGTTACGTCAAGCAGTCGAATGCGCAGAAAAAGGCACGTGAAACGCTGGATGTGTATGCGCCGCTCGCCAACCGTCTTGGCATGAACGCCATCAAAACCGAGTTGGAAGAACTCAGCTTCAAGGTTCTGTATCCGAAGATCTACAACGAGATTGTGGTATTGGTGGCCCGTCGCGCCGGACAACGCGACGTGTACCTGAAGCAGATTCTCGCCGAAATCAATGAGGATCTCGACGAACAGCACATCAAAGCCTATGTGACGGGCCGTCCGAAGGACTACTTCTCCATTTACCAGAAGATGATCGTGCGCGGGCACGATTTCGCCAACATTTATGATTTGGTGGGCGTGCGTATCATCGTCGACACGATTCAGGACTGCTATGCGGCGTTGGGTGCCGTGCATGCGCGGTGGAACCCTGTTCCCGGCCGTTTCAAAGACTATATCGCCATGCCGAAGCTCAACATGTACCAGAGCCTGCACACCACGGTGGTCGGTCCCGGCGGCAAGCCGGTGGAGATTCAGATCCGCACGTGGGACATGCACCGCCGCGCGGAATTCGGCATCGCTGCGCATTGGAAGTACAAGGAGAACGGCCAAGCCGGACGCGCGTTGAGCTCGCCTGACAAGTCCGACCGCAAGCGTGGCGAAAACCAGGAGCTGAGCGAGGCCGACAACCTCAAATGGATTCAGCAACTTGCCGACTGGACGAGCGAAACGCCGGATTCCGACGAATTCCTTGGCTCCCTCAAAGAGGATTTGGGCGCGGCAGAGGTCTACGTGTTCACGCCGAAAGGCAAGATCGTCTCGCTTCCCGCCGAAGCCACTCCGATTGATTTCGCTTATGCGGTGCACACCGAAGTCGGTCACCGTACCATGGGTGCGCGCGTGAACGGACGATTGGTGCCGCTTGATACCAAGCTCGAGAATGGCGATACCGTTGAAATATTGACATCCAAGTCCGAATCCGCAGGTCCGTCGCGTGATTGGCTGAGCTTCGCCAAGAGCCCGAAGGCACGCAACAAGATTCGTCAATGGTTCAGCAAGGAACGCCGTACCGAAGCCGTCGAGGAAGGCCGTGACGAGCTGACGCGCGCCATGCGCAAGCGCAACCTGCCAATCACCACGCTGCTGACTCCGGAAGCATTGGTGGGCGTCGCCGACGAGTTGAACCTTGCCAACGCGGAAGCCGTGTTCGTGGCGATTGGTGATGGCCAGATCTCCACGCAGAACGTCATCTCGCATCTGGTCCGTGACGCGGGCAGCGACGAGGTGGATGAGGAAGTCGAGCAGGAGGCGTTGCCGCTCAAGCAGGTGGAGCGTACCAAGAAGACCACCAGCTCGTTGGGTATCTCCGTCAAGGGCGTGGGGGACATCTGGGTCAAGCTGGCCCGATGCTGCATGCCGGTTCCTGGAGACAAGATCATCGGCTTCATCACCCGCAACCAAGGCGTGTCCGTGCATCGCGTGGACTGCCAGAACATGCTCGAACTGGAGAAACGCCAGCCCGAACGTGTGGTGGATGTGCAGTGGACCAGCACCAAGGGCGTGTTCATGGTCAAGATCCAGGTCGAGGCGCTTGACCGTCCGCATCTGCTGAGCGATGTGACACGCGTGCTGTCCGACCACGGCGTGAACATTATCTCCGGCTCGATTTCCACCGGCACCGACCGCGTGGCCACCAGCCAATTCAGCTTCGAAATGGCCGATCCGCAGCATCTGAACACTCTGCTCGCCGCCGTGCGTAAAATCGAAGGCGTGTTCGACGTGTACCGCATCACCGGCGCGAAGGATTCCGCGGAGCCGCGACTGCGCAAAATGTGATGTTGACGAATCACATAAGCCGGTGATTGCAAGCAAACGCCTCTATAAATAAAATGAAGAAAGCCCCTCAATCGAGGGGCTTCCCTATATTGTACGGCTGTGCGGGAAACGCTTACTTGAGCACTTCCACGGACACGATGCCGACCGGCTCGGTCGGACGGTCCATGCGATCGGTGTTCACGGCTTCGAGCTTGTCGACCACTGCCTTGGAATCGTCATCCGCAACCTCGCCGAAGATGGTGTGGTGGCCGTCGAGCCACGGGGTCGGCACGGTGGTGATGAAGAACTGGGAACCGTTGGTGCCGTGGATCTTGCCGTCCATGCCACGACGCAGGCCGGCGTTCGCCATGGCCAGCAGGTACGGGTGGTCGAACTTCAGATCAGGAACAATTTCATCGTCGAAGTCGTAGCCCGGGCCGCCGGTGCCGTTGCCCAGCGGGCAGCCACCCTGAATCATGAAATCCTTGATGATGCGGTGGAAGGTTAGACCGTTGTAGAACGGCTCATGGGAAGGCTGGCCGGTCATCGGATCGATCCATTCCTTCTCGCCGGTGGCAAGGCCGAGGAAATTGGCCACGGTTTCCGGGGTTTCGTCGTCGAACAGGTTGATTTTGATGTCACCTTCGGAGGTGCGCATGATAATGGTAGTCATGGTCCTAAGTGTCTCATGGGCTTGAGACCGGCCGGTGGCACATCGACGTGTTCGGGGCTGGGCCGATGGCTGCATGGAGTGCTGTTGTAAGGGCGGATTAAGAAGTCCCCCAGGGGTTGGGTGAATTCGAATGGGTATCGCTGGAGCCTGGGCCATGCTTCATGAGCGGTTCGGGAAATTGCTTGCGTTCCTTCTACCTTTATTTCTTCTTTTTAGTAGGTGAAAAACAGTTTCGACAACACCAGCAGCGATGAGGAAGGGGACCGCTCGTAAAAGATAAAGGTATGAAGGAAAGCTAGATACGTATTCTGGATGCAGGTAGTCAAAAATAAAGCCGCTTGCTGTGCATAAGAGTCCAACGCATACTAGGAGGACTGCAAGCGTGTGGCAAATTCGGCGCATATTGGCTCGATTCTCGAACTGCGGAGGAATGAGTTCTATTGTAAGCAAGGCTTGCCGGAGAGGCCAGGCCCAGTTCAAGGAGCGGAAGGCTTGCGTCGCTCCTGCGGCATCGACGAGAAAGTGTTCCAGCCTCTTGGTGAAGAGTCATGAGCACCCTGCTTGGGGGACCCGACATCATCGATGTACGACATACGGCATCTACGACTTCGCCCGGTTCGTGCAGACGCTTGAAAGAGCGAGGGTCATACAGGCCTCGTGGAGACGCGCGTCTTCTCCTTTGTGGGCGTTTGGGTTTTTCTGGTGGTGGTCTTGATGGACCGGCGTGTGCCTCTGGAATGATGATATGGAGGTTTCATTATATCGTCCGCCGTCAGGCCGGTTTGCGTTCGCGGGGTATTGGCATTATCCTGTAAAGGCGAAATAAGCCGGACTTCGTCCGGTTCGCTGAGGCCATCCCGTGGCATGACCGTCGAGGCCGGCGCGGATCATGTGCTCAGGCGCGAGGGCTATTATCCGATCGTCAATGGCTATAAGGATTTGTTCCTCGACCGAAAGGCATGCCTGACCGCTGGTGATGACCGGTACGGGACGGGCGCGCGTTTCGATAATCTGTACGCCCTGTTCCTGTTCGACCGTGAGTTGCGTGAACTGTTGTTTTCCGCCATCACACGGGCGGAGGCCGCGCTCAAGGCAGTATGCGCGCATGAGTTCACCTGGCTGCACCCCGACGAGGTCAACCCGTATCTCAATCCCGACTATTATGATTCCAGGTGCCGTCCGAGCGCCATGGCGTTGATCGACAAGGTCTTCAAGCGGATACTTGAATTAGACGGCAATCCGCGCAACAGGGGCGACTATGGCGGCAAGGCGTATATCCGCCATTGCATGGAAGACCACAACGGCCAGGTCCCGTTGTGGGTGCTGGCCAACGATCTTTCCTTCGGCCAGACGGTATGGTTCTTCCAAGTCCAGTCCCCGGCAGTCCGATTGGCAGTCGCCGAAAGCTTCACCGGTTTGTACGCGGACACGCACGACAAGCCACGGCGCATCACCATCAAGCGGTTGGATGGCATCTTCAACAGGCTGGTGTTCTACCGCAACCTGTGCGCGCATGACGAGCGTTGCTATTGCGCCCGGTACGATGGGCGCGCTAACGAGAACGTGTACCAGGCCATCGGGGATCTTGGCTATCTGCTTGACAAGGACGATTACCTGGAATTGTTCCGTCGCTTCTCCACATTGGTCGCACGGGTGACGTCCGCCATGCCATCGCGGAGCCAAGCGATCCTGTCTGCCATGGGCGTGTGCGAACGGGAACTGGCCGACAGGGTGGAAGCCATACTGCGCAGTTGACCGTTCCTGACATCAGGGAGTGGCGTCGCAGAAGGCTTTATACCATGAGCCAGCTGATTTGGGCTGTCTGCAATGGGCTTGTGGGATCTAGGATGGATTTGGGATGCCATTGGCGGCTGGGACGGTTGCGCGGGCCACGTATCGTTCTGTCTGCTGTCCGCCATGGAGGCGTGCTGCCGGGAATGCTTTTGGGCATCGCACATGTGGAACATCATGAAACCACAGGGGGATTGTCTTTTTCCACGCCGGTCGGCGAAGACGTTGAGCGCCGGCAGGGCGGTGGAATGTTCCCGGATTATTCTTGGGTGCCTGTAGGTGCCTTACGGAAAACGAGGCTGATTGGCAGGTTTCCCAAGATCGGAAAACCTTGGAATAGAGCCAAAAATGACCACATGTGATTATCATCAGAGGTGCGCATGATAACTGTAGTCATGGCTCCAAGTGTCTCATGGGCTTGAGACCGGCGTGGATGCCGACGGCACGGATACAGGACGGCGGATTGGTAGACGCGTAGTATTAAGACGGTGTTCGAACGGTCAAGAAAAGAGGAACGAACATGTCGATGAAGGACACGCTGAAGAAAGCCAAGATCGCGGCGATGAAAGCCAAGGACAAGGCCAAGCTCAACCCGATCAACCTGACGTTGGCGGACATCCAGAACCTGGAGATCGCCAACGGTCACGAAGCGACCGACGAGGAAGTGCTCAAGGTCATCCAGAAGGGCGTCAAGACCCGTCGTGAGACCGCCAAACTGTACGAAGACAAGGGACTGGCGGACAAGGCCGCTCCCGAAACCGCCGAGGCCGATTTCCTGGAAACCTTCCTGCCGGCGGCCGCCAGCGACGAGGACTACGCCAAAGCCGTCGCCGACGCCGTGGCAGAAGTGAACCCGGCCGGCCCCAAGGACATGGGTCGCGTCGTCAAAGCCGCTCGTGCCGCGCTTGCCGGCAAAACCATCGATGGCGGCAAGCTGGCCGGTCTGGTCAAGGCCGAGCTCAACAAGTAATCGTCTACGAGCAGCGTCTCTTTCCGCGTACGAAAAGCGGGTCCAAACAACAAACGTTTGGACCCGCTTTTCATAAGGAACGCGAATGTGCTGGCTCAACGCTCGTGATGGTCGATATGGTCGGACACCACGTCGCCGATGGTCTGCACGATCTGCACGAGAATGACGCACAGGATCACGGCAACGGTCATCACGTCGTACTGGTAACGCTGGTAGCCGTAACGGATGGCGATATCGCCCAGGCCGCCCGCGCCGACGGTACCGGCCATGGCGGAGAAGCCGAACAGGGTGATGAACGTCAGTGCCGCACCGCGCACCAGCGATGGCAGGCTTTCGAACAGCAGCACCTTGAACACGATCTGCAGGTTGCTGGCACCGAAGCTTTGCGCGGCCTCCACCAGACTGCCGTCCACTTCGGCGAGCGACTGTTCCACCACGCGTGCCACGAACGGAGCCGCGGTGATGACCAGCGGCACGATGGCGCCCGGCACGCCGAGCGAGGTGCCGACAATCAGTCGGGTCAGCGGGATGATGGCCACCAGCAGAATGATGAACGGCACGGAACGCACGATGTTCACGATCCAGCCGAGCACGGTGTTGAGCGGTGCGTTCGGACGGATGCCCTTTTTCGCGGACGTGATGAGCAGCACGCCGACCGGCAGGCCGATCACATATGCCAGCAGCGTCGCCACAGCAGTCATGATGATCGTGTCACGCACGCCTTCGACCAGCAGTTCGCCATAATCAGCGATGAATTGCGAAACCACCTGTCCCATCTCACTTCACCTCTTTCTGGGCGGAATCATCGGCCGCCCCATTCTTCGCGCCATCCGCCGTTTCGTGCGTATGCCGATGGTTCGTCACCTTCGCGTCGGCGATCAAAGTCTTCAGAATGTCACTGTGCGGATCGGCGAACAGCGCTTCCGTATCGCCCATTTCCACAATGCGGCCTCCGTCTATCATGGCCACACGGTCGCAGATGTTGCGTGCCACGGACAGCGAATGCGTGATGACGACCAGCGTCACATTAAGTTCACGGTTGATGCGACGCAGCAGGTCGAGGATCTGCGCCGTCGTGGTGGAGTCGAGCGCGCTGGTGGCCTCATCGCACAGCATGATGGACGGATTGTTGGCCAACGCCCTTGCGATGGCCACGCGCTGCTGCTGGCCGCCGGACAGCTGGCTGGGGTAGCGGTCGGCCAGATCAGCCAGACCGACCAGGTCAAGCAGATAGCGGGCACGCTCCTCGCGCTTGGCTTTCGGCGTATGGTTGAGTTCCAGCGGGAAGGTCACGTTGCGCAGCACGGTGCGCTGTTGAAACAGGCTGAAATTCTGGAAGATCATGCCGATCCCGGCGCGCACGTCCGCCAGCTCCTTGCCTTTCACGCCGGTGATGTCTCGTCCGTCGATGAGCACCTTGCCGGAAGTGGGGCGTTCCAGCAGGTTGATGCAACGCACCAATGTCGATTTGCCCGCGCCGGACGAGCCGAGAATGCCGAAGACCTCACCCGAATCGATGGTCAGGTTAATGTCGTGCAGCACCTCATGCGCTTCGGCGCCACTGCCGTAGCTTTTGTGCAGATGGTCGATCTGAATCGTCATAATGTCCTGTTCCTAATCGTGTTCCATAACAAGAATGCCGCAGGGTAGTATACCTGCGGCATTGAACTCCTACTGCCGAAGCGGGTCTTAGAAGACCGGAACGACGGCGCCCTTGTAGTTCTTGTTGATGTAGTCACGCACCTCGTCGGACTTCAAAGCCTTCTTGAGCTCCTTGGTCTTGGCGGTGTTCTCATTGCCTTCCTTCACCACGAGGATGTTCTGGTAGGTCTTCGCGGCCAGACCGCCGGCCTTCTCGGTGGCTAGCGTGTCCTTGGTCGGGTCGAAGCCGGCCTGGATGGCGTAGTTGCCGTTCAGGGCTGCGATGTCGACATCCTTGATGACGGTCGGCACGACGGCGGCCTCAAGTTCCTTGAACTTCAGGTTTTTCGGATTGGAGGTGATGTCCTTCGGTGTGGCGTTGATGTCCTTCGGATCCTTCAGCTTGATCAGGCCGGCATCCTGCAGCAGCAGAAGCGCGCGGGCCTCGTTGGTGGCATCATTCGGCACGGCCACGGTGGCGCCGTCCTGAAGATCCTTCAGCTCCTTGGTCTTGCCCGGGTACAGGCCGAACGGCTCGAAGTGGATGCCCTCCACGGACACCAGATGCGTGCCCTTCTCCTTGTTGAAGTTGTCGAGGTACGGCTTGTGCTGGAAGTAGTTGGCGTCAACCTCGCCATCCTCGGTGGCGGTGTTCGGCTGCACGTAGTCGGTGAATTCCTTGACGACCAGCTTGTAGCCGTCCTTCTCGACGAGCGGTTTGACCGCCTTGTTCAGGATCTCCGCGTGCGGGGTCGGGGAGGCGGCCACGGTGATGGTCTTGTCGTCCTCCTTGGAGGCGGCACCGTTGGAACCGGAATTGCCGCAGCCTGCCAGGCCGAAGGTCGCGAGCGTGGTGACGGCGAGCAGTGCGCCGAGAATCTTCTTGTTACGCATGGTTGAGTTCCTCTCTCTCAATTTCGCTACACGGCCCGGACGCTTACTGCGGTTGCGGGCCAACGATTGACCAATATAGAGGAACCTGTGACGGCAACACGTCGCGCGCTTATCGGAATTATTTATAAAGGGCGCGAAAACCGCAGGAATATGCGAAAAACAGACTTGTGAATCGTAAATAATCTTGCGGAAACACCGTCATATAACGCCGAAATGCTTAAGCGCGTTGGCTATGCCGGCGTCGTCGACGCTGTCGGTGACGTAATCGGCCGCCGCTTTCGGCTCGTCGGTGGCGTTGCCCATTGCCACGCCGATTCCCGCGAATCGTAGCATGTCCACATCGTTGCCGCCGTCGCCGAATGCGATCGCATTGTCTTTCGTCCAACCGAAATGCTCCAGCATCACCTGCATACCAACCGCCTTGCCTCCATCGGCGGGAATCAGATCGGTGAAAGCGGGATGCCATCTGACGCCGCGCACGTTGCCGCACATGCTGGCGATTTCGGCTTCCATCGTCTCGTCCACATACGGGCTGATTTGGAACGTGGAATGGTTTGCGATGCGTTCGCGCGGATCATGCACGTCGATTTTCGGCGCGGTCTTGCCGAGACTGTTCCACGTGCGTTCCAATGCGGCGTTCGTGCGATTGAAATACCCGTAGTCGCTTTCCGCATAGTTGGCGACCACGTCGGCATGCGTTTCAAGCCAGTCGGTGATCAGCTTCACGTCGGCCTGGTCGATCGGATGCCGGTAGTCGAGACCGTCGCGCGTGGTGCAATACTGGCCGTTAAGTCCCACGATGCCGTCGAACGTGACGGGAATGGTATCAAGCACCACGCCCATGTAGGAGGGTGCGCGGCCCGAACAGATGAACACCTTCACGCCATTGCGCTGCAATGCATGCAACGCGTCGACGGTGGACTGCGGCACCACATGCGTGACGAAACTCGTCAACGTGCCGTCGATGTCGAAAAACGCCGTCTTGATGTCCTGAGCCATGCTGCCTCCATGAAAAACCATGTCAAACCCGGTATCCAGCTTACGAGGATATGTGCGAAAACGTCGTGCACGGCACGGAACACGACCACGAAAATAGGAAAAACGGCCGGATGTGCCTACAATCGTCAACCATGAGCGAACATATCGAAATCACGCCGGAGATCATCGAAATCAGGCACTATCTGCATGCGCACCCCGAACGCAGCTTCAAGGAATACGAGACCAGCGCCTACATTGAGAAGCTGCTGCGCGCACACGACATCGAAGTGCTCAACAATCCGCTCGAAACCGGCGTGGTCGGACTGATCCGCGGCGACCAGCCGGGACCACGCATCGCATTGCGCGCCGATATCGATGGTCTGCCCATCCAGGAAGACACCGGTCTGCCGTTCTCATCCGTCAACGACGGCGTGATGCACGGCTGCGGCCACGACCTGCACATGTCGTACATGCTCGGTGCCGCGTTCTGGCTCGCCAAGCGCCGCAAACACATCAAGGGCTCCATCAAACTGCTGTTCCAGCCCGCCGAGGAACTTGGCCTCGGCGCGAAGGCCATGGTCGACGCGGGACTGCTCGCCGACGTATCAGCCGCCATCGGCGCGCACAACAACCCGAACTACGCGCCCGGACAGATCGCCGTCGGCCCCGAACCGATGATGGCCGGCTGCGTGAAATTCCATGTAACCCTGCACGCCACCGGCACACACGCCGGCTATCCGCACAAGGGCACCGGCCCGATCGAGGCGCTCGCCACGATGGTCCTCGCATTGCAGACCATCGTGAGCCGTAACGTATCGCCGTTCCATCCGCTCGTACTGTCCATCACCGAAATGCACGGCGGCCACGTGTGGAACGTCGTACCCGACAAGGCGAGCTTCCAAGGCACCGTACGATACTTCCACAAGTCCGACGGTGAACTGGTGGAGAAACGCTTCAAGCAACAGGTCCAGTCCATTGCGGCCGGTTACGGCATCACCGCCGACATCGATTGGGACGATTTCCAGAACCCGCTCGTCTCCGATACGGAACTATCCAAGATAGTCGCCGACAACGTGCGCGATTACGCCCAGCTCGAACCCATCCACCCGTCGATGGCGGGGGAGGACTTCTGCGATTTCATGCCCGTCACCATGCCGGTGTTCGCCTTCATCGGTTCCAACGGCGAGGAAGGCTGCCCGGATTGGCACAGCCCGCATTTCGTCGGTCTTGACGAATCGCTGCAAGCCGGCGTGGAATTCTACGCCAACGCGGCGCTGACGGTGCTCAACGAACTGTCGTGACGCCACGTGCGGAACGCCGTAATCGTAATTTTCATAATCGTAAAAAACACAACATATCCAACAAATCAACGGTAGGTTAGGCAGCTATGACAGACATTCGTTTCGCACTCGCCCAAATCGACACCTGCGTCGGAGACCTTGATTCCAACGCCGACAAGGTCATGCGGTACGCGCATCTCGCCGCTCAGCAGGGCGCGCAGGTCGTCGTGTTCCCGGAAATGACATTGACCGGATACCCCATCGAAGACCTCGCCCTGCGTGCCACCTTCCGCAAAGCCGCATGGGACAAAGCCAACTGGCTTGCCACCGAACTGGCATCCGACAGTCTCGGCGAACTATATGTGGTGGTCGGCACTGTAGGCACCGACCGTGAAACCTCCAAACCGCGCAACCGACTCGTCGTCCTGCACGACGGCGTTGTCTGGGCCGGCTACGACAAGCATTTCCTGCCCAATTACGGCGTGTTCGACGAATTCCGCATCTTCAGCCCCGGCAACAAATCCATGGTGCTCGACGTGAACGGCGCGCGCATCGGCGTGGCCATCTGCGAGGACATCTGGCAGGACGGCGGCCCTGTGGCCGAACTCGCCAAGGAGAACATCGACCTGCTGCTGACCATGAACGGTTCGCCATACGAGGAAGGCAAAACCGACACCCGTCTCGACCTCGCGGTGCGCCGCGCGGCCGAAGTGAACGCCCCGATGATCTACCTGAACCAAGTGGGCGGCCAGGACGACCTCGTCTTCGACGGCGGCAGCTTCGTTGTGGACACCGACGGCACCCTGCTTGAGTGCTCGCCGATGTTCATGGAGGATCTGAGCTTCTTCGACTTGGACACGTCCGCGGAGCATCAGAAGGTCGGTACGATCGCAGCCAAACCCGATCCGGACGAGGAAGTGTACACCGCCTGCGTGCTGGGTCTGAAGGATTACATGGCCAAGAACCATTTCAAGGGCGTGTGCCTGGGCCTGTCCGGCGGCATCGATTCCGCGCTCGTGGCTGCCATGGCGGCCGACGCGGTGGGCGGCGAGAACGTGTACGGCATCTCCATGCCGAGCATGTATTCGTCCGACGGATCCAAGGACGATGCAGCTGATCTGGCGCGCAATATCGGCGCGCATTATGACATCCAGCCCATCGAGCCGCTGTTCGTCTCCTTCCAAAACCAGCTGGAACTGGAAGGCGTCGCCGCCGAGAACCTGCAGGCGCGCATCCGCGGCGTCATCGTCATGGCCTACTCGAACTCCAAAGGACTGCTGGCCGTGGCCACCGGCAACAAGTCCGAACTGGCATGCGGCTATTCCACAATCTACGGCGATGCGGTCGGCGGCTATGCGCCAATCAAGGACCTGCTCAAGACCCGCGTGTGGGAGATCTCCCGCTGGCGCAACAAGGCTGCCGCCGCCGGCATGGGCATCGGCGGTCTGCATGTCGTCGGCAACGAGCAGGGGAGCGCGGGCACTCCGCTGCCGGATGGTGTGATGATCCCCGTCAACTCGATCGAGAAGGCGCCGTCCGCCGAATTGCGCCCAGAGCAGAAGGATTCCGATTCGCTGCCGGAATACGCGCTGCTCGACCAAGTATTGGCGATGTACATCGAGCATGCTCATGGCCGCGCCGACCTGCTGGCCGACGGCTTCGACGAGGCGACCGTCGACACGGTCATGCGATTGGTCGACCGCGCCGAATGGAAGCGTCGCCAGTATCCGCTGGGACCGAAGGTGACGGCGCTGGCGTTTGGGCGTGATCGCCGTCTGCCGGTCACCAATGCATTCCGCGAATAATCGGCGATCGCAAGTAGAACATCGAGAGCCGAAGGAAGCCGATATGGAAAAGCAGTGGTATTTCAACACCGTCACCGAGCAGCCGGAATTGGGCATGATCTCTCCGGCAAGCCACCGCATGGGGCCGTACAGAACCCGTGAGGACGCGCTCGACGCGTGGAAGATCGTGCAGGAACGCAATCTCAAATGGGAGGAACAGGACCGCGAATGGAAACGCTGGTCAGCGGACGGCTCGGCATCTTCCGAAAAGTGAATTCCATATGAAAACCACGCCCGATTGTGATTTATGTCACTAATTTCGGGAGTGGTTTTCAGGCTTTTCGCAGATGATTGCCGTTACAATCGTGAAGTAGCGACGGCGTAACGATGCGTCGCCAACCGACACCCAGTAAGGAGTGGAAATGGCAGCAGTTGATGCAACGGCGGTCTCCCAGGAGGAACTTGAGGCTAAGGCTTGGGAAGGCTTCACCGAGGGCAACTGGCAGAAGGACATTGATGTCCGCGACTTCATCCAGAAGAACTACACGCCATATGAGGGCGACGAGTCCTTCTTGGCTGACGCCACCGACAAGACCAAGCACCTGTGGAAGTATCTGGACGACAACTATCTGTCCGTGGAGCGCAAGCAGCGCGTCTACGACGTGGACACCCACACCCCGGCGGGCATCGACGCCTTCCCGGCCGGCTACATCGATTCCCCGGAAGTCGACAATGTGATTGTCGGTCTGCAGACCGATGTGCCGTGCAAGCGCGCCATGATGCCGAACGGCGGCTGGCGTATGGTCGAGCAGGCCATCAAGGAAGCCGGCAAGGAGCCCGATCCGGAGATCAAGAAGATCTTCACCAAGTACCGCAAGACCCACAACGACGGCGTCTTCGGCGTCTACACCAAGCAGATCAAGGTAGCTCGCCACAACAAGATCCTCACCGGTCTGCCGGATGCCTACGGCCGCGGCCGCATCATCGGCGATTACCGTCGTGTGGCCCTGTACGGCGTGAACACGCTGATCAAGTTCAAGCAGCGCGACAAGGACTCCATCCCGTACCGCAACGACTTCACCGAGCCGGAGATCGAGCACTGGATCCGCTTCCGCGAAGAGCATGACGAGCAGATCAAGGCCCTGAAGCAGCTGATCAACCTCGGCAACGAGTACGGCCTCGACCTGTCCCGCCCGGCACAGACCGCACAGGAAGCCGTGCAGTGGACCTACATGGGCTACCTCGCCTCCGTCAAGAGCCAGGACGGCGCCGCCATGTCCTTCGGCCGTGTCTCCACCTTCTTCGACGTCTACTTCGAGCGCGACCTGAAGGCCGGCAAGATCACCGAGACCGACGCACAGGAGATCATCGACAACCTGGTCATGAAGCTGCGCATCGTGCGCTTCCTGCGTACCAAGGATTACGACGCGATCTTCTCCGGCGATCCGTACTGGGCGACTTGGTCCGACGCTGGCTTCGGCGACGACGGCCGTACCATGGTCACCAAGACCTCGTTCCGTCTGCTCAACACCCTGACCCTCGAGCACCTCGGACCTGGCCCGGAGCCGAACATCACCATCTTCTGGGATCCGAAGCTGCCGGAAGCCTACAAGCGCTTCTGCGCCCGAATCTCCATCGACACCTCGGCCATCCAGTACGAGTCCGATAAGGAAATCCGCTCCCACTGGGGCGACGACGCCGCCATCGCATGCTGCGTCTCCCCGATGCGCGTGGGCAAGCAGATGCAGTTCTTCGCCGCCCGTGTGAACTCCGCCAAGGCCCTGCTGTACGCCATCAACGGCGGACGCGACGAGATGACCGGCATGCAGGTCATCGACAAGGGCGTCATCGACCCGATCAAGCCGGAAGCCGATGGCACGCTGGATTACGAGAAGGTCAAGGCCAACTACGAGAAGGCCCTCGAATGGCTGTCCGAGACCTATGTGATGGCTCTGAACATCATCCATTACATGCATGATAAGTACGCTTACGAGTCCATCGAGATGGCTCTGCACGACAAGGAAGTGTACCGCACCCTCGGCTGCGGCATGTCCGGCCTGTCGATCGCGGCCGACTCCCTGTCCGCATGCAAGTACGCCAAGGTCTACCCGATTTACAACAAGGACGCCAAGACCACGCCGGGCCACGAGAACGAGTACGTCGAAGGCGCCGATGACGATCTGATCGTCGGCTACCGCACCGAAGGCGACTTCCCGCTGTACGGCAACGATGATGACCGTGCCGACGACATCGCCAAGTGGGTCGTCTCCACCGTCATGGGCCAGGTCAAGCGTCTGCCGGTGTACCGCGACGCCGTCCCGACCCAGTCCATCCTGACCATCACCTCCAACGTGGAATACGGCAAGGCCACCGGCGCCTTCCCGTCCGGCCACAAGAAGGGCACCCCGTACGCTCCGGGCGCCAACCCGGAGAACGGCATGGACTCCCACGGCATGCTGCCGTCCATGTTCTCCGTCGGCAAGATCGACTACAACGACGCTCTTGACGGCATCTCGCTGACCAACACCATCACCCCTGATGGTCTGGGCCGCGACGAGGAAGAGCGTATCGGCAACCTCGTTGGCATCCTGGACGCCGGCAATGGCCACGGCCTGTACCACGCCAACATCAACGTGCTGCGCAAGGAGCAGCTCGAGGATGCCGTCGAGCATCCGGAGAAGTACCCGCACCTGACCGTGCGCGTCTCCGGCTACGCGGTGAACTTCGTCAAGCTCACCAAGGAACAGCAGCTCGACGTGATCTCCCGTACGTTCCACCAGGGCGCTGTCGTCGACTGAACGGCACAATCAGCCAAATGAAAGCCGTCGCATGAAACGACGGTAATGCGAAGGGACGGAGCTCGTGGCTTCGTCCCTTTCGCTTTTCCCATATCGTTTTCCCATATGATTGGGATGGCAGATGAAAGGGGACATTGATGTCTGAACATATTTTCCGTTCCACGACCAGACACATGCTGAGGGATTCCAAGGACTACGTCAACCAGACGCTGATGGGAGGCCTGTCCGGATTCGAATCGCCAATCGGCTTGGACCGTCTCGACCGCATCAAGGCGTTGAAAAGCGGCGATATCGGTTTCGTGCACTCGTGGGACATCAACACTTCCGTGGATGGTCCTGGCACCAGAATGACCGTGTTCATGAGCGGATGCCCTCTGCGCTGCCAGTACTGCCAGAATCCGGATACTTGGAAGATGCGCGACGGCAAGCCCGTCTACTACGAAGCCATGGTCAAGAAAATCGAGCGGTATGCCGATTTATTCAAGGCCACTGGCGGCGGCATCACTTTCTCCGGCGGCGAATCCATGATGCAGCCGGCTTTCGTGTCCCGCGTGTTCCATGCCGCCAAGCAGATGGGAGTGCATACCTGCCTCGACACGTCCGGATTCCTCGGTGCGAGCTACACCGATGACATGGTGGATGACATCGACCTGTGCCTGCTTGACGTCAAATCCGGCGATGAGGAGACCTACCATAAGGTGACCGGCGGCATCCTGCAGCCGACCATCGACTTCGGACAGCGTCTGGCCAAGGCAGGCAAGAAGATCTGGGTGCGTTTCGTGCTCGTGCCGGGCCTCACATCCTCCGAAGAAAACGTCGAGAACGTGGCGAAGATCTGCGAGACCTTCGGCGACGCGTTGGAACATATCGACGTATTGCCCTTCCACCAGCTTGGCCGTCCGAAGTGGCACATGCTGAACATCCCATACCCGTTGGAGGACCAGAAAGGCCCGTCCGCGGCAATGAAACAACGTGTGGTCGAGCAGTTCCAGTCGCACGGCTTCACCGTGTACTAAACGCCCGTCCTCTCAATGGCTTCCCCATATTCGCTGGATATGCGGAACGCCTCATATTGGTCCATGCCGCCGACTGAATCGATGGCATGGACCAATTTATTCATACGCTGAAAAATCTTCACATTCGACGCGTGGCAAAATGGTTCGAAATACTACGAAATGCCCTTCTCTGTCGTAGCCTTGAACTATGGCAGACATCTTTGATTTTCCACGAGATGCGCGCAACGTGGCGCGCGCCGATGGCAAGGGAGCGGATATGGGCGGCGAAGCCCCACAGACCATGCTTATGCGACCGCAGGGCGTTCCCGACCAAGTCTGGAACGCGGTGCTTTCCGTGGACTGTATGCGGCGTTTGAAAGGCATGACATACCGTGAGATTCCGGTGCCCAATTCCATGGCGAACTTCGGCATCGGCGTCGCGTTGGAATGCGATGAAACATACGCATCCGGCTGGATCATGATCCTGTACTCGCTCAAATTCCGAGAGGACTGGCACTCCCACTGGCGTTGCGTGGCTTTCGCATCCCTGCCACTGCCCGACAAGGAGGACGACTGCCTGACTCCGGGCATGTACTGGGACATGATGATGGAACGTCTCAATCCAAACGATTCCGAACATGTATCCGGCACCGTCACAGTCACCCAAAACACAGCATTCGGCCATGACCCCGATGTGCCCAGGGTGGGCTGCGAGATCCGGGTGTCTTGGACTCCACTAGACTATGCCGATGGAGGCCTTGACGCCGGCTCCCAAGTCGGACAGTGGGCGTCGTTCCTCCGGTCCATGACGCAATCCGAGGAGGAAAACCCCGTTGACTGACGAGCCGAAGCTGCTGGCGGAACCGCGCGAAGGCGTGCCCAACGTGATCGACACGTTGCCGGCATTCCGTGACTATTGCAGTGAGCTGGCTTCCTCACATGGCTCCCTTGCCGCGGACGCGGAACGCGCATCCGGCTTCCGGTATGGGCATGAGGACTGGTTGGTGCAGTTCAAACGCGACGGAGCCGGCATCGGCCTGCTCGATCCGCAGGCGCTCGCCGCGGCCGGGGCGGATTGGAACGATTTCAACCGTGCCGTCGGAGATGCGGTATGGATTCTGCATGATTCCCTGCAGGATCTTCCGGGATTCGACGAACTCGGCATGGAACCGCAACGGCTGTTCGACACGGAAATCGCCGCGCGTCTGCTGGGATTGAAACGATTCGGACTTGCCGCCGTCACCGAGCACTTTCTTGGACTGACCCTTGCCAAAGAACATTCCGCGGCTGACTGGTCGTATCGTCCGTTGCCCCGTGACTGGCGAAATTACGCGGCGTTGGACGTCGAACTGCTCATCGAGCTTGAAACGAAGATGCGCGCCGAACTCAAACGCCAAGGCAAGATGGAATGGGCCCAGGAAGAGTTCGATTACGCGCTCAAAGAAGGTCTGGGACCACGCAAGGAGCATCCGATTCCCTGGATGCATGTCTCACACATCACTGAAGTCATGCGTGACCGGCAGGCGCTGGCCATCGTCCGCGCGCTATGGACCCGCCGTGACGAACTCGCGCGCGAATACGACATCGCGCCGACCCTGCTATTGTCCGACAGCTCCATCATCGAAGTGGCGAAACGCAAACCACACAACGCTGCGCAATTCCGTTCGATTCGCTCCATCAACGAACGCGTGCGCATCCATACCGATTCCGAACAGGACAAGATGTTCGAACGGTACGCGCCGATTCAACGCAAAATCAAACCGAGCATGTGGAAGAACATCATCCAGGACGCGCTCGCCCTGCCGCCAAGCGAATGGCCGGACGTGGACGGCGGCGCCGCGCGGCGTCATGAATCGCAGTCCGCTTCGGCTCCCAAATCGATTCGCGTGTGGAAGGAACGGTATCCGGAACGTCTGCAAGTGCTCAACAGGGTGCGCAAGGCGGTCTCCCAGATAGCGGAGGACACGCGCACGCCTGTGGAAATCGTCATCAAACCGCAGTATTTGCGTAACCTGTGCTGGACGGACGAACCTCGTAAGCGTGACGTCGCGCGATTCCTCGGCGAACAGGGCGCACGCGATTGGCAGGTCTCCCTAGTTGCAGAGTCCGTAAGTCGCGCTATTATGTAGAGGTTGCCTAACGGCAGAAATATGAAGAACCGTATTTTTCAGGAGCGCAAGCGTGAAAATCAGCGTCAGGAATCTTGAGCCGACCAAGGTGAAGCTCACCGTCACCGTCGACCCGGAGGAGTTCAACCCGTATCTCGACGAGGCTCGCAAGGAAATCGCAAAGCAGGTCAACGTGCCTGGCTTCCGTAAGGGCCACGTGCCCGGCAAGATCATCGACCAGCGTATCGGCTTCGGTGCCGTCGCCGGCGAAGCTGTGAACAACGGCGTGCCGGAGCTGTATTCCAAGGCTCTCGAAACCAAGAAGATTCACCCGATGGCTCAGCCGGAGATCGACGTTCAGGACGTGCCGGAATCCGCCAAGGATGAGACCAAGCTGAAGTTCGTCGCCACCGTCGAGCGTCGCCCGGACATCGAACTGCCGGCTCTTGACGGCATGGAGATCGAGGTCGCCAAGGCCGAGGTCACCGATGAGGACATCAACAACCGTCTGGAAGCCCTGCGTCAGCGTTTCGGCACCCTCGTGAGCGTTGACCGTCCGGCCGCCAAGGGTGACTACGCCAACATCGACCTCAACGCCGAAATCGACGGCGAAACCGTCGACTCCCAGGAGGGCGTGAGCTACGAGCTCGGCTCCGCCACCATGCTCGACGGCCTGGATGAGGCCCTCGAAGGCCTGTCCGCCGGTGAGGAAACCAGCTTCGAAGGCACTCTCGAGGCCGGTAAGCACGAAGGCGAGAAGGCCCTGATCAAGGTCAAGGTCAATTCCGTCAAGGCCGAGGAACTGCCGGAACTCGATGACGACTTCGCTTCCGAAGCATCCGAGTTCGACACCCTCGACGAGCTGAAGGAAGACCTGAAGAAGGTCGCCGCTCAGGACGCCGAAGGCCGTCAGGCCACCGCCGCTCGTGACGCGTTCATCGCCAAGCTCGAGGATGGCCTCGAGATTCCGGTGCCGAAGGGCGTCAAGGCCGAAATGGTCGAGCAGCAGCTCAAGAACGTGACCGCGGATCCGTCCAAGGCCACCAAGGAGCAGAAGGCCGAAGCCGAAGAAACCGTGGAGAAGGAACTGCGCGACCAGATGGTGCTCGACGTGCTCGCCGAGACCATGGACGTCAAGGTCTCCCAGGGTGAGGTCTTCAACTTCCTCGCCTCCATCGCCCAGCAGTATGGCATGGATCCGAACGCCTTCATCCAGGCCATCATCCGCAACGGCCAGATCGGTTCCGCTGTGCAGGAAGTCGGCCGTTCCAAGGGCCTGCTCTCCGGCATGCGCGCCGTGACCTTCAAGTCCGAGGGCGAGACCCTGGACCTGAGCGCCTTCCTCGGTTCCGCAGCTGAAGACGAAGAGTCCGAGAGCGTCGAGGCTGCTTCCGCTGCCGCCGCCGTGGCTGACGAGCTCGCTTCCGACGAGAAGTGAGACCGATTGGCCGCCTGTGGGCGTTGTATTGACGCAGCACATGCGATAAAGGCTGGAATCCTAAGGGTTCCAGCCTTTTTCTATGATTCCTTTGCCTTGCTTTACACTGGAATACAGTGTGTGACTGGAGGAACAATGAATCAGGGATTCGCGGTGGTTGATTTCGAAACCACGGGATTGAGTCCGGCGAAAGGCGATCGGGCCATTGAGATCGGCTTGGTGCACGTGGCTCCGGACGGCACGCTCGAAGACGAGCATGAGACGCTGATTCATGTGGATCGCAGTGTCGGTGCCTCCTGGGTGCACCATATCACCGCGCGCGATCTGCTGCACGCGCCGGATTTCGAAGGCATCGCACATGAACTGCGTGACCTGCTTGCCGGCCGCGTGTTCGTGGCCCACAACGTGTCGTTCGACTCGCGGTTCCTGCTCGCCGAATACTCGCGCATGGGCGCCTCCATACCTGTTCATCAGAGCACTATGCTGTGCACGATGAAACTGTCGCGGTCACTGATTGGTCGCGGCAAGCTTTCCGACTGCTGCGACTACTTCGGCATCGCCAATGAGGATGCGCACAGCGCGTTGAGCGACGCGCATGCCACAGCGCTGCTGCTCGGACGGCTGCTGGAAGCCGATCCGAATTGGCCCGGCTTCCAGCGTCGTCTCGAATCGGCCGCGGATGCCGCGGAACAGTGGCCCACATTCGCCGCATTGCCGAAAGGGCAATGGCTGCCGCGTGGTACGCACGCCGCGGCGCACGCCAGCTGACCTTCGGACATTGGTCCAGCGGGGGAAGCGATTTCTAATATCCAAGCTCGGAACTTGCAGGAACTAGGACAGCAGGAATTTGATTTCGGCGAAGAATTCGCGGACCATGTTGTTCACCAGCATATCGGGCGGTGAACCGGCCGCGATGCCTTGGGCTTCGTCAAGTCCATTGTCATGCGCGATCTGCAATGCGCGGAACATGTGGAAGTCATTGGTGATGATGCCGACGGACGCGTTGTCTCCGGCAATGAGCTTCTTGCTGTTGACGATATTCTCCTGGGTGGTTTTCGACTTGGATTCCTGAAGGATGCGGCCTTCCTCAATGCCATGTGCCTTCAGATAATCGGCCATGCCCTGTGCCTCGGGGAATGGCTCGTTCGCGCCCTTGCCGCCGGAGACGATGCAGATGGTATCCGGACTGTTCCGCAGATAATCGGCCGCCGTGTCCAGACGATACCGCAAGGCCTTGCTGGGGCCGGACTTGCGCACCTGCGCGCCGAGCACCACCACATAATCGAGATGCTGGTCGCCCCGCGCATGCATGTTGCTGATGATGCACCCCTCCACCGTGCCGAATATGGCGATGCCGATGCACACCACGGCGATGATGACCCCTCGTATGATGCGGGGGAGCGCCACCCACCAATTGGCGGCGATTCCAACCGCGAGGAGGGCGAAAACGGCGGCGATGACCAGCCAGACCTTCCAGAAGCCGGTACCCGAATGTGTCTTCATCACGGCGAACGCGTAGAACGCCGACAGCAAAGCCAGCGCCATGCACAGAACGGTTCCTATTTGCCGTGCCATCGTCTTCATGCCAACCTCTTATCGTGTGGTGGTATACGCCGCTTGAAATCCATGGTCAAGCGTAAGCGGAATGGGGTTGCGGATTGTTGCGATGCGGACGATGTAGACGATTCTTTCGCAAATGTGACGTGTATGCTGCTGATGCGTTTCATATGCGAAACGCTGGCGGACATGGGAACATGGCGTCCGTATAATGGCGTGCGTCGCTCCTGCCCGGGCCGCGCAGGTCGAGGAGCGGCCCACGGCGACCGCCGCGATCTCCAACTCACGGTGCGCGGCATCGACCAAAAGGACTTCATCATGGCACGGCCATCCTCGCAACCATACCTCCACGACTCTTCGGCGCAAGCTTCGGAACAGGCTCCGCAGGCACGACCGACGGCATCGACCGCAACCAAGTGTGCGACACGCGGATCACTGCGATGGCGTGTGATCGACATTGCGGTCGGTGCGGCGGTCGGTGTGATGTCGGGTGTGATGTTCTGGGTGTTCGATGGCCTGTCCTATGGTCTGTTCCCGCTGCTGACCCTGATACTTCCCGGTTCGGCGGCGCTGTTGCATGCATTGTTCTACTTTCCCGCGACGCTGGGTTTGTTGATCGTGCGCAAGCCGGGCGCGTCCGCCTACGTGCTGTTGGTCGCCTCGTTCGTCGAAGTGGTGCTTGGTACGAAATACAGTGTGAGCCTGGTGGTGATCGCGCTTGTGCAGGCGCTTGCCGCCGAAGCGGTGTTCGCGGTGTTCCGCTACCGTCGTTGGACGCTTGGCGTCACGTTGCTGTCGGCCGTGGCGATCGGCATTGTATACAACTTCTACCTGTTGTTCTTCTATTACCAGGCGTTTTCGTTCTTCAGTCCGCGTGGACTCATCGGCACGGCATGCGAGTTGCTGAGCGCGGTCGTATTCGCCGGGTTCGGTTCGTGGGTCCTCTACCGAGCCTTGGCCAAGTCGGGAGTCCTCACCCGCTTCGCCTCCGGACGATGACGCATGCTCGGGGGAATTTACTTTGATTGGTCGGCGTGCCGGAATGTGAACCAGGCGAGGAGCTGCTGCTCGCTGACGGGCTCGAAATCCCACGCATCAAGCCCCACATTCACGCTGAGCGGATCGGTGCCGTCGGGAATGCCTTGATGCGTATGACCATAGAGCAGCCAACCTTCGGTGGTCGGCGCCACATCGGCGAACTTGTTCCAGTTTTCCGGCCAGTTGCCGTGTTCTTCGGCCAATGCCGAGAGCCTGGGGAAGTGGCTCATGCCTATGGTCTGCCGTGCGGTTGCGGCCGTCGGCTTGCCGGAGCCGTCGAGAACGGGAAGCTCCATGTCGATCTCGCGGTAGTCATCGATGGTCTCGAACACGTCCTCGTATAGCGCGTCATTGGAGCGGAGACGGAAGTTGCGGTCGTGGTTGCCGATGATCAGGTGCAGATGGCGGCAGTTGATGCGGCGCAGGCAGTCGAGCGTGTGCTCGACGGTGCAACGGTAGGAGAGATCGCCGAGAATCCATAGCTCGTCATCACGCCCGACGGTCTCGTTGATGTTGCCGATGATGGTGTTCTCATGGCGTGTGATGTCGCAGATTGCTTTGAACGACGTCTGATTGTCGCGTACGTATTGTTTGATCCATGCGTGCGCGGCGGCGCGACCCTGCGCCTGCCAGACATCACGGTATTCGGTGCGGAGCCTGCCATTGTTCAGGAATCCGCGCAGTGCGGTGACCAGAGGGTGGCCGAAATGCGTGTCCGAAGTGAAATAGCGCATGTGATTCCTTACGGTATGCGGTTGCTGGATGTTTTTATCAATGATAGAGCGCAACATCACGCGAATGACTCTCCCCCAAAAACGCTTGTTGGCTTGTTTGTGGCACCGTTTGGCGATTATGGCGAGTATGAGCGTTGGAATTCCAACGCTCATACTTCGGGTTTTGGCGTTCGGCTGCCACATTGCAAATTCTGTGAATCTAGAGTTTTAGTAATCCAGATATGGAATATTAGCAAAACATGTCAATAAGATATAAAATGATAAAAAATAGTGATTGGAGTGGCAATGGTAGTTCAGCTTGCGACACGTGTTGATGATGATCAGGCGGAAGAGTTCCGTGAAACGACAAAGAAGCTCGGTCTTTCCACGGCTGATGCGCTGCGTATGTTCGTCTCGTCCTTTAATGAATATCAGGGGTTTCCATACCAGGTACGAGTTCGACAGGTTGCGGAACCGTTCGAGAATGAACGGGAGGCTTCTGATTTCGCTAATGATTTGTCGATGAGGATGATCGCTGATGAGGAGGGGTGAGATCTGGACTGTGCTGGCTGATGGTTACGCGAGAAAGCCTCGGCCGGTTGTCGTTGTGCAGAATGACGAAATCGAGGGTTTTGACTCTACCGTGGTATGCCTGATGACTTCTTTTACGTCGGATGATATGACTACCCGGGTTAAAGTTCCTCCTACTACGCAGAATGGTTTGATTAAAAAGTTGGGTGATGACGGAGAAGATTCTTGCAGTGCACACTTTGGCATTGGGCCAACGCATTGGAATTTTGGAAGATGATGTCATGCGCCAGGTGGAAAAGAAACTTGCACATGTTCTAGCTCTATGAAAGCGCTTGATGCGATTTCGCGGGTCGCTATGCCGCAGCAGATAGCGGAGATTGCTCGTCCTATCGCGCTGCGGCATCATGTCAATGAACTGTACCTGTTCGGTTCCATGGCTCGAGGGGAGGGGCATGCGGATTCGGATATCGATTTCATCTATCAGTTTGACGACACCGCCAATCCAATGATTGATGAGTGGGCTTTGCGTGATGATCTTGCATCGACTTTTGGTCGGGAGATCGACTTGGTGAAAAAACGATACATTACCACTGAACTGCAGGACAGACTGGCTGAAATGCAGCGTGTGATATTCGTCAATTCCATAACCTCCAATCCGATGTTCCGCATTATCTGAGGTGTGTTATGAAAACGACGGAAAAAGATGCCTTGCATATCGTCGCGATAGTCCGCGCTCTTCATGATGCGCAACGATTCCTTGGAGGGCTAAGCGCTGAGGAATTCGCTGAGAATGATGAGAAACAGAATGCCGTGGCTATGGTGATTGCCAGAGCAGGAGAGCACACCAGGAAACTCTCAAAAGAATTCCGTGAATCGGAATCCGGCGTTCCATGGCGTGGGGTGAGTGGCATGCGCGACTGGATCGCCCATGATTACGACGGACTTGATTTTGATCGCCTGTACTATGCCGTAACCCATAAAGTACCGGAGGTGTTGGCGGTTCTACAACCATATGTGGAACAACAGGCGCAGATACAGCTCACAAAGAGGAATCCTTTCGATGTGCCACGGATCTGAGGAGGGCTCTGCTTATAACACGCTAGCTTTGAGTAGATTATTCTCATCTGAAGCTAATCGCAAGTTGCCTGAGGATATTCTCAGGGATATGCTTCGCGTGGAAGCTTGGGCATACGGGTTGCTGACGGAGGGGCATACAAAACGTTAAAAAGTGAGCCGGGAGCATGTCTCCTAAACCGAACACACCCCCTCAGACCATAGCGCGGGTCTTGGTTTATTTCTTGCCCCACCCGAATTTAGGCAGTTTGATTTCCGGGAGCTGCTTCAATCCGTCGGCTATGCCTTTGCCGAGCTGCTGCACCCCATCGGCTAAGCCGGCACCCGCGCCCTGTGGATCTTTCGCGATAGCGTTGCCCGCGTTCTGCGCGATGTGTGCGGCCTGGTCTCCGGCGTCATGCATTCCCTTGGCAACGGCGGCGCCGGTGTCTTGCACGCCTTTCGCTATCGCGTTGCCGGTGTCTTGGACGGCGTGCGCGGCTTGGTTCCCGGCGTTCAGCAGGGCTTTGCCGGTATCGTCTACGGCCTTGCCTGCGGCTTGGATCCAGGTAGGTCCGCCCTCGACTTGCAGATGGATATGCCTGAGCTGCAATGTATTGGCGAATGCATTGAGATCGCCGGTGATGCTCTCGATGTTGGCGATGGCATGAGGTGAGCTGTATGGGTTCAGCAATACCTGCCCGCCCACGGTGTTCGCCTTTGCCTCCAGCTGCTCGCCCAATGCATTGAGCGACTGCTCGATTTCCTCGAGGCGCTTGTTCCTGGCGAGCACAATGCCCTTCTTGTGCGCTTCGAGCTGTTCCGGCTCTCCTTGGCATACGCGTGCGAGCTCGATGCAGGAGACCTGATCCTGCATTTTGACCGCGGATGCGAGCATGCCCAGCCATTGGTGGATTTCCTGTCGGATCTGCTGGGTCAGCGGGCGGATCTGCTTGGGATCCTGCTCACGTTCTACTTTTTCGGTGAGTCCCTTGATCTTGGCGATCGCATATGCCTGGATGGTAGCGATGTCTTGTGGGCAGCTTGACACCTTGGACCATGTGGTTTCGCTGATCGAACCGACCTGCTGGTAGATGAGCATGGTCTCGTCAATCATGTGGGAGATTCCGGCGAGTTTGCTGACGGTCTGGTCCTTCTGGTCGCGCAGCAGATCGTCGAGCTTCGCATCGATATCCTTCAGGTAATCGGTGATTTCGGAGACGGCCTGTTCCAGAGCCATCTGTACCATGACGCCGCTGATGCCGGTGAGCATGGCGGGGTTGAGCTGCCCTGGTTGGGTAAATTTCAGATGCTTGATGATGCGTCCGTTCGGTTGCCGCACAACACCGGCCTGGAGCGCTCCTTTCTTGCCGTTCTTGCCGTACTTGGCGACCAACTCGGCCGATTCCTTGGTGAGCTTCACCCAGCGCCCGCTTTCGACCATGGCATCGCTGGCCTTCTGTGCGCCCTTGCTCGCCATCGAGACGGTCTGCACAGCTTTGGCCTTGAACGCCTTGGAATCGAAGCCCTCGCTCTTAAGCCATAGGTCTATGACACCGGCGTCGCCGAGGAACGTGATGCCCTGCTCGTCCTGGATGATGCTGACGCTCTGAACATCGTCTGCGTTGCCGTCCTCGGCGTTTTCGTCATTGTCGCCTCCGCCGTCGGAGGGGATGAGTTCGTTGGAATCGTCGTCGATCATGGTTCGTCCCTTCAAATCCACTTGGCAGCAGTATACGACCGGTAGACGCGTCGGTGCGTTTTGGAGTGGCGGATATGGAAGGCGACAGGAAAATCAGTTTTCGATCTGGGCGTCGCCCGAGTCGAGGGATTGGAAGATCTCGTTGGACAGGGCCTCGGTCTGTGTCTGGTACAGGAGAAGATGCTTCGTGCAATATGAATGACGAAGTGTGCAGTTGAAGAAATGGCTACTGTGCGATTATGCGCGATGGTGAGCGAGCTCGCTTCCACTGATAAATGGCTGGGCTATCGGTTTTATCTGCCGGAAGCATGGCGAGCTCGCGAAGAAAACATGGCCCATGATGAATGCGGATTATCCGCATGTTATCCATCGGACAAATAAAGGAGCAGATACCATGAGTATCGCAAGCGATACGCCTTATCAGAGTGGAGAAGACATGGGAGAGAACGAGACTGAGAGCGTGATGGGGAAGAACGATCGCAAGGGCAATGTTCTTGTTATCGGAAATTCCGGTGTGGGTAAATCCACGTTAATCAATGCCGTTGTTGGCGAACAGGTGGCAGTTACCGGGCGTGGAACAGCAGGACAGACGAACAGACTGGAAATATACGGAGAAGATGATGCAAGCCCATTCCGCATTATTGATTCCGTTGGATTTGAACCGGCTTTCTTCAAACGTTACCAAGCCATTGCAGCAATGAAGAAATGGTCCAGAGAAAGTGTGGAGGATGGCAAGTCCGACCACCAGATCAATGTCATCTGGTTTTGTGTAGAAGGCACTTCTGGCAAACTGTTCCCGCAGGCGGTAAGGAATTTTCTGGATGCGACAAAGCATTGGCCGCATGTTCCGATCGTTGTGATTATTACGAAGTCGTATTCGAAGCGAGACCGTGAAGAGAATATCGCGTTGGTCCAAAAGGCCTTCGGTGAGGTGAAGACAAGCAGAATGCCGAAGGCCATCATTCCGGTTGTTGCCGATACCTTCTGGATAGACGATGACAAGTATGCTGCCCCTGACGGTATTGATGAGCTGATTGCCACGACAGTTGAGTTTATGCCGGAGGGCTTGCAGGCTGCCAAGGAAGATGCCGCTCAATTCAGATTGAACAGGAAGCGCGTTCTGTCGCAAAGCACGACAGCAGCCGCAACATTGAGCGCCGTGATTGTTGGTGCTGTGCCTGTGCCGATTCCAGATGCCACGATTCTTGGTCCCGTTGAGATTGCTGCGATTACGGCCATCAGCAAGATTTATGGAATCGACAAGGAACATGGTGCCGAACGGTTCAAAGAGACCATTGCGGAAGTAGGTACCGTCAGTTTGGCGGCCAAGGGCGTGCTGAGTCTCACTAAGGCGATTCCAGGCCTCAATCTTGCGACTTCCGTGGCGAATGCCGTGGTTGCCGGAAGCATCGTTGCAGCACTATGTGGGGCTACAATCTATGCTTGCGAGCAGGTTTATCTTGGCAATAAGAGCGCCGACGATGCCGACTGGCTGAAGCGGCTTGTGGAGAGCAAGCTTTCGGGAGATTTCGTGGCAAAGGTAACGGATGCCTTGAAACAGACGGCCAGTGATGGCTTGGATGCCAAGAGGATTGCCGATCTGATCTTCGGGCTCTTTTCGACGGGAAAGTGACGATTGTTTTTGCTGAGAATCAGTGCGGGTCTCACGCGGATAATAGCGTGAAACCCGCACTGTTTACTTCTAGAGGGTTCGTTTAATCGGCTAAATCGTTTGCGGAAACTGGTCCAGTCACACCCATAGGGCTATTTGCCATTAGAGCAATGTCATCCGCAAGATTGTTTATCTCGAAGTCCTATGTCAAGTGTCTGTCATCTGATAGTTCACATCTATCAGTTCCTGGCGCGGGGGAATCCCCTTTATTACAGTTTTGATTGCTTTTTCGAGATCATCTTCTTTTTTACCCTATCTGGGGTAGACTGAAATATTCTTGTGCCTGAGCGAAGGGAGGATTACATGGCGGGCTCATACGGTGCGGAGTCGACACGAGGGGAGTGGTACAGGCTTTCCTTCACTGTCGGCGGGCTTCTTGCTTCGCAGGGTCGCGCGCTTGCCGAAATGTATCTGGACCATGTGGGTTGCAGTAACGCTGGGTGTTCTTCCCAAACCGAGGTGGGCGAATCCATTGTTGTGATTCGTTCGCAGGCCATCGAGGAAAACGTTCTCGCAATTCGCACGGATTCCGCGAACAGGCGCGTTGTGGCGGAGACCACCAAGCGGCTCAGTGCGCTCACCGTTAGGGAACTTGCATATTTGGCAGGCCCGGATTCCTCCATATCCGACCGTGAGGCGCTCATGTGGATTGCCATGTGCCGGTATTATGCAATCGTCGGGGAATTCGCTGGTGAAGTGCTCAAAAAGCATTATTTTACCGGCAATACGCATCTGGACTTTGAGGATTATGATCGGTTCATTGCGGACAAAGCCACATGGCATCCTGAACTGGAAGCCGTAAGCGGGGGAACGGCGAAGAAACTTCGGTCCAATCTGTTCAAGGCCATGGCTGAGGCCCATCTGTTCGATAAAAATTCCGACACGGTGGTCTCCTTCCTGCCCAGTCCCTCTTTGACGGATATTCTTATGAAGAGACCGGATTCCTTCGGGTTTTTCCCGATGCGTGAATCATCCTTGTGAGTACGAATGGGGGATAGCATGACCGATTTCATCGCAGGCGTTGAAGCTGCCGATGAGCACCGTGATATTGATGCTGATTTCGCTCATTTGCGCGAGATAATGGAGTCCCTATTACATTTGTGATTACCCGCCTAGGCAGGAGCTTATCGAAGAGTTCTACCAGTATGTGCTGTGCGACATTCATATGGGTGCCCGGTTCAAGGGTGTGCACTGGCAGGACGTATATGGGATTCTGTCGGATGCCATTTGCGAGTTGATTGTCAACGCGATAATGCATTGCAGCTACAACTATTCGAGCATTCAGATTGTGATTTATGACAATCGGCTGGAAATCACCTCGCCAGAGCGCTTGCCGATGGGTAGACCATTGAACGCATGAAGCGGGGATATTTGAAATATACGTAACGATGCCTTGGCCTCTGCTTTTGAGCACATCGGTATATTGAGCATGGGGGCAGTATCCTGCGTGTGATGCAGAAGGTATGTGATGCCGGATTGGCGGAATCAAAATTCCTTGGTGGCGATACGGATCTGTGCATCAATATCTATCGTAATGGCTCAGAGACAGTTTTCGACGACGGGATTGTGACGGGATTACGACGCGATTCGGGTCTTGGTGACGCAATTATGACGCGATCCGAATTCTGATGACGCTATTGCAGAGGAAAACCCAGCATCTGAAAGATTTTAGGAACTGATTTTCGATGAGCTCTGAAAGAGGGAATGGGTGACCACTGCGTATACCGTGGCTCTTAAGGAAACGCTCCCGGAAACCTCTGTCGCCCCCGGAACGAGCGGTTGGAAGTGGTGAAGCGTGTGCCGAAGTTCTTCGACAGCGAAGAACGCGCCAAGCGCCTCGCGAGACGTCTCAATGCGCTACTGATTTTCAGGCGAAGATGATTGCCGGGTTGCTGCAGCTGCTCGCGTAATCTTCGCAGGGTGGCGGATCCGGCATCGAAGAACAGGACTGTACATCCTTGGGTAAGTGAGCATGCCGTACATGAACAGAATATGTAATCAAGATGTTGGTACGCGAGAATGCATGAAAGTGCGCGAGAGTGCGCGAACGCATTCTGACGGATTACTAACCTAGATGCAGGTTCTATCTGTTGGAACCCCTGTCGCGCTCGCGAAGAAAACGTGGCTCATAGTGAATGCAGATTGGGCAGCGTGCAACTATTCAGGTGTTACTTACGAACGTATATACAGCGTCAATTGGCTTTATTACTATTGCCGTAGGCAAATTCAACCGGATATCTCTGAGCATTCTTCGCAAGCTTATCGAGGATTATCTCGTCAAGGTCAAATCCAAATTTGTCAGATAGCATGATGCAATATATGAGTACATCTGCTATTTCCTCATGAATATGTTCGATATTGCTGTCTTGTGGCTCGTCGTTCCATTGAAAACATTCCAGAAGTTCTGCGGCCTCAATGCTGATAGATTTGGCAAGATTGCCGGGAGTGTGGAATTGAGACCAGTCCCGCTCTGCTACGAATTTACGGATCGCGTTGATGCTTGAATCGGAAATCATAATACGTAAGTGTATGTCGAATCTTTTCTGAAGGCCTCTCTCGGGTGCATAATGAGCATATGACGAAGAGCGCGCTTCCAAAGCCAATCATTATAGATTTGCCGTATCAGAGCATTGATGACAAAGCAGAAATAGAGAAAGCCTTTGTCGAGCAATTGGGATACGAGACATTATCTGCTGTTGAGCGTGAGACTTTGCACTATATTTTCGATTATCCAACGGTGTATGTGGTTCATTCAAAGAAGAGGAATCAGCATACTTTACGTCCCGAATATACGGTGTATGTGGGAGAGACGAATAATATTCGTAGTAGAACAATGCAGCATCTGAGGGAAGATCCCAAAACGAGAGTTGATTGGAAGGAATTTCAAGAAAATTTGCAGAGCGACGCTCGTTCTGTGTGGCAGTATGTCATTGGCAATCCGCATTTCAACAAATCTCTGACTTTGGATGTGGAGAACCGGCTGATGCATTATCTTCTTGGCTCTGATGCAGTCAAGAATTTGAACAATCGTCGCACCAATGCGCAAGGCGACTACTATACACAGGATGAATTCAACCAGATTTTCTCGGACATCTGGATGGAACTGAACCGACAGGATCCGGAACTATTTCCGGCTGAGGAGATTATTCGCGATTCTGCACTTTTTAAAGCATCGCCTTTTCACCAATTGAGTGATGATCAGATAGCTGCGGAGGAATCGATTATGGACGCGCTTTCTGAAGCTCTTGCCGGCTCTGGTGATTCAGCCGATTCCGGTTTATCGAGACTGATTTTCGTGCAAGGCGTTGCGGGTACTGGAAAGACGGTTTTGCTAAGTCACCTGTTTTATCGCATAGCAACAGAAATGGATATCAATGGGCGCATCAATGACGAAGATGATGAAGATATTCTGGAAACCGATTCATCACTAAAAATCAGTAAGGAAGATCGCAGAAAAGCATATATCCTTGTCAACCATAACCAGCAAATGCACGTTTATAACCAAATTGCAAGCAAATTAGGTTTGCAGAAACATTTTGGCGAGGTGGCTCTTAAACCGAGTCAATTCATCAATCGATTTAGTGAGAAAACAACAAGTAATCGAGCTATTGCGGACAAGCCCCGAGGCAAAGCCGATGTAGTGCTTGTTGATGAAGCTCATCTGCTGTTGACGCAGGGTGACCAAGGATACTCGGGCAAGAACATGCTGCACGATTTATTGCGTCGTGCGAAAGTGGTTATTGCGGTATTCGACCCGAATCAGATTTTGCAAACTTCGCAGCGTTGGAGCGAAGAGGATCAGGACATGCTCTTTCCGCAGCAAGCAGAAAGCGACGTGCAAAAACTGCTGCTGGCTATAGCGGGCAGTTGGAGCGATTTGTGCCATTGAATATGTGGGGTGATCACTATTTGCTAAGTCGCATATGCTTGCATAGGCAATTTCGCATTGCTGCGGATGATGCGACGATTCGATGGATTGATGATTTCGCTGATGGTAAGAGAATAGGTCGTATTCCTCAAGACATTGGGGAGAAGGATAGAAAAACAGGCGAATATGTCCGCGAGCCATTTGAAATCAGAGTATTCGATTCGCCGGTTGAACTGTTTAAAGCCATAAAGGAGAGGGCATATCTAAAGGCTTCAGGCGTTGACGGATGCGGGCTTTCTCGTGTGGTTGCTACGTATGATTGGGAGTATAAGGGCGGCAAAATCAACGATTCCAGTCCCGATGGTCTTTGGAATGTTGAGATGCATCGCGATGCACAGGGAGTATGGCGCATGGGAGCGGCTCCGGGAATGCAGAGAGGATACGATGCGTTTAATCCTGATGGAAGAGCTGATTATTTCTGTCATCCATGGAATTACGAAATCAAGGTAGGGGATAAGGGTCTTTCCCTAGATGCTGTCTGGGCGGAAAGTCCGCATACGCTTAATGAAGTAGGATCAACGTTCTCTATTCAGGGGTTTGATCTTAATTATGTAGGTGTCATCATTGGACCGTCGGTTACCTATCGCGAAGGGAAAATCGTTTTTAACGAAAAGGCAAGTTGTAATAAACGTGCAGTGAGTAAGAGGAACGGCTCAATCAGCTACGCGCAATCCAATCTGCGTAATGAACTGAATGTTCTGCTCAAACGCGGTGTGCATGGATTGTATTTATTCGCCGTTGATCCTGAACTGCAGGACGCTCTCAAAGAAGCTGCCAGTAAGTAATTGCTTGACTGTACTTGATGTTCATCTATGTTCATCTTTGAGTTTATCCAGCCGATGCGTATGCAATGTTGAGCGATACATAACCGTCCGAAAAGAGGCCGCCATGAAATACGGGATGAGAAAACCCAGCTGGAAGAAGAGCCTGTCCGCGCGCACGAAAGGCCGTGCCACCCGCGCGGTCAAGAAAGCGTTGATCCCCGGCTACGGCAAGAAGGGCATGGGATGGCTGCATACCAAGCGCAAGCTGTACAACACGGTCTACAAGAAGATCACGTTCAGCCTGTTCGACCTGTTCAAGTAACCAGGGCTAGGGGGGAAATCACATGTGTTCCAATCCAGACACGTACGAGTTCCGACTTTCATTAGACCTTCCTCAACAGAGCGCCGTTCCTACTGATACGTTTTCTGCCTTGCGGGAAGTCCATGAATATTCAGCGGAGAACGGCCCGCGTTTCCATACGGCTGCTGAGATGTTTGATTCTCTGGGGATATGACAGGTCCCGCCATGAGAACATTACGTATGGCGGGATCTTCTACGTTCGTAAGCGAGTGCAGCACTCAGGCGAGCATGGCTTCGATGTTGTTGCCTTCCGGATCATGCACGAAAGCGGCATAATAGGTCGGGCCGTAGTTCGGGCGCGGGCCGGGTTCGCCGTTGTCGGTGCCGCCGTTGGCAAGGCCGGCCTCATAGAACGCCTTCACGGCATCATTGTCGGCAGCCTGGAACGCCACATGGATCGGAGCGACGGCATCGCCCTCGGCAGCGGTGCTCACCCACACGGCGGAACCATCCTCGGCCACGAACGCCTGAACGCCCGGGAACGCCGGTCCCTTGCCGTAGCCCAGCGGAGTCAGAGCGGCCTCATAGAACGCCTCTTCCTTCTCGAAATCCTTCACCTTGACGGTCACGTGGTTGATCATGCCATGTCCTTTCGTAGCCTATTGCCATGGCCTTTGCAGGCCTTCACGCCCATATCGTAGAACGCAACAATGCTCGGCAGAAGAACGCACAATAATGTGCCCTAGTTACCGCTAGGGAACTCTTGGGCGATTCCGCCGCTGACCCAGCCAACGCGCTGCCAAATATTTCGTGCACGGCGTGTCGAATTCGTCACTTCAATGACCGCTATGCCACATACCGCGTCTATGCTTCGGGAAAGGGTGATCAACGTTTTGGAATCCATGCCGGCAAGCGTTGCGGTCATTCCTGCAATGTGAATTGGAAGGGACCGTCGGCGATGGAACCGATGCGCATGCGGGCGCCGAACCGTCCTTCACGCACAGGAACATTACCTGAGCGCAACGCTTCATTGAAACGAATCCATATCAGATTCGCATGCTCATCATAGGCATCATGAGATACCAGCTGCGGCCTGCCGACCGCGGAACGCCGCAACGTGGTGAGCGGCTGTGGAATCGACAGAATCTCGCCGTGCATCTCCTGAACAGACAGCGACAGTCTGCCCTGCGGACCATCGAAACAGCGTAACGTGAGCACACGATGCGCCATCCGTGCAAGCGTTCCCTCATCATCATCAGGTTCCACTTCAATGGTCAGCACCAATCCGGGCCCGATCTGTGCCATGTCGAATGTCGGATCCGGTGTGCCTAACTCGTTCAATACGATGGCGCTCGCTTCGGTCACGCGTTGCAGGGAAACTTTCATAACGACCAAGTGTACGGCAGCGGATCGGACGACCGTCGCATGGAAAAAACGGCTGGACACCGGTAGATTGGGGTGTTATCTACCGGTGTCCAGCCGTTTTTTCACGAGTCGGATGGCGTCAGCTCTTTGCGTCGAACTTCTGCGCTTCCGGCACGGAGCCCAGCGATTCCTCGTTGTTGTTCCATTCGGTGGACCAGCCGTCCACGAACGCGCTTTGCACCTTGTCCCACTTGCCGGTGCCCTGTGTGTATTCGACCAGCGCGGAGGCGATGTCGTCCTGCCACTGCTGATCCGGAATGGTGAAGCTACGCACTTCGGTCTTGCCGTCATTGCTGTAGGCTCGGGCAGCCTCGGTCAGAGGATTGTCCGGCTGGTAGTCATCGGTGAACGTGGTGAATGGCACGGAGAATCCCATGTCCTTGGACAGGATCTTCTTGGCTTCGTTGTCGGTGATCATCCACTTGATGAAGTCGAGCGTGGCCTTCTTGTCCTTTTCGGAGGCGTTCTTGTTCACCGCCCAGCTCGCGTCATACACTCCTACGGGGCCGCAATCCTCCTCGCCCTTGATGCCCATGTAGTAGGGGAGCATGCCCAGGTCCTCATCGGCCACGTCATTGCCCTTGATCTGCGAATACGCCCACACGCCGTTCGGGTAGAACGCCACCTGGCCGAGCGCGAATTCGGAGGTCACGTCATCGTAGGTCTTGGAGCTCACCATGCTTGCCTCGGTTGGGCTGGTCTTGAGCTGCAGGTCGAACATGTCCTTGTAGTTCTTGAGATACGTGCCCTTGATGGTCTTCGAGAACGTGGTGTTCGCGTCCCGATACTCGTAGTAGAGCGGCAGACGCGTCATATGCGCAGCGAATCGGTACGTGTCGGAGGTATCCAAGCCCGGGGTGGCGAACGCGCCGTCGACGCCGAGGTCGTCCTTGTGCTGCTCGATGGATTCTGCCACCTGCTTCAAGGTCTTGTAGTCCTTGATGTCATCGGCGGACTTGATCACCGCATAACTTTTGGCGCAATAATCCTTGATGATCTTCTTGTTGTAGATGATGCCGTACCATTCGGCGGCGTACGGCAGGGTGTACGAATTGCCGTCGATGGTGTACGAGTAAGCCTTGCCGGTATCGTTGAGCAGTTTGAACACGTCGGTGTCCTGCAGCGGTTCGACGTACTTCTGGTACTTGGCGAACTGGTCGAAGCCGGCGACGTTGAACATGGTTGGTGCGTTGTCCTTGGCCAATTCGGATTTCATGGTGGCGTCATACGTGCCGGCGGCTCCGGTCTGGATGTCCACCTGCACGCCGGTCTTCTTGGTGTACATGCTGGCCAGTTCCTTGTACTGGTCCACGACCTCGGCCTTGTTGTTCATGAAATACACGTGGCCCTTGCTGGAATCGGCGCTGCTGCCGCCGCAGGCCGCCAGCGATGTTCCCATGGCGAGCGTCGCCGCGATGGCGACGATTCGTGTGATGTTGCGGTTCATGATGTGCTCCTTTGCTTGGTTGTTGAATGCGAATTGCGGTTGATGGGGTCCGGTCAGCCGAGCGCGATCCACGCGGTGGTGTCCTGCGGCAGACGGCCGTTGTCGGTGAGGGGTCCGGAGACGAGCAGGATATCGCCTGCCGGCAGTTCGGCCGGTTCCGCACCGAAGTTGGTGACGCTGGCCCAGCCGTTGGCCCTACGGAAAGCGATGGTGCCGCCGGTGTGCCCCTCGGCGCCGTCCGGCTTGCCGGAGGACCGGTCGCAGTCGAGCCAGGTCAGGGTCGTGTCGGCCGTCATCCATTCGTGACGCAGTCCGAGCGCCTTGCGGTATAGGTTGAGCATGGAGCCGGAGTCCGTGTCCTCCCTGTCTACGGCGTAGTCGGCGAACCATTGCGGTTGCGGAAGATGCGGCTTCTCGCACGGATCGCCCGCCTGGCTCGCGTCCACGCCGGCGCCTTCATGCTTGGTGGCGGGGGAGAAGCCGAAGGTCGGCGTCCCGGCCTTCCAAGGCAGCGGGACGCGGCAGCCGTCGCGGCCCTTTTCGATCTGGTCTCGGACGCGGTTGAACGCGGTCGGATCCTCCAACTCGTCCCACGGGATGTCGGCGACCTCTGGCAGGCCGAGCTCCTCACCCTGGTAGATATAAGCGGAACCTGGTAGCGCGAGCTCCATCAGGATGGCCGCACGCGCACGCTTCGTGCCGAGCTCGCGATCCTCATGGTAAGAGGTACCGTTGCGCAGCAGCCAATCCTTGGCAAGTTGGTGGTGGGCTGCAGCCGGCACCTGCGGCAGCCCATAGCGGCTGACGTGGCGGGGGATGTCGTGGTTGCTCATTACCCATGTGGAGGTGGAGCCGGAGCGTTCCGCAGCGGCGATGCCTTCTTCGATGGCGAGGTGCATGTCGTTGCGAATCCAGTCTTTCTTGGCGAATTCGAAGTTGAACACTTGGCCGAGTTCTTCGGGCGAGGCATACCGGTATTGATGCTCCGGAGGTACCCAGGCTTCGGCGACGGCGAATGCCGGCGGATCATACTCGTTGAACACCTTGCGCCATTCGCGATAGATGTCGTGCACTTCGTTCCTGTCATACAGCGGATGCGTGCCGTCGGCGCAATGCATCTCGCCTCCGATGATTTTGAAATCATCGAGATCGTCACGGTCGAGATCCTTAGCCAGGCCGTGCGCCACATCCACGCGGAAGCCGTCCGCTCCATGGTCGAGCCAGAAGTGCAAGGTCTTGATGAAATCGGCGCGCACGTCCGGATTCTTCCAATTCCAATCGGGCTGTTCGACGGTAAACATGTGCAGATACCATTGTCCGTCGGGCACTCGAGTCCAAGCGGATCCACCGAAGCTGGCAATCCAGTTGGTGGGTGGCTCGTCGCCGTTCGGTCCTTTGCCGTCACGGAAAATATAACGGTCTCGCTCCGGTGAGCCGGGGCCTGCGGCAAGCGCGGCCTTGAACCATTCATGCTGGTTGGACGAGTGGTTCGGTACGATGTCGACGACTATTTTGATGCCTGCCGCATGTGCGGTTTTGGTGAGATGGTCGAAGTCGTCCATGGTGCCGAGTTTCGGGTCGACGTTGCGGTAGTCGTCCACATCGTATCCGCCGTCTGCCAGTTGAGACGGATAGAACGGGCTGAGCCAGATGGCGTCCACGCCGAGTCTTTTTAGATATGGGATTTGTTGTGCGACTCCTGCGATGTCTCCGAGGCCCGACCCGGTTGTGTCTTTGAACGAACGCGGGTAGACCTGATAGACAACCGCCTGCTTCCACCAGAGTGATGGATCGTCAGCGATGTGCCGCTCGTTGGCTTCGTTGCTCATTGGGTTGCCTTCCTTCATTGGATGCATTGTGATTTTGTTATAGCTTTTTATGGAAGCGTTTTCACTAGTTCATTCTGTTGAGAACGCTCTGTTTTGACGATTGGAATCACTTCGTTCTCGTCTTCGTATTGCTTAAAATGATAGCGCTTTCATTCTGTGAATGCAATAATTGTTTTGTTATGGCGTGTCTGCTTGTGAAATCAACGATTCTGCTAATATGAAAGCGCTGGATAAACAATGGGAAACTGGAGTGGATATGACACGAGCCACCATCGCCGAAGTAGCGGAACTGTCGGGAGTATCTCAGGCGACGGTTTCGCGGGCATTGCGAGGTGCTGGCAAGGTCGCTCCGAAAACGCGTGCCAAAGTTGAGGCAGCTGCGGACCGGTTGGGCTTTACCTTATCTAAAAGCGCATCGTCTTTGGCGTCCGGGAAAACCATGCGGGTTGTCCTGCTGTTTTCCGGCAAACTCAACGAATGGTTCAACGCCAACGTGTTGCAGGGCGTGTGCGAAGTGTTGGAACCGGAAGGCTACGACGTGTCGCCCACATTTGTCACAGGCAGACAGGAGACGGAGCGTTACTTCGCAAAATTGCCTAAAAATCGCAATGCTGACGCGATCATCATTTCGTCGTTCCAACTCGACGAATCCGCACGTGAGAAACTGCGTGTCACCGATATGCCGACGGTCGGTGTGAACATTCCAGCCGAATCGTTCTGCGACGCAGCCATCGGTGTTGACAACTACGATGGCATGTCCAAGGCGGTGCGTCTGCTCAAATCGCTTGGACACCAGCGCATCGCTTTCGTCGTTGATTACATTCCCGACGACATGGTCTACAGCACCAGCCAGCGTATGGAAGCGTTCTTGGAAGCGGCTGAACAAAACGGTTACGACGATGAGTATGCCTACGTCATAACCGCGGACGAGCATGATGCGCCATTGTCGAAAGCGGACCTTGCTGCGCAACTGGTGGCGAAATTACTGTCATTGCCACACATGCCAACCGCCATCTGTGCCGAAACCGATCAAGTGGCAATCGCAGTCATCAAGGAACTCGGCAAGCAACAATTGCATGTTCCTGAAGATATCTCCGTCATAGGGTTCGATGATGCCGACATCGCACAGGCGGCGAATCTGACCACCGTTCGACAGAATCCGCTGGAAATGGGACGCAACGCCGCCCGTAAGACGTTGTCCCTTCTGCGTGGACAGACGCCAGACGCATCCTATGAATCGCAGGAGGCCACGCTGATGTTGCGTGACACCACCAGACGCGTGGCGACCGACCGTTCGTGACGGTTCTTCCGTATTCTCCGAACGGAATGAACGCAATATGGAAGGATATGGGCCCATGTAGCCTATGTGCCCTATGATGCGTTGAAGGAAACCGGTCTTCGGAAAACCGAGACGGTGGTCGAACCATACGAAGACATCGAAAGACATTCGGCAGGGCATGGGCAAAATCAACGAAAACAGCGCAAAGTCAACGAAAACGAAGAATGTGACGCCCGCGGTCACGCCATGGGGCAAGAACCGTGTGAAGAACACCGAAACAGGCAAGCACGTACTCATCATGCCGGGCATCGGCTACACCGTGGACAGGCCGCTGCTGTACTGGTCGGCGCAGGCGCTTGCGGCCAACGGCTGGTTCGTGGACCGTCTCGACCTGAAACTGACGGAAAGCGTCGAGTTTCCGGAAATGATCGCCTGCATGGAACGCGTGGTCGACGAATGGCGCAAGGCGGCGCTCGAACATGCTGCCGAATCGGGTGAGGAGCCGCAGTTGCTGGTCGTCACCAAATCGCTCTCCACACTCTCATATCCGCATTCCGCAAAGCTAGGATTGCGCGTGGTGCTGCTCACTCCGGTATTGAATCCGCCGCCATTCGACAAGCACAAGTCGGTCATTCCCGCGCCGCTGCCGGGAACTGCCGGCAGCCCGATGCCGTTGATCTGCGCCGGCGACGCCGACCCATACTACGATGACGCCAAAGCGCATCTGCTCACCGACCATGTGCGCACGTATGCTGGTGCCAATCATTCCATCGAAGTGCCGGACGATTGGCAGACATCGCTCGACTATCTGAAACAGGTCACGCAGGCCATCGTCGACTACGCCGGCTGAAAAGAACGAGACGGAATATGCGCATCGTATTGCAGAAGGTCAGCGAAGGATCCGTCGACGTGGTCGACGAGACAAGCGGAGAAGTCGACACCACATTCGAACCACAGCATATAGGCATCGGCTATGTGCTGCTTGTCGGAGTGGAAGATACGGACGGAGCGAAACAAATCGACTGGCTCGCCCACAAAATCGCCAACCTGCGCGTTTTCGAAGACGAGAACGGCAAAATGAACCGTTCCATCCACGACGTGGACGGCAGCGTGCTGTCGATATCCCAGTTCACGCTGTATGCGGACGTACGCAAAGGCAACCGGCCAAGCTTCGTGAAAGCAGGCGCGCCCGACCATGCCGAACAGGTATGGAACGGATTCAACGACGCCCTGCGCGCGCAAGGACTCGAAGTAAAAGAAGGACGATTCGGCTCCCACATGCGCGTGCGGCTCGCCAACGACGGTCCGGTCACCATCATCCTTGACACCGACGAACTCGGCGTCTGACCCAAAACCCAACGTGAAACCCTATATCCGACGATTGCCATAGGGTAAAACGCATGGGAATATGGAACGACCGCAAACTGATCGTCAACTGCCTGCCGTTGACCGAATCCGAACGTGCGCAGTTCACACGCGCCGCAAAAGGCATGCCGCAGGAATTCGTCGGCGACCCGGCACAACGAGGCTCCATGAACTGGACCGCCGAAATACCGGACGAACTCAAAGCGTATGCAACCGCGGTCATCGGCAACATCACGCCCGAAACATGCGCGCAATGCCCCAGACTCGAATGGCTGCAGACCTGGAGCGCCGGCGTCGACAAATACCAGCGGCCTGGCGTGCTCCACCCCGGCTCCATGCTCACCAACGCCACCGGCGCCTACGGACAAAGCGTGTCCGAACACATGTTCGCCATGATGTGGTCCATCATGAAAAACCTGCACATCTACGCCGTCGGCAACCCGAACGCCGCATGGCAGGACGCCGGCCGCGTCATCAGCCCCGACGGCAAAACCGCGCTCATCATCGGCACCGGCGACATCGGATCGCATTTCGCACGCCTATGCAAGAGCGTCGGCATGTCGACCATCGGCATCCGCCGCAACCCCACCGTCGAAGCGCCGGGCATCGACCACATGGTCGGATTCGAATCGCTCGACGACGTGCTGCAATACGCCGACGTGATCGCCATGTGCGTGCCATCCACACCATCCACACACCACCTGCTTAACGCGGAACGCATCGCAAAACTCAAAACCGACGCCATCGTCATCAACGCGGGCCGCGGTGACGCCATAGACACGCAGGCGCTCGCCGACGCGCTCGCCAACGGCATGATCCGCGGCGCTGGCCTCGACGTGACCGAACCGGAGCCGCTGCCGGCGGCATCGCCATTATGGAGCGAGCCGAAATGCCTGATCACCCCGCATGTGGCGGGCGGCAACCACTTGGAGTCCACCGAACGGCGCATCATCGCCATCGCATTGGGCAACGTGCGCTGCTACGCCAACGGACAATCGCTCGACAACCGCATGCCTCTCAAGGGCTGACGTTCATTAAAAGTGGGTATCCGCTCCTTCGGTCGTCGGCTGAATGGTCCGAATCGGACGGCCTCCGAGATGAACTCTGAAACGAACCACATGAGGAGGTCTATCTGGTCTGAAGGCACATGCACCGCGCCCGGAATACGTCACAAAAACGGGCAAACCCGTATGATGGCAGCCATGGGGAGAAAGGCGGGAGATATGACATTGGACAAATGGCAGCGGATGACCGAGTGGTTCATGACCGCATTGGCGTTGGTGTTCCTGTTCGCGTATTCGTGGGAAGTGCTGGCGAGAACGCATATCGTATTGTGCGAAACGGTGATCAACATCATCTGGATGGCGTTCATCGTCGACTACGTCGTTTCGATTCTGCTGGCGAAGGACAAGAAAGCCTGGTTCAAAGAGAATCTGCTGATGCTGGTGTCCATCGCCTTGCCCATCTTCAGACCATTGAGGCTGCTGCGATTGGTGGCGGTGCTCAACGTGCTCAACCGTACCGGTGGCATGGCGGTGCGTGGACGTATCACACTGTACACATGCTGCAGCGTGACACTGCTGATGTATATCGGCGCCCTTGCCGAATTGGATGTGGAACGTGGGGTTCCAGGCGCTTCCATCACCGATTTCGGCGAGGCGATATGGTGGTCGTTCGTGACCGTCACCACAGTCGGCTATGGCGATTTGTCTCCGGTGACATGGCAGGGAAGAAGCATCGCCATCGGGCTGATGATAACCGGCGTGGCCCTGATCGGCATCGTCACCGCGACACTGGCCTCATGGATAGTCGATCGTGTCCGTGACGAAACCGACAAGCGCGCGGACGAGGCGGAATCGGAAACGGAACAGTTGCGCCACAATGTGCGGGAACTGACGGACACCGTCAACCAGCTGCGTGACGACATCGCGCGGCTGCGCAGACCATAGCGGTTCTCATGACTGCACTGCGGAAAATGCGGAAAGAGGCTGAGGCATAGGAAAAGCGCCGGATGAATAACCCGGCGCTTTTCCTATGCCTCACCGTCATACGTCTTACAACCGGAAAGGCGGAGACGCTGTATTGGATTTATTCGCAGGCGACTCCGTCATGGTCGCGGTCCAGTTGTGAACGGTAGCCCGGCTGGCCCTGGTAGATAGGCGCGGCGCCAGCGGCTCGTGCCGCGGTGCAGTTCTGGTAGTAGACGTCCTGCTGTGGCGCTGGTTGGGGCGCGGGAGCCGGAGCCGGAGCGGGTTCGAGCGCAGGTGCCTGTGTCGTTTGTTGAGTCTGCTGGGCCTGCTCAGCTGACTGTTCGGTTTGCGTCTGTTCGGTTTGCGTCTGTTCGGTTTGCGTCTGTTCGGTCTGCTCGGACTCGGTGGTCTTCTCGGCTGTGGAATCCTTGACCCCCGTGTAGTCGGGCACGGTTTGCGTCGGGCAGGAGGACAGCACCTTGGCCATGGCTTCCTTTTCGGCCTGCGTGACCCACAGTGAGTATTTGTGCTTCACGCCGATCTGACGCGCCACGTATTCGCAACGGAACCCCTTGTTGGACGGCAGCCACGTGGCCGCATCGCCATCGGACTTCTTCTGGTTGGCACGCCCCTGCACGGCCAGCAGATTGTACGGATCGTTCGCCAATGCGGTGCGGCGCTCCTCGCTGAGCTTCTGCGCGCCCTTCTGCCACGCATCGCTCAACGCCACCACATGGTCGATCTGCACCGCGGTGGAAGTCTTCTTGCCCTTCTTGAACTTGATGTCCTTGCCAGTGTATGGATCATGCAGTTTTCCGGACTTCACCACGCAATTGTGCGTACGCCACTTGTGCCTCACGCCGGTCAGATCGCGGTTGAGGATATCATTGCGGGTGTCGCAGCCGTTGTGGTCCACGTCGGCCCACGCCTTGCCGAATTGAGTGCGCTTGTACCCGGTTTTCGGCGCGCGGCCCTTGACCTCCAACGAATCCAACACCTCCGTGGCGGACGTGCCGGCCCCGGTGCCATCCGTCGGCTCGTCCGCATACGCCGAACCGACCGGCAGTCCGATGGCCAGACTCGCAGCCAGCAATCCGGACAAAACAACCATCATCGAACCATGACGACGCATGATACGCTCCTCACCCTAAAACCCCTCAAGTAGTACAAGAATATCCCCGGAACGAATTCGAATCGCTTATTTACGGCAGATTTTTCGGCATGCCGAAACCAGTATTTCGCATCCGTCAAGACGTATGGCAAGAATCGGCCGTATGACCAACAGCATCACAGCAATCAAACCGGAACGTCTCGCACAATACGCCAAAGACTTCAACGCCGACCGGGCCAACCTTGTGGCCGCCAACGCCGCGGTGTCCTCGGGCGTGCTCGAAGCCGCCACCGACTACAAAGGCCAGCGCGCGCTGCCACGCGACTTCTCCATCGAACTGAAACAGGGGTCCATCACCAACCAGCGCCGATCCGGCCGCTGCTGGATGTTCGCATCCCTCAACACCCTGCGTTACGAGCTCATGCACCAGTGGGGACTCGACGATTTCGAATTCTCCGAAACCTACCTGTTCTTCTGGGATGCGATGGAAAAATCCAACACGTATCTCGAAAACGTGTTCGCCACGCTCGACGAGCCGACCGACAGCCGCCTGTTCCAGGAGATCAACTACGGGCCGGCCGATGACGGCGGTTGGTGGCAGATGTTCGCCGCCCTTGTAGACAAGTATGGTCTCGTGCCGAAGAGCGCCTACCCGGAATCCGCCAATTCCAAGGACTCCGACGCGTTCAAACAATACCTCAACAGCAGGCTGCGCCAGTTCGCCGCCGACCTGCGCGAACGTTACGCAGCCGGCGCCACGGTCGATGAACTGCGCGCGGTCAAGGACGACGACATGTCCACCGTGTACCGCATGTGCGCCATCTCGTTGGGCGAGCCGCCGGAGAAGTTCGACTTCCTGGCCCGCGTGAGCGACGATGACAAGAAGGACGATAAGAAAAGCGGCGAAGACGAGGCCGACAAGCCGAAAACCGGCAAGGACGAGCGCAGACAGATCCGCGAAACCGGCATCACGCCGATGGAATTCTACAAGAAGTACGTGCCGGTGGACGTCGACGATCTGGTGACGTTGTGCAACGTGCCGATGGCGTCCCGTCCGTTCAACAAGCGTTACCGCATCCGCTACACCGCCAATGTGGCCGAAGCGGGGGATATGGAATTCGTCAACGTGCCGCTCGACGTGTTCAAAAAGGCCGCGGTCGACCAGATTAGCGCCGGACACCCGATCTGGTTCGCCTGCGACTGCACCCAGTTCTCGCTGCGTGCGGCCGGCTATTTCGACTGCGACAGCGTGCGCGTGGACCAGCTGTTCGGCACCGATTTCGACTTCGACAAGGCGCACGGCCTCGAATACGGCGACAGTCCAAGCAACCATGCCATGACCCTCACCGGCGTGAACCTTGACGAGCAAGGCAAGCCGAACCGCTGGAAAGTGGAGAACAGCTGGGGCAAAGACAACGGCGAAGACGGCTACTACGTGGCCTCCGACAAGTGGTTCGACCGCTATGTGACCGAAATCATCATCCGCAAGGAATACCTCGACGACGCCACCCGAGCGCTGCTCGAAACCGAGCCGGTGGAACTCGACCCATGGCAGCCGCTGACCAAACGCTGCCGCTGACGCAACACGGGCGATAACATGCCGCGGTCCGGATCGGGCCGCGGCTTTTGCTGTTCCACCGCGCTGGTATGGTTGCATGAGAACAAACGTACGAACGATGGGGGTTCAGGTGGCGGACACTCTGGCATGGCTTTCCGACGAGCTGCGCAGCGAATGCAGCCAGCCGGTACTGCAGCGCGCCCGCGGCATCGCCAACCAATGGCGTTCCAAAATGGAGGACCTGCATTGCCTGAACGACACCGCATCCAACCGCATCACCCTGTATGCCACCATACGGGGCACCACCTCACCCTCCAGCCGTTACGAAGTGCAAGCCACGCTTGATTTCGCCGACGAGCTGTTTCTGGCACGCTACTGCTCCTGCCCGGCATTCAGCGGTTCGCAGCGCGGCTACGGTTCCTACCGGACCTTCGACTACCACAACAGTCCGAAATACCGCAGCTTCGACGATGACGACGACTACGATTACGTCGACGACTACGACGATTTCGGCTCCGGCAGCACGTACGGCCACGTCAACGATGATGACGACTCGGCTTCCTCCACCAGCCGCCGGTACACCGGCATGTGCAAGCACGTAGCCGCCATGCTGCTGCTGTTCCTGCAGCAGCCGGAACGATTCCGGGGATTCCACGCCGCAGCCGCAACACCCCGGGCCCTCGCCGACTACATGCGCTCCCTCGATGCGAAAAGCAACAACGCCGGCGAGAACGCCCAACTCGACGTGCTGAAACGAATCATCAACGCGAAAAGCCGATTGATCGAGGAACAACGTGGCGCCTCCGGACAGGGAGCCGCCAAACCGAAACGCAAATCAAGCGCGCCGGTCGACGTCAAACCGGGAAGCGTGTACCTCGAGCCCACGCTGATCAACGGCCATGACGCCCTGCGCCTGTCCCTGCGCATCGGATGCGGCGACGCCGACTATGCGCTCAAAAACATCTCAAGATTCGTGGCCGACATGCGGACGGGAACATACGAGTCATATGGCAAAAAACTCGCGTTCACCCACACTCCGGACATGCTCGACCCCTTCTCGCTGAAGCTATACCGCTTCCTGCAGCAGGTAATCGCATCCAGAACGGCGGCCCAACTGCAAAACGGATACTATTACGGCGAAGCGGTACGCGTCGACCGTGAACTCGTCCTCACCGATTGGGAGGCATGCGACCTGCTCGACCTGTTCCACGCCGTGACACAGGACGAATACAAGGAACACGAGTCGAAGGCCCGCGGTTTCCTGCGCACGTCGGACGGTGACGGGCTGAGACGATTGCTTATCGAGGATTTCCAACGCACCAAGGAATCCGGGCCAAGCCGCATCCACATGGCCAACGAAGGAGGCGAGCCGTTCGGCCTTGACATTGTCGAAGGCGACCCCACCTTCACGTTCAAGGCGTCCTACGTGCATGAGGGCACCGCGTCGGGCGTGCGCATCACATCGAACCAAAGCATCTCCGATGTCATCAACGGACGCAACGGCTTCTACGTTTTCAGCCGCGAACGTCCCGACGATTCCACGGCGACGGACAGGATAGGCATCGACGGGCTCTTCCGCTGCACCGATAAACTGCGCCCGGCATTGCAGGTGCTGCCTGACCTGTGTTCCGACGATCCGGACGGCGTGTTCATCGCCGAAAACGACTGGCCCATGTTCGCCCGAACCATCGTGCCGAAACTCACCGAAGCGGGCATCGGATTCGACATTCCGCAGGAAGTGACCGAAGCGGTGGGAACCGAATGCCGGATCGAATTCTATCTGGACCGCGATTTGTACGGCATCACCTGCGAAGCGGTGGCGAAATACGGCGACTTCACCTTCCAACTGGTGCCCACCGCCAAAGAACTGCGCGGCGTGATCAACCCCGATTCACGTTCAAGAGCCTCGCAGGTCAAACGCGACCTGTCACGGGAATCGTTCGCCGTGCAGGTGGTACGCCAGCTGTGCCCTACATGGAGCTCCATCGACGTGGCACGCGTCAAAGAAGAGGATGAGCAGGCTATCCTGCTCATGCTCACCGACGGCGTGCAGATCCTCAAATCGGTGGGCCAGGTCTTCTCCACGGCGGCATTCGATGGCATGATGCAGCCCAACCCGCCATCGGTGAAGGTCGGCTTGTCCATCGACTCGAACCTCGTTGAAATCTCACCGATCGCCGACGAGGTGCCGATGAACGAAGTCGGCGCGCTGCTTGACTCCTACCGCAGAAAACGCCGCTACCATCGGCTCAAGAACGGCACGTTCGTGGATTTGAAGGAAGCCGACCTGCATGAGCTCGACCAAGTGTCCACGGACCTCGACCTGAGTGAAAAACAGCTCGACTCCGGCATCATCAAAATCCCCGGATACCAAGCGTTCCTGCTGGACTCCCAAGTGGACGACGAAGGCAAAAGCGCCTCGTTCGTGGACTATGTCAACGATGTGAAGATCGTCGATCCGAAACGCTACGAAGTGCCCGAACGGCTCAAAACCGTGCTCCGCCCATACCAGGTGGAGGGCTTCCAATGGCTGTCCACCCTGTGGGACAAGGGCTTCGGCGGCATCCTCGCCGACGAGATGGGCCTCGGCAAATCCGTGCAGCTGCTCTCGCTCATCGAAGCGCGCAAAGGAAACGGTCCGTCACTCATCGTCTGCCCGGCATCGCTCGTCTACAACTGGGCCGCGGAATGCGAGAAATTCGCGGGCGATCTGACGGTGGAAGTCGTCGCCGGTACGAAAGCGCAGCGACGCAAGGCCATCGCGACGGTGGCCGCGCAATCGCAGGAGAACGACGGTGCTACGACGAATGGCGCCACGACGTACGACGGCACCGACGTGGTGATCACCTCCTACGATCTGCTGCGTCGCGACGTGGACGATTACGCAGCCTGCCATTTCGCGCTGATGGCGCTCGACGAGGCGCAATACATCAAAAACCATGCCACAAAGGTGGCCAAATCGGTCAAACAGGTCACGGCCGACCATCGCTTCGCTCTGACCGGCACGCCAATCGAAAACCGGTTGAGCGAACTGTGGAGCATTTTCGACTTCCTCATGCCCGGACTGCTCGGCACCTATACGAAATTCCGCGAAAAATACGAGCAGCCGATCATGGCTCCCGGTCCGGAACATTCCGTCATGGCCGACAAACTGCAGGCATTGGTGGGACTGTTCATCAAACGCCGTCTGAAAAAAGACGTGCTCACCGACCTGCCCGACAAATTCGAGAACGTGCTCACCGTCAAACTGGAAGGAGAGCAGCGCAAACTGTACGCCGCACACGAACAGCGGCTACGCGCCACGCTCACCAAGGCGTCGGACGCCGACTTCAACACCAAGAAGATCCGCATCCTCGCCGAATTCACCTTGCTGCGCGAAATCTGCTGCGATCCAAGACTCGTATACGCCGACGCGAAGAACGCCTCCGCCAAACTCGACGCCATCGCCGAACTCGTGGCCACATGCATGGGCGAAGGCAAAAAGGTCCTCGTGTTCTCGCAATTCACCTCGTTCCTCGAACTCATCGGCGCCAGACTCGCCGAACAAGGCGTGGAATACTACACCATCACCGGCGAGACGCCGAAGAAACGCCGTGTGGAACTGGTCGACGAATTCAACGGCAACGACGTGCCCGTATTCCTCATCTCGCTCAAAGCCGGCAACACGGGCCTGAACCTCGTGGGCGCGTCCGTGGTGGTGCACGCCGATCCATGGTGGAACGCCGCCGCGCAGAACCAGGCAACCGACCGCGCGCACCGTATCGGCCAAACCCAGGACGTGAACGTATACCAGATCGTGGCCAAAGACACCATCGAGGAACGCATTCTGAAACTGCAGGAAAAGAAAAACGAGCTGGCGCGCCAATTCACCGACGGCACCGCATCCGGCGGCGTCGGCACGCTCAGCAAGGACGATCTGCTCGGCCTGCTGTCATAACATGCCCGCTGTCGCGGCGTGCGCAGACTGCGTTCCGAATCGCAAGACGAAAACGGAACGCAGGTTGCGCATATCGCATGGCGGGCGTATATATGGACAAGCAAGTTTCAGGGAAGGTGAAAATCCTTACTGGCGGTAACGGCACGACCGGCATTCATAACGGCCCCATACCGAAGCCCGCGACCCGCGAAAGCGGCTGATCCGGTGAGAATCCGGGGCCAACGGTTACAGTCCGGATGGAAGAAACGGAGCTCAACATGAGTGTATCCTCTCCTAGCAATACCTCCAATACCGCAGCTGATCAGGCCGCAGACAAACCGATGACCCGTCCGGACAACGCGCACTCCACAGGCGTCGCCGACTCCGGCCGCTGGTCCACCAAACGCATCGCCATGTACGCGCTGTTCGTGGCGCTGTCCATGGCCGTCAGCTTCATCGAATTCCCGATCATCCCAGGCGTGCAGTGGCTCAAATACGACCCATCCGGCATCGTCTGCCTCGTCGCGGGCTTCGCGTTCGGACCGGCCGCAGCCGTCATCGTCAGCGTGCTCGGCTTCGTGCCGCACCTGTTCACCAACCCATGGGGCACCCTGATGGCCGTGCTCGTGGCATTGGCCCTGTCCGTGCCGGCATCGCTCATCTACAAAAAGAACAAGACGCGCAAGGGCGCGCTGATCGGCATCATCGTCGGCGCTGTCGTGGCGCTCGCCGTCGCCATCGTCGGCAACATCATCGTCACGCCGTTCTACGCGCACATGACCACCGCGCAGGTCGTGGCGCTTATAGTGCCGGCGCTCCTGCCGTTCAACGCGTTGAAGTTCACCATCCACGGCGTGGTCACGTTCCTGATCTACAAGCCGATCTCCAACCTGCTGAACCGTTGAGCTTCGTTTGTTCCCATTGAAATGAACATGGAGGGACCGTCCGCATCCACCGGAGGGTTCCTCCGTCTTGTTTTCCCCGAGAATTCCATGCAGTGCTGGTGAAGGAAGATTTTATGGTTACGACCAATGCGCCGATCATAACGCTACGCGATGTGCGATTCACCTATGATGGCGGCGCGACATGGGCGCTTGACGGTGTGAGCCTTGACATCCGCCGTGGCGAACGCATCTGTCTGACGGGGCCGAACGGTTCGGGCAAATCCACGCTGTCACGTGTCATCGCCGGACTGGTGGCTCCCGATGAGGGATATGTCGCATTGTCAGGCAATGTGGTGTTCGACGAGTCCGGCGCGCACGCCGACGAGTATCGAACCGCCCGTTGCGGCATAGGCGCGGTGTTCCAGCATCCCGAAGACCAAATCGTCACCACCGTCACCGAAGACGACGTGGCGTTCGGACCGGAGAATCTTGCGATTGAGCATGATGAGATCGGCCTGCGCATCTCCGGTTCGCTGGACGCCGTGGATATGAGCGACTATCGCGCTTCCAACCCGACGCGCATGAGCGGCGGCCAACAACAACGCATCGCCATCGCCGGCATGCTGGCGATGGATTCCGATGTGCTCGTGCTCGACGAGCCGACCGCCATGCTCGACCCGCAAGGGCGCGCCGACATCATGCGGGTGCTGGACGAACTCCAGGACCGCGGCACCACCATCATTCTCGTCACGCACCATGCGGACGAGTTGGAACATGCCGACCGTGTGATTCAGCTGGAAGCAGGCCACATCGTAGGCGATGGCCCTGCCGACGAGCGGCTTCGGATGCCGGTTCAATCGGTGGGCCTGCCGAAACGCATTGATGATGAGTCCGCCGAAACGCTCATCGAAGCACGCGACATATCGTATCGTTACGTGGACGCCGAACGTGACGTGTTCAACCACCTGTCGTTCAGCATCGGCAAAGGCGAGACAGTGGCGTTGATGGGACGCAATGGCGCCGGCAAAACCACATTGGCGCGCATGCTGTGCGCGTTGGAGAAACCCACGACAGGCTCGATCGTCATCGACGGCATCGCCGTGGCCACTGCGAAGGCGAACGGCGGAACGAAGCCCCTCAATCGCAAAAACCGTACGAGGCTGCGCCGTACGGTCGGCTACGTCATGCAGCATCCGGAACGGCAGCTGTTCGCCGACACCGTGGCCGAAGACGTCGCATACGGGCCTTCCAACCTGGGATTGGATACGTCCGAGGCGATGGAACGCGCCATGCAGGCCATGCGGCTGCTACATATCGAACATCTGCGAGACCGTTCGCCGTTCGACCTGTCGGGCGGCCAGCAGCGACTGGTGGCGATCGCCGGCGTGATTGCATGCGAGCCGAAAGCGTTGATTCTGGACGAGCCGACCGCAGGTCTTGACGAGGAGGCCGCCGCACGCGTGCACGGGCTCATCCACGGGCTCAAATCACGCGGCGTGACCATACTGCTCATCTCGCATTCGCAGGATGAAGTGGACGAGCTTGCCGACCGTACCATCATATTGGGCAAGCCGGCGAAACGTGCGGACTCTAAGGAATCCACGGAATCCACAGTGAAAGCCACCTGCGAAGAGGAGCCGGATGCGGAACCATCCGTGGACGCCGCCGGCTCGGACACCGCGACCGTGGGGGAGCGGCGGACCCTGTTGGAACGCCTCGATCCGCGCGTGGGCATGCTGTCCGCATTGGCGCTCATGTTCTCCGCGTTCGCCATCGGCTCATTCTGGCAATTGCTGCTTGCCGTGGTGTTCACCGGCGTGATCGCCGCGGCCGGACGCATCAATGTAGGCCGATTGGCCGCTTCCGTGCGTGTGTTCCTGGCATTGTTCGTTTTCTGCGGCCTGCTGAACATCTTCTTCGTGCGCACCGGCACCACGGTGGCGAGCCTCGGGCCGATTCCCATCACCGATGACGGCATCCGCATCGCCCTACTCTACGCATGTCGGTTCGCCGTGGTCATCGTCATCGGAGCGATGTTCCTTGCCTCCACCACACCGACCGCCATGACCGACGCGTTCGAATCGCTGCTGTCACCGTTCGCCAGATTCGGTCTGCACACGCAGGAGACGGCATTGGTGATGAGCCTCGCCCTGCGTTTCCTACCGACGCTTGGTGTGGAAACGAAAGCAATCATCGACGCGCAGTCGGCGCGCGGCGGGAGCGTCGAAACAGGTTCGTTCGTAGTACGCATCAAAGCGATGGTGGCGGTCGTCGTGCCGGTCTTCGCCGCAGCCATCCGCCACGCCGACAACCTGAGCCTCGCCTTGGACGCGCGCTGCTATGAGGAAGGTGCGACGCGCACGCATTGGCGTGTCATGCGCGTCACCGGCATGGACGTGGCCGTGGCGATCGTGGTGCTCGTCTATCTCGTCGCACTGGTCGTGCTGGGCGTGCTGTTATGACCGGTGCGTTGCGGGCGGATGGGCAAATACCGTCCTCACGCTAGGCTTGAGCGGGTATTTGTAGATAGGAATGGAACACATATGGCACTTACCAAAAAGCAGGTCAAGCAGCTGCGCGGCCTGGCCACCAAACTCAATCCGCTCATCCAGGTCGGCAAGAACGATCTGAGCGAAAACGCCGTCAAACAGGCGGACGAGACCATCGAGAAGCGCGAGCTCATCAAATGCTCCGTGCTCGACGGTTCCGGTCTGACCGCCAAGGAGGCCGGCGAAGGTCTCGCCGAACAGCTTGGCGCGGAACTCGTGCAGGTCATCGGCAACCGTTTCGTGCTCTACCGTCGTTCCCAGCGTGACGACGTGGAGCACATTCGTCTCGTGCGCGAATAGCGAGCCGAACGTTATATGAGAAGCGGCCCGCCCTCCGGAACCAATCGGAAGGCGGGCCGCTTCATATGGAAATAAACAATCGGAAGAGAGCGTGCCGGAGAATCAGCTCTCCTGATCCCATTCGGGCTTCCACGTGTACTGCATGTCGTACGCGCTGGACCAGAACATGTACTCGTTCTCAACGCCGGTCACAAAAATATCGACCAGCTCCTGCTTACGTTCCTCGCTCACCTCGGCGGCGAGTTTTTCGATATGCTCGATCAGCCAAGCCGAACCCTGCCAGAACTCGTCGGTCTTGTACATGTCCACCCAGCTCTTGTACTGGTTCACATCGAGCGTGTCGGCGAATTCATGGGCAAGACGATATCCGTAATCCGCATACACCCAGGCGCAGGGGAGCACGGCCACGAGAATGTCGAGGATGTCCTTGCCATAGGCGATGGAAAGGATGTTCGACGTGTACGCGCGGGCGAACGCCGACTGGCGCACGTTGTTCATCTGCTCGTCGGTGATGCCGTAGCTGGCCAGATACGTGCGGTGCACGGTCGACTCCACATTCAACGCGCCGTTCTGCACGTTGAGCATGAACGCCATGATCTCAGGATCGTCTGTTTTGGCCAGTCCCAAAGCATGCACTCTGGCGTAGTCGTTAAGATAACGGAAATCCTGCAGCAGATAGAACGCGAACTTCTCGCGCGGCAGAGTGCCTTCGCCCAGTTCGCGGATGAACGGCTGCCTGTAGCCTTCCTCCCATACGAGGTCGGCGGCTTTGCGCAGCCGCTGCGCGAATGGGGGAAGATTGGTTCGCGTGACGCCCTTCGAAGCGTCGAACGCGGAATCGGAATTGGTTACGGAAATCACATCAGCCATATGGCCATGCCTCCCTACGCTGGTGTCAACCATCAGGTTCAAAGGGTTCGGACGTCCACGCCCATCTCAATCCGTCATACGGATTCCCCTGCATACGCGGTTCATTATGGCAAACAAGTTCGTGCCGTGCAAGGTTCTGTCCATATTTGTCGCGGATTATGCCCGTGCTCGGCTCCATATCGAACATGGCCGATGTGTGGTTGAGGGCCGGTGCAAGAATGGAACGTATGACTGAAAAGCAAGTTGCGAAGAAGACCATCGAAAAGCTGGCTATCGTCGTGGTGACCTACAAGCGCCAGCAGCTGCTCGCCACCCTGTTCGAATCCATCGAGAAGCTTACCGTCGCCCCGTGGCGCATCATCGTCGTGGACAACGAGCACAGCGACAAGACCCATGGCATGGTCGAAGAATTCAGCGCCAAACTCACCGCGCAGTGGGGCACCACCGTGGCCGACCTGTCCGGCAACGAGAACCGCGTGGTCTACGCGCCGCAGACCGACAACCTCGGTGGTGCGGGCGGTTTCTCCGCAGGCGTGAAGAAGGCGTACGAGCTGGGTGCCGAATGGTTCTGGGTCATGGACGACGACGTCGCCGTCATGCCGGAAGGCATCGAGCGCTTGGCCAAGTGGACCGATCGGCACGACGTGATTCAGGGAAGCCGCTACGACTATGATGGCGGTCCGTTCTACTGGCAGTACGATTTCATCGTCCCGCTCGGCATTCCGAACCCGATCGCACCGGCTGCGTTCGGCCCGGCTGGCTATCGCGTGATGGACACGTTGTGCTTCGAAGGCGGCCTGTTCCGCCGTAACATCGTCGAGAAGATCGGTCTGCCCGACCCGCGTTTCTTCATCTATTGGGACGACACGATGTACGGCTATCGTGCCAGCAAGGTCACCAATCCGATCGTCGTGCCCGACGTGGTGCTGCGCCGTACGCGCGAGATCGGCAATTGGGACATCGCCGGCGTGCGCCAGCTCAACTCCACTTCCGACATGAACCGCTACCACATCATGCGCAACCGCGGCTACATGGCCCGATACTTCATGACGTACGGCGATTACCGTCCGCTGTTGTTCGGTCTGGGTACGGTGCTGACCGCGGTCAAGGAAGTGATTCGACTGACGATGGTGGACCGCGAGCATTTCAAGACCGGCATCGTTCAGATCGCCAAGGGATGGTGGGATTCGCGCAAGCTGCTGCATGATCCGGAATGGCAGCCGATGCCGCCGCTGAAGTAACACCGTGGCCCACGCGTTTCCCAACGCGCGGCGATCACGCGATTGACGATTCGTCCCACGTCGGAGCCTCTACCGACGTGGGACGAATCGTTTGCAAAACAGGCGATGAAATATTTACTCGGTTAAGTATTACAATTTGTGCAATCGTTCTCACCATTTGTGCATGTCGCGCGCGATTTTGGGCATGTTGCGAGTTACCATAATACGTACCGGTTCGAATACACCCGTAACATACCTTGATAGAGAGGTTGAAGATGATTGAGACTGCACAGGCATTCGGCGTTGACATTGGTGGCTCCGGCATTAAGGCCGCCCCGGTTAACCTCGAGAAGGGCGAGTTCGCCGAACCGCGTCTGAAGATCCTCACCCCGGAGGTGTCCACTCCGAAGGCCGTCGGCGAAATCGTTCGCCAGCAGCTCGAGCATTTCGAGGTTCCGGAGTCCGCTCCGGTCGGCATCGCCTTCCCGGCTCCGATTCATGTGGGCGAGAAGCTTGGCTACATGGCCAACCTGGACCAGTCCTGGGTCGGCGTGGACGTCACCGAAGTGTTCTCCGAAGCTTGCGGTCGTCCGGTCACCGTGGTGAACGACGCTGACGCCGCCGGTCTTGCCGAGCAGCAGTTCGGCGCCGCGAAGGGCCAGGATGGCCTCGTCATCGCCACCACGCTGGGCACTGGCATCGGCACCGCGCTGATTTTCAACGGCGAGCTCATTCCGAACACCGAGCTCGGCCATCTGGAACTGCTCAAGGGCAAGGGCGACGCGGAGAAGTACGCCGCATCCTCCATCCGCGAGAAGCTCGACATGGGCTACAAGAAGTGGGCGAAGCGCCTGACCAAGTACTACTCCCTCATGGAGTTCTACTTCGACCCGCAGCTGTTCGTCGTCGGCGGTGGCGTGTCCCGCGTCTCCGAGAAGTTCCTGCCGTACATCGACATCAAGACCCCGATCGTCGCAGCCAAGCTGCACAACGAGGCCGGCATCATCGGCGCCGCATACTACGCGAGCACCAAGCAGAAGTGATGTGTTGACCGATTAGGTTGTCAAAAGGCCGTCCGACGAATCGGACGGCCTTTTTCGTTGTTCCATGTGCCGCAGATGGAAGACGGCAGTCCATGGAGTAGGGTGGAGAGCATGCGTTTTTCCTCAAGAGTCGACATCAGTGAGCTCAATCCCATCGCCAAGGCGGAAGCCACCGCCAAAACAGCCGGCAGACCGCTCGGCAAGCTCAACGACTCCAATCCGACACGGCACGCGCTGGCTCCGGATCTTGTGCCGGACATCTACTCCGCCGACCCGCGCGGCCAACGCTACGCGCGTGAGGCGCTGGCCGCGTTCCTTGACATGCAGGAAATCGGCCATTGCTCGCCGGACGACCTGTACATCCTCAGTTCAACTTCCGAAGCCTACTCGTGGCTTATCAAACTGCTGTGTGATGCCGGTGACGCCGTGCTCGCACCGAAACCCGGCTATCCGCTCATCGAATCGATCGCACGCCTCGAATGCGTCGACATGATCGAATACCAACAACGATTCGACGGCTCCTGGTATATCGACGTGGCCGAACTGAAAACCGCGCTGGAAGGCCCGGACGGCAATCGCATCCGCGCGCTGGTGCTCATCAACCCCAACAATCCGACCGGTTCGTACGTCAAACCGTCGGAACGCGAGGCGATCGTCCGCCTGTGCCGGGACCACGACGTGGCCATCATCGCCGACGAAGTGTTCTACGATTACGATTTGGAACCATTCGAAGGCAACGCACGACTCGCGGGGGAGCGTGGCGCGCTCACATTCGCGTTGGACGGTTTTTCGAAAATGCTCGCCGCACCGCATGCCAAAGTCGGCTGGATCCAGGTATCAGGTCCCGCCGAAGACGTGGCGGAAGCCAAGCGTCGTCTCGACGTGATCGCCGACGACTATCTGCCCATGAGCGAGATCGTCGCAAAACAAATTCCCGCACTGCTTGAAGCGGCGCCATCGCAGACCGCGCGCGTGCAGGAACGTGTGCGCGGCAATCTCAAAGCACTGCATGCCATGCTCGACGCGGATGAGCAAGGTCTTGTCAGCGTATTGCGTGCCGAAGGCGGATGGAACGTACTGCTGCGCGTGCCCAGCGTGCTCGACGAGAACGAGCTGGTGCTGCACATGATCGAACGCCACGGCGTATCCGGACAGCCCGGCTACTTCTTCGACATGACCTCCAACGGCTATCTGGCCATCTCACTACTGCCCGAACCGGACGATTTCCGGCATAACGTGCACGTGGTGATCGACACCGTCAACGAACTGATCGGCTGAACGGACTGCCGAGTCCGAAATCTCTTCTACGCCCTGTCGCCCTTCGCCGCCTCATACTTCGAACGAACCAAATCCGTGTAAAAATCGACCGCCTCACGAGGCGCGCCGTCGAACACCACACGATGGTCGTCGACAACGAGCACGCGGCCGATCGCATATTCCGGACGGACGATCAGATCCGTGTCATGCGTGGCGAACACCACCTGCTTGTCATAGCTGAACAGGGCCTTCGCCACGCGCGTCGACGACACCTCGTCCAATCCCTTGGTCGGCTCGTCGGCGACGATCGCAGCGGGGGAGAAGCTCAACGCGGCCGCGATCGCCAGCAGATGCCGCTTCTCGCTATCCAAAGCGGAGGCCGGCTCGCGGGCCACGGAAGCCAAGTCGAAATGCGCGAACAGATTGCCGATGATCGCCTGACGTTCGCTTTCCGGCACCTTGTGCTTCTTCAACGGCAGGTCGATCGCCTCACGAATCGAAGCCGCCTTGTAGTAGGCGTTCGGAATCTCTTCGCGCCGCACGCGGCCGACCAGATCCTCGACATGCTTCAGATCGCGTTTCACGGCGGGGTCGTATGCGGTACCGTCCGCTTCGATGCGGGCCGTTCCGGACGTGGCGGTCAACGCTCCGTCCAGCAACTTCAGCAGCGTGGTCTTGCCTGCGCCGTTCAAGCCGATTATCGCCACACGCTTGCTGTCAGGTGTGATATCAAGCGTGGTGGCTTCCAAGCCGATATTGCCGTCCTCGTACATGTGGGCGGCCTGGTCGAGATGGAACGTGACGGACGAAGCCGGTGTGGAATGTTTACCGGCGAACAGCGAATCGAAGAAACCCATACCGCCGATTGTAACGAACCGCAGGCGCAACCGCGCGCAGGTTCACCGGCAGTTCATCCGAATCGTCCGTGCCCGCATGCGTGGCGGACGCCTTGTAATCGGCGAACAGGCTGCCGAAATCCAACAGTCGCGTCACACTGCTGGTTTCGGCATCGAGTTTGACGACCTGGTCCTGCACGGCGTTGTCGTCGCGGCCCAGTTCGGTGGTGAGCAGCACGATGTCGCCTTTGGCATCCAACGTGCGGCCCGAGGATGGTTGCGTGGCGGCGAAAGCGGTTTCATGGTTGGCGACCCCCGGAACATAACTCAAAGCAACAATGATGACAATCGTTATGATTGCCGATGAAACTCAGAGCAAACCGGAAAAACTGCTATATGAATCAGGAAAGAAACCTGAATTTTTACTGGATGTAGCTTATGTCGGACGTCAACCCAACATGAACCAGGACTGCACGTCGAGATAGAGGGCGGGATTGTTGCGCAACATCTCATCGTCACGCCCGGGCAGGAACAACGACATCAGCGCGACAACCAGCGTGAACAGCAGCAGCGCGAGGAATCCGGCACGACATACCCAACGCAGACGCGGCTTGACGCAATCAAGTACGATCAGCAACGAAGGCAACGCGGCCAAGGCAAACAGCCATCCGAAATCGGCGATGTACCGCCATCCCAAACCAGCCATGCGGGAGTCAATCACCACAAGCAGCAATCCCAATGCCAGGCTGGATGTCAACAACAGCCATGTGTTCGTGCGCCCGGCCTTGCGCATACGCCGGTAGAGGAACGGGCAGGCCAGCGCGGCCAACGTCAACGGAGCTATCGTGAATAAGCCGCCAGGCATTGCCTCGGTAAATCCCCAAGTGGGAAGAGGCGCCGGATTGACGGCGAGGAACGGAAACGCATCCGTGAACCGCAACGGCAGGAACAGGTAATATGCGACGGTCAGCGCAAGATTCGACAATGGCTGCCGATAACTGGTCATATCCGTGACCGTCATCTGATATGAGGTGCCGAAGTCGAGCGGTGATCCGAACCGGACCACGTTGTACGCCAGCAGAGGAACGATCGCAATCAATGCGGGAAGCAATGCGGCCAACGGCGCGCGCATCAGACGCCAGACCGACATATGGGGAAGGGAGGAATCATTGGAGGCGTGACGGAAAATCGACTGAATCTGCGGCCAGAATATTACGAAAGCCAGCAACGCCACGAGAATGAACTGCGGACGGCACCCCAGATTGGCCGCAATGCACATCGAGCCTGCAGCCAGATGGGGCAACGACAACGACTGCGTGCCATCAACCTCACGAATCCGATCGCCTGACACCGGCACCCGCTTGGCGGCGCCCAACCACAGCCACAATCCCAACACGCTCAGAAACAGGGAGGCGGCGATCGGCACCGAATAGAAATTCGTCCGATACCACAGATACAAACCATTGGAAGCCAACAGCATGAACACGCACAGCATACTGACCGCAGCCAACGGCGCATTCGGACGAATTCGGGATATCACACGAATCACCAGCAGACATCCGAATACCAGAAAACCAAGCATCAGCAGCGGCACGGCCGCACCGCAGGGCATCATCAGCCCGCCATCGACGAACAACGATGTGACCGCCCGATACGGCAGGAACAACAACAACGCGGGAACCACACCGAAATACGAATACCAGTGCCCCTGATAGAACGCGTAATCCCAATACACTGGGCTTACGCCATCGGCAAGCAACCGCTGCCGGGTGGCCACATCATACGGATCCGCCGCGTCACGCAACGCATCCGGCACATCCAAATCCAACCACGCGTGACCATCAAGCAGCGCCCTTGCCACGTAATCGTACTGGTCGAAATCATACGTGTACGTGCCTTTCGTATGGAAGCTCAACGGAGCCGCCTCCACCAGCTGCCACACCACAACGGCACAAGTGACCACAACAGGCACCGCCAGCAGCGCCCCCAGCCACGCACGCTGCCTCACACTCGTCGTATCCAACGGCATCCGCCACAACCGCGAACCAGGCCTCCACACCAGTACCATCGCCAACACGGCCACCATCACGCCGATACGCAACGGATTCAACGCGAACGGTACACGCACATTCGCACGCACCGCATCAAACGGAATCAGCGAACCCTTCGGCTCGACAATCCGCACGCACACCGAACCACCTGCAGCCGCCGCATGCACATACAGCGAACGTGGCGAAGACACCGACACCGAACTGACCGTACCGGCCCTGCGATTGACATCAGGACGGACGCGAACCGTGCGCAACACCTGCTCCGATTGTCTGGCTGCCTTATCCAACGCCTTCGAAGACACCGGATCCATACGAACATATTCCGACGAGCCATCCGCATCGACCTGCATATATGCCTGCGTCGGATCGGTGACCTTCAACAACCCCTCGTCAGTACGTTCGAGCCCAGGGCCCAGCACGTTGTACGCGGCGGCGGAATCACCCGATGCGGCCAAGGAACGCCAAAACGGCATATTGCACAACACGCACTCGACCGCCACCATCACCGCGAAAGCGACTACAATGGCTGCGCACATACGACGACGTGCCTGAAAACGCTGCTTCGAAAAAGTCACGTCATTATTCTAATAGCTTCATGTCGCGTTGGATTGAAAGAATGGCACACATGTCTCACCGCACACCATCAGACCCGGCCAGCCAACCGGAACATAACCGGACCATGCTCGAACGCGTCAGGCAAAATGTGCGACGACTCGTCAACCAGGCCACGCCGCGCCACATCCACGCCAACCCCTTCGGCAAGGCGCTTGACAAGCCCGACGACATCGTCGACGAACTGACCCGCAACGCCATCCGGCTTAATCCGCTCATCAAACGACACGTCATCGACGGATTCGAAGGCGTGCCCGGAGGATTCCGCCTCGGATGGGCCCAACTGCCGCAGACCCACGGCCATGCCTTCTCCATCGGATTGTTCACCGACAGCGACCACTTCGCCCAAATCGCGCTCGCGGACGGCAAAGCGCGTGTCTTCGCCGGCACCGATCCGGACATGGACACGCAGGAACTCGAACCGCGGTTCGTCTTCGTCAAAGAGGAAACCCTTACGTTGGCGGACGGTCCAAGACTCGGCCATGCGGCCAGCCGCAATCCGAAAACGGTGCGCGCCACGCAAGGCGGCGTCGTGGGACGCATGCCGGGCGGTCGCATGATGTGGCTCGCCTCATGGCTCAAAACCGGCAGCCGTTACACGCTTGAGCAAATGCGCGCCAACCTGCCAGCGAATATGCGGTTCGACCTCGAATACCGGGACGCCATCACCATCGCGTTCTTCGCCGCCTACATGCTGCCACAGATGAACGGCCTGCTCGTCGGCTTCGGTTCCGGCAACATTTTCCGCAGGCTCAACCGCGAAGCGCCCATAGGCGCCATCCGACGGTCCATCAGAGACACCATGAGCGCCCGGTCGCATGGCATGCGCGCCTCCGGCCTGGAAGACTACTTCGCCGATCTGATGCGCGAAGCCCACGCGCTCGATACCGATCAAGGGCTCGAAGCTGTGCACGGAGCGGAACCGCTGCGCCTGTACACATCCAGCTATTCCGGATGCTACTTCTTCGCATGGGATTCCTCCCTGCCGTTCTCGGCAGTGCTGTGCGCCCTCAACATCGAGGGCAACCTCAACCGCTTCGCCGCCGTCAGCTCATGGCTGGAACGTAACGCACGCATCGGCGCTCTCCCCACGGAGGACACGGTGACGCGTGCCGAAGCCGCGCAGATCGACTTCGCCCTGCTGGAGAATCCGACGCTGATCGCGTTGAAACCGGACGACCGGTTCGGCGCGATCCTCGACCCGAACCGGGAAGACGGCATCCAGGCCGCCAGCCGACTGGCGGATATCGCGGCCGACTTCCGGCGTGAAGTCGCCGAATCAACCAAGGACAACGTGTTGGAAGGCGATTTCGGCGCCGACGGAGGTTCCGAATGGGTGTACCGGCAGACCATGTCCCGTCTGCTGCGCAGCCTGCGTCTGCCATACCGTTTCGACGTTGACTTCCGGTGCGACCTCAGCGACGGCGAAGTCGCAATCGGCTTCACTTCTGCTGGAGTGTCCATGATGCCGTTCACCCGATACGACGTATCGCGCCGCGCGTGGATCGACCTGACCGACGTCGAACGCACGCGTATGAGCGTCGATTACAATCTGCGCGTCGGACTCATGATGGCCGCGCTGAGCTTCGGAGCCGATCCGAATGTCAAACGCGTGTCGATGCACATCGATTCGATTGGTCTGGAAGAGGCCGTAGCCGAACAGGATTCCGCCATCAGCGAGTTGATGAGCGAGGCGTTAAGCGCCTTCGAACGCATCCGTACCGGAGACATGAGGCCATCCGGATCCAAAGCCGCTCCAAAGGACGGCGACTACCATGGCGATCCGGCTCGGCCCGTCACTCCGAGAACCACCGATATCTCATCCGAATCAATCGATTCCGACGATTCGGCTGGCTCGGATAGCGTTGGCACTGGAGACGATACGGTGGACGGCCAGTTCGAAGACCTGATGAAAGACATCGACTTCGACGAAATGGCGTTCGCGGTACCGGACGGACGCGCCGATGATGACGACGCCTCCATGCGGGACGACGCCAGCGACAAAACGGAGTACGACACCTACCTCGATGATGATGACGACGATCCGATGGCGCAGCTGCGCAAAAACCCGACCGTACGCAACTTGGTGACCGTCACCTTCACCCGCGACGAGTTCCTGAAGCGGCTCGACACTGACGGATTGGCCCATCCGACCGCCACATACCGCATGTTCGACGCCGAAATGGACGTGGACGGCAAAGGCGCGCTCAAACCCATCGATGCGGCCTTCGACCTTCGTGACAGCCGATTCTCACCGGCGGGAAGCCAAGAAGAACCCGAACTGTCCGACATTCGTTTTGATGACGGCACGGCGCAGTTGTTCGGCTGTGAGAACATGATGGGCCTGTCCATCCAGCGTGTCGACCTGTTGCAGCGCGCCGTGGGGGAGTTCCATCGTCTTGCGCAAAGCGACGGACTCGAATCGGTGGCCAAAGCCAAACAGGCCATGGACATCATCAATTCCATATCCGATCCGGAATTGACCGAATTGGCACCGCAGGTCACCAGCGCGCTGATCGACGGCGAAGACACGCCCGACTTCTCATTCGAACTGGCACAATCCCTCGATGACGAACGTCTGAAGGCACGAGACATGCTGTTCTCCGGAGACGTCGAGCGGGCCATCGAATCCGCCCAGTCCACACTCGAACGCATGGACCGGATCTTCGCTGAAAATCCGGGCGTGCCGCGGTACTTCAATTCATATGCGGAACGCGTCATCTACAACCGCATGTTCGCCACCGAAGGCGAAAGAACGGTGCTCATTCCCGACAACCTGTTCTACATGCATATGGAGCTTGCCGACCTGCTCGCCCAAGTCAAAGGCGTCGATGCCGCGCTGCCGCATCTGAACGCCATGGTGCGTTACGCCCCCGCATACCCGCTGTCGCACCTCAAGCTCGCCGTGCAGCTGGGGCGTGCCGAGGACTGGGATCCGGCACGTGCGGCATGCCTCAACGCGCTGAACGTCGCGCTTGACCGGGAAGACGCCTCATTTGCCTACTATCGCCTCGCCTATGCGGAATGGATGTGCGACCACTTCGACCTTGCCGCCGCCTCATACATCATGAGCGAGGAGATCGCCCCCGGACGTATCGCCATGCTCGAAAGCGAACTGCAGGAACTGATCGGAAGAGCGCAATCGCAGTGCATTCCGGTGCCGACCAACGTGCAGGAAGCCATCCACGTGCTCGCCGACGCCGGACTGCCGGTATGGCCGAACACGCCGGTCGCGCCCCTGATGCACCAAGCGGCCCGCGTCTGCGTGGACAAAGGCATGTTCGTGCCCGCACGCACCCTGTCGGTGGCCGCGATGCGCATGGATTACGAAGACCATGACGGTGCCGACGTGGTGCAGGTGCAGTTCCTGCGCTCTCTGAACAACTAACAAAACGGTCGAACATTTGTGCGATAATCGGTGCTGGCGTGGACATCCGCGCGGCATGGCGGAAATGATGGGAAAGCGGTGACAATGACGAATCGTGATGATTCCGAACAGTTGGCATGGGATTTCGACGCGCCGGAGAGCGACGGTAGTTCCGCGGCCGTCGTGGCCGATGAGGGGCTGGCTTCGCTGACTCCGGGCAGCGAACGTTGGATTGCCGCGTTGCAGCCGACCGATGCCGACGCCATGCGCCTCGACAAGGTTGATGTGGCTTCGATGAGCGCCGAAGCCGCGGCCAGGCTGTGGGCGCGCGTGGCCGCATGGGTGGAATCAGACCAGATCGCATACTATATCGACGATGCCCCCGTCTCATCCGACGCGGCATATGACGCAAGATTGCGCTGCCTGCAATCGCTTGAGGCGCAGTTCCCATCACTTGACTCACCGCAGTCACCGACCCATCGTGTGGGCGGCACGTTCTCCAACGACTTCGCTTCCGTACGTCATCCATCGCGCATGATGAGCCTCGATGACGTGTTCTCCATCGAGGAGCTGCGCGAATGGTACGACGGCGTGCTCAGGGGATTGGATTGGCCCGAATCGAAGCCACTGCCCATGACCTGCGAGGTGAAAATCGACGGTCTTGCGCTGAACCTCATCTACCGCAACGGCGTGCTTGAACAGGGTCTGACCAGAGGCGATGGCGTGACCGGCGAGGACATCACTCTCAACGTGCGCACCATCTCCACCATTCCGCAGAACCTTGCCGGACCGGAGGAAGACATTCCCGAATTCGTGGAGATCCGCGGCGAAGTGTTCATGCGATGGGACGATTTCAACAAGCTGAACGCCGAGAACGAGGACGCCGGTCGCGCGCCATTCGCCAATCCCCGCAACGCGGCCGCAGGTAGCCTGAGACAGAAGGATCCGCGTATCACCGCAACCCGTCGCCTGAGCTTCTACGCGCACGGCATCGGATCGCTGCGTTGGGGTGCGGGGCACGCCGGCAACGGCCATGATGTGGTCAACGACCAATCCGAAGCCTATGAATTGTATAAGAAATGGGGTGTGCCTGTCTCTCCGCACAACCGTGAGGTCACGTCGCTCAAGGAAATCCTCGACATGATCGACTATTACGGCGAACACCGAGGCGACATCGAACACGCGCTTGACGGCATCGTCGTGAAGGTCGACGATTTGGGATTGCAGCGTTCCCTTGGCGCCACATCGCGTGCGCCGCGCTGGGCCATCGCCTACAAATATCCACCGGAAGAAGTCAATACCGAGCTGCTTGACATCACTGTGCAGGTGGGGCGCACCGGACGTGTGACTCCGGTGGCGGTGTTGAGGCCCGTGTACGTGGCCGGTTCCACAGTATCCCGTACCACGCTGCACAACCCCTTTGAAGTGGAACGCAAAGGCGTGCTCATCGGCGACACCGTGGTGGTGCGCAAGGCGGGAGACGTGATTCCCGAGCTTGTCGGTCCGGTGCTGGAGCGACGCAAGGGACGCGAGGGCGAGCTCCGCCGGTTCGTGATGCCCACGCGTTGCCCGAGCTGCGGCGCGGAACTCGCTCCCGCCAAAGAGGGAGACAAAGATATACGCTGCCCGAACGTGGAATCCTGCCCGGCGCAGCTGACCGAGCGGATCATCAATCTGGCGTCCCGCAAGGCGTTCGATATCGAACATCTGGGCGACCAATCAGCTATTGCGCTGACGAATCCCGAAGAGGACAGGCCCGATTCCATCGACACGTATGCGCCGAACATCACCGAAATCGTGGTGAAACCCGGTGAGGAGCCTGAACCGTACGAGCCGGTGGCGGGACTGGAACTGCCGCCCATGCAGACACCTGTGCTGTCCAGCGAGGCCGGGCTGTTCTCGTTGACGTCCGCAGACCTCAAGGATGTGCGCGTCTGGCGCGAGGCCCCAATCATCGAAATCCACGAGACCGTCGGGTCAAACGGCAAGATCAAGAAAGTGCGCAAACGCGTGGGCGGATCCGGATTATGGCATCAGGTGCCCGCATTCTGGACCGCGCCTACCGCCGCCCGCAAACGCAAGGATGCCGACATCGACGAGACCGCGGAATATCCGCAATACGTGGTGCCGGATGACGCCGTGGTGATCCGCGAGGAAATCAAGGTATCCCGTGGAGGCACGTCCAGCGTGCAGCCGGTGTACATTCGTCCGGCGGAAAACACCCGCAAGATGCTCGACGAAATGGACAAAGCCCGCCATGCCGACCTGTGGCGCGTTCTGGTGGCCCTGTCCATCCGCAGGCTCGGACCGCCCACCGCACGCACCATCGCCAGCGCGTTCGGTACGTTGGATGCCATCGAACATGCCAGCGTGGACGAATTGTCCCAAATCGACGGTATTGGTCCGGAAATTGCGGAATCCGTAGTCACATGGTTCACCGCGGCCCGTGAGCCGGGCAATTGGCGCGGTGCCGTGCTTGACGCATGGAAGGCCGCCGGCGTAGGAGTCGGACAAGCCCAAGCCAGCGGACTACCACAGACATTGGCAGGCAAAACGGTCGTGGTCACCGGCTCGTTGGAAGGATTCTCCCGCGATTCCGCCAAAGAGGCCATCGTTCTGCGCGGAGGCAAAGCCGCAGGATCCGTCAGCAAGAAAACCGATTGGGTCGTCGTAGGCGAGAATGCCGGCTCAAAAGCCGCAAAAGCCGAGGAACTGGGCATCCCCATGCTCAACGAAGACCAATTCAAACAGCTGCTCGACACAGGAACAGTTGAATAATCGCCACACCATCTGGCAAGCCGTGCCGCGAACCGCTACTGTGGTACGCGGCATAAGGAGGAAGCATGAGCGACGAGCGCACCATCGAAGCGCGCATCTACGAACGGCTAAGCAAAGTGATTGACCCCGAACTGGGCAGGTCCGTCACCGACTTGGGTATGATCGCAGCCATTGACGCCACGCCAGTGGCAGGCGAAACCAACACGTACGACGTACGGGTGCGGGTCGAACTGACCGTGGAAGGCTGTCCGCTGTCGCAGACCATCACCAACCAGATCAACGGCGCGGTCGCCTCCTATCCCGATGCCACGTTGATTCCCAGCATCGAAGTCGGCTCCATGAGCCAAGACAAACTCACCCAGCTGGTGGCCGGCCTCAAAGCGGAACGTAAACAGAACCCGTTCAACAAACTCGGCATCAAAACCCGCATCTTCGCCATCGCCTCTGGCAAAGGCGGCGTGGGCAAATCGTCTGTCACCGCCAATCTGGCAGCCACATTCGCGGCGCTCGGCTACGATACCGCCGCCATCGACGCCGACATCTACGGTTTCTCGCTGCCCAGGCTATTCGGCGTGCAATCACAGCCCACGAACCTCAACGGCATGCTCATGCCCGTCACCGCATGGGGTGTGAAACTGATCTCCATCGGCATGTTCGCCGGCGCGGACAGAGCCATCCTATGGCGTGGTCCAAGACTGCAACGCTCCTTGGAACAATTCCTATCCGACGTATGGTGGGGCGAGCCGGACGTATTGCTGCTCGACCTGGCGCCCGGCACCGGCGACATGGCGATTTCCGTGGCACAGGCACTGCCGAACGCCGAACTGGTGGTGGTCACCACACCGCAGCCATCCGCCTCCGACATCGCGGTACGATCCGGCCTGGTGGCATTGCAGGTGCCGATGAAAGTTCGCGGCGTCGTGGAAAACATGAGCTACTACGAGCACAAAGGCGAGAAGCTACGTATCTTCGGCGAAGGTGGCGGCGCACGCGTATCCGAACAGCTGACCCACAGCCTCGGCTATGAAGTGCCACTGCTCGCACAACTCCCATTGGAGCCTGAACTGCGCGAAACCGGCGAAGCAGGCCGGCCCGCAGTCCTAACCAAAGAGGGCGCGTTGCGGTCGGACGGTATCGGAGAAACATTCAAGAATCTTGCCGAATCGCTGATGAGACTGCCTCAATAAAATCACCATACGGTTGGAGCGTTCCTCCAAAACAACACATCGGAATGCGACTCAGCCACGGAATACGGAATCCGTTATGAGACAAAACCGACGTAAATCGTGGGTCCTGTGTAATATCAGGCGCAGACACGGGGGCCGAATGGCTGAGAGGAAGCAACCGCTTCAACCGTATGAACGTATACCGGGTAATGCCGGCGCACGGACGTCTCTCTATTTCCCGTGCCTTGACGAAAAGAGAAAGGCACATATCCCATGACTGAAGAAAACCAGTCTTCCGCAGTTCGCAAACACAACAACAAGTGGCGCGTGGTCGATATCGTCGTCGCAGCCATCATCGCCGTCGCATCCGGCGTGATTTTCTGGGGCTGGGACATCGTCTGCACCGCGCCGCTGGCCCTCTTCGAGGCGGTGACTCCAGGCTTCGAAGGCCTGCTTAACGCTTTCTGGCTGTTCGCAGGCCCTCTGGCCGCCATCATCGTGCGCAAGCCTGGAGCCGCACTGTTCGCGGAAACCCTCGCGGCCGCGCTCGAACTCACCATGGGCAACCAGTGGGGCGTCGGCGGCTCGCTGATCGTCGGCATCGTGCAGGGCCTCGGCGCCGAAATCGGTCTTGCCATCTTCGCCTATAAGAAGTGGGACCTGCTGTCCACCACGATCTCCGGCGCACTTGCAGGCGTCGGCTGCGGCCTGTACTACTGGCTTACCAATCCGGCTTGGAGCGCGCTACGCGTCAGCATCTACCTGATCGCCTCCGCCATTTCCGGCGCGGTGCTCGCCGGCGCGGTGATGTACCTCCTGCAGGTGGCCATTGCCAAGACCGGCGTGCTCGACCGCTTCGAATCCGGTCGTACGCAGGAACTGGTCTGATTGTCCGATGCAAGCAAATCCCGCATCACATCAAGGTGGTGCGGGATTTTCTTGTGATGGTGCATCGCATGACAACGGCATACGAAACAACAGCATGACAATCAGAAGAAAGAACGACGAATGACCACTGACGTTCAGAACACAACAGCGGCCGGCGTGACCGCACATGATTGGGGATGGAGACACGCCTCACGTAAGGATTTCGCGCTACGACACGTCGACTTCGACATCAAACCGGGGGAGCGGGTACTGTTGCTTGGCGCGTCCGGCGCAGGCAAATCAACCCTGATGTCCGGTTTGGCCGGCGTGCTCGGTGGAGATGACGAAGGCGAGCAGGAAGGCGAGCTGCTCATCGACGGCGTCGACGCCAGACAAGCGCGCGGACGTTGCGGGCTGGTGCTTCAGGACCCGGACTCGCAGACGATTCTCGAACGTGCCGGAGACGACACCGCATTCGGCTGCGAGAACCTGAACCTGCCGAAAGATGAAATCTGGAACCGGGCACGAGCCGCCCTTGACATCGTCGGGCTCGACTACATGGCGTTCGACCGCTCCACACGAGGACTTTCCGGCGGGCAACGTCAGCGCCTCGCCTTGGCGGGCGTGCTGGCCATGCACCCTGGCCTGCTGCTGCTTGACGAACCGACCGCCAACCTTGACCCGGACGGTGTCAAGGAAGTGCGCGACGCTGTCCGCCACGTCCTCGAACAAACCCATGAGACGCTGGTTGTGGTGGAACATCATATCGACGTGTGGCTCGACCTGGTCGACCGCGTCATCGTGCTGGGCAAACCCGAAGCCGATTCGAACGTCGGCGGCGTAATCGCCGACGGCACTCCAGACGAAGTGTTCGGCCACATGGGTCAGGTGCTTGCCGACGGCGGTGCGTGGGTGCCGGGCCGCACCATCGAAAGCCACGCGCCCAAACCGGAACAAATCCGGCAACCGCAGGACGTCGTGCTTTACACGCGGGATCTGAGCTTCGGCTATGATTTCCCGCTCGGCGAGCATATCGACCTCGAATTCCATTCCGGTGAGGTGACCGCGTTGACCGGCAGAAACGGCGTGGGCAAATCCACACTCGGACTCACTCTCGCAGGACTGCTCAAACCGATAGCAGGACGTGTATGCATGGCGGACGATCTGGTACCTCACCATCGCGAAAACAATGTGATCACATGGAAAAGCCGCGACTTGCTGGGACGTATCGGCATGGTGTTCCAAGAGCCGGAACACCAGTTCGCCGCATCCACCGTGCGAGACGAGGTGGCCATCGGCCCCAAATCCATGGGCAAAACCGACGAGGAGGCGTATTCCATCGCCGACAGGCTGTTGGAACGCCTGAATCTTTCCCGCTTCGCCAAAGCGAATCCATTCACCCTATCGGGCGGTGAGAAAAGAAGACTGTCCGTGGCGTCCATGCTGGCTGCCGCGCCAAAAGTGCTGGTCATGGACGAGCCGACATTCGGACAGGATTTCACCACGTGGACCAGCATGGTCCGATTGATCGCCGGTGCGCGCGACCAAGGTTGCGCGGTCATCATGATTACGCACGATGAGCCGCTCATCGAAGCGCTGGGCGCACGCCGTATTTTGGTCAGAGAGGGGGAGTGACATGCTCGAAACCAACAAAAACAGTGGGCGCGACGGCAATGAAAAGCTCGAAACCATTACCGTGGTGCCACACAAGGAACGTCGTAACGAAACGAAGCCGGCGTCACCGTCATGGTTCGTGGCGAAAATCAACCCGGTAAGCCGTTTCATCGGTGCGTTGATCCTGTGCATTCCGATGTTCTTCACCCTCGATGTCGTTTCGGCATCCGTGGCGTTTGGTTTGGAAATGCTATTGTTATGGATCGGCGGAGTGGCTCCCTGGACGGTCTTGCGCAAGACATGGCCGGTATGGATAGCGGCCACAGGCAGCTTCGTTTCCGTGGCGTTGTACGGCAAGACATCCGGCACGGTGCTGGCCAATCTGGGCGGCATCATCGTCATCTCCCAAGGATCGCTCTATCTGGCGTTGGCCACATTCCTACGTGTCGCCGCAATCGCCGTGCCGGGTGTGATTCTGGCTTTGGGACTCGACCCGACCGATCTGGCCGACGGACTCGTGCAGATTCTGCGCCTGCCGCAACGTTTCGTATACGGCGGCCTTGCCGGCATGCGCATGTTCACGCTGCTGCAGGACGATTGGCGTGCACTCGGCCAGTCACGCCGCTCGCGTGGCCTCGGCGACGGCAGCACCATCAAACGCGTCTTCTCGCAAGCATTCAGCCTGCTTGTCGTATCCATCCGACGTGGAACGAAACTCGCCACCGCCATGGAAGCGCGCGGATTCGGATCCGACGCGCCACGAAGCCAAGCGCGCGAATCGAAACTGCATGCGGTCGACTGGCTGTTCTACGCCATCTGCATCGCGGTGCCGGCAATCGCGTTGGCCACCGCATACTACACCGGCTACTGGCATTGGGCGTTCAGCAACGTGTCCAACTAATGGATGATGATTCCCCAATCGGCAGCTAAATGAAAAAGCTCTCTGTCATACGTTCCAATCGGAATCGTATGACAGAGAGCTTTATCCTATTTCGGCAAGCCTTACACGGCTTCTTACTTGGCGAGCTTATCCAGCAGCAACGCCTCGGTGATGACGTTGTTCTTCAACGCCGGCAGACTGATGGACTCGTTCGGGCTATGCGCGTTGGCCTTCGGATCCTCCGGACCGGTGACCAGCACCTGCGCCTTCGGGAAGATGCGCTGCAATTCCGGAATGAACGGGATGGAGCCACCCTCGCCCTTGTTGACCGGAGCCACACCGAACGCTTCCTCCATGGCGTCCATGGCGTCCTTGGTGGCCTCAGCGTTCGGATCCATGGCCCAGCCCATGCCGTTGTCGAGCTTGTCGACCCACACTTCGGCACCGAACGGCGCATGCTCCACCATGAACTTGGCCAACGCCTCCTGGGCCTCTTCCGGGCGCTGGTTCGGCGCGGTGCGCAAGCTCAGACGGAACGTGGTTTCAGGAGAGATGACGTTGAAGGATCCTTCCACCGGATGCGCGTCGAACCCGATGACGGTGACGCTGGGCTTCGTCCACAGACGCGCGGCGAGCGAACCGGTGCCGGCAAGACGATACGATTCGACGATGCCCGCGTCGGCACGCACAGTCGCCTCGTCCATATCACGCTGCAGGCCGCCAACCGGTTCCTCGGACGCAACGCCCGGCACGGCCAAATCGCCATTGGCGTCGTACATGGAGGAAATCAACATCGCAGCCAGCGTGTTCGCGTCAAGAATCGGGCCGCCATACTGGCCGGAATGCACCGGATGTTCCAACGCCTTGACATGCACATCAATATCGGTGTTGCCACGCAGCGACGTGGTCAGCGACGGAATCTCAGCGGACCAGTTGCCCGAATCGGCCACAATGATCACATCGGAAGCGAACTCGTCCCGGTGCTCTTCGATGAACGGAATGAAGCTCGGAGAACCCATCTCCTCCTCACCTTCGATGAACACCTTGATGTTCACCTTCAGATCGTCTTCAAGCGCTTTCAGCGCACCGGAATGAATGGCGATTCCACCGCCGTCGTCCGCGGCTCCGCGGCCGTACAGACGCGTGTCGATTTCAGTGCCGACGAACGGGTCGGTGTTCCATACGCTCGGATCCGGCACCGGCTGCACGTCATGGTGCGCGTACAGCAGCACCGTCGGCGCATCCTCGCTGACGTTTTTGGAACCGATGACCTCCCAAGCGCCCGGCGTGCCGTCGGGGTTGTGCGACTGCACCACCTTCGTATCGACGCCGACCTCGCGCAGCAGGTCCGCCACGAATTGCGCGGAACGCTTCATATGATCGGCGGTGATGCCTTTCGCGGAAATCGACTGCAAGGCGATCTTCTGGTTCAACACGTCGACGATGCGGTTGAAATCCGACTCGACGCGCGTGCGGATCTCTTCGGCTCCTAAAGCTGTCATAATCCTTGATGCTCCCTATATATGCGTGTGTATTACGCGGATTGAATATCGTGTGACGAATGTCCATTGTATCCGTTCTTTGCAGACCGTCCGACCGCAGCTTGAATCGCAGCTTGAATCGCAGCTTGAACCGCAACGCAGACGGCACCGCGGGCGGCATCGAGCGTCGATACGTCACCTTACGCTCTATAGGCATGAGTTTGTTTACCAAGAAGGAAGAACCGGCGCAGGAGAACGTCGAGAGCAAGGCTGCACAGCCGACCTCCGGCAAGGGCCGTCCGACCCCGAAGCGCAAGGACGCCCAGGCGCAGAATCTCCGTCCGCTGGTCCCCAAGGATCGCAACGCCAGCCGTAAGGCGGCCAAGGCCCGCATCCGCGAACGTGAGAACGCCGAATACGATGCCATGCAAAGTGGCGACATCAACCACATGCCGAAGTCGGAACGTCTGCCGTGGCGCATCTACATCCGTGACTACGTCGATGCCCGCTTCAATCTGGGCGAGTTCTTCATCCCGGTCGCGTTCATAATCCTGATCGGATCCATGGTCGTCACCTACAAGTGGCCTGCATTGGCGTTGCCGCTCATGCTGATCATGTATGTCTACTTGTTCGCCGTGATTATCGACGTGGCGGTCATGTGGCACAAGCTCAAGAAGAAGCTCATCGAGAAATTCGGTGAGCAGTCCGTGGCCAAGGGCATGCGTTCCGGTTCCTATGCGTGGAGCCGTGCCATCCAGATTCGCCGTTGGAGGCTTCCGAAGCCTCGTTACCCGAAGCGTGGACACTGGCCGGAGTGATCGGTATCGAGAACCGCCGGTGATTTTTCAAGCCGTCAGCGAACAACTGACGGCTTTTCCATTACCATGGAAAACGATTGCTCGCATCGAACAAAAGCTCACTTCACGTGCGTGCAAACGAATCAATGAGGAACGAATTGGGATTCAATATGGTTCAACAGCATTTCGACATCGCTATCATCGGAGCCGGCCCCGGCGGTTACTCTACGGCACTGCGTGCCGCGGAACTCGGCAAATCGGTGGCGTTGATCGAACGTGACGGTACGCTCGGTGGCACATGCCTCAACCGCGGATGCATCCCATCGAAGGCATTGTTGACCGCCGTGCATAGCGTCGAAACCATCCATAACGCTGAACGCATGGGCATCAACACCACGCTGCAGAGCATCGATTTCGGCAGATTACGTGATTTCCGCGTCTCCACCGTGGAAACGATGACGAAAGGGCTGACGGGCCTGCTGGCGCATCGCGGCGTCACCGTATTCCGCGGTTGCGCGGCATTGCAGAACGCGCATACAGTACGTGTCACGCCGGCTGAGGGGGAGACGCAGGTATCGCGGTCCGTGGAAGCCGGCGTGTTCGAACCGGTTGAAACGGAACTTGCGATCGATGCCGACGACGTCGTGTTGGCAACCGGATCGCGTCCGCTTGCGTTGCCTGGAAATCCGTTCGCCGGCGCGCTGATCGATTCCACCCAGGCGTTGGAGCTGAATACCTTGCCCTCCAGCGCGGTGATTATCGGTGCGGGTGCGGTGGCATTGGAATTCGCGTCGCTGTGGAATGCCGCCGGTTGCGAAGTGACACTGCTGATTCGTAAGGACCGTGTGCTGTCCACATGGGAACGCCGTGCTTCGATGACGCTGACACGTGAGCTGAAACGCAGGGGAGTGAACGTGATCGCACGCACCGCGGTGGACCGTGTCGACACTGGCGCGAACCTAGGGGCCACTGTGCACTATCGGCAGGGCGATTCCGATGAGGACCGCACCGCTTACGGCGAAGTGGTGCTTGCCGCCATCGGACGTGTGCCCAATACCGACGCCGACTGGTTCCGCTCCAGCGGCCTGAAGCTCGACGAACGAGGATACGTGACCGTCGACGGATACGGACGGACGAACCTTGATGGCGTGTGGGCGCTGGGAGACATCACTCCAGGTCATGCGCTGGCCCACCGCGCCTTTGAACAAGGCATCACCATCGCTGAGAAAATCGCCGGAGCCGATCCAAAACCCGTGATTGACGACACCGTGCCACAGGTGGTGTTCTCTTTCCCCGAAGCAGCAAGCGTCGGATTGACGCTCGACCAGGCAAAAGCGCGCGAAGACGTGGTCGAGCCGAAGGAGACGGCATACCCGATGCTGTCCAACGCGCGCATGCTGATGAGCGGTGAAGGCGGATCGATGACCGTCGTCAGCGGTGCGTTTGCGAACAATCCTGATATGCAGGTGGTGTTGGGCGTGCACATCGTCAGCCCAATCGCCAGTGATTTGATAGCGGAAGCCGAACAGTTGGTCGGCAACCGTGTCCCGCTTGCCGATGCGGCACGGCTCATCCACCCGCATCCCACGTTCAGCGAGACGCTCGGTGAGGCGTTGCTGAAAGCGGACGGACGCCCGCTGCATACGAGATAGGCGGAGTAGAATAGCGCAGTCGCACCATAAATGGCATGGTTCCTGATAGACTATCGTCCCAGTGTGTGTAACCGAACCGTCAAGCGAGGAAGTCGATGGCAGATAAAGCAGAGAAAAAGAAGCAGAAGAAGCAAGGCACCATCAGCCAGATCATCCAGATCTTCAAATACACCCAAGCTGAGGATAAGGCGCTTCCGTGGTTGTGCGGTGGCGTGTTCGTGGCACCGATTATCGTGTTCGTCGTACTGGGCGTCATATTCAAGTGGCATGTGTTCAGCTGGATCCTGTTCATGATTCTTGCCGTCATGCTGGGCGTGCTGTTCGCCACCGTGATGCTCACCAAGCGTGCCGACAAGGTCGGCTACGCCAAGATCGAAGGTCGTCCCGGTGCCGCAGTAAGCGTGCTCGGCAACATCAGCAAGGCCGGCTTCAACTTCCCCCAGGAACCGGTGTGGATTGACCCGAAGACCAAGGACGCCATCTGGCGCGGTACCGGTTACAACGGCATCTATCTGCTGGGCGAAGGCGATTACAATCGCGTCAAGCGAGCCATGGATCGTCAGGAGCAGCGCATCAAGGGCGTGACCGCCGGCTCCGAAATCCCGGTCTACCGTATGTACGTCGGCACCGGCGCAAACCAGACCCGCCTCAAGGACGTGCGCAAGACGCTGCTCAAGTTCAAGAGCTACCAGCCGACCCATCACAAGAACAAGCTGATGGCCGCCATCCATCCGAGGACTCGTTTCGTGCTCACCAAGACCGAGCTCACGGTGCTCAACGAGCGTCTGCGCACTCTGCAGCTGAAGAACGGCATGAGCGTGCCGAAGGGCGTCGACCCGATGCATCCGCAGCGCGTCAGCCGTCGCGCCATGCGCGGCCGCTGACGGTCATAGCACCCGCATGATGTTACGGAAGGTTCCGATCGTATTCATACGATCGGGACCTTTTTCATGCTGCCTGTCCATTAAATGAACGCTTCTGAAGGGGCGGACGTGGCTGTTCGTAACAATCGAATCGTGATTTTCCGCGAAATCACACCTCGAATATGTCATTACGAAACATTCTCGTAACCCAAATGGCGAGTGAGCGAAACGCGCGACCATAGACTAAGAGCCTGTAAGTAACTTATTCGAAAGGAGCGGTCCCGTGACTGCACTTGAAACCAAGGCTGATGCTGAGGCCCTTATCAACAAGGAAGGCATTGAGTATGTCTCCGTTCGCTTCACCGATCTGATCGGTGTTCAGCAGCACTTCACCGTGCCGGCAAGCGAATTCCTGAAGGACGCCTTCACCGACGGCATGCCGTTCGATGGTTCTTCCGTGGAAGGCTTCCAGGCCATCAACGAGTCCGATATGAAGCTGGTGCCGGACGTTTCCACCGCATTCATCGATCCGTTCCGCAAGCACAAGACCCTCGACGTGGCATTCTCCATCGTCGACCCGCTGACCGACGAGCCGTACTCCCGCGACCCGCGTCAGGTTGCCGGCAAGGCCGAGGCTTACCTGAAGTCCACCGGCATCGCCGACACCGCTTCCTTCGCTCCGGAAGCCGAGTTCTTCATCTTCGACAAGGTACGTTTCGAGAACAGCATGCAGCGCTCCTTCTACGAGGTGGACTCCATCGAGGCTCCGTGGAACTCCGGCATTGACACCGAAGATGACGGCACCCCGAACATCGCCTTCAAGAACCGCGTCAAGAAGGGCTACTTCCCGGTTCCGCCGATTGACCACACCCAGGACCTGCGCGACGACATGGTCGCCAACCTGCAGAAGGTCGGCCTGATTCTCGAGCGTTCCCACCACGAGGTGGCAGGCGCTGGCCAGCAGGAGATCAACTACCGCTTCAACTCCCTGCAGCACGCAGGCGATGACCTGATGAAGTACAAGTACGTCGTCCACGAGACCGCTGCCCTCGCTGGCAAGGCCGCCACCTTCATGCCGAAGCCGATCGCAGGCGACAACGGTACCGGCATGCACTGCCACCAGTCCCTGTGGAAGGACGGCAAGCCGCTGTTCTACGATGAGAAGAACTACGGCGGTCTGTCCGACCTCGCCCGCTGGTACATCGGCGGCCTGATCAAGCACTCTTCCTCTGTGCTCGCCTTCACCAACCCGTCTCTGAACTCCTACCACCGTCTGGTCCCGGGCTTCGAGGCTCCGGTCAACCTGGTGTACTCCGCTCGTAACCGCTCCGCCGCCATCCGTATTCCGCTGGCCGGCACCTCCCCGGCTGCGAAGCGTATCGAGTTCCGCGCTCCGGATCCGTCCTGCAACCCGTTCCTCGCCTTCTCCGCACAGCTGATGGCAGGCCTGGACGGCATCCTGAACCACATCGAACCTCCGGCACCGGTCGACAAGGACCTGTACGAGCTGCCGCCGGAAGAGCACGCTGGCATCAAGCAGGTTCCGAGCTCCCTGGCTGAGGCTATGGACGCCCTTGAGGAAGATCACGACTTCCTCACCGCAGGCGACGTCTTCACCGACGACCTGATCGATACCTGGATCAGCATCAAGCGCGGCGAGATCGACCAGGCTCGTCTGGCCCCGACCCCGCTGGAGTACGAGCTGTACTTCCACATCTGACGGGCATAACCCCTGAGCCCTACTGGCGACTGGGTTTTTACCCTGTCAGTATAGCTCAGGTCTAGTTATGGTCTAGTTGTATTCCGAAAACACGACCCCCGCACGACTCGCAAGAGCCATGCGGGGGTCGTGTCTTTTCCGTTTACCGCGGCCGTTCGGACAGGCCGGCGATCCAGTCGTCCAGGTCGCGCCGCCAGATACGCTCGGTCGACGAATGCACCGGGCGATGAGGTTGTCGTGCTTGATGGCCGTACGCACTGCTTTCCCGGGTGATCCGGCGTTGTCATTTTCTTCCTTACGGATGACGCTTTTTCGCGCATGGTCAGGGACATGACCCCTGACAAAGTAGCGTCGTTCTTTCTTCGGCAACGGTCACATTGTGTCTGCTGATCCCGCAATGCGTCGTTTACGCTCCTATACTCGGCCGTATGTTGTTCCAAGCCGGATCTTTGCTACTCGTCATCATCAGCGTCTACCTGCTCAAACGCATCCATATCTTCTCCGACAAATCCTACAAAGTGGTGCAGGGACTGGTGTTCAATCTCACCCTGCCGTGCGCCATCATCATGAGTTTCGCCACAAACAAGCATCCGATGAACCTGCTGTGGCTTGTCGTATTCGGCTTATTTGCCTGCCTGATTCCGCTGTTCGTCGTGTATTTCGGATCGCGCGGCGATGAGCCACGCTACCGTGCCTATCAGATGCTCAACGCGTCGGGACTGAACATCGGCGCTTTCTGCCTGCCTGTGGTGCAGACCTTCATGGGACCGAGCGCAGGTTTGCCGGTCATCATGCTCGATATCGGCAACGCCATCATCGCCACCGCCGCATCCCTGACCATCACCCGTTCGCTGCTGCACTTGGGAAGCCCAGCCAAGGACCTGCCGTCGAGCCTTAAGATCAGGAACATCGCGCACGATTTCTACTCGTCCATATCGTTCGACTGCTACATGCTCATGCTGGTGTTTATGTTCGCCGGATGGAGCGTGCCGCATTGGATAGTCACGCTCATCACGCCGTTCGCCAATGCCAACGCGTTCGCCGCGATGGCCATGATTGGCCTGATGATGGAGATTCCAGACAACCATAAGGACCGTTCGGAACTGGGCAAGGTCATCGCCTGGCGTTTCCTGTTCAGCGTCATCATCGCGCTGGCCGCATGGTTCCTGCTGCCGTTGGATGAGCGCGTCCGCGAAATCGTGGTGCTGGCCGCGTTCGCCCCGGTGACGATCTTCTCCACGAAATTCACCGACTCGTTGACGGGCAACGCCAAACTCGCCGGCTTCTCGCTGACCGTCACCGCGGTCATCGGATTGACGATCATGACGATCCTGCACGCCGTCCTGCCGGTTGCCTGACGGTTTGGAGACCGACGGAATCACCCCTCCTCGGCGACCACGTATATCGGACGGTCCTTGGACTCTATATACGTCTTCGCCAGATATTCGCCAAGCACGCCGAGGGAGAACAGCTGCAATCCGCCCATGAGCAGTATGACGCAGATCATGCTGGGCCATCCCGCAACCGGATCTCCGAACATCATCGCCCTGACCACGACGAACACGATTCCCGCGAACGCCAGGAGGCAGAACAGCAGCCCAATGATCGACGAGAAGACAAGCGGGACTATGGAGAAGCCGACGATACCCTCAATCGAGTATTTGAGCAGCGAGAGGAAATTCCATTTGCTTTTTCCCGCGGCACGTTCGACGTTCTCATATGAGATGCAATGGGTTTTGAACCCGACCCAGGAGAAAATGCCTTTGGAAAAGCGGTTGACTTCCTTGAGTGAGAGAACCGCATCCACGAATCGTCTCGTCATGCAGCGAAAGTCGCGCGCCCCATCGACGATCTCCGTTTCCGAAATTCTGTTGATGATCCGGTAGAACATGCGCGCGAAAAAACTGCGGACGATCGGTTCGCCACGGCGCGTCTCACGACGTGTGGCGACGCAATCGTAGTCCGCGTGCCCGTCGAGGAACTCGATCATCTGGGGGAGCAAGGACGGCGGATCCTGCAGGTCGGCGTCAAGCGTGGCCACGAAATCGCCATTGGCCGCGCGCAATCCCGCGTATAAGGCGGATTCCTTGCCGAAGTTCCTTGAAAAGGAAACATAGTGCACCTGCTTGTCCTGCGCGCGCAGCTTTTTCAGAATATCCAAGGTGGAGTCGGTGGAACCGTCGTCAACGAACACGTATTCGACCTGGACTCGCAGCCGTTGACGGAGTTCGTTGGCCGCTTTCCGCGTTTCCCTGTAGAACAGCGGAATCGATTCCTCCTCGTTGTAGCATGGCACGACGATGCTCAATACGCGTTCGTGCGCCGCATCGCCCGGAATCTCCTGTTCATACATATCCGCGCCTCCTTGCTTCCATGCTTCGCAATCCCGTTACGCCGTCCATGGTACGGGCGTGTTCGTACACATCATCGCTGCGGGCCGGAAGGCGCATATGAGATGCGGTCACCGCTGGCCGTGCGCGTCCGATGATCCGTTCGATTTGGTCCAGATCAGATGCGAAATAGATGCCATGCTGCCGTTCCACGGTGGAGAAGCCCACGTCGATCATCCGCTGCAGAAACGCTTTCATATCGTCGTAGAATCCGTTGAGATTGTAGAAGATGCACGGCTGGGACAGTTGGTCCAGGCAGATCTTCGACACCACTTCGCTGACTTCCTCCAACGTTCCCGTACCGCCGGGGAAGGCGATGAACACGTCGCCCAGCTCGATCATGCGCGTGCGGCGTTCTGTGATATTCGGCACGATGGCCAGTTCGGTCAGGCCTTTATGCGCCACGCCTTGGTCGGCGAACATCTGCGCCTCGATGCCGGTCACCTCACCGCCGTGCGCCAGCACCGTATCGGCTATCACAGCCATCAGGCCCTCATCCGAGCCGCCATACACGAGACGGTTGCCATTGCCGGCGATCCATGCGCCCAATTCCTCGACGGCCTTCCTGTACGACGGGTCGTTGCCCTCATGGGCTCCCAGATATACGGTGATGTTCATTTATCGCCTTTCCAACGTGATTGCCTTGTTCGATCCGTTGACTGTCGTGCCGACGATTCGGTAATGCCTGGTTTCGGGGATCTTCTCGCCGCCACGGACAAGATAGGTCACTCTTTCGGTGTCCAGGTCATCGATATGACGTACTTGCGCGGGACTGCCGTGCAGCGGCGCGTAACCGCCGCGCGTGCTCACCTCGCCGTCCTTCAGAAAATGGTAGTTGCCGCATGAGCGGAAATAGTATAGGGATTCAATATAGTCGAATTCGCTGGATGCCACCACCGCGTTATCCGCGTCGCAGGCCACGGTGCGTGCCGTCCGCGCGGTTTGCGGCGTGGTCTGCTGTTCGTAGATGTAGTTTCCTTGGAACGCGAAGCCGATGGAACCGCCTGCGAGTACCGCGATCGACAGCAGCCATGCGCTCCAATGACGCAGGAAACGGGTGGCTTTGCCGCAAAAGTCCCCGGCACCGGTCTCCCGCGTGCCAAGGACGATGCGCGAGCACAGCAATCCCAGGAACATATAGCTGAACGGGGCGAATGGGCACACGTAGCGGATGGTGAAGAATCCATAAGGTGCGGTAAACGGTTCGCGGACTGCCGCGAAAACCAGCAGCAGCGACAATGGGACGAACGCGAAAAACGCCAGATGCCGTGCCGCGCGTCCGCTGTCGGCGCGATCTTCGGCGGCCGCCACCGACCCGGCAGCCGATGGTTCCATGCCGGACCGGACCGTGGACCCGGCCGTATCGCGCAAACGCGACGATCCTGCGATCAACACCGCCAACATTGCCAGAAGCGCCACAGTCATCCCCGAAGTCAAGCGTTTGGCATCGAAGCCGGTCGTGAGAATGGAAAACACCGAAGTGAGTTCACTCAGATTCATGGTCTCCTTCAACGGGGGCAAAGCCGAGGAGGAGAACTGGCCGACCGCGGAAGGAATCCATGGAATGTACAGCGCCACGGCGAGCGCGTAGGGAATCAGCATGCGTGGGAAACGACGCGCATGGCCATGACGGCGTAACGCGACGTACAGCCATAACACGTGTGTCATCCACACGAATGCCATCATGTATTGCGAGTACATGCCCAACGCCACCACTATGGCGTAGGCGATCCACCATCGTCGATCGGCAATCCTGCGAAGGGCCGTCGAACCTCGTCCCGACCGACGCCGATCCGGACGCATCCCATCCTCGCGCATCGCGCGCAGCAGCAGATACGTGCCCAGCACGGACAGGAACGGGATCAACGAATACATGCGAATCTCATACCCGTACCGAAGCATCAGCGGCGCGAACACCACAAACGGCGAAGCCAACAGGGCATGGCGCTCGCCGGCCATGAAACGGAGCAGAACCATCGACATCAGAACAGTCAACCCGCAGAACACGCAGCTCATCGCACGCAATGCCATGACATCCGAGCCGAACACCGAAATCCACATGCGCAGCAGCAGATAATAGAGCGGCGGATGCACGTCGACCTTCAGCAGATCCATCATTCGGGCGAATGGCTGGCTCTCCACAATGAGCGTATACCCCTCGTCGAACCAGATGGAACGGCCGACGCCCAGCGCGAACGACCCGCAGGCGGCGGCGATCGCGCATACCGCCGTGACACAGGCAAAACGATGCTTCGAAACGGATTGTCCTATCGACATGGTGTGGTTTCCCTTTTCATTGTCCAAACATATGGTGGAACGTCGGTCCTTGAGAATGCCATGGCCATGGTCGGAATCGGCGTATCCCATCATTCCCATGCCGCATGGCGTATGCGGCATGTCAGCGCATCACCAGACCGCCGTCGACATGCAGGGTCTGTCCCGTGATGAACGCGGCATCGTCTCCCACGAGCATGGCCACGGCGCCGGCGATGTCCTCGGCGGTGGCGAGCCTTCCAAGCGGCGTGGAGGCGATGATGCGCTCGCGCATGTCCTCGGTGGTGGCCCGACTCGAATCGGTGCCCACGGTCAGTCCGGCCGCGATGGCGTTCACGGTCACGCCCCAAGCGCCCGCCTCCTGCGCCAAGGACCGGGTGAAGCCCACCAACGCGCCTTTGGTCGCGGTGTAATCGTGATAAGGCACGATGGGGGAGTCGACGAGGTTGCTGGATATGTTGATGATGCGTCCGCCGGCCTGACGTCGCATCTGCGGCAGCACGGCCTCGCAGGTGTTGTACGCGCCTTTGAGACAGCCTTCGAGCTGCGCCGTGTAATCGGACCATCCGATCGAGCCGAAGGTTTTGCGGTTGCGCGGATCGAACGAGTAATGCGCGAACGCGTTGTTGACGAGAATGTCGAGACCGCCGAACGTGGTGACCGTGGTGGACACCATGCCGCGCACCTGCTCGGCGTCGGTGACATCCGCCTTGCATGTGATCACGCGACCGGCCGCATCGCAATCGTCCATGATCCGTTGCGCGCACTGCCGGGCACGCTCGTCGTTGCTGACATAATCGATGACCACGCACGCTCCCGCACGCGTCAGACGGCGTGCGATCGCCGCTCCGATGCCACGGCTTGCGCCAGTGACCACCGCCACACGTCCGGCAAGCGGCGCGTTTTCAGACTGCTGCATAATGAGGATTTCCTTTCGATTCGGAAAAACGTTTCGTAAGAATTCGCGCGATCATTCGACGTCCATGTCGAAGCCGTCGCAATACGTGTCGGTATTGCGTTCGATATCGACGGCATGCACCAGATCAAGCAGATTGAAGCCGCCGTCGTGATGCCAGCCGGATTTCGCGCGATTCATCTCGCCTACCGGGCAGATGCGGTCGATGCCGGTCTCGCCGACGCGTTGCGCCACGTCGAACAGCCGGTCCGGAGCGAGCGCCACACCGCAGGTCTGCAACCATTGCGCGTAAGGGCGCAGCGTGGGCAGCGCGTCCTCGACATGGTCCACCGCCACGATGTTGACGGTGCGGTTCAGTGGTGTGGACAGCGAGTCGGCCATGCCGATGGACGGATAGTACAGCACCGTCCAGTCGGTGCCCGAACGCGACTGCACCACGAACGGGTCGTCGGACGGCGCATCATCCGCGTTGCCGGCCGCGGCGGCCATCGGGCCGGCGCCCAGCATCAGCGCTTTCATCTGCGCGGTGGAACGCAACCGCTGAATCGCCATGGACTCCTCTTCGGACGGTGTGGAACGGGGATATTTGCGCTGCTGCCCGTCCAATTCGCTGGCAAGCAGTTCGGCGACCTGCGCCGGAGACATCGCGCCGCCACGTTCCACGAACATGGTTTGCGGCGCCAGACAGCTTTGCTGGTCGTATGTGGCCACGTCGATCGCCATACGATGCACGGTGCCGGCATACAGGTCGGCGCGAAGCGCCTCGCGGCCGATCAGCGAGAAGCCAATTTTCGCGCCGTAGCTGAGGAAAGGCTTTCCGGCACGTACGCGCGGGCGAATCGCCTCGGTGGTGTGCGACGAACCGTACGCGACCACCGCATCCGCCTCGCCAATCGCGGCATCCTCCAAATCCACGGTGCCGCCACGCCAAGGCACAATCGCCAAAGCGTCCGCCATATCGGGGTCGACGCTTGCCAGGGAACGGGCGAACAGCACCGGCATCAGCGGCTCGTCGAACGACGATTTGCCGAGAATCGCGCTTTTCGTCAGCAGACCCATCGTCATGCTCCACACGGGAATGCCCGGCACATTGCTGGAAAACACGTGGAACGACAATTCCGGACCGTACAGCCGCGTGTATCCGCCCGAACGGTTCGGGCGATACTCGTCAAGCATCTGCGGGCAATTCAACTCGTCATCCACGAAACGCAGCAGCTCACGCCGACGGAACATGCGCATGTACCGCTTCAATTCGATACGCACCATGGACGCGTCATAGCCGGTGACCGCGGGAATGAGCCGCTCCGCAAGCCGACGTTCCGGATATTCCGGATCCGTCCACAATTCTACGGCGCGCGCGATCACGTCGACGATCCCGTCCGTGGAATACCGCGCCAGTTTCTCGGCGCGATGCCGCCGCACCGACGCCGCCAGCGCATGCACGGCATCGGCGTCGAGACGGGGGAAACGCAACGTCGCCGTGCCGCCATCGGACGCCGTGACGTTGCGTGTGTCGAAATCATGGAACTCGAAATCCCGCGGCGCGTGGAAAATGTCGACGTCGCTCATGCGTTGGCCGCCATCACCTCGTCGACGGTGATCGAACAGCCACGCGCCTCGGCGCCCTTCGCACGACCGTTCAGCACATAGCCATGTTCGGTGCGCACACCCAGATCCTCCGTCAGAATAGCCAGGCACGAATTCCAATTCGCCAGATCGTAATGCGCGATCACACCCTGCTCGCCATCGGCGACCGGCGTAAGCGAAGCCGGATCGAGGAACACCGAACGCACCCACGACGGCGTGGCTTTGAGATAATTCGACGAACCATCCGTGTAATAGGACAGGATGTTCTGATCGTAGATCTGCGAACTCAACTCCGTCATGCCATACATGTTCACGCAATGCGAGCGCTTCACGCCGAGCACTCGTTCGAACGCCGCATACAGGTCGTCGACCGTCATGTCGGTGCGCGTGCTTTTGAAACCGCCCGTATCGAACACGCGGGAATCGGCGGCCAGAGCGTAGGTCTTGCCCTGCTTGTCCAGATAATCCAGCAGATACAGGTAGGCGGAGGAGGCGCCCATAAGCATCACCGGTTTGCCGTCGGCCGCGGCCTCGTCGAGGAAGCGCTCGACGCCCGTGAAATCAAGGCCATCCTCATGGAAGAAGAAGCCGCTGCCTTCGGCGCCGCACTGCTCCACGGCGCGGGTCAGATATCGGGACAGCGACGAATGCTCGTTCATGTCCCATGCGGGGGAGAGGACCGCGATGCGGATGCGCTCGCGGTCGGGCATGATGAAATGTCTGAACGGCACGATCATCGACTCGTCCCACACCTGCAGGTCGGGGTGGAAGTTGCGCCCGCGTTGACCGGGATGCGTGGTACCGCTGGTGGTGAACACCGCTTCGCAATCCTGTTCGGGCACGGAGGTGAGCGTCAGCATTTTGAAGCCGTCCACCGGCATGGGGGGAATCTGCATCCAGTTGGCGAGCGTCTGCGGCGTCACGCGTTTGGACATGCAGTAGGCGCGGTATGGGAGGTTGTGCTCGAATTGAAAGGCGAAGATATGCTTCGCCAGCGTGTCGAACGCCTCATCGGGCGCCTTGCCGCAGCCGTATTGTGCGATGAAGTCGAGCACCTCCCGTTTGATGGTTTCCTTCGTCTCGTCGATGTTCGTGGATTCCTGCGATTGCCCCATGCTCATGCCATGTCCTTTCCGTCGTATGGTTGTCGGATTATTCGGATGCTTTCGATTATTCCGCTTGTTTCGTCCGCTCGTCTGCGTGTCGTGCGATAAAGTTCGGCAGGTCGATGATGAGGGCCTTGAGAATCACGACGCTGAACGCGCCGACCAGAATCGAATTCGAGAAGAACACGTGCGCTCCTCCTTCAAGACCGCTCAACGCGTTCGGCAGGGCGATGCCTAGCAGCAGGGAAAGGCCGATCACCACTTGGGTGCGGTCGTCGCTTTCCACCTTGCGCAGCGTGTTGAAGCCGGTGCTGATGAGGCTTGCGGCGGCCGGCAGGAAGATGCCGCCGATCACGGGGGATGGGATGAGCGACAGCACTGCGCCCGCCTTCGGAATGAAACCAAGCACCACGAACACCACGCCGGCAATGATCACCGGCACGCGGGTGCGGGTCTTGCCTTCGTCGGTGACTTTGAGCAGCGCCACGTTCTGCGGATACGCGGTGGTGGTGAAACCGCCGATCAGCGAGGAGATCGCCGAACCGGCGGCCTCTCCGGCAAGACCGTAACGCACCTGGCGGTCCTGGAGCTTCGTGCCTTGGATCTCCGTGGCCGCCTGATACACGCCGAGGGCTTCCATGATGGCCACCAGATAGGCGATGAAGAACGGTACGAAAATCGCCGCGTTGAAATCGAAACCGCCATACGGCATGAACTTGGGCAGGCCGAGCCACGGCTTGGAGGCCACCGCGGAGAAGTCGGCCATGCCGAACGCCAGAGACAGCGCGGTGCCCACGACCAGTGCGATCAGATACGACAGCGCCTTCACCATGCCCTTGCCGAACTGGGAAAGCACCACCACCAGCACGCAGGTGATGATGGAGACGGCCAGCGTCTTCGGATCGGCGAAGCCCTTGTCTCCCGGCGCGCCGCCAAGGAACTCGCTCAATGTGAATCCCGACAGGGAGACGCCGACGAGGAAGATGATCACGCCCGATACGATCGGGGCGAACAGGAACCGCAGCTTCTCGATCACACGCGTCAGGCACAGCACCAGGAAAATCAGCGAGCTGATGAAGATGGACGTGCCGGCCGCGGCAAGTGATCCGGCGGTGCCGGCGGCGATCATCAGCGCGTCGAACGCCGCGGAAGGACCCTGAACGATGGGCAGACGCACCAGTTTCGTGGCCTGGATAAGCGTGACCAGGCCGGAGACGATGAAAATGGCGTTCACCATGTTCGACGACAATGCCAACGGCAGACCGATGGCGCCCGCCACGAACACCGGATCAAGCCACACGTTTGATACGAGCACATGCTGCAATCCCAGCAGGGCGTTCTTCGGCGTGACCTTCTTTTCGGCTGACGAACCGGCTTCCGCCACGCTCGTTTCGGTTTTCTTTCTGGTTGCGGCATCGCCGTGCGGCTGCGTCTGCGTCGATGGCTTTTCGTTGGCCATGGTGTCCCTTCTCGACTTCCATTGGGTATGTGCACAAGCCGAAATACAACGGAGATCGTCTCTACGGGACGCGACGCGTTTTGCCGGTACTGTTCCTACGCAAGCATTACCTTGATCAGGTCAAGGGTCCGGGTGGTCGCCCGTCTCAGCCGTATTCGGCACCCCCTGTACTTCGACGCGCCCAATCATAACGCCACCGTCCAACCGAAACAGGAAAAAATACGGCATGTGTGTCCGTTGCATGGGGACGCATGCCGTATTTCTTTTCGAGAAGCTGCCGACGCTTATCTGCGACGCCTGATGGGAGCCAGCTCGAACACCTCGTCGGACGTCTTCGCCACTTCCGGACTGCGCGTGACGATGATGACGCAACGATGCCCATCATGCGCCAACGTTCGGAAAATACCCATGATGTCGTCCTGGGTGGCCAGGTCGAGATTGCCGGTCGGCTCGTCAGCGACGATGATGGAAGGGCCGTAGCTTAGCGCGCGGGCGATCGCCACACGCTGCTGTTCGCCGCCGGACAGGTGCAGGATACGTTCGTTCGCGTATTCCTTCGGCAAATGCACCTGTTCGAGCAGTTCCTCGACGATCGTCCTCTTCGACCTGTCGAACGTTTTGCCGGACGCGTCCATCGACAGGATGATGTTCTCCGCCACCGTAAGGTTCGGCAGCAGGTTGAAGTTTTGGAAGATCACGCCGATGTCGTGGCTGCGGAAACGGTAGCGGTCGCGTTTCGACAGGTCGGCGCCATCGACCAGCACCATGCCTTCCGTGGGGGTCGCCAGTCCCGAGATGAGCGACAGCAGCGTGGTCTTGCCCGCTCCGGACGGTCCGGTGATGGCATGCACCTTGCCGGCTTGGAAATCGTGGCTGATGTTCTTCAGCACACGCTTGCCGCCTTTGGCGTAGGCGTAGCTGACATTGTCCAGGCGCAATGTGGGCGGATTGGTCCGCTGCGATTGTGCGCCGTTGGCTTCGACGGTTTCTTTTGCGATTGCCGTATCGGCGGTATCCGCGGAATTCGTTGTCATGGGAGGTCCTTTCCAGAAAAAACGTGCGATTGGATTGTCAGGAACGGTCGGCGAGCGATTTGGAGATGATGGCATCGCCATCACTGCTCGCGTCATAGCCGAACACCTTGCCCTTCACCATCGTGAAGCTGCCATTGGAGGCGTTGGCGATGGCCTCGTCGCTGGAGAAGCCGATTAGGGAGAAATCGCCGCTGACCATGCCCGCGCCGTCTTTGCTGCCCGCGACGTCGCCCATTTGTCCGTCGGGGCCACCGGACTGTTCATCCTGACGGGTGCCGTTATCCGTACCGGCGGTATCAGACGAATCCTTCATATTGGACGAGCCGGACGAGCTGGAGGAATCCGAACCGGACGAATCGGTGACCGGCTGGAAATCGTCGGTCGCCGCCAACCCCGTGGTCTCCATATAATAGTGGATTTCACCGCGGATGAAGCCTTCGCGTACTTCTGATAGTCGGCAAGCGAAAACTGCTTGTCGGCCAAAGCGGAACGCATGGCGTCGAAGTCAGGTTTGGCGGAAGCATCGGACGAATCGGAATCCGACTTGGACTGCTCGCGCGATTCGGAAATGAGTTTGCCGCGATCAAGGCTGATCTGCGCGGTGACGGTGGTGTTATCTAATCCGCTGCTTCTTGCGGTGGCGGCCGCCTGCCGGATGGATAGGCCGATTGTGGCGGCAGCGGCGATGATGGTCACGATGACGATGATGAGCATATTGCGTCCCTTGTTGCGGGTGACGCTTTTCCATGCGTTTTTGACGACGAACATGGCTGTTTCCTTATGTGTTTCGATAGATATGAGCGATTGATGGTTCCGCGCCGCTCGCGATCGGCGTTTATGCTGATGGTAAAAGTTGTATCTGGCATACAACAGAAAGACGCTTTGTTCGCGCTGGGATGTGGCTGGATGTTTTCTGGACGCCTCGAAACATGACATGGCCGCGTCGCCAACCGCTTCGAAGGTGTTAGGCTAACGCGTATGCCTATGAAATCCGAAGTCATTGCAAACCCAAGGGCCGAACGCGTCCGCAGGGTCTCCGAACTTGCCGACAGGAAAGGCCGCAAGCGGTCCGGCAGGTTCATGGTGGAAGGACCGCAGTCGGTACGTGAACTGCTCTCCTGGCATCCCGACATCGTCGAGGATCTGTATGTGGAGGTCGTCTCCGCCGAACCGGACGCGGCTTTCATCACGCCTACCGTGGCGCAGATGGCCGGCAAGGCCATGCAGGCCGGTGCTTACGTGCATAAGGTGACGCATGCCGTCATGCAGCACATGAGCTCCGACGCGCAGGGAGTGCTCGCCGTCGCCGACATGCGCGCTTTCCTCGATTCCGCCGTCATTGATGGCGATTCCGACGAACGCACGATGGTCGCCGCGTTCTGGCAGGTGCGCGATCCGGGCAACGCCGGCACCGTGATTCGTTCCGCGGATGCGGCCGGTTGCGCGGGCGTAGTGCTGGTGGACGACTGCGTGGACATCTTCAACCCGAAGGTGATTCGTTCCACTGCCGGCTCGCTGTTCCATCTGCCGGTCGTCTCCATGGGCACGGACGAGTATTTCGATTGGTGTGCGGAACGTGGACTCGCCGTGTACGCCGCCGACGTGTATGGTACCGACGCACGGCCGCCGGAACCGCTTACGGACGTGCTTGCCGTACCGCAATCACTTGCGCAAGCCAAGACGGTGCTGTTCGGCAACGAGGCGCGCGGGCTGACCCAGGATGTGTTGGAACGCGTCGACAGAATCGTGTCGATTCCCATCTACGGCAAGGCGGAATCGCTCAATCTCGGCACCAGCGCGGCGGTGATGCTGCTGAGCTTGGCTATGTCGAGTCATGTTGAAAGAATGTGAAGTCGTAAAAACGTTGGAATTGCGCGTTTTATGCGTAAAACAAACGGTTGATAAGAAAGGTATCTCGTGGCAGAGGGTGCGGTATTCGACGCCCAAGCGGTAACCGATGCGGTTGCCGAGGGCATCGCGAAAATCGAAAACGCCTCCACAATGGAGGAATTGAAAGCCATCAAGACGCAGTACGCCGGAGCGGAATCCGCGATGACGCAGGCCAGCAAGGCCATCGGCGCGTTGCCGAAGGACCAGAAGAAAGACGCCGGTAAGCTCATGGGCAAGCTTCGCGCCGACTTCGGTCGTGCGTTCGGCACCAAGGAAAAGCAAGTCAAGGCCGAAGAAGAGGCCCGCGAGCTTGCTGCCGAAACCGTGGATATGACCTTGCCGGTCAACCGCAAGCCGCTTGGCGCCCGCCATCCGCTGCCGAAGCTGATGGAGGATGTCGAGGACTTCTTTATCTCCATGGGCTGGCAGATTTCCGACGGTCCGGAAGTGGAAACCGAATGGTATGACTTCGACGCGCTGAACTTCGGTCCGGACCATCCGGCCCGCCAGATGCAGGACACCTTCTACGTCAAGGGCAATCAGGCCAAGGACGCCGCGGGCTTCGTCGGCTCCAACATGGTGCTGCGCACCCAGACTTCGTCCGATCAGGTCCGTGGACTCATCACCCGTGGCGTGCCGCTGTACATCGCCTGCCCGGGCCGTGTGTTCCGTACCGACGAACTTGACGCCACCCACACCCCGGTGTTCCATCAGGTGGAGGCCCTCGCCGTGGACAAGCATCTGACCATGGCCGATTTGAAGGGCGTGCTCGACAAGCTTGCCGTGGCCATGTTCGGCCCGGAAGCCAAAACCCGTCTGCGTCCGAGCTACTTCCCGTTCACCGAGCCGAGCGCCGAGCTCGACCTGTGGTTCCCCGATAAGAAGGGCGGCGCCGGTTGGCTTGAATGGGGCGGCTGCGGCATGGTCAACCCAAACGTGCTGAAGTCTGCGGGCCTCGATCCTGAGGTCTACACCGGCTTCGCCTTCGGCGTCGGCGTGGAACGTACCCTGCTGCTGCGCCACGACATCAACGACATGCACGACCTGGTGGAAGGCGACGTGCGATTCAGCGAACAGTTTGTGATGGGGGAGTGATTGACCCATGCCAATGGTTGACATTGATTGGCTCAAGGACCATGTCGAGGTTCCGGAAGGCCTTACGTATGAACAGCTTGCCAAGGATCTGGTGAAGGTCGGCCTCGAAGAGGAAGAGATCCACACCTCCCAGGTCACCGGCCCGATTGTCGTCGGCTATGTGGTCGACGCCACTCCGGAACCGCAGAAGAACGGCAAGATCATCAACTGGTGCCATGTTGACGTCGGCGACGAATACAACGAGACCGATGAAAACGGCAACAAGGTGCCACGCGGCATCATCTGCGGAGCTCCGAACATGGCAGCCGGCGAGAAGGTTGTCGTGACCCTGCCGGGCGCCGTACTGCCAGGCGATTTCAAGATCGAACCGCGCAAGACCTACGGCCACATCTCCAACGGCATGTGCGCCTCCGAGCGCGAGCTTGGTCTGGGTGATAACCACGACGGCATCATCCTGCTACGCAAGTACGGCTTCACCCCGGAGGAATACGAAAAGCTCCAGCCGGGCGATGACGCCATGCATCTGCTGCACCTGGACCAGCCGCTGCTGGAAATCAACATCACCCCGGATCGCGGCTACGCGTTCTCCTACCGTGGCGTGGCCCGCGAATACCACCATTCCACTGGCGCCGTCTACACTGATCCGGCAACCGCCCTCGGCAAGAAGGCGCCCGTCACTCAGGGTCTGCCGGAAGGTGTCAAGAGCGACATCGAAGTGATCGTCGACGACAAGAATCCGATTCACGGTGTGGTCGGCTGCGATCGCTACTACGCGCGCGCCGTGCGTGGTTTCGACCCGGCAAGCCACACGCCGAACTGGATGCGCCGCCGCCTAATCCGCGCAGGCATGCGCTCCATCTCTTTGGCGGTGGACGTCACCAATTACGTGATGCTTGATCTTGGCCAGCCGATGCACGCCTACGATCTGGACAAGATCGAAGGTCCGATTGTGGTGCGTCGTGCCAACGAAGGTGAGAAGCTCACCACATTGGACGGCAAGGATCATGACCTGAGCGTCGAAGACCTGCTGATCACCGACTCGCCGAACGGCGAGCGTGGCTCTCGTGTGCTTGGCATCGCCGGCGTGATGGGCGGCCTGTATGGCGAGGTCACTGCTGAAACTAAGAACATCCTGCTGGAATCCGCTCATTTCGACCAAGTATCGATCGCGCGTTCTGCACGTCGTCACAAGATTCCGTCCGAAGCGTCCCGTCGTTTCGAGCGTGGCGTGGATGATCAGCTGCAGCCGGCTGCCGCCCAGATGGCCGCCGAGCTTCTGGTCAAGTATGGCAACGGCGAGCCGAGCGAGCACCCGACTGATTACAACACTGTCTGCAATCGTCGTCCGATTCTGTTCAAGGCGTCCGAAGTGGCCCGCGTGGCGGGACTGGACACTGACGTGAACACCATCAGCGACATTCTCACCGATATCGGCTGCACTGTGGCCGGCGGTGGCAACGGTGAGTTCTCCGTGACTCCGCCGAGCTGGCGTCCGGACCTCAACGAACCGTGCGATCTGGTGGAGGAAGTGGCCCGTCTGGTCGGCTACGATGAGATTCCGGTCACCGTGCCGCCGGCACCGGTCGAAGGCAAGGTCGGACTGACCGCCGAGCAGCTGCGCAAGCGCCAGGTGGCCGACGAACTCGCCGAATACGGCATGGTGGAGACCCTGAGCTATCCGTTCGTGGGCGACGAAGACTACAAGAACTTCGCACTTGACGCCGACGCCACCAAGAAGGTCAGCGTCGAAATTGCCAACCCACTGGCCGGCGATCGCCCGTTCCTGCGTCGCGACATCATCCCGACCCTCGCGCAGACCGTGCAGCGTAACCTGCGCCGTGGCGTGGAAAACGTGTCGCTGTACGAAATCGGACACGTCTACCTGTGGGATCCGAACGCTCCGGCCATTCCGGCATTGCCGGGTGCCGTCAAGCCAACCGACGAGCAGTTGGCCGCGCTTGACGCAGGCCTGCCGGACCAGCCGATGCACGTCGCCGGCATTCTGACCGGCAACGCCGTCGACTCCGGCTGGATGGGCGATCGCCGTGCCGTGGACTGGTCCGACGCAGTTGAAGCCGTGCAGCGTATTTCCGACCGCATCGGCGCAAAGCTCACGTTGGACCAGCCGAAGGCTGAGGACGTACCCGCGCAGTGGCATCCGGGCCGTGCGGCACGTGTGATGGCAGGTGACACGTTCGTCGGCATGGTCGGCGAGCTTCACCCGCATGTCAACGAGGCGTTGGGCTTCCCGGCCCATTCCGCCGCGTTCGAACTGAACCTGACCGCGCTGTTCGCCACCTTGAGCGGCAAGCCGGTGCAGGCCAAGCCGATTTCCACCTTCCCGCCGGTCAAGCAGGATCTGGCCTTCACCGTGTCGACGGACGTCACCGCCGCCGAACTCGAGAAGACCATCGTCGAAGCCGCCGGCAACAGCTTGGAGAGCATCGACCTGTTCGACGTGTACACCGGCGACCAGCTGGGTGAGGGATTGAAGTCCCTCGCATACGCCGTCACGTTCCGCGCTGAGGACAAGACGCTGACCTCCGAGGACAGCGAAGCCATTCGCAAGCGCATCGTGGATGCGGCCGCGAAGCTGGGCGCGCAACTGCGTGCCTGACACGTCAAGTCCATCGAAGTAACCAAAAAGATAAAGAGGACGACATGAACGAACCGGAGCAGAACCAGCCGATCAACCCCGACGAAGGGCAGGAGGCGGCCGGGGCTGCTCCGGTTTCGTCGTCTTCGCCGTCGGACCAGTCGGCACAGCCGGAATTCGGACAGTACAACCAGCCTGAATATGGCGCGATGTCCAACCAGTATCCGGCGAACTACAATCCATACATGTATGGGGCTCCCGAACAGCCCAAGCCGGAGGACGATGCACAACAAACGGCGCAGCAGCCGCAGACGAATCCGTATATGCAGAACGGGTATCCGGCGAATCCATATGATGCATCGGGACGGCAGCAATCAGGCCAGCCCAATGGCTATCAGTATGGACCAAATCAATACGGGCCAAGCCAGTATGGGCCGAATCCATACCAACAGCCCGGCATATATCCCATCAACCCGAATGATCCCAGCCAGAACCCCCTGTACGGCCATTGGGATAGCTATGCGATCATCTCGTTCGTGTTCGCACTATTCCTGCCGGTACCGGTCATCCCTGCGGTGATGGGCGCCATCGCCATGTGGCGTACCAAAAAACTGCATATGAAAGGCTACGCGCTTGGCGTGGCAGCGCTGATTATCAACGTGCTGTACACCATTGCGGTGATTTGGATGACGGTTCACGGCATTTCCACAGCCGATTTGTATAACCAGATGATGCAGTACATGTTCGGTGGCAGTGGCCAAAGTGGTGATTCCAGCTCGATTTCCGCCTGAAACCAATCTTTTTATGTTCGTCTGAACGGTCCCGTTACGGGCGGTGACCACTATCCGACACGATTGAACTGCATAATTATGCAATGTAGTGCATAAAGTGTATGCTGAATGTGTTTCAACGAGTCAAGGAAAAGAGACGTGACATGGCCAAATACACGGTAGCCGTGGCCGGCGCGACTGGATACGCGGGTGGTGAGGCGCTGCGCATACTCGCGGCACACCCGAATTTCGAAGTGACCTGCGTCGCCGGACATTCTTCGGTGGGGGACAAGCTTGGCAAGCATATGCCGCACATTCCGCAGTTGGCGGACCTCGTGGTCGAGGACACCACGCCGGAAGTGCTCAACGGCCATGACGTAATCATCCTGGCATTGCCGCACGGCGCTTCCGGAGCATTGGCCTCCCAGCTTGACCCGAATGCCGTGGTGGTGGATCTGGGCGCAGACCACCGTCTTGAGGAAAAGAGCGCATGGGACGCGTTCTACGGCGGTGACTTCTACCAGCATTGGACCTACGGCATGCCGGAACTCATCACCGGCATCGAGACAGACGGCTCCTACAGCCGTCAGCGTGAAGCGCTTCCCGGCACCAAGCGCATTGCGGGACCGGGCTGCAACGTCACTGCGACCACGCTGGCTTTGCAACCGGGCATTGCGCAGGGTCTTGTCGAACCGAAAGACATCGTGGCTGATTTGGTGGTCGGTTATTCCGGCGCCGGCAAGAACCTCAAGCGCACCAATCTGCTTGCGGCTGAGGCGTTCGGCTCCGCACTGCCGTATTCGGTAGGCGGTACGCACCGCCACATTCCGGAGATCCTGCAGAACTTCGCGCACGCGGCCGGCAAGAGCGCTGCGGAGGCGGACGATTACACCCTCGCCTTCACGCCGATTCTCGCGCCGATGGCGCGCGGCATTCTCGCCACCGTTTCCGCCAAACTCACCGACAAAGCACTTGGCATGACGGATGCCGAGATCCGCCAGGTCTGGCTGGACGCATACGAAGGCCAGGATTTCATGGTGGTGCTGCCTGAAGGCGTAATGCCGGCCACCGCCAACATCATCGGTTCTAACGCGGCCCACATTCAAGTGGTCGTCGACCATCATGCCGGCCGCCTGCTGGCATTCGCGGCCATCGACAACCTCAACCGAGGAACCGCCGGACAGGCCGTGCAATCGCTGAATGTGGCATTGGGACTTCCTGAGGATGCAGGATTGACGAAGATTGGAGTGGCACCGTGAGCGTAACGTTCGCACAAGGTTTTTCCGCAGCTGGCGTGGCAGCTGGCATTTCCGCGGTCGAAGGCAAGAAGGATCTGGCTCTCGTGGTCAACAATGGACCGCTTGACGCCGCTGCCGGCGTGTTCACCTCGAACCGTTTCTGCGCGGCCCCTGTGCAGTGGTCGAGGAACATCGTATCCGACGGCCATGTGAAGGCCGTGATTCTGAACTCCGGCGGCGCCAACGCATGCACCGGCAAGCCAGGATACGAGCAGTCCAAGGCCACCGCTGAAAAGGTCGCCAGCCTCATCGGCGCCAAAGCCGAAGACGTGGCCGTATGTTCCACTGGTCTCATCGGCGAATTGCTGCCGCTCGACAACGTGCTGTCCGGCGCGGACAAGGCATTTGAAACCCTTGCCGATACCGCCGAAGCCGGAGCCGATGCGTCGCACGCCATCATGACCACCGACACCAAGCCGAAAACCGTCGAGCTGGAAGGTTCCAACGGCTTCCGTATCGGTGGCATGGTCAAGGGTTCCGGCATGATCGCCCCGCAGCTGGCCACCATGCTGTGCGTCATCACCACCGATGCCGTCGTGACCGCCGGACAGCTTCAAGCCGCCTTGAACGCCGGAGTCGAAATGTCGTTCAACCGCATCGACGTGGACGGCTGCATGTCCACCAACGACACCGTGCTGCTGCTGGCTTCCGGCGCGTCCGGCATCGAACCGGAACCGGACGAGTTCAACGAGCTCGTGGCCAAGGCCACCGCCTCGCTCGCCCGCCAGATCATCGGCGACGGCGAAGGCGCAAGCCATGACATCCGTGTCAAAGTTACCGGCGCGACCACCGAAGAAGCCGCTCTGGCATGCGGCCGCGCGGTCGCAGCGTCCAATCTGCTCAAATGCGCCATCTCCGGCAACGATCCGAACTGGGGCCGCATCGTCAGCTCCCTCGGCACCGTGCCGCCCGACGTCGCACCATACGATTCCGAAAAGGTCACGGTGGACGTCAACGGCGTACGCATCTGCGAAAACGGCGGAGCCGGACGCGACCGCTCCGAAGTGGACATGACCCCACGCGAGGTGCACATCGACATCGACCTGAACGCCGGAGAAGCGGAAGCGACCGTCTGGACCGACGATCTGACCCACGAATACGTACACATCAACGCTGACTACGAAAGCTGATCGAATAGGAATGGCCAAAGAACTCAAAGGACCTGGATTCCACTTCGACGTGCACACCGACCTGCGCGCCGACCAGAAGGCGGAAGTGCTTATCGAAGCGCTGCCGTGGCTGGAGGAATTCGCCGGACAACGCATCGTCATCAAATATGGCGGCAACGCGATGATCGACGATCATCTGAAAGCCTGCTTCGCCGAAGACATGGTGTTCCTGCGCCAGGTGGGACTGCACCCGGTCGTGGTGCACGGTGGCGGTCCGCAGATCTCCCAAATGCTTAAGGCCCTGGGTATCAAGTCCGAATTCAAGGGCGGATTGCGTGTCACCACTCCGGAAGCCATGGATGTGGTCCGCATGGTGCTGACAGGCAAGGTGTCCCGTGAACTCGTTGGCCTGATCAACGCGCACGGTCCATTCGCGGTCGGACTGTCCGGCGAGGACGGCGCCCTGTTCTCGGCCATGCAGCGCAAACCGGTCATTGACGGCAAACCCACCGATATCGGCTTGGTCGGCGACGTGGTGAGCGTCGACGCGTCCGCCGTGGAGGATCTAATCAACGCCGGACGTATTCCGGTGGTCTCCTCCGTGGCGCCGAATGAAGACGATGCCACCGAAGTGCTCAACGTGAACGCCGACTCCGCCGCGGCCGCCCTTGCCGCGGCCCTTGGAGCCAGCAAGCTGGTCGTGTTGACCGACGTCGACGGTCTGTATGCCGATTGGCCGGACCGTGACTCCCTGATTGGCCGCATCGGCGTGGAGAATCTGCGTGATATGCTCCCCGACCTGGAAAGCGGCATGCGTCCGAAGATGGAAGCCTGCGTGCGCGCCATCGACGGAGGCGTTCCGCGGGCCCATATCATCGACGGTCGCAAGCCGCATTCCATCCTGAACGAGATCTTCACCACCGACGGCATCGGCACCATGGTCGTGCCCGAGGACGGTATTGAAATGAGGAGTTCCTATGGCAACTGAACAACTGGAAACACTCGGCACTGAAGATGCCAAGTGGCTGGGAGAGTACTCCCAGGTGCATATGAACGTGTTTGGCACGCCCCTGCGCGTGATGGACCACGGTGAGGGCGCCCACATCTGGGATGTCGACGGCAATGAATATCTCGATTTCCTTGCAGGCATCGCCGTCAACGCACTCGGATACGCCCATCCGAAGTGGGTGAAGGCCGTCAGCGAACAGGCTGCCAAGGCCGCGCATGTGAGCAACTACTTCGCCACCGAACCGCAGATCAAGCTCGCCGCCAAACTCGTCAAGCTCGCGGGCGCTCCGGAAGGTTCCCGCGTCTACTTCGGCAATTCCGGCGCGGAAGGTAACGAGGCGGCGCTGAAGCTCGCCAAGCTCTACGGGCGCACCCTGCCGGGCGCGTCGCCTGAGATCGGCGGCAAACCGGCACGCATCATCTCCATGACCCATGGCTTCCACGGCCGCACCATGGGCGCGCTGTCCGCAACGTGGAAGCCCGCCATCCGTGAGAAATTCGAGCCGCTGGTACCGAACATCGAATTCGTCGAAGCCGGCAACGTCGAAGCCTTGCACGACGCTTTCGCCGAAACCGGTCAGGGCAAGTACGGCAAAGGGCCGGTCGCGGCCGTCATCATGGAGCTTATCCAGGGCGAGGCCGGTGTGATGCCGCTCGGAGCGGACTATGTGAAGGCCGCCCGCAAACTGTGCGACGAACATAAGGCGCTCCTCATCATCGACGAAGTGCAGACCGGCATCGGACGCACCGGAGCATGGTTCGCCTTCCAGCGTGAGGATCTTTCCGGCGGTGTGACTCCGGACATCGTCACTTTCGCCAAGGGCGTTGGTGGTGGTTTCCCGATGGGCGGCATGATTTCCTTCGGCGCCGAACTGTCCGCGCTGTTCACCCCGGGTTCCCACGGCTCCACTTTCGCAGGCAATCCATTGGGCGCTTCGGCGGCATTGGCAACGCTGGGAGTCATCGAAGAGGACAACCTCGTGGACAACGCCGAAGAACGCGGCAAGCAGCTGCGCGACGGTATCGCCTCCTGCGGTAATCCGCTATTCGTCTCCGTGCGTGGCCGTGGCCTGCTCGACGCCATCGAACTTGCCCACCCCTGCTCGCATGCGGCCATGAACTGGGCTTTGGAACACGGTCTCATCGTCAATGCGGTGGCTCCGAATGCGTTGCGTCTCGCCCCGCCGCTGGTCATCACTGCTCAGGACGTCGATCAAGCGGTGTCCATCCTCGCCAAGATTCCGTCTGACCTGCCTAACGACTGATCTCGGACGAACCTGAAGAATTTGAAAGGAGCCTCTATACCAATGGCAACCCCTGAACTGCGCCATATGCTGCGCGATGACGATCTGAACCACGAAGAACAGAAGCAGGTGCTGGAACTGGCCATCAAGTTCCACAAGAACCGTTTCTATCACCAGCCGTTCGCTGGCCCGCAGGGCATCGCCGTGATTTTCGACAAGCCCAGTACCCGTACCCGCTCCAGCTTCTCCATTGGCGTGGCCGAACTCGGTGGCTATCCGCTGGTCATTGACAAGTCCGGCTCCCAGCTGGGCCGTGGCGAACCGGTGGCCGACACGGCTCGCGTGCTTGACCGTATGGCCTACGGCGTGGTGTGGCGCACCTTTGGTCAGGACCGTGTTGAGGAAATGGCCAAGTACTCCACCCATCCGGTGGTGAACGCACTGACCGACGAATTCCATCCGTGCCAGATTCTTGCTGACTTCCAGACCATCGCGGAACATCGCGGCGGTGTAGACAACCTCAAGAACCAGACCATCGCCTATCTTGGCGACGCGGCCAACAACATGTCCAACTCCTACCTGCTCGGCGGCGCTGTGGCGGGCATGAACGTGCGTGTGGCAGGACCGTACGGATACCTGCCGGATCCGCAGATCGTTGCCGATGCCGAAGCGATTGCCTCTGAGACCGGCGGCTCCATCCTCGTCACTACTGATCCGAATGAGGCTGTTGCCGGAGCCGATTGCGTCTTCACCGACACGTGGGTCTCCATGGGCGAGGAAGCGGAATACGCTGTCCGTTCCAAGCCGTTCTGGGATTACCAGGTGAACGCCGAACTCATGGCCAAGGCCAAGGACGACGCCATCTTCCAGCACTGCCTGCCTGCATATCGCGGCAAGGAGGTCACCGCCGAGGTTATCGATGGTCCTCAGTCCGTGGTTTGGGATGAGGCAGGCAACCGTCTGCACGCCCAGAAGGCGTTGCTGACCTGGTTGGCCGGCAAGGCCCGTGGCGATGAAAGCCTGCTGGTCTGATGACTGACCACACTCCCGCGTTGCAGCGTCCTGCCACACGAACCGCTCGACTGAGCGCCATTGAGCAGGCGCTGCTGACGCGCATCGTCACCTCGCAATCGCAACTGTCGCAGATTCTCGCCGACCAGGGCATCGAGGTGACGCAGGCCACGCTGAGCCGTGATCTCGATGAGATTCACGCCACGAAGACCCGTCTTTCCGACGGAACCGTGGCCTACGCCGTCGGCAAACAGGACATTGATGAACATCCGGCTTCTAACCCGGACGCCAAAACCGAGCAGCAGATTAGCCGGGTACTGTCCGGACTGGTCACATCCGTGGCCGCGGCACGTAATCTCGTGGTCGTGCACACGCCATCCGGCGCCGCGCAATATGTGGCCAGCGTCATCGATAAGCAGCCCATCGAAGGCGTGCTTGGCACCATCGCCGGAGATGACACGGTCATGGTTATCTGCTCCGAGGATGATGTCGCCAAACGGCGTGCGCAATGGCTGCTTGATGTCGCTTCCAAAGCGTGAATAGCCATATAGTGGACACGACGCACCAAATATGCATAAATATACAGAGCTGTGCATATACTGATGAATAACGTTGGATGTTAGAAAGGGAAACCATGAGCGATCAGAATCGTCTCGTCCTGGCGTACTCCGGTGGTCTTGACACCTCCGTCGCCATTTCGTATCTGAAGGAACGCACCGGCAAGGATGTTGTGGCCGTGTCCCTCGACGTCGGCCAGGGCGGCGAAAGCCTCGAAACCATCAAGCAGCGCGCGCTGGCATGCGGTGCGGTCGAAGCCTACGTGGTCGATGCCCGTGATGAATTCGCCAACGAATACTGCATGAAGGCCCTGAAGGCCAACGCCATGTACGAAGGCGTGTACCCGCTGGTCTCCGCCATCTCCCGTCCGCTGATTTCCAAGCACCTTGTGCGAGCCGCCCACCAGTTCGGCGCTGACACCATTTCCCACGGCTGCACCGGCAAGGGCAACGACCAGGTTCGTTTCGAGGTCTCCATCGCCTCCATCGACCCGACGCTGAAGGCCATCAGCCCGATTCGCGACCTGTCTCTGACCCGCGACGTCGAGATCGCCTTCGCCAAGGAACACAAGCTGCCGATCGTGCAGACCGAGAAGAGCCCGTTCTCCATCGACCAGAACGTGTGGGGCCGTGCCATCGAGACCGGTTTCCTTGAGGATCCGTGGAACGGTCCGACCAAGGATTGCTATTCCTACACCGACGATCCGGCGTTCCCACCGGTCGAGGATGAGGTCGTCATCGAATTCAAGCAGGGCGTCCCGGTCAAGATCGACGGCCATGACGTCACTCCGCTGCAGGCCATCGAAGAGATGAACCGTCGTGCAGGCGCGCAGGGCATCGGCCGCATCGATCTGATCGAGGATCGTCTGGTAGGCATCAAGTCCCGCGAGCTGTACGAGGCTCCGGGCGCAGTGGCGCTGATCACCGCCCACCAGGAGCTCGAGAACTGCTGCCTCGAACGCGAGCAGCACCGCATCAAGCGCGACATCGACAAGCGTTGGGCGGAACTGGTCTACGATGCGCAGTGGTTCTCCCCGGCAACCCAGTCCCTGAACGCCTTCATCGAAGACACCCAGAAGTACGTTTCCGGCGAGATTCGCATGGTTCTGCACGGTGGCCGCGCCGTCGTGACCGGCCGTCGCTCCGACAGCTCGCTGTACGACTACAACCTGGCCACCTACGATTCCGGCGACAGTTTCGACCAGAAGTCCTCCAACGGCTTCATCGACATCTATGGTCTGCCGAGCCGTGTGGCCGCAGCCCGCGACGTCAAGTTCGGCAACGGCATCGAGGTTCCGGAGAACAGCGTCGAGTAAGCATCATCCGGATTCACGTTGTGAATCGTCTTGATAATGGGGGAGAGCGTACCGTCGGGACCATCCTGACTGGTAAGCTCTCCCTCAGTCATATCTGCAAGGAGATTTGGAAAAACAATGACCGAGAGCACTACTAATGGTGAGCATCTTGCCCTGTGGGGCGGCCGTTTCAAGTCTGGTCCGTCGCCGGAACTCGCACGGCTGAGCAAGTCCACCCAATTCGACTGGCGACTCGCCGATGACGATATCGCCGGTTCGCGTGCCCATGCCCGTGCATTGGGCCGCGCCGGACTGCTGACCGCCGATGAGCTGCAGCGCATGGAAGACGCCCTTGACGAGCTGCAGCGCCGCGTGGATTCCGGAGCGTTCGCTCCGATCGAGGATGACGAGGACGAGGCCACTGCACTCGAACGCGGTCTACTCCAGATCGCAGGTGACGAACTCGGCGGCAAGCTCCGCGCCGGCCGTTCCCGCAACGATCAGATCGCCGCGCTCATCCGCATGTGGCTGCGCCGCCACAGCCGCATCATCGCCAAAATGCTGCTCGGTCTCGCCGCAACACTGATCGAGCAGTCCGAAAAAGCCGGTCGCACCGTCATGCCGGGACGTACGCATATGCAGCACGCCCAGCCAGTTCTGCTTGCCCACCAGCTCATGGCCCACGTGTGGCCGCTGCTGCGTGACGTGGAACGTCTCGCCGATTGGGATAAGCGCATCGACGCCAGCCCGTACGGCTCCGGTGCCCTCGCCGGCAACACCCTTGGCCTCGAACCGGTGGCTGTGGCCCGTGAGCTGGGCTTCTCCAAGGTGACCGCCAACTCCATCGACGGCACCGCCAGCCGTGATCTGGTCGCCGAATTCGCCTTCATCGCCGCCATGACCGGTGTCGATCTGAGCCGCCTGTCCGAAGAGATCATCATCTGGAACACCCAGGAATTCGCGTTCGTGCGTCTTGATGACGCCTACTCCACCGGCTCGTCCATCATGCCGCAGAAGAAGAATCCGGACATCGCCGAACTCACTCGCGGCAAGTCCGGACGACTCATCGGCGACCTGACTGGCCTGCTCGCCACCTTGAAAGGCCTGCCGACAGCCTACGCGCGCGACCTGCAGGAAGACAAGGAAGCCGTATTCGACCAAGTGGACACGCTTGAAGTGCTGCTGCCGGCATTCACCGGCATGGTCGCCACCATGGTCTTCGACAAGGAACGCCTCGAAGCCGAAGCCCCGACCGGTTTCGCCCTCGCCACCGACATCGCCGAATGGCTCGTCAAGAACGGTGTGCCGTTCCGTCACGCGCACGAGCTTTCCGGCGCATGCGTCAAGATTGCCGAAGACCGCGGCCAGGAGCTGTGGGATTTGACCGACGAGGACTTCATCAACGTGTTCAAGGACTTCCTGCCGGCGGACAAGGCCCTGCAGGTGCGTGAAGTGCTGTCCACCGAAGGCTCCGTCTCCGCCCGCAACGGCAAGGGAGGCACCTCCCCGCTGCGCGTGCGCGAACAGATCGTTTCCGCCAAGACCACCATCGAGCAGCTACGCGCCTTCGCCAACTCCGTGTCCGACGGTTCCGCATACAAGTCGCCCGAATCCCTGCTCAAGTAATCCCTATTAAGCAAGGAGCAAAAAGCGGTGCTGTTGACGCGCACGCAGATACGACGGCTGGTCTACGCGCACGGCCGGGAGATTCTGGAACATGACCACATGGCCATCGAAAGGGTCTGCTACCAGCATGGCGTGGTCACCACATTCGCCCATTCCATTCGTGTGGCTTGTCTGTCCGTCTGGCTGGCAGACAGACTGCACCTGTGGAATAGGGTTGATCTACGTTCGTTGATTCGCGCCGCTTTGCTCCATGATTACTTCCTTTACGATTGGCATGACTGGGACAACGGCACCCATCGGCTACACGGATTCACACATGGTGAAACGGCCATGCGCAACGCCATACGGGATTTCAAACTCAACCAGATCGAACGGGACAGCATCGAACATCACATGTTCCCATTGACTCCCTATCCGCCGAAGTACATCGAAGGATACCTTGTCACCGCGGCCGACAAAATCAGCGCCACGAAGGAAACGCTCTCTTTCGATCGTTTCGACAAACCCGCATCCGAACAACCGACGGACAGGAGCTGATGGCTGTGGCGCTCACACTCGAATATTTGTTCCTTTGGTTCCTGTTATACGCTTTCATCGGATGGGCGTACGAGTCGGTTCTCGTGTCCGTTTCGGAACGTCGATGGGTCAACCGTGGTTTCCTTAACGGGCCGTTGTGCCCAATTTACGGATGCGGCGCGGTGCTTGCGATCGTGCTGTTGCATGACTTCACGAATCCCATCGAGATTTTCCTTATCTCCTCATTCGGCGCGAGCATACTCGAATACATCACCTCTTGGGGCATGGAAAAGCTGTTCCACGCCAGATGGTGGGATTACAGCCATTACCGATTCAACATCCAAGGCCGCATCTGTCTGCTCGGCGCAATCGTATTCGGATTCGGCGGAGTATTGATCATCGATGTGGTCCAGCCGCAGGTCGAACGGCTCACCGCCATGATTCCGCTGCTTGCCGTGCACGTGATATGCGCGGTCGCCGCCATCGTCGTTATCATCGACACCATCGTCACCGTGGTGGGCATCGTCGGCCTGTCCGAGCGTCTCGCCAAATTCAGCGAAGCGGTGCAGGAGCGTGCGGAGAAGGCCGGAGACTCCTGGCAGTGGGGCAAAGAGGAATTCCGCGAGAAGATGCATGATTTGTCGGAATCGTCGCAGGAACGTGTTGCCAATATGCGTCAGCTTGTCTCTTCCGCGTTGAATTGGCAGCAACGTCGTATGATCCGCTCCTTCCCACGCATGCGTTCCACGGACTCCACCAAATACAGCAAGATCATGGAAACCGTGCGTGAGATGCTGCGCCGAAAGTAAGTTTCCACCGGCCACACGTGTCGTATAGCATGTGTCCAAAAACGATTTGTCCCGCCAACCTGCGTTGCGCACGCTGACGGGCAAAATCCCTTTATGCATCACATCGGATAGGGGCTACGATACTTGCGATGTGGCCGACCCCTTGTAATCGGTGATGCCGGCACCAATGTTCGGATGCTGCGCCGAATACGCCTGGTCCACACAGTAGAACGCCAGAAGCACGACGGCCACAACGGTGAGCTTTCTTGTATCGATACGACTCAGCAAGTTGTCCAATGCAGGAGCCAGCAGATACACGATCGCCAAACCGCCCAAACCAAACGTCAGCAGACCCTCGGCACAGATACGACCATTGAGATTGAGAAAATAACCGGTGTAATCCCACCAGCGTTGTCCTCCGTGGGTCTTCTCCAGATACCAGGACGAGAAGTACTCCAACCCGCCACACAAGACCATGGCGGCCAGGAACTCGAACAAGGGCTTCTTCCTCAACTTCTTCAGCAGAATAAGGATAATCACTCCGCCGGTGCCATAGATCGGCAGCCATGGCCCATGCAGCGTGCCACGATTCACGAACGTTCCTTCGGAAATGAAGGCGAGGCTCACCTCCCATACCCATCCCACGAAACAGAAGATGAAGAACATCATGACCAGATTGACCAACGAATAGCTGCGATCGGAGCTGACGGTGCGGGATTCGCGGAACCGGAACGCCATCGGCGCCGGAGCCAGACGACCAGGATAGATAGCGCCGTCCAGAATCTCCCTGCCGGTATCGATCTGGTGCAGTTGCTCGCGATACTCCTCATACTTGGTCACCGACCGCGCATGCAGGATACGCACGCCCAACCATTCGGACAGGAACCCGACGAAACCGTTCGGCTTGTCCACCGGAACAAGATTGCTGGACAACTGCTCCACCGTTTCGGCAACATCACCATACGCGGCATGCAATGTCTCAGCGGAGGCCTTGCTGTACAGGTATTCGTCGCTGAGCAGCTCGCTTCCCTCCAATCCCGAATCCTTGGACAATCCGCGCACATGCACGTAATATTCGACGAAAAACGCCGCGTTATAGCCGTTGGAATAGAAGATGCCGCTCAAGCCGAGCGTGAACAGATTGAGCAGCCACCAGCCAAGGAACGACAGGTCGGCCACGAAACACTCCCACTTGTGACCCTTCATCATGCGCCTGGACAGGCTGATGGCCTCCCGTGCCCCGATATTCGGATTTTCGGCGACGATGTAGGGCACCATACGGTAGGAATACGGTTTGATGAACGCGCCGATGATGGTGAACGTCCACAGGAACAGGAACACGTTCTCGAGCAGCATCACCTTCGCCATCGACAACCATTTCCGCGTGGTGATCGGGTAGAGGAAACGGCTCACAGGAAGTTTGTCGTAGGTCCGCCCCTCAAGCAGCATGCGCATCATGACCACCCGGTATGTCTGCTGGACGAACAGCCATACGAAAAGGTAAACGGCCAGGGACACGACGATCGGTACGGCCACGGCGACGCCGTCATTATGCACGATGGAATTGGCCGCATCGGCCATCGACAGAATGACCGAACCCGATGAGAACGAGTTGAGCAGAGACGCGAACACGCCGCGTTTACGCCCCATCATGGCATTGGTGTCGTTTTGCACGATCTGCTCCTGATTGTGCTCCACTTGCCTGCGTGCCTGGCTTTCATCGCCGACAAGCAGGTTCTCCAACACTTTCGACACGTTGTCGGATTGCGCTGTGCCATCCTCCTGCACGGTTGCGGACGGGGAACTGGCGTTCACCGACCATGTCGAAGAACTGTAGGCGACACCGAACACCGAAGCGAACAGGCAGATGACGACTATCATCCAATAGTGTCTCTTATAGGCTTTCCTTGCATTGGCCTTCATGCCTTTGCGATCCATGCAGGCCTCCCTTCTTCTCGTCGATGAGATTCCATTTTCGATTTTAACCGGCATGTTCCGTGATCGCTTTGATAAAAACATGGGAAACGGCACACGCGGCTGTCTGTGTCTTCTGCGAAACTGTAGGGTGCGTAAAACGCGGTAATGTCCACAATTCGATAGGGAGAAAGCACAGTTATGGCTCACGTCATCGATTTCAAGGAGGCCGGTTTCGATTCCGTCCTCGATGAACTGGAATGGCGCGGGTTGATTTCCCAGTCCACTGACAGGGATCGACTCGCCGAAGCGTTGAACGGAGAGCCCATCACCTATTATTGCGGCTTCGATCCGACCGCCGCCTCCCTGCACATCGGCAACCTCGTTCAGCTCATCAACATGCGCCACCTGCAGGCCGCAGGACACCATCCGATCGCGTTGGTCGGCGGCGCCACCGGCCTGATCGGAGATCCGCGCCAGTCGGGCGAACGCACGCTCAACCCGAAGGACGTCGTGGCCGGCTGGGCCGATCGTCTGAAGAAGCAGATCGGCGGCATCCTCGAGACCGAAGGCAGCAATCCGGTGCGTTTCGTGTCCAACTACGATTGGACCGCTTCGATGAACGTCATCGACTTCCTGCGTGACGTCGGCAAGAATTTCCGTATGGGCACCATGCTCGCCAAGGACACCGTGGCCCGTCGCCTCAACTCCGAGGAAGGCATCTCCTTCACCGAGTTCAGCTACCAAGTGCTTCAGGGCAACGACTTCCTGCACCTGTTCGACGAATACCATTGCGTGCTGGAGATCGGCGGCTCCGACCAGTGGGGCAACCTCACCTCCGGTCTGGATCTGATCCACAAGGTGCGCGGCGTGGACGTGAACGTGTTCACCAGCCCGATCATCACCGACGCGCAGGGCAAGAAGTTCGGCAAGTCCGAAGGCAACGCCGTCTGGTTGGATGGCACGATGCTCAGCCCCTACAAGTTCTACCAGTTCTGGTTCAACCGTCCCGACAGCGAGATGGAGAACCTGCTCAAGGCGTTCACCTTCCTGCCAAAGGCCGAAATCGAACGGCTTATCGAGGAAAGCAAGACCAATCCGGGCGCGCGTGAGGCGCAGCGCACCCTCGCATGGGAGGTCACCAGCTTCGTGCATGGCGAGGAAGCCACTCGCCAGGCCATCGAAGCTGCCGGCGCGTTGTTCGGACGTGGCGGCGATCTGGCGGACATCGACGAGTCCACGCTTGAGGCCGCTATCGACGGCATGAAGGTCGATGGGGAATTCGCCAAGGTCGCAGCCGGCGACCGTGTGGCCGAGGCTGGTATGAAGGCAGGCCTGTTCAAGTCGATTTCCGAGGCGCGCAAGACCATCAAGTCCGGTGGCGTGTACCTCAACAACACGCGCGTGGAGGATGAGGAACAGACGTTGCAGGAAGGTGACTTCCTGCATGGTCGTTTCGTGCTCATCCGCCGCGGCAAGAAGGCGCTCGGCGTCGTCGAACAGGCGTGAGACGCATAGGCAATCGTAAGTAAATAATCGCAAGTATCTCAAGACCAATAAGGAACAGCATGGCAGAAGAACAGCGCGGATCGCGCGGCAAGTCCTACGGCAACCACAAGTCCTACGGCTCGGGCAGGCCGGGTAACCGCGGTGGCAAGGGATTCAAGCCGCGCGGCAACGGCGGCAAGTCCTACGGACACAAGTCCGGCGGCTTCCACAACGATGACCGTAAGGGCGGATATCGCAAGGGCAATGGCGGCGGATACCGTCGTGGCGACCGCGATTTCCATCGCGATGGCGAAGGCGAAGGTCAGGAGCGTCGTTTCCACAACGGTCCGCGCAAGTTCAACCGCGATGGCGAGCGTCGTGACGACCGCCGCGGCGGCTATCGTGGCAATCGCGGCGACAATCCGCGCTACCAGCGTGATGGCGAGCGTTCCGGCTTCCGTCATAATGACCGTCGTGACGGCGATCGCAGGGATTTCCATCGTGACGACCGCCATGGTGATGGCGAGCGTCGCAATTTCCGTCATGACGGTGACCGTCGTGACTTCCGCCGTGACGATGGTGAGCGTCGTGGCGGCCGCAATTTCCACAAGGACGGCGATCGCAGGGACTTCCGCCGCGATGACCGCCGCGGGGAGCGCCGTGATGGCGAGCGTCGTAATTTCCGTCGTGATGATCGTCGTGACGGCGATCGCAGGGATTTCCGCCGTGACAACCAGCGTCGTGACTTCCACAAGGATCGCGACCAGCGTCCGGAAGGCGAGGAGCGCCGCGAATTCACCCGTGAAGAGAAGATGGAGTACCGCGAGGCGAAGCGTGGTGAATACCTGTCGAAGCCACGTCGCAATTCCGACGGCACGATGAGCTTCCCGTCGCAAAACCCGTACACGCATCGTCGCCCGGGCGAGCCGAAGATGCCGAAGGGCATCGAGTGGAGCATGCTGTCCACCGATGACCGTGAGCGTCTGCGTGGCCTGTCCAAGGAACATGCGGAGAACATCGGCCTGCACATCCTCGCCGCCTACACGCTTGAGGAAAGGGATCCGGAGCTGGCGCTCGAACACGCCAAGTGGGTGGCGCATCAGGCTTCCCGTATTGATTTCGCGCGTGAGACCCTTGCGTTCGTGGCCTACCGTCAGGGCGATTACAAACTGGCCCTGCGTGAGTTCCGCACCGCGTTCCGCATGAACGGTTTCCTTGACTATCTGCCGTTCATCGCCGACTGCGAGCGTGGTATGGGCGAGCCGAAGAAGGCCATCGAAACCGCCATGAGCGATGACGCGAAGTATCTGCGCGGCGAATCCAAGGCCGAGATGTTCCTCGTGTACGCGGGCGCGCTGGGCGACCTCGAGCTGTGGGATAAGGCCATTGAGATCGTGCATACGCTGGGCCGTTCCAAGGGTCTGGCCGGCGAATACCGCATGCGTGCGGTGCAGGCCGAACAGTACTTCCTCGAGCAGGCCGGACGCTCCGATGAGGCCGTGGCCCTCGACCAGCTGCTTGACAAGCTTGAGCTGCAGTACGCCGATGCCGAAGAGGACGAGACCTCCGACGATCTGGTCATCGAATACGACATGCAGGAATTGAACGACGAGCTTATGGACAAGCTCGGCATTTCCGAAGATGACGCCCAGTATGCGCCGGAAGACGAGGATGAGGACGATTCCGAGGCCGTCGACGAGAACGGCGAGACCAACGATGAGACCCAGCTTGATGCCGAAGCGGCCAAGGAAGGCGCCGAGTCCGACGACGAGCCTGCCGGTGACGGCGAAAACGCGGGCGACTCTGAAGACGACCAGACTGAGGATGAGGTCGAATCCGCAGCCGATTCCGACAACGAGTGAGGTGCGGCAAAACAATGCTGAAATCCACAACCCGTCCGCTGAGCGAAGCCTACCAGCTGGCGCTGCTTGATCTTGACGGCGTGGTCTACCGTGGCAAGAATCCGGTGGAACATGCTGCAGAGAGCATCCGCAAGGCCGAAGGCCTCGGCATGACGGTGGAATACACCACCAACAATTCCTCCCGACTGCAATCCGTGGTGGCCGACCAGCTTAAGGGCTTCGACCTTGACGTCGAACCATGGCAGGTCATCACCTCGTCCGTGGTGGCTGCCCGTATGGTGGCCCGTGCGGTGCCGCAAGGTGCGAAAGTGTTTGTGCTCGGAGCACAGCATCTGCGTGAGGAAGTCGCCAAGCAGGGTCTTGAAGTGGTTGATTCCGCCGAAGACAAGCCGGTCGCGGCCATCCAAGGCTGGTACCCGGACATGTCTTGGAACCAGATGGCGCAAATCGCCTACGCCGTAGAACAGGGCGCCACGTATTTCGTGACCAACCGCGACCTGACCATTCCGCGTGAGCTGGGCATCGCCCCCGGTTGCGGTTCCATGATCATGGCCGTCATCAACGCCACTGGTGTGGAACCGGTTTCGTCCGCAGGCAAGCCGGAATCCGCCATGTATGACGAAGCCCGACTGCTTGCCGCGCATGATGGTGCCGAACCAGTGGCCAAGGAAGCATGCCTCGCCATCGGTGACCGTCTCGATACCGATATCGAAGCCGGCAATCGTGGCGGCTATGATTCCCTGGCCGTGCTGACCGGCGTCACCAATCCGCATGAGCTGATGTTCGCTCCGGAGCATCTGCGTCCGACCTACATCGCCAAGGACCTGACCGGACTTAACGAGCCGGCCCCCGAAGTCGTGCATGAGGCTGGCGCTTGGAGCTGCCGCGACGTGCAGGCGTGCGTCGACGGCGATCGTCTTTACGTCACCGACATCACCAGCGTCGACGGTCTTCGTGCGGCCTGCGCCGCCATGTGGGATGCGGCGGATCGCGGACACAGCGTCGACGGCATGATCGTGCCGGAATTCCGAATCGCCTGATTGCCGCACGTGCGTATGCGCAACATGAATGACGATTCCGGTGCCGTCGTCCGACTCGACATCGCGCTGGTGGAGCGTGGCGTCACGGACAGCCGCTCCAAAGCACAACGGCTGATCGAATCCGGCAAGGTCCGGGTGAACGGCATCGTCGCATCCAAAGCGTCGCTCAAAGTCACGGCCGCCGACACGCTTGATGCCGATCTGGGAGACGATTACGTCTCCCGTGGAGCCTACAAGTTGGTCGGCGCGTTCGACATGTTCTCCCAGACGGGCCTGCGTTCCGCGGAAGGATTCGATTGCCTCGACATCGGCGCGTCCACCGGCGGTTTCTGCGACGTGCTTCTGCGACGCGGTGCCGCGCATGTGATCGCGCTCGACGTGGGGCACGGCCAGCTTGACCCGCGCATCGCAGGCAACGAGCGCATCATCGAAATGAGCGGCGTCAACATCCGCGACGTCGAAGCGGATGATCTGCCGTACCGGCCAAGCATGATCGTATCCGACGTGTCATTCATCTCGTTGACATACGTGATTCCCGTCATCGCGCGCATCGCCGCGCCCGGCGCACACGTCGTGCTGCTGGTCAAACCGCAGTTCGAAGTCGGCAAAGGCAACCTCGGCAAAAACGGCATCGTGGAAAGCGAAACCTTACGCAAACAGGCGCTCGACACCGTCACCGCCTGCGCGAAAGCCAACGGACTGGATGTACGCGCCACGGCGGTCTCACCGATCGAAGGCACGCACGGCAACATCGAGTATCTGCTGTATGCAGTGGCGTAAACCGTTCTCCGCCAATCGATAGCGTAAAAATGAAAGGCCGGCGGCCCATATGAAAAATCCCATATGGACCGCCGGCCTTTTGCATGTTCCGTGAGCCTAGCCCCTCAAAAACTTGTCGATCTGATCCTGCTTGCCCATGATGATGAGCTCGTCGTTACGGTGCATAATCAGCTCTTTCGAACCGTATTCGAATTCCTTGCCCGGCGATTTGACACCGACCACGGTGATGCCGAACCGTTCATGTACGCGCGCATCCTCGATGGAGTAACCGACGACATGCGGGGGAGTGTGGATCTTCACCACGCTGTACGCGCCTTCAAGCTCGATGTAGTCCAGATAGTTGCCGGACACCAAGTGCCCTACGCGTTTGCCGGCATCGGTCTCCGCGTTGATGATGTGCCGTGCGCCGATACGCTGCAGAATGCGCGCATGCTCCTTGGACACCGACTTCGCCCAAATGTCGGAGATGCCCGCGTCCAGCAGATTGCCGGCGGTGATGACGGACGCTTCGACGCTGTCGCCGATGGCTACGACCGCCGTGTCGAAATCGGAGGCGTTGATCTGCTCCAACGCCATCACGTCGGTCATGTCGGCCTGCACGGTGGGGATCTGCGACGACCAGCGGTTCACCAGTTCGCCGTCCTTGTCGACGGCGAGCACATCCTGTCCCATCGTATCCAATGTGGTGGCTACGGAACTGCCGAAACGGCCGAGTCCTACCACAAGAACGCTTCTGGTGTTGTTAGCCATGATTGTTCGCGTACCTTTCGATGTTCTGTTCCGGATTCAAGTATAGGAAGTTGCGGGTATAGAAACCGTATCGACGAATCCGCTCAGCCGACCACGATCTGCTCGGTGGGGTAGCGGACCGGCTCCACATTGCGCGGCCTGGAGATCGCGTAGGCGATGGTGAGCGGACCGAGCCTGCCGATGAACATGGTCGCGGCGAGAATGTACAGGACCGCTGGACTAGAAGCGCTGGCCACGCCGACCGAATAGCCTCCCAGACCGAACGCCGAGCAGGTGTCGAACAGCGCGTTGCTCAGCGAGCATCCGGTGATGGCCATCAATGTCATGGACACTATGGTGACGAGTGCCAGACATGAGGTGGTGACGGCCACGGCCGTCATGACGGCTTGCGAATGGATGCGACGATGGAATGCGTTGACGTCATGGCGTCCGGTGAACGCGGCGCGGCAGGTCAACAGAATCACGGCGAATGTGGTGACGCGGATGCCGCCTGCGGTCGAAGTGCTGCCGCCGCCGATGAACATGACGATGGACAGGAACACCTTCGTCGCGTCGCTCACGCCCGGCATCCATGACAGGTCGAAGCCGGAGCTGCGGGGCATGACGGCCGCCACCATCGCATGCCACAACCGCGGTTCCACGCCTTCGGTGGCGAACAGCAGTTTGTTGTTCCATTCCATGAGGAGGAACCAGGTGAACGAGGCGAGCACGATGCAGAACGTGGTGGTCAGCGTGAGCTTGGTATGCAGGCTCCAACGCTTCGGCGGACGATGGTTGCGCCATGAGCGCATGAGGTTAAGCAGGACGGGAAAGCCGAGCGTGCCGCAGAACGCGCTGACGAGGATAGGCAGGCCAACAGCCCAATTGTTGACATGCAGGCCGGCGCCGTCAGGGGTGAAGCCGGCGTTGTTGTATGCCATGACCGCGAAGAACAACGATTCCCACAGCGTGTGCCGCACATTGCCATGATTGACTTTGTACAGGCCGGGGAACAGCGCCACGAACGTGATGCCTTCGATGGTGAACGCGGTGGCGATGACCACGGTGAGCACGCCCTTGATCTCGCCGAGTTTCGTGGTGCCCAGCTCGTTGGCCGTCAGCAGCTTTTGCGTGGCCTTGAGATGGTGGTTCACGGCCAAGGCGATGAGTGAAGCGAACGTCATGACACCCAAGCCGCCCATCTGCACGGAGAAGATGAGCACGGCCTGGCCGAAAGCGGACCAATGCGTCGTCGAATTGACGATGGAGATGCCACACGTCGAAATCGCGGAGATCGCGGTGAAGAACGCGGTGGTGAATGTCGTTTGCTCGCCTTTCGGCGTGGCGGTGGGCGTGAGCAGGAGCAGCGTGGACAATGCGCCCAACATCATGAAGTACAGGATGGTCAGACGTCCGGGATGTGTGGTGAGTCTGTGCATTAGGCTGCGCTTGCGCGGCTTGCGCTCCTCCGCCATGGCCTTCTCGAACGTGTCCCCGGAGAACCACCAGGCATAGCCATGTGAGGCCTCGCGATTGGAGGAGGACTCGTCGAAGACGAGGTTGGACATGCTGTTCCTCGCTCCTTGTCTGTATAAACGGTCTTCGTTTCCTTGAGCTATTGTAGACGGTAGTGTGACGAACGGTGCAGAGACATACCATTCGGCCTGTTCGGCGGATTCGTGGGAAAACGACGAACAGGTTTTGCGGGTGGGATGTACGTGGCTCGTGAACGAACGGAAACGTCTGCGGCGTGTCCGGACACCCGCTACCGCCATTCGTTCATTTGTTCGATTACAATGGTAGGCATCGGCGTCCGTCGAGGACGTGGTATGTACGAGAGTTCTCGGAAAGGGCTTGCGATGCACGGTACCCGGCATGCGGTGGTAGTGACGCATACACGTCTGCGTGAAAGCGGCACGGTGGTCGAAGAAGCCGTCGAACAGCTGCGGCGCGCCGATTTCGAAGTGACGATCATCGACAATATCGAAGCGCCCGATTTCGGCAGCAAGACGCCAGTAGTGCCGAAAAACACGGAAATCGTGGTCGTGCTTGGCGGGGACGGTACCATTCTGCGCGCGGCCGAACTGGTTCATTGCACTGAAGTGCCCATCCTCGGCGTGAACCTAGGGCATGTCGGCTTTCTTGCCGAATTTGAAAGCTTCCAGATGAGCGAGGCGATCCGTCGGATCGCCGACCACGACTATTCCATCGACGAACGTATGATCGCCCACGTCGACGTATGGCTGCCGGGCGCGACGGAACCCATCGAGGACTGGGCGTTGAACGACATCACTTTGGAACGTGCGGACCGTGGCAAGATGGTGGAATTGTCCATCCGTGTCGACGACGTGGAGATGAGCTCATTCGGTTGCGATGGCGTGATCGTATCCACGCCGACCGGTTCCACCGCCTACGCGTTTTCCGCGGGCGGGCCGATCATGTGGCCGAATGTGAAAGCCTTGCAATTGGTGCCGTTGGCGGCGCATGCGTTGTTCGCACGTCCGCTCATCATCGGTTCCGGCTCCACGTTCGCCATCGACATTCTCGAGGATTCCACGTCGGATGGCTGGATCTGCTGCGACGGCCGTCGTCAACGCGCACTGCCCAAAGGCACACGTGTCGAAGTGCGTGAATCGAAATGCACTTTGCGATTGGCTCGTTTGTCTGGCGTGCCGTTCACGAACCGGCTCGTCACCAAATTTGATTTGCCTGTCGTCGGCTGGCGCGAGCAGGCGCGCAAAACCGGTGGCATACATCATGGGCAATCGTTCCCTAGAACCGGCAAACCGGAAAGCGGGAAGTGACCGGGCATGCTGGAAGAGCTTGAGATTCACAATCTCGGTCCGATTCGTTCCGCTCTGATCGCCCCGGCAGGTGGTATGACGGCGATCACCGGTGAGACGGGAGCCGGCAAATCGATGCTGCTCAGTGCGATCCGACTGATTTCCGGCGGTCCGTCCGATGGAGGCCGCGTTTCGGTGGGCGCTCAGGAGGCGTGGGCGCAGGGTGTGTTCGAAGTCGCCTCGTCGCCGGCCGCGGTGGCCGCGGCACGGGAAGCCGGCTTCGAACCGGAGGATGGCGAGCTGTTTCTGTCGCGTAAAGTGCCCGCTTCCGGGCGATCCCGCAGCATGCTGTCGGGACGTAGCGTGCCGCGTTCCGTACTCGCCTCCGTCGCCGCCGAACTGGTGACGATTCACGGACAGGCTGACCAATTGCGCATAGCGACTACCTCACGTCAGCGCGAATTCCTTGACCGCTATGCGGGAGACGAAGTGGCTTTGGCCGCCTACGGCAAGTCGTGGAGCGCGTTGCGCGCGATGGACGAGCGGTTGGAACGGCTCAACAGCCAGGAATCGTCCATGCGACAGCAGGCGGATTATCTGCGCGAATCAATCGAACGCATCAACCGTGTCGACCCGCAGCCGGGGGAGATGGACGAATTGCGTGCGCGCCGCGACCGCATCGAAAACGCGGCCGAGATCGCCGAAGGCGTGACGCGAGCGTTGGGCGCGTTGGACGCCTCGCAGGTGGTGGACGATGTCGAATCGTCCAGCGCGGCCGATTTGATCGACCATGCTTCGCAGGCGTTGCGCGCCATCCATGTGGAAGGCGTGTTCTCCGAACTCGCCGACCGGCTCGACTCCATCAGCACCGATTTGTCCGACGTGGTGTTCAGCCTGTCGGGAGAAGTGGACAACGAAGCGAGTATGGAGGATTTGGACGCCATCAACGGGCGCATCCACGAGCTGGACGAGCTGACCCGCCGATGGGGGCCGGAATTGTCCGACGTGATCGCATGGCGAGACAAGGCCGTATACGATCTGGAGGATCTGGACGCCTCCCCGGAAAAGGTCGAACAGCTGGAAGCCAAACGGGCGCAGTTGCTTAACGCGGCGAAAAAAGCCGCGCAGGCTGTAAGCAAACGGCGCAGGACCGCGGCCAAGGAGCTTGCTTCCAAAGTCACCGCCGAACTTGACTCGCTGGCCATGGGCACTTCGAAACTTGAGATTCGCGTGGCCGAACGCGAACAGTTGGACGCCACCGGAGCGGACGACATCGAATTCCTCTTCACCCCGTTCCCCGGCTCCCCGCAACTGCCGATGGGCAAAAGCGCATCCGGCGGCGAGCTGAGCCGTCTGATGCTCGCGCTCGAATTGGTGGCCGCTGAAAAGCATGTCGTGGCCGGCGGAACCGTGCCGCCGATGACGTTCATCTTCGATGAGGTCGACGCCGGCGTGGGTGGCAAGGCCGCTGTGGAGCTGGGTGCCCGCTTGGCCAAACTCGCCCAATCCGCGCAGGTTCTGGTCGTCACGCACCTGCCGCAGGTCGCCTCCTGGGCGGACGAACAGTATGTGGTTGCCAAAGGCGAAACCAAGGATGGTTCCATCGCCACCACCATCAGCCAGGTGCGCGGGGATGAGCGCGTGCACGAAATCGCCCGCATGCTGTCCGGCAGCGAAAGCGAAACATCTCTGGAACATGCCGAGGAACTGCTCAAATCGTCGGTGCTTGACTGACGGCGGATTCAATCGTAAAAAGTAATCGCAAATCGCAAAAGCGGTAATTGCAAAACAAAGGAGCCGATATGACACAGGAAACCAAGGCGAACCAAGGCAAAGGCGCCATCTTCGACCTTGACGGCACGCTACTCGACTCCATGGGCGTGTGGGATCAGGTGGACGTCGACTTCCTTGCCAAACGCGGCATCGAGGTGCCGGACGACTACATGCAGAAGGTCGCGGCCATGCAATTCCGCCAGATCGCCGAATACACAATCGCACGATTCGGCCTGTCGGACACTCCCGAAGCGTTGATGGAGGAGTGGGACCATATGGCACGTGTCATGTACGCCACGGTGGTTGAAGCCAAACCGTATGCGCGCGAATATCTGGAATCGTTGAAGGCGAGCGGCGCGAAACTGGCCGTGGCCACGTCATTGCCGCCGATGCTGCGCGAACCGGCCATGAAGCACGTCGGCATTTTCGACTATTTCGATGACGTGGTCAGCGTCGACGATGCTGGCGACGTCGGCAAAACTGAGCCGGACGTATATCTGCTGGCCGCGTCGCGTCTCGGCATCAAACCAAGCGACTGCACCGTATTCGAGGATCTGCTGGTCGGCATGCGCTCGGCCAAGTCGGTCGGCATGCATGTGTGGGCCATGCACGACGATTCCTCCGACGCCGACTGGCCTGAGATCTGCGATCTGGCCGACGGCGTCATGTTCGACTTCCACGACGCGCCCGTCATACTGTAACGGTTTGCATCATCGCCTGATGTTTCCGGGCCATTGCGTGATTCGACCGCTTCACGCTTTCATGACGCCGATCAGGTCCATATCTTGTTGAGCCTCATGAAGACGCGGCTCATGATTGTTCCCTATACGCCTTCTCGAACATGCCAAGCAGATCAAGCAGGCTGATGTCGGCGGCCTTGGCGGCGGTTACCGTCTGCCGGAACACGTCCATGATGCGTTCGCGCGCACGTTCCTTCATAAGCTCGTTGCCGTGGGCCAGCACGAACGTGCCTTTGCCCTGCACATTCTCGACAAGCCCCTCATCCGCCAGCTCGCTGTACGCTCTGGCGATGGTGAGCACGCTGATGTGCAGTTCCTTGGCAAGCTTCCTGAGGGAGGGGAGCGCCTCGCCGGTTTGCAGTTCGCCCGACATGATCGCCGCTCGGATCTGATCTTCGATCTGTTCGTAAATCGGTTTGCCGGACGCGGATGAGATGTTCAGCTTCACTGTATCCCTTTCTGCGAGTGATATATATCCTGACCGAACAGTGTACGCAAACTGTTCAACAGCTATATATAACAGTAACACAGATTTGGCCATGCTGTTATTATATGATCTATAACAGCATGGCCGTAATTGAAAACCTTGGTATTCCGCCATTCTGAACAGTTAGTGCCTACCGGCTGCGGTGCCTGTCCGTTACTTGTGCGACGGATGGATGAGACGGTGGAAGGACAGGTAGATCAGCCAAGACACCGGCAGCGCCAGCATGAACAGGGGATAGAACCATGCGATCGGCAGGTGCCCATAGAGAACTCCAGCCAGCACCGGCCCCAACGCCATACCCAAGTCGATGCCCATATAGTACGTGCCGTTGGCCAAGCCACTGCGCTCCCGGCCGGCGATCACCACCGCCTGCGCCTGCGTGACGGAACTCATCAGTCCATAACTGGCCGCCATGGCGATGCCCGCGCCAAGCAGATACCAATCGTTCGTCATGAACGTGAGAAAGGCAAGCGACGCCAACATCGCAAACGAACAGACGACAAGCCAGAAACGGAAACCCTTCGAATCGAACAGGTCGCGCAACGTGAGCCGCAGTACCAGCAGCGCGGCCGCATAGAACACGAAGAACAAGTCGGACGAGATACGCAGATGTCGTGCGGAAATGTAATCCACCAGGAACGACTGGTTCGCGAAATAAGGGATGGCGAACATCATGAACACCGCGGCCAATGGAATGGCCCGTGGCTCCACCAGATTGCGAAGACGCAGACGATGCCGTAACGACTGCTCGGCGGCAACGGTTTTACGAGCCGGCCTGCCACCGTTTTTCACCAGCAGAACCGTCACGAACGCGCACACGTTAAGCGTCAGCGATGCGATGAACGTCCACTGGTAGCCGACGGCCGCCTGCAGACGGATGCCGAGTGCCGGGCCGACCGCAATCGCCAACGCGTTGACGATGCCGTACAATCCCATGCCCGCGCCCATATGCCGGATCGGAAGCAGCAGCGACACCCACGTCGCCAGACAAACCGTGCCGCATGCGAAGCCAAGCCCGTTGACCATGCGCGCCGCGACCAGCATGCCCGTCGAATCGGCAAGACAATACATGACGCCCGCCACGATGTACAGCACCGTTCCCGCAGCCACCAGCAACCTCTTGCTGACCAAATCCGACAGATTGCCCGCGATGGGACGGCAGAACAGAGACACGAAACTCATCGCGCCGGCGATCACGCCCATCAGCGCGCCCGTCGCTCCCATCGACTCGCCATAGCCGGCGATGACCGGCGTGATCACCATGTTGCTGGTCATGAAGAAGAACGTCGCCAGCATCACCAGCGCCACGTCACGGGTGATGAGCCGGTCCTTCCTCGGTTCCGCGGGTTCATCCGGCCGATTTGCCGTTACGCCCGACTGCGATGCTGAAGCTACGCTCATGATTCTCCTGCCTTTCGGGAACGCACTGTACCAGCGTCAATGAAAAACGGCCGCCCGCGTATCGCGGACAGCCGATTCTTCTATGTATCGTTGCCGTTTTGCCTGTCGAAACCTTACAGCGCCTTCGCGGCCTGCTCGACGAATCCTTCCATGCCGTCGATTTCGACGACGTTATCGAAACGCACGTCGGCGGTCTCAAGACCGCGCAGCGCGGCCGGAGCGGTGGTGCCGGTGGCCTTGGCAAGCACGTCCATGCATTCGAAATCGGTGCCGGACGCGTCAAGACCCAGAGATTCGTTGACTACGCGCGGGAACTTGTACGGGCTGGCGGTGGACAGCAGCACGCGCGGCGTGAGCGGATCGCGCGGCATCTGCTGCATGACGTAGTAGCCGCATGCGGTGTGCGGGTCGATCACGTAATGGTTCTTGTTCCAGCAGTCCGCGATCATCTCGCGCACCTGGTTCTCATCGGCCCAACCGGTGCCGAAGATGGAACGAATCTTCTTCATCATCGGCTCGGGAACCTCGTAGGCGCCCCACTGGCTCAGATCGTTCATCAGCATGGAGATCAGGCGTGTGTCCTTGTCGGACATGTAATACAGCATGCGCTCCAGGTTCGATGAGATGAGGATATCCATCGACGGGGAAATGGTCTGGAAGAACGGACGCTGACGGTTGTACGTGCCGGAAGTCAGGAAGTCGAACAGCACGTTGTTCTTGTCGGACGCCACCACAAGATGCTTGACCGGCAGGCCCAGCAGTTTCGCGTAATAGCCGGCGAGGATGTCGCCGAAATTACCCGTCGGCACGACGAACTCGACCTCGTCTCCCACATTGATGACCTGGCGTTCCAGCAGCTGCGCGTACGCGGAGAAGTAGTAGACGACCTGCGGCACCAGACGGCCCACATTGATGGAATTCGCGGAGGAAAGCACCACATGCGAATCATCGGCGAGACGTTCGGCAAGCTCCTTGTCGCCGAAGATGCGCTTGACGGCGGACTGCGCGTCATCGAAATTGCCCTTGACCGCGCACACGTTCACATTGGAGCCGGACTGCGTGGTCATCTGCAGCTCCTGCACCTGGCTGACCTTGCCTTCCGGATAGAACACGGTGATGCCGGTGCCCGCGGCGTCCGCGAAACCAGCCAACGCGGCCTTGCCGGTGTCGCCGGACGTGGCGGTGACGATCATGATCTTCTCATCCGCGTCGCCATCCGCCGGAGTGGTGCGCGCCATGAAACGCGGCAGAATCTGCAGCGCCACATCCTTGAACGCGGAAGTCGGACCATTGAACAGTTCCATCACATAGTCATCGCCGAGCGGCTTGACCGGAGTGATCTTCTCGTCGGACCACTGCGGGCCGTACGCCTCGTCGATGCACTCCTTGAGCTCGGCCTCGGTGTAGTCCGGCAGCAGCACGGACAGCACATCGAACGCGATCTGCTGGTAGGACTTGCCGGCCAAGGAAGCGATATCCACATGGGTCTCACCCAAGGAGTCGGTCACGAACAGGCCGCCATCATCGGCGATGCCCTTACGGATGGCCTGCTTGGAGGTAAGCGAATCGGTGGTGCTGCGTGTGCTGTGGAACGTGGTCACTTGATTTCCTTAGCAATAGAACGGACAGATTACGTCAAACGTGCTTCTCAGTGTACCGGCACAGGTGGGAAGAACGTCGCCTCGCGTCCGTGGAATGGGACGCCGACCCCATACGATTGCCGACGGAAGGTCCTGCTTTTCCACGTGGCACCGCGATCGTGCCGTCCATGTCTTCGCGTGCAGGCGGTGCCATATTTCCCACATGTTTCGAAACCCGGTTTTCCTCCGATCGTTTTCACACGTACACTGCTCTGTAACCCGCGGTACAGCGGATGATCATTCCGAATTCAAGGAGGGCTTCATGACTGCATCACCTCTTACGCAAACACCGAACGACATGTTCAACGCGCCCATCGCCGAAGCGGATCCGGAAATCGCCGAAATCCTCGACGCCGAACTATCCAGGCAGCAAAACGGACTCGAAATGATCGCATCCGAGAATTTCGTGCCACGCGCCGTCCTACAGGCACAAGGCTCCGTACTGACCAACAAATACGCCGAAGGCTATCCGGGACGCCGCTACTACGGCGGCTGCGAGCAGGTGGACAAAATCGAAACCATCGCCCGCGAACGCGCCAAAAGCCTATTCGGCGCCGAATACGCCAACGTACAGCCGCACTCCGGCGCACAGGCCAACGCAGCCGTCTACCAGGCGCTCGTCAAACCCGGCGACACGGTCCTCGGCCTCGCCCTCGACCACGGCGGCCACCTCACCCATGGCATGAAAATCAACTTCTCCGGCCGCTTCTACCACGCCGAAGCCTACGGCGTGAATCCCGAAACCTTCCGCATCGACCCGGAAATCATCCGCCAGCGTGCGCTCGAAACCCATCCCGCCATGATCATCGGCGGATGGAGCGCCTACCCGCGCATCGAAGACTTCAAAGCCATGAAGGAGATCGCCGACGAGGTCGGCGCCAAATTCTGGGTGGACATGGCCCACTTCGCCGGCCTCGTAGCCGCCGGACTGCATCCAAGCCCCGTCCCATACGCCGACGTCGTATCCTCCACCGCACACAAAACCCTCGGCGGCCCACGCTCCGGCTTCATCCTCGCCAAGCAGGAATACGCCAAGAAACTCAACTCCGCCGTATTCCCCGGCCAGCAAGGCGGCCCGCTCATGCACGTCATCGCCGGCAAGGCCGTCGCCTTCAAAGTCGCCGCCACCCCGGAATTCAAAGACCGCATGCAACGCACCCTCGACGGCGCCAAGATCCTTGCCGAACGCCTCATGGCCGACGACGTCAAAAACAACGGCATCAGCGTCCTGACCGGCGGCACCGACGTGCACCTGGTCATGGTCGACCTACGCAACAGCGAAATGGACGGCAAACAAGGCGAAGACCTCCTCGCACAATGCGGCATCACCATCAACCGCAACACCGTCCCGTTCGACCCACGCCCCGCATCCGTGGCCTCCGGCCTGCGCATCGGCACCAGCGCACTCGCCACCCGCAGCTTCGGACCCAAGGAATACGAGGAAGTCGCCGACATCATCGGCACCGCTCTCGCCGCAGGACAGGACGCCGACGTCGACGCGCTCAAGGCGCGCGTCGACAAGCTTGCCGAAGACTTCCCGCTTTACCCGGGACTCGACCAAATCCACTGATCACCAGCCTCGACTGACGAAATCGCGTCCCGCCGCGCAACCAACGACCCGAAAATGGCCGTCATTGCCCAGTGAGGCGCGATTTCGCGCTATTCTAAGAGACTATGACGAATCCACAGAACCAAGGCACCGCCATGAACGCCGACGTGTTCGAAGCAGTATGCGCCATGGGCGACGCAGCCCGCACCGCGCAATCGCAACTTGCCCAGGCAAACACCGAAGCCAAAAACCAACTGCTCAACGCCATCGCCGACGCACTCGACCAGCATGCGGACGACATCGCCGCAGCCAACACGCTCGACATGAACCAAGCCGAAACCGACGGCATGGACGCCGGCAAACTCGACCGACTCAAATTCGACCAGCAGCGCATCACCGCCGCCGCGCAAGGCGTACGCCACGTGGCATCCCTACCAGACCCCATCGGCGAAATTGTACGCGGATACCATCTGGAAAACGGCCTACGACTGCAGCAGGTACGCGTCCCCATCGGAGTGCTCGGCATGATCTACGAAGCACGTCCCAACGTCACCGTCGACGTGGCCTCCCTATGCATCAAATCCGGCAACGCCGTCCTGCTGCGCGGCGGACACGCGGCCGAACACACCAACGCGGCAACACTCGCCGTCATCGCCGACATACTCACCAAACACGGATACGACCACAACATGATCGCCACCGTAGACCAATACGGACGCGACGGCGCCACCGCCATGATGGAAGCACGCGGCCACATCGACGTGCTCATCCCACGCGGGGGAGCAGGACTCATCCAAGCCGTGGTACGCAACTCCAAAGTCCCCGTCATCGAAACCGGAGCCGGCAACGTGCACATCTACGTCGACCGCACCGGCAACCCCGACAAAGCCATCCCCATCCTCATCAATGCCAAAACCCAACGCGTCGGCGTATGCAACGCCACCGAAAAACTCCTCGTCCACAAAGACATCGCCGAAAGCTTCCTGCCGAAAGCCGCGGCAGCGCTCGCCGCAGCGGGAGTCGAAATGCATGCCGACGAACGCGCGTATGGCATCATCGAACATGCCGGAATCGCAAATGCGCAACTCGTGCATGCCGCCGACGAGGATTGGGACACTGAATATCTGGCACTCAAAATCGGCATCAAGGTGGTCGACTCGCTTGACGAGGCCATCGCGCATATCAACCGTCACTCCACCGGGCACACCGAATCCATCATCGCCGAAGACTATTCGGCCATCGAGGAATTCACCGCCCGCATCGACTCGGCGGTGGTGATGGTCAACGCCTCCACACGTTTCACCGATGGCGGCGTGTTCGGATTCGGCGCGGAACTTGGCATCTCCACACAGAAGATGCATGCGCGCGGTCCGATGGGGCTGCGCGAGATGACCACGACCAAATGGATTGGCTACGGAACAGGACAGGTGAGAGAATGAGCGACGAAGTCATGCAGGACAATATGCAGCACACCATGCAGGACAACAAGAACCCATGGAACGCGGACTTGACCGACCCAATGCTCAGATTGCGATTGGCATCCGAACGATTGAGCATCGTGCGGTATGTGTTCCTTGTGCAGGTCGAAGACGGTATCGCGTCCGCGGACGAACGCGCCTCGCTCGAATACGCCGACGCGGTGTTGATCGGCTGGCCCGAAACCGACGCTTCGGACGTCATCACTCCCGATGCCGCCCAGCTTGACGATATCGACGAGCAGATGCGGGTCATGGAACAGCACATCGCCAAGTTCAGCGCGATGGAACGAGATCATGACATCGTCGGCATGACCGACACGCTGATTCGTGTCACCGAGCGCGTTGCCGGAATCCGCAGTATATACCAGCCGGATTTCCCGCTGCCGACATTCGCCGAGATTCGACGTGTGGTGCAGGACGAGTGGGATGAGGATATGGACAAGATCGATCCCGACAACGCCTCACCGACCGCGGACAGCATCGAGCAGGAAACCGCCGACGCGGACAAAGAGCAGCAGGCCGAGAAACAGGCCGAACAGCAGGCCGATGGCGCGCAAAAGAGCGGAGCGTCCGCATGACCGGACCAAAACGCATGCGGCCGGAATCTGCGGAGGCCGATCCCGAACTGACCGTCAGCTACGTGGTCGAGCCGGAACGACGCATGTCGGAACTATCCGTAGACCGGCCGCAATCAGCCGTGACCACCGGACGCAGGTCCGCACGAGGCAACTGGCACAACCGGTTGCGCATCGGCATCATGGGCGGCACTTTCGATCCGATCCATAACGGCCATTTGGTCGCAGCCTCCGAAGTGTCCTGGGTGTACGACCTCGACGAGGTGATCTTCGTGCCGACCGGACGGCCGGTGTTCAAGTTGGACAAGAAGGTCACCAATGCGGAGGACCGGTACCTTATGACGGTCATCGCCACCGCGTCGAATCCGAAATTCACCGTGTCGCGCGTGGACATCGACCGTCCCGGCGTCACCTACACCATCGACACCCTGCGTGACATCCGCGCCCAGTATCCCGATGCGGAACTGTTCTTCATCACCGGTGCCGACGCCGTGGCGGAGATCATGCAATGGAAGGACGCCAACAAGATGTGGGAGCTGGCGCATTTCGTGGCCGTGACACGTCCCGGTTATTCCTCGCCGGACGGCGTGAAATTACCTGAAGGCAAGGTGGATACGCTGGAGATTCCCGCTTTGGCGATTTCCTCCACGGATGTGCGTCGCCGCGCCGAACATGGCGAACCCGTCTGGTATCTCGTACCCGATGGCGTGGTGCAATACATCGGTAAACACGGCCTATACCGATAGAAGATGGATGGGGCCGTCCGCATGACCCCCGAACACACGGGGTCGGTGAGGTCTGCGCGGCCGGTTAGTATGGGTCACATCCACTTCGCTAGAACAGACGTTTGGAGACACGGTGAGCGCAATCCTTGAAGGAAAGCCGGATAAGAACCTTATCCTTGTCACAGGCAGAGCACACCCGAAGCTGGCGGCGGAAGTCGCCGAACAGCTCGGCATTGATGTTCTGGAAACCACAGCATACGATTTTGCGAACGGCGAAATGTACGTGCGCTACACCGAATCCGTGCGAGGCGCGGACGTGTTCGTACTGCAGAGCCATTCCAATCCGGTCAACCAGGCCATCATGGAACAGCTCATCATGATCGATGCGTTGAAGCGTGCTTCCGCGCGTTCCATCACCGCGGTCTGCCCGCTGCTGGGCTATTCCCGCCAGGATAAGAAGCACCGCGGCCGCGAGCCCATCTCCTGCCGTCTGGTGTTTGACCTGCTCAAGACCGCAGGCGCCGACCGCATCATGAGCGTCGATCTGCATGCGGCGCAGTCGCAAGGCTTCTTTGACGGCCCGGTCGATCATCTCATCGCCATGCCGGTGCTGGTCGATTACATCCGTGACCGTTTCTCCAACCAACTTGACAACGTCGCCGTCGTCTCCCCGGACGCCGGTCGTATCCGTGTTGCCGAACAGTGGGCGCAGCGCCTCGGCGGCGGTCCGCTCGCCTTCGTGCACAAGACCCGCGACATCACCCGCCCGAACCAGGCGGTCGCCAACCGTGTGGTCGGCGACGTCGCAGGCAAGGACTGCGTGCTTGTCGACGACCTGATTGACACCGCGGGCACCATCGCCGGCGCATGCAACGTGCTTAAGGATGCCGGAGCCAAGTCGGTGACCGTCGTCGCCACGCATGGCGTGCTGTCCGGCCCGGCCGTGGACCGACTGAAGAACTGCGGGGCACGCGAGGTCGTGCTCACCGATACCGTGCCGATTCCGGAAGAAAAGCGTTGGGACGGTCTGACTGTTCTGTCGATCGCGCCGTTGCTGGCAAGTGCCATCCGCGCCGTATTCGAAGACGGTTCCGTCGCCGAACTGTTCGACACGTATCCGGAACATCACGGCCAGGGCTTCCTGTTCGCCTGATTTTCTAGGAAACTCGGATACTTAGATATTTCGAGGTTTTACGTTATATGGGTTCCGGTTCATTCGGAACCCGTTTTCTTTATGCTTTTCGCTGCATTGCACGCTGACGGTTGCGCGGGTGGGGGTGTTTCCGCCATGCCGTACAGGCCGATCCGACTTGTTCGAATGGTAATGCGTGTGGAACGTCATGATGCCCCCGCATCTTAAAAAAACGTCAGGCCGGCATCAGACCTGTACGCCTGCGAGCTTCAGGAACTTCTTGTCGGACTGGATGCCTTGAGTCAGGAACTCGCCGTCCTTGAACAGCGCGTAGGTCGTGACCGGAGCTGGCGTATTCTGGGCCTGCTCACGGCTGATGATGTGAATGGTTTTTAATGGAATGCTGTGCTCTTCCGCCACCGCTTCCACGCGTGGCACCCAGTAGTGGGTGAACGGACACTGGTCCGTGTAATAGAGAACGAATCCATCACCATCCGCCGTGGGATATTTGGCGCATTCTTTGAATTGCGGAGGCTCCGTGTCCGAACCGAACGGCAGGTACATGAGCATGATTCCGCATGATGACGTGTCCGCAACCATGAAACCCTTGTGCGCAAGGTATTTCGCGTCGGAGAGGAATTCGCGCTTGCGTCCTTCGGCAGACAAAATACACAATCCCTTCCGCCCCTGCTCCTTCGCATCCCTCACGCACCCCCGTAACAGGTCGTTGGAATATCCGTGCCCTTTCATGGAGCCGGCGACCCATAGACAGTCGATGTAAAGATACCCATCCGCTTGGATAGGAACCCACGCGTTCTCCGCGGGGATATATTCGATGAAGCATTTTCCGCGTTCTACGCTGCGGTAGAAGATCAATCCTTCGTCGAATCGACGTTTGAGCCACTCCTTTTTCGCAAGGGCCTGTTTGCCGGACATGGCGCAGCAGACGTGCTCTGCATCGATGTTGTCCCTGGTAATTCGAATGTATTCCATTCGGGACCTCCTTGTCTTGCGCGGTTCCGCCCATGTTGCCGCCTATGGCGTGGGATTATTGCCGAGTCTGCTGGAAGGCGCCGTTCCTTGACATCAGCGTTGCTCCGAAAAAACGAGATTCCGGTTTCCATGACGTTTTCAGACTACCGTATTTTAGATATTTAGACAAACGTCTAAATATCTGGTAGGATGAATATCGCAATCCGATACTGGAAAGAGAGCGATGATGGCAGGAGAAGGATTCAAGGCGCTCGCCGACCCCACGCGGCGTCGTATCCTCGAGCTGCTGCGTGCGGGGGATATGACCGCGGGGGAGCTCGCGGAGCATTTCGACATCAGCAAGCCATCGCTCAGTCACCATCTGGCGACTCTTAGGAACGCTGGTCTCGTAACGGACGAACGACATGGGCAGAACATCGTGTACAGCCTCAATACCACAGTTATGCAGGACTTGGTCGGATGGTTCATGGGCTTCGCGGACGATCCGGAAGACAGGCAATGAAAGGTCTGACAATGCAAAAGCAGGAAAAACCCGAGACAACCAAAGCCTCGACCGGTATTCCGGCCCGTGTATGGGTCGTCCTCATGCTGCTTTGCGTGCTGAACGTCGTGGCGCATCTTGCCGCCATGCCGGGGCTACCTGAGCGCATTCCCATGCATTGGGGTGCTGACGGCGGTGTGAACGGATGGGGGCCACGTTGGATGGCATCCGTTCTGGGTGCGCTTCCATTGACGTTTCTCGCACTGTTCTATGTGGTGCCGCGCATTGATCCGAAAGGTGCCGCATATGCCAAGTTCGGCGGATTCTACCAAGGATTCGTGATCTCGTTCACGGTATTCATGTGCGCCATCAGCTGGCTTGGGGAACTCACCGTCTGGAACCTCCTTCCTGGCAAGGGCGCGGTCAACGTCATCGTGTCCGGGGCGATCGGCGCGTTCTTCATCGGCATGGGTAATTATCTACCTCGTGTGCGGCAAAACTACACGCTCGGCATCAAAACGCCATGGGCGCTCGACGACCCCGACAACTGGCGCCGCACCCACCGTTTCGGCGGAGCCTGTTTCATGGTGGTGGGCGTTAGCCTGATTGTGCTGGGATTTTTAGGAGGTATATTGCCTGAAACCTGGATTCTGGCAGTGATTATGGTGCTTGCGATTGGCTCGGTCGCAGCCATGTATGTTTACTCGTATCTCATCTGGCGCAAATCCCACAACAGCTGATTGGGTAGCACCCCCGGTTTTCTTCAGCGAAACCACAGGGGAGTCCGACCCGAATTGCCTGACCGTGCGGGTCGTGTTGACGCGGATAAACGGATAAAAGACGCCCCGGTGACATGGAAAACCAGCGGTTAGCATGGGGGCTCGTACTTGTAAGTGCAACAGGCATTCCGATGATGTTTGATTTTCCTGCATGCAAACCCGTCGTGTTCTTTATTTCTGTTGTATTGCGAGCAGTACGGTGGCGCGCAGGACGTCCTCGTCGGTGAAATTCAGGCCCCATATGATCTCGACCTTGTCGGTGAGGCGCTTCTGCACGCCGCCGACGATCGCCGTGGCGTCGGACAGTTGGAGGCTCTTCGGACCTTCGATGGCGATTATCGCTCCCGTGACCTCGTCGGATGCGACGCTCGAATCATGGAACCGTCCGTCGAGCGCCTCCACGATGCCCGTCGACGACCCGCTTTCCACGCGGATGACCGTGGTCAGGGCGCCGGCGCAGACGCTTCTGACGTCGTCCCCATCGATGTGGATGTACTTGTTGTTGCCGAGGAATCCCTCCAACGCCGCGACGGCATCGTCCATCGTCGTGGCGGGATCCTCTCCCGGGACGGGCAGGAGGTCCACGTCCACGCGGTCCGTGGCGTCCGTTCCGGCTGCCGGCATGCGGACGGTCAGTTCCCGTTCGCCGTCGTTTTCGTTCCATAGGATCTTGACGACATGGCTTCCGTCCGTCTTGTCCGTGGCGTCGATGTGTCGTGCGGTCATTTTTGGTTCCTTTTCGATGAGGCGGGTTCGTTTCTTTCCGGGGCATGTCCCGGCCGTTCTTACTTCTGTCGATGCCGGACGGGCGTGTGGTCCGATCGGGGCGAGTGCGAATCAGGACGGGGGTCGGCATGGGCGTCGTGGATCGGCGACGAGTCCCAAAAACGTCACCGATCCACGACGCAATCCCGACACCCGTTTCGCAGCCGAGGACGATGGCGGAAGGGACATTGGCGCGGTTCTTGCCGGCCACGACGGAAGACGTGGTCTGTGCGAGAGTGCTATGCCTTGGCTAGCTTCTTATGTCTGAGGGTGTAAACGGCATCGGCGGAATCGGCGACACGTTTGGAATGCGTCACCACAATGACGCATTTACCGAGTTGATGAGCGGCATGCCGCAAAAGATCAATCACCTCATCAGTCATTTCCGGATCCAGGCTGCCAGTCGGTTCATCCGCCAGAATCGCGCGGCCGGGCGCCACTAGGGCGCGGCCGA